>Ga0208879_1000011_pt1 | contig 198140 bp, 203 predicted proteins | sample Knorr_S15_td_Bot_FD_185605 | JGI IMG/M metagenome (GOLD analysis project Ga0208879, IMG submission 185605) | Marine microbial communities from Southern Atlantic Ocean transect - Knorr_S15_td_Bottom_ad_5009_LV_A (SPAdes) (version 2) | ecosystem: Environmental > Aquatic > Marine > Oceanic...
AGTTGGTAGAGCCCCGGATTGTGATTCCGGTTGTCGCGGGTTCAAACCCCGTTTCTCGCCCCACCTCTCTTGTTTAAAAGACACACATTGCCACAACTCTTAACCCTAGCCCTAAGGACTGTTTAACTAAGATTGTGATGCGGAATCCCAATAGCTTAAGCCTTGTTTCGCGCTCCACTCTTATTTGATATCAAGAATCGATACCGTCAGACCAGGGCAATGTGAATTATAGAGACAGTTGTAGAGAGTTTAAACACCCCCACAACAAAATATCTTTGTTACAGATTAGCCAAGAATTCCTCAACATAGTTAGATGCTTGGTTGACATACGCTTCAACATTCTGCTGTGCACCTGCGGCTTCAGTTTGTACATTTTCCATGGTGCAACCTGTGGATAAAAAGCCCAACAAGATCACGGATAAAAGCTTAATTTTCATTTTTTTCTCCTAGTTAGTAATGATGAAATTATAGAACACTTTGATCCTTGAAAATCCCCATTATATTTACAATCTTCTCTTCACTACAATGACAGTTGTTTTAAACATTTTTAAGCAACAATTTATTTGATATAATCGCTTTATTATTTATTTTTACACCGACCATGAAACGATTGATTCTTGCTATTTTTATTGGCTTTACTGCTTTTTTAACCAACTCCTCTTATGCTGGCGCACTGGCTGAAGAGGCCACATTAAGGGGTATTAATCCAGTATGCCAATCCCACCTTGAGCAGGTAGAAAACTCATACAACTTAAATGGCTTGAATTTGACTTTTTTCCATACCGCTGAACCTGGCGCTTATCCATCTTTCCACACCTCAACAGAAAAGTTTGAAAACGCCGCTTCATTTTTTGCTGCCACCCTTACGCCAGACGGAGAGATGTGCTACATTTCGATTATTAAAACAACCATTTTTAACACTCAAAACTGTGCGGCCATTCTGAAAGCTCGCCTTGACAACGACCCAACTCTACAAGCCACTTCTTATGGCGATGGAGACTATGTCCATATTTATCCAGAGTCGGGCGCTTATCAAATGTTGTTGGTAGATATTGGTGAAAATGCCTGTGCTATCACCGAAACTCGAATGATGTGGCCGGGCGCATAAGACACACATCCATCCTTCTGTAAGATGCATGTAATACTACAAATCCCTTGTAGGTAAAGTAGTGCGTGGCAATCAATAATCCAACTATGGCAATTACAATTAAATCTGCATCTGAGATCAAGAAAATGCGTATCGCTGGCAAGTTAGCAGCAAGTGTTCTTGACATGGTTACTCCACATGTTGTTGTTGGTATAACAACAGAGCAGTTAGATCAAATTTGCCATAAATTTATCGTCGATAAATTAGGCGCTATTCCAGCACCGCTGAATTACCACGGCTTTCCGAAGTCAATTTGCACATCGATTAATAATGTTGTTTGTCACGGCATTCCGGGTGAGAAAAAACTCAAAAAAGGCGATATTATCAATATTGATATTACCGTCATTAAAGACGGTTTTCATGGCGACACCTCTAAAATGTTTATTGTTGGCAAGTCAAATGTTAAGGCTACAAGAATTTGTAAAATTGCCCAAGAGTGCATGTATCTCGGAATTGATCTTATTAAGCCGGGTATTCACTTAGGCGAAATTGGCCAAGTGATTGGTGCGCATGCGCATGCTCAACATTGCTCGGTTGTTAGAGACTACTGTGGACACGGCATTGGGCGAGGCTTTCACGAGGAACCACAAGTACTGCATTACGATAACGGCAAAACGAAACAATCACCAATTCTTGAGCCGGGGATGACCTTTACTATCGAGCCCATGATAAATCTTGGAAACTATCAAGTAATTACCTCTCGATTGGATGGCTGGACAGTAACCACCAAAGATCGCTCTTTATCGGCCCAGTGGGAACATACTATTTTAGTAACTGAAACAGGTCATGAAATCCTCACTCTTAGGGCGGAAGAGAATATTTAGAAATCCCACCAAAGCCACACTCTGTGGCTGTTATTCAAAGCCCAGATTGTGCTAAAATATCACTTTTTTTTATTGTTACTTTTTAACTTGTGAAACGCTTAAGAAATTACTTTATTTCCGGCCTTCTATTCTGGATTCCGCTGGCCCTAAGTATCATGGTAATCAAGTTCTTTTTAGAGCTGGTTAATAGCATTGTGCCGCCAGAATACCTACCTGAGACGTTATTCAATTTCGGTGCACAAATACCCGGCTCAGGTATTTTCTGGGTGCTTCTTGTTATTCTCTTAACAGGCGCCCTAGTCAGTAATATCATTGGGCGAAAAGTTGTTGAATTATGGGAAAAAGTCTTAAGTCGCATTCCAGGCTTTCGCGGCATCTATAGCGCCCTAAAAAAGCTATCTTCAACAGTATTAAGTACATCGGGTGAAGGTTTTCGCAAAGCACTTTTAGTTCAATACCCGCGTGAAGGTATGTGGACAATCGCCTTTCAAACCGGTAGTTACCGTGGCGAAGTGGAGAAAATAATCGGTGAGGAGATTGTCAATCTCTATGTCCCAACAACTCCAAACCCAACATCAGGCTTCTTTATCATGATGCCAAAAAAAGACGTCATCGAGCTCGAGATGAGTGTCGATGAAGCATTTAAACTAGTTATTTCTACCGGCGTTGTTGCGCCTGATTTAATCGATATTAAGGATAAAAAATGAGAACACACTTTTGTGGCGAATTAAGCAAAGATGCCCTAGATCAAGAAGTCACTCTTTGTGGCTGGGTTAATAGAAGACGCGATCATGGTGGTGTCATCTTTCTTGACGTTAGAGACAAACGTGGCATTGCCCAAGTGGTTATCAATCCTGACACTGCTGATACTTTCGCTATAGCAGAAAGTGTTCGCAACGAATTTGTACTTAAAATTAAAGGCAAGGTTGTTGCAAGAGAGGAGGCAATGGTTAATAGCAAGATTCCAACCGGTGGAATTGAAGTTGTGGCTAGTGACATTGAAATTCTTAACGCCTCCAAGCCTATTCCATTCCAACTGGATGCAACAGATACATCTGAAGAAGTGAGACTGAAATATCGCTATCTTGACCTTCGTCGTGACGTAATGCAAAAGCGCTTAAGACTTAGATCCAAAGTAACGCATTTCATGCGTGATTTTATGGATAGTCATGACTTTCTAGACATTGAGACACCGTTCTTAACCAAAGCAACACCAGAAGGCGCAAGAGATTACTTGGTGCCATCAAGAACACACGAGGGTAGTTTTTTTGCCCTGCCACAATCCCCGCAACTTTTTAAACAGTTGCTAATGATGTCGGGATTCGAACGCTATTACCAAATTGTCAAGTGTTTTAGAGATGAAGATTTACGCGCCGATCGTCAGCCAGAATTCACCCAGTTAGATATTGAAACTTCATTTATGAATGAAGCTGAAATTACTGGACTAATGGAGCAGATGGTTCGTGGTCTTTTCAAAGATGCCATTGATGTCAGCCTGCCTGATGAATTCCCAACCATCACTTTTAATGATGCGATGCGTCTTTATGGTGTTGACCGTCCTGATATGCGTATACCTTTGCAAATGGTCGATCTAAACGAACTAATGCAATCGGTTGAGTTTAAAGTTTTCTCAGGCCCTGCAAGCAGTGAGGATGGCCGAGTGGCGGCGATGAGAGTGCCGGGTGGTGCAACGATTAGCCGCAAACAAATCGACGACTACACCAAGTTTGTTAGTATTTATGGTGCCAAAGGCCTCGCCTATATCAAGCTTAACGAAGACGGCCCAGCCTCTCCAATTATCAAATTCTTAGGCGACGAAGTGACTCAAAAAGTCATCGAGCTCACTGGTGCAGAAACCGGTGACATTATTTTCTTTGGCGCAGACAAGGCTAAAGTTGTTAATGAATCTCTAGGCAATCTTAGAGAAAAGCTAGCAAAGGACTTAAATCTCTACGATAAAGAGTGGGCCCCAATTTGGGTGCTTGATTTTCCAATGTTTGATGTTGCCGACGATGGCTCACTGAATGCTATTCACCACCCATTTACCGCACCCAGCGTTGATGAACAAACCCTTATCAACAATCCAGGTGCGGCATTATCACGCGCCTACGATCTGGTTATTAACGGCTCTGAAGTCGGTGGTGGCTCGATTCGTATTCACCAAAGCGATATGCAAAAAACAGTACTCACACTTCTTGGCATTAATGACGAAGAGGCGCGCGAGAAATTTGGTTTCTTACTCGACGCCCTAGAATACGGTTGCCCGCCACACGGCGGCATGGCCTTTGGCCTTGATCGATTAGTGATGATTCTTACCGGTGCAGATTCCATCAGAGAGGTTATTGCCTTCCCTAAAACACAAACTGCCGCATGCTTGTTAACCAGTGCACCAGCTAGTGTTCCAAGAAAGCAACTTAGAGAATTAAGCATCAAAGTTAGTTTGCCGGAAAAATCATAAATGCAGCTTAGGGACTCCATAAAAAAAGCCCTAAAGGATAACAACGCCCTTCTTGTGGCGCATTATTACGTCAGTGCTGACTTGCAAATATTGGCCGAAGAAACGGGCGGTGTTGTTTCAGATTCTCTTGAAATGGCCAGATTTGGGCAAAATTGTGACGCAGACACCATCGTCGTTGCCGGTGTTAAATTCATGGGCGAAACAGCCAAAATCCTATCACCTGAAAAGCGAGTACTGGTGTTGGATGAAGCGGCTACTTGTTCGCTTGACCTTTCTTGTCCTATTGATGAATTCTCGGCGTTTTGCGACGCCCACCCTGACCACACTATTGTGGTGTACGCCAATACTTCGGCGGCAGTTAAAGCAAGAGCTGACTGGGTTGTGACTTCTGGCAGTGCGCTTAAAATTGTTAAGCACCTTCATGACGAAGGCAAAAAAATTCTTTGGGCGCCAGATAAGCACCTAGGTCACTATATTCAAACCCAAACCGAGGCTAAGATGTTGATGTGGGACGGCGCTTGTGTTGTTCACGAAGAGTTCAAAGCCGAAGGTCTTGAAAGATTAATGCAGAAACTACCGGATGCAGCGGTTTTAGTTCATCCAGAATCACCGAAAGAGGTGATCGCACTGGCTCACGTTGTTGGTTCAACAACTGCATTAATTAACGCTGTAGCAACTATGGATAACGATACTTTTATCATTGCAACCGATAATGGCATATTCCATAAAATGCGCCAAGCAGCGCCAGGTAAAAAGCTAATCGAGGCCCCCACCATGGGTGAAGGTGCAGATTGTGAATCCTGTGCACATTGTCCCTGGATGGCCATGAATAGCCTTGAAAAATGCCTATCAGTATTAGAGACTGGCAATAACGAAATTACAATTGATGAGAGTGTTATTGAAAAAGCAAAATCCTCTATCCATCGATTACTCGAATTTACCCAATAAATACAGAAATGGAGAAATAAAGCAATGGCAGGACATAGTAAATGGCACAACATTCAGCATCGCAAAGGTGCGCAAGATGCCAAACGTGGAAAAATTTTTACTAAATTTATCAAGGAAATTGTCGTTGCCGCTAAAAGAGGTGGTGCTGTTCTGGAAAACAACCCATCTTTGCGTGCCATTATAGATAAAGCACTCGCGGCTAATATGAAGCGTGACACCATTGAAAATGCCGTGAAGCGTGGCTCAGGTGATCTGGATGGCGACAACTACGAAGAAGTCAGATACGAAGGCTACGGCCTTGGTGGCACCGCTATTATGGTGGACTGCCTAACCGACAACATTAACCGCACCGTTTCAGATGTGCGTCATGCGTTTGCAAAGCATGGCGGCAACTTAGGTACGGACGGCTCCGTTGCTTACATGTTTACCAAGCAAGGATTTATTAGTTTTGCTGAAGGCGATGAAGACGCCATAATGGAAATTGCCATCGACGCAGGCGCAGAAGACGTTATTGTTAATGATGACGGCTCGATTGATGTTGTTACCACTCCTGAAGATTTTTTCACCATTAAGGATGCATTGGTTGAAAGTGGCCAAGAAGTTGCGCACTCACAAATCACCATGGAGCCAGCAAATAGAGTTGATCTCAATCTTGAGGACGCTGAAAAATTCATGAAACTTATCGATCGCTTGGAAGATTTGGACGACACACAAGAGGTCTATCACAACGCTGAAATTTCTGACGAGGTAATGGCACAACTATGATTTCACTGCACTCTGGCATTCAAGCGCTTAGCAAGTTTAAAATAAAATCCCTGCAAGAAAAACTCTCAGCATCACACTCTGACATTACATTGCTGGGTGCAGAATTTATCCACTTTATCGACTCAAAAAGTAAACTTAGCACCGAGCACAGCGAGCAGCTAAATCAGCTCCTGAATTACGCCCCTGCGGTTGATTATTCCGATTCCAGTGATCATCTAACCATCACTCCAAGACAGGGCACAATTTCGCCCTGGTCTTCAAAAGCAAGCGACATCGCCCATCTTTGCGGCCTCAGCGAACTTAATCGAGTGGAGCGCGGCATAACCTATCATTTTGACAAAACCCTAAATGAGGACAGTGCAAATAAAGTACTGAACATCATCATGGACAGGATGACCGAATCCTTTCTTAAGGATAGCACCGATGCGCATTTACTTTTCGACGAACTAACCCCGAAAACCTCTCAAAGTGTTGATATTTTGAACGGCGGAAAAGCAGCATTAGAGAAAGCAAACACCACACTTGGTTTGGCGCTTAGCGATGTTGAAATTGATTATTTAATTGAGAACTTTACTGCTCTCAATAGAAACCCAAAAGACATTGAGCTAATGATGTTTGCTCAAGCAAACTCAGAACATTGTCGCCACAAAATCTTTAATGCCGACTGGATTATTGATGATGAGGCACAAGCTATTTCCCTTTTTGGCATGATTCGCAATACTTACAAGGTTCATCCAGAGGGCTTACTGTCAGTTTATAGCGATAATTCTGCAGTAATGTCGGGCTACGAATCCGAACGCTTCTTTGCCAATAAAGACGGTATTTACACTTCAAAAACCGAGCAGAAAGCCGTTCTAATGAAGGTTGAAACGCACAACCACCCCACTGCTATCGCACCAGAACCTGGTGCTGCAACTGGCTCCGGTGGAGAAATTAGAGACGAAGGTGCAACCGGTAGAGGCTCCAAACCAAAAGTTGGTTTATGTGGCTTCTCTGTATCCAACCTCAAAATTCCAAACGATGAAAAATCATGGGAAGTGGACTACGGTAAGCCAAAGCAAATTGTCTCAGCTCTCGACATTATGATTGAAGGCCCTTTGGGTGCTGCCGCTTTTAACAACGAATTCGGCCGCCCAAATATTTGTGGCTATTTTAGAACCTACGAACAAAAAACAGCTAATAACCAAGTTAGGGGCTATCACAAGCCAATTATGTTGGCTGGCGGGTTGGGTAATATTCAAGAAAACCATGTTGAAAAAGGTTTGATTTCGCACGGCGATAAGCTTATCGTTTTGGGTGGACCAGCAATGCTAATCGGCCTTGGTGGCGGCGCAGCTTCAAGTGTGGGCAGTGGTGAACAAAGTGAAGATTTAGACTTTGCCTCAGTTCAACGCGCTAACGCCGAGATGCAAAGACGCGCCCAAGAAGTTATTGATGCTTGCGCTAATCTAGGTGATGACAACCCGATTGTTTCTATCCATGACATTGGTGCTGGCGGCCTCTCGAACGGCATACCAGAGCTGGTAAATGACAGCGAAAAAGGTGCGATTTTAGAATTAAGAAATGTGCCTAATGACGACAAACAAATGTCGCCAATGGAGATTTGGTGTAACGAATCTCAAGAGCGCTATGTGCTTGCCATCAACGGTGGCAGTGTCGATCTATTCAAATCAATTTGTGAGCGTGAACGCGCACCTTTCGCCATCCTAGGCGAAGCAACAGACGATCGCCATCTTAAGATGAACGATGCCCACTTTGACGATTCACCAATCGATCTACCAATGTCGGTACTGTTAGGCGCCACACCAAAAACACTAAAAAATGTCAGCTCAATTACCAATATCGAGTTAGAGTTTGACGATGCAAATATCGAAGTTAAAGAGGCGATTGACCGCCTACTCGCCTTGCCAACAGTTGCTAGTAAAAACTTCCTTATTACTATTGGCGATCGATCAATCACTGGCTTAGTTGCCAGAGAGCAAATGATTGGTCCATGGCAAGTGCCTGTGGCAGATTGCGCCGTCTCACTCTCGGATTATGTCGGCTATCAAGGCGAAGCGATGTCACTTGGTGAAAAAACACCAATGGCGCTCAGCAACGCTGCAGCGGCAGCCAGAATGAGTATTGGCGAAGCACTAACCAATATGATGAGCATCTATGTCAAAGACATTCATCACATCAGCTTATCTGCCAACTGGATGTGTGCCAGTGGCTTTGAAGGTGAAGACGCCAAAATGTATGAAGCGGTCAAAGCTGTGGGTATGGAATTATGTCCGGCGCTCGGCCTAACAATTCCTGTTGGTAAAGATTCGATGTCAATGAGGAGTTCGTGGCAAGACGGAGAGCAAGAAAAATCCGTTACCGCGCCCCTATCGCTAATCATCACTGCTTTTTCAAAAATTCCAGATGCACGCAAACAAATCACACCGTTGCTGCAACAAGAAACAGACTCTGAGCTTTTATTAATTGACCTGGGTTTTGGCAAAAACCGCATGGGTGGCTCTTGTTTAGCGCAAGTATATAACCAAGTCGGAAAAACAACGCCAGACCTCGATGACGACAAACTTTTTGGCAATTTCTTTGCAACGATTAACGAATTAAACCACGCGGGCTTGATTGATGCTTATCATGATCGCTCAGATGGCGGCGCCATTATTACTTTACTAGAAATGGCTTTTGCCTCAAATTGCGGCTTAGATATTGCATCCAGCAATACCATTGGTTCGTTATTTAACGAAGAGCTTGGCTGTGTGATACAAGTCTCAATCGACAACAAAGCTCGCGTGCTTGACGCCCTTAACAAGGCCGGTCTTAGCAACTGTACAAGTACAATTGCAACAATAAATTCCGATGACATCATTCGCATCTCTGATGAGAGCGGTGAAATCTACAGCGAGAATCGCGCCACTCTACAACAACAATGGTCGTCGACTTCGTATGAAATCTCAAAACTGAGAGACAATCCAGAGAGTGCACAATCTGAATTTGATGAAATACTAAAACCATCAAATGGCTTAGTAATTGCACCAAATTTTGACATTAATGAATGCGTTAGTGCGGCTTATATCAACGTTGGTGCAAAACCAAAAATTGCTGTTTTGCGTGAGCAAGGTATTAATGGACATATTGAAATGGCTGCCGCATTTACTAAAGCTGGCTTTGAGGCTCACGATGTCCATATGAGCGACATCTTGAGTGGTAGAGTGTCGTTAGACACTTTCCGCGGGCTCGTGGCCTGTGGCGGCTTCTCCTACGGCGACGTATTGGGTGCTGGTCGCGGCTGGGCAAACTCCATTCTTTACAACCCTCGCGCTAAAGACCAATTCAGCGAATTCTTTAATCGCGATGACAGCTTTGCACTTGGCGTTTGTAATGGCTGTCAAATGATGTCCAACTTAACAGAAATCATTCCGGGAACTGAAAATTGGCCAAGCTTTGAACGTAACGCTTCCGAGCAATTTGAAGCGCGCTTCCTCAGTGTTGAAGTGCAAGAGTCTAAGTCATTGTTCTTTGATGGGATGGCCGGCTCAATATTGCCGATTGTCACAGCACACGGTGAAGGTCAGGCAAACTTTTCTTCAGTTGTTAATGAAAATGCAATTGGTATTAAATACGTTGACCATCAAGGCAATCCAACGCAAACGTACCCTCACAACCCAAATGGCTCAGACAGTGCAACTGCAGGACTTTGTAATGATTCAGGTAGAGTGACCATTGTTATGCCGCACCCGGAACGCGTAGTTAGAGCGATACAAAACTCCTACCATCCAAACGATTGGCAAGAAAGATCACCATGGATGCGCATGTTCGAAAACGCTAGAAAGTGGGTTGACTAATTAATACTAACTTTAAATTTCTTAGAAATTCGATCTATTAGTGATCCGTCATTCAGCGGTACGTTTTTGGCAACTGAGTAATCTAAGAAACCAATTTTTGAGTAGTACGACAAGCCTGAAACGTTGTCTGCTCTGATGGTTGCATTTATCGTCGCAATCCCAATATTTTGAGCATAAGACACTGTCTTCTGGAATAACGCAGTCCCTACGCCGAGAACTTTAGGATTAACCCTAGCAAAGGTTGCAATATCAGCCCAGCCCACTGGCAACTCTGAATGTCGTGTAAGAGATTGAAACCCGAGTACCTCTCCAGCTGAATTTTCCGCAACGTGGCAACAAATAAAACTGGAGCCACAGACAAAGCAAGAGTCAAATTCAGAAGTCGACAATAGAGATTCAAACGCAGTCGACCCTCCGATAATGATAATCTCATTGAGCAATGCACACAGCACAATGCTATCTGACTTTAGTGCTTCTCTAACAATGATTGGTTGTTCTATTTTCAAAACATATAAAATTAAAATTAGTAAAGTTAGATTCAGAATGTAATCTTATAAACATCTAAATGAATCAACACCCCAGCCCTAATATTCTAAACCAGATCTTTTATCTGTGTTGCAACCAATTCTGGCTGGGTTATATGGTGCCAATGACCTTGTTTTGGTAGGTGGATCGCCTCAACGCCATAACGATCGGCAAACGATTTTAGAATATAAGGATCTTCATCGCCCCAAATTACCTTAGTGGGTATTTGTTTAATTGCCTGTTCAAGTTTTTCTGCCAACCATTGAAAATGATATTGGGCTTTGCATATCCCCTGTATGACCTTAAAACCGTTTTCTGCATGGTTGGGTGCATACGATCGTAAGTTTCATTAATAAAAGCATTAGTTAAGTCTTTCGAGCCTTTTTTACATTCTGTTCTAAATAATGCTCTAGTCGTTAATTTCATTGCCAGCTCACCCAGTAATGGAATTTGCCATATTTTTGCCCAAAAATGCCAGCGATGGTCTTGTTGAAATAATGTATTCATAATGAGCAAACCACGCACACGCTTTGGATTTTCAGCAACCCAAGACAGTAACCAAGGCCCGCCAAAATCATGAACAACCACAACTATTGGCTCAGTTATGCCAATAGCATCAAAAAAACACATCCCAAAATCCCACCATACTTTCAGGACAAATATCTAAGTCATCTGGAAGTGGTTCGGAGCCCCCAAAACCCGGAAAATTAGGCGCGATAATTCGCACACGTTCCCCAAGCTCATCAATCACAGGTTTCCAGCTATGATTGCTGTCTGGATTGCCATGCATAAGAAGCACGGGAGCACCAACTCCTTGGTCTATGTATTCAATACTCAAGCTATTAACATTTACTTGCTGCATGACACGTTAAAAAAATATAAATTTAGGAAATTTTGATATTAAGCTATATTGGCACTTAAATAAGTCATATTTACCCATAAATGAGTACAAAAACACTCACTTTAAGGCTTTAAATGACTGTTTTATTGAGGTTTTATGTATTTAAGGCTGGGAACTTGGCGTCTTTTTGAAAATTTTGGATTTTTTGAGAATGGAGACAATCCATGGGTGACTTCTTCTTGTGTTGTAGTTAAAGCAAAGTATTGACCAGCATCCAAAAAGCAACACAAGCCAAGACAACTCCGAAAGTCACATTAATTGTTTTTGCTTGTGCGTTATTCCTAAACCTAGATAAAATTTTATCACCGGCATAAGACCAGATCGAGAAAGCCAACAAATTATTTAATGTAAATATTGTTGTAATCCAGAGAATTAATGCAATGTTTCCCTCACTACCCATGGAGAGAAACTGGGTAAACATGACAGAAATAATGACGTACGCCTTGGGATTAAATACCAGCAATACCACTCCATCCAAGTAACTAGCACTCTTTGCTTTAGCCTCTCCAGTAAGCGATTCTTCGCTAATAAATTTCCAAGCAAGATAGAAAATATAGGCACTTCCGAGATAGCCTGTATAAACCAAGTACTCAGGGAACGATGCCGCCATTTTGCCAAAGCCTAGACCAATACAAAAAGTAACCACCCAAGTTGCTACGTGATATCCGAAACTGGCTTGCAAAGTACCGGAAAATCCAAATTTAGCGCCAGTGGCCGCAAAAAACATATTGCCAGGCCCGGGACTGTAGGCCAAAGGAAATAAAAAAACAACCAGCGCTATTGTTAGCTCGGTCAATAGGCCGCCACCTGAAAATTAGCGATACAGCAGTTTACCTTCACTTCAAAATTCCTTATTACTCCAATAACTAACAAATGCAAGGCTATCCATTCAAAGCCGCTAGTTTGCCTTTTTCTGGCTTTCCACTAGAGGTTCGTGGCATTTCCTCAAGGAAAACTATATGCCTAGGCACCATGAAGCGAGCCATACACCCTGCACAATGCTGAATTAAATCCTCTTCAGTAACTTCAGCGCCATGCTTCATGACCACGAATAGCTTAATATCCTCTTCACCCATTTCGCCAGGAATGCCAATAGCCGCGCAATCTTGTATGTCGGGGTGTGTCAACGCGCCCTCCTCGACCTCAAAAGCTGAAACCATCTCCCCTTTAACTCGAATACGCTCGCTAATTCGATGCATAAAATAAAAATGACCCTGTTCATCCATACGTCCAATATCACCGGTGTGAAACCAAAGATTACGCCAACTTTCTAGAGTGCGTTCTGGCATATCAAAATAGCCGCTCGACATAACTCCGGATTCCAGAGGGCGTACCACTATTTCACCCGCTTGACCCGGCGGCATTGGGTCATCATTGTCATCATGGATTTCAACTTCAAAATGCGGCAACACGATTCCGCCAGGATCATCCCACTGCGGAGTAACAACCCAGCCAGCATCGGTCGATCCGTACCCACCTCCGGGGATCAAATGCAAATTAAAACGAGCATCAAAATCTTTTTTTGGAACGGGAGCAGGTGTGCCCCAGCATCGAGTCACTTTGTGATCTTTTTCCTCTGGACAGCTGGGATGCGCCCATAACAACTGCTGTACTGAGCCGAGCATCATAAACCAAGTAACGCCGTATTTTTTAACTTCTGGCCAAAAATTGGAAACACTAAAACGTTGTCGCATAACAACACGTCCACCCGTCATCATAGTCGGTAACACATCATAATAAGCAGGGCCGATATGAGACAGAGGATAAATACAATAGACGCAATCCTCCGCAGTCACCCTATACGGCTCAATCATATTTTCGGCGGTTCTCACAGCGTAACGATGCGACAACAGACAACCTTTAGACACGCCGGTGGTGCCAGATGTGAATAGAATTGTGGCAATATCCGTGTCTTTAGCAAGTGATACAATATGATCTTCACAGCTAGATAATAACTCTTCAAAGCAAATAATCTCAAGCTCAGGGAACAAGCTTCTTGCCTCATCCGCACCATCCAGAATAATCAATGTTTGTACACTCGGAATCAAATTACGAATTTGATCTAGGGCAGAAAGTTGTTGACTGGATGTAAACAGCAGTTTCGTTTCTGTTTGATCAATCATCCGCGCCAAAGGCGCATCACGCATGGCTGGATTGATGGAAACCTCTACCGCACTCACTTTTTTCAGGGCGTAAGATATGGCGAGATATTCGGCGCTGTTTTCTAGAAAAATATCAACGTATGACAGCGCACCACTATACTTATCCAGCAATCCATGAGCTACACGATTCGTCAAGACCTCGAACTCACGGTAAGTCAGTGTTTCGCCCGTCTCGGCGATAATTAAGAAGGGTCGCTCTCCAAATTTCTCTGCACATTCATGCAGGAGGTTTCCCAGTGTAATCCGCAACGCCATGATTCATTCCCCTAAATAATTCAGCTGCTATGAATTTTTAGCTGAATTCTACATAAGTTTTTCAGGGTATGCCGTTTATTGGCTCTCGGCCTCTTCAATTAAATCCGAAATTTGGCTGGCGGTCATGGTTCCACTGCTTCTTTTAAACTCAACCCCGTTACGAAAAATTATTAAAGTGGGTAAACCCCTAACAGCAAATGATTTGCTTACAGTTGAATTCAAAGAAGCATCCACTTTAGCAACAACGACTTCACCAGAATATTTAGAGGCAATACTCGCAATGGCGCTATTCATCAACAGACAAAGACCGCACCACTCAGCCCAGAAATCTATTAATACATAGTCGTGCTTAGCGACCAATTTTCTCAATTCGTCTTCCGATGAAATATTAACTATTGGATTTGATGATGCGCTCTCGCTACGTACAAGTTTTGCGACTTTGGAAAGGGGCCAATTAAGTAACGCCAACATATTCGTTAAAATCAGCGCAAGAAAAAGCAAGAGCCACACAACCAATTTTAAAGGGAATAAACACAATGGAGCACTCTAAGCGAACGACTCCAGTCGGTTCAATTTATCGGTTACGTTATCAGTGAAACTCAATTAACCCTCCTTGACAATTAACGGTGCAGTGTGTTTTTCTTTCATAAAAATAAGTTTACCTAATTTATAATTGACCCCACAACTGTCACACCGACTTTATTCTATGAATTACCAAATCATCCGCTCTAAGCGCAAAACATTGAGTTTGCAAATCAATCAAGATGCGGAGCTTATCATTCGTGCACCACTACGCCTTGCACAAAAGGATATTCAAGCGTTCGTTGATGAAAAATCAAAATGGATTGAGAAGAAACAGCAACAAGTCAAATCCCAATTTTCTGAAAAATACCAGTTTGAGGAAGGAGAGATGTTTCTCTATTTAGGTAACAACTACCCTTTGACCATTGCTAGAGATAGAAGTACTCTTGCGTTTAATGGCGAAGCCTTTGAGTTAGGCGCTGATTGCAATGAAGCGTCCGCTATTTTCAAAGGGTGGTACAAACAAAAATTTAAAGAAATTGCACTACCCAGGATCGACTACTTTGCTAACAAGAACAATCTTACATTTAATGATGTTCGACTCAAAGCACAAAAGACCCTATGGGGCTCTTGCTCAAACAGCAACAATTTAAATTTTAACTACTTACTGATGATGGCACCGATGAGCGTTATTGATTACGTCATTGTGCATGAGTTATCACACACAGTACATAAAAATCACTCGAGTGATTTTTGGGGATTGGTTAAAGCCATTCTGCCAGAATATAAATCGGCAAAGAAGTGGTTAAAAGATAATGGCCCCAAGCTAAAACGCTTATAGTCACTATATATAGCTCATTACAAGGATAAATATATAGCTCATTACAAGGATAATGCGCTTAAGTGTTTTTAGGGTTGTGCTAGGCGAATTTGGAAAATATAAAGGAGTTTAGATTCTGCTAAATGACTGAATATTTTCCTAGAATTCAACAACGCACAGGCGAAAAAACTAAGCGCTGAACTTTTCGACAGCTTCTGCCATTGCCGCTTTCAACGTACCCATTTCAGCCATTTCGATAATAATATCACCACCGCCAACAAGCTCCGAATTGAAGTAAATTTGCGGGAAAGTTGGCCAATCAGCAAACTCTGGGAGATGCTGGAAAACTTCTTGATCCTCAAAGATATTCACAAAAGCAAATTCAACTTCAGTTTCAGCTAATGTTTGTGATGCACGTGCTGAGAAACCACACTGCGGAAACTGTGGTGTTCCCTTCATGTAGATCACGATAGGTGAACTGTCCACTTGTTTTTGAATTTTTTCTAATACGTTCATTTTTTACTCCAAATATTTATTGCCGACTATTTTAATCTAGTATTGCTACCTTATTACTATTGTTGTTTAATGGCTTGAGAAATTGTGTATTTCTGTCCTTGCTTTAACTTTTTATAATTGCCAAAAACCGATTTAAAATTATTTTTAATAAAGTCTCTAAGGCCGTTGATAGTGACAAAGGTTATTGTTCCGCCCGGCTTGAGTGCTTCAAGTGCATCGTAAAGCATGATAGACAGCTGCTCTCGGCCCACTTTGGCAGGCACATTGGAGATGATTTGATCAAATTTAACATCACTTGGCACTTGTGCAAACGCGTCAGAAAGATAAGCTTTTATATTTGGTAACTTATTGAGCTTTGCGTTAATATTCGAGAGTTCGACCGCAACAAAATCTTTATCAATCATGTGCACTTCGCCATCGACACAATGCTTTGCAAGAGCAAGACCAATAGGGCCATAACCACAGCCCAAATCTAGACAAATATCACTCGGCTCAGCGCTTATGTACTTCATCAACAACAAAGTGCCATCATCAATCGCTCTGGGGCTAAAAACCCCCCAACGGGTATTAAAACGAATCTCGTTATCCAAAAGATTGGCTGTAAGCTTTAAGTCTTTTTTAAGGTTGGGTATATCGCTTCTCTGAAACATTAGGCTTTACTCTTATTCTTAGATTTTTTATTCAACACTTGAGTGGCGTCATCACCAATATGCGCTTCACCGCGCGCACTGGCAAGCTGCATTTGCTTTTCTCTCTCACGATAACGACTCACTTGATCATCATCCTTGGTACCAAAACAGCGAGGGCAAGAAACGCCTTTTTCGTAGTGCTCATGACCTTTATCTACATCAGTAATTGGGTATCTGCAAGCATGACATTGATCATACTGTCCTCGCTCTAAATTGTGTTTAACAGCCACCCTATCATCGAAAACAAAACATTCACCATTCCACAAGCTGTCTTCTTCGTTAACTTCTTCGAGGTATTTTAAAATACCACCGTGCAGATGGTAAACGTCTTCAAATCCTTGGGATTTTAAATAGGCAGTTGATTTTTCGCAACGAATGCCGCCGGTACAAAACATTGCCACTTTTTTGTCACGATATTGCTCTAAATTCTCTTTCGTATAATTTGGAAATTCACGAAACGACTCGGTGTTCGGATTAATCGCCCCTTTAAAACTGCCGATTTCATATTCGTAATTATTGCGAGTATCTATCAAAACAACATCTGGGTCACTAATGAGAGCATTCCACTCACTCGGCGCCACATAAGTGCCAACCGAAAAAGTTGGGTCAATATCCGCAACACCCAAGGTGACAATTTCTTTTTTAAGCTTTACTTTAAGCCTTTTGAACGGCATCTCCTCACTGTAAGAGAGCTTGTGATCAATCACACCCAGTCTTTCGTCTGCCGCAAGAAAATCTAAAATCTTATCAATCCCCAACTGAGAGCCACAAATCGTACCATTGATACCTTCTCTCGCAAGCAAGATAGTACCTCTGGCATCAACAGATGCCATGCAGTCTTTTAAAGGCTGTTGCATTTGCTCGAAATCATCGAGTCGGGCAAACTTATAAAGGGCGCAAATTGTAACCATAATAAAGAGTGAATTATTTCAGCGCTAATTTTACTAGCGAGGGATGTTTATATCAACTATTTCATTTTTCTCTTACAAAGAGAACTTTACATAAATCAATTCCTAGGTGATTGTCACTAAATGCGACAAGTGTATAATAGTTGCTTTGGCTTGCAAAGCTCCACCTACCCAGCAATTTTAGATGCTATCAGACATTCAAAACCCCAGTGATATTAAGCAACTTGATTTTGATCAATTGCAACAACTTGCGGATGAAATTCGAGAATTTCTCATTGAAAGCATCAATAAAACAGGCGGTCATCTCGGTTCCAATTTAGGCACGATTGAGTTAACTTTAGCGCTGCATTATGTTTTCAGTACCCCCGATGATAGCTTTATTTGGGACGTAGGACACCAGGCTTATGCGCACAAGATTCTAACGGGCAGAAAAGAAATGATGTCGACACTCAGACAAAAAGACGGCTTGTCTGGTTTTACCAAAAGAAGTGAAAGCGAGCACGATGCATTTGGCGCGGGTCATTCGTCAACTTCCATCAGTGCGGCGCTTGGTTTCGCTCTCGCTAACAAAATTAACCAAAAGGATAACACTGCAATTGCCATTATTGGAGATGGCGCTCTGACCGGTGGTATGGCTTTTGAGGCTATGAATCATGCGGGTGATTCGGATGCCAATTTACTCATTGTTCTGAATGACAACGACATGTCCATCTCCAAAAATGTTGGCGCTTTAAACAAATACCTAACGCGCCTCATTTCGGGAAAAGTGTATTCGACTATGAAGTCAACGTCTCTCAATCTTCTTAAGGGTTTGCCGCGTTTGCAAGAGTTTGCCAAACGCTCCGAGGAGCACCTCAAAGGAATGATTTTGCCAGGCACACTTTTTGAAGAACTGGGTATTGATTATTTTGGCCCCATTGATGGCCACGATTTACCAACGCTAATTAAAACTCTGCAGAATTTAAAGAATCAATCCAAGCCGAGACTACTGCACATCATCACCACCAAGGGACGAGGTCTGGAGATGGCTGAAAAAGACCCAATTAAGTTCCACGGTATTGCGCCTCCTTCAAGTTCGAGCAATTCTTTTCCAAGCTACTCTCAAGTATTTGGGCGCTGGTTATGTGACAAAGCGGCAAGCAGTGATCGATTGGTTGCAATAACGCCAGCGATGTGTGAAGGCTCTGGCATGGTTGAATTTTCAACAAGCTATCCGGAGCGTTATTTTGACGTTGCTATTGCCGAACAACACGCAGTGACTTTGGCAGGTGGTATGGCAATTCAAGGCCTAAAGCCAGTGGTAGCAATATATTCCACATTTCTACAACGTGGCTACGATCAATTTATTCACGACATTGCGCTGCAAAACTTAAACGTTATTTTTGCCATTGATCGCGCAGGCTTAGTTGGTACCGACGGCCCAACACACGCCGGCGTATTTGACTTAAGTTTCTTACGGTGCATCCCAAATGTCGTCATTATGGCGCCCAGCTCATCACTGGAAATGTACGAACAATTAAACACCGCCTACTCACTTGACGGCCCTGTTTGCATTCGTTTTCCTCGTGGAAAATCAGAAATTGAAAGCTATGCTACTGATACAATACAAGAAATAGGCAAAGCAAATGTTGTTAGAGAAGGTTTTGATGTAGCTATTTTGTCATTTGGTACAACACTTTCTCAAGCGCTTATGGCCGGAGAAATTTTAGACGCTACGGTTGTTGATATGCGGTTTGTCAAACCACTGGATGAAAAGCTTATCAGTGAGCTGGCAAAAACTCACAAAAAGCTTATCTCTATTGAAGATAACGTCGTATCGGGTGGCGCTGGAAGTGCTGTTGCTGAGTTTATCCATAGCACTCAGCTAAATATCGCTCTCAATATTATCGGCCTACCGGATGAGTTTGGTGAGCACGGCTCTCAAGAAGAGTTATACGAACTGTACGGTTTAACTGCTGACAATATTGTCAAACGCGCAAATGGTGAATGAAAAGATTTTTACAAAAATACGCACCGCACCGATCAACAGTTAATTTAGGCTGGCTGGATAAACACCTGCACGATCCGTGCCTGTGGAACTGGAACAGGAAGTCAATCTCAAAAGCATTTGCAGTAGGTTTATTTTGCGCCTTTCTCCCAATCCCTTTTCAAATGATAGTAGCAGCGGGTCTTGCGGTTGCTTTCTCTGCCAATATTTTGCTTTCAATCGCCCTTGTATGGGTCACCAACCCAATCACTATGGGGCCTATTTTTTACTTTACTTACAAATTGGGCTGTATTGTTCTAGATACAAAGATCGATCCAAATTTTGCACTTTCATTGGAGTATCTTCGTGAAGTTATCACCTCCGGATTGCCAGCACTACTAATTGGATCTTTGATAGTGGCATCAATTGCCGCTATAGTTGGTTACTCCTCAATACAATGGCTGTATCGTCACAGAGTTGTTAAGCGAATTAAGCGTTGGAAGCGTCAGCGATTTGACGCCTAATATGAGCCTCTAGCGTATCAACCAATGACTGGTTGTCTACCTTGCTGTGAGTTTGGCCCTTTACATAAAGCAAGTTTGGCGCGCCACCAGTAACACCTACAGTTACCTCTTTAGCCTCACCCGGGCCATTAACAACACAACCAATAACAGCCACATCAATCGGCTCGGTGATGTCCTCTAAGCGCGCTTCTAATTCATTAACAACCGAAATCACATCAAATTTTTGTCTTGAACATGAAGGGCAAGCAATCAAATTTACGCCTTTTTGCCTAAGATGGAGTGACCTCAATATATCAAAACCCACCTTAACCTCATCAACCGGATCGGAAGCAAGAGAAACCCTAATCGTATCACCAATACCTTCACTAAGAAGCAAACCAAGTCCGATAGAGGATTTAACCGTACCGGAGCGAAATGAGCCCGCTTCAGTAATACCAAGATGCAGTGGGTTGTCAATCTGTGAAGCCAATTGCTTATAAGCAAAAACCGTCATGAAAACTTCGGATGCCTTAAGGGAGATTTTATAATTATCAAAATTGAGTCGATCAAGGATATCGATATGCCTAAAGGCAGACTCCACCATTGCTTCAGGGGTTGGCTCTGTGTATTTTTTTTGTAAATCCTTCTCTAGAGAGCCAGCATTAACGCCCACCCTTATAGGAATATTGTGATCTTTTGCTGAAGCCACAACCTCTCTAACACGATCTTCTCTGCCAATATTTCCTGGATTAATACGCAAACAATCGGCACCGTATTCAGCCACCTTAAGCGCGATTTTGTAATCAAAATGAATGTCGGCAATAAGTGGAATGCTGGCTTGTTTTTTAATTTCCTTGAAAGCTTCGGCGGCCTCCATGGTTGGCACAGAAACCCTAACAAGATCAGCGCCAGCTTTAGCGATAGCCTCAATTTGGGCAACAGTCGCCTTGACATCACAAGTGTCTGTATTGGTCATGCTTTGCACACTGATTGGCGCATCACCACCAATGGCAACATCACCAACAAATATTTGTCGTGAAACTCTTCGTTTAATTGTATGAACTGGCTTCATAATTCTCTATTACTTCATCTAAATTTTCACTGTTGGCTGGCTCGACTTTCACTGCAACTTCTTGGACACTTTCAACAACGATTATGACTGTTTCTTCTTCGCTCTCAGGCACACTAATAACAATCGAAGTGGACTGAGAAGATAAGCTACTATCCATATTATCAAGATAAAACCAGCCACCATAAGCCGTTGTCAGTATCAATAACAGTAAAAAAAGCTTAAGCTTTATGCGTTTTTTTTTCTTAGGATAATAATCAATGCCGTCTAACATTTCTTCTAGTCTTGTCCTGCACTTTACCGGCCAGTTGGCCGCAAGCGGCATCAACATCTTCGCCACGAGTTCGACGCGTGGTTGTGCGAATGCCAGATTTAAATAAAATATCTTGAAACTCATTTATTGTAACTGCTTTGGAAGTTTTGTACTGAGTTTCTGGAAATGGATTAAACGGGATTAAATTAACTTTTGCTGAAACACCTTGCAGTAATTTGGCCAATTTTTTGGCGTGCGCCTCGCTGTCATTAACACCCTCGAGCATTACATACTCAAACAATATATGGCGCTCTTGCGTGCCTGCATTTAGGTAATACTGACAAGCCTCCATCAGCTGCTTAATCGGATATTTCTTATTGATTGGCACCAAGACATCACGAAGTTCATCGTCTGCTGCATGCAGTGAAATTGCAAGACTGACCGATGTTGTGTCTGCCATGCGATACAACGCCGGTACCACTCCAGAAGAAGAGATTGTCACTCGCCTGCGAGACAGGCCAAAAGCCCAGTCATCAAGCAACAAATCACAAGTGTCATAAACCGCACTTTCGTTGAGCATTGGCTCGCCCATTCCCATAAAGACAACGTTGGAAATACGCTTACCTTTAGCAACAAGATAATTATGCGCAATCAATACTTGGGCAATAATTTCATGACTTTTTAAATTACGATTAAAACCCTGATAACCCGTTGAGCAAAAAGTACAAGCCAAGGCGCAGCCTACTTGTGAAGATATACACAAAGTACCTCGATCTTTTTCAGGAATGTAGACTGTTTCGATGTGGTTATTTTCACCAAGATCGATAACCCACTTAATGACGCCGTCACTGGCATGATTTTGTGTGACGACATTAGGCAATTCAAGGGTTGCTATGGTGAGCAATTTTTGCCTAAGATTTTTGGACAAATTATGCATTTCATCAAAGTTACCTACACCTCGATGGTAAATCCATTGCATGATTTGCTTTGTTCGGTACGGCTTCTCACCCAAGTCTGCAAAAAACTTATTCAGTTTGGCTTGAGGAAGGCCTAATAGGTTTTGCTTTTCTAGCATGAGCAAAAACAGCCGAGGAATCGGCTGTTTTTAATAGACTGGATATTAACGAGTTCTTGAACAAACACCGTCGTCACCAAAGAAATATGCGATTTCAATCGCAGCATTCTCAGCTGAATCTGAACCATGACATGCGTTCTCATCAAGTGATTCTGCAAAATCAGCACGAATTGTACCTGCTGCTGCGTCTTTTGGATTAGTAGCACCCATAATTTCACGATGCTTAGCAACTGCATTCTCACCCTCTAAAACTTGAACCATTACTGGGCCTGAAGTCATGAATGAGACTAAGTCGTTATAGAATGGACGATCCTTGTGTACAGCGTAAAAACCACCAGCAAGATCAGCATCAAGATGTATCATTTTAGCACCCACAATTTTGAAGCCAGCAGCCTCAAAACGAGAGTAGATTTCACCGATTACATTTTTTGCAACAGCGTCAGGTTTGATGATTGATAAAGTACGCTCCATGGCTTAACTCCAGTTGTTATAAAAAGGCGGTATTTTACCATAAATGACAACGCTTTCTAAAACGCATAAAAACAAAAAGGCGCCCTGAGGCGCCTCCTTGTATGAATTTAATATTGACCCTACTGAACGGATTCTTTTAAATTTTTACCCGCTTTAAAAGCTGCAATTTTAGTTGCAGGAATTGCAATAGAAGTGCCAGTTTGAGGATTGCGGCCTGTACGTGCGGCACGATCTCTTACCATAAAGCTACCAAAACCCGTTAACTGCACACCATCACCGCCAGAAAGGGCTGCTGTGATTGCGTCTGTTGTTGCATTAAGCGCGCGAGCTGCGTCGGCTTTTGAAAGGTTTGCGCCTGAGGCAATAGCCTCGACTAATTGTGCTTTGTTCATTTACTTATCTCCAGAAGTTATTTAAAGAAGATTCAGGGCTAGAGGTGACATCTATTAAGGAGATAAGATATCATGAAAAAACATTTGCTCCTCAACCCCATACGCTAAACCTTTAGTTTATTATAAGTCAAGATAGCACTTATATAAAAACTATTTTTAAATAAAAAAGTAGCATATTCGCTGGTTATATGAATACTTTTACAGAAGAAAGAAGAAAAAACTAACGATTATTCTCTTTTAGGGCCCTTGCCTTGTCTCTCTTCCAATCCTTGTCTTTGATATCTTGACGCTTATCGTGGGCTTTTTTTCCTTTAGCAACACCGATTTCAAGCTTGACTTTACCGCGCACCCAATACAGTTTCAAAGGCACAACGGTTGCGCCTTTTTGGTTGATTTTGTCTCTTAATTTGTTGATTTCCAGCCTGTGTAAAAGCAGTTTTCTTGTTCTGATTGGGTCAGGATCTACATGGGTGGATGCTGATATCAAGGGGGAAATATGTGCGCCAAATAAAAACAGCTCGTTGTTTTTCAAAATGACGTAGCTTTCTTTAATTTGCACCCTGTTATCTCTTAAGCTTTTTACCTCCCAACCCTCTAAACTGATTCCAGCTTCAAGACTTTGTTCGATAAAATAGTCGTGCCTTGCTTTTTTATTAAGAGCAATTGTATTGGAGTTGTCTGTTTTTTTCTTTTTGCTCATGGAGAGATTTTTGCATCATATTTCTAAAAGCGCTATTGTGCCCTATTCACCGCAGCAGATGTTTGCGCTAGTTAATGCCATTAACGACTATCCGCAATTTCTAAACTGGTGTTCAGGCGCCTCTATTTTAAATCAATCTGAGCAGCAGATTACCGCCTCGGTCGAGATTAATAAAGGCGGCTTTAAACAAAAATTTACCACCAAAAACACCCTGCATGCTTTTGATCTGATTGAAATGGAATTACTCGATGGCCCCTTCAAAACACTCTCAGGACAATGGCGCTTTGAAGCCTTGGGTGACAACGCGGCAAAAGTCGCCTTGGAATTGCAGTTTTCTTTTAAATCAAGACTGATGGATATAGCGCTTTCGTCAATCTTTACTCAAATTGCCAACTCTCAATTGGATGCCTTTGTTGTTCGGGCCAAGCAAGTGTATGGCTAAAATCATTGCCTTTAACAAGCCTTTTGGTACTTTATGTCAGTTTAGTGGTGAGGGTAACACCCTAGCAAAATACATAGACATATCCAATATCTACCCTGCTGGCAGATTAGATAAAGACTCTGAAGGCTTGGTTATACTTACCGATGATGGCAAACTGCAAAACCAAATCTCCAGTCCAAAATTTAATAAGATCAAAACCTATGTGGTGCAAGTTGAAGGTGTGGTGAGTGATGACGCCATTCAACAACTGTCTAATGGAATTACACTTAACGACGGACCTACCAAGCCAGCCAAAGCGCAAATTATTGCCGAACCCGAATGGTTGTGGTCGAGAGTGCCGCCAATCAGGCAGCGCAACAACATCCCGACCTCGTGGATTGAGCTCTCAATCAGCGAAGGCCGAAATCGCCAAGTAAGAAGAATGACCGCTCATGTGGGCTTTCCAACACTTCGACTGATTCGCACCCAAGTGGGTGAATGGCAATTGAATAACTTAGCACAAGGCTCTTATGTCGCTCTTTAAATTAGCTTATCAGGCACTAATGTGCGACGTTGTGGATGAAAAAGTCCAGCTCACGCATCAAATTTTTGATGGAATCCAGAATCAAGATTTACACACTGAAAGTGCAACACCGGTTGAAGCAATAGCCGCACCAGGTCGCCCCGAAAAACCTGAGTTGGTTAGTTATCAAAACACGCCTAAACGGGATCGATCCGACCTCGGCATGATCAAGACCATCCATTCTATTTGTCATATTGAGTTTAACGCCATTAACTTAGCGCTTGATGCGCTTTACCGCTTTCGACAAATGCCCGACCAATACTACCGTGATTGGGCCAAGGTTGCCCATGAAGAGGCGCTACATTTCACCATGCTTAATGACTACCTTAAGGAGCTAGGCTATCAATACGGCGACTTTGAGGCGCACAACGGCCTTTGGGAAATGACAGTTGAAACAGACTACGATGTGCTGGCGAGAATGGCTCTAGTGCCGAGAGTGCTTGAAGCTCGAGGGCTGGACGTTACCCCAAGCATCCAAATTAAATTCAAAAAATCAAAATTTTCCAAGATGGCAGAGATATTAGAAGTCATTTTCCAAGATGAAATTGGCCACGTCAAAATTGGTAATTATTGGTACAAACACCTGTGCACAGAGCGTAACCTTGAACCGATAGAGACGTTTGATCGTCTCATTAAAAAACACGTGGGTAAAAGCTTGCGTGGGCCTTTTAATTGGGAGGCAAGATTGCTTTCAGACTTCACTGAAGCCGAACTCAATTACCTAGAACACGCCAATAGAGAGCGCACTAACTAACCTCATCCATAGCCTCGTTGGCAAGCAAGTCGGCCATGTCATTCCCAGGGTCATCACTATGGCCTTTAACCCAATACCAAGTCACCTGAATAGCTTGATTAAGCGCGTCTAATTGTTTCCACAGTTCAACGTTTTTCACCGGCTTTTTATTGGCGGTTTTCCAGCCCCTTAGCTTCCACCCGTCAATCCAATCATTAATGCCCTGAATAACGTATTTGGAGTCGGTGTACAAATCCACCGAAATGTCTTTTGACTTAAGTGACTCTAGAGCTTTGATGGCTGCAGTCAACTCCATCTTATTATTGGTGGTGTCTTGCTCAGTGCCTTTGAGTTTTTTTTCCCTACCTTTGTAACGCAGCCAAACACCCCAGCCACCTAAGCCAGGATTACCACGACAGCCACCATCGGTATAAATTACTATCCTATCCATAAAATTTAATTGTCCAAATTCGTTTGAAACCAAAACTCTAATAAGGCCATATGCCAGAGACGAGAGCCATTCAATGCCGTCATATAATCCCTAGGGGAATGAATCACTTTTTGAACATAACTTTGATTAAAGATACCGCGGTTAACGCAAGCGCTAGAGGTAAGTATATCAGACATAAAGTCTAGAAATTCACCCTGAACATACTTCAATGCAGGCATAGGGAAATAGCCTTTTTTACGGTCAATAACACTGTCCGGCAATAGCCCTCTTGAGATTTTTTTTAACGGATATTTACCCTCTTCTCTCATCTTTAATTCAGGTGGCATCTGTAATGCCCACTCGACTAATTTAGTATCCATAAACGGAACGCGCGCCTCCAAACCCCAGGCCATTGTCATGTTGTCCACTCGTTTCACAGGATCGTCCACAATTAAACGGGTAATATCGGTACGAAACACTTTGTCCATAAAGGTCTCTGCGCCCGATTTTAAGAACTCTTTATTGAGCCAGTCGTGAGTATGATTTTCGCCGTGATATTGCTTATTCACCGTATTTAGAAAATCCTCATGTGGCCTGTCTACATAATGTTTGGAGAACCGACTAATTTCATCGCCCTGCTCGGCTGCCATTCTTGGGTACCAAAAATACCCAGCAAATGCCTCGTCAGCGCCTTGGCCCGACAACACCACCTTAATGTGTTTTGACACTTGCTCAGAGAGCAAATAAAAAGCCACAGCATCTTGCCCTACCATGGGTTCAGCCATATTGACCACCGCCTCTGACAATCTTGGCAATACTTCTGCATTGCTGACAACGTATTTTTCATGTCGAGTGTTGAACCTTTGTACAATTTGATCGGAGTACTCAAACTCACTACCAACCTCATCATCAATGTCTTCAAAGCCAATCGAAAATGTACGAATATCCTGATGACCCGCCTCATGCAACAAACCCACCAATAGAGAGGAATCAAGACCGCCAGAAAGTAGTACGCCTATAGGAACATCGGCAGCTTGCATTCTTTTCATCACAGCTTCGGTTAATAATTCGTGCGTTTTTTCAATATATTCGTCATCGCTCAATTTTTCTATTGGACGCTGAGCTATCGGATTCCAGTAGGTTTTTTCGACAAATTTCCCACCTTTATTAATGGTAATTGTCGTTGCTGGCCTCACCTTGCGAATGCCGTTGATAATCGTATTCGGTGCTGGCACAACGCCGTGAAGCGATAATTGCTGCTGCAAGGCAATCGGATTAATGCTTTTATCGATATTTTGGGTTAGCAACGCTTGCGTATTGGAGGCAAAAGTAATTGCTTTGTCGCTGAGACTGTAATAAAACGGTTTAATGCCCATGCGATCACGAGCAATAAACAATTGTTGCTTCGCTTGATCCCAAATCGCAAAGGCAAACATGCCGTCCAAATGCACGACACACTCTTCACCCCAGTGGTGATAAGCCTTCAAAATAACTTCGGTATCCGAATGGGAGAAAAAATTATAACCCTTGCCGATCAGTTGTTGACGTAGGGCTTGGTAGTTATAAATCGTACCATTAAAAACCAACGTTAAGTCTAGTGCATCATCCACCATGGGCTGTGCGCCATGAGAAGAAAGATCAATAACACTTAACCGCTGATGACCGAAGCCAACGTCATTCTTAACCCACTGACCATTGGAATCAGGGCCGCGTCGGGCAATTTTGGCCATCATTGTACTTAACGTATCGGTTTTAACCGCTGCACCATCAAAGCGTAACTGACCACAAATTCCGCACATATTTCATTCTTGATATAAAATGGTTTATTTTACAATTAATATCGATTTACCATGGCACAAACGCTCTACGACAAGCTAATGAGTGCGCACATCGTGCGCGAGCAAGACGGCGCTACTTTGATTTATATTGATCGCCAACTTATTCACGAAGTCACTTCGCCTCAAGCCTTTGAGGGGCTTGCGCTCGCCAATAGAAAACCCTGGCGCAAAGAGGCCAATTTAGCCGTGCCCGATCACAACGTACCAACCACTGAGCGTTCTAGCGGCGTGAGCGGTATTGAAGATCCAATTTCTAGGCTACAAGTTGAAACATTGGATAAAAATTGCGCAAAATTTGGGATCAATGAAATTCCAATGAACGACATTCGTCAAGGCATTGTTCATGTCATTGGACCCGAGCAAGGAGCGACTCTGCCAGGCATGAGTATTGTTTGTGGCGACTCACACACCTCAACACACGGTGCCTTGGGGGCTATGGCTTTTGGTATTGGCACCTCAGAAGTTGAACATGTTTTAGCAACGGGCTGCCTATGGCAATCCAGAGCAAAAAATCTAAAAATTGAAGTCAACGGCGCGCTTAATCCGCACGTCAGTGCTAAGGACATTGCACTCTATATTATTGGTCAAATTGGCACAGCTGGCGGCACTGGTTATGCCATTGAATTTTGTGGATCCAGCATTGAAGACCTTTCTGTCGAAGGCAGAATGACACTGTGCAATATGGCAATTGAAGCCGGGGCACGAGTAGGCATGGTTGCCGTTGATCAAAAAACCATTGATTACGTCGAAGGCAGGCCATTTTCACCAACGGGCGAAAACTGGAATAAAGCTGTTGATTACTGGCAAACACTCCACTCTGATACGAACGCAGTGTTCGATAAAACCGTTACAATTGATGCACAAGACATTGACCTGCAAGTTACTTGGGGCACATCACCAGAAATGGTGGTGGATATTAACGGCTCAACACCCGATCCAAGCAAAGAACCCGATCCAGTAAAAGCTGAGAGTATTCGCATCGCACTTAACTATATCCATCTTAAGCCAAACACGCCGATTAAATCGGTTGAAATTGACAAAGTATTTATTGGCTCTTGTACCAATTCTCGTATCGAGGATTTACGCGCAGCGGCCGCTGTTGCCAAAGGCAAAAAAATAGCTGATAACGTTAAATTAGCACTGGTTGTTCCAGGCTCTGGTCTGATTAAAAAACAAGCCGAAGAAGAAGGACTCGACACCATTTTTACTGATGCAGGCTTTGAGTGGCGCGAGCCGGGCTGCTCGATGTGCTTGGCAATGAATGCCGACAAACTTGAAGTTGGAGAGCGCTGTGCGAGCACCTCTAATAGAAACTTTGAAGGTCGCCAAGGTCAGGGCTCTTTTACCCATTTGGTTAGTCCTGCGATTGCCGCAGCCACTGCCATCGCCGGCCACTTTTCAGAAGTTTAAGGAGTTTTATTATGGAAAAATTCACAACACTAAACTCCATTGCAGCGCCGCTTGATCGCGCCAATATCGATACCGATGCCATCATCCCAAAGCAATTTCTAAAATCGATTAAACGCTCGGGCTTTGGTCCCAATCTTTTTGACGAATGGCGTTATCTCGATCACGGCGAAGTTGGCATGGATAATTCCAAACGCCCTCTCAATCCTGACTTTGTATTGAACAACCCCAAATACGAAGGCGCTCAAATTTTACTTTCTCGAAAGAATTTTGGCTGCGGCTCATCACGCGAACACGCCCCTTGGGCGCTTGAAGATTACGGCTTTAAAGCGATTATTGCACCAAGTTTTGCCGATATTTTCTATAACAATTGTTTCAAGAACGGCATTCTACCGATAGTATTGAGTAATGACATTATGGATGATTTGTTCGGCTACACAGGCAAAATTACTATCGATCTAGAGACTCAAAATGTTACCACCACCTCAAATAGCTACTCTTTCGAAGTGGACGCAGAACGTAAAAGAAGACTGCTTAACGGCCTTGATGAAATCGCTCTAACGCTCCAATATGAAGATGAAATTCGAGACTTTGAAAGCAATCACTTCAAACAGCACCCTTGGTTATGATTGCACAACTTAGCGGCCAAATTCTAAGTAAAAATCCACCTGAAGTGGTCGTGGAAGTGGCCAGCATAGGCTACGCAATACTGTGCCCAATGTCTACTTTTTACCAACTCGGTGACACCGGTGGCAATGTATTGCTATACACACACCTTAGCATTAAAGAAGATGCACACACTTTATTTGGCTTTATCACTAAAGACGAGAAAATGCTTTTTAGAGAGCTTATCCGTGTCAATGGCGTTGGTCCTAAAGTTGCACTTGCCATTCTTTCACATTTAACCGTTGGCTCACTTGTTGAGTGTGTTGCCAATGCAGACGCCGACCTCTTGGCAAAAACCCCAGGAATCGGTAAGAAGACCGCTTTAAAACTGATTGTTGAGCTTCAAGATAGGCTGGATAAGGTTGAATTTTCAAGCGGCGTTATGACAACCGCAGGCATTGTTCAAAATAACAATAATCCTAATGCCAAAAAAGCACTAGAAGCTTTGCAGTCATTAGGTTTTAAAGCGAAAGAAGCGAATAATATGATAACCGCTATCGAAGATCAAACCCTCTCTACCGAAGAGTTAATCCGTCAAGCACTGCAAAACAAGTAAAACTTAACTTGCTTTACTGAGTCGCTTCTCTTTTATCCTACCCAACCAATTGATAAAGTCGTAATTCATCGAATACAAACACGGCAGTAAAATGAGTGTCATCACTGTGCCAAACAATAGGCCATAGCCTAGCGCCAAAACCATGGGCTGCAAGAGATAATCCACGCCGCCAATGCCGTAGGCCAAAGGTAACACGCCAGCCAGCGTTGTTAAACTTGTCAATACAACTGCACGCAAACGATCTTTAGAGCCTTTCGCAATCCAGTTAAAGGCATTTTCAGTAAGCGCCTTCTTAGCCTTAATATAATTCAGGTGACTAACCATGACCAGTGAGTCATTTACAATTACACCGATTAACGCCAAAGAGCCCATAACCGCGAAAAAACTGAGCGTTTCGCCGTGAAAATAGAATGCCCAAATCACACCGATCAATGAGAATGGAATACTGGAAATAACCAACATTGGCTGCGACCAAGAATTAAACAGCAGCATCAACAGCAAGAACACGCCAAAGATTGACATAATAAAGGCGTTACGAAAGCTGTCCATTGATTCAGTCATTTCTTTCGCGCCGCCCTCACTAATTAAGCGTACTTCAGGGTAATTATTAGCAATATCTAGCTGCTCTATTACTGCCTCCATAACCCCTTGCGGTGTGGCCACGCCATCTTCCACACTAGCGGTAATTGACACCGAGCGCTCGCCGTCGAAATGATTAAGGTCGGGCTCGCCAGCGATCTCTCGAATCATTGAAAACTGACTCATCGGAATCAACCTGCCTTGGTTGTTCATCAGCTTAGTTTCGGCAATAAACACTTCAGAATAATCTTTTTCACCCAAATAGATTCGGACACTAGTTTCTTTTTCATCGAAGCGAACATTGGTCACATCAAGACCGGAATAAATGAGTCTCAAATGCCTATACACCTGCATATAATCAACCCCCAGTTCTGACATAGCATCAAAATCCAATACTGTTTCGATACGCGCTTTTCCGGCTTTGTCGTTACGCTCAATACTATCCACACCATCAAAAGAGCCTAATATATCCGCAACCGCATTAGCAGCAGCCACGCGCTGTGCGTTATTGCTACTGACAAGGTTAATTTCTAAATCTTCGCCAGTTGGTGGGCCGGGTCTTTCAACGTTAAAATGAACTTCAATACCCTCTATTTTTTCCACTTGGGCATATATCAATTCAACAATTTCTTGGGCGCCCCGCTCTCGATCGCTCGATGGAATAAGAGAAATAGTAATTTCAGCCTGATTGGTAAACCAGCTGCCGATATCACTGGTTAGGTAATTTAAATCATCGCCAGCTTGCTCAATAATAATATCTTCAACCTGTACAACCAAGCCTTCTGTATAGCTCGACGAACTCCCTGTCGGCGCCTCCATAAAACCGTGTATTGCATCAGAGCCTTGCGAAGGAAATAAGGTAAATGGCATATGCACAATAGCAAACCAAAGCGAAAACCCAAATAAAGCACTAAAAAATGCCACAACCCAATAGCGCCAAGCGAGTATCTTAACTAGCATATTTTCAAACCAACGCTCAAATGGCTGGAACCAAGTTTTTTGTTTTTCTGATTTAATGCCAGCTAAATGCGCAGGAAGTGCCAAACTAACCTCTAAAAACGAAAAAGTCAAAGCGAAAATCACAACGATTGGAATTAAATAAATAAACTTACCCATCGTGCCCGTCATTAAGAACATCGATGACATTGCTAATATGGAGGTGAGAATGGTGGTGATAACCGGCATAATCACACGCTTAAAACCCGTTACAACATTTTCATAAAGATTGCTGCCTTTAACCTTGTAATGGTGAATGCTTTCGGCAATGATAATACTGTCATCGACCACAATGCCCAGTACCAAAATCATTGCTGCTAAGGAGACTAAATTAATGGTCTCTCCCGCAATCCCAAGGAGTGCTACTGCACCCAGGAGACTTACAGGCAAACTCACCGCTACCCAAAAAGCGGTTTTGAATGAGAGAAAAGCACCAAGAACAATCAACACCAAAACCAAGCCAACAATGCCGTTTTTGGTAACAATATCAAGACGATTTCTAACAACTTCGGACTGGTCGTGAGTGAAGAAAATGTGCAACTCTTGCGGGTAAGTTTTTTGCAACTCCTCAACTTTTGCTCTTAGCAAATCCACCGTTCGAATGACGTCAGCGTGTTTTTGTTTTTTGATACTTAAGACAAAACCTTTGGTGCCGTTAACTCTAATGATATCGGCCTCTCTAGCATTGCCTCTAACAATATTGGCAACGTCTTTAACTCTGACAACAGGGCCGCTAAATACCGACTTGATAACAACATTTTCTATTTCGGAGATGTCTTGATATTCGGTCAAAATAACAATGTTTTTGCGTTGATCTCCAGCATTATTATCGCCCACAGTAAAGCGTGCATTACGACTCGAAATTGCATTTCTGACTTGGTCGGCAGATATTTGATATTGATTTAATTTGTCGGCATTAAGACGGATTTGCAGTTCTTTATCCAAATAGCCTTTCTTATCCACTTTAGCCACGCCCTTAATAACGGAGAGGTGCTTTTCCAGTTCATCGGTAATACCTTTTGCTTGCTCATAATCAATCTGTGAGCCATCGATATTTATTTGAAGGATAGGGAATTGTGCTGTGTTCCAGTCAATTACCCGAGGGTCATCAACCTCATCCGGCAACGACAAACCGCTCATTGCGCTTCGGATGTCAGCCTTTAATGTTTGAACATCGTCGATTTCTTGTGACAATTGCACTATAACACTAGACACTCCTTCTCTAGAGGAGGAGGTGAAGCTGTCTATGCCGTCAAGGTTTTTGAGTGCGCTCTCAACAACATCGGTCACCCCTTTTTCCACATCTTCAGGAGAGGCGCTTGGGTAGCCGGTGGTAATGCTCATGATTTCGAAATCCACAGCAGGAAACATATCGCGACGGATATCTTGCAATGTGAGTAAGCCCACAGCAATTACCGAGAAGGTAAATACTAGGGCAAACTTTTTTTGGCGAGCAAAAAAATTAAGAAAAGACTCCATAAGGACTCCGAGTTGACGTTGGCTCTTATGTTACATAAAAAACGTCAAAAAGCATCTTATTTAAGCACTTTTAGCGCGTTTTCTTTGGTTTTCTGTTAGCAATCTTTTACGAATACGAATGCTGTTTGGTGTTACCTCGACCAACTCATCGTCGTCGATAAATTCTAACGCCTGCTCAAGGTCTAATTTAATTGCAGGCGTTAAGGCAACAGCTTCATCCGTTCCCGAGGCGCGAACATTGGTTAACTGTTTGCCCTTCATTACGTTAATAACTAAATCTTTATCACGTGTATGAATACCAACCACCATGCCTTCATAAATATCGACACTAGGTCCAATGAAAAACTTACCACTTTTTTGTAGATTAAAAATCGCATAAGCAACTGATTTACCCTGATTCATAGAGATGAGTGAACCATTACTTCTTTGGCCGATTTTTCCTTCTTTTTGAGGGCGGTATGAATCAAAGGTTGAGTACATTAAACCTGTACCCGTTGTTGCTGTTAAGAATTCAGTTCTAAAACCAATCAGGCCACGAGCAGGGATAAGAAAGTCAAGCTTCACACGACCTTTGCCATCCGGCACCATGTTCGATAACTCCGCCTTACGCTCGCCCAATCTCTCCATAACAGTGCCTTGGTGTTGAGATTCAACATCCACTGTAAGGTCTTCAAAAGGCTCACAAATGACGCCATCAATTTCTTTTAAGATAACTTGCGGTCTGCCGACACCAAGCTCAAAACCTTCGCGGCGCATGGTTTCAATTAAAATGGATAAATGCAATTCGCCACGCCCAGAAACAATAAATTCTGAGGGGTCGCCGGTATTTTCAACTCTTAAAGCAACGTTATAAATAAGCTCTTTATCTAGGCGATCGCGTATGTTTCTGGAAGTAATGTATTTACCATCAAGGCCAGCAAAAGGAGAGTCGTTAACTTTAAATGCCATACTTACTGTAGGCTCATCAACGCTCAATGCAGGTAATGGATCAATCACATTTGAATCGCAAATAGTATCTGAGATCGAGATATTCTCAACACCAACAACACCAACAATATCGCCAGCATCTGCACTATTTACATCAATACGCTCTAATCCGTTAAAGCCCAATAGTTGTGCAATTTTAACGTTACGTTTTGTACCGTCAGGTTTAACTAATGTTACTTGCATACCTTTTTTAGCAACACCACGCGTAATACGGCCAATACCAATCGCACCCACAAAAGAAGAATAATCAAGAGCAGTTATTTGCATTTGGAACGCGCCATTAACATCTACATCAGGTGCAGGTACGTTTTTGATAATTGTCTCAAACATTGGCGTCATATCGCCTTCACGAACACTGTCGTCTTCAGAAGCATAACCGCCTAAAGCAGAGGCGTAAATTACTGGAAAGTCCAATTGCTCTTCAGTTGCGTCCAGTTGAGCAAAAAGATCAAACACTTGGTCAATCACCCAGTCCGGTCTGGCGGCTGGTCTGTCAATTTTATTAATTACAACAATAGGGTTTAGACCCTGCTCAAAAGCTTTTTTTGTCACAAAGCGCGTTTGTGGCATTGGGCCATCAACCGCATCAACTAATAGCAAAACACTGTCTACCATAGATAGTACGCGCTCAACCTCACCGCCGAAGTCGGCGTGTCCCGGTGTGTCAACAATGTTAATACGGTACTCGCCCCACTTAATTGCTGTGTTTTTTGAGCTAATGGTAATACCACGTTCTTTTTCAAGATCGTTTGAATCCATCATTCTTTCTGTCACTTGAAAACGATCATCAAAAGTGTCCGATTGCGAGAGTAATTTATCAACTAAAGTGGTCTTACCATGGTCAACGTGGGCAATAATAGCAACATTTCTTAATTTATCAGTCATTTGTGGGATCTATAGAAAATTTGAGCACTATTATCCCGTATATCTAGAACTTTGCTTGAACTAAATTAAAGATCTCTAAAAAAAAATTGATCGACGTCTAGCCCTATAAAATACAAGGATTCAATAGCAAAACACTGCACATGGCAAAAAAAGGTAGCTCTAGTCGCTGGATGGAAGAGCATAAAAACGATGAGTATGTAAAAAAGGCAAAAAAAGAAGGCTATCGGTGCCGTGCCGTCTATAAGCTAATCGAGGCGATTGATAAGGATAAAATTATCCGCAATGGCGATAAAGTTCTAGATTTAGGCGCTGCGCCTGGCGGCTGGTCACAAGTTGCAATTAAAGCTGTTGGCGCTAAAGGCCAAGTTATTGCGAGCGACATATTAGACATTGAAGAGATTCCGGGGGTTGATTTTCTCCAGGGTGATTTCACTGAAAACGATGTTTATGACGCCCTGTTGGAATTAACCAAAGGCGAAAAAATGAATGTTGTACTTTCTGATATGGCACCAAATATGAGTGGGCACTTATCTGTAGATCTGCCTAAGTCAATGTACCTGGCTGAATTAGCCATGGATATGGCCATCAAAACATTGGCAAAAAATGGCCACTTCTTTGTCAAAGTTTTCCAAGGTGCTGGTTTTGACGCCTACGTTAAAAGCGCTAGAGCTGCATTTAAAAAAGTCATTATTCGCAAACCAAAAGCCTCGCGCCCAAGATCTAAAGAAGTATATCTGTTAGCAAGTCAGCTAAAATAACGCCTTATGCAAAATTTCAACCAGATTCAATCTCTAATGCAGACCGATTTAGCGAAAACGGATGAGATTTTAATCGACCGCCTAAACTCAGACGTCGCCCTCATTAATCAAATGAGCCACTACATTATTTCATCTGGTGGAAAACGCTTGCGCCCTTTACTGCTATTGCTTTGCGCCCGTGCAACAAGCTATCAAGGTGAGCATCATCATGCCATGGCTGTGGTTATTGAACTGATTCATACTGCAACGCTTTTGCACGACGATGTGGTTGACGAGTCAACAACACGACGCGGTCAAGTAACAGCTAACGAATTATGGGGTAATGCACCGAGCGTGTTGGTCGGTGATTTTCTCTATTCTCGCGCTTTTGAAATTATGGTCGAGCCTAATTCAATGGCCATTATGCGACTGCTTTCACAGGCTACAAACAACATTGCCCAGGGCGAGGTGTTGCAGCTACTTAATATTAAAAATGCGGACGTAACTCAAGAGCAATATTTCGCTGTTATTAAACGCAAAACGGCTTGTTTGTTTGAAGCAGCCTGCAAAATTGGCGGCATGCTTTCAAACTCCTCAAGTGAAACGATTGAGGCCCTTGGACAATTTGGCCTCCACTTGGGTAACGCATTTCAAATTATTGACGACGTGTTGGATTACGAGTCAGACTCGGAGATCATGGGCAAAGAAGTGGGAGACGACCTTGCAGAGGGAAAAACCACTTTACCAATGATTTACGCCCTAGAGCAAACTTCTGGTGAAGAGCACAAAAAACTAAAAGATGCCATTGAGAATGCTGATACGTCGCATATCAACGACATAATTGCTATTCTCGTACGCGTTAAAGCTTTTGACTTCACTCGAAGCAAAGCAGAAAATGAGTCGCAGCACGCGATGAAGGCTTTAAACACCTTGCCAGAATCCGATTTTCGCTCTGCACTTAGCCTTCTTTGCGATCTTTCGTTAAAACGTACCTCGTAAATTCAGCATGCTAACTGAGGCGCTTAAAGCTGAAATTCGCGCTTCATTTGAGGCGGCAAAAACACAACTTTCAGGCTATAACAACCGCTCTTCACAAAACCGAATGATGGCTGAAATAGCTAAAACCTTGACTGGCGAATACCCCAATTCAAACCCGATTCTTTGTGTCGAGGCGCCCACAGGAACCGGCAAAACGATGGCGTACTTGATTGCCACCTTGCCTATTGCAAAAGCAAACGATAAAAAATTAGTGATTGCCAGTGCAAACGTTGCCCTACAAGAGCAGTTGCTTTTTAAAGATATTGTTGAGGCGCAAAAATATTCCACGGTAAGTTTTGATTACGCGCTTGCTAAAGGCCGCTCTCGTTACGTTTGTGTTCGCAATTTAATCAACTTAACGGAAGACACCGCGGACACTCAATCGTTATTTGAAGACAGCTTGCTTTGGGATGCGCCTCCGAGCAAAAACCAGATGGATCAACTCAGAGAGATGACACAAGATTACACCTCCAACCGCTGGAATGGTGAAATAGACGATCTGGAAACACCACCCGAGTCTTCATTATGGCAAAAAGCCGCTTGTAACCGTTTTACTTGTACGGCCAAAAACTGTGAGTTTTATAACGACTGCGCGTTCTTTAAAGCGCGAAAAAAAATTGCACAAGCGGATGTTATCATTGCTAATCACGATCTTGTTTTAGCGGATATTTTTAGCGGAAATTCGATTCTTCCAGATGTTGAGGATTGTATTTTTGTCTTCGATGAAGCGCATCATCTCGCTCCAAAAGCATTGTCTCATTTTTCGCAAAGCACCAGTCTTGACTTTATCAAAACATCGACCCGTCAAGCGCAAAGTGCGATGGATCAAATATGTAAAATCACACATCAAGACCCGGTTAAAAGTAGGATTGAGAGCATTGATACCTTGCTGTCAGAGTTGAATGCACCCTTATCTGAACTTGCTTACACTGATGATATTCATCTATTTGGCTTGACGGGTGTTGACGGTGAAATCATAAATAATACAAAAAACCTAGCCACAAGCATGAGTGCTGCCTATGCTGACTTTTCTGAGAAAAAAGACGATTGGCAAGCTTTTTGCAAAATCAACTCTCAAGACCAAGCAACGACTGACAATTTAAACAATATCATTGGTCAAAACGAGCAAAATCTCTCATCTATCGTTTCCCTTCTAAGCGCTTTCACACAAGATAGTAACCAAGATAAACCACCGCCAAGTCACTGGATTGAAAAATCCATCATGGCCAATAAAAAAACAAATTACCATCTTAATTCAGCACAAATTGATGTCTCAAACCATCTGGATGCATTGATTTGGTCGAAAGCTGCTGGCGTTATTTTTACCTCGGCAACATTGACCGCACTCGGTAGTTTTAGTCGTTTAAACCAACAATTAGGACTAAAGGCAGAGGAGAATCAATACTTGCGCTTAGCCTCGCCTTTCGACCATAAATCGGTTGATTTTATTGTCGCTAAAATGAAATCGAATCCAACTCAAGCCTTTGAACACACGCAAGAGTTGGGTAAAGAGCTGAAAAAGCGTATCGATCAAACGCAAGGCACATTGGTAATTTTTGCTTCAAATAAACAAATGCAACTTGTGGCCGACCTAGTTGAACAGTCCTTAGACTGCTCGCTCTTAATTCAAGGCGAATGCAGTAAAAAACGCATTCTTGAAAAACATATCGAACTGCGCAAACAAGGCAAAGGCAGTATTATTTTTGGGCTTGATAGCTTTGCTGAAGGCGTTGATCTTAAGGGTGATAATCTCAATCATGTGATGATTGCTAAACTGCGATTTAGCGTACCCACTTCACCGATTGAAAAAACCACTCAATCGTATCTTGAGTCACTCAATCGAAATCCATTTATGGAAATCGCCCTTCCCGATGCCTCTCTCAGGCTTATTCAAGCATGTGGTCGACTTATCAGGACAGAGACCGATACCGGCACAATTACGATTTTTGACAATCGCCTAACCACCAAGTTCTACGGCAAACAATTACTCAACGCCTTACCTGGGTACAATGTGGTGATCGAAAAATAACAACACCCTTCTGAATAGTGCAGAAATACTACATTTTTCCTGGTGTCATGAGTATAGCCATTTGCTTGCTTTCACTCCAAGTCATAAAGTTGTCAAACTCTTGGTAAAAAGCCTCAACACTCATACCAAAAACCTCTCTAAAGGATTTTTTCCATCCGGTTCCAACTTTGCCACTTTGGCTGGCATCTCTCTCATTCTCTGCCAAATTAACAAAGTAGTCAATAAAGACCGCTTTATTAGAACCTGTTAGGTGACTCAAGTAAGCGCCCATGCGCCGCCTTCGTACTGGAGATGCGGACGATGCCCTAGCTGTTGTGTGATGCGCTCAAGATCACCAAGTGACTCCATGACGGAAATAGAGAGCTGTACGCCGCGACTCTTTGAGTCTCGAATTTCGTTTAGCGCTTGTTTTAACATGCGTCTCATGTTTGATTGGTAATCAGCCCAGCCATTCATTCCGAGAATATTAAAACCAAAATACTCAGCTGACCCCTCTTCTAGCCAAAGTGGGCCAAAGCCGCCTCTCTCAACCCTTTGCATTCTGGAAACGCCAAATTGTTTCTCTTTCTCAAAGAACCGTATCTGTGCACCTTGATAAACATGAAAGTACTCATGTGCGGCAATCTTCATGTGCATATTGCCTTCACTCTCACCTTGCCACCAGCCATCATTGCTTGACATGGTGACGTAAAGTGAATTACCCGATAAGCCAGCATTCGCAACTACGGCCTGAGTTTCCCAACTTTTCATCCAATCCATGCAGCCTCTTTCATTCGGTGGAGCGCCATCCAATATACATACATCGTTCGCAACTTTATTAATATCGGATTTTCGGCCGTGCCAGAACAGGCCATACATTTCAACTATTGGACGATCACCAAAAAACCGGTATGCGGCTGTAACACTTTTAACTATCTCATCAACTTTGGCTTTATCAACACCGTTATAAGTACACACATTAAATTTCTCCTTACCCATCCAAGATGGAGATGCGTAGTCATATCCGGCCGAGTGCTGTCAATTAATGTGGTTTATATTTAGGGGTGTGTTATCAGCTTGAGCAATCATTGAAGCCACAACAACACATGCAATGAGTGCCACTCTTAATAATTTATTGCTTGAGTGCAACATGTCATTCCAATCCTAATTTTTCCTCTATAAAGGCATTACGGAAAACACCTTTCGGATCAAATTGACGACAAACGTTTCGGAATTCGGCCATCTCTGGATACAGTTGATTGATTTGCTCGCCAGTCTGAGGAAACCATTTTCCCCAATGAATGCGCGCACCAAAGAGCTCAAACATACTGTTTGCAAGAAATGTTGCTAGTGCATAAAAATCATCCCTCGGCTCAACGTAAGTGATAAAACTAATGGCATAATAATCCTCAGAGTCGCCAGATGCCATTGATATAAGAGTGTCGTCTGGCAGCACCCTGCGAAAACAAATCGGATAGTGATGAGTAAATCTACCTTTAATACTCTCCAATGAATCGAGCAGTTGAGCCTCCTGTAATTTCTCATGTGTCGAAGAAGATAGCTTGTAGTTGGCATCATCTGCGAACTGCAAGATGTCAGCAACAAGACTTGCTGCCTCAGAAACCTTAGATCTTGTCACAAACAACTCAATCTCCAGATGCCTAAATAATTCATGTTTCATGACAAGAGCGCGATCGCTTCGATCGGTCACCACCCAACGGGGGGGGATTAAAGAAGGTGCAACTCTACGAAAAAAGAAATGTATTAATTTCTTACTTTTCAACACTGAAGCAAACAACTTCAATGTCAGATGCATCCCCAAATCAATGACAAGGAACCAATACACGCGATACACGCCAGCTAGCCCACGACGACGACACTCGCTGAAAACAACACGCTCTTGCGCAAGAAATGACCAAGAGTGTGGCATGAGAAAGAATTGTTGCAATGGTGCTTTTTTCTCCAACACAAGAACCTCTTCTATTGTTTGACAAAATGTGGACTTTTCTTGCACAAAATACTGGGCAATACAAGGTAGTGTAATTTCAGTAATTACGCCCAAGCAACCAAGCGAGCAACGAGCTGCTTGCAACTCAACACCATCATTAATTTCTACAACTTGTGCGACGCCTTCACCCCCTTTAAAGCAAGCCACTCTAAGCGACTGAATATAGTGAGAAAGGCTGTGCTTTCCAGAGCCATGAGTTCCTGTTGCGGTGGCGCCAGCAATTGTTTGCTCGGTAATCAAGCCCAGTGACGGAATGGTCAACCCTTGCATATTCAATGCCTTTAATAGGTGCTTTATTTGGCAGCCAGCGCCAACCCTTACGCACGATTCACCATTCTGCTTAAACACTTCAACATGATTGAAATAGCGCATATCAATCAGCACTTCGTCAGTTTTGACTAGGTCACTCCATGAATGCAATGAACCAACAACTCGAATCTTGCCATCCTTGTGCCGCTGGAGAATATCAAGCAATTCACTTTCACTGTTTGGCGAAAAAAAATATTTGGGTTTAAAGTTTAAATTTCGTCCGAAATTCTGTATTAATTTGGCTGATTTCATCGAGAAAGGAAAATGGTGTATTGTTCGTTAATTCCTAGAATCATACCCGTATTACAAAATATACAACTCCGCATTGTGTCCATACATCTCTATCGCAATAATTTGATCACGAACACCGCAACCTAGGAGAAAACAAAGAAATTTCATCGCTATCCAAAATTTATCAGATTAATTAATTTCAACTTTATTTGTGTATTAATTAACTCATTAACAATTTGATGGGTTAAGATAACGCCTGAATTTTAAAAAGAATAAAGGAGAGAAGGTGGATTTTGATGTAAATTTAGTTGCCCCAGCACTGGGTGTTTTAGGGCTGATAATCGTGGTATTTATTTACCAATGGATTGAAAAACAACCTGGCGGTAGTGGCAAGGTACAAAAAATTGGTCACCAAATTCGCATTGGTGCTAATGCATTTATTGCTCGTGAATACAAAATGCTCAGCATTTTTTCTGCCGTTTTATTGGTATTAATATATATCTTCTTAGGTTGGATGAGTGCACTTTGTTTTGTTGTTGGTGCGGTATCTTCTGCAACAGCAGGCTACATTGGCATGAATACAGCAACCATTGCTAACGTTAGAACAACGCAAGCTGCACACGATCACGGCAGTGCTGCCGCACTTAAGGTGGCCTTCTTTGGGGGCTCTGTGATGGGCTTGTGTGTTGCTGCACTTGGCCTATTAGGTTTGGGTGGTTTATACTACTTCTTCGGAGAAACTCACTCAGAGGCACTACACGGTTTTGCCATGGGTGCATCGGTCGTGGCACTTTTCTCTCGTATTGGCGGCGGTATCTTTACCAAAAGTGCTGATATTGGTGCTGACTTGGTTGGTAAATTAGAAGCAGGCATCCCCGAGGACGACCCACGCAACCCTGGCGTTATTGCTGACAACGTGGGTGACAATGTGGGTGATATTGCTGGCATGGGTTCGGATATTTTTGAATCCTACTGCGGCTCTATGATTGCAACGATTGCCATTGCTGCAACGATTGTAGGCGATAAATTGCTCAATCTTGGTGGCAATCAATCGGAACTGATGTTCTTGCCATTAGCACTCGCATCGTTAGGTCTCATTTGTTCAATTGTTGGTATTCTTGTGGTGAAAATGTCTTCCAACAACTCACCAGAAGCGGCTTTAAGAACAGGCACAATTGGTTCAGCTGTTTTATTTATTATTACTTCGTACTTTTTAATCGACAAACTGGATGTTGTTAACGACATTTGGGCTGCTGTATTGATGGGTAGTGTTGGTGGTATTATCATCGGCCTTGTAACTGAATACTACACCGCCGGCAAACCCATTAGAGATATTGCAGCAGCTGGTGAAACAGGCGCCGCAACGGTAATGATTAAAGGTTTGGCAATCGGCATGCAATCGGTTGTTCTTCCGGTATTTATGATCTGTCTGATTATCTATGTTGCCAATGCTTATGTTGGTCTTTACGGTGTTGGTATCGCCGCTATTGGCATGCTGGCAACCGTTGGCATGACAATGGCAATTGACGCTTACGGGCCGATTGCTGATAATGCTGGTGGTATCGCTGAAATGGCAGGACTTGGTGAAGAGACTCGCAAAATTACCGACTCACTGGACGAACTTGGCAACACAACTGCAGCTATCGGTAAAGGCTTTGCGATTGGTGCTGCGGCACTTGCAGCCCTTGCTATTATCACGGCTTATGTTGAAACTGTCAGTGCCAATATTGAAGGCTTTGCCCTCAACCTAAACAGCGCTGAAGTTCTGATTGGTTTGTTTATTGGCGGCACAATTCCTTTCTTAATCTCTGCCATTACAATGACCGCCGTAGGCGACTCTGCGTTTGAAATGATTAAGGAAATCAGAAGGCAATTTCGCGAAATTCCCGGCCTATTAGAAGGCACTGCAGAACCAGATACAGCAAAATGTGTGGATATTGCAACAACAGCCGCTCTGAAGAAAATGATTCTTCCTGGCGTAATTGCAGTCGCCGCACCCGTTGTGGTTGGCTTTGGTATCGGTCCAGTAGCTCTTGGCGGCATGCTCGCTGGCGCTTTACTTGGTTGCGTACTAATGGCGCTGATGATGGCCAATGCAGGTGGCGCGTGGGACAATGCTAAGAAGCATGTTGAGAAGGGAAACTTTGGTGGCAAAGGTTCGGACACTCATACTGCTACTGTTGTTGGTGATACAGTGGGTGACCCATTCAAGGACACTTCCGGCCCAGCAATGAACATTCTTATCAATGTGATGGCGATTGTTAGTTTGGTGATTGCGCCTTTACTAACATAGCCACATTCCAGTAAATCCTCTACCTGGTTGATTCAGTCAACCAGGTAAACCCCAAACAAAGCAATGGGACAACCCCTATTAATCCAATGAGGGTTTTTAGTAGCGCCAGAACGCCTTGTGGAATAATGCGATTAAAGTCAACACCTCTAAACGTCCAAATAGCATTGAAGCGCTGAGAATCCACTTAGAGCTATCGTTAAGAGAGCCGTAATTCTGCGCAACCTCACCCAACCCTGGGCCCAAATTATTCATCGTTGCCGCAGTCGCGGAAAAAGAGCTAACTTGATCCATGCCAGTAAACATTAGTAAAACCAAAATCAAAACAAAAGAGATTGTGTAAAGGGAGAAAAAACCCAGGACAGAAACAAGGGTCTTCTCACCAATCGTTGAATGATTGAGTTTTACGTTGAGCTGTGCATTGGGATGAATAAACTGCTTAATCTCCTTCATACCCAATCGAAACATCAATAACACCCTAACCACTTTAATGCCACCACCTGTCGAACCAACACAAGCGCCAATAAAGCTCACCATAATCAAAAATACTGGAGCGGCATTAGGCCATTGGCTGAAGTTTTGTGAAGTGAAACCTGTTGTCGTAGCCATTGAAATAGTTTGAAACAAACTGTGCCTCAAGGCTGTCCAAAAACTTTGATATTCATTGTTGAAATTTAACACGCTCAAAATAATAAGCACAGACACAAGCAATACAACAACGTAGGCCTTAAGCTCAGAATCTTTCCAATAATCAACAAGAGAGCGATTATTCCAGGCAATAAAATGTAGGGAGAAATTAATACCTGCTAAAAACATAAATACAATTGCGACCGACTCAATAAGAGCAGAATCAAAATAGCCAATAGAAGCGTCATGTGTAGAAAATCCACCAATTGCCACGGTCGAAAAACTGTGACCAATGGCATCAAACAAATCCATGCCCGAGAGAAAGTACGCCAAGGCACACAAAACTGTCAAAGAAACATAAATCTTCCATAAGGCAATCGCAGTCTGTCTTAACTTTGGTGTTAAACGGTCTTTTGAAATACCACTGGACTCAGCATGATAGAGCTCCATTCCGCCAACACCAAGTAGAGGTAGGATAGCCACTGCAAGAACAATAATACCCATACCACCCAGCCATTGCAGCTGCTGTCGATAATACAATATAGCTCTAGGCAACTCGTCAAGACCACTAAGCACAGTCGCACCGGTGGTTGTCAAACCCGACATCGACTCAAAAAAAGCCGCAGAAAAACTTAAGCCGGGAATGGCTTCAGTAAGCAGGAATGGCAGGGTCGCAAACAGCGACAGAACCACCCAAAAGCAAACCACAATCAGCACGCCCTCTCTTAAGCGGAAATCCTGCTTGACAGACATAAATGGATACCACATAAAAAACCCACCCATTAGTGTTATGCCAAAAGACAAAGAGAATGTTGCAAACTCTTGGCCATCACCACTGATAAAGTCGATCAAAATCGGTGGAATTTGAGTAAAGCTGAATACCATCAGCAATATTCCAATGGTTTTTGAAACGACGCCTAATTGCATTTTAAATGGCCAATAAAGAGATTCATATTTTGCTAATCATTCTCTGAAAATAACGCTTCAACTTGATGAATTTTTTTAACATTGGTCAGCATAATAAGAACATGATCGCCTTGCTCGATGACCAGTTTTTTAGATGCCATTAATAAATCACTGTTTCGAACGACTGCACCAATAACAACACCTTCGGGTAATTCTAAATCTTTAATCCTCCTACCAACCACCTTGGAGCTATTTTCATCACCATGAACGACTATTTCAATTGCCTCGGCCTTGCCGTGCTGTAAGGAATGAACCTTCATTGTGTCACCCTTTCTGATGTGGGAGAGAATGTCGCTTACAGTAATTTGATCGGGGGAAACAATCATGTCCACCTCGTCACTCTGCTCGGCCAATGAAGCATAAACATCACGCTTGATTAAAGCGATTGTTTTGTGCGCACCCAGTCGTTTTGCCAAGATTGAAACGATAACATTGACCTCGTCGGAGTCTGTTAAAGCGAGAAATAGATCGGTATTTTCAATTCCCTCTTCCAATAGCAATTCTTCGTCAGAAGCGTTTCCTTGTAAAACTAGGGTGTGGTTTAAATGGTCGGCAAGTTCTTTTGCCCTACTCTCATCAAGCTCAATAAGACGAATATTGTGAGTTTTCTCTAACAATTTAGCGACACTGTAGCCAATGTTGCCACCACCTGCAATAAAGATTTTTTGATAACCCCTATCAACACGTCGGAACTCCTTTAAAACCTTGGAAACGTATTTCTTTTTAGCGATAAAGTAAACATGATCGCCTTCACGGATAACGGTGTCACTGTTAACCAATAAGACCTTGCCATTGCGATAAAGACTAAAAATCCTCACCTTTGCATCAGGCAAGTGGTGTTGTAATTCTCTGATTGGTCTATTAACAATTGGCGTGCCAACGTAAGCGCGAGTTTCTATCAACTGCACCAACCCATTCTCAAAATCAAACACCTCAGTGGCGCCCGGCTGATCAACAATGCCTTTAATGTAGTCAGTAATTAGGTTTTCTGGCGTAATGAGAAAGTCAATGGGCACAGCCGACTGAGAAAACAACTCAGGTCTATGCAAGTACTCTGTCGTGCGTATTCTGGCAATCTTAGTTTCAACATTGTATAGTGTATATGCCATACGACAAGCCACCATGTTGGACTCATCAGATTTCATCACCGAAATCACCATATCCATGGCTTTAATGCCCGCTTTTTCAAGTACGCTTGGATAGGCGCCGTGACCGACAACTGTTTTAACGTCTAGATGCCTTTGAAGCAGGGTTAATTTATCTTCTTTTTGGTCAATAATGGTAATGTCATTGGCACTATCTGCGCACAGATATTTTGCCAGTGTTGAGCCCACTTGACCCGCACCAAGAATGAGAATTTTCATCTTTTGTCAATTCCTAAGTCTTTGAGTTTTCGATACAAAGTAGTCCTTTCTAGGCCGGCTTTTTCTGCCACAACAGCAATATTATTATCATGTAATGCCAAATGATGTAATAAATATTGTTTTTCAAATAGGTTGCGCGCCTCTTTCAATCTGAGGGAGTAATCGATACCACTCACCTCTTGATTGGATTCAACAGGTACTTGTTTCGTTAGTATATTTCGAATAATCGGCAGTAAATCGTGCAAAGGCTTTTTCAGAAAATCAATAGCACCCAACTTAAGCGCCCTTACAATATCACTAGGCTCTGCATGCCCAGACATCATCACAATCGGTGTATCAAAGCCCGCACTAATCCACTCGTCTAAAAGCGACATACCATCTTGCCCGGGCATCCAAACGTCCATCAACACCAAATCAAACTCATGACCGACAATTATTACTTTGGCCTCAGCCGCACCACTGGCAATGACCGCATGGTAATTCACATCGCCCAGAATATCTTTAATAATCTCTGTATTCTCTTTCTCATCATCGATAATTAAAATTCTTCCGAGATAGTTATCTTCACCCATTTTGACTCCTTGTACCATCAATTACACTAAATTCAATTGTTATCCTTGCACCGTGAGGCTCAATATTACTCGCATGTATTTGACCATCATGCTGTTCAATAATATTCTGCGAAATAGCAAGCCCAAGTCCGCTTCCTTTGGTTTTAGTCGTTATATAGGGCTCGAAAATCCGATCAATCATTTCATCAGGGAAGCCATTGCCATCATCCGTCACTGTAAGTCTGATAATGTTTTCATTGGCTCGGTAGCGTGTACGAATGACAATATTTAATCGCTTTTGCTCTCGGCTCGCCTCAGTGGCATTCTTAATTAAGTTAATCAGCACACGTGAGATGCTGCCACCGTCAAGCTGTAATTCTGGCAAATCGCCACTCAAATCCAAGTCAATTCTAACGCCCTCTTGGGCATCATAAAGAGAAACAGCCTTATTGACTAACGTGTTCAACGAGGATGGAATTCTTTGAATTTCGGGCGTATTAGCGTAATTAGCAAAAGCGCTAACCATAGCATCCATAGAGGCCACTTGATCAATAATTGTACTGGTGGTTTTATCAATAATGGCAGACTCTTTCTCCCCAAGCTTGCCCAAGAATAGATTTCTTAACCGCTGAGCCGAAAGCAATATAGGCGTTAACGGGTTTTTGATTTCATGCGCCATTCTCACGGCTACTTCGCCCCAAGCTGCTTTTTTCTGAGCTCGATTTAGCTTAGAGATATCATTAACCATGATGACATAGCCTAAAGCGCTGTCTTCAACATCAAGCGAAGCACCTTGGCAATAAATCAACCGATACCTATCTGGCAACGTTAATTCAATTTCTCCCGCCCACTCGGTCAAGCCTTTGTCAATATTAGATTCAACGTAAGAAAACAATGGCTGCAGATAATCATAAATCTCAATAATGCTATCGTAAGATTGGCCAATAAAAATCTTTTCGTTATCAATTTGCAACATCTTGCCAATCACGGGATTAATCATCTGAATGGTCTTATCTGGGTTTAGAGCAATAACACCAAAAGAGTATTTTAAAATGGTTTCTAAGTACAGATTATGGGTATCAAGCCCCTCTCTAGAGAGCTTTATTCGTCGACTCATCTCGTTGAAATGAAGAATCAACTCATGCAAATCTGTATTCTTGGGGTCGTACTGAATTTCAATACCATAATTGCCCGCAGAAATTTCTCGAGTCGCTAAGGATAAATTATGCATCGGCCGCATTAATTGATTGATCATTCTCAACACCACTAACAATGCACTTAAAACCGCCAACAGCACGGTTGAGGAAAAATCCGCCATAAAGCGCTTTTGAATTATCGATGAATTTAGCTTAAATTCAGCTTTTTTAGCGCCGTCTCTAAAATCTGCCATTCTTTGAATTAAGCTAGTAATGCTTGCATCCGGTGAGTAATGCGTTATCAAGGTGTGGTCGCCAATAGAAGCTGTAGAGCCTTCCTCGTTGCATATTCTCTCAGAAGTGGCTGATGCAATCATAATCATTTGCTTGTCATAAAGCTTTAAATTACACGCCCAACGATCTCTAACGAGCAATTCAAGTACTCTTTGCATTTGCATCATTGACGCATTAGGCACATCGAAATATTTAACAACATGAGCGATATTAAATGTTCGATCAAAGTAATATTTATTGACAATACTATTGGTGCCCCTAAATAACTCATCAACTTCACCCGCAACCAGTATATTAAATTTGTCAAAGCCATCTTCTGCCTTATTTAAATTGTCACGAATAGACTCAAACGAGAAAAAGTAAAAAGAGAGCACGGGAAGCAACACCAGTACAGGAATAATCTTAACAAAAGACCAAGTAAACTTAGAGCCGATTACGTTTTGGTCAGTATCTTTCTTTAATCGGCGCATGCTCATCACAATAAAATACAACGCCACAAGGCTCATAACAACGTTAAAGCCAACCAACCATAAATACCACTCGTCAATTAATTCTGGCGAAAGGCCCAAATAAAACATTGCCAAAAAAGAGGTGAGAAAAACCGCAATCCAGAACACAGCTGGCGGTGTTTTTTCTAGTGACAGTGCTTGACCTAACAGCATAAATTAATTCAAAACTTTGAAAATGCCCCGATTATCTCATAAATGAATTCTTGCTAACGCAAGTTGTTGCTAAAATACAACAATTGACTTAATTTGACTGTTTTGATACAAACCCAAGAACAACTGCAGAGCTACCTTGACTCCATTGAGAATGAAAATTATCTCGGCATCGATACAGAGTTTCGCCGAATCGACACCTACTACCCAAAGCTCTGTTTAGTTCAAATTTCAACTGCCAATAGTGCCGAATGTATTGACGTTTTATCCATCCCGGACTTGGCTCCACTTTTTGACAAACTTTACAGAAAAGAAACCGTGTGGATTGTCCACTCGGCGCGCCAAGATATCGAGGCTTTTTATCTTTTATCTGGACAACTTCCGCACAAGCTGTTTGATACGCAAATCGCAGCTGCTTTGGTTAATTTGCCTTTACAAATATCGTATCAAGCACTGACAGAACAATTTGAAGGTGTTTACCTTGAGAAGGCATATACGCGATTTGATTGGACAAGACGGCCATTGCCTGACGACGTAATAGAGTACGCCCTTAATGATGTGCGCTACTTACTACCTCTATTTGAAAAACTGCAAGCTCAGCTTGCCAGTAGTGGCAAACTTAATTGGATGAGCGAAGAAACTAACGCTCTATTAAATACAGAATTATACGATGTGCCAATTAAAAAAATATTTCAGAAAATTAAAGGAATATCACGTTTAAACAGTAAATACCATAAACTCGCCCTTCAACTCTGCGCATGGCGTGAAGACACGGCCAAAAGAAAAGATAAGCCAAGAAAATGGATTATGTCAGACGAAAAGCTACTTGATTACGCTTGCAATAAACTCACTCTTTCGTCAAACAGTGAAAAAACATTCAACGACTTTGTTAACTCAAGCGACATTTCTTTCAAACCAAACACAATAAGTGGCAATCACAAACCCCTTAATAATTCTGAAAAAAATAGCAAAAATCAGCTTCAAGAGCGCATCAATAATATAGCAACAGCGTATAATTTACCGCCGGAACTCATGATCACAAGCAAGTCACTGACAATGTATATTCGTGGTGATTTGAATGTGTCTTTATGTCGAGGCTGGAGAGCCGAATTATTCAACAAGGAAAATTAAATGCAAAATAGCTTAAAGCCTGTATCCGCAGGAAACCTGCCAGATGAAATCAATGTCATTATTGAAATCCCTGCCAATTCATCACCGGTTAAATACGAAATTGATAAGGAAACGGGCGCTATGTTTGTCGATCGCTTTATTTCAACACCGATGTTTTACCCATGCAATTATGGCTTCGTCCCTGATACGCTCTCAGATGATGGCGACCCTGCCGATGTTTTAGTTATTACGCCTTACCCATTAATTCACGATTCTGTTATTGTTGCACGCCCAATTGGCGTTCTTAAAATGACCGACGAAGCAGGCGAAGACGCAAAAATTCTTGCCGTGCCAATCGACAAACTGTGCCGCTCATACCACGGCATACGCTGTATTGACGACGTTGATGTAGCTCTAAAAGACCAAATTGAACATTTCTTTAAATATTACAAAGACCTTGACGAAGGAAAGTGGGTAACGATTGAAGGCTGGGGAGATGCGGCAGCGGCCAAGAAAGAACTTGTGACTGCATTTGACAATTATCGAAACAAACAGCTTTAGAATTATTGCGGGTGAATTTCGCGGCAGGAAGTTTCATTTTCCTGACGCGGAGGGCTTGCGCCCCACCAGTGGAAGAATCCGCGAAACCCTATTCAATTGGTTGCAATTCGACGTTTTCGGCAAGAGTGTTCTTGATCCATTCACTGGTAGTGGTGCACTCAGTCTTGAGGCGCTTTCGAGAGGCGCTAAAACGATTTATTCGATAGAAAAAAACAACACTGTTTTTAAACAACTCCAAATTAACTTTGGGCAATTCTCAAATGAAAAGTTCACACTCGTCCAAGATGATGCACTAGCGCATTTAAGTCAAATAGCTAACAAACCCTTTGATTTGGTCTTTCTCGACCCACCTTTTGCCAAAGAAATACTGCCAAAAATCCTGAAACTGATTGCGGACAATGGGTACATCAACCCAACAAGTAAAATTTACATCGAATCTGAATTTCAGATAAACAATGACAATTTAAGTGCGCTGAGTGGTTATCGCTATAATATAGCCAAACAAAAAAAATCCGGCAATGTTCATTATTGCTTGATTAATCTTGAGGAATGATGAAAAAAATTGCAATGTATCCAGGCTCTTTTGATCCCATCACCAGCGGCCATGTTGATTTGATTCATCGTGCTAGCCGATTGTTCGATGAGGTTATTGTTGCCATCACCCAAAATGTTAATAAAAATAGTTTTTTAAGCATTGACGAGCGCATTGAAGCAGTTAACACTTCGATTGCAGCGCTTGAAAATGTACGAGTGCTAAGATTTGACTCTTTATTGGTCGATTTTGCTAGAGATCACAACGCACAAGTTATTATTCGCGGCCTTCGCGCTGTTTCCGACTTTGAATACGAGTTTCAATTAAGCGGCATGAACAAGCGTCTCAATCCCAACATTGAAACACTGTTTATGACCCCTTCTGAAGAGTTTGCCAATATCTCCTCATCACTGGTTCGCGAGATCTTATCTCTTGGTGGTGATATCAGCCATTTCGTGCCAGACTGTGTAGAGGCCATCTTAAAACGACATAAGTCAAAATAATTAGTTCCAGCCTTGAAATAAGATAGAACGCCCCTACATAGGCCTTATATCAAACACAAGGAGTAACTAAAAATGTCGAAAATTATTGGTATTGATCTAGGTACAACAAATTCATGCGTTGCCGTTATGGACGGTGGCACAGTCAAAATTATTGAAAACTCTGAAGGTGATCGCACAACCCCTTCAATTATTGCCTACCCTAAAAATTCAGAAGAAATCTTGGTGGGTCAGCCAGCCAAAAGACAGGCTGTAACGAACCCTGAAAACACACTTTACGCCATCAAGCGCCTTATTGGTCGTCGCTTCGAAGAAGATGCCGTACAAAAAGACATTGATTTAGTGCCTTACAAAATTGTCAAAGCAGACAACGGCGATGCGTGGGTAGAAGTCAAGGGAAAAAAAATGGCCGCACCTGAAATTTCAGCTCGCGTCATTCAAAAAATGAAGCAAACGGCTGAAGACTACTTGGGTCACGAAGTAACTGAGGCGGTTATTACTGTTCCTGCCTACTTTAACGACTCTCAACGTCAAGCAACGAAAGATGCCGGAAAAATTGCAGGTCTAGAAGTAAAAAGAATTATCAACGAACCAACAGCGGCGGCTCTTGCTTACGGTGTTGACAAAGGTGCTGGTGATAAGACAGTGGCTGTTTACGACCTCGGTGGTGGTACATTTGACGTTTCAATTATTGAAATGGAAGATATCGATGGTGAAAAACACTTTGAAGTACTGTCAACTAATGGCGATACTTTCTTAGGTGGTGAAGATTTCGACCAGCGTATTATCAACTTCCTAGTTGATGAATTCAAAAAAGAGCAAGGTGTTAATTTGGCAAAGGATCCAATGGCGCTACAACGCTTAAAAGAAGCAGCAGAAAAAGCCAAAATCGAACTTTCATCTTCTGAGCAAACAGACGTTAATCTACCTTACGTTACAGCTGACGCCTCAGGCCCTAAACACTTAAACATTAAAATCACTCGTGCAAAGCTAGAATCTCTGGTTGAAGATTTACTTAAGCGCACCATCGAACCATGCAAGGTTGCACTTAAAGATGCTGGCCTCACGAGTGCTGATATTGACGAAGTTATTATGGTTGGCGGTCAAACACGTATGCCTAAAGTGCAACAAATGGTGCAAGACTTTTTCGGCAAAGAGCCTAAAAAGGATATCAATCCAGATGAAGCGGTGGCAATGGGTGCTGCAATTCAAGGCGGCGTGTTGTCTGGCGATGTCACCGATGTTCTTCTTCTTGATGTAACACCACTTTCTCTAGGTATTGAGACAATGGGTGGCATCATGACAAAACTGATTGAAAAGAACACAACCATTCCAACTAACGCCTCACAAGTATTCTCAACTGCAGCGGATAACCAGTCTGCGGTAACGGTCCATGTATTACAAGGCGAACGTGACGTAGCAAATGCCAATAAATCTCTTGGTCAATTCAATCTTGAGGGTATTCCAGCCGCGCCGAAGGGACAACCGCAAATTGAAGTTACATTAGATATCGACTCTGATGGTATTTTAAATGTTTCTGCTAAAGATAAAAATACCGGCAAAGAGCAATCCATCACGATTAAAGCATCTAGCGGTCTTTCTGATGAAGAAGTCGATAAGATGATTAAGGATGCTGAAGCACACGCCGAAGAAGATAAAAAATTCCAAGAGTTAGTAACAACTCGCAACATGGCAGATTCATTGGTTCACTCTACTAAGAAAACACTTGAAGAACTTAAAGACGATATTTTGGACGATGAAAAGTCTGCAATTGAGGCAGCAGTGACTGAACTTGAAGAAGCCCTCAAAGGCGATGACAAAGAAGCAATTGACGTTCAAGTTCAAAATCTGAGTGAAAAAGCCCAAGTATTGGCACAAAAAGCACAGGAAAAAGCCAGTGCAGAAACGGTTGAAGCGGGTCAAGCAACAGCGGATGATGTAGTCGATGCAGACTTTGAAGAAGTAAAAGAAGATAAATAACAAACAAGCATCTACAAACACAAAACCTCCCTTGAATTTATTCACGGGAGGTTTCTTAATAAAAGGGACTCATGTCACAACGAGATTATTACGAAGTTCTAGGCGTCGATAAAAGCGCAGACGAGGCAAAGGTAAAAAAAGCCTATAAGCGCTTAGCAATGAAATTTCATCCGGATCGAAATGCGGATGATAAGGCCACTGCTGAGACGAAATTTAAAGAAGTTCGTAAGGCCTACGATATCATCTCAAACCCTCAAAAGCGTCAAGCTTATGATCAATTTGGACATGCGGGCGTTGAACAAGGCGCGGGCAGCAATCCACATGGTGGTGGCAACCCTTTCGGTGGTGGTGGATTTGGTGACATTTTTGGTGACATTTTTGGCGGCGGCCGCTCAACACCGGACAACAGGGGTTCGGACCTACGCTATGATTTAGAGATCGACCTCACCCAAGCCGTCAAAGGCGATACTGTTAAAATTCGGGTCACTAAAAACGACAGCTGTGATACTTGTGATGGCTCGGGCGCAAAACCTGGCACTTCTGTTAAAACGTGTGGCACTTGTCATGGTTCTGGTCAAGTACAAATGCAACAAGGATTTTTTGCGGTACAAAGACCTTGTCATCAATGCAATGGTGCCGGCGAGCAAATTGAATCCCCTTGTGGTACTTGTCGCGGCCAAGGCGTGGTTAGAAAACAAAAAACACTTTCGGTCAAAATTCCTGCCGGCGTTGATACTGGCAATAGAATTCGCCTGAGTGGCGAAGGCGAAGCTGGCATACGTGGTGGCCAAAAAGGCGATCTTTACGTACAGATCCAAGTTGCAGAGCATGACATCTTTCAACGCGAAGGCAGCGACCTTTATTGCGAAATTCCCATTGATTTCGCAACATCAGCACTTGGTGGCTCCATCGAAGTACCAACCCTTGATGGCAAACTAAAAATCAACATCCCTGCTGGCACTCAATCAGCTAAATTATTTCGTCTGAGAGGAAAAGGCGTGCCAGCCATTAGGCATGGTGGCACGGGAGACCTACTCTGCCAAGTAAAAATTGAAACACCCGTCAATCTTACGAGCAAGCAAAAAGATTTATTAAAGGAGTTTTCAGTTTCATGTGGTGAAAAACAACACCCAGAATCCAACTCCTTCTTTGGTAAAATGAGATCTTTCTTTGAGTAAACACAAAACCTAAAAATGATTATTGCAAAAATTAAAGCCCGTGAAATTTTAGACTCTCGTGGCAACCCTACTATTGAAGCTGACGTAATTCTAGACAATGGCGTAATCGGTAGTGCCATGGTGCCTTCTGGCGCCTCAACGGGCCAACGCGAAGCCTTAGAGCTAAGAGACGGTGATAAGAGTCGCTACCTCGGCAAAGGCGTATTAAAAGCGGTTGGTTTTGTTAATAACGAACTTAACGCAGCCTTAACTGGTATGGACGTTAGCGACCAAAAAGCAATTGATAATAAAATGATTGAGCTTGACGGCACGGACACCAAGTCAAACCTTGGTGCTAACTCTATTCTAGCGGTTTCTCTGGCTTGTGCACACGCTAAGGCGAATGCTAACGGCGAGTCACTATTTGCTTCGTTTGATTTTTCTGATGAGTACAGACTTCCAGTACCAATGATGAATATTATCAACGGCGGTGAGCATGCCGACAACAGTGTTGATATTCAAGAATTTATGATTATTCCTGCAGGCGCACCAAGCTTTAGAGAGGCATTGAGATACGGCGCTGAAGTGTTTCATCATTTAAAAGCTGTACTTAGCCAAAGAGGCCTTAACACCGCTGTGGGTGATGAAGGTGGCTTTGCCCCTGACCTTAGCTCAAATGAAGAGGCTATTAAGGTCATCTTAGAAGCAATTGAAAATGCAGGCTATACAGCTGGAAAAGATATCTTTATCGCTATTGACGCTGCCAGTTCTGAGTTTTACGCCAACGGCACCTACAACTTAACCTCAGAAAATGTCTCTTTAACAAGTGAAGAATTTGTGGATTATTTGGCCGCATGGGTAGAGAAATACCCGCTCATTTCAATCGAAGACGGTATGGATGAAAACGATTGGCATGGCTGGGATTTACTCACGAAAAAACTTGCCGATAAAGTGCAATTAGTCGGTGATGACTTATTCGTAACTAACAGCAAGATTTTAAAGAGAGGTATCGATGAGAATATTGCCAACTCAATTCTGATTAAAGTGAATCAAATCGGTACGCTGACAGAAACATTTGAAGCAATGAAAATGGCGATGGATGCAGGCTACACGTGTGTCATGTCACACAGAAGTGGTGAAACCGAAGACACAACAATTGCCGACTTATCGGTAGCAACAAGTTGTGGTCAGATCAAAACTGGCTCTTTGTCGCGCTCGGATAGACTTGCAAAATACAACCGCCTTCTTCGGATCGAAGAAGAGTTGGGTGAAAATGCGATCTACCCAGGTCTTGACGCTTTCAAACACTAAAAGAAAAGCTTAACAATATTTTATGCCTCAAGGTATAAAATATTGTTTATTAAACCTTAAGGTCAACTGATTGGAATCACTTTCAACGTTTTGGCTGAGTATTTTACTTTTCGTTTTAATACTCGCTTCAGCCTTTTTCTCAAGCACCGAAACCTCAATGATGGCGATCAATCGCTATCGTCTCAAAGCACTTAGCGCCAAAAACAATCCACGAGCAAAAAGAGTGGAAAGACTCTTAAATGATGTTGATCATTTAATTGGTGCTATTTTGCTGGGCAACAACTTTGTTAATATCTTAGCTGCCAGTGTCGCCACTATTCTTGCAATCAAACTATGGGGTAGCGGCTCAGTCATTATTACCTCGCTAGCTCTCACTTTTGTAATTTTAATATTTGCAGAAACCACGCCAAAAACCTTCGCCGCCAAAAATCCTGAAAAAATAGCCTTGCCAGCGGCCATTGTTATTGAAATCTTGATGAAGATTTTTAACCCAATTATTTGGTTAATATCCAAAATCTCACAATTCATCCTTAAGTCTTTTGGACTACAGACCAGTGATACTGACAATATCAGCACTGAAGAGCTAAGAATGGCTGTACTCGATGCCAAGCCAGTGGTTTCTAACAATTACCAAAAAATGCTGCTCAATATAATCGACCTTGAAAAAGTCAAAGTTGAGGATATTATGGTGCCGCATCATGAGTTCATCAGTGTCGACATTAATAATGAGGATGAGCTTTTCGAGCAATTCAAACGCATTCAACACACTCGTCTGCTTATTTTTGACGGCACTGAAGATAATATTATTGGCACCATTCACATGAGGGATATAACCAACCTTTACGCCAAAGAAGAAATCAATCTTAATGCCATCAAAGCACTCATTCGTGCGCCTTATTTCATTCCTGAAGGAACGCGACTGTCGCTACAATTAGAGCACTTTAAAACCAAAAAAAGGCGTTTGGGCTTAGTGGTAGATGAATACGGAGAGGTTATCGGGTTGCTAGTACTCGAAGATATTTTGGAAGAAATTGTTGGTCAATTTACCACCAACCAAAGTGAAATTATCGAAGAAATCAACTTACAAAAAGACGGCAGTTATTTGATTGACCCTAGAGTCAGTATTCGCGAACTGAATGTGGCACTGAATATTAACTTGCAACACGATGAGGCAAACACCCTTAACGGTCTTATTCTCGAACAACTGCAAAGCCTGCCTCAGTCAAACCTCAGTCTTAAGATTGATAAGTTGATTGTTGAAATCTTGCAAGTGTCTAAACAAGGGGTAAAGTTGGTGCGAATCACCAAGACAACAAAGTAGTTAAAGCACCGATTGTCCCATTTGAAGACCTTGTGACTCTTGCAAGTCCATTTTCGGCGCACCCTCTGGCAATAGCAGTATGACGGTTGATCCCATATTAAATCGCCCCATCTCCTCCCCCTTTGCAAGTTTGATTCCCTTGTCACTGTAATCGTATTCTTTGATCAATTTTGTATAAGGTGGTGTAATTTTCCCCTGCCATACAACCTCCATCGAGCCAACCATAATCGCACCGACTAAGATAAAAGCCACCTCACCAAAGGTCGTCTCAAAATAACACACCAAACGCTCATTTCGAGCAAATAGGCTGTCGACATTCTCAGCAGTTTTTTGATTCACTGAGAATAAATCACCAGGAATGTATCTCATCGATTTAAGCTTGCCAGAAAAAGGCATGTGAATACGATGGTAATCTTTTGGCGAAAGGTAAATCGTCGCAAACTGGCCACCGTCGAACTGCGTTGAAGATTCATCGGCTAACAGTTGTTGAACTGAATAGTGATAACCTTTAGCTTGCAATATTTGCGAATCTTGAATATCGCCCGCCTGAGAGACGACACCATCAACGGGTGAGATAATCTCAACATCATCAATGGTCCTGACGCTGGGTTTTAAACTGCGCGTAAAAAAATCATTGATGTGAATATAATCCTCAATCCTTTCTCTTTCAGCCTCAGCTAGATTAACGCCGTACTTTTTTACAAACCAACGCAAAAAAGTGTTTTTCAGACAAACAATTTCGATTCTTGCGAACCGATGCATGCATTTTGACAAAAGGTGTTGCGGAATTAAATACTGCAGAAAAACCATCAAGCAAGTTTCGAGACAATAAAGTCAGCAGCTTCGCCGTAAATCACTTCAATTTTCTCAGGGGCGTTGCGTGCTTTGTACTCCACATTACCATTATCGGCATGTGTATCACTGATAACCACTCGATGAGGAATACCCAAAAGTTCAGAATCGGCAAACATAATACCCGGTCTTTCTTTTCGATTATCAAGAAGAACCTCAATGCCTTTATCCAAGCATTGCTGATAAAGATCGTCTGCCAAGGTTTTCACTCGTGAAGATTTATTGTAATTAATCGGCACAATCACCAACTGAAAAGGTGCGATAGCCTCTGGAAATATAATACCTCTGTCGTCATGATTTTGCTCAATACTGGCCGCGACAACACGGGTGACACCAATACCGTAACAACCCATATTCATGTTAACCGACTTGCCATTTTCACCAACCACATTGGCATTCATTGCGTCTGAGTATTTTGTACCCAACTGAAAAATATGACCCACTTCAATACCACGCTTAATCTCCAACTTGCCTTTGCCGTCAGGCGAAGGATCACCAGCTACAATATTACGCAAATCAGCAGCAACAAAATCGGGTGTATCTCTATGCCAATTAACGCCCGTCAAATGTTTATCGTCTTCGTTAGCACCGCAAACAAAATCCGACAAACAAGCAGCTGCATAATCCACAACAAGCTTAATTGGGGAATTAACCACACCAATTGAGCCAAAAGCGCAGCCTAGTGTTTTTTGCACTTTTTCCTCGTCAGCCATAGCAAGCGGTTGAGAAACACCTTCAATCTTTGCTGCTTTGACTTCATTAAGCTCATGATCGCCTCGAAGCACAAGTGCGACTAAATTACCGTCTTCGCCATCAACCACCAATGTCTTTATCGTGGTATTTGATGGAATACCGAGCAAAGAACAAACATCGTCAATGGTCTTAACATTAGGCGTTTCAGCAACACTCAAATCCTGTGTTGGTGCACTCGGATCGCCTTGAGGCAGTGTTTCAGCACGCTCAATATTGGCCGCATAATCGGACTCATCCGAGAAACAAATGGCATCTTCACCCGAATCCGCCAGCACGTGGAATTCGTGTGAACTGTCACCGCCAATCGAACCAGAATCCGCCAAAACTGAGCGATAATTAAGACCCAAGCGATCAAAAATATTGCAATAGGTTTGATGCATTACTTGGTAAGTTTCAGCTAATGAGGCTTTGTCAATATGAAAAGAATAAGCATCTTTCATGATAAATTCACGCGAGCGCATAACGCCAAAGCGAGGACGAATTTCATCTCTAAATTTCGTTTGAATTTGGTAAAAATTCATGGGTAATTGCTTGTAGCTGCGAAGATACTGCTTAGCAATATTAGTAATCACCTCTTCATGAGTGGGCCCCATACAAAAATCTCTACCGTGCCTGTCTTGAAAACGCAACAATTCAGGGCCATACTCTTCCCATCTACCAGATTCTTGCCATAGTTCTGCCGGCTGAGAAACGGGCATTAACACCTCTTGAGCAAGGGATTTATTCATTTCTTCACGAACAATTTTTTCAACCTTTCGCACCACCCTTAAGCCCATTGGCAAGTATGAATACAGACCTGAAGCCAGTTTTGAAATCAAGCCGGCACGAATCATCAACTGATGGGAGATAATCTTTGCGTCGTTTGGTGCCTCTTTAACGGTAGGGATTAATAAATCACTGCTTTTCATATAAAATGGGGTAAGTCTAACAACAAATGCGCTAATTTTACATTAAGCCCAATTTTATGCCTGATTTTCAAACTTTATTTATTTGGATTGTTCCCGTACTTTTTGCCATTACCTTGCACGAAGCAGCCCATGGTTGGGTGGCCAGCCTTTTGGGTGATCACACTGCTCGAATGATGGGTCGAGTAACACTCAATCCAATCAAACATATTGACCCTATCGGTACCATTCTAATACCTGCCGCATTGCTTCTTATGTCAAGTGGATTTATTTTTGGTTGGGCAAAGCCTGTCCCTATCAACTTTAATGCACTTAGATCACCCAAAAAAGATATGATTTGGGTGGCGCTTGCTGGCCCTGCTGCCAACATTGTGATGGCTATTGGCTGGCTAGTTGTTCTGAGTTATTCGGCTAAATTTGATTCCGAAATATTGATTCAAATGGCTGGTGCTGGCATTTTCATCAACCTCTTATTAGCGGTGTTCAATCTACTACCTATCCCACCATTAGACGGCTCTAGAGTTGTTAGCGCACTTCTTCCGGGGCGACTCGCTTACCAATACAACCAAATAGAACAATACGGCCTTTTTATACTCATTGGTTTGATGCTGTTTGGCGGCTTCCAATATATTGTTATGCCACCTGTAGTGCTCTTACTGGAGTGGTTTTCAGTAGTTTCTGATCTTAATTTAATCGGCCTGATTACATTCTTACTTAACTAAGAAGAACAACTGACCGATAAATTTTTAGCCCAATCAGGCGCTTCATTGGTATAAGACTCAAAACCCGAGTTCTCATCAAATGGATTTTTGAGCAAATTAAACAAGGTATCAATTTCATCGTATTGATACAAGTCTTCCGCTTTACGAATAGCCACTTCCGCTAAATAATTTCTAAGAATAAATTTCGGGTTAACACTGTTCATCATTAACCTACGCTCATCGGTGCTGCTTGCCTCGCTCGTCAGTCTTTCGTCATAACGCTCAAACCAAGTATCAAAAGCATCGCCCAAGTTATTAACACCTTGTTGCGATAGCGAGCGCATTGAGCGAGAATAATCTTGGCCACGGCTATAAAGCAATTGCAAGAAGTCATTGATTAAATCGCTGTCACCCTTAATTACTTCGGCCAAACCAAATTTACGGCGCATTAAGCTTGTATATTCTTTCACCAAGAACTCTTGGTATTCTTCCAAGGCCTCGGTTAGCTTTTCCTTATTAATCAAACTTGATAGTGCGTCGGCCAATCTCTGCAAATTCCATAGCGCCACTGTCGGCTGCCGCTCGAACGAATAGCGCGCCTGGTGATCAGAATGATTACAAACAAAACTCGGGTTGTATTTCTCCATAAAGCCAAATGGGCCGTAGTCAATTGTTAAGCCTAGGATGGACATGTTGTCACTGTTCATCACCCCGTGAGAGAAGCCTTGCGCTTGCCAGCGTGCAATCATCACCGCAGTTCTACGAACCACAGTCTTAAATAATGACAAATAGCTGTCTTCGCCTTTGAGGTGTGGGTAATAATTCTCAATAACAAAATCCGCTAATTTTTTGATTTCAGCATGTTGTGAGCGTGAAGCAAACAATTCAAAATGACCAAAACGAATATGACTTTGCGCCACTCGAGTAACAATTGCCGCACTCTCTACGTGTTCGCGCATCACATCAGTATCGCTACCAACAATGGCAAGTGCCTCTGTTGTGGGGATATTTAAGCCCACCATGGCAATAGAGCACAAATATTCGCGAATCGAGGATCTCAGTACAGCAAGGCCGTCAGCACCCCTTGAATAAGGTGTAGTGCCCGCCCCTTTTAGGGATAGCTCATAGCCATTAGATTCACCAATAAGACAAGAGCGGCCATCGCCGAGTTGCGGCACAAAGTGGCCAAATTGATGGCCTGCGTAAATAGTCGAAAGCGGCTTTGTTGTGCCAAATTTTTTCTCGCCTGAACAAACACCGAGCAATTCTTCATCGCTCAGGTTTATTTTAAGGCTGACCCTAAGGTCTTCATTAACGTGAACTAGGTGATTTTTCTCCAGCTTAATAGGCTGGACTATCGAATAAAATTCCTCGCCTAGTTCGGCAAATTTAAGAGAGTTTTTCATTGAGTAATTGGTTGACTTGCTTTGGATTGGCTTTACCTTGGGTGGCCTTCATAACTTGACCGACAAAAAATCCTAATAACTTAGTATTGCCACCTTTGTACTGCTCAACCTGCGGCGCGTTGTTAGCAATAATCTCATCAATAATGCTTTCAATGGCGCCACTATCGGTCATTTGCTTGAGGCCCTTACTGTCGATAATTTCGTCTGCACTGCCCTCGCCTTGCCACATCGCTTTAAAGACATCTTTGGCAATTTTTCCAGAGATTGTATCGTCTGCAATACGCACAACAAGCTCGGCAAACGCTTCGGCAGAAACCGGACAGTCTTCAATGTCCATTTGATTTTTATTGAGTACCGCTGAAAGCTCTCCCATGACCCAATTAGCCGAGAGTTTAGAGTTAGCGCCTGCACCTAACATGGCTTCGAAATAATCAGCAACAGCTTTTTGCGATGTTAATACTTCGGCATCGTAGTCACTAAGTCCTAATTCACTGACAAAACGTTGTTTTTTCTCAGTTGGTAGCTCGGGTAAATTGGAGCGAATTTTTTCCAGAAGTTCATCGTCAACCTCAACTGGCAATAAATCAGGGTCGGGGAAGTAACGATAATCATTCGCCTCTTCCTTGGAGCGCATTGAGCGTGTTTCGTTTTTCACAGAATCATAAAGACGCGTTTCCTGCACCACCGATCCACCTTCTTCCAAAATATCTTGTTGGCGCTCGACTTCCAAATTAATAGCTTTTTCTAAAAACTTAAAAGAATTAATGTTTTTCAATTCGGCGCGAGTGCCGAGTTTTTTCGCGCCCTTTTTACGTATCGACACATTGGCATCGCAACGGAAAGAACCCTCTTGCATGTTGCCATCACAAATACCAATATACTGCACCAGTGCATGGATTTTCTTGGCATAGGCTACCGCCTCTTTAGCGTTACTCATATCGGGATCTGAAACAATTTCCAATAGTGGTGTGCCCGCACGATTTAAGTCAATCGCAGTGTAGTCATCGTAAAGATCATGAATGGATTTTCCAGCATCCTCTTCTAGGTGTGCCCTGGTAATGCCGACTTTTTTCGTTTTACCGTCTTCGGTAGTGATTTCAATTTCACCCTCACCCACAACAGGCAATTCAAATTGGGATATTTGATAGCCTTTCGGAAGGTCTGGGTAAAAGTAATTTTTACGATCAAAAATAGAGCGTTTATTAACTTTAGCACCCACTGCCAAGCCAAATCTAATGGCCATGACCACCGCCTCTTTGTTCAACACCGGCAGCACACCTGGAAGACCCAAGTCTACGGCACAAGCTTGTGAATTAGGAGCTGCGCCAAAAGCTGTTGATGCACCTGAAAAAATCTTAGATTTTGTTTTAAGTTGAGAGTGAATCTCTAAACCAATAACTGTTTCCCACTCCATGCTACACTCCCTCAGGCATTTGCGCATGCCAATCGGTTTGACCTTGGAACTGATGCGCCGCATTAAGCAGCAATTCTTCAGACCAGTAATTACCAATGAGCTGCAAACCAACCGGCATATTGTTTGAAAAACCTGCAGGAATACTCATTCCTGGAAGGCCTGCTAAATTTAATGAAAGTGTATAAATATCAGCAAGATACATAGAAACAGAATCTTTAAATGCGCCTAAATCAAAGGCTGTTGTTGGTGATACAGGACCCATAATTACATCAACATCCTGAAAAGCCTTTTTGAAATCTTCACTGATTAAATGACGGACTTTTTGCGCTTTTAAATAATAAGCATCGTAATAACCAGCAGAAAGTGCGTACGTACCAATCATAATGCGCCTTTTAACTTCTGGGCCAAAACCTTCAGAACGAGACCTTAAATAGAGATCCTCAAGGTCTTTAGGATCTTCGCAACGATAGCCGTAGCGAACGCCGTCGAGCCTTGAAAGATTTGACGAGCACTCACACGGTGCCACAATATAGTAGGTTGGTATCGCATACGCAGAATTTGGCAAAGATATCTCTTGCACACTGGCTCCCATCGCCTCAAATTCTTTAACAGCAGCCATTACTGTCTCAGCAACACCGCTATCCAAACCTTGTGAGAAAAACTCTTTAGGTAGGCCAATTTTCAAACCTTCAATAGAATTTCCTAAATTTTTTGTGTAATCGGGCACTGTACGATCTACACTGGTGGAGTCTTTATCATCAAAACCCGCCATTACATTCATTATCAAAGCAGCGTCTTCTGCCGTTTGTGTCAATGGACCAGCTTGGTCAAGGCTTGAGGCGTAAGCAATCATGCCATAACGCGAAACTCTACCGTAAGTTGGCTTAATACCCGTAATGCCACATAAGCTCGCAGGTTGGCGAATACTACCGCCTGTGTCTGTTCCCGTTGCAAAAGGCGACAAGCGTCCTGCCACTGCGGCAGCCGAGCCACCGGATGACCCACCGGGCACTTTGTTTTTGTTCCAAGGGTTTTTCACAGGGCCGTAATAAGATTTTTCATTGGAAGAACCCATTGCAAGTTCATCCATATTAGCCTTGCCCAACATGATCATATCCGCTGAATTTAGCTTGTGACTAACTGTAGCGTCATACGGCGAAATAAATGGATCAAGTATTTTAGAGCCCGCTGAGGTTTTTACACCGATCGTGCAAAAAATATCTTTATGTGCGTACGGTATGCCCGTTAATATGCCGGCACTACCATTCGCTATTTTCTCGTCTGCGGCTCTGGCTTGATTAAGTGCCAAGTCATCGGTCACGGTTATAAACGCATTTAGATCGGAGTGATTAATTCGAGCTAAAAAATGCTCGGTCAATTCAACCGATGAAAATTCTTTGTTTTTTAAGCCTTTTGATAATTCGGCGACGGTTAGTTTGTGCATCATTATTCAATCACCGTTGGCACTAAGAAATGACTTTGGCCAATTTGCGGCGCTATTGCCTGAAACGCTTCAAACTGATCGGTTTCACTCACCTCATCTTCTCTCAGGCGTTGTGACATGTTCAGCGGATGCGCCATAGGGCTTACGCCCTGGGTATCAATCTTAGCCAAATCGGCCATTAAACCCAGAATATTATTAAGCTCAGCTGTTGTTTGCTCAACCTCGCCATCATCAATACTTAGTCGAGCTAAGTAGGCTATTTCTTTAACTTGTTGTTCACTTAAGGACATAATTTATATAGAATTCTAACTAATAAAATCTCTGACAACTTGATTTAAGTTATCTCCAGAGTAATCTTGAGAAAGGTAGGCATCGCCAAGCTTTCTCAAAAGAACCAAACGAATGTTGCCATCAATGGCTTTTTTATCAAGACTCATCGCCGCAAATAACTGCGCTTCGGTAATTTCTTGATTAATCTCACACGGAAGATTGGCTTGATTCAGTAATTGCGCCACTCTCTCAACACAAGCAGTGGTCAAGTCACCTTCAAGTTCTGAAAGTTTGGCCGCCATAAGCATGCCTACTGAAACCGCTTCACCGTGCAGATAAGTACCATAACCCAGTGTGTTTTCAATACCGTGGCCAAAGGTGTGGCCCAGATTTAACAAAGCCCTTTTTCCTGCCTCAAACTCATCTTCAGCAACAATTCTTGCCTTGTCTTCGCACGAGCGATAAACCGCATCAATAATAAGCGGCACGTCTCTATTCATCAAACCGCTCATATTCGCCTCAAGGTCTTGTAAAAAATCCGCATTACCTAATAAGCCGTACTTAATCACTTCTGCCATGCCGGCTGAAAATTCTCTTTGCTCAAGCGTATCAAGCGTATCGATATCAATCACCACAGCTTGTGGTTGATGAAAGGCGCCAATCATATTTTTTCCCAGCTCATGATTCACACCGGTTTTACCACCAACACTCGAATCCACCTGCGAAAGCAGCGTGGTTGGTATTTGAATAAAGTTAACCCCTCGCTGATAAGAAGCTGCAGCAAAACCTGTCATATCACCCACAACACCACCACCAAGTGCAATTAACGTGACACTGCGATCAAATTTTGCACCCAATAGTGCATCAAAAATAGTGTTGACCGTCTCTAGTGTTTTGTACTGCTCGCCATCCGGCAGAATGGTGATTTCAACTTGGTTGTCATTCAATAATTCACAAACCGATTGTAAGTACAAAGGAGCAACCGTTGTATTGGTGACAATCATCACCTGTTTTCCGTGGATATGTTTATCCAAATAGCTTTTATCTGACAACAGTCCAGAGCCAATATAAATCGGATAAGACTTGTCGCCTAAATCTACAGTCAGTGTTTTTAACTCAGTGGTCATTATGAGATCTTTGTAGTAATCATTTCAGATTTTATAGTGAGATTTCTTTTCATTTTACAAGACATAATTTTTAAAACTCTACTTGTTGTCTAGTGATGAAATTTAACACAAAAAATGGTAAAAAATCCCTATCCCAAAGGTCTCACTATGCAAAAACTCGCTTTTCGCCCCCGCCAGCAATATTTTCAACGCAACGACCACACAACTCAGGGTGTTGATCATTTTGAGCAACATCTTCACGATGATGCCAACATCTGACACATTTCTGATGCGCGCTTTTATTCACAAATATGGCCAGAGATTCACTGATTTCAATTGCGTTGCTTGGCTTGTCAGCAATTTTATGCACACGTGCAGCCGAAGTAATAAAGACAAATCGCAGTTCATCGTCCAATTCGCTTAATGCCTGGAATGCCACGTCATCACAATAAATATCGATTTCTGCATCAAGAGAAGAGCCAATGGTTTTATCACGACGCATTTCTTCTAATTGCTTGCGAATGTGGGTATTAATGTCCCTTGCCGCTTCAATTGATGGGTTGCTGTATTCTCCCGCAAGATCCTCATACCAAGTCTCTAAGAAAATACTGTTATCGCTTGCGCCAGGTATATGCTGCCATATCTCTTCAGCGGTGAATGAAAGCACCGGCGCTAACCAACGAACCATTGCCTGTGAAATATGATACAAAGCACTTTGTGCAGAGCGACGCGCTAAGGAATTTGTCTGCGTTGTGTACTGGCGATCCTTAATAATATCAAGGTAAAAACCACCGAGATCATTGGTGCAAAAATTGAGAATTTGCTTCATCAAGTGGTGGAAATTGTAATCGTTGTATTCGGTCAATACCTGTGTTTGTAATTCGGCGGCTTTAGAGACAATCCAACGATCCAATGCCAACATTTCGCCATCATTAACTAAATCACTGTTCGGATCAAAACCCTCCATATTAGCCAACATAAAGCGCATTGTATTGCGAATACGACGATAAGCGTCAGCGCTGCGTTTTAAAATTTCGTCAGAAACAGTCATTTCACCGGTGTAGTCGGTACTGCCAATCCACAGTCTGAGAATATCGGCACCTAGCGAATTTACCACTTTTTGCGGAGGAACAACATTGCCCACAGATTTACTCATCTTATGACCGTGTTGATCTACCGTAAAGCCGTGTGTTAACACTTGCTTGTACGGCGCCTTGCCATGAATCGCACACGAAGTAATAAGGGATGACTGGAACCAGCCACGATGCTGATCCGAGCCCTCTAGATACAGGTCAGCAACATCCGTCAAATAATCTCGAGTTCTTAAAACCGCGTAATGACTAACGCCAGAATCAAACCAAACATCCAATGTGTCGGTGGTTTTTTCATACTCAGAGGCCTCCTTACCAAGCACATCGGCAATATCCAATGTAAACCAAGCATCAATACCCTCTTTTTCAATTCTTTTGGCGACCACTTCAAACAGTGATTCAGTATCTGGGTGCAGTTCACCTGTTTGCTTATGCACAAACAAAGTAATTGGTGCACCCCAAAATCTTTGGCGAGAAATACACCAATCTGGGCGACCACCTACCATTAACTCAATGCGTTTTTGACCCCAACCTGGAATCCACTTAACATTCGGAATTTCATTGTTTACCGTCTCTCTTAGGCCGTTTTTGGTCATTGAGATAAACCACTGTGGTGTCGCTCTAAAAATAACTGGCGTTTTATGGCGCCAACAATGTGGATACGAGTGCGACAAAGATTTGTGATAAACCAGTGTGTTTTTGGTTTTAAGTAATTCAATAATCGTCGCATTGGCTTTGAAAATAAACTCACCACCTACGTACTCAACATCACTAAAAAACACACCTCGTCCATCAACCGGACAATCAACCGGTAAGTTGTACTGGAGGCCAACTGCATAGTCCTCTTGGCCATGAGCAGGCGCAGTGTGCACGGCGCCAGTGCCTGCCTCAGTAGTTACATGATCACCCAAAATAACAGGTACTTTCTTATCTAAAAAAGGATGCTGAAGCAGCATGCCTTCAAGTTCACTGCCTTTGTATTTAGTGGCTTGCACAGTAACGTCATCAAAACCAAAGCGCTCAATAGCCGCCTCTTGTAAATCAGAAGCCAAAAGGTATGAATGATCAGGCGTATCAACAACAACATAATCAAGATCGGGATGTAATGCGACCGCTTCATTAGCGGGCAAGGTCCACGGCGTAGTTGTCCAAATAACAACCGAAGTTGGTTTATCTAAATCAATAACGTCACTCTTGACAACTCTAAAAGCAACATCAATTGCTTCAGATGTTTTGTCTTTATACTCAACCTCAGCCTCAGCCAAAGCAGATGAACATTCCGTGCACCAATGAACTGGCTTGTGGCCTTTAGACAAATGGCCGTTTTCGACGATTTTCCCGAGTGCACGAACAATGTTTGCTTCATAGTTAAAGTTTTTTGTTAAATATGGATTGTCCCACTCACCCAAAACACCGAGGCGCTTAAAATCCGCTTTTTGCTTGTCGATTTGCTTATCGGCGTAGTCACGGCATGCTGTTCTGAAGTCATCGGCATTAATTTTGTGGCCAACTTTGCCTTTCTTTTTTTCTACATTATGCTCAATTGGCAAACCGTGACAATCCCAACCAGGAACATACGGTGCATCAAAACCCGAGAGTGTTTTGCTTTTGACAATAATGTCTTTTAAGACTTTGTTGACCGCATGACCGATATGAATATCGCCGTTGGCATAGGGAGGGCCATCGTGCAAAATAAATTTAGGCTTCCCTTTGAATTTATCACGGATTTGTTGATACAAATCATTTTGCTCCCAGTCCAATAAAAAGTCACCCTCACGATTGGCTAGATTTGCTTTCATTGGAAAGCCAGTCGCAGGTAAATTTAAGGTGGATTTATAATCTGACATGAAGCTTGGAAATAATAAGGCACAAAGGCGTTATTATACTTCAGGTATAAGGAATATTGCTGTTGAAAATACTACTGTAATTGCTCTATTTTTGAGTCAATTAAACTTAACTAATCAACTCGATAATTTGACTAATCTAAGTAGCGCTTCCACTTGTTTTGGCTTGAGATGTTCCACTCTATTTGCGCGTAAATCATCGGGCAGGCGGATGTCGCCAAAACGCACGCGAATTAATCTCGATACTTTGAAACCTAGCGCTTCCCACAAACGTCTGACTTCACGTTTTCTACCCTCACGCAAAACCACCTTATACCAGCGATTAGCGCCTTCGCCACCGCCTTGGGTGATTCGGTGAAATTTTGCCAAGCCGTCCTCTAGCTCAATGCCCTGGGTAAGTTGCTCAATATGCTCGTTCTCAACTTTACCCAAAACACGCACCGCATACTCTCTATCAACTTCAGAACTTGGATGCATTAATTTATTAGCAAGGTCGCCATTATTGGTAAACAATAACAAACCTGAAGTGCTGATATCGAGTCGCCCCACCATGACCCAGCGAGTGTTTTCTGGCAATAGATCAAACACAGATTTACGCCCTTCTTCGTCTTTTGCACTACAAACATAACCCGCTTGCTTGTTTAGAATGATGACTTTAGTTTCATCTTCATGGTAGCGCTTAAGGTCGATTAGGCGCCCATCAATAGCCACTTGATCCGTAATCACTCCTTTATCGCCTAGCTTGACCTCCTTGTTATTAAGAGTTACTCTACCCTGATCAATAAGGCGCTCAGCCCAACGTCTTGAGCCGTAGCCCGCATTGGCAATTAATTTTTGTATTCTTTCAGACATTATTCAAATAATAATAGTTAATAAGTGAGGCCCATGGCTTCACGCACATCTTCCATGGTTTCTTTGGCAACAACTCGGGCACGCTCAGAGCCCTCAAAGATTATCTCTTGAATCAAGTTGGGGTCCGCTTGATATTTTGCAATACGTTCTTGCATTGGGCCCAACTCATCCACAACAGATTTAATTAATGGTGTTTTGCATTCAATGCAACCCATCTTTGCCTTGGTGCAACCTTCAACGACCCAATCAAGCGTCTCTTGCGGCGAATACACTTCGTGTAATTGCCAAACAGGGCACTTAGTAGGGTCACCAGGATCGGTTAGCTTAACTCTTGCAGGGTCGGTTGGCATTTTTTTAATTTTTTTCTCAACTTCAGCTGGCTCGTCTCTTAATGAAATTGTGTTATTATAGGATTTTGACATCTTTTGACCGTCTAATCCCGGCATTTTCGACGCTTTTGTCAACAATGATTTCGGCTCTGGCAAAATAATTTTACCCACGCCTTCAATATAACCCAGCAATCTTTCGCGGTCCCCCAGGGTGATATTTTTCTGCTCACCCAGCAATGCTTTTGCTTTTATCAAGGCCTCATCATCACCTGTTTCTTGGTAACTTTTTCGTAGACTTCGGTACAGCTTAGCTTGTTTTTTGCCCATTTTACTGGCGGCAGTTTCGGCCTTTTCTTCAAAATCAACCTCACGACCATAAACATAATTAAAGCGACGTGCCACTTCTCGAGTCAACTCCACATGCGCCACCTGATCTTCGCCGACAGGCACCAAGCCTGCCTTATATATAAGAATATCAGCACTTTGCAATAACGGGTAGCCAAGAAATCCGTAAGTTGCCAAATCTTTGCTTTTGAGTTTTAATTGTTGGTCTTTATAAGATGGCACCCTCTCCAGCCAGCTCAGCGGTGTTGACATTGATAACAATAGATGCAACTCTGCGTGCTCAGGCACTTTGGATTGAACAAAAATCGTTGATGTGTTAGGATTAATACCGGCAGCTAGCCAATCCACTACCATCTCACAAACGTTCTTTTCAAGATCAATCTTATCTGAATAATGCGTGGTAAAGGCATGCCAATCGGCCACAAAAAAATAAGAGTCGTACTCGTTCTGCAATTCGATCCAATTTTTCAGTACGCCATGATAATGCCCCAAGTGTAGACGGCCGGTTGGACGCATGCCCGATAGTACGCGATGATCTTTCATTTCAAGAATTATTTAGTGTTCGATTTAATAGTGGGAATTATACCCAAAGGGCGGTTTGTTCGTGGCCTCAGAAGTGCTGTTAGTGATGGCTTTACGTGGAGGTTTGAGCGTAGTATTCAATACCATCTAAAACCAGATTTTCAAAAATCTCAACATCCACATTTATCGTTGAAGCCACGTCTTTTGCACCGCCGCCAGTGAGAATGACTTTTGAATTTGTGTAACGATCTAGGAAATCATCAATTTGGGTCTTAATACTTGCAATAAGCATACTTTCTGTACCGCCAAGCCAAGCCGCTTTTGTGGCATTTTGCAAGCCATAGAAGCCCTTTAAATTGCTATTTGTTGCAAATTTCTCAAAGCTGGATCGAAGCGCGCTTAGTCCGGGCATAATCAAACCACCTTGGTGTTTCCCTGTTTCAGAAACAACGTCAATCGTGAGCGCACTACCAATATCAATAATAAGTAAGTTTTTATTGGGGTGGTGCTTCTGTGCACCCAGCATTGCTAAAAAGCGGTCTACACCCAACTCATTAGGAATCGGATAAGCAACACTAAGCGTTTTGTATTCTGCGGGCGTTCTGATGATGACCAGAGAGGGGAACATTTTCTTAATAGCCTCAACGCTATCGTAATGCGCAACATGACTTAACCAAACAGCAGAGCACGCAGGCAGTAAGTCAGCCGAGAAGTCCTCTATTGATTGAGTGGCGACAGCTGAACCGGCCATCCGCCACTTAATGGCAGAATGACCGATATCAACGAATAAGCTAGAGGATTGGACCATCCATCAAAGCCTGATTAATCCATAAATGAGTCAAAATACTAGCGCCATAACCCAATGCAATTGCCCAAATCCATTTAAGATGCGAGACAAAAGTATAGTGGCCTTTTGACTGGCCCATAAGTGCAACACCCGCTGCAGAGCCGATTGATAACAAACTACCGCCAACACCAGCGGTTAATGTCACCAGCAACCATTGACCCAGCGACATGTCTGGCTGCATAGTCAAAACAGCAAACATCACGGGGATATTGTCAACAATCGCCGAGAGAATGCCTACCAAGATATTGGCGTATGTTGCACCAAGCTGGACATACATTGCTTCCGATGCGAGTGCCAAATAACCCATAAAACCAAGTCCACCGACACTGATGATTACGCCAAAAAAGAACAGTAACGTATCCCACTCTGCGTTGGCAATCTTACGAAAAACGTCAAAACGCTCAGAGGTAGGTTCATCGGTCTGGCGTCTTTTAACAAAGTAACTCACCACCATCAAATAACCCAGACCTGTCATCATGCCCATTGCAGGCGGTAAATGAAGGAAGCTGTGAAAGCTTACTGCGGTAGCAATAGTTAGCAAAAACATAACTGTAATAACAACTCCGCCATCTTTAATGGTGACACTTTGTTCAATCGCTTCTGGTGTTTCATTTTTGATGAAAAAATGCATAATCGCTGCCGGCACAACAAAGTTAACCAATGAAGGTAAGAACAGAACAAAGAACTGCTCAAAACCAACAATACCTTTTTGCCACACCATTAAAGTCGTAATATCACCGAACGGACTGAAGGCGCCACCGGCATTAGCGGCAACAACGATATTAACAAAGGCAATGGAGATAAAGCGATTATTGCCACTACCGACCGCCATCACTACCGCGCCCATGATAAGTGCTGTTGTTAAGTTATCTGCAACTGGAGAGATAAAAAATGCTAAAAAACCCGTCAACCAAAATAGCTGTCTAAAACTGAAACCTTTGTTAATAAGCCAAACCTTTAAACGCTCAAAGATCAATCTTTCGCGCATTGCTTCAATATAAGTCATCGCCACAAGGAGGAATAAAAATAGTTCCGCATACTCTAGGATATTGTGTCTAAGTGCCACTCCAGCAGCTTCAGGCAAGCCTTGATCGGCATAAACCCAGGCAATTACTGCCCAGATAACACCAGCAACAAGAATAACTGGCTTTGATTTTCTAAAATGTGTGAACTCCTCGACCATCACCAAAATGTAGGCAATGACAAACAGTGTCAGTGCAAGGTAACCCGCCCAATGACTGGTTAAGTCTAGTGTTTCATTACCAACCGATGCAAGCGCAGCAACGGGTAAGAAAGATATTACTAAGGCAAATAATTTATTCATGTTCAATACGAGTAAGAGTGGCGCCATCGAGGCCATTCAGGGTTATAAGATCGTCTTTGTGCGCCACCTCAAGTGTTGCCAGACATAAAAATTCAGCCTCACATTTTACTTGAGAAACAACAATACCGCTTGCTTTAGCGGACTTAGAACTTTCACAATACAAACTATCGCCAACGCTTAACGCTTCGTTTGATTTAAATTGAAATAGGCGTCGCTTTGCTTTACCTAAATAATGAAGCCTTGCAACCACCTCTTGACCTGGGTAACAGCCTTTGGAAAAATTCACACCAATTTCATCAATATCCAAGTTAAGCATTTGCGGTACAAGTTTCTCGGTTGTTGCATGAGCTACCTCTGCTAAAGCAGTTTCAATGCAAACCTTGGTCCATTCATCCTGATTGTAAAATTCAATATTGGTGGCAGTATTTGACAAAACCATCTCAACCGACAAGCGCTGATTAATGCAATAAGCATTATCAAGGGCTGCATCAACATGTCCAATTTGCACATATTCATTGGTGACGTCTTCTATCGCCACAGCAGACATTAAGACAAACATCTTAAGACGAGGCAAGAGAGTTGCAACAAGATCCACTGGAAACGACAAGAGGAAATCATCGCCGTCACGCATCACCCAAAAAAGCGCCAAAATTTTTCCTTGATGTTGGCAATAAGCACTCAGCTGCACAGTATTGTCATCGAGCTTAGTAATATCATTGCTCAGTTGCGCTTGAAGGAAGTTCTCAGCATCGGCACCACTGAGTTTTAATACAGCACGATTGGTTAATTGATAGGCCATTTTGAAAAAGTTAAGTAATAAACAATACGGGTTATTTTAATCAATTTTTAAGCGGACATAAAAAAACCCCGGAGTAAACTCCGGGGTTTTCATAACACTAACTTAAACTTAAGTCAGCTGTTTTATTCTAAGAGGTCTTAGAAAGAAACAGAAGCTGTAAGAGTTAGCTTGTTACCGTCAGTGCTGTAACCGGCTTCTAGTGAAGCACCAGAAGTTAGGTCACGCGTGATAGTAACAGTAGTGCTGCTAGCGTTAGTGATCGTAACTGTGTTACCAGCAAGACCCATAGAAGCAGTTACTTCACCAAGGTTGTCAATCTTAAGAGTTACACCGTTCAATGTAGTTGAGATATCCCAAGTAGTAGTTGAACCATCACGCGAAACGTTAACATCCATACCAGCTAGAGTTGCAGAACCAGTAGTAACAGCTGAAGCTGTACTTGTTTTCATCGTGTGTGAAATAGTAACACCAGCAACTGTAGACGTAATAGTTGCAGCGCCGGCTTGGTCTAGGGAGATTGTTACATCGCCAGCTAGAACGTCAAGGCTAAGAGTTGCAGCAGCATTACCAGCAGAATCGATAGTAGCAGAAACTGCAACAGGACCGATTGAAGTTGTCATTTCTGCACCACTCATACCACCAGCTACCAAGTCCAATGTAGCACTTGCAGATGAAGCACCGTTAGTACCAGAAATTGTCAATGAAGCAGTACCAGTAGTTGTGTTGTCAGATGCGCCGTTGTCAGCAAAAACGATTGAAGCTGAACCAGATAGAGATACAGCAGCAATTGAAGCTGAAGAAGCCATTAGTGCAGCCGCACTTAGAGCGATTAGTTTTTTCATGTTATATTCTCCTTAATAAGAATTGTTATGTTGTCAGAATCATTTCCGACAACAACTTTGCCTCTCTTTCGATCGACAATGGACACATAATACCGTATTGGTTTTCACTGTGTCAACTATTTTTGCAAAAATAATACAATTCGTTGTTTTTTTGCAACAGCAACTTCCAAAATCCACAGAAAACCCTTCTGCTGTCAACTTTTAGTACACATGTTTTATTTATTATCCGGACAAAATACGATTTATTTGTATCCTTTCTACCCCTTTATCTATTCTTTATGTGGATTTTTGTTGTTTTTTTTCAATTTGTGGATATTTTTGAATCACACCTTTACAATCCCCATCGTAAAATGTCTTCCGATTTTTCTTAGGTGGCTTTATTTCGATTAGCATCAAACAATAAAAAACCGGGACAAGCCCGGTTTTTTATTAATATTCGCTGTTTACTGCCCTAGAACAGATTGCCGTGGGCAAAACCTGTCATTGTAAGCAACATTGGAATAGACAAAGCTACGTTTGTACGAGAAGCCATTGCTGCTGTAAATTTCGCTTTAGCGATTTCTTCAGCACTTGCCTTAACAATACCAAGGATCTTTTTCTGACATGGCCAGATGATTGCCCAGACGTTAAACAACATAATCGTACCGAGCCATGCACCAAGGCCAATCATTTCTGCCCCTGCAGAGAATGTAAATGCATTAACAAGACCGACTGTGTTTTCTAAAGCAGCCGCACCGGTTAACCAGGTCATTGCTGCTGACATGCGGAACCATAGTAGTGCGCGTGGTGCAACATACTTCCCAATCGCTGCAGGACCAGGACCGCCTTCGTCCGCCAATGCCTCACCCATCGCTGGCACTTGAACAAAGTTAAAGTAATATAGCAGGCCGATCCAAGTAATACCAAAAATAACGTGGAGCCAAACTACAAGTTCAGATAAATTGAATTTACCCATTGATGGAAGTAAGAATGCTGCAACAATGGCAAGAATAAAACCTAAGGCAATTGTGCCTTTAATGGAAGTTAATGGATTCATAGGATCCCCTATAGTTATTTAATCGTCACCATTATATAGTCTAACTTGAATAAGTATGGAAGCTTCTGTAGGTCTTAAAGCTGGCGCTGTCAAAACGACCATACCTACTCAGATTGAATTATTCGTATATAGTTAGAGCAAGTTAATAATGTCGATTTATGGCTCTTTTTTGTCTTAATATTTTTTATTTAGGTTATACTGAAATTTAGAACATAATCTATGGCAGTAGTCAGCTATTAATTTACTTTCTTGGCAACTGCGGGTTGTGCAATTCAAATTTGTTATATATATATTATGTATGTATTAATTAATGGGAAAGTAATATGACCGCTGCAACAAAATCATTTTCAAAATGGCAAAGCTATGCGCAGACACTTGACCCTGTTCATGTATCGTGGCTAAAACATGCCAAAACCTCTAGAACAAAATTCGCTGTTGCTGACATTGTTGGGGCGGAAATACCACACGATCGATTCCTAACCGCCGTACTATTATTTTCCAAAAAAATTAAAGTCATTAGCCCCGAACAAAATATTGGCCTATTACTGCCAAGCAGTGCAGGTGGTGCAATTACAACAATGGCCATTCTTGCACTTGGCAAAACGATTGTTAACCTCAACTTTACCGCAGGAAAAAAAGCATTGCAATCGGCGGTCGAGCAGGCCAAGATTAAACATATATATAGCTCAAGCAAATTTTTCGACAAAATGTATGAAAAAGGCGTGGACTTGGCGTCATTCTTTCCTGGCGTCAAAGTCTTGTTTTTGGAAGACATTAAAGAAGAAATTTCTGGCTTAAGTAAAATAGGCTGCTTGTTAAGTGCCAAGCTAATGCCAGTTGGAATGATTCGTAAATTGTTCTTTAAAGAGGTGGCGCCAAACGACACCGCAGCCATACTTTTCTCAAGTGGCAGTGAAGGTGAGCCGAAAGGAGTGGAACTCACACACAACAATATTGCTGCAAATGCCAAACAGGCGGCGATTGCGATGGAGGCTGTCAGTACCGATGTTGTTATGTCGACGCTACCCACCTTTCACGCCTTTGGTTTTGCGGTTACCACACTCATGCCTCTGACAGAGGGTGTGCCTATCGTATGTCACCCAGATCCCACCGATGTGGCCACTATCGCCTCTGGTGTTGAAAAATATCACGGCACCATTTTGGTTGGAACGCCCACTTTTCTCAGATTATATTCCATCAATAAAAAAGTAAGTTCCAAATCCCTGCAAACACTAAGACTAATTTTTGCTGGCGCTGAAAAGCTTCGAGCCGAAGTTCGCAATGCGTTTGAAAAAAAATTTAATAAAGAAATATGTGAGGGCTACGGCACCACCGAAACATCGCCCGCAGTCTCTATCAATCTTCCACCCGATGCCAGCGGCCCAAGAACTAAGGTTGGCACTGTTGGACGCGCGCTGGATGGCACTGAATTTAAGATTGTTGACCCCGACTCCCTCGATGAATTAGCAACAGGTAAAGATGGCTTGATTTTAATCAGCGGACCACAACTCATGAAAGGCTATTTAAATATGCCTGAAAAAACTGCCGAAGCGATTGAGATAATCGACGGCTATCGATGGTATCGCAGTGGTGATAAAGGTCATCTGGATGAAGACGGCTACTTAACCATTGTTGACCGCTATTCACGCTTTGCCAAAATTGCTGGAGAGATGATTAGCTTAACAACGGTTGAGGAGCAAATACTTGAAGCCCTGAAAAATGCCGACGTTGAGGTGGCTGCAACATGCCTGCCTGACCAACGCAAAGGCGAGCGCATCGTGCTACTTGCAACCGAAGGTGTGACCAAAGAAGTATTACAAAAAGCGCTTAATGATGCAAAAGTTAACCCTCTGTACCACCCGGCCAAGGTTTATTCTGTTAAGGAAATCCCAAAACTTGGCAGTGGTAAAATTGACTTCGGTGCCACTAAAAAAATCGCCTTAGCACACATAGAATAAAGATACGCTCATGCCAGAATTACCCGAGGTCGAAACAACCGCTCGAGGCTTAAAGCCGCTTGTTGTCAATCAAAGCATTATCAGTATTGGTATCTACCGACCAAAATTACGCTGGGAGATTCCCAAGCATTTACCAGTAACGCTGAAAGATCAAGTTATTCAAAGTGTCGGACGGCGAGCAAAATATTTGCTTGTTCATTTTGACCACGGCACGCTCATACTGCATTTGGGCATGTCTGGCTCGATACGTGTCGTTCCCACCGAGTTGCCTCTAAAAAAACACGAACACTTTGAGCTAACCTTTGGCAATAACACCAGTTTGCGCTTTGATGATCCAAGGCGATTTGGTGCCGTACTATGGCAAAACAAAGGCGAAACACTGCCTTTGCTTGAGTCGCTTGGACCGGAGCCGCTTGCAGAAGATTTTCATGCCGATTACCTTTTTCAGCGCTCGAGAGGCAGAACGCAAAATATCAAAACATTTATTATGAATGGCCATGTCGTTGTTGGTGTTGGTAATATATACGCCTCTGAAAGCCTATTTTTAGCCAAGATTTCACCAAAAATTCTTGCAGGAAAAATATCGCTAAAACGCTATCAAATACTCGTTGAAAGCATTAAGTCAATCCTCTCAGAGGCAATAGCAAAAGGCGGCACCACACTAAAGGATTTCTCCGGTGTTGATGGCAAGCCGGGATATTTCGCTCAAGAGCTCTCGGTGTACGGTCGTATTGACACGTCTTGTATAATGTGCGATGGTACAATCAAGAAAATTACACAAAACCAACGCGCTACGTATTACTGCCCAAAATGTCAGAAATAGAAAACCCCAAAGCCTTATTTGAGAGCACTTGCTCTACCAATTCTGAATCTTTTGCTTTGCAAAATCTGGGCGATATGATGGCGCCAGAATTTAGTGAAAATTGCATTATTGTTGTTGACCCTGGCATGAGAATCCATAACCAAGCCTACGCTATCATTGATTATCAAGACGAACTTTACTTCCGTCAGTTCATCAATGTTGACAATAAGCCGTTAATGCGCTGCTTAAATAACGCCTATGCGGATATCGAGCTGATTGGTGGTTATGGCATTAAGGGTTGTGTGGTGCAACAAAAACAGCGAAAGCAAACCGCACTGCACTATTACCATTTAGATGAAGTGAGTAAAAACATGGTTTTTAGCGAAACAGGCAAAGCGAAAAAATAGAGACAACACTAAGTTATCCAAATCAAGTGCGCCATTCGCCCAGACCTCTCGCCATCACGTCGATAGGAAAAATAGTGGTTTTTTTCTGAATAAGTACAATTAGTGCCGCCGGTGATTGACTCGACACCGTAAGCGGTAAGAACAATTCGAGCAGCATTGTATAAATCAAACATGTATTTGTTATTGCACTGAATAAAGGTACTTGCAAAATCTGGGTTACTATCAACAAAGGCCTGTCGCACCTCGGCACCCACTTCAAAGGCATTTTGGGAAATTCCAGGGCCTAAATGCGCTAATATTTCAGCCTTATTTGCGTCTAGCGCCTCAATACTAGACTCAATCACACCACCAAGCAAACCCCTCCATCCTGTATGCACAACGCCAACAGCGCTGCCGTCTTTTTTGCACAAAAATACCGGTAAACAATCGGCTGTTAACACGGCACAAACCACACCAGGCGTTTGACTAATACTGGCATCTGCTTTAAGAGAATAAGGTGAATCAACATTAACGCAAATGTTGGAATGGCTTTGGTCAAGCCATTTTGGTTCGGCCGGTAGAGCGTAGTGGTCGACTAGTAATTGACGGTTCGCCAAAACAGCACTTGGCTTATCGCCAACATGATTGGCAAGATTAAAGTTAGCGTAGTTATTATTACTCGCACCATTTTCAATAAATCTTGGTGTGCTTAGAAATTTAACGTTTGCCGGAAACATTGCTCAATGTGCGTATTACTCAGCGTCAAACTCACTCAAAACATCAAGCAATGCCAGCATATCGTCTGGCAAAGGCGCTTTCCAGGACATTGTTTCACCACTAATAGGATGAACAATCGTCAGTTTTTTAGCGTGTAACGCTTGACGCTTAAAGCCCTTCAATGCATCCTTTAGCGCTTCGTCGGCTTTTTTCGGAAAGCGTATTTTTCCGCCATACATCGGATCACCAATCAATGGGTAGCCTATGTGGGATAAGTGCACACGAATTTGGTGCGTTCTACCCGTCTCTAAAATAGCCTTCACATGGGTGTGATGAGCAAATCGATCGATCACGCGGTAATGTGTTAACGCGTGTTTGCCAGATTCGGTAACCGCTTGTTTGATTCGGTCTCTACTGTCACGTCCAATCGGCTCGTCAACCGAGCCTCCAGAAATCATGTGGCCATAAACTATCGCTGAATATTCACGCGAAACTGTGTGGGTTTGCAACTGTTCAACCAGGTTTTTCTGCGCTTTCTCGCTACGAGCAACCACCATCAACCCTGAAGTGTTTTTATCTAAACGATGAACAATACCCGCCCTATCCAATTTAAACAATTCTGAGTCATAGGCAAGCAAGCCATTTGCTAGAGTGCCTTTCCAGTTACCAGCGCCAGGATGTGTCACCAAACCAACGGGTTTGTTAATGATGATAATATCGTCATCCTCAAAAACCACTTCAAGTGGAATATCCTCGGCAATCCAGCGAATATTCTCACTTTTTTTAAGTGTTACTTCGACAATCTCATCACCTTTTGATTTTTCTTTCGGTTTAAATGTTTGCTGATTAATCACTACGTCACCAGACTTTATCCAAGTGCTGATTTTCGAACGAGAATATTCTGGTAGCATTCGAGCAATAGCAGCGTCAATGCGCTCACCAGTCATTCGTTCGGGTATTAATATTTTGAGTTTTTCCATAGCGATATTTTAATTCAAATCGAGTCGTTACTTGTCGCTGATAGGGGCTGAATACGGTAAATATTGCCATTATCAGTAGAGAAATAAATCCAGCCCTCAGGGCTTTGTAGAAGCGCCCTGATGCGTTCATTCAAATTTTCGAATAATCGCTCTTCGGCAATCGCCACACCATTATCATCAAGTCCTATACGGTTCAAATGGCGCAGTTTCAGTGCACCTGCGAACAAATCCCCTTGCCAGTCAGGGAAGGCCTCACCTGTATAGAACAATAAACTTCCTGGCGCTATGGAGGGCACATAGACTTTAATCGGTTGCTCCATACCTACTTTATGCGTCCCTTCGCCAACACTGAGCGGTAGCCAGTATTCCTTGCCATAAGAAATAACAGGCCAACCGTAATTTTTGGCTTTCACGATTAAGTTAATTTCATCACCACCTCTTGGGCCATGTTCAATAGACCACAAACGCTGCTCTAAGTTATCCCAAACCAAGCCCTGTGGATTGCGATGACCATAACTCCAAATTTCATCAAGCGCCTGATCGTTGTCCACAAATGGGTTGTCCGCTGGAATGCCTCCATCAAGATTAAGCCTTATAATCGAGCCAGCATGTGTGCTCAAATCTTGCGCATTAGGTCGATAACCCCTTTCGCCAACTGAAAAATAGACAAATTCACCAGCAAAAGCAATCCGACTGCCAAAATGCTTGTCGCCACCCTTTATAGAGCGACTCACAAGAAGATCCTGCCAATCCACCAAATGCGAATCGATTAAACGCGCTCTAGCAAGGGTAGTTTCACTGTAACTATTTACGGGTTTGGCGTAAGTAAAATAAAGCCAATCATCAGAATTGTAATCAGATAGTGTCGCTACATCCATCAAGCCACCCTGGCCTGCCACATAAATTTCTGGCAATCCTGTTATGTATTCTACCAGTCCAGAGTTAACATTGAGGATGCCAAGTTTACCTTGTCGCTCTGTAAAAACGATCTCATTATCAGAGATAAACGCCATCCCCCATGGCACACCTAAGCCTGATGCAACCTTGACAAGCTGAAAAGCATCGGCAAGAATATAAGTGGGCCACAACAACAACAACAACAACAATATCAACAAAAAACGAAGCTTCTTCATAAGCAAAGGAATCCAATTGTTAGTATCAAAAAAACAATATAATGCAAACAAGATTGTACTATACTGCAATTCTGTAAATGTTTGGGAGTGTATAGATGCGTTTTGACTTTGTGCCGTTTTTTAATCCCGGTGAAAACTTGCCATGGAATCGGGTCGTTAAGATGATGCGTGAGCAAACACGCTTAGCCGATGCAGCAGACTTTACAACGGTCTGGCTAACGGAGCATCACTTTGCACATAACGGCTATCTAAATGCACCGCCCAATCCAATCATGATGTCGTGTGACTTAGCAGCCCATTCAGACAAAATTCGCGTGGGTCAAGCACCGATTGTCTTGCCAGACTGGCATCCTCTTCGAGTTGCCGAGGATATCGCACTCCTAGACAACATGACTGAGGGTCGTGTAGATTTTGGTGTTGCCAAAGGTATCAATGAGCGCTGCACATTGCAGTTCAACATTAATGCCGATCGAAGAGATAATGAAAAAAGCTACCGCTTATTCTTAGAATCACTCGAAATTATTCTAAAAGCATGGACACAAACTGCCTTTACCCATAAAGGCGAGTTTTATCAATTCCCCGTTCCAGGCTGGAAAGAAACCAACCGCTTCCTCATGCCACTTGAAGAGGAATATCACCACGAAGATGGTGAATACAAAGCAATGTACGTCCACCCTCGCCCTTACCAAGATCCACATCCGCCAGTTTGGTTGATGTCGAATGCGCCACACACCTACAAGATGGCTGCTGAGCGAGGTTTTAATGTGATCGGCATGTCTAGCCCACCGAGCAAATTGTTAAGTTGCTGGGACGCCTATTGTGACGCCGACGCCAAAGACGGAGTTATTCATGAACGCGGAGACAATACCGGTATTTGTGTGGTAATTTATGTCGCCGAAACGATGGAAGAAGCCGACAAAACGATTCGCCCAGCAATTAATGGCTATTACGAATACTTGGGCGGCTCTCGCCCAGCAGGCGAATGGGGGAGGCGAGCCTACCTCGACGATGACACCGAACCGACGAATGAAGATCTTAATGGCGAGTGGTTTGACTTTTTAATGAAATACGAACTTATTTGGGTAGGGACCGCCGACTATGTGGCTGAGAAAATTGCCAAATACCAAGAGTTAATCGGCCTAAAACACATCATGCTTTTACAACAATTTCCGGGAATTGAATACCAAAAAATACTGAAAAGTATGACACTATTCTCAGAAAAAGTCATGCCAAAATTCGGCGCAGATGGTGTAAACAAATAAACGCTAGGAATGGTATGTTAGAAATTTGGGGAAGAAAAAACGGCAATCAAGTTATCCAAGTCCTGTGGACGCTTGGCGAACTCAATTTGGATTATAAGCGTTATACAGTCGGCGGCAGCTTTGGCGGCTTAGATACTGACGAATATAAAACCTTAAACCCAAACTCTAAAATTCCAACCATACGCGACAATAACTTTGTTTTATGGGAGTCTCACGCCATTATTCGTTACCTTTCAAGAGAATATGGTCAGGGCACTTTGTGGCCAAATGACCCAAAAAAAGCAGCCCTTTCAGATCAGTGGATGACTTGGTCAACCGATGGCTTGATGGGTACTTTTTTCCCAGTCTTTTGGCAACTTGTCAGAACGGAAGAGTCTGAGAGAGATTATGAACAAATTGCCAAAATGGCAAAGAAAAGTGCGAATATTCTCAGCACTCTAGAAGGTCACTTACTCAACAATCACTACGTTGCGGGCAACGCACTTACTTTTGGCGACATACCTCTCGGTGTTCTACTACACAAGTACTTTATTCTAGATATCGAGCGCCCTTCTTTTCCAGGAATTGAGGCCTGGTATCAACGATTATGCAATCGTGAAGCTTTTCAAAAACACGCCATGGCGCCATTTGGCAACTCACCGAGTGAATGGCTGGCTTTCGAAAAAGCCGGCGAATATGATTAAACCAACAAACAATACACCATGAATTTAAACACGACACAAAAAGCTAGAATTACAGCAGAATTGCTTGATGCTATAACCCAAGCATATAATGACAACAACATCGATGAGATTATGCAATATTTTGCTGAAGACGCCATCTTTGATCATGGCGCGGGTGCTGATGTTTTTGGCACACGCTTTAGTGGAAAGGGCGCCCTAAGAGAAGTCTTTAGCGGTCTTTTTAATAATGTTAAAAGCGTTCACTGGGAAACGCTTGACTCTCGCATTGTTGGCAATAAGGCCTATTGTGAATTCCATCGCAAAGCGGAGTTAAAGAGTGGTGAAATCCAAGATTTTCATAGCATCGACGTATTGACATTCAAAAACGGTCTAATTACTCACAAGAACACCTATTTTAAAAACCGAACTGCATAAGGACGGCTGATGAATGCGGCACTTCCTATTGACCCTGTATTAGAGAAAGGCTACAACATACGCCTCCTTGTCGATGACTTCGAAGATCTTATAGAGTCTTGGGTAAGACGCAGTGAGTTATTTAGACAGGGTGCAAACTGTGATCTCGACCTGTCATACGGTGATGGAGAAAAAGACAAATTGGATATCTTCCGTTGTGGTCATTTAAACGCCCCCTTATTTGTTTTCGTTCATGGCGGCTATTGGCAACGCGGAGACAAATCTATCTACAGTTATGTTGCGGAGTCTTTTGTGAATGCGGGTATTGACGTTGCATTGATTGGCTACCAACTTTGTCCGGAAGTCAGCATGACAAATATTGTCGACAACATTCGCCAAGCTCTTGTTTGGCTTTGGCACAACGCCAAATCTCAAGCTATTTCTCAAAATAGGATCAATTTTTCCGGGCACTCTGCTGGCGGACATATTACAGCAATGTTGCTGACGACAGATTGGCAGGCGTTTGATCATTCAGTGCCAACCGACATCATTAAAGCGGCCATACCATTAAGCGGTCTTTATCAGCTAGACCCAATAAGGAAAACCACTATTGGTGGGGCGCTGCGCTTAGATGACAAAGAAAGTCATGCTCTAAGCCCTCAGTTTCTTAAGCCGCATACAAACACACCTATCTTAGTGGCTCTGGGTGGTGGCGAGACCGATGCGTTTCACTGGCAAACAAATGAGTTTGTTAAAGAGTGGCAACACTATCAGCCTCAGATTGAATACTTTGCAGAGCCAGACGCCGACCACATGGGTCTTGTTGAAAGATTGGCCAATTCAGATTCTGAAATTTTTCAGAAAATTCACTCCTTTTTGCGTTAATTTATACTTTATTGCAAAACAAATACATAACGCCATCAGCCCAACCATCGACCTCAACCCACATTTCAGCCGGTACCCCAATAGAGGAATTTATATCGATTGGTTTTGAATTTGTATGTTTTTTAAAAGATACATAAAGGGGTAGCATTGGTGGCTCCCCTTCATCAACAAATAAATGAAAATAAGGCATCTTTCCAACTATATAACCTTCTTTTGTCAACTTGAGATTTGCCTCTTTAACCAAATAACTTGAGTTAGACAAGCCTCTTGTTCTCCACCTATGATTGAGGAATTTAACTAGCCCTTCTTGTATTAAAAGATCACCGTTAACTAGCGCCCAATCCTCAATTACACCGGTTTCGTAAATTGCACGATGAATCCCAAACCCACACCTCATTTGCTCATGTGTGTAATGAATATCATATAGGCTGAAATCAAAATCAGTTTTGCTAAATGCATTGGTAGCATTCTCTAACACCAAATCAACCTCATAAATTCTTATAGAGTCCTCTTTTACAAGAGTGCCTTTAGTTTGATCAGGTGGCAGTGACGCTGTCACACTTGTTGATAATAGGCTTATAAAACACAAACAATAGAAAAAAACTTTTATCATGGGTTTATTGGATGCTTGCAAGATTAAAGATTATGAAAAAATATAATCATAAGTACGCTTTAGTTTTGATGTTAAAAAAACCTTCTGTGAAATCAAATCATGATCAAGCCCCAAAACCCTTTCTATACACGCGGCACAGACTGAGCGATAATCAATTGTTGCATACAAATCCCTTTCTTCATACAAATCAACATCAGCAAGACCGGGCCACTCAGAAATAACTCGACTGTTATCAATTAAACCTCCGGCTAGCAAACCTACGCTTGCATAGCCATGATCTGTTCCCCCCGTACCATTCACTGACGCAGTTCTGCCAAACTCTGTTAGCGTTAAAATGATGCTCTGATCCCAAGCATCACCAAGCCCTTCTCTATAAGCCTTGATGACCTCATCAAGTAATTCAAGACGATCACCATGACTTCCCTCATCTGCACCCTGCAAGGCGTGTGTATCAAATTGGTTTACTCGAATTACAGAGGCCACGGGGCCACCTTTTGTAGACATTTGCTCGCCGGCATATTTGGCCAAACTGACGGGATCTCTCGGAATGTTAGACCTTGCTTGATCGACAACTTTATCACCGACTGCCTGAAAGGCTCTTGCCACCTCCGCTTGATGAGCCATAGTAATTTGCTCTATTAGCCATTTTTCCGGCTTACTTGAGCCGTTAACTCTAGCCGGGTAAAAATTATCAACATTTAAACTACCTCTCAGAATTAGCGGCAACTCAAGAGACAAAGCTCGACCTGGCAACAACGCCAAATCTAGGGCACGCCCCAGCCAGCCAGTTGTTGTCGAAAATGGACTCGAACCTCCCCCTTGCATATAATTTTGCCCTTCAAAGTGGGACCTTTTTGTGTAAGGGAAAGAGGTTGCATGAACAATCGAAGCCTCCCCTCTTGCCATAAGTTTAGAAAAATGTTGCAACTTTGGATGCAATCCAAAAAATGGATTAACTTTAATTGGGTTAGATAAGCCAATTTCTTGGCGTAAAGAGGCTAACGCAGGGTCTCCAATTGGAGGAACAGCAGTTAGGCCATCCATACCTCCTTGCAATAAAATGACTGAGATATTCCCTTGAGGAAGATCTTTAGTAAAGCCAGATACTGGAACAGCAGATAGGAATAACGACGCTCCGGTAAACTTAAGAAACTTTCGTCTAGTCATGTCCAATTTAGCCACCCTACACCCCCATCAATTCAGGACTACACATAAGTGCAATAAACTGTCTTTTACGGCCACTAAGCCCCTCAACTAAATTACGTGTGGCTGAATTCACCCCAATTCTATCCATCACTTCCTTAGGGGTGAGTTGCGGATGGGCAGTATTATAAATAGCCTCAGAAAAGCGTAAACGACGCTCCAAAAACTCCCCTGAAATCCAATATGACTTACTACTCGAATAACCATTAGGCTGTCTTTTTGCCCAAAATGGCTGGCCAAGCTCTTGAAACACTTTTTTTGCAGACATACGCCTATCATTTAGGTCTTTATGTATATCATCCCAACCAAGAAAATAAGTAGAATCACTTATTCGCAATACTTGGAAAAGCCAAATCGCTGGCCATTGAAATTTTGGCGCTTTTGAGGCAATTGCCCGTTCTATAACCGCTTGGTGAATCTTGCGTAAATCACCACCACTTTGTTGCCAGATTTTCATTATGTGTTCAATGTCAACACTCTGTACATCGTCGCTAACAAAGTGCTGGCAAAGTTTGTGAGCCAAGTGTCGCTGAGTGTGCTCGTGAGATGCAAGATGTTCTGTTAAATTATGTAGGCCATCTTTTCCAGCGTAAATAGCCTTTCCCAGCACAAGCTTTGTCCCCGGTTCTGCCCTATTAGACACAAATGCATCCCAATGATTAAACAGGCCAAATTTTTCCAATTGCGGTTTATCGACAATCGTACCCCATCCCGCCAATATTTGAGCAGTCGCTCTAATGTCCGACTCTGTGTAATTCGCTGCTGGAGAAACAGTGTGTAACTCTAACAGCTCTCGACCCAAATTATCATTAAGACCAACTTTGCATTTGTTATTTTTACGGCATTGAATTGCTCTTTCAGAGTTTTCACCAACACTGTAAATATTATCCAAGTAGGTCAACATTGCCGGGTGCGTTGTAACCTTGTAGAGCATATTGGCAAAAGAGCCATTTAAGTTATCCAATATTGCAGCATCCATAAAATGCCCAATCAAACCTCTGGTTGTTCCCGAAATGCCAACAGTAAAATGATTACTCCAAAAAAGACTAAAACGCTGCTTCACTTGATCTTCGGCATACACATTACGATGGGCAAATCGCAATTCGTCTAAAAATCTTATATTGTTTTTTTTCTCACTTATCCATAACAAGCGATCCATTTCAATCTTTGAAAGTGATTTATCTTTTTGAATCATATCTTCATACAATCGAAGTTGGCGTAGCATTTCAGCACGTTCACTCAGATTAGGAAGGTAGTCTTCAGGCCAATACTCAATCTGGTGACTGTTTGATATTGATTTGATCCCAATTGATTTGGACTCAGTGCTTAACTGACCAATTGCCCAGTCTTTAATATCTCGAGGAATATCATCTTCGGGTCGAAATAATAGACCAATTTTTTGTGCCACTCGAAATGATTCAGTCATACAAGCTATTGGAGTAGATACAATTACAGAGTCAATATATCACAAAGTGGGTCTATTGATTACAAAGATGATATCAATCAGTCAATCAAAATCTAGCGCAAAGCTAAAGAAATCTAGTTAGAAATTTGTAGACTTTATGGAGAATATGGCGTCCCGTAGGAGATTCGAACTACCTGTTTTCAGGATGAAATCCTGATGTCCTGGGCCGCTAGACGAACGGGACAAAAAGCGTGTCTTAGTTTAGTACCAAGGCTTACAATTTACAAGCAAACCTTGGTACTGAATATGGCATCCGGTAGGGGAATCGAACCCCTCTTGCCAGGATGAAAACCTGGAGTCCTAACCGATAGACGAACCGGACATAACTTTTTTTTTGCTGGTGGAGCTAGACGGGATCGAACCGTCGACCTCTTCACTGCCAGCGAAGCGCTCTCCCAGCTGAGCTATAGCCCCAAAATCTGGGTTAATCAGCAAAAACGTAAATTATAGTCTGTATCTTAATTCAGTCAAGTCAAAATTGGTAAAATATTTACTATTATTTGACCGATATAAGAATCATGGAAAAAACATTTGACACCGAGCGATATTCAATCGAAGTACTTTACCATATTGGTGCCTACGAAAACTCTATCCACTTTATTGTCGATAAACAAACCAAACAATGTGCAATTGTTGATCCTGCTTGGGAAGCAGACTTATTTATTCAAAGGATTAAGGAAAAAGGCTACACGTTAACCGACATTTGGATCACCCATTGGCACGGCGACCACACTAATGCTGTCGACGAAATGGCCAATAAAACCGGCGCTAAAATTACAGCAGGTATTAATGAGCTGCCCTATCTCGATATTGAAAACACGGTGCATACGGTGAAAGACGGTGATATTCTGAGGCTTGGTGAAACTGAAATCAAAATCATTGAAACTCCGGGGCATACTGCCGGTGGTGTTTGTTACCTATTGGATGACCATCTCATTGCTGGTGACACGCTGTTTGTCTACGGTGTTGGTATTTGCTGCTTATCAGGCTCAGATCCGGTGAAATTATTCCATTCGCTGAACAAGTTAAAAACACAAGTTGCTGATGATATTACACTGCTTTGCGGTCACGATTACGGCAGTGAAATTAGCACGACACTTGCACAACAAAAAAAGGCCAACCCATTTTTGTTGATTGAAGATTTAGAAACCTTTGTCCGTTATCGAATGGAGGTGCATGACGTCACACGCACATACCCTATGTCGCCGATGACGCTCACCGAGGTCAACGCCCTTCTATGATAGGTATTTACGGCGGCTCGTTTGACCCGATACACCTTGGTCATTTAGCCACTGCTACATTTTTAAAAAGCGAGCTTAATCTTAAAAAGTGCTTGTTAATGCCTTGTGCATTACCTGTTCATAAGACGGGTTTGCATTATTCTGATAGTCAGCGCCTTGATATGCTCAATCTTGCCATTCAAGATTACAGTGAATTAGAGATTGATGAACGCGAGATTGCCAGAGGTGGTGATTCATTCACCATAGACACACTCAAAGAATTAAAAAACGAACAACTCAGCGAGACATTTTGTCTTGTTATTGGCATGGATAGCTTTTTGCAATTTAAAAGCTGGAAGTGTTGGCAAGAATTTGCGAATTTTGTTCATTTGATTGTTTTGGCAAGACCGAACTACAAAGCAGATAATCATTCACTGACCTCGTTTCAAACAACATCTGACAAAAAACATCTGTCAAAACAACAACATGGCCTCCTTTACTTTTCCGAGTGCCCCCTGATAGATGTTTCATCAAGTGATATTCGCGGTAAAATAGCCGCCAATAAAAATCTTGACGATTTTTTACCTAAAATCATTATTAACTACCTAAAACAGCATGACACTTGATGAAGAAATAAAAGTTGTTGTCGATGTTATCGACGACATGAAAGGGGAAAATATCCTTACCTTTAACGTATTAAAGAAAAGCGCTGATATGGAAGCTATCATCGTTGCCACTGGACGATCAGTACAGCACGTACGTGGTATTGCCAATAACGTTAAAATTGAAGCAAAGCGATTAAGCATGACTTTTCTTGGCTTAGAAGGCTCTGAAGTTGGCGAGTGGGCGCTAGTCGATCTTGGCTCGGTAGTTGCGCATATCATGACTGAAAAAACGCGTGAATATTACAATCTAGAGAAACTTTGGTCATTCGAGGACGATGAGGATTAACCTTATCACCATTGGTAAAAAAATGCCAGAATGGATTAACACTGGCATTAACCACTATAAAAAACAATTACCAAGTTCTTATAACTTTACCTTGACCGCCCTCGAGGCGCAAAACCGTAAAGCAAAAAATATCGATCAAATCAAAGCCCTAGAAAGCAAGATGCTACTTGAGGCTGCCAGTGGTGCTTCGATATTGATAGCGTTTGATGAAACAGGAAAACAACAATCCTCGCAAACGATTGCTAACACAATGAAGTCCTGGCAATTGGAGGGCGAGAATGTCGCGCTACTAATTGGCGGTGCTGACGGCTTAACGCAGGAATGCAAAGCCAAATGCCATCAACTTTGGGGACTGTCAAAACTAACGATGACCCATTCAATGGCAAGATTATTGGTTGTGGAGCAAATCTATCGTGGCCACAGCCTGCTCACCAATCACCCCTATCACCGAGAGTAATAAGAGATTGTTACAAAATCGTGTATAGCGCTATTTTGTAACAACTCTGAGCATCTTTTAAGCCGGGGAAGAGTGACAAGGTTAATGATTTATACAACTTTAAAATTTCTACCCTTCCCCAAACCCCATCCCAAAATCAGTCTTGTAGAGATCTTAAACTCTTAAGCTATAAAATCGTTAAGACATTTAAAGGATACTTAGAACATTCTCTGGTGGACGGCCAATAACCACACCTTTGTCTGTTTTAATAATCGGGCGCTCAATAAGAATCGGTGTGGTAATCATTGCCTGAATTAACTCTTGTTCTGACAAAGATTTATCTGAGAGATTTTGTTCCTTATACTCCGGTTCACCCGTTCTCATTAATTCACGCGCACTCAGACCAAGACTGGATAACAGCGAGGCGAGCTCTACCTCACTGGGTGGTGTTAGCAGATAGTTAACAACCTCAAACTCGGCGTTGTTTTGCTCTAAAATGGCTAATGTCGCTCTCGATTTTGAGCAACGTGCATTGTGATAAATCTTGGTCGTCATCGATTAATCCATGAAAAAAACTCTAATTATACTCGCGCTATTATTACCATTTCAGACATGCAATGCGTCGATTTTTGATGACCTGCTAGACTGGTTAAGCCCACTATGGACAACGAGCGAAATAGAAGTGACCGAGTCCATTGACACACCAACAGAACTCACTTTTGAATTGGTTGATATGAAGGGTAAGATTTACACCCAGAACGACACCAGAGGCAAGTATTTAATCGTTAACTTTTGGGCAACTTGGTGCCCACCATGTCTCAAAGAAATTCCTGCTTTTGTCGAGTTTTATAACAACCATTCAGATACAGTGGAAATTCTAGGACTTAACTACGAAGGAATGGATTTCGAAGCAGTTACTAGCTTTAAAGAGCGTTTTAGCGTTAATTACCCCATTATTCTCTACGCTGGCAGTAATGAAGCTGAATACTCAAAATTCGGCGATCTCGTTGGCATGCCCACAACACTTATTTATAGCCCTGATGGCGAACTCTTGCACACCTTTATCGGTGAAATTGGTATTGAAGAGTTAGCGCAGTTTATACCACTAGGCTCTTAGACTCGCCACCCTCGTCTCGAACCAGTTTTGGCAGTAAATAACCAGACAAGCTGTTTTGTAATTCTCGATAGATTTCTTTGGCTTTTTCATCACTGATCAAAAAGTGTTCGGCACCACTGACTTTGTCAAGCAAGTGTAGATAGTACGGCATGATAGAACTTGCAAATAACTTATGCGATAGCGCAGCCAGTATATTGGCATTGTCATTGACACCGCGTAGCAGGACCGACTGATTCAGTAAAGTTAAAGATTGCAATTTTTTTACTTGATTTATAAAATCCAGAGAAATTTCTCGTGGGTGATTGATGTGAAAAACCATAACAACCTTTAAACGCGTCTTGGTCAGTATTTCTGAGAGTTTATCGGTGATGCGTCTTGGCACTACCACAGCGGTTCTGCTGTGAATTCTAAGGATTTCAATGTGCTTAATACTCTCGACTGATTTCACTATTTTTTCAATTTTCCCGTCACTTAGCGTTAGTGGATCACCACCACTCAGGATAACTTCGTTGACCCCAATATTTGCTTGTAAATACTGGGCAATCTGGCGCCAATTACTAAGAATATCATGCTCTTCATAATCAAAATTTTGCCTAAAACAATATTGACAATGAATTGCACATACTTGGCTAGCAATCAACAAAACCCTGGAGGGGTATTTATGTATCACACCGCGCATTGGTGAGTATTTTTCATCCTCAAGAGGAGAATCACTAAAGCCTTCTTGCGCTCGACTTGTCGAAGGTAAAACTTGCAATAAAAGCGGATCCAAGGGATTGCCTAACTCAATTTTGTCAGCAAACTCCAAAGGAATTTTAATTGGAAACTTGCCATCAGAAAAGCACTCAGTATGCAGCAGACGATTAGCCTCATTAGCACTTTTAATACTGTTTCTAACGCTTTGATTCCAAGTGCTATTCATAAAGATTTTCTCAAAGGGCGAATATTAACAAATTAACAAACAAGTCGAAATACAAACAACCAAAAGGTGATTATAATTTACTCACTAACATCGCTTCGGTGTTATCGAAGAATTATACCAAATGACATAGCGGCTCATCTTTTTAAGCCCTTAATTAACCAAAATATAGCAATATGAATGCATCCATAAGCCTTGATGGGCTTAATCAAGAACAGCGCCTTTCAGTCACCCTTGAAGACAATATGAACGCACTTATTTTAGCTGGCGCCGGCAGTGGTAAAACGCGCGTTCTAACCCATCGAATTCAATATTTGATTTCTGAAAAAAACTGCTATCTTGACTCTATTCTTGCCGTCACCTTTACCAACAAAGCCGCCAATGAAATGCGAGAAAGATTGGCTGACTTACTATTGAGACCAATCGGGCGGATGTGGGTGGGCACTTTTCACTCGCTAGCCCATCGTTTCTTGAGAACACATGCGATTGAGGCCAACTTATCGCCCACTTTTCAAATCCTAGATCAACAAGATCAGTATCGAATCATTAAGCGCTTAATGAAAGAAAACGGCGTTGATGAAACTAAATTTCCAATTCGTAAAGTGCAGTGGTTTATTAATCAACAAAAAGACGAAGGCATTAAGCCAAGCGATATTGATGCTGGCTACAATTTCTTTGTCAAGCAAAGTGCCAAAATTTTCGCTCTGTACGAGGTGCACTGCCAAACCAACGACTTGGTGGATTTTGCTGGTTTATTGGTTAAAAGCTACGAGCTGCTAAAAAACAACGCATCGCTTCTTGAACACTATCAGAAGCAATTCAAACACATCTTGGTTGATGAGTTTCAGGATACCAATACTGTTCAATACCAATGGATTAAACTGTTACGTACTGAGAATAATCACATTTTTTGTGTGGGTGATGACGATCAATCGATCTACGGTTGGCGCGGTGCAAAAATAGAAAATATTCAAAAAATTGAGCAGGATTTTCAGCCAATTAAAATCATTAAATTGGAGCAAAATTATCGCTCTACCGGCAACATCCTTAATGCCTCAAACGCACTGATTGCCAACAATCAAAACCGTATGGAGAAATCTCTTTGGACGGAATCGGGTGATGGCGATTTAATTGATGTCTATAACGCCCGCACCGAAAAAGAAGAAGCGCAGCACGTGATAGGCGTCATTAGCGATACCTTTAATCAAGGTCAAAACCTAAGTGAAAACGCCATTCTTTATCGATCCAATGCGCAATCTCGCGTTTTTGAAGAAGTGTTGATTAAGAAAAATATTGATTATCGAATTTATGGCGGTTTGCGATTTTTTGAGCGTGCTGAAATCAAGGATGCAATGGGCTATGTGCGTTTGGTGGAAAATCAAAATGACAGCATTGCTTTTGAGCGTGTTGTTAATTTTCCAGCCCGTGGTATTGGTCTTGCTACGGTTGAAAAAATTCGTACGCACAGTGTTGAGAACCATTCCAGCCTATTCCAATCTGCCATTGCAATTACTGATGCGCTACCAACTCGAGCGGCCAATGCATTAAAGTCGTTTATTGAAATGATTGACTCTATAGCAGACGACACCAAACATTTCACTCTCAGTGAAAAAGTGGATGGCATTTTAACTAAATCCTCACTAATGGATCATTACGCCAATGATAAAACTGACAAAGCGGGCAGCAAGAAAGAAAACTTAGATGAATTGGTTAGTGCTGCCAAGCAATACACTCACGACGAAGAGAGTGAGATGAGTGAAACCCAAGGTTTTATTGCACTCGCCACACTGGATACCAGTGGTGAATCTAATCAACAAAGTCGAGACTGCGTGCAATTAATGACCGTTCACTCGGCTAAAGGCTTGGAGTTTCCGAGTGTCTTTTTAGTCGGTATGGAGGAAGACTTATTCCCTTCCAGACAATCCAAAGATGAGCCACATTTAATGGATGAAGAGCGCCGCTTATGTTACGTAGGAATGACACGAGCGATGAAAAAACTCAATCTTTCTTATGCTGACAAGCGCTTTCTACACGGCCAATCCTTCTACTCTATGCCCTCGCGCTTTCTAGATGAGGTGCCTAGTGCTTTTCTTAATCGCATCAAAAGCCCGTACAAAGACTATAGCTACAGCGAGTCTAGCGAATCGTATGGTACTAGAAAAACAATGGTTGCCAGCTCGAGTTCACCTTATTCATTAGGGCAAACGGTTAAGCACGAAAAATTTGGCTTCGGAACAATACTGAACTACGAAGGCAGTGGCGACGGAGCCCGCGTACAAGTCAAATTTAGTAAAGCCGGAACAAAATGGTTAATCACTTCTTACGCAAACTTAGAGATTGCTTAATTCTAACTTAGCCTTGCATCCAAGGCATGCCGTCATGACGCCAGCCATTTAAATTACCGCGTTGATCGTGCTCGTCAAGATCCCCCTCAAAGCCGCTAGCAACATGCGACACATGAGTAAAGCCATTGGCTTCAAGACACTTAAGCGCCTCATTCGAACGGTATCCACTGCGACACATTAGGATAATTTCTGTATCAAGAGCATCATCGCGTTCCGCAAGTTGTTTTTTTACCGCATCGGAAAATCCCTGCGCGTTAGGTTGCCAATTAGGTTCATCCGCCCACGGTATTAAAACAGAATTGTCGGGAAAACCAACAAACTTGTGTTCGGCTTCACAGCGCACGTCAACAAATAAAGAATTGGGATTATTTGTAAGCTTTTCAAAGGCTTGTTTGGGCAATAAATTACGCTTATAAGACATTTTTACTCCGTAAGATTAGAACTCAATAATGACATCAATATTATCATAATTCAAAGATCGAATCCGGCGCTTACGCTAAAAAAAATTACGATTTTTTAACAAACAAAGCAATCGATTCCACGTGCGCTGTTTGCGGAAACATATCCATAACGCCTGCTTTTTCCAATTGATAACCCAATTCGAGCAATTTGACCGTATCCCTAGCAAGCGTTGCCGGATTACACGACACATAAACCAATCGCTCAACACCGAGCTTCGGCAATAATTCGACAATTTCAATCGCACCTGTTCGTGCAGGGTCAATTAAAGCCTTATTGTAAGTTTGACCTCTAAACCACTCAAAACCGCTGACGTCCTCAAATAAATCTGCTTTGTAAAACGATGCGTTGTCGATACCATTACGCTCAGCATTTTCCTTTGCTCGCTCAATGAGGCCTTTGTCCCCTTCCACGCCAACAACACTTTTGGCATAGCGGGCAATCGGCAGGGTGAAATTACCCAATCCGCAGAAAAGATCAATGACTTTATCCTCACTATTCAACTCCAATAGCGACAAAGCCAGGCTCATCATTTTTTGGTTGAGTTCAAAATTGACTTGGGTGAAATCGGTTGGTAAAAATGCCATTTCAATATTATGTTCTGGCAAGGAGTAGCTTAAGTTCACCTTACTATCCAACGGTTTGACGGTATCCATGCCGCCGCTTTGTGTGTACCAAGTGATTGAGAGCTTCTCAGCGCAATTTCTAAGCACGGCCTCGTCTTCAATTGTCAGTGGCTCAAGGTGCCTAAGAATAAGAATGGTGTCATTCTCAGCAATGGCAACCTCAATTTGTGGGATTTGAGACTTACAACTTAAACCCTCAATACACTCGGCCAAAACGCTTAAGTTGTCACCGAGCGAGGGATGTAGTACTTCACAACGATCCATCACCGTAATAAAGGATGACTTGCGCTCTCTAAAGCCGACCAACACTTTTTCTTTTTTATGGACATAACGCACACCCAATCTGGCTTTACGACGATAACCCCAGCTTGTAACTTGCAGAGGGTCTAACCACTCTTTAGGTTCGGTTTTTGCCTGGCCCATAAAAGCACTTTGCAGCCAAGTTTGTTTGGCGTTTATTTGATTTTCGCTTGATAAATGTTGGAACGTGCAACCGCCACAAACACCGTAAACCGCACACTTGGGCTCGATCCTATCCGGCGACGGCGTCAGAATTTCAACAACATCAGCCTCTTCATACTTGGCCCTGGACAGTGAACGATTAGCAATTACTTTCTCTCCAGGCAGTGCACCGCGGGTAAAGATGATCTTATCATCAAAATGAGAAATGCCTCTGCCTTCATTCGACAACGACTCAATATCTAACTCATACGTTTTGGCTTTTACTTTACGCTTTCTACCCATCTAATAACTCCACCCAATGTTTAACAGGTACTGGAGACCCTTTTTGCAAATGCATCAAACAGCCAATGTTGCTGGTAACAATCATCTCTGGATTTGATTTGGTTAAATGTGTTATCTTGTTTGACCTTAGCTCTTTAGCCAGCTTGGGCTGAAATATCGAGTAAGTGCCTGCAGAACCACAACACAGGTGTGAATCCTTTACCGGTACTTGTGTGTAGCCAAATTGGTCTAATAACGACTCAACCAAACCACCTAATTGTTGGCCGTGTTGCATGGTACAAGGCTCATGATAAGCGATATTTTTTTCACTCAAATGCAGCTGGGAGAGATCTTCTTTTATTAAAAATTCGGCAATATCTTGCGTGTGTGAAGCAATCAATAACGCTTTAACATGATATTCATCCTCTTTATCAAAGAGTTTAGGATAGTCTTTCACCATCACCCCACACCCACTGGCACTAGAAAGTATGACTTCAGCACCCTCTTCTAGTTGCCGCTGCCATGCATCAATATTACCCTTAACCTTGCGCATCGCCTCTTCAGAAGCGGCCAAATGCTGATCAATCGCACCACAGCACTGACTCTGAGGGCTCTCAACAACAGAAATATTGAGTTTAGCCAAAATATTTTTAATGCTGTGGTTGATGTTCGGCGCCAAGGTGGGCTGTACACAGCCGCCCAATAATAAAACTTTGCGCACACCGCTCTCAACTTTGAGTTTGTTGCCTACTTTGCCAGAATGGCGGAAAAAATAACCAATGGGCTTGAACAACAAAGGTGTTGTTAAAAACTTGCGAACAAACAAACGATAACTTTTTTGCCAAAAAGGACGTTTACTTTCAAGAAAATCTCGGCCAATATCCAGCAATTGTGAATACTCAACGCCCGACGGACAAGTCGTTTCACACGAGCGACAAGTGAGGCAACGATCTAAATGCTTTAAGGTGTCGAAACTTGCTTGATTGTCTTCAAGCGCCGATTGCATTAAATAAATGCGCCCTCTTGGCGAATCAAGCTCGTCACCCAACAGCTGGTAGGTTGGGCAAGTGGCTAAACAAAAACCACAATGCACACAAGCACCAATCGCCTTATTGGCTTTCTGATTGGCAAAGTCAGTGAGTGAAGATTGTTGAACCGAGGAATGCATTAAAGAGACCTTTGCCTAATGATGAGTGCTTGGCAAAATGATAGATTTTGCCGAATTGATGATTGTCTTAAATTTTGTCCTAGCATGGCTAAGGCTGAATTTAACAAATTATCAAACGGATGAAAGATGGCGCTTTGACGATTATTCATAATTATACAAAGGTCTCTATACAAAGATTCCGTAAGGATCGAAGATTTGTTTTAATTTCTGGGTTAACGACGCATGTAATGCAGATGTTTTTTGTTGTGGTTTTGGTTTTTTCTGATGATTCAGAGCCGCAGCCGTTGGCAATATTTTAAAACTCATTTGCGTGATAAGTGCCAGTTGCCCTTTTGAGCCAACCAACAACCTAGAGACATCGTAACCGGCAACATTTTTCATTACTTGGCCGCCAAAATTCATCAGCTGACCTTTGCCATTAATAATTTGCACGCCCAAAATGGCATCGGCAAAGTCTGCACCGGCACTTGCGTACAGTGAGCCAATGGTTTGCTGTGGATTGTCTGTATAAAAAACAAGCGCCTGATTATTTTTCTTTAGAATTTGTTCGATCTCAGCAATTGAAGTTCCGGCTTTCAAAGTAATAACAAGCTCTTCAGGATGATACTCAACAATACCAGAATAAGCACTCATATCAATACTCTCAATCGATTCTGAACATGCTCCACCAATATGAATTTTCTCGCTTTCTTTAATGTGTTGTTGAAACTCTGCAATCGACTTCATTTAAAAACGCTCTAATTCTGGATGCGGCAATTCGCCGTGATGCACATGCATATTTCCCAGTTCTGCACAACGATGAAGCTCTGGAACTGCTTTACCCGGATTAAGCAGTGACTGCGGATCAAACACCGCTTTAATTTGGTGAAAAATCTCCAGCTCGGCGGCGCTGTATTGTACACACATGGCATCCAGTTTTTCAATGCCAACACCATGCTCTCCTGTAATCGAACCACCCACAGCAACGCAATGCTTAAGAATGTCCAGACCAAAAGCTTCTGCTTTATCGATCTCAGTTGGCTTGCCGGCATCGTAAAGAATCAGCGGATGAAGATTGCCATCACCGGCATGAAAAACATTGGCGACACGAAGCTGGTATTTCACAGAGAGCTCATTGATTTTTTCCAGCACACTGGCAAGATGACGTTTTGGAATTGTACCGTCCATACAATAATAATCCGGTGCAAGACGCCCAACTGCAGGAAAGGCTGACTTACGCCCCTGCCATAATAATAAGCGCTCCGCCTCATTCTCTGAAACTCTAATGGTTGATGCACCTGAGAGGACTTTCAGCGCCTCTTCAAGTTCGGCTTCTACCGATTCTACTTCACCGTCCAATTCACACAACAATAACGCCTCGGCGTCCAACGGGTAACCAGCATGAGCGAAAGCTTCAGAGGCCTCAATGGCAAATTTATCCATCATTTCTAAACCTGCCGGCACAATGCCAGCTTTGATAATATCCGCCACAGCGTTGGCACATTCTCTTACTGTGTCAAAACCCGCCATGACCAACTTGGCAAGCGCTGGTTTTTTGGTGAGCTTAACGGTAATTTCAGTAATAACACCGAGTAGCCCCTCAGAGCCATTCATCAGGGCTAACAGACCTAGGCCTTCGTCACTACGACTCAAGATCAATTCCTCGCCGTCTATAGTAAGCATTTTAATCGCTTCAACATTATGCACAGTTAAACCGTACTTAAGGCAGTGTACGCCGCCAGAATTTTCAGCAACATTGCCGCCAATGGTGCACGCTATTTGCGAAGACGGGTCCGGCGCATAATACAAGTCATGCTCAGCAACAGCTTCACTAATAGCCAAATTCCTAACACCAGGCTCAACAACGGCCAATTGATTCTCGGCATCAATCGATAAGATTCGAGTCATTTTTGACAACCCAAGAACAACACAACCCTTAAGTGGCGTAGCGCCGCCTGAAAGGCCGGTACCAGCACCTCGAGTCACTACCGGTGTTTTTGTTTTGCGACAAATTTTGAGTACAGCTTTGACTTGCTCCACACTTGTAGGTAATGCCACAGCCATTGGTTTTTGTTTGTAAACACTGAGCCCATCACACTCAAAAGCGCGAGTATTCTCACTACCGTAAATGACGCTACCTTTGGGTAAGGCGTAGGATAATTGACTGATGACTGACATGAGAGTCATTATCCAGTGATTTGAATTCACGCTGTTATGAATTTTTTTACAATTGCCTAAGTTCAATTGTAAGATAATACGCACCAGACTTTAACTGTCTCCTTTTTTAATTATTCCAAAAACATACTATGCAATCATTTAATCCACCTGTAAGAACACTCATGGGCCCTGGTCCATCAAATGTTCACCCTAGAATTCTTGGCGCAATGGCTAGACCAACTATTGGTCACCTAGATCCTGCCTTTGTTGGCATGATGGACGAAGTTAAAGAAATGTTGAAAATTGCGTTCAAAACTGAAAATGACTTAACAATGCCTGTGTCTGCACCAGGTTCTGCAGGTATGGAAGCATGTTTTGCAAACTTAGTCGAGCCAGGAGATAAAGTCATCGTTTGTAGTAACGGTGTTTTCGGTGGCCGCATGAAAGAAAACGTTATTCGTTTTGGTGGTGTAGCTGTTATGGTCGAAGACGACTGGGGTACAGCCGTTAGTGCTGACAAACTAGAGCAAGCACTAAACGAAAACAAAGACGCAAAAATCGTTGCTTTTGTTCACGCTGAAACTTCAACAGGCGCTATGTCTGATGCTAAAAAACTTTGCGAGATTGCACATAAACACGACTGCCTAACAATTGTTGACGCTGTAACATCACTTGCAGGCTCTGAGCTGCATGTTGATGAATGGGAAATTGATGCCATTTATTCTGGCTCGCAAAAATGTCTTTCAGCAATGCCAGGTATCTCACCAATCAGCATGGGCGATCGTGCAATTCACAAACTGAGCAACAGAGCAACACCTGTTGCAAGTTGGTTCCTTGACATTAACTTGGTTATGGGCTACTGGGGTGAAGGCGCTAAACGCACATACCACCACACAGCACCTGTTAATACTCTTTATGGTTTGCACGAGTCTCTTGTTATGATGTGTGAAGAAGGTGTTGAGAATGCATGGGCAAGACATCAAACAAACCACGAACTCCTGAGAGATGGTCTTGAGGCTATGGGTATGAACTACCTTGTAAAGAAAGAAGATCGCTTACCGCAACTGAACAGTATTTTCATTCCTGAAGGTGTTGATGAAGCAGCAGTTAGAGCGACTCTTTTGAACGATTACAACCTAGAAATTGGTGCAGGTCTTGGTACATTAGCAGGACAAGTATGGCGCATCGGTTTGATGGGTCACACCTCTAGAAGAGAAAACATTACACTTTGTTTAGCAGCTTTGAAAGACGTCCTATAAACAACAAGCGTAAGACACAAAAAAAAGGCGACCTAAAGGTCGCCTTTTTTTTATAACTAAAATTATTTAATCAATAATTTTAGCTAGTAATTCTTCTTCCGTTTCCACGCGCTCAGGGTCAGGCAAACAGCAATCTACCGGGCAGACTTCCACACACTGAGGTGTATCAAAATGGCCAACGCACTCTGTGCATTTATCGCCATCAATTTCATAAATTTCATCACCCATATAAATCGCTTCATTTGGGCATTCTGGTTCACATACATCGCAATTGATGCATTCATCGGTAATTAATAATGACATAGTCTACTCAACCTAATAAAATCTAATAAATACAACTGCTACAGCTGCACTTTCCTCATACCTGAGGCTGCATATTTTAACTTATCAGAGCGAATATATTAATGATTTTGGGTATCATTAATAATTTTTTATTTCAGGGTTATTCATGAGAGTTCTACTGCTTACATTTTCACTTCTTTTTTCTTCACACTCATTTGCCGCACAAGACGAGGGAATTTTTGCCCATATTCAAACCAATAAAGGTGAAATTGTTGTTGCACTTGCCTATGAAAAAGCACCGCTAACGGTTATTAACTTTATTTCACTTACAGAGGGAACAAAGGCAAGCAACAAAGAGCTTGGTGTGCCCTTCTTCGATGGCATTGTTTTCCATCGAGTAATTGATAATTTCATGATTCAAAGCGGCGACCCCAAAGGCACAGGACGAGGCGGCCCGGGCTACAAATTTGTCGATGAGTTCAGTGATTTAAAGCACGATAAGCCTGGCGTTCTATCGATGGCAAACTCAGGCCCCACTACTAATGGCTCTCAGTTTTTCATCACCCACATACCCACACCTTGGTTAGATGGCAAACACAGTGTTTTTGGCTCTGTCATTCTCGGCATGGATGTTGTTAATTCTATTGAGAAAGGCGATGTTATTGAACGCATTACAATCGAAAGAGTGGGTGAGAATGCAAACAACTTTGCCACCGGAGAAGAGGCTTTTAACGCCGCACTTGCCCTCAAGTCTTTAGACATAAAGGAAACACAATCAAAGCAAAACCAAGCTTTCGAAGAACTTGTTGTAACGACGTTCCCGGGCGCTCAAAAAAATGACTTGGGTTATTTTTCTGTTACAACTCAAGATGGCACTGGAGACGGAGTAAAGGCCGGCAACAACATCGCCATTGAATTATCAATTGAACTGATTGACGGTACAGTACTGCAAGCACCGGGTGCGCCTGTTCGATTTAGATTGGGCGGCGGTGAAATGCTAGGCGTTATCGATACCACCGCTCTCAATATGGTGATTGGCGAAATACGACTTGCCATCACCACTTACCAACAGGCATTTGGAAGTAGGGATATGGGCATCCCTACGGACTCCGTCTTAGTCTTCAAATTGAAACGACTTTCGAGCGGAGAATAAACGCCTATGTTTCTCGAACTGATTAACTTTTTAGCATCACTTGATACAGGCTTCAATGTTCTTAATTATTTAACCGTCAGGGCGGTTTTCTCGATGATGAGCGCCTTATTGATTAGTCTATTTCTAGGCAAATTTATCATTGCTAAGTTGCGACACTACCAGATAGGACAAGTGATTAGAAGCGATGGCCCTGAAACACATCACGCCAAAGCTGGCACACCAACAATGGGTGGCGTTTTAATTTTATTCTCTTTTGTCGTCAGCATGATTGTCTGGGGTGATTGGCATAATAACTATTTATGGATTGTGCTTTTCACTGCATTTTCCTTTGGCAGTATTGGTTTTTTTGATGACTACCTTAAGTTAAAGCATCAATCATCGGACGGACTTAGCAGCAAGAAAAAACTTCTCTTTCAATCTATTGCCGCAATTATCATCGGTGCATCCCTGCTATACAATACCGAAACCCCTATTGATACTCAGCTGCTGATACCTTTTTTCAAAGACGCCGGTTTCGACCTGGGTGTTGCTGGTTTCTTAATTTTGAGTTATTTTGTTATTGTCGGCAGTTCCAATGCCGTCAACTTAACCGATGGGCTTGATGGATTGGCCGTTATGCCAGTGATTTTAATCAGTGGCGCATTGGCTATTTTTGCCTATATTGGTGGCAACTATAACTTTTCTAACTATCTTAATATGCCATTCATGCCTGGCACGGGAGAGTTGTTTGTGGTTTGTGCCGCCTTGATCGGTGCCGGTTTTGGTTTTTTGTGGTTCAACACCTACCCTGCAGAAATCTTCATGGGCGATGTGGGCTCACTTGCCCTCGGTGCTATTTTGGCGGTTGTTGCCATTATCGTTCGTCAAGAAATACTGTTTTTCTTAATGGGCGGTGTTTTTGTTGCCGAAACTCTCTCAGTCATCCTTCAAGTCGGCTATTACAAACGCACCAAAAAACGGTTGTTTTTAATGGCGCCACTGCACCATCATTTTGAAAAGATGGGCTTATCAGAACCTAAGATTATTGTGCGCTTCTGGATGATCACCCTAATCCTTATTCTTATTAGTTTGGCAAGCATCAAGATCCGCTAATAACCATAGTAAAATGCTCGACTTATGAATACACTAGACAAATGGGACAACCGCTACTTATCCCTCGCGAAAGAAGTTGCTTCTTGGTCCAAAGACCCCTCAACTCAAGTAGGCGCAGTGACCGTTGGCACCAAGAAAGAAGTACTTTCACAAGGCTTTAATGGCTTCCCAAGAGGAATTAAGGATACAGACGAGCGATACAATCACCGAGAGACTAAATATAAATTTGTTGTTCACGCCGAGATGAACGCTATTTATAACGCCACGTACTCGGGCACTTCGCTTGACGGCGCGACACTCTACATATACGGTCTTCCTATTTGCTCAGAGTGCGCCAAAGGCATTATTCAAGTGGGTATAAAAAAGGTAGTTATTGAAAAATCCAAAGAGCTCGACAACTGGAACGAAAGTCTTAGGCTCTCACAAGAAATGTTTTCTGAAGCCGGCGTTGAATTAATTATTAAAGGCGAAAACTAGCCAATGAGCGAAGTATCCAAACGTCGCACTTTTGCGATTATCTCCCACCCTGACGCAGGAAAAACAACCGTTACTGAAAAGTTGCTGCTCTACGCCGGTGCGATTAAATCCGCGGGCAGTGTTAAGGCTAGAAAGGCCAGCACGCACGCCACTTCAGACTGGATGGAAATGGAAAAAGAAAGAGGCATCTCCATTACCTCGTCAATCATGCAGTTTTCTTATGACAACCATGTTATCAACTTGCTCGACACACCGGGTCACGAAGACTTCTCTGAGGACACTTACCGAACTTTAACGGCAGTTGACTCTGCACTGATGGTGATAGACGTTGCCAAAGGTGTTGAGCAGCGCACGATTAAACTGATGGAAGTTTGTCGACTGCGTGACACACCCATTTTAACGTTTATCAACAAACTAGACCGTGAAGGCAAAGAACCGATTGACTTACTCGACGAAGTAGAATCTGTTCTTAATATTGAGTGCGCTCCAATTACTTGGCCAATTGGCATGGGTAAGCGCTTCAAAGGTGTTGTGCACTTATTGGAGGACAAAATCTACCTTTATGAAGCTGGGAAAAACTCCGAAATTGGTGAAAATACCATTATTGAGGGTATTAATAATCCAGAATTAGACACCATCCTCGGCTCAGAAATGGCCGAAGAAGTAAGAGAAGAAATTGAACTTATTGTTGGCACAAGCACGCCTTTTGATTTAGATGAGTTCTTAGCTGGCAAACAAACACCGGTATTTTTCGGATCTGCTATTAGTAATTTTGGCATTCAAAACTTACTGGACGGCTTTCTTGAGTACGCACCAACGCCTCAGTCTCGCGAGAGCGACATCAGAGTGGTCAGTCCAGCCGAAGACAAGCTTACTGGTTTTATCTTCAAAATTCAAGCAAATATGGACCCCAAGCACCACGACAGGCTTGCCTTTATGCGCATAGTCAGTGGCGAATACACTAAAGGCATGAAAGTGCTTCAGGTTTCAAGCGGCAAGCAAATAAAAATTGCTAATGCTGTCACCTTTATGTCTCGTGAGCGAAGCTCTACAGAAAAGGCCTATGCTGGTGATGTCATTGGCATTCACAACCACGGCGGTATTAGTATCGGTGATACCTTTACTCAGGGCGAGAAGCTTAACTTTCAGGGGATTCCAAATTTCGCCCCCGAGCTGTTTCGTCGCGCTCAATTGAAAGACCCTCTGAAAGCGAAAGCGCTACAAAAAGGTCTGAATCAACTTTCAGAAGAAGGCGCAACACAAGTCTTCCGCCCTATTATCAATAGCTCACAAATACTGGGCGCAGTGGGTGTTCTGCAATTCGATGTGGTTGCTCACAGATTAAAACATGAATACGGCGTTGATTGTCAATTTGAGGCAATTGCAATTGCCACAGCACGCTGGGTGACAGGCAGTGATAAAGATATTGAACAACTCAAAATAAAGGCTGGCAATAATGTCGCAATAGACAGTGCTGGTATGCTATCTTATTTAGCGCCAAGCATGGTGAACTTACAACTGACTATCGAGCGTCATCCGAATCTTGACTTTAGTGCCACTCGAGAACACTAAAGAATAGACAATAAAAAACCCAGCAAAAGCCGGGTTTTTTATAGCTTAGCTGGCCTTTCAACCATCATCAACTAACGGCTTAACAACTTGCGCAATACAACGCTTGGTTAAATAACCCGTATCACTACCAGATTCATTCCTAACGACCGCATACTCTGCATCAGAGCGTAACAAGTCACAAAGAACGTTATCGATTGTGTCGCTTTCTTTAACAAAAATATTGGTACTTTCCTCACTAGGTTTGTCACTAATCATCACAGACTCGGCTTGCAAAACATGAGAGCGATTGACCTTTTTAACAAAGTCCTTCACATAGTCATCTGCTGGCTTCATAAGAATATCTTGCGGAGAACCGTGTTGAATCAGTTCGCCACCATTCAGAATAGCAATTTGATCGCCAATCTTAAGCGCCTCGTCTAGGTCATGAGTAATAAAAATAACCGTTTTATGCAACTCACTTTGAAGCTCCAAAAGAAGATCCTGCATATCACTTCGAATAAGAGGATCCAGCGCACTAAAAGCCTCGTCCATCATTAAGATTTCGGTATCACAAGTCAGCGCACGCGCCAAGCCTACACGCTGTTGCATACCGCCTGAGAGTTGTGAAGGATAGCGGTCTTCATAACCATCCAAACCAACACGATCAATCCATCTCTGTGCACGCTTTACAGCTTCTTCACCAGCAATGCCCTGGAGATGAATGCCGTAACAGACATTGTCCATCACCGTCTTATGAGGCAGTAGAGCAAAGCTTTGGAAAACCATCGCCGTTTTTTGCTGTCTAAAGCGACGCAACTGCTCAGGGTTCATCTGAATAACATCTTCGCCACCAATCATTATCGAGCCAGTAGTTGGCTCAATAAGACGATTAATATGGCGAATCAACGTTGACTTACCAGAGCCCGATAGGCCCATAATCACTTCAATATTTTTATTTTTCAGGTTAAGGTTAATATTACTCAAGCCGAGCACGTGTTTGTGCTCTCTAAGCAGGTCATCCTTACTTATACCGTTCTCAACGTGCTTGAGAACCGATTTCGCTTGTGGTCCGAAAATCTTCGTTAAGTTTGAGATTTTAATTTTAATATCTTGTGTCATAGTACGTCTCCACTACGGTGTTTTTGTATTCGTGTACCAAAGGATTGCGACACCCTGTCAAAGACAATTGCCAGAGCAACAATGGCCAAGCCATTAAGCATACCCATTGACAAGTACTGATTTTGCACCGCTTGCAGTACTGGCAAACCGAGACCGGCTACACCAATCATTGAAGCGATGACCACCATTGCTAATGCCATCATAATTGTCTGGTTGACACCAGCAAAAATATTTGGCAATGCTAATGGAATTTGCACACTAAATAAGCGTTGCTTATACGATGCACCAAACGCATCTGCAGCCTCCAATGCCTCTTTGTCTACTAGGCGAATACCCAAGTTGGTCAAGCGAACAATCGGCGGCATAGCGTAGATGCATACCGCAATCAAACCAGGCACTTTACCAATACCCAGCAGCATCACCACTGGAATCAGGTATACAAAAGATGGAATCGTTTGCATAATGTCCAAGATTGGCGTGATAACCGACTGAGCGCGATTAGATTTTGACATCCATACACCCATCGGAATGCCGATTGCAAGACACATCAATGTTGCCGTGGTCACTAAGGTGACGGTTGAGAGCATTGGTGCCCACATGCCAAACACACCAATGGCAAAAATACCCAACATAGAGCTTACACTTACCATGATACTTCTAGAACCAGCCCAAGCTAAAGCACCCACAATCAGCAAGAAGATCGGCCAAGGAGTTGCAAGCATAAGTGCTTCAAAACTATCCAAAAATACAAGCAGTGGTTCAAACATCCATTCGATAAAACCACCAAATTCACGAGTGAAATCTCTAAATGCACTGTCTACACAGCCTCGAGAGTTCATCATAATGTCACTTGAAAAAGACACCGCATGATTGAACAATAAGTAGATATCAGAAATTTCCATTGCGTTTTGAACACGCTCCGGGAAAGCACCAATAAACTCAATCATTGTCGCTGGGTCTGATGACATTGCTTCAGCAGCTGAAGAGTGAAACTGCTCGCCAACTTCTTCAGCGCTTTTTTCTATACGATCAGACAGAGAGAAATTTACCCCTTCTGGATTGATATTATATGGCATCTCGGATTTAAAACGCACCTCAAGACGACCAATCTTGGTATCAATCATTCTTAACGCCCTCTCACTTAGTTCAGCAACATTACTACTGACAAATTGAGCTGATAATTGTTGAACTTTGTCAACCAATAGTGAGCCATTATCAATCAATGGCATTAATTGATTCTCAACCACACCAATCTCGGTTCGATGCGACACCTCATTTACTGCATGCGCTAAAGCTTCAGGGTTGTTTGTTAAAGATGCTAATTTAGCAACTATTTTAGAGCCGTCAATTAAGTCAATAACTTTGGTATGGCTGGCAATACCCAGTTCATTAATATTTTGTATCAAGACCTGGACTTCATCAAAGGTGTTAAATTCTTTACCTTTTGCACCAATGTCATCGCCAAGCGCCTTTAATTGCTCAAAATGCGTTGTGACTTGCTCTGCAGTTGAGAGCTGATCAACCTTGGTCATCAGCACGTCCACTTGCACATTGAAACTGTCAATTTGACTTAATACACTTTCTCTAAATTCACTACTAACTAATTCCGCTTTATCGCTGAATGATGCTGACAAATGGTTGACACGTTCAACCAAATCGGCGGCTCCTTCCTGAGCCTTGATTAATGGCATTTGGTCCGCTATATCATCCAAGAGAGGTTTAATTGCGCCGAAAGAGTTTAACAATTCTGGGTATGACTGCGAGCTATTTAGAGTCTGCTGCAGACTATCAACAGTGCTAGAAAAGTGTTCAAAGGCAGTTGTTGATGTTGCCTCATAATTTGCACTAAGAACTTCCATTTTGCTCGTTAATGCACTTGACAGGGTTTCTACCGATGCCAGCAATTCTTCTGAATTACTGACTTTTGCGAGCGGATTAGAATCGCCTGTAAATTCTTTTAATGTGCCTGCTTTCTCGCCTGCACGTTCAACCAAAATGCGTGCGCGCTCGGCCACTTGAACCAATTGTGAGTATTCAGTTGCTTCAGCAACTTGCATTGTAAGATCGTCAGATCGAGTTATCATTCTTTGAATGAAATCCAAGTCTTTGTTGACAATTCTAAGGTTTGCAATCTCAGAAGCTCTTGGCAAGCACTCTAATACATCTGTTTTTGGTATTGGTCTAATCGCCATTTAAAACTCCATTTATACAAAAAATTGCCTGCATCCATCCTGACTGCAGGCAATAAGATAGAACCTTGTAAAAACTACTCTATATTTATAGAGCCGCTCTCACTGCAGCTGCGATATCTTCACTTACCCAAGCTTCCCAAATATCACTATTTGCAAGGAAGTGAGCGGCAGCGTCTGCGCCTGTACCGTTGTTGTCATCCATCCACACTAGCTCAGCGTTAAGCGCTGTACCAGGGATAACACGAGCAGCAAAGTAGTCTATTACCTCAGAACCTTGTCTGTATGCATTTTCACTAAGCGCTGTAACAACACGTGATTGAATCCAAGCAGAAGGCTGTGGATCAGCACAATCAGCCAATGCGATACAACCTACCCAGTTGTCGTCGCCTGCATACGCAATATCCCAATCAACCATTGTTAGGCCATACTTACCAACAATTGATGTTGGATTCCAGTAGTAACCGAACCAGTTTTCACCTGACTCAGAGGCTTTAGCAATAGAGCCATCAAGACCAGCAGCAGAACCTGGATCTACCAGTGTCCAGCCTTTAGCGGCCATATCATTAGCCTCAAACAAGTTAGCGTTTGCTAATTGACAACCCCAGCCTGCTGGGCAACCATGGAACTTGCCGCCGAATAAATCAGGGCGAGCTAGAACTGCTGCAACAGTAGTCAATTCAGGGTATGCATCAAGCGTATGTGGCAATAACCACCAACCTTCGCCAAGACCTGTGATTGGACCTTCAGTACCAATCATCATTCTGCCTGCGTCTACCGAAGAATCAAGCAAATCAGATACCGCATTCGCCCATAGTTCAGGTGCAACGTCTGGTGTACCTTTTTCATTCATAGACGTAAATGTAGGCATTGTTGAACCAGCAACAAGCGATACATCACAACCCATTGCTGTCAAAACTGCCGCGTCAACATTGGCAATCATTGAAGCTGATGCCCAGTTCATTTCGGCGATAATCATTTTTCCACAGCCCGCATTAGCAGCCGTGCTCAGTAACAATGCACCGGCGACGGCACCTGCTACTTTAGTCGTTAATCGTACGTTCATACGTTTCTCTCCTTATTTTTTTCAAAAAAAATTACTTAATTAGTGGAGCCAACAAGCACTCGCACCAAAAATATTATATCAAGCGAAATTATTGTGTGAGGCTCTTTTTAGTTAGGCTATACATTAATTGAATGAATATAAAAAAAAAAATTTACTGATAAGAACTAATGATATATTTTTTTTTATAGGAAAGTTGTCAATTTATTGGATTCAAACTCCTAAAAAATCCCAACGTTAAAGGGATCTTTTAGTTATCTATTTTGCGCCACTGCGTGCACATTACTGATTTAAGAAAAACAATCTATTGAGAAAACCGATTAACATAATTAATATTTTTCGTCATATCTATAGTAAAAAACCTAGTTCTAAGCGTCTTTCCGGCCCCTAAAAAGGAGAAAGACATTCGATATTAATGCACTATTCTGTGTTAGAGGTAAAATCCAATCAACAACTGATTGGAGCTTTTCTACTCACTTCCCTCGCTCGCTTCTTCAGACTCTTCGTCGTCATCAGATTCAGCAATTTTGGCAATAGAGACTAATTGCTCTTTCTCTGCTATGTTAATTAGCGTCACACCTTGGGTGTTACGGCCAATAATAGAAACATCAGCAGCGCGCGCCCTAACCAAAGTTCCTTTATTCGAAATAAGCATCATTTCGTCTTCGTCAGTTACCTGAATAGCGCCAACCACTTTGCCGTTACGATCCGACGTTTTAATCGAAATAACACCCGAGCCGCCACGAGCTTGAGAGCGATATTCGTCTAACTCAGTACGCTTACCGTAGCCTTTCTCGGTAGCTGTCAAAATTGGATCGGAAGACTCTGCAACAATAAGTGAGACAACCTTATCGCCTTTGGCTAGTTTAATGCCACGAACGCCAATAGCGGTACGTCCCACTGCACGAACATCAACTTCTTTAAATCGAATCGATTTACCTTCAGATGAGAACAACAAGATATCGTGCTCACCTGCGGTGATTTCAACGCCCACCAATTTGTCTTCATCACGCAGTTCAATAGCAATAATGCCGCCTTTTCTTGGGCGAGAGAAGTTGCTTAGCGATGTTTTCTTGCAGGTGCCCGAACTGGTGACCATAAAGACAAACTGATCCTCTGTAAACTCTGTAACTGGCAAAATGGCGTTAATCACTTCGTCTTTTTCAAGCGGCAGCAAATTAACAATTGGCTTGCCTCTGGCGGTGCGTGACGCCATCGGTAATTCGTAAACTTTGAGCCAGTGCACCTTACCTGTTGATGAGAAGCACAACACGGTATCGTGTGAATTGGCAATAAACAGATGATCAACAAAATCCTCATCTTTCATCTTCGTTGCCACTTTGCCTTTGCCACCACGACGCTGTGCATGATAATCGCTCAATGATTGCGCTTTAACATAACCGCCGTGAGAAAGAGTGACAACGCGCTCTTCTTGGGCGATCAAATCTTCTAGAGTAAGATCAATCTTGTGTTCAATAATTTCTGTTATTCTCGCCGAGCCATAATTCTCGCGAATCTCACCAAGTTCGTCACGAATTACCTGCATCAATAGATCGGGATTTTGTAAGATATCCAAAAGTGCTTTAATTTGCTCTAATAATTCATTAAATTCATTAAAAATCTTGTCTTTTTCAAGACCGGTCAATCGGTGAAGCTTTAAGTCAAGAATGGCTTGTGCTTGTTTTTCTGACAACTGATAATCGCCATTTTTTTGCAGTCCTAATTCTGGGATCAAATCTTGCGGCTTGAATTGCGCCATATCACGATCGCCAATCAGCTCTTGAATGACGGAACCGTTCCATGTTTTGGCCGCCAAACTCACGCGTGCATCGGCTGGGTTCGAAGCTGCCTTAATAAGCTCAATAATTTCGTCAATATTATGCAACGCAACCGACAAACCCTCTAAAAGGTGTGCACGATCTTTGGCTTTATTCAACTCATAAATAGAACGACGAGTAACGACTTCACGACGATGAGCAATAAAGGCGCTCAAAATCGATTTGAGGTTCATTAATTTTGGCATGCCACCATCAATGGCCACCATATTAATACCGAAAACTGTTTGCATCTCTGTCAGTTTGTAGAGATTATTAAGCATCACTTCTGGCACTTCACCGCGACGCAGCTCAATGACCATGCGCATACCGTCTTTGTCGGACTCATCTCTAAGACCGGTAATGCCATCAATTTTCTTATCTTTAACCAATTCTGCAATCTTGCCAATCAGTCTGGCTTTGTTCACTTGGTACGGCAGCTCAGTAACCACAATACTTTGTTTGTCTTCGCCTTCAACATGAGAGCGTGAACGCATGTAAATTTTTCCTTTGCCTGTCTCATAAGCTTCACGAATACCGGAGGCGCCATTAATAATACCGGCTGTTGGGAAATCAGGCCCGGGCATGATTTCTAATAATTCATCAACGGTGATGTCATCATTATCGATAACACGCAAGCAAGCATCGATCACTTCCGTTAAATTGTGTGGCGGAATATTGGTCGCCATACCCACCGCAATACCCGATGAGCCATTTGCTAATAAGTTAGGTACTCGCGTAGGTAAAACCGACGGTTCGCTTTCTGAGCCATCGTAGTTATCAATAAAATCTACTGTGTCTTTGTCGAGATCTCTGAGCAGCTCGTGTGAGAGCTTGGCCATACGAATTTCTGTGTATCGCATCGCAGCCGCACTGTCGCCATCAACAGAGCCGAAGTTACCTTGACCATCGACGAGGATATTGCGCATTGAAAATGGCTGCGCCATACGTACAATTGTGTCGTAAACAGCTGTGTCACCGTGAGGGTGATATTTACCAATAACATCACCAACAATACGGGCGGATTTTTTGTAAGATTTGTTGTAATCATTGCCAAGCACCTCCATGGCAAAAAGAACGCGTCGGTGAACCGGTTTTAGGCCGTCTCGAACATCGGGTAAAGCACGCCCCACAATAACACTCATGGCGTATTCCAAATAGGAATCGCGCATTTCATCTTCGATGGTTACAATAGGAAATTTTGGCTCGGAATACTCGGGGGAATCGACGTTGTCAGACATACAAAAAAACCGTAAAGAAAGCTAGCTTTTATTGTACCCTAGATAGGAAAAAAGCACAGCTAAAATCGTCTGATATTGTGTAGAAAAAGGCCCTTATTTATTGCGCTTATTGATAGACTTTGCCAGGGTGCGCAACAGTGCTTCAGTATCGTCCCAACCAAGACAACTGTCGGTGATACTAACACCGTATTCAAGCGAGGCCAATGGACCTACTTTTTGATTGCCTTCATTAAGATGTGACTCAATCATAACACCAAAAACTTGCTCAGAGCCTGATTCAATTTGTCCGGCAATGTCGGCGCCAACTTTTATTTGATTTTTAAATTGTTTTTCAGAGTTTGCGTGAGAGAAGTCCACCATCACTTTTCCAATCAAATTTTTGTCTTTTAATGACTCGCAAGTACTTTCGACGTGACTCTGTGAGTAATTAGGGCCGTCATGGCCACCCCTAAGGATGATGTGAGCTGTCTCATTGCCTGAAGTGGTAAAGTGGCTAATGCCGCCTTTTTTGTTGACTGAGAGCAAATGATGAGGACTGTTAGCCGAAGTAATCGCATCAATAGCAACCGCTAATGAGCCGCCCGTGCCATTTTTAAAACCTACCGGACATGATAATGCCGAGGCTAATTCACGATGTGATTGACTTTCGGTTGTACGTGCGCCAATCGCACCCCAAGAAATAAGGTCTGATAAATATTGTGGCGTTAGAATGTCCAAATACTCAACACCAGCTGGCATGCCCATTTCAGCCAAATCTGAAAGCAAGTGTCTCGCACTAGAAAGACCTTGGTCAATATCAAAACTCTCGTCCAAATACGGGTCGTTAATTAAACCCTTCCAGCCTACTGTTGTACGTGGCTTTTCAAAATAAACACGCATAACGATGAACAACTCTTCTTCTAACTCAGACTTTAATGCCGATAGCTTTTCAGCGTATTCACGCGCTGCCTTAGTGTCATGAATCGAACACGGGCCCACCAACACCATTAAGCGCTTATCCTGGCCAAAGAGTATGTCTTTAATGACTTGTCTCGCATGATAAACACCTTGCGAAGCCTGCTCCGACAACGGATACTTGCTTATTAATGTGTTAGGCGCCACCATAGGGGCACTTGACGTAATACGAATATTGTCAGTTAAATACTTCATAGGGATTATTTTTGGTTTTTGATTAAAGCGTAAGCAGAATGATTGTGAATCGATTCAAAGTTTTCAGACTCTAAGCAGTAAAAATTAATTTTATCGTTATTGTTGAGTTCAACAGCAATATCACGCACCAAATCCTCAACAAATGCAGGATTGTCGTAAGCTCTTTCGGTTACTATCTTTTCGTCTTCACGCTTAAGAATAGCATAAAGTTCGCAAGAGGCTTTTTGCTCAGCCAAATCAATCAAATCTTCCAATGCCAATTCTGCGCCTTCTGCCGCTCTTGCTTCAATAGTAATATGCGATCTTTGGTTATGTGCGCCATACTTGGAAATACTCTTAGAACATGGACAAAGGCTTGTTACCGGCACCACAACTTTCATAGAAACTGCTGTCTTGCCTTCACTCAAAGTGCCACTCAAGGTCACTTGGTAGTCCATAAAACTTTTTACACCCGACGAAGGTGCTGATTTTTTTCTAAAAAATGGAAACTCAACACTGATATGAGCGCTGTCTGATTCCAGTCTCTCGGCCACTTTATCAACCAACTTGACAAAACTCTGTGCAGTAAATGAGCACTCTTGCTCGTTCAAAATCTCAATAAATCGCGACATGTGCGTGCCTTTGACATTAGCCGGTAAGCTCACAGTCATGGTGAAATTACCTACCGACGAGCAAGATTCACCCAAACGATTAACAAAAGTAATAGGATGAGAAATATCCTTGATACCTACTTCGTTAATAACGATATTGCGAATATCCGCGATGTTTTGTGTATCAGGCAAGTTGTGGCTTTTCATATTGTTTTTATTGTGAGTAGGTGACTGCAGATCTGGCTGTTTCCCAAACGGTAACTTCTTTGACTTTAACATCTTTCGTATTGATCAAAAGCGCAACCTCGTCAAATATATATTTTGCAATATTTTCAGCGGTGGGATTAAGAACGTCAAACGGTGGGATTTCATTTAAATATTGATGATCAAGCCTTTTAGCAACAGACTTGGTCTGATTTTTTATTTCCCGAAAATCAATGGCAATGCCCATATCATTCAAAACCTCTGAACACACCGATACTTCCACACCCCAATTATGGCCATGGAGTCTTGAACAATCACCGGGATAGTTGCGCAAAGAATGCGCAGATGCGAAATCTGTTACAATTTTTAGGACGAACATTTTCGGAAAAATTGTTAAAAAAGTAAGATTATACCCGTTAGATCCTAAAAATTACACTTACAATCTATGGGCAATTACTCGCTGGCCTCAAGGCCAACAACATTCTGATAACCCTTAGGCAACATATTACCACGACGGGCTCTGTGACCAATGTAATTGGTTAAATCTGCAAACTTAATGCTGAGGTGCTGCTTGCCAGAATAGACTTTTAACTTCTGTTCTTCAGTGATTACGCACAGGCCAACCACAAACTCCTCACGGGCCTTTAAATCCTTGCTTGGAATTTGAATCAATTTATTGCCCTTGCCTTTTGCAAGTTGCGGCAATTCGGACACTGGAAATACCAGCAACCGTCCACGATTGGTGGCAACACAGACAAATTGAGTTTCTAAATTTTGAACAAAAACTATTCTCATCACCGCCGATTCTTTAGGCAAAGTAATGGCGTTTTTGCCAGATTTTGTTTTGGAACTTAGATCCCCCAATGTAGCAATAAAGCCATAACCTGCATCGGAGGCAAGCATGATAAGTTGTGACTCTTCCCCCATCACCACGTCTTTAAATTCAGCGCCCAATGGCGGTGCTAGTCTGCCAGTTAAAGGCTCGCCTTGTCCTCGTGCACTCGGCAAACTATTGGCTGATAACGAATAAGCGCGACCTGTTGAATCCATAAAAAAGGCCAATTTATTACTTTTCCCTTTTGCACACTTCAGGAAAGTATCACCCGATTTGTAGTTAAGCGATGCTGGATCAATGTCATGGCCTTTTGCCGCCCTAACCCAGCCCTTTTCACTAAGCACAACAGTGACATTTTCTGCAGGGGTTAAATCATCCTCACTAAAGGCTTGAGCCGATGTAATGTCTTGGATAATTTGACAACGACGCTGATCGCCAAATTCTTCCACAATTGCTTGTAATTCTTTCTTAATAAAGGTTTTTAGGCGAGTGTCACTAGACAATATCAATTCAAGAGTTTTGCGCTCTTTACCAAGCGCATCCTCTTCACTCTTTATTTTTCCTTCTTCCAGTTTTGCCAAATGGCGCAACTTTAATTCAAGAATGGCTTCAGCCTGAATTTCGCTGAGTGTAAAGTGCTGCATGAGTACCGGTTTCGGCTTATCCTCTGCACGAATAATAGCGATGACTTCATCGATACTCAGATAGGCAACCAACAAGCCCTCAAGAATGTGCAATCGATCAAGGATTTTACCCAGTCGGCACTCCAATCGATTAACAACAACCTGTGTTCTAAATTGCAGCCATTCTTTAAGCATTGGAACCAGAGCCTTCACTTGCGGCTTACCATCAAGGCCAATCACATTCATATTGACGCGATAATTTTTTTCAAGATCTGTTGTCGCAAATAAATGCAACATCAGCTGTTCGGTATCCACTCTATTAGAGCGCGGAACAATAACAATGCGCGTTGGATTTTCATGATCGGATTCGTCACGGATATCGTCCACCAAAGGCAGTTTTTTATTGCGCATTTGACTGGCAATTTGGGTAATCACCTTGGCACCAGATGTTTGATAAGGTAGCGCCTCAATAACAATTTCACCGTCCTCTTTAACATATCTGGCACGCATTTTCACTGAGCCATGACCAGTTTCATACATTGAGCGCAACTCTTTGGCCGAGCTAACAATATAAGCATCCGTAGGGTAGTCTGGCGCCGGAATAATCTCAAGCAAAGCATCGAGATCTGTTGAAGGCTTTTCTAGCAATTTAATACAAGCCGACATCACCTCAGTCAAATTATGTGGCGGCACGTCGGTGGCCATTCCTACTGCAATTCCTGAAGTGCCGTTGAGTAATAAATTAGGCACTTGCGCTGGCAATTGCTTTGGCTCTTGCAGGGAGCCATCAAAATTATCCGCCCAAGTAACCGTTCCTTGATTAATCTCACTAAGCAAGAGGTCCGCATAAGGCGATAACTTGGATTCTGTGTAACGCATTGCTGCGAAAGACTTAGGGTCATCCGGCGCACCCCAGTTACCTTGTCCGTCAATAAATGGGTAACGATAGGAAAATGGCTGCGCCATCAGCACCATCGCTTCGTAACAAGCGCTGTCACCGTGTGGGTGAAACTTGCCCAACACGTCGCCGACGGTTCTTGCTGATTTTTTGAATTTTGCAGTAGACTTTAAGCCCAATTCGCTCATCGCATAAATAATACGACGTTGAACCGGTTTTAGACCATCACCAATGAACGGCAGTGCGCGGTCCAGAATGACGTACATCGAATAGTCAAGATAGGCACGCTCACTAAACTCTCCTACACTTTGCTGCTCAAGGCCAATTTGGTTCATTCGTTCCTTTGTCTGCTAATTGGAGATTGTTGAAAAATAGTGCAAAGCATTATTTTGCAACACCTCCGATATTTATTTAAGTTGGGAAAGGATATTAAAATCAATAACTTAAAAACATTAATAATTTTTACCCTTCCCCCAAACCCCATCCCAAAGTCAATTTGGTAATGGTCTTGATTGATTTTTGCACGGTTTTGTGCGGTTTGTGCTATTTTAATTCAACTCTGGGGTGAATATGATATTTTGTCAACCTGGCGGCCAAGTCATTTGACGACCACCCAAACAATGCAGATGGATATGGAAAACACTCTGAGCACCATCACCATTACAATTCATCACCAGTCGGTAACCATCCTCGGCAAAACCACGCTCTTTGGCAATCTTTGTCGCCGTTAAACTCAACTCGCCCATGAGTTCAGCATTGTCTGCATCATTCGGGGTTGAGATGTGCTCTTTTGGTATCACCAAAAAATGCTCTGGCGCTTGCGCATTAATATCCTTAAATGCCAAAACCCTGTCATTTTCATAGAGTTTTTCAGCAGGAATTTCACCAGCAATAATTTTACAAAATAAACAATTGGTCATCCGCCCTTCCTAAATTTTGACAAACAAGTCACCATAAATACCGTCTTATTATATCTCGTCTGTTGCGACAAATTCATCAAAAACTAGGCTTAGTTTCTTGGGTAAAGGGTTTCCGTGTGGCCATCAACAGCCAAGATTTGTCCAGAAATATGTTTGCCAAAATCGGATGCTAAAAAGCAAATAGAATGTGAAATTTCCTCTGGATCGACAAAGCACTGCATTGATGTGCCAATTGCATACATTCTACGCACCTCTTCCGGCTCGATATTATCGGCAAGTGCGTGGGCACTAATCACCCTCTCCAGACGATCACCATTGACATTTCCCGGAACAATGCCATTGACCCGAATGTTATCATGACCGAGCTCCATTGCTAGGGTTTTGGTAAAACCTGTGACTGCCCACTTAGCTGCCGCATAGGGTGTACGATTTGGAAAGCCAAGTATTCCTGCACCTGAAATTAAATTAATAATCACCCCACTTTGTTGTTTTTTGAAGATTGGCACCACTCTTCTCACGCAATAAAACTGCGCATTAATGCCAACAGCCATACAGCTATCCCACTCATCATCACTGATTTCTTCAACGGGCTTTGTTGGGCCACTAATACCAGCATTGTTGACCAAAATATCCAACCCTTGTGGCAAAATTTCATCAAAAATTAGATCTAAATTACTGGATTTTGAGACGTCACAAACGAAGGTTTCAATCCCTTCTGGCAGTTTATTTAAAGAGGCCTTATCAATATCACAAGTAAATACTTTAGCGCCAATGTTGTGCATCGCTATCGCTGTTGTTCTACCCATGCCATCACCGCCTGCGGTGATAAAAACTCTTTTACCCTCTAGTGAAATATTCATTTCAACCCACCAATCAAAACCATAAAGTCGGGATTATAAAACAATTAGTTATCCCCAGAAAAGAACTTCTGCACCAGCAAACCCGCAATGATGAGAGCAATACCAATTACAGTAGAGAGCATGATGGCCTCACCAAGAACAAAATATAGCACCACCAAGGATAAAAATGGCGTCACAAAAGCCAAACTGGTCACCCTTGCCACTGTTGAGGAGCGACTCAAAGCAGACTGCCATAAGACAAAAGTAATGCCCATTTCAAACAAGCCAATATAGGCGGCACCAAGCAGGCCGTTGATGCTCGGCAATTCAAATGTGGATCCTAGAAAAACAGCTAATACAACAAAGGGCAAACTGAATAAAAATATCAAGAAAAGACTGACAACGATGTCGTTGCTTTTCTTTGTATTAAACAACCAAAACAACGCCCAAATTACGGTTGTCGATAAGGCCAAAATAACGCCCAGAGTGTTACTAAACTCAAGCGCAAGAAAATTTCCTTTGGTGGCAATGACAAGCACGCCAATATAACTAAAAACAACTCCAAGAAAGGCCTTAAATCTCATTTTTTGTTTAAGAATAGGGATCGATAGCAACACCATCATCACTACCCAAGAGTAATTGATTGCCATGGCCTCTTGAGCGCTTAATAAATCATAAGCCTTAAAAAGAACAATGTAGTAAAGACAAGGGTTAAGCAGCGACAATGGCACAAGCCTTAACATTGCTTCTTTTGGGTATTGGCGCAGCAGGTGCAGTTTTCGCTGTAGTAGAATAATAACAAAAAGCGCTGCAATCGAAAACAGTGTGGCATAAAAAACCAGCTGTATTGGCGCTAAATATGCCAGTGATAATTTAAAAGCAGAAGCAACAGTTGACCAAAAAAAGATAGCGATAGCGGCAAACCAATAGGCTTGATTTTGATTACTTATTGAACGAAACATCGTGCGCTAAATCCTTATTTATAATTCAAGCCAAACAAAGGTCTTAAATATTTAACCCTTTTAATAATGAGCTCATAACTCAGCCAACTAAGCAACAGTATAAAAACAACGATCGCTATAAGCTGCAATGAAGTTGGCATATCGAGCTTTAATATATAACTTGTGCTCAAATACTGAAAAAACATATGCACAATATAGATTGGATAAACGGCCGGACTTAAATAACTTAACAACGCACTTGGCTGGTTAAGATAACTATAGGCATAGCCAAAAACAGCGTACAGCCACAACATCGACTCTATAGAAATTAACCAAACGGATACAGCCTCCAAGCCAAACACAAACAAACGAACGAAATAAAATAACAAAGCTATCATGAGCAACCACAGCTTGTGTTTATTCACCAATTTAAAAAAGGTGTTTCCAAGATTTACAAAACAAAAGCCAAAGAAAAAGGCGAGTAGGCCAATAAAAAATCCGTGAAGTGTGCCGGCGTACATACTGAAATATTCTGGAGAAATAACAAGCGCCTCCACAATAAAAGGAACGATAATAATTGCCAATCCTAGCGGGCTTTTTAACAAACGCCCTAGGAGACCAATGAATGCATTTTCTGGTGATTTTTGAAAATAATGAAATATTGGCAAACACAAAATAACATAAGCCATAATATTACCGAGGAACCATAAGTGCCCCATATTTGGCCAGTAAGCAATAGCTTGATCTGTATAAGACTGATAAACAACAAAATGCAAGGGGACAATAACGAGAGAGCCAAAGATAAATGGTAAAAAAATGCGTCTCAATCGATCAAAGTAAAGCGATCTCCAATCTCGCCTTCTCATGGCAAAGCACACGCCCATTCCCGAAACAAAAAACAGTAACGGAATACGCCAAATATTGACCAACTCCATAGGAATCCAAAGCCACTCTAAGCTTTGTTCACTCTGAATAAAGGCAATTGTCCACGCCCAAGGCTGAAAACTGACAACAGTATGATAAATAATGAGAATCGCAATGGCAATGACTCTGAGCCAATCTATATCGTGTCGTCGCGCGTCTATACTCATCAGCTCTCAGCTTGTTTAATAAACCATGAAAATGTGTCACTTAATCGGCGCGATAGTAACACAAAACATCTGAAAACAAAGCGATTCCGCTGCTATGCGATAAAAATATTAATGCCCTCGTAAAGCAAATAAAAACCAAAAAATGCCAAGAGTGCAGCATTGAAATAGCTGAGTTTATTTTTAGATATTTTGGCGCCTTGCCTGCCTAAAATAGTCCAACAAAATACACCCAGCAAGAAAAAAGGAACGCCACTCAAATAGAAAATTGCAATATTCATTGGCAACGAATCGCTGTAATTAGCAATCAAAAATCCTGGGGGAACAGCAAGCCAAGTCTTTGGATTAAACCACGTCATTAGGGACATCGCCTTCCAGTTAAAATCGATTTTGATATTCGGATTGCGCTTTGAGCGTATCACCTGCCAACACAAATAGAAGATCACAAAGGCGCCGACAAAATAAAGGGCGTTCATCAGCTCTGGATTAAACCCTCCCAAGACACCCATTACAGTACCGATAATGACAAGGATCGGTAGCCAACAAACCAACAAGTAAATAAAATAATTTTTGTAGATGTAGGCAAATGATGAATAGCGCGACACCTCCATCAACGTTGTCCAGAACGGACTGGCGCTAAAAGTAAAGGCTGACCAATAGATGAGTGTAGCGACAAAAGAATCCATTAGATTTTTTTCATCAAAGAGTAGCAGTAGAGTGACAAACCAAGCCAAATACCAATAAAGCCGATAAATTGATCGGTATTAAATGCCTCTTTAAAATAATAATAGCCAACCAAAAATTGTAACGTCGGGTTGATAAAAGAAAGAATGCCAGCTGTTGTCATTGGTAACAATCTTGCTCCTGCTGTAAACAACACTAGCGGTACAACGGTCACTATCCCAGCCAAGAAAAGAAGTAAATCTGTTGATCGGTCAACAGTCAAGAAGGCTATCTGCGTATTTCCAACCATCCAAACAACAAAAAAGACCGTAATTGGCAGCAGCAAGACAGTTTCCAAAAGCAGTCCAGGCACCGCGGAAGATTTCATGCCTTTTCTCATTAATCCATATGAAGCAAAACTAACAGCCAGCACTAGGCCAAGCCATGGAAACACATCTACGCTAACAACATAATAGAGGGAGCCAGCTGTAGCAAAGCCGATAGCGTACTTTTGCAGCCTTGAAACACGCTCCTTGAAAAAGATAAAACCGCCCAATATATTTAATATTGGCGACAAAAAATACCCCATGGAACATTCAATCACACGGCCCATACTAACCGCCAGAATATACGTACCCCAATTAATGCAAATAAGAATACCGGTAACCAGTAACAATAATAACTCACCTTTATTGCCAAGGCCTGAGCGCACACTACTGCGCCATGAAGATTTAAGACCAACAAAAATTAAGAGTATTGGAATAGACCAAATTATTCTGTGCACCAGTATTTCGGCTGGCTCCACATGATTAAGAAGCGACCAATAGATTGGGAAGAAGCCCCAAATAAGGTAGCCACAAAGAATAAGCAGAATGCCTCTGTTCATCAGCAGTTCAGATCAGGATGTAATTCTAAAGTTTAACTATCCGTGGTAGAGTGCAGGGCGATCTTGTTGCCCTCCGAGTCCTTAATGACGGCTCGCATACCAAACTTACCTATCTGACGGGTGTCTTGAACAACTTTGCCGCCCATTTTTACGCACTGCTCAACTGCCTCTTCTAAGCGTCCATCAACATTAAAGTAAACAAGTGGGCCATTCTCAGCGGGGACGTGGTCGCTATCCGGGTATAAACAACCACCACTACCATCGCTATGGCCGATTGTAGCAAACGTCATTTCATCCAACTCAGTAATGTCAACCTCTCTATCAAGCACGGCGATGTAAAAATCCGCAGCTCGCAATAGATCCAGCACTGGGATATCCACCCAGACGATGGCATTATTGTTCACTTTCTGAAGATTGCTCAATATCACCTGCTTGGCTCACAACCACTGAAACAGGTGAAGATCCTTTTTCTCTGTTGTTAATTTCATGCAAAGTTTCGTTAATACGGAAAACCACAATCATCAACTCGCAGGCAATTCGCCCGCCAATCGAGATGCTCGCCATCAAAAACAAACCACGAAAAACATCGCCATCAAATATAGCGCCCAATCCGCTGCCAATAGCTAAGAACAGTAGTAGCCAATAGAGAATGGTGATCAATTTTGGTGCGATCATCTCATCGAGTGAGAAAAGTTCGTTTGTATCAATTCTCTCAAACAATGGCTTAACCGCGCTTTTTACATTATTAAGTACTTCTTTATTACCCATGAGTTAACTCTATTAATGCTATATGAATGGATATTATAGTCTTACAATAGTTATATTAATAAAAATCATTCAGCCAATTAATCAGCTAAAAAATGTCTAAAAAAAAGCCCGTCGTTATGACGGGCTTTTTATATCTAGTGTGTTAGATATTATTTGTGAGTCTTAATGCTTGTCCAAGCAGTGCCGACAACGTCGTACTCTAGGAATGAGCCTTTAACTTCACCAACGTCGTTAAACTCAACGCCTGTAGCACCAACATAGTTGATTTGTGCGCCACTTGTAAGAGCTCTAAGACCTTTGGCGATTTCACCAGAATAAACCTCAATACCTGGAGCATTAGCAACACCCATTATAGCAGCTTGAATAGCCACTCTATCAGTTGAAGCAGCCGCTTGTGAGGCAAGAATAATCAATGCCATCGCATCGTAAGCTTCACCAGAGTATGGTCCTGGAGTAATTCCAGCAGCAGCAGTTACGTTAGCCCAAGCTGCAGCAGCATCACTACCACCTGGAGCTGTACCCCAAGAACCGTCAAGACCGTCAAGACCACCAAGAGCTGGACCAGAACCAATCATGCCGTCAGCAAAGATATAGCTGTCAAATGCGCCTGTATCAATAGAAGCAGTTGTTAGTGATAATGCACCACCGTCAGCATAACCAAATACCGCTAGCACAGAAGAACCGCCAGCAGAAAGAGTGGCTACGTCAGCAGCGTAGTCTGCTTTGCCTTCTTCGTGACCAGAGTTAACAGTAACCGTACCGCCAAGAGCTTCATATGCACCAATAAATGCATCAGCAAGGCCTTTACCGTAGTCGTTGTTTGTGTAAGTTACAGCAACACTTGTAATACCCCTACCCATTGCAATATTAGCAAGTACTTGGCCTTGTCTTGCATCAGAAGGTGCGGTTCTAAAGAAGAAACCGTTGTCTTCAATAGTTGACAATGCCGGCGAAGTCGCCGAAGGTGAAATGTTTACAACACCTAGAGGTGCAGTTACATTATTAATAACCGCTGTAGTAACACCAGAACAGTTAGGACCAACAAGAGCGATTACGTTCTCGTCGTGGATTAAACGCTCAGCTTCTGAAATCGCTGCGTCAGCATCGATACATTTAGAGTCGCCTTGTGGTACATTGATCGTACCGTGAATGTATGCACCTGAAGCGTTAGCCTCTGAAGCCGCCAACATTGTACCATCATGAATATCACCAATTAGTGATTCAAGTGGACCTGTGTAGCCTTGTAAGCTACCAATACTAACATCTGCTAGTGCAACAGTTGACATACCCATTGAAAGGGCAATACCTGCTGTTGTTTTAAGATAATTTCTCATTTTTTCTCTCCTTTAAGTTAAACAAAAAAGTTTCTTCCGCAACAAATAATCTCCTCAGAAGAAACACCGGTCAATGATAAACAATTTCTTTGGTTATGTGTTGACAAAATCGCTTGTTATGTGAAGAAAAGCTGCAAAATAATAAAAATAAAAGCGACTTTCCTCTTAAATAGCTATTATTTATAGGTCATTTTGATTAATGGGAAAACTACAATTCTTTATTTTTTTCTGGCAAGATGCCACCAGGAGAGAATCGCATCACCATCAGCATTATGGTGCCCATAAAGACCAGGCGTAAGTGGTGCACCCTGTCTTCAATAAACAAAGTGATTGCACTTTGTTCACCCGCAATATTACTGATTACTTCGGCAGCCCATAGCCCCATTGGGCCGGCTTGGATCCACAAAAACCAAATAATAAAGGCGCCTACAACCGAGCCTAAGTTGTTGCCTGAACCGCCCACAATAACCATTACCCAAATAAGGAAGGTGAATCGTAGTGGTTGGTATGAAGTTGGATTTAAAAGGCCGTTATAAGTAACCAGCATTGCACCCGCAAGACCAACAATAGCCGAACCAATGACAAAGATTTGTAGATGCTGACGAGTAATGTTTTTACCCATCGCAGCCGCAGACACTTCATTGTCTCTAATCGCCCTTACCTTTCTTCCCCAAGGAGAATCAAGTGCTAGGTTAGCCATAATAATAAGGCCAACCAGAATAGCAACAAAGAATCCTGCATAACAAAGCTTCACAAAGATTGTGGAGAATTCTCTTACACCAAAACCTACTGTCAACGCCAAGTCTTGGAACCATGGCGCCTGCTGTAGCTGCAGTTCGTACGGTACAGGTCGAGACAAGCCGGTTACATTTTTAACACCCCTGCTGAGCCAGTCTTCATTTTTAATCACATAAATGATGATTTCCGAAATACCCAAGGTTGCAATCGCAAGATAGTCAGACCTTAAGCCGAGGGTAATTTTACCAATCGACCAAGCGGCAGCGGCAGCAGCTAGACCGCCAATAAGCCATGAGAGTAGCACTGGTAAACCCAGTCCGCCTAAATAACCCGTGCCTGCAGGATTTACTTTTTCAATGGCATTCGCTCCATCGGCGAAGAAATAACGCATCGCAAAGAAGCCAAGAAATATACTGGCGAAAACAATCCACTTGTTAAACTTTTTATTGTGCAGAACCACACCAACCACAACGGTAATAACACCAAGTATTAAAGCAATCAACATATTTAAGCCGCCAGCCTCAATCGCCTCGGTAACCGGTTGCTGAGAAACCAAAACAACGCTTAAACCACCCAGCGCCGCAAAACCCATAATTCCAACATTAAATAGGCCCGCGTAACCCCATTGGATGTTGACGCCCAGCGCCATAATTGATGAGATCACACACAGATTAAAAATACCAAGTGCCAATGGCCACGACTGATTAAAGCCAACAAACAATAAGATTGCCGCCATTACTGCAAAAGTTACTTGCGTACGGTGAGATTGCCATATTTCATTAACCCTATTCATCATCACACCACCTTACCTTTAAAGATACCCGTCGGTCGTATTAATAAAACAACCACCAGAATCACGAATGAAATTGCATACTTGTACTCTACACCAATCAACTGCACCAAAGAATCTGGTACGTAGCCAGGCAGCAAGTAAATTAAAAACTTTTTGTAGGCATAGGTCAGGAACAACTCTGAGAATGACACCACAAAGGCACCCACAATCGCGCCCATGGGCGAGCCAATGCCACCGACAATGACCGAGGCAAATATTGGCAATAACAATTGGTGATACTGGAATGGCAAGAAGCCCTTATCTAGACCGTAAAGTGTGCCGGCAATTGCTGTAAATACAGCAACAATTAACCAAGTTACTCTGACTACCTTGTCTGGATCAATGCCTGATAACAACGCCAAATCTTCGTTGTCTGAATAAGCGCGCATTGACTTGCCTGTTTTGGTCCTGTTTAAGAAGTAAAACAAGAAAGCCACCAATAAAATAGCCACTGTCACCGTTAAGAACTGTGAAGTTTTAATAGCTATACCCTGAGTAAGGCCAGTAAATTCCTTAAAATCTCTGACAGAAAACAAGAATCTAGCACCATCATCAAACGTCAATCGTTCAGGGCCGTTGATAATCCTTACCAAGCCACCTGTAACAAACATCAAACCCATAGAGACCATACACACTGTAATTGGCTTGGCCTTAATTCGGCGGTAATGCTGGTAAACCAACTTATCCATCACCAATAAGTAGATTGCAGTGAAGACAATCGCAAAAGGCAGCGCATATAATGCCGTTGGCACAAAGCTCAAAAACTCATAAGGTGGCAAGATCGCGCCAAAATTAGCATTTGCCCAATCGCTTTGGAACAGCGCGAGCATCAAGATGACCATAACCGTACCAAAAGCCATAGAATCGCCCTGGCCAAAATTGGAGAATCGAAGGACTGAATAGATTAAAGTAACGGCTAACGCACCTAGTGCCAGCTGTGAGCCATAAGCAATGGCTGGAACAATAATGAAATTTGTTAATAATGCAAATGCATTAAGAATGTCTACAGATTCAGAAACCACGCTAACCCCCTAAAAATTTCTTTCTGACTTCCGGGTCAGCAATAAGCTCTTTACCCGTGCCAATATGTGTGTTTCTGCCAGAGACCAAAACAAAACCCTTGTCGGCAATATTAAGCGCTTGTTGTGCATTTTGCTCAACCATTAATACCGCTCTACCTGAATTCTTAAGATCCAAAATATTGGAAAAAATCTCGTCCATTACAATCGGCGATACACCTGCCGTTGGTTCGTCTAAAAGCATCACTGTTGGCTGTGTCATCATGGCACGACCAAAGGCAACTTGTTGTCTTTGTCCGCCTGAAAGTTCGCCCGCATTCTGCTTACGCTTTTCATAAAGAATGGGAAATAAGTCGTAGACTTCTTGGATTGTGTGTGAAATATCATCGTCCCTTAAGAAGCCACCCATCTCAAGATTTTCATGAACCGTCATCGAGGTAAAGACATTGTTCGTTTGCGGCACAAAAGCCAAACCAAGTTTTATTCTCTCTTGCGTTGATAGATGAGTAATGTCTTGTCCGTCAAATATGACTGAGCCAGAACTTGGGTTCAACATACCCAAAAGCACTTTCATCGCAGTAGACTTGCCGGCACCGTTCGGGCCAACAATCACTGCCAATTCACCTTTTTCAACTGAAATAGAACACTCGTGCAAAATTGGCACTGGACCGTAAGCCGCCACTAAGCTGTTTCCTTCTAAATATGCCATTACGCCGATTCCTTTGTTTTGATGCCCTGACCCAAATAGGCATCGATAACCGCATGAGAACTTTTAATCTCGTCTGGTGTACCTGTTGTCAAAATTTGACCTTCCGCCAAAACCACAACTGGGTTGCACAAGCGTGAAATAAAGTCCATGTCATGCTCAATCATGCAAAATGTGTAACCTCTTTCTTCATTTAAACGAAGAATCGCATCACCAATTTGTCTTAAGAGGGTTCTGTTAACGCCCGCGCCAACTTCATCCAACAACACGACTTTTGCATCAACCATCATCGTACGAGCCAGTTCAAGTAATTTTTTCTGACCGCCAGAAAGGTTGCCTGCGCGCTCATTTTTCAAATGACTAATACTTAAAAAGTCAATAACTTCTTCGGCTTTCTTTTGCAGCTCTTTTTCTTCTTCTTGAATTTCTTTGCGCTTCAACCAGGTGTTAATTAAGCTCTCGCCTAACTGACCTGCCGGCACCATCATTAAGTTTTCTAAAACACTGAGTGTTGGAAATTCGTGAGCAATTTGAAATGTTCTAAGTACGCCTTTGTGGAATAACTGGTGCGACAGAAGGTCTGTCACATCCTCACCGTCTAGGATAATCTCACCCGTTGTAGGCTGATAAAGGCCGGCGATTAGATTAAATAGAGTAGTTTTTCCAGCACCATTTGGGCCGACCAAACCTGTAATCGAGCCGCGTTCGATGTGTAAATCCACACCATCAACCGCTCTAATCCCGCCAAAATGCTTGGATAGGTTCTTGATTGTAATCATTCGGTTTTTAAGAAGTACTCTCCTACTTCTTTCTTTTAACTATGAAGCAGAGAATTATGCCGTAATAAGGTCAAGTCTTCAATCAAATTTGCAGTAATTATTCCGATTTACAGGATAAACTGCAAAAAATACCCAAATTTTGCAGTTATTAAAATATTACAAAGCGATTTTGCAGTTTCTATCTTATTAGGCCTTCTTATTATTGGTGGCCATGATGAGCCTCTTCCTTAATATAGATATCAAAGAGAACCCTACACGTATTGTCCCGCAGCCCAGCCGGACGACCAAGCCCACTGAAAATTGTAACCGCCCAACCATCCCGTTATATCAACCGTTTCTCCAATAAAGTACAAGCCAGAATGTTTTGTCGACTCCATCGTTTTCGATGACAAGCCATTAACATCAACACCTCCCGTACACACTTCTGCAGTTCGCATTCCTTCTGTGCCACTAGGCCGTAAAGGCCAATGGTTAAGTAGCACGGAAAACCGTTTTAAATCGCTTTGTTTTATCTCGCCCAAAGTTAGCTCAGCCAACTCAATTTCAAGCAGAGTATTTGCCAGTCTTTCGGCGAACCTTCTTGGCAATAACTCGGACAAAACAGTTTTAAGCGCGGCCTTTCCTCGCGCTTGCTGCGCCTCAAGTAGTACACTCACAGCATCCACTTCCGGCAATAAATTAATAACAAGTTCGTCGCCTTTATGCCAATAAGATGACGCTTGCAATGCAGCAGGCCCACTGATACCTCGATGAGTGATCAAAATCCCCTCTCTAAAGCTAACACCATTACACATAACAATCGCATCCAGTGATAAGCCGGAAAGATCTTTAAAGTACCGATCAATATCATTCTGCTGAAAAGTGAAAGGCACTAGGGCTGGCTTAAATGAGTTGGACTTCATAGCAAACTGCTTTGCAATTTGCAAGCCAAAATCTGTGGCGCCCATTTTAGGAATGGACGGCCCGCCTGTCGCTATCACAAGCGATGCGGTACTGATAGTTTGGGCTTGTGTTGTTATCGTATATTTCTTTTGAAATTCTATTTTTTCTACGACGCTATCAAGCACAATAGTAACGCCTGCCTGTCGACACTCATCGAGCAACATGTCAACAACGGCAGCGGCCTTTTGATCGCAGAACAACTGTCCTAGTGTTTTCTCAGTCCACTGCAAATGATGCTTTGCCATGAGTGCAATAAAATCCCATTGCGTATAACGCGACAAAGCAGATTTATGAAAATGAGAATTAGGTGATAAATAGGACTCAGGCTCAGTATATAGATTGGTGAAGTTGCAACGACCGCCGCCTGAGATTAGAATTTTTTTTCCGACTTTTTTGGCCTTTTCAATCAAAACAACCTTACGACCACGCTTTCCAGCCTCGATTGCGCACATTAGCCCCGCTGCACCAGCGCCAAGAATAACAACATCAGCGTTCATAGGATTAATTAAGGCAGTACTTTTTTGAATGTTTTGACGATGACACTCTGATAAACACCGGCAGCAATATAAGGGTCGGCGTCCGCCCAAGCTTGTGCAGCAATCAAATCATCAAATTCAGCAACAACAAGCGAACCAGTAAAACCCGCCTCTCCCGGCTCATTGGTGTCAATTGCAGGGTGCGGACCGGCCAAAATTAAACGACCCTCATTCTTGAGTTGATTCAGTCTCTCAATATGTGCAGGTCTTGCACTCATACGTTTTTCTAATGAATTCTCAATATCCTCAGAAATAATGGCATATAACATCGTAATTCTCTCTTAAATTTTATAAATCCAACACATCTTGCATGGAATACAGCTTGCTTTGCTTTCCGCCTAACCAGCTCGCTGCCCTGACAGCACCATTGGCAAACGTCATTCTTGAAGAAGCCTTGTGCGTTATTTCAACACGCTCACCTTCCATGAAAAAAATCACCGTATGCTCGCCGACAACATCACCGCCTCTAATGGTTGAAAAACCGATGGTTTGTCGATCGCGCGGCTCTTCAATTCCTTCACGACCATAAACCGCACAAGCGCTCAAATCTCTACCCAGTGCATTAGCAATAACTTCGCCCATCTTCAACGCAGTGCCAGACGGCGCATCCACTTTATAACGATGGTGCGCTTCGATGATTTCAATATCCGCATCTTCGCCAAAAACCTTGGCAGCCGTATCTAACAGCTTAAGCGTTAAATTAACACCGACACTCATGTTTGGCGCAAAAACAATAGCGATATCATTGGCTGCCGCCTCAAGGAGCAATAGCTCTTCATCACTAAATCCTGTCGTGCCAATCACCATGCCTTTGCCGGCTTTTTGACAAATAGCCAAATACCCAAGGGTTGCTTCGGGACGCGTGAAATCAATCAAAACATCAAAGCTATCAAGCATCTCTTCAAGCTTATCACCTAGGTCTAGAGTGCAACCAATCTCAATATTTGAATTCAGTCCTACCGCTTCAGCCAAAGTTTGACCCATGCGGCCATTGGCACCGGAAATTGCAATTCTAATCATTCATTCGTTCCTTAAAATAAAGTAGGGGAGGTGTTAATTAAAGAAAATCAAGCCTCTCACAATTATACAAAACCACCCACTAAAAGCTTAAGCCGAATTATACCTAATAGTGCGTGTTGCGTAGCAACTGAGCTGATGCACTACTTATACTCAAAGAGTATAAATTTCGTAGAGGCAGAGGTCAAAGCACTGTTTAACTCCGCTTTAATATAACTTGGTTTCGTTTAAAATAGCTGTTGTTATTTATTTATACAAAGATCCCAAGACCATGACCACCCAAACGCCAGACATACTCAAAAGAATCGTTAAGCGCAAGCACGAAGAGATCGAAGAATCTATCAGGCGCGTCTCAGTAGAGCGAATGATGGAGCATGCCAACTTTGGCGATAAGCCAAGGGGCTTTTATAATGCTTTGACAGCAAAAGCCGGTCGCGGTGAAAGTGCGGTTATCGCCGAGATTAAAAAAGCCTCGCCGAGCAAGGGCGTTTTACGTGAGAATTTTAATCCAGTGGAAATTGCCGAAAGCTATGAACAAGGCGGCGCTTGTTGTCTTTCTATTTTGACCGATAGAGATTTTTTCCAAGGCGACCCTCAATACTTAATTAAAGCAAGAGCCGCTGTATCGTTGCCAGTAATTCGCAAAGACTTTATCGTTAGACCTTACCAAGTTTACGAAGCGCGAGCAATGAGTGCGGACTGCATCTTGCTCATCGTCTCCTGCCTTAGCGATAACGAGCTTCTAACACTCTATGATTTAGCGATATCACTCGGCATGGATGTATTGGTAGAGGTGCATGACTTACAAGAATTAAAACGCACCCTCACACTCGACTTGTCAATGATTGGCATCAACAATCGCAATCTTCGTACTTTTGAAGTCTCGCTGCAAACAACAATCGATTTGCTCAGTGAAATTGGTGACGACACAATGGTGATTACCGAGTCTGGTATTTTGTCTAGAGAAGACGTGGCTTTAATGCACGAGAATAATGTTTATGGCTTTCTAGTAGGTGAAGCATTTATGCGACATGAAAATCCAGGGCAACAGTTAAAGGAGTTTTTCTATGAACGTTAAAGTTAAATGGATCGACGGCATGATGATGGTCGGTGAATCTGGCAGTGGACACGCTGTGGTAATGGATGGCCCAGCGGATGTTGGCGGCAACAACATGGGCGTTAGACCTATGGAAATGCTTCTTATCGGAATGGCTGGCTGCACCACGGTTGATGTGGTGAGCACGCTGAAAAAGATGCGTGAAAATATTGACGATTGTGTTGCTGAAGTGAGTGCTGAACGCGCCGACGAACACCCTAAAGTTTTTACCAATATTCACATTCATTTTGTTGTTAAAGGCTCAGACCTCAACCCGGCTAAAGTAAAAAAGGCGATAAGCCTTTCCGCTGACAAATATTGCTCGGCCTCAATTATGATGGCCAAAACAGCAAACGTCACCCACGACTTCGAGATCGTAGAGTAATGTTTGGCTGGATCGGCACCGTCACCGGCGTTACAGGTGGCATCACTATCGCTCTTAATACCTCATACTCTAAGTACGCATTTTTAGTTTTTTTGATCTCATCGTGCTGTTGGCTAATCCAAGGAATTAAAAATAAAGACAAGGCGTTAATCATACTTAACACCGTTTTTATGACGATTGATTTGATCGGTATTTACCGCTGGATTCTGCCAGATTTAATGGCTTAATTGATGTTACAATTTTCCTCTATTACACAAATAACTTAAGAGAAATAAATACAGTATAATACGTTTTCTTTGGAGAGATGGCCGAGTGGCTGAAGGCGCGCCCCTGCTAAGGGTGTATAGGATTTATCTCCTATCGAGGGTTCGAATCCCTCTCTCTCCGCCATATTACTTCATCTTTTTTCCTTCTACTTTGTTAACCCTTAAAAAATATTTAGTCACATAGGTGGCTCTATGCTCGATCATATTTTTTAATACTTGCCTTGTAGAAGAGTAAAAATAATCGTAATTATTATGGTTTCGAACCCGACAAGAGGGTTCGAGTGAGCATTGCGAGCAACGTCGGAGCTTGCGACGATGACCCGAAAGGTGAGTGCAAAGCACGAATAGCCCCTCTCTCCAATAAATTAATGACACAGCACAAGCTGGGTTTTTTATTTGTGTCGAGAAATTTGAAATCTATTATTGGTCAATAATCAAAAATTCACCCAAGATTGGAAATTATTCTTAGATTAGGGGTTTAATAATCAAAACACAGGGTATCTTATTACACCTATGAGAACAGACACCCCCTTCATCGTTGCCGGCCGTACTTTTCACTCGCGATTATTGGTCGGATCAGGCAAATACAAAGACCTAGAAGAAACCCGTTTAGCGACCGAAGCCTCGGGTGCTGAAATTATTACGGTTGCCATCAGACGCACCAATATTGGCCAAAATGCCAATGAGGAAAGTTTGCTTGATGTTATTTCACTTGAAAAATACACCATTCTGCCAAATACAGCGGGCTGTTACAACGCCAAAGATGCTGTACGCACTTGCATGCTTGCCCGAGAATTATTGGATGGGCGCAATCTAGTGAAGTTAGAAGTCTTGGGCGATGAGAAAACGCTTTACCCTAATATCGTTGAGACGCTTAATGCGGCCAGAGCACTGGTTAAAGACGGCTTTGATGTCATGGTCTACACTTCAGACGATCCAATCGTTGCTAAAGAATTAGAAGAAATTGGCTGTTGCGCTATTATGCCTCTTGCTTCGCTAATTGGCTCAGGCCAAGGCATTGCCAACCCGTACAATATTAAGCTCATTAAAGATCAAGCCAACGTTCCGGTATTGGTTGACGCCGGTATTGGTTGCGCGAGTGACGCCGCCAAAGCAATGGAGCTCGGCTGTGATGGCGTACTAATGAACTCCGCCATTGCCAATGCAGAAAACCCATTACTGATGGCAAGCGCTATGCAGCACGCTGTAAAAGCGGGTCGCGAATCTTTCCTTGCCGGCAGAATGATGAAGAAAGCTTACGCTTCGGCCTCCTCGCCGCTGGAAAACTTAATTTAAAACCGCACTCTCTACTGCGCTGTCCAGCCTCCGTCAATTGTCCAACTGGCGCCAGTGATGGATTTTGCATTGTTCGAACAAAGATAGCGTACGATTTCAGCGACTTCGTTGGGCTCTATCATTCTTTTTATCGCAATCGAATTAAGCATTACTTTTTCCACCACTTCATCTTCATTAATGCCGTGTGACTTGGCTTGATCTGCAATTTGCATTTCAACCAATGGCGTGCGAACGTAGCCCGGACAAAGGGCATTAACGGTAATACCGTGCTCACCACCTTCCAATGCACCTGTACGTGTTAAACCCAATAAGCCATGCTTGGCTGAAACGTAACCGGCTTTATAGGGTGAGCCGACCAACCCATGAACTGAGGCAATATTCACCACTCTACCCCAATGCTGAGCTTTCATATAAGGCCATACGTATTTGGTTAGCAAAAATGGCGCGGTTAACATTAGGGCAATCATTTGATCCCACTTATTTTCATCAAAGTCCTCGAGTGGGCTGACATGTTGAAAGCCGGCATTATTGACCAAAACATCAACTCTACCGTAATGATCTATCGATTTGTCAATCAAGAAACGACACGACTGACGATCGGTTAAATCAACTTGAACAAATAATCCATTCACTTCTTTAGCTGCTTGAATGCCTTCTTTTTCATTGATATCAGCAATGACAATATCATAACCATCAGCTGCCAAAACCTGGACAATCGCATGACCGATACCGCTGGCACCGCCGGTTACAATAGCGCATTTATTGGTATTATTTTTCATCATTAATAGGTCGCTTCAATAGCCCAAATAAAGCAAAAATTGCACAACAAGAACTTAGACAAAAAAACGCCCAAGCTAGCGGAATAAAGCCAAACTGCTCTTGCAAATAACCCTCACTGTCAACATAAGTACCAGCCGCGTTGTAGGCCAAAACACAAGCAATACTCAGCACTAAAAAAATAATGGCAAGCTTGAGGGATAAATAGTTTTTTAACATAACTTCATAAGAACTACTTGGCGGGCAAAGTGAGAATGTATTCTACACTCAAGTTTACCCAGGCCTCTAACTCCTCATCAGACTCAAAGCCATTTGGCTCAACATAAACAAATCCAGTCAATGCCCTACCTGTGAAATCCATCTCTTTCACGAAGGGCTTTTTTAAGGCTGTGTCGTATTGGCCCTTGCCGATGCGGACCATGAGCTGGTCATTGATCACACCGCAAGTCATATGACCGTGCACCATAAAACCTAGGCTGCCAAACATTTTCTTTTCGCTTGAGAAAGGAATGATTTCAAATATATCCCTTAAGCGTTCAGCGGTGCCTTCGTCATACGCCATACAAATCAAACCATTATTCAGATAATAACTATCTTATCGTTTTTTAAGAACTATCAATGTCTCAATTTGAGATTTATTCAGCAGCTCGCCGTATGCCAATAAGTTTTCGGGATAAAATAATTGAACGCTCACAACTGGCACAACTTAATGACTACTCTCAGAAAGAACAAAGCCGAACATTCGCCGCCTCAATCTAGAACTTGGGCTGTGGCCTTTTGGCAAGGACTTTGTCGGACAGTGATTAAGACCTTTTATAGACGCTTTGAGGTTACTGGTCACGAGAAAATTCCCCATGGGGTCGGCATTATATTCTGCGCCAATCATGCCAACGCGCTTGTTGACCCTATTATCATACAAGCCGCAACTAGCAAACAAATCCACCCACTTGCGCGCAGCGGATTGTTCGAAATGCCGCTGCTTAAAACAATGCTTAAAATGCTTGATGCTGTGCCTATCTACAGACAGCAGGATCCTGGGAACAAAGTGGCAAAAAACGTCGATTCATTTGTTAAATGCTATGAAAAATTAGGTGAAGACAAAACAATCATGATCTTCCCAGAAGGGGTGAGTCATTCAGACCCAACCATGCGTAAAGTGAATACTGGTGCGGCCCGCATTGCGCTTGGCGCAAAAAAACTCAATGGCAAGTCTCCCGTTTTAGTGCCAGTTGGGTTGACTTTTAGCCGTAAGGGGTTTTTTCGTGGCGACCTACTGGTGCAATTCGGTGAGCCCGTTATTGTGGCGGATGAAGAAGATTCAAACGACCGACAATCGGTTATGTCGATAACAGAACGCGTCAAACAAGGAATCATCAAAATAACTCTCAACCCTAATTCATGGGAGGAATTAAAGCTCCTAACAAGAGTGGAACGTTTTTACGCTCAACGCCACGGTCGTGATGAAAGCCTTGATCTGTCAGAACAATTTGACGCTTTAAAGTACATTATCAAAGCACAGAGAATGTTGTTGGAACATGAGCCGGAACGTCTTAAAACCATAGTAAACCACCTGCGACTTTATGACAAGTTATGCCAATGCTGCGGTATCAAAGACTACCCTCTTGCAATCAAGTATCAACCGGGTGTGCTTCTCATGTACATACTTCGCACCCTGTTCAAGGTTTTAATCTCCTTGCCCATCTCACTCTGGGGAAAGCTTAACAATTTCATTCCGTATCAATTGACCGGCAAAACGTTTTTATTTTTTGCCAAGACTCTTGACCAATACGACACCTACAAAATTTTGGCTGGCATGGCGCTGTTTCCCCTATTCTGGACAATACAAATTGCAATCGTCAACTACTATTTTGGATCCGGTTGGGCAATGACTTATTTCGCCAGTTTGGTTATTAGTACCACTGTAGAGCTGCAAATGCGCGGCAAGTATCTACGAGCTTTTGAAGACTTCAAAACCTTCTTTTTGTTTCTTAGAAAAAGTCAAATTAGAAGTTACATAGAATCCAAACAAAATGAACTCGAAATGGAGCTGGACACTCTTGAGAAAATAGCCGATGAATTATTGGCCGACCAAAATCAGGCCTAAGCACCTTCCGTCTAGCTTCTCATCCGCATAAGTTCAGAGACTTCGAGAGAGCCGCCCACCTCAAGAAATGGGCATTCTTTTGCCATAGAGATAACATCGTCTAAAGAATCGGCCTCAATGATTGTGAAGCCAGACATTGACATTTTACTGCCCTCTTCTATCGAGCCATCGGGACCGATTGTACTTGTACTTAACAGAGGATTCATAGGGCTAACGGCTGCATCTCCAAGCCCTTCCAACCAAGCCATATATTTTGTTTGGTGCTCTTTGGCGTCTTCAGGTGTGGATACTTGGTCGCCATCAAAGCCACCTGTGTAAACAATAACGTATTGAGACATGATTATTCCTTTTATTTAAAAATTAACAGTTTAAGAATTTATCGCTCTAAATTCTGCGCAATAAGTTTATTGTACTGGCCTTTTGAAATAAAAATTCTTTGTTGAAAAGGATTGGCAAAATTTTGCTATTGCAGACCCTCTTTTTGAGCGTAAATCCAACCCAGAATTTTTTTAGTTTTTACACCCAGGTCAATAAAATACCGTATATTTTTATCCTCTCCCTTACTCATGAGAGCTCCTCGGATGACTTATCTGTGGGCACATAAGGTCGAATATATTTGCTGACGTAATCCATTGGCAAGCCGGCACTTTCAATGCCTTGGTTTATGCGTTTAATATATTCAAAGTGTGGCTCGCCCAACACTTGGTTAAGATCGACATAAACCAAGCAATCGCAACAGCCCTCTTGTGTTTTAATGTCAAACGTTTCGTGATGATACATACCCTCATCAACACTCTCATAAACGTCCAATAACTTGATGTCTTTTTCACTTAGCGAGAAAATTTCACCCAAAACAAAATCACCTTCCGATGGCTTAATGTTGGCGTAACCTCTCTCATTAATAAACCAGATATAGTTATCCAGCCTTCCTGGCTGCAAATACTCAGATTCTGGGCAGCGAACAATCATCTGCTCTTTAGACAAATTGGATCCAAAGGCGAAGTAGCGACGTCTTAAATGGGTCATAATTACAGTTCAGTGATTAATTATTCACCACCATTATAACTACGCAATAAAGTTCTTTAAAATAGAGTCCATGAATTTCAGCCACCAAATTAACGCTCTCGATAAAAAACATTTATTGCGAACGCGAAAAATTAGCGAAAATGCCCAAGGCGTTGAGATGGTTGTCGACGGCAAAAAAATCATCAATTTTTGTTCGAACGACTACCTCTCTCTTGCAAATAACGAGCAAGTCAAAGAGGCTTTAATTCAGGGAGTTAAACTATACGGTGTTGGCTCTGGATCATCGCACTTGGTTAGCGGCCATTCAAAAGTGCACCATGATCTAGAAGAAGCGTTAGCAGATTACACAGGACAACAACGTGTGTTGTTATTCTCTTCGGGTTATAGCGCTAATTTGGGCGTTTTTTCAGCACTTAGAGATGATGTTAACTGGGTGCTGCAAGACAAGTTAAACCACGCCTCACTAATTGATGCCAATCAATTAATTGGCCTGCCACTTAGGCGGTATTTGCACAATGATCTCGCCTCTCTTAAGTCTAAAAGTGACAAACAAAGCGGCCAAGGGTTGATTGTTACTGACAACGTCTTTAGTATGGATGGCGATCGCGCCAATATCGATGAAATTGAAAAAATCGCAATTTTTTCCAAGGCATTATTAATGCAAGACGATGCTCACGGTTTTGGCGTTTTTGATGCCAATATTCCTAAAAATTCGATCTATATGGCCACTTTAGGCAAAGCGGCGGGCACAATGGGTGCTTTTGTTGCCGGAAACGACGACTTTATTGATTATTTAATACAAAAATCACGTCCTTATGTCTATACAACCGCTATCTCACCCAGTTTGTGTTGCGCAACACTCAAAAGTCTAGAGTTGATTAAAACGGGTAAGCAAAAAGCCAAGTTATTAGCTAATATTGATTATTTCCGAAATTTTGCCAAATCCCTCGATCTGAATTTCGAGAGTTCCGATAGTGCAATTCAGCCAATGATTATTGGCGAAAGTGACAAAGCCCTAGAGCTCAGCAAGAAGCTGTTTGAAATGGGTTTTTATGTTAGTGCTATTCGCCCACCAACCGTGCCACCAAACACAGCAAGATTGCGATTTACTCTATGCGCTAATCACAGCTTTGAACAGATAGGATCACTTCTCAACAAGGTAGCCAATGTTGTGGCATAAAACTGTTGGCAGCGGACCAGATTTGGTTTTGTTGCATGGCTGGGGTTTTAGTAGTGATGTTTTTGAATCCTTTATAAATCAATATAAAAACGAATACCGCATTACTCTCATTGACCTTCCCGGGCACGGACGCAGTGATGATGTTGATGGTGGAATCGACGAGTGGTGTGAAGCTATCATTGATTTATTGCCAAAAAACACCTCTCTTCTAGGATGGTCCCTCGGTGGACTTTTAGCAATAAAAATTGCCAGTATGATTTCCGTAAAACATCTGATTCTTGCTGGCGCCTCACCAAGCCTTACGAATCACAAAAACTGGCAGCACGGCATAGAGACTAAGGTATTTAATCGCTTTGCTAGCGATTTAAAGCAGAGTCACAGTAAGACTTTGCGGCGCTTTGTTAGCCTGCAAAGCAAAAATAAAGATCTAATGAAAACACTTTATGCTGGCATTGAAAAATACCCACCCTCCGACAATGCGATGACGCAAGGTCTAAGTATTTTGCTCAATACGGATCTTCAAGACACTTTCAAAGCGATTAACGCGCCAAAATCGGTTGTTTTGGGTGAGCTTGATATGCTCGTGCCGCGCTCAATTGAATCTTGGTACGACACACACGGCGCACAAACCCAGCTATTGCATACTGGGCACCTGCCTTTCTTGGATGAGGTTTTTTCACTACCCGAAAATGTCTAACGGATAAAGACCTCAGAGGCATGAGTGCAATCATTGTTTTGGTATAATTTGAGACTTCATTCCTTTGAGGGTATTAAATGAGTGCATTAGTGGGTGTTATTATGGGATCGAAGTCCGATTGGCCAACGATGAAAAATGCCGTTGACATGTTAGAAGCATTCGACGTCCCTTATGAGGTTAAAGTGGTTTCTGCTCACCGCACTCCAGACCTAATGTTCGAATACGCCGAGAGTGCTGAAGCTCGAGGTTTGGAGGTTATTATTGCTGGCGCTGGCGGCTCTGCACATTTACCTGGCATGGTTGCAGCAAAAACCATTGTGCCTGTATTAGGTGTTCCCGTACAATCACGCGCACTCAGCGGCAAAGACTCATTACTCTCTATTGTGCAAATGCCTGGCGGCATTCCTGTTGGCACACTTGCTATTGGCGATGCTGGCGCTAAAAATGCGGGCATTTTGGCTGCACAAATTGTAGGCAACCACAATGCCGAAATTCGAGCAAAAGTATTAAAATTTCGCTCAGAGCAAACACAAAATGTTCTTGATAACCCAAACCCCCAAGACTAGCTTATGAAAATTGGTGTTTTAGGCGCTGGCCAACTCGGCAGAATGCTCGCGATCGCGGCCTATCCGCTCGGTCATCAAATGGCGTTTACTGCTAATTCTGCAGATGAGCCCGCCGCCCTTCTTGGCCAAACCTTTGTAAATAACGACAAGCAAGATACAACCGAACAACTCACCAATGCTTCTGAAGTCATCACTTACGAAAGTGAAAATACCGACGTAGAGATTGTTAAAGAGATAAGTAAAAAAACGCCAGTATATCCAGGTACAAAATCATTGTTTACAACGCAGCACCGCGGTCGAGAAAAAGCAATTTTTGATAAGTTAAGCATTCCTTGTGCGCCCTATCAAATGGTTAACTCTCTTGCAGATTTGCAAGCAGCAGTTGATACAATTGGCTTACCAGCCATTCTTAAAACAGCAACTGAGGGTTACGACGGTAAAGGCCAGTTTGTTATCCGTAGCGACAACCAACTAGAAAAAGCATGGCAAAGCATGAATGGTGTTGAGGCCATTCTTGAAGGTTTTGTTAACTTTAAACGGGAACTGTCATTGATTGCGGTTCGTGGCATTGATAACAGCCACAAATACTACCCCTTGGTTGAGAATACACACCACAACGGCATTTTGCGACTGACGATTGCGCCGGCTGAAAATATTAGCGCCAAAGTGCAAGAACAAGCCGAGCATTACATGCAAACACTGCTTGATGAGATGGCTCATGTTGGCGTGCTGACGATTGAACTTTTTGAAACAAGCAGCGGCCTTGTGGTCAACGAAATGGCTCCACGAGTGCATAACTCGGGCCATTGGAGTATTGAGGGGGCTCGAACCTCTCAGTTCGAAAACCACGTTCGCGCGATTACTGGCTCACCTTTAGGTGAAACCACTTGTCTACAACAATATTGCGCAATGATTAACATTATTGGCAAACACGGGCCAGTTGACAAAGTGCTTGCGCTTAACAATGCCCATCTTCACTTGTACGGAAAAGTAGAACGCAAAGATCGTAAATTGGGGCACATCACCGTCACCGCCAATACGCTTAATGAGCTCAATACCACATTGAGTTCGCTAGAAGCGTTTATGCCTTAGCAGAGAGACTTTGTTCGAAGCGATCGGCCAAACCCTTCTCATATTCATAAGCCTCCAACTCACTTACTTCAACATCCGCTAAAAACTGACGCACATGAATCATCTCATGACAAAAAGTGACGATAAACTGACGCTCGCTTAGACTCGATTCTATTTCGATAAAGAACTTGCCATCACCCTCGTAATCTGTCCATGCCATAGCATCCGCAATAGGATGAATGCCAAGGTCAATTAGGGGTTTGGGTTTGTTTGGAAATAAATCCTCACAGCAAAAGTTGAATAATTGCCGTGAGAGATTCTTTTGATGTTTATTGCCGCCTTGTACGTAGAGCATGTCAGCAATAAAAGACTAATTAGGCGAAACGCTTCTCTAAATAAGCAATGATAGCATCGGATTCATAGATCCAAGATGCATCGTCCTCATCTTCGATTTTTAAACAAGGAACTTTAACCTTGCCGCCCATTAGCCCTAACTCTTCTCTAAATTCGCCGGCTTGCGCATTGCGAGTTTCAATCTGAAGATTTAGGCGTTTAATAGCACGACGCGTTTTAATACAAAACGGGCAAGCATAAAACTGATAAAGCTTTAACGTTGCTGTTTTTTGATTGACTTCAGCTTGGACGTCATTGGTGCGCTTAAGTCTTGAAGGACTAAAAATCCAATCAATCAAAATGATTAATCGGCCCAGCCCTTCGCGTAATGCTTTAAGCGCTAATTTCATAGTTTTGCTTTATAAGCCACTAATGTGTTTGCAAGTAACGTTGCAATCGTCATTGGACCCACACCACCCGGAACCGGGGTAATGCCACCCGCTTTTTCTTTAATTGCATCAAAATCAACATCGCCGCACAATGTGCCGTCATCCAATCTATTGATGCCCACATCGATCACGATTGCGCCGTCTTTAATCCAGTCAGCTTTAACAAACTTCGGAATACCCACGCCTGCGACAACAATATCAGCTTGCCTAACTTTGGCTGCCACATCTTTTGTTTTAGAGTTACAAATAGTGACCGTGCCACGTGCGTTTAACAATTCCATAGCCATCGGACGACCAACAATATTTGACGCACCAATTACCACACAGTCCTTACCCATCACATCAACACCCGCTGATGCCAACATAGTCATCACACCTTGAGGTGTGCAAGGACGCAAGTAAGGCTTGTTCTGCATTAACTTACCAATGTTTTCACTGCAAAAACCATCAACATCTTTCAGTGGTGAGATGCGCTCTAAAACCTTATTAGAATCGATATGCTTCGGTAGTGGCAATTGCACCAAAATACCATCAATATTAGGATTGTCATTTAGACGATCAACCTCGTCCAAAAGCTCTTCTTCTGTGATATTTTCTGATTTTTTGATTTTATCTGAGTAGAAACCAGCTTCAATACACGCCAATTCTTTATTGCGCACATAGACGCGAGACGCAGGGTCTTCACCAACTAAGATAACAGCCAAACCAGGTGGGCGATCTAGTGTTTTTACCTCTTCAGCAATTTTACCTCTTAAATCTTTGGCAATTTTTTTGCCATCAATGATGTTATCCATTTTTCAGTTCCTTTATAACTTTATCTAAATCGTGTTGTGTGTCAACTCCGAAGCCCGTCGGGCCGCAAGCTAGGGCAACGTGAATGTCAAAACCCTCGTTCAAAATTGTAAGTTGTTCTAGTTTTTCTGCCTCTTCAAGACGCGAACTACTCAACTGTGCATATTGGCTTAGAAAAGAAGCTCGATACGCATAAATACCAATATGGCGAAAACAAAGCCCTAAGTCCAATTCTTGTGCGTTTCGAAACGCAGGAATCGGCGACCTTGAGAAGTACATCGCTTTGCCGCGCATATTATATACAACTTTGACGCAATTTGGATCAAAGTAGAGGTCTTCTGTCTCTATCTGCTCGCACAATGTAGCCATATCCATCTTACTTTTATCAAGATTTTTTGCCACTTGATCAATCACTATGGGGCTTAGCATCGGCTCATCGCCTTGCACATTAACAATAATTTCATCATCTGCAAAACCAAGTGTTTCCACCGCTTCAGCAATCCTAGAAGTACCCGAGGTATGGCTGTCGCTTGTCAAGCAAACTTCAGCACCAAAAGTCTTAACAACATCGCTTATCCTTTCGTCATCCGTGGCAATAATAACGCGAATTGCCCCGCTCAATATTGCGTTTGAATAAGTGCGCTCAATCAGCGTTTTACCGTGAATAATTTTGAGTAACTTCCCCGGCAAGCGAGCGGAAGCGTATCTGGCAGGAATGACAACGGAAAAGTCCATTATGCCTTGGACTGTAACTCCCGAGCCTCTTCAACTAGAAGAACGGGGATGCCGTCTTGAATTGGGTAAGCCAACTGGCTTTTTTCACAAATAAGCTCATCACCCACTTGCACCAACGGGCCGTTGCACTGTGGACAAACAAGCATTTTTAATAGAGATTCATTAATCATAATTTAGACTCCAATTGCTGATAAAAACCATCGCTTAATTCAGCATTGACCGCCAAATACCACATCTGACTGGTCGCAAAAGTCCTACATTTTACACAATCCTTAGAAGTCATTAAGATCGGATACCCCTTCTCAAAGCTCAAGTCGTTGTCGGAAAATGGATGGTGATCGGAAAAAGGCTTTTTCACCACATCAATCTCTAAAGCCTTTAGAGTGGCAAAAAACCGCTCGGGCTTGGCAATGCCAGCAATACCATAACAACGGGTCGCTTTAAAGCTATCCAAAGATTTTTTCTCACCTGTAACAACATTAACGAATTGTTTTGCCACTAAGCGACTCGAGATCTTAGCGTCATCACCTGAGCCATTGTTAACAACAATATCAACCGAAGACAATCGAGAAGGCAGCTCCCTAAGGGGGCCCGCAGGCAGTAATAACCCATTACCAAATCCATCAACAGAATCGATAACAGCTATTTCGACTTGTCGACCCATGGCGTAATGTTGCAGGCCGTCATCACTAATAATAATATCGGCTAAATCGCGCTCGATTAAATATTGCACTGCAAGTGATCGCCTTTTTGCCACCACAACGTTTGCCTTGGTTTCGCTAGCAATAAGTGCTGGCTCATCGCCACACTCTGCTGGCTTAGTAGACTCTGTCACTAACAATGTATCTTGCTTATACTCTCCGTCATAGCCCCTAGAAACAACACCTACTCGCTTACCTTGTTGCTCAAAATAATGACAAAGGGCGATTACAATTGGTGTTTTACCACTGCCGCCAACGGTAATATTACCAACCACAATCACAGGAGTTTTTGTATGGGAGACTCTCAATACGCCTAACTTATAGCAGTAAAATCTGAGTCGGCTAACGATAAAAAAGACGGCAGACAAAGGCAACAAAAGCAGGTTTGTTAAACGAACTTTATTCAAATCAACAATCCTTGATGGGCTGGACATATTCGAAGCTTTTATTACCTTAAATAGAGGAATTATGACAAAATATTGCCACCATGAGTGTTGAATTTCAAATTTCCAATCAATATTTACGATCCAATCGAAAAAAAGGATTTGTTTCTTTTATTTCTGGCGTTTCGATGATCGGTCTCGTCTTAGCGGTGATGGCGTTAATAACTGTATTATCGGTGATGAATGGCTTTCATGGGGAACTTAGAAATCGCGTCTTGGACGCCATTTCTCATGGCTACATTACTGGCAACGATCAAACAGTTACTAATTGGCAACAACTGCATACCGCCATTAATGAGCAACCTCATATTGTTGCCTCAGCGCCTTATGTTGAGGACTTTGCCCTAATGACTTCAAGAGGTGCCTCACAAGGCGTGAGCGTTAGAGGAATTGTCAGCGAATTAGAGCTGGAAACATCAAAACTATTGGGTGATATTAAATACGGCGAGTTAGCGCTCTCAGCTGAGACAAAGTCAACGTTGATTGGCATTGGCCTAGCAAATTCATTAGGTGTGGGCATTGGCAGTTCGATCAGTCTAATTGCACCCAGTAATAACAATGCCGGCATGCTTATTCCTAAATCTGAGCGCTTTACAGTGGTGGGTATATTTAACGCCGGCCTTAATGAGTACAATAACGGCCTAGCCTTTATTCACCTAGATCATGCACAAGCATTATTTAGCATGGATGAACGTATCTCAGGCATTCGACTGAAAGTAGATGATATTTTTGCAGCCGATAAAATCAGTGCTGAGGTTGTCGCGGCAATCGGCAAAGAAGATTATATTGCTGTCGATTGGATGCAGCAGAAGCGTAACTTTATTCGAGCACTTAATCTTGAGAAACAAATGATAGCAATTGTATTGTCGCTCATTATTGCCGTAGCCGCCTTTAATATTGTCTCGATGATGGTGATGGTGGTAACGGACAAAAAATCCGATATTGCCATTCTCAGAACGATTGGCATGACGCCTAGGCGTATTGTAAAAATATTTTTCTACCAAGCTGTTAGTATTGGCCTGATAGGTATTGCGATTGGTGTCGGCTTAGGCTTGTTGTTGGCAAGCAATATTGAAGCGGTCATTTCGACCATTGAGTCGATTTTGGGTTTTCAATTTTTCCCAACCGATGTTTTCTACATTAACCGTTTTCCATCCGAAATAAAGATAAGCGACGTCATCAATGTTGCTTTTGGGGCATTCGTACTCGTTCTCATCGCGGCAATCTATCCGGCAATACGTGCAGGAAAAGTGCAAATATCTGAGGTACTACGTCATGAGTAATCTAGTCGAATGCCGTGCGCTTGGATTTTCTTACGGAGATGATGCAAGTAAAACACAAGTGTTGGATAATATTGATTTTTCGTTGAAATCTGGTGAGTCCGTGGCGATTTTAGGCCAATCGGGTTGTGGTAAATCCACCCTGCTCAATTTAATTGCAGGCCTTGATACGCCGACTTCAGGTACAGTATTGATCAACAACACCAATCTCTACTCACTAAATGAGAACGCAAGAACAAAACTTCGAGCCGAGACCTTTGGTTTTGTTTACCAATTCCACCACTTGTTGCGTGATTTTAGCGCCCTAGACAATGTTGTCATGCCACTTCTTATAAGGGGTGATGACAAAAAAGACGCCTTACAAAGTGCAGAGCACTTACTAGCAAAAATCGGCCTCAAGCATCGCCTACAGCACAAACCGGGCGAACTTTCAGGTGGTGAGCGCCAAAGAGTGGCCATTGCTAGAGCAATGATCACCAAGTCAGCATGTCTTATTGCAGATGAGCCAACTGGAAATCTTGATGCATACAGCGCCTCTGAGACACTATCCTTATTGTTAGAACTTAATAAAGAAAGGCAATCTTCGTTATTGATTGTGACCCATGATCAGACAATTGCCAATAAAATGGACAGAATCCTAACCCTTAGTAATCTAACTCTTAAATAAATATGCAACTTAACCAATTAGAACTTAGCTATTCCCCAGAACACGATCGACTGATTTTGCGTATCGGCACAACCACCGACGAAATTATTCAATTATTTTTTACCAGACGATTTGTTCATGTTTTTTGGCCAGTGTTGCAACAAGCAATCGGCGCGCTAGAGAGTGAATACATTGCCGAAGCGGCTTCAGATGAAACCAAAAACAAGCCATCAGGAACAGGCGTTATCAGTCATAACGACGAATCTTTTGAGCTAAACGCAGGCCTACTTACAGGCGACGAGGCTGTGTTAATCACCAGCTTTGGTCTTAACTACAAAAACGAAGGCGTTACAGAGTTTAGTTTTACTGGCATTGACGGCGTCGTTGTAACGCTTAATTTGAATCAAGGCCTTATCGACAGCTTATCCAGTCTCATTGAGCAAATTATGCCTAAAATTGAGTGGGATATGAATCTTGACGAGCTAGAAGTTGAGCCCGCCAGCCAAGACGACAGAGTAATCCACTAAAACTCAAAGAAATTAGTCGATTTTTGACTTGATGTTGACCAGATTGTTCGAGCCATCAACGTAACAAAGTGTTGGTGCGTAAGCGTCTTTTTCACTTTCATCATACTGCGCATAAGCAGCAATAATCAATAAATCACCAACATCAACCTTATGCGCTGCAGCGCCATTAACCGAGATAATGCCGGAATGGTCTTCGCCACGAATGGCGTACGTTGTAAAACGGTTGCCGTTATTGATATTGTAAATGTGAATATGCTCATATTCACAAATTCCAGCCGCATCTAAAAGTACGCCGTCAATAGCGCATGATCCTTCATAGTGAAGTTCGCAAGCTGTAGCGGTGACGCGATGAATCTTCGCCTTCAATAAGGTGGTTAGCATAGAGATTTTTTGGGTAAATTAAGCCAGAAATTTAATCATGATACCGGCAGCAATGGCAGAGCCAATAACGCCAGCAACATTTGGACCCATCGCATGCATCAATAAAAAGTTATGCGGATCGGATTCAAGACCAACTTTGTTTGAGACTCTAGCAGCCATCGGTACAGCAGAAACACCTGCAGAACCAATCAATGGGTTTACCTTGTGCTTAGCAAACACATTCATCAGTTTTGCCATTAATAGGCCGCACATTGTGCCAATGGCAAATGCCACCAAACCTAGAAGCAAAATGCCCAATGTATCAAGCTCAAGGAATTCCTTTGCCATTAATTTCGAACCAACCGCCAAACCAAGAAAAATAGTAACAATGTTAATCAAAGAATTTTGCACGGTATCACTAAGACGATCGACTACACCCGATTCTTTCATCAAGTTGCCGAAGGCGAACATGCCCAATAACGGCGCTGCATCTGGCAATAGCAAAGCAACAGCAACCAATAATAATAGTGGGAAAACAATTTTCTCTGTTTTTGACACTTCACGCAGTTGCACCATTTTGATTTGACGCTCTTTTTCTGTCGTAAAGAACCTCATGATTGGTGGCTGAATCAAAGGCACAAGCGCCATATAAGAGTACGAAGCGACCGCAATTGCACCCAGAAGCTCTGGCGCAAGCATGGTGGCCACATAAATCGAGGTTGGGCCGTCGGCACCGCCAATAATACCAATGGCGGCAGCTTGCTTAAGGCTGAAATCAAAAACACCAATCGAGGTTAAACCAATAGCGCCTAATAGTGTTGCAAAAATACCGAATTGCGCAGCAGCGCCCAACAATAAAGTTTTTGGATTGGCAAGCAAAGGACCAAAATCGGTCAATGCGCCCACCCCCATAAAAATAATCAGCGGTGCAGCACCACTTGCAATTCCTACATTATAAAACGTATACAGCATGCCGTCTTTATAGCCGAAATCACTAACAACTTGCACCGCCATCACGTGAGATGCAGCAGATGAATCCTTAAAAGCTTGATATATATCAGATCCTGTTTCCCAACTCACTAAATTCAAACTATTAGCAAGAGCGCTCAACACCCCTGGGTCTGCAGCATAGATTGCATTGCCAACTGCTGACATAGCTAGACCTGCACCAGGAATATTACTTAAAAGTGCGCCAAAACCAATCGGTAAAAGCAATAAAGGTTCAAATTTTTTGACAATTGCTAAATAAATTAGCAAGATACCAATCAACAACATCAAGCCTTGACCTGGAGTCATTTGGTACAAGCCTGAGCCCATCCAAAGTAAGTTTAATTGTTCCATAGTATTACGCTAGTGATAACAATGCTTGACCAACAGTGACCGAGTCACCCTCTTTGACACTGACATTAACAACGATGCCAGAGCGCGCTGCTTTAATTTCAGTCTCCATTTTCATGGCCTCTAAGATAACCAAAGTATCACCTTCATTAATTTGCTGATTAGGGCTGACCAATACTTTCCATATAGTTCCCGACAATGGCGCGTTGACATCTTCAGCATCGCCAACTGGAGCTGCTGCAGGCGCTAGTGCTACTGAAGCACCTGACGCTGATTGAGCTGATGCACTCTGCATGGAAGTGATATCACCACCGGCAGAAACCTCAACGACATACGAATTGCCTTTGAACGACACTGTATAAACACCGTCTTCTTTGGCTGGTGCAGGTGTAGCGCTTGGCACTTGCGGTACCGGCTCAAAGAAATCTGGGTTATTGCGATTTTCTAAAAATTTAATACCTACTTGTGGGAACAAAGCGTAAGTTAGAAGATCGTCAATTTTATCTGCTGCCAGTTGAATGCCTTTTTCAGCAACAACTGCATCAAACTCAATTTCAAGAGTGTCTAGCTCTGGCTTAATGTTATCCGCTGGACGGCAAGTAATCGGCTTTGCACCATTAAGAACTTTAGCCTGCAATTCAGCATTAACCGGCGCAGGTGATGCACCGTATTCGCCTTTTAAGATTCCCATTGATTCTTTGGTAATTGTCTTATAACGCTCACCCGTTAAAATATTTAACACCGCTTGCGTACCAACAATTTGTGACGTTGGCGTAACTAACGGGATAAAACCAAGATCTTCACGAACACGTGGAATTTCTAACAAAACCTCGTCCATTTTATCAAGGGCATTTTGCTCTTTTAGCTGGGCTTCCATATTGGTTAACATGCCACCAGGAACTTGCGAAAGAAGAATACGAGAATCAACACCCTTCAGAGAGCCTTCAAATTTCGCATACTTAGCGCGCACTGGCCTAAAGTAAGCGTCAATCTCTTCCAACTTCCTCAAATCAAGTCCTGTTTTACGCGGACTATGATCCAGGATTGAAACCACAGAGTTTGTTGCTGAGTGGCCGTAAGTCATACTCATGGAGCCAATCGCAGTATCAACGCGATCAATGCCCGCTTCGATAGATTTAAGAATGGTAGCCGTTGAAAGGCCGGTTGTAGCGTGAGCGTGAAGTTGGATTGGAATATCAATCGCAGCTTTTAATTTGGTAACAAGATCAAAGGCAACGTAAGGCTGCAGAAGACCGGCCATATCCTTGATACACAGGGAGTCAGCGCCCATGTCTTCAATTTTTTTCGCCATTTCAATCCACAACTCAGTCGTATGAACTGGACTCACTGTGTATGAAATCGTGCCTTGTGCGTGTTGTTCTACTTTACGCGTTTGATCAATGGCTGTTTCCAAGTTGCGCATATCATTCATCGCATCAAAAATACGGAAAACGCCAACGCCATTTTCAGCACAGCGATCAATAAATTTACGCACCACGTCGTCACCGTAATGACGATAGCCTAATAAGTTTTGACCTCTAAGCAACATTTGCTGAGGCGTGTTAGGCATAACTTTTTTAATCTCTCTAATTCTATCCCAAGGATCTTCACCCAAATAACGAATGCACGAATCAAAAGTTGCACCACCCCAAGACTCCATAGACCAATAGCCGATCTTATCCAATTTATCAGCAATTGGCAGCATGTCATCAATCCTCATGCGCGTTGCAAAAAGTGACTGATGCGCGTCCCTAAGGACAAGTTCAGTGATTCCTACCGGTTTAGTATTTACTTTAGATGACATAAATTAAGCTCCAGTGTGCATTTTGATGGCCTTCTCGATGATAGACTTGGTGTCTTCATCAATCACATTAGCCGATTGAATTGGTGCTGCTCCAGCGCTAGCTAAATTAGGCTGCATTTTTTGAACAAGTGCGGACATCATGCTTGTTAGAAAAACCATTAACGTCAAAAATAAAAATACAAAACCCATGCCAAATAAGGTCAAGGTCATTGCATCTGCTAAGAGATTGTCCATTTTCACTTCTCCTAATAAGTTATGGCACCGCTGGGTGGTACTACACTATTTTGATATATTGTTGATTTAACACGGAAAATAAATTTAATTCAATCTACTAGTCCCGTCATCTATTCCGTTTCGATTTTAAATTCAACCATAAACATGCATGAATAGCGACAACATTATAATATGTCACTGCCTATTAATCAAACTAGAAGTATCACAATACGAATTATTAAATTTCTGCCTTTTTCTCGGCCTCTTTCTTGACCTTGTGAATCTCACATTTCGCTAGTTTTTTTGCGATGTTGCCAACAATGTTTACTGCTTTCATTATAGCATTTGATTTTGCTGATTGGTCGGGGAAAGAATTGCGCTTTGGCGTCAAATTAAGTGGCATTGTCTGTTACTGACTGACATCGTCTGACTTAACTTTATCTCTTTCAATCCATACGCTGTAAGGAATTCGAACATAAAAAAAGACGCCCTGAGGCGTCTCTAATTTAATATTGTGGTACCGCTGGACGGACTTGAACCGTCACTCCCGTAAAGGAATCGGATTTTGAATCCGACGTGTCTACCAATTCCACCACAGCGGCAAAGGGTTAGGCTTATTTATGCCTAAATGTAATCCTACCTTTGGTTAAATCATACGGGGTCATTTCAACCGTTACTTTGTCGCCCGGCAAGATGCGAATATAGTGCTTACGAATTTTACCCGAGATGTGCGCAAGGATGCTATGGCCGTTTTCCAGCTCAACGGTAAAAGTTGTGTTTGGTAGCTTCTCTCTAACCACGCCCTCTAACTCAATGTAATCACTCTTTGACATACTTTGTTATATTTCACTATTCACAAAAAAACAGGGGCAATTATACCTTACTAGTTAATTCACTATTTGAAAGACTGTGATATATAAAATGCGCCATTCTGGATACTGAAATACCCACTACTAATCTAGGTGCTTAGCTTGTTTGATAAACGCCTGAATATAATCCACCTCTTGATCGTCATCGCGAATACCCAAATAAATACTTTTGCTTACGCCTGATTTCCCAAGACGCACTGCTTGAATCGCCATCTTGTCGGCGTATTCATTTACTAGCCAGTGAGGCAGTGCAGTCACACCCCGCCCAGCAGCAACGAGTTGCAGCATAATATCAGTCGCTTCAATGCTTTTATGCTCCTTAGGTCTGCAGTGTGCAGGGTTTAAGAATTGACTGTATATATCCAACCGATCGATATCGACAGGATAGCTGTAAAGCACCTCCTCAGTAAGATCTTTTGGTTCAATTTGTGTTTTTTTGGCCAAAACGTGCTGCGTGCTAACAGCCAATACCTGTTGATAATCCAGCACCGGCTTAAATGTTACGCCGGACTGGTGAACAGGATCTGGCGTGACCAAAACATCAATATCATAATTAAGTAGCGCCTTCATACCGCCAAATTGAAACTGCTGCTTAACGTCAATATCAACCTCGGGGTAACGCTCAATATATGGTGTAACCACTTTTAACAACCATTGATAACAAGGATGGCATTCCATGCCAATGCGAATTGCGCCCTTTTTCCCTCGGGCAAAACGCTCAATCACTTGATCGGCATATTCGAGCTGTGGAAGTAAGCGGTTTGCCACAGACAACAGATAACTTCCCGCCTGTGTTAAGCGTATAGCGCGACCTTCTTTATTCCACAATTTGACTGCGGTACGCTGTTCAAGTTTTTTGATTGCATGAGTTAAGGCGGATTGCGTTAAATGCAAGCTTTCTGCTGCGGCAGTCAGAGTGCCATTGCGCTCTATTTCGCGCAGAATAGAGAGATGGGAGCGTTCAATCATAATAAGAGGTTTTTATTCATTTTTATCATTCAGCAAAATTTAAAAAGATTGTTCCAAATATCTCTATGAATAATATTAATAGATTAATGAAATAATACCATTTTTATTCATTAAATCTTCTCTTTATAATGAACGCCTAATCAACACCAGAGAGCGTCCGATACCATGAATATTAGCTACGAATTTTTCCCTGCTAGAACAGAGCAAGGAAAACAAAATTTAGGCAAAACCCTTGATACGCTCGACACCACAAATCCTGATTTTTATTCAGTTACCTTTGGCGCACTTGGCTCTGCTCAAAATGCCACCTTTGACACCATTAGTCAACTAAGCGACGCAACAAAGGCTTCTGTCGCACCACATCTAACTTGTATCGGCTCCGATCGTGAACAAATAATAAAGTTGCTTGACGAATACGCTCAACTTGGTGTTAGTCGTGTGGTTGTGCTCAGGGGGGATATCCCACCTGCCATTCGTGATATTGGCGAATTTCATTATGCTAGCGAATTGGTTGAATTTATCAAAAATAAGTACAGGGATCGCTTTACTATTGACGTTGCCGCCTATCCAGATAAACACCCACAATCAAAAACAGTAGCAACAGATATTAAATACTTTGTCAACAAAGTTAAGGCTGGCGCTGATAGTGCCATTACCCAATATTTTTACAATATTGACGCCTATTTCCGCTTCGTCGACGAAGCACAACAGCTTGGTGCTGACATATCTATCGTGCCGGGCATTATGCCCATCACCAATTATGAACAGTTAGCGCGTTTTTCTAAAATTTGCGATGCCGATATCCCAGCATGGATTCTAAACCGGCTGGAGATGTATCGAGACGATTCAGACAGCCTTAAGGAATTTGGCTTGGATGTTGTCAGTGAAATGTGTCAGCAAATGAAGGCCAGAGGTGTTAACGACTTTCATTTTTACACTATGAACAGAAGCGAACCAGCCCTTTCAATTGTAAACAACATCGCTTAAATTACATTCTCTCTTTATTTTGCCGCATGCGCATTGTCACGTCCTGCACAGCAGGAAAGGAGTCAAAAAAAAATCCGCAAAAGCGGATGAGTAAGCACAAAGAAAGAACCGCTAGCGTTAGCGGAATAAATAATAGTCGTTAGATACTCTTAATGAAGAGCGCGTTTTGAATGCACCCAACCTTGTAACTTTTGCAAATCTTGTTGCTTTTCAGGCTGTGCCGCTTGCTCTAATTCTGCCAAACGTTCGTTTAACTCATCAAAGACTCTTGTGTAGTGTTGGTTTTTTTGTGTTTCTTTATATAATCTAGATTTCAAAGTCGCAATAACAGAGACAAAATCATCATCGTCACTGGCGCTTGGTTGTTGCTTCGCTTGACCCATACTCACTTGGGAATTTTGCATGCGGTTCAAGTGATAAGTGGGCTCGGAATATGGATTTTTGAAAGCTAAATGGGTAGGATTAGACGGTATTGCTCGAGCGGGAATATTAAGCGCTTGCAACGAACCACTGCTGGCGCGTTGTTGAATAGTAAAGCCACTTACTCCTAATAGACGGGCCACCCACGAAATACCAAATCTAATCATTTTAACTACCTCTCCTTGTGAAATGCACGTTACAGAAAGATGGCGCTAATGTCAAACAAAAGCACGCCTTTTTAACGTATTTTACCATTTAATAGCTCACCAAGAACCTCTTTGTCCCCCAAGCCTGGAGCAATGTGAACTTTATCAAACCCCAAAGAGCGTGCATAGGTTTTTATTCGCTCACTAAGCACAAGTATTGGATACTTTTTTAAGCGAGATACATAATCTGGGTTGATAGACTCAACAAGAGAAAGTATGTTCGACAGAGTTTGATTGCTGTTTCCTAAAACAACACCATTTCCATCTTTCATAAAACGTTCAATGGATTTTTGGTGTAGCTCACTTACGTCCAACACTCTTCTCTCATACACTTCTAGGTAATCCACTTGATTCGAAGACTTTAATTCGTTTTCCAATGTTTCAGCACCGCCCTGGCCTCTGACAATCAAAATTCGTTTGTCACTGATTGACTGGCACTCCTCTAGCGCTAATAATGCCGCACTTGAGGCATTTTCTTTAGGGTAAGCGTCCACCATAACACCCACACTCATTAATTTATTGGCGGTTGCTGATCCTACGGCAAATATTTTTTGATTTTTTGCCAACAACCGAGGCAAGTACTCGTGCGCATAAATAACAGCATTAACGCTTATAAAGATGATGACGTCAAAGCGCTCACTGGGTATCTTTGGCAGTAGTTTTTGAACCTCAAAAGCAGGAAAAAGAGCATAATCAAGATTCGCTTTTTGGAGCAGTATTTGTAATTTATCGACTTGCGCCAATGGACGTGTGACTAAAATCATGCGCTATTGACTAGCGCCGAAATACTTTGCATATGATTCAAACTGTCGCCCATAGTAGAGGCGCAGATAATAGTTACTCTAGGCAAGCCCTCCATTGTCGTAATCACTTCTTGCGAGATGGACTCCAAATCAGTTAAATCGGATAATAGCACTACTGGGGTGTCTGAATAGTGCAAAGTTTGGTCCAATACTTTGCACTGATTAAGGGTGCTTTTCAGTGTCGTTGAAGATTGCAAACACACCTTATTATTTTCGATCAACTTTAGACAGGTTGCCTTGGGTTGGCTCGTCACATGACACCACAGGGTATAGTTTTCTTGGTATTCCTGCAAACTTGCAAGCAATTGTTTAAGTTGAGCCGCGTCATTTAATACACTTTCTTCAACAACCAATACAAGTTCAAAGTAATCACCAAGGTCATCGTGAATGGTTTTGCAGATATGATCCAGGTCTTCGTCGGTGTCGACAGGAAGTGCAAGCGCTTTAAACAGACTTGAATAATGATCAAAACACCAATCTTCAGGCAAGTCGTCTGGATAAAAATTATCGCCAAACTCAAGACCTACTCGGCCAATTAAAAACTCTGTTTTAGTCATTCTATGTTGTATACCTTTATAATATGCCTCATTACAATCCACCTTAACGCCAAACCCCCAAGATGTTCGAGTCGATTATATCCCTTGTATCAGGCTTTATATTACTTATTTGGAGTGCTGATGAATTCACTAATAATGGCGCTAAAATTGCCAATATTTTCAAGATTTCACCCCTTATTATTGGCCTACTCATTTTTGGCTTTGGTACTTCTGCGCCAGAAATGCTGGTTTCAGGATTGGCGGCTTACGAGGGCCACCCAGAGCTGAGCATTGGCAACGCCTTTGGTTCTAATATTTTTAACATTGCTTTAGTATTGGGTATTACGGCAATCATTCTTCCTATCAAGGTAAAGCAAGACATTTTGAAAAAAGAATGGCTTTACTTAATGGCGTCGACACTCGTTGCTGGCATCCTGATTTGGGATGGCCATTTAAGTGTTGCGGACGGATTCATTCTTTTGGGCTTGCTGGCCGTGTTCTTAATTTACACTTTTGTTGCCTCTAAAAGAGGCGACCACCAAGAGTTTGACAATCTTGCTATTGAAGTCAAACCAGGTCAAACAAAAAAAGTATGGCGGATGCTTATTATCTCTTTCGTGATACTGCTCATTAGTGCCAAGCTTGTTGTATGGGGTGGATCCGAACTTGCTGCCTCATTCGGCGTCTCTGACTTGCTCATCGGTTTAACGGTGGTAGCACTTGGCACAAGTCTGCCAGAATTGGCAGTCTCTATAAGCAGTGCATTGAAAAAACAACACGAAATGGTTGTTGGCAACATCATTGGATCCAACTTATTTAATACTGTTGGCGTCCTCGCAATTCCGAGCCTTATTCTGCCTTTTGATGTACCGGCAGACGTTATCAATCGAGACTATCCATTTATGGTTGCTTTGACGGCTTTGCTGTTTATCGTTTCTTACAGGTTTAAAAAAGAAGGGGTTATTAGGCGCTTAGAAGGCGTGTTACTGCTCGTTGTGCTTACCGTCTACCTATACTTGTTGCTTTGGACTTAGTTGTTAAAAACCTAGGCGAAACACAAGCACTGGCTATAAGTCTGGCCAAATGTTGTTCGTCTTTACAAGACATATTTGTGATTTATTTAATTGGCGATCTGGGTACAGGGAAAACCACGCTTGCTCAAAGTTTTATTCAGTTTTTTGGTTTTGATCGCGTTAAAAGTCCTACCTACTCATTAGTAGAGAGCTATCAAAACGAGTCGGCAAACATTCACCACTTTGATTGCTACCGACTCAGCGATCCCGAAGAGCTTGACTATATTGGGATTCGTGAATATCTCAGCCCAGGCAGTATTCATCTCATCGAGTGGCCAGAGCTCGGCAAGGGTGCGATTGCCAAAGCCGACATCTCTATCAGCCTAAAAGGCGACCACGACGCAAGACAAATCAACATCCAAAGCCATAGCGATATCGGTAAAAAGGTTATTCAGTGCGCTATTTCATAGGTCTTATTTTATCAATTGCCATGACGTCAGCCCTTGCTGAGGAAAAAACAACACTTTTTGATTTTCGCTATTGGACGGCTCCAAATCACACTCGAATTGTCATTGATACGGAAGCAGACACAGCCTTTAAAATCAGCGCAAAAGATAATTATGTTTTGCTTAGCGTTGAAAATGCCGAAGTACTATCACAAACATTTTCTCACTTATTTTTCGAAGACGAGCGCATCGAGCGAACTCAAATTAAGCGCAGTGGTGATGATATCAGGCTCATTTTTTACACCAACAAGGTGTTTGAAGTTAAGTACTATACCCTTGCTCCTAACGAAAAATACAAATACCATCGATTGGTAATTGACCTGATTGATCTTCAATCAAAAACAACTGTTGCGGATAGTGCGATAGAGCAGGACGATGCACCTGAACGCAAAGTTGTACTGGTTGATGCGGGTCACGGCGGAGAAGATCCTGGCGCCCTAGGTAAAAATGGCTCACGTGAAAAAGACGTCAATCTGGCCATTGCACAAAAGTTAGTCGACACCATTAACCAAAGTGACGACATAACAGCCATACTCACTCGAAGTGGCGATTACTACATACCCCTTACCGAGCGCATAACCATCGGCCTAGGCAAAAAAGCGACAATGTTTATCTCAATACATGCCGACGCGGTTGAGAGTGCAAGCGCCAAAGGTGCATCCATCTACAGCTTGTCTGAAAAAGGCGAGACTAGCGAATTGGCTAAGCAGCTGGAGCAGTCTGAAAACTCAGTCGATCAGTTTGGTGGCGTAGAAACGGTTATTGATAACGATCAATTCCTCAAAACCATGCTTACCGATTTTTCTAGAAAAGACCGAGACATCCAATCACAACAGCTAGCAGCGACTATATTGAAGCAAATCAGTGCCATTGGTCCGGTTCATAAGAAGACCCCGCAAAAAGCCAATTTCGTTGTGCTGAAGTCTCCAGCCATTCCTTCTGTATTGGTGGAAACCGCTTTCATTTCCAACCCCGGCCAAGAAGCCCGACTCAATAACTCGGATGAACAGCAAAAAATTGCCAATGCTATTTTTCAGGGCATTAAAGATTACTACTCAGCAGTTGAGGCTCAACTATAAGGCCTTTGATTCTTGCTGAGAATTTGCGCCATCAAGTATCAGCGCCTCACTGACAAGTTGATGTACACTGACCACCATAAAAGGATCGAAATCGTAATACGGCAAGACTTTTGTAAATTGCGATTTACAAATTGCGCACAGCGCTGCCAACGTATTCACACCACTCTTTTCTTCACTTTGTTTGAGCGCTTGCATTCTAGGCAGTGCGCCTTTGACTCTTAGCTCAAGCAAGTCATCAGCCAATAAACCGCCACCGCCACCGCAGCAAAAAGTGGATGTCTTGATCGTGCCTTCCGACATTTCAACAAAGTGATTGCAAGCTGCTTTAATCACCTCTCTTGGCAGTATAAATTGACCATTCGCAATACCCCCCATATTACTTCCTCGAGCCACATTACATGAATCATGGAAAGTAACTGTTCGATGATCGTTCTTGGATTTGTCGAATGTTAATTGCCCTTTTTGGATCAAATCGTAAGTGTATTCAATGATATGCTGCGGCTGCGGGTAGTTTTGATCCAACTGGTTTTGCAGCTGACGTGCATACTCATCCTTCGCACCACCACCAATACCAATCAGTGTATTCCAAAAACTGTAAGCAACTCGCCAAGCATGGCCGCACTCACCAACAATAATTCGCTTAACTCCCAAATCAAGCGCCGCTTTTCGGATTCGAAGCGCACCCTCACGCATAATGTCGTAATTACCAATAAACATGCCAAAGTTCGCACCCTCAGAGGCATAAGAACTCAATGTCCATGACGCACCAGACTGATGAAAAACTTTGGCATAGCCAATCAAACCATCGATATGTGGCTCGGCAAAAAAATCGGCCGATGGTGTGATTAGCAAGATCTCAGCACCTTCTTTGTCAAGTGGTAGCTTCACCGCCACACCGGTGTCTTCTTCAATTTCTTCTTCAAGATCTAGCAAAGTGTCTCGTAAGGCGGGCTCTGGCATACCGAGATTGTTGCCAATTTTTTTGACCTTACCCAGAATTTGATTGCAATATTTTTGACCCACACCAATCGCGTTCATCACTTCTCGAGCGGCCATTGTTATCTCTGCAGTATCGATACCATAAGGACAGTACACTGAGCAACGTCGACACTCTGAGCATTGATGAAAATAGTTATACCAATCATCAAGCATGGCCTCATCGAATTCTTTGGCGCCCACTAATTTAGGAAAATACTTGCCTGCAAAAGTAAAGTGGCGTCGATAAACGCTGCGAAATAAGTCCTGTCTCGCCACCGGCATATTTTTAGGATCCCCCGTACCAAGGAAATAATGACACTTATCGGCACAAGCACCACACTTTACACAAGCATCCAAAAATACAGGAAGGGAGCGATATTTACTGATCGTATCAGCCATTTTTTCAATGGCTACCTGCTGCCAATTGTCAACTTTTTCCCCAGGAAATCCAAGAGACTTTTGCATGTCGGCATTGGCTTTAAACGGGCCACCACCAGTCATGGAGTCGCGTTTTAGTGCGGGTGTTTTTAGGTAAGTTTCTAATTTTGGTGTATCAAATTTTGCCATGATTACCCACCTTTACTATTTTTCTCTTTATCAATAGCCCAATCCGAAATATGGCGTTTTTTCCTCGCATTGTCAACTTGATTGAGGGTTGGCGAGAAAAACACTCCAGGCGCATGCAGCATTTTTGAAATAGGAAAAATTGCAATTAAGAAAAACACCATAAAAATATGCGCCAGAAAAATACCTTCACTCGGTAATTCAGACCAATTCAGGGTAATTAGACCTTCTGCAAAACTGTAGACCATGCCCATATCGGGATAATAACTGGCAAAGGTCATTAGTACACCTGTGAGTGCAATCGCAATCAAAAGCAGCAGCAATAGGTAGTCTGAAGGCGAGGAAATGTAACGCACACGATCCACGAAAAAACGCCTTGCCAATAAACCCGAAAGACCAAATATGAGTGGAAAAGCCGCGTACTTCAAAGATTCGGTTTGACGCAAGATCTCGGGTGTTTCACCCGGCCAAAAATAAGGCAAATGGCGAATAAAAAGCAATACCAAAGCCCAGTGAAATAACCAGCCAAACAACCAAGTCCACTTGCTGGCTCTGAACAAACTGGAGAACAAAAAAACCTCTCGCATCATTCTCAAAACTACACCAAATTGCGTTAATGGTGCAGGTGCAGTAGGGATTTTTAGTGGTACTGGTGTGCTTGCGTATTGAATTACTTTTAGTGTTACGCCCACCAGACACAGCGATACCGCTAGGTAGAAAAAGACAATAAATAAAATACTAGTTAATGACATAAAGTTGTAACCTTAGGCAAAGAACAATATTACGACGTTTGCCAAATTAGCGCGCCAAGACCGAGATCTTTACATAAATCATTTTAAAATTTGCTGATTAATAAAAATGAATAAAAAATGTGTAAAAATTTGAACTTAATAACACTAGTTATTGATGAGAATTTTTCTGCACTTTTTAACATTTTTAGCCTTAGCCCTCTGGGATAGGGGATTTTTTACATTTTCCTGCGTTAAATTTTATCACTAGACAACAAGTAGAGCCTCAACAATTATGCCTTGTAACATGAAAAAATTCCACTATCAAATCTAAAATGACTTATGCAAAGGTCTCTAAACACAACCCGTTGGCTTTGGTAGGCCCGCAAATCGACAACCTTGCTTAGCGGGGCCGTAAGGAAATAGCGAATACAAATAGCGAGAATTACCCTTATCGTTACCCAATTTCTTAGCAATTGCCTTGGTTAAAACACGCACAGCTGGGGCAAAATCGTACTCTTCGAAGTAATCTTTAAGGAAATTAATAACCTCCCAATGCTCTGACGTTAACTCGATATCGTCCTCGGCGGCCATTGCCAACGCAATTTCCTTGCTCCAGTCCCCTATGTTTAATAGGTAACCTTCTTCATCCACTTCAGCGCCAAGTATTGCAGCCATTGTCTTCTGTTTCTCTTTGTTGGTTATTAATAAAATAAGGGTTAATCAAATCTAATGCATGAGAGACGCGCCAAAGCGCCATCGTCCATATCGATTAATTTTACTGATGTGAGGCTTGCAGGGGAACTAAATTACACCCCAATACTGAATGGTTAAAGCCGGCTAGTTGGCTAAATAAGTATCAACACTTTTGGCAACACCACGGCCTTCGTTAATCGCCCAAACAACCAGCGATTGACCTCGTCTACAGTCACCTGCAGTGAAGATGCCCACTTTTGAAGTGGTAAATTCACCGTGCTCAGCTTTGTAATTACCACGTCCATCAAGTTCAATTTCTGCGTCGTCACTGAGGTAATGCTCAGGCGAAACAAAGCCCATCGACAGCAACACCAGTTGCGTGTCCCAAGTTTTCTCAGTGCCTGAAATTTCATTCAGTTGACCATTTTCAAACATCACATTGACGGTATTAATGCCGCTGACATTACCATCACTGTCTTTAATAAATGATTTAGTTAGCAGTTGATAGTGTCTTGGATCTTTACCAAAAACAGCAGCAGCCTCTTCGTGGCCATAATCCACACGATAAATCAGCGGCCACTCCGGCCAAGGATTTTGGTCTGCTCTTCCAGTAGGCGGTTGACTCATTAATTCAAAATTAACAATCGATTTTGCGCCTTGTCTGAGTGACGTTCCAATACAGTCTGTACCCGTATCGCCACCGCCAATGACAATTACATCTTTGCCCTTTGCAGAGAACTCACCTTCATCGGTATGACCGTAATCGAGCAAACTCTTGTAATTTGCCGTTAAGTAACTCATTGCTGGGTAAATGCCCTTTGCATCGCGGTTATCCGCTGGCAAATCGCGCGCTTTAGTTGCGCCTGTCGTAAAGACAACGGCGTCAAATTGCTCTTGTAACTCAGAGACACTAATATCTTTGCCAATATCGGTACAGGTGATAAATTCAATTCCTTCGGCTCTGAGTAGGTCAACACGACGGTTAACCACGTCTTTGCCTAATTTCATGTTAGGGATCCCATACATCAGCAAACCGCCAATTCGATCACTACGCTCATAAACCATTACTGAATGACCCATCTGATTTAGCTCATCTGCTGCTGTAAGTCCTGCAGGGCCTGAACCAACAACCACAACTGCTTTACCTGAACGGTTGGTCACTTCTCTAGGAACAATCCAACCTTCTTCAAAGCCTTTATCAACAATTGATTGTTCAATGTTTTTAATCGTTACCGCAGGATTATTAATGCCCAAAACACACGAACCTTCACAAGGTGCTGGGCAAACTCGGCCGGTAAATTCTGGGAAATTATTTGTTTTGTGTAAACGCTCAAGGGCTTCACGCCATTGGTCGGTATAAATTAGATGATTCCACTCTGGAATGAGGTTGTCAATTGGACAGCCATCGGCGGATTGGCAAAAAGGCACACCGCAATCCATGCATCGTGCGCCTTGTTGCTGAAGGTGGTCAATATCATGGGTACCAGAGAAAATTTCATCGAAGTCGTTGATGCGAATTTCTACATCACGATACAATTCCACTTCCCGATCAAACTCTATAAAACCTGTTACCTTACCCATTAATATTTCTTTACATTCCACACAGCCTTGGATTATGCCACACTCTGTAACAATACTTGGTGCAATACATCACCATAAGGAATCAACAATCATAATATGAAAGTACGACTGTAAAGAAAATTTACATATTTTCAGGCTGCGCTTTAATAAAAGCAGGGAGTTGATTGCACCTCTGTGCAATTTCTGTAATCTTCGGATAAACCGCCAAATCACAGTCAAATCGCTTAGCATTATATACTTGTGGCACAAGGCAAATATCGGCTAGGCTGAGTTGATTTTGATGACAAAAGTCGCCCGTTTCATCCTCACCTAGACGCTGTTCTAGAGCGTCAAACCCTACTGTTATCCAATGCCGATACCAGGTCAGTTTTGCTTCTTTGTCTACTGACAATTCGTCTTTTAAATAATTAAGCACACGCAAATTATCCAAGGGATGAATATCACTGCTAATCAGCTGCGCTAGAGAGCGAATGCGTGCCTTTGCCAAGGCGTCTTGGTGCAAAATTGTTGGCGTGGATTTTAGCTCCTCTAAGTATTCACAAATCGCTAGTGATTGCGTTAACACAACGTCACTTTTGTCCGTCTCTTTGATCAGCAATGCCGGTACTAATCCTTGAGGATTAAGCGCCTTGTACTCATCAGAAGCCTCTTCTGACTCCAGCAGATTAACACGCTTGCTTTGGTATTGAAGCTGCTTGAGATTGAGTGTTATACGCACTCGATAAGCCGCAGACGATCGATGATAATCGTATAAAGTAAGTGCGGCTTGCTCAGTATTCTTCATTAGCTATTAGTTGGCAATAAAGTACCAACAACCTCGCCAAAACCGATCCGTGGTCGCTGACTATCAATCGCCTCACACCAGCCTTTCATTATTATTGTATCGCCGTCTTCTAAGAACGTACGGACTTCACCATTATCAAGTGTAATTGGATTCTTACCGCCGCTGGTAAGCTCAATAAGAGCACCGGCCTCACTAATATCAGGACCTGATTGTGTACCCGAGCCCAGTAGGTCGCCTGAGCGCATATTGCAACCACCCACACTGTGATGGGCGAGCATTTGCGACACCGTCCAATAAGAATGCTTAAAGTTACTTCTCGATAGTCTTTGTGGTGCTTGGTTATTATCGCGCATTGTTTGCGTTTCAATGAGCACTTCAAGCTCAACATCAAAACCGCCTTGCGCTCTATTTTTATCCGACTCCAAGTACGCTACAGGCTGTGGGTGACTCTCTTCTCGGTGCCACGGCGCTCGATAAGGTGCCAAAGCTTGTGTAGTGACAATCCAAGGTGAAATGGTTGTGGCGAAGTTTTTTGATAAAAACGGGCCCAACGGTTGGTACTCCCAAGCCTGAATGTCTCTAGCCGACCAATCATTAAGCAGGCAAAGGCCAAAAATATGATTGTCGGTATCATCGATTGAGATGCGCTCGCCAATGTTATTACCCTTGCCAACAAAAATACCCACTTCTAGCTCGTAATCCAGTCGCTTTGCCGGGCCAAAACTTGGTTCAGCAGCATCTGGCGCTTTTGTTTGGCCCATCGGTCTAGCAAATGTTTGACCCGAAACATCGATAGACGAGCTCCTACCATGATAGCCAATTGGCAGCCATTGATAGTTAGGCAACAACGGATTGTCCGGGCGAAACAATTTACCAATATTGGTGGCATGATGAATCGAAGTGTAAAAATCGGTGTAGTCACCAATTTGTGCTGGCAACTTATACTCCGCAGTTGACTGTGGAATTAAGCAGCTAGAGATTGTCTTTTCCAACGCACTGCCTTTTGTTAAACCATCCGATAATATCAGTCTTAGCTCAGACCAGGCATCAACACCCATGGACATAAATTTGTTTAAGCTGTTTTGAGCGCAAGCCTTAAGGCTTTTTTGAGCCGAAGTATTAAACAGTTTGCACTTCTCTAGTTGCGCCAAATCAACAATTTTATCGCCAATAGCAATGCCAACGCGAAAAACTTCTTCACTCTCTTTGCGCTTAAACACAGCAAAAGGTAAGTTTTGAATGGGGAAATCAGCATGGCCGTTGGCTGAGCTCACCCAGCTTTGTCGGTTAACGTCGTGGGTGGAATTTAAGTTTGTATTTTGCATCATAATTTCTTTTATTATTTAGTGTTTTTGGCGTCGAAATGGCTCTTAAGGCCATGCCACACTTGGTGATAGTTTGTTTGCCTAAAAGGACTATTAAGGGCTTTTTTGCTGACTGAATACGTTAGATTACTCTCAAACATAAAAGCCATCGTCTTATCAAGATACTCTGGCGCTAAATCTTTATTACTAGCTCGCTCAAAAGTCGTTGCATCGGGGCCGTGTAAGCTCATGGTGTTGTGTAGACTGGCACCACCCGGCACAAAGCCCTCGGCTTTAGCATCGTAGGCGCCTTCAATCAAGCCCATAAACTCACTCATGATATTGCGATGAAACCATGGCGGACGGAAAGTATCTTCAGCCACCATCCAGCGTGGCGGGAAGATAACAAAATCACAATTAGCCACACCCGATCTCGAAGAAGGCGAGGTAAGCACAGTAAAAATAGAAGGATCGCAGTGATCAAAGCTAACGCTGTTAATAGTATTAAAACGACTGAGATCGTACTTATAAGGGGCGTAGTTGCCATGCCAGGCAACAACATTAAAAGGCGAATGATCCAGAGTTGAGCGCCACAACTGACCGCCAAATTTATTCAATAATGTGAATTCACCGACAGTGTCTTCATAACTCGCAACAGGAGTTAAAAAATCTCTAGCACTGGCAAGACCATTGGAACCAATAGGACCTAAATTTGGAAGCTCAAAAGGGACGCCGTAATTCTCGCAAACATAACCTCTAGCAAACTTATCAGAGTCTTTCAACACCACTTGAAACTTCAATCCTCTAGGAATGACACAAATCTCTTTGGGTGCAACATCCAGCACGCCCATCTCTGTAACAACACAAAGCGAACCTTGCTGCGGCACAATTAACATCTCGCCATCGGAGTTATAAAAACAACCCTCCATATCACTATTAGCGGCGTATGAATAAATACCAATACCCACATGATTATTAACAGAGCCGTTGCCGCACATCGCAAAAAGACCTTGGATAAAATCCGTTTTAATCGATGGTGCGCTTTGTGGATCCCAGCGCATTTGGTTGGGGCTGCTAATCACATCCTCGGCTGAGAGCGACAAACCCTCATGTGGGGCAGGCACAAAGTCGGTTGTTATGGCACTTGGACGAATACGGTACAGCCAAGAACGCCTATTACTTTCCCTTGGCGCGGTAAAAGCACTACCAGAAAACTGCTCAGCATAAAGACCGTAGGGGCATTTTTGCGGCGAGTTACGCCCAACAGGCAGTGTGCCTGTCAAGGTCTCAGTCTCGAAGTGATTGCCAAAACCACTTTGATATTGTCTATTATCCGTTTGTAAACTCATGGTAATTCCCTCGCTAGTTTAGCAATCAATTCTAAGCGCCATAGCCAATCTCTTCTTTGAGCTCACGATCAGCAGCCTCAATTGGCGTTTCACCGGCATCAATCTTGCCTTTAGGGTTTAAGCGTTCGTAAGTTCTGATTTCGCCATTCGAAAACTCAACACCCATCGACTCCACGCGAAAAATATTACTTTTCGCGACAGTGTGAACATTGCTGATTTTCGAATTTTTTCGCATTAGTGCTCTAGCGCCTCATCGGCCTTAGCGGCAAAGACAAAGTCACTCTCGGTGAGGCCATCAATCTTGTGTGTCCAAATAGTCACTTTGACCTTGCCCCAGGTCAGAAAAATATCAGGGTGGTGATTTTGCTCTTCTGCTAATTCACCAACCACACTGGTAAAGTCTAGAGCTTTTCTAAAATTGCTAAATTTGTATGTTCTTTCCAGGTGGTGCTCATCAATCACATCCCACTCTGTGCCAAGTTCGGTCTGCAGATTCGCAAGTGCTTTGCCGACAAGTTTCGGCACCCAGCCGCTACACGCTATGCATTCTTTTTCTGATAAATTACTCATTTTAACTATCTTCTGTTTGTAAATAAATTCATTATTGCTCTTCCTTTTTACAACACGGGACTAAGCGACATATACAACGCCCCTGAGACTAGATGACACCACGCTCTTTTTGGTCTTGCTCGATTGAATCGAATAAAGCCTGGAAGTTACCTTCACCAAAACCTTCGTTGCCTTTTCTCTGAATAATTTCGAAGAACAATGGGCCAATCACGGTATCAGTAAAAATTTGCAGTAATTTATCTTCCTCACCAACTTTGTCAATTGCTTCACCGTCAATCAGTATTTGGTTTTTCTTCAAACGGGCTACATCTTCACCGTGATGAGGCAAGCGCTTATCAATACCATCAAAGTACGAATCTGGAGTTGACATAAAGCTCATGCCATCAGCACGCAGCGACTCAACCGTCTGGTAAATATCATCACTGCCCAGTGCAATATGCTGAATACCTTCGCCATTATGAATACTTAAATACTCTGCAATTTGGCTTTTGTCGTCAGACGACTCGTTAATTGGAATACGGATTTTTCCACATGGACTGGTCAATGCGCGCGACTTAAGGCCAGTGAGTTTGCCCTTAATATCAAAATAACGAATTTCTTTAAAATTAAATAAATCGCTGTAGAAATTAGCCCATTTATCCATATTTCCACGCTCAACATTGTGCGTAAGATGGTCAATATAAGTCAAACCTTGGCCGACAGGATGTTGATCAATACCCGCAATTGGGACAAAATCAATATCGTAAATATTAATGGCTTTATAACGATCAACTAAATAAAGCAGTGAGCCACCAATGCCACGAATCGCAGGGATTTGCAATTCCATCGGGCCAGCGCCCGAGGCAATAATTTCAACGCCTTTCTTCTTTAATTCGCTAACAGCAAAGTTTGCGTCTTCTACGCGAAACGCCATAGCATTTGCGCTTGGGCCGTGCGTCGAATAGAACTCATGGCTTTGACCTTGAGCTTCATTGTTAAGAATAAAGTTAATGTCGCCTTGGCGATAAAGCGTAACGTTCTTACTTCTATGTTTAGCAATAGCCACAAAGCCAAGTTGAGTAAACAATTCAGCCAATTGTTCAGGCTTGTTTGAGGCGTACTCAACAAATTCAAAGCCATCTGTTTTTAGTGGGTTTTCCCAAGTTTTAATCATTGCATCTTCTCCTGATAATTTTACAAAATTCTATTAATTCATTGCAAAGAGTGGCTCTTCCATGCCCATCTCTTGTGCCGCTTTAATTGCTAACTTCACCTCGGATAAAGTCAAGTCAAACAATTGGTCAAACGATTCAATGACAAAGTAAATCGGCTGATAAATGTCAATACGGTAAGGTGTTCTTAATACTTCAAGTAAATCAAACTCTTTAACGATAGGCTTGTCACTTAAAGCGTGTTGCAATTCCCCAATGGAAGACACTAGGCCGGCGCCATAAGCTCGATTACCGTGAGCTGTCCTAATTAAGCCAAACTCAACGGTGAACCAATACAATCTCGCCAACATAACTCTTTCTTCATCTGTTGCGCCCACTCCAGCCAAGCCATAGGTGTGGGTAAAGTGCGCAAACTGAGGGTCGTTCAATAAAGGCGTATGGCCAAATACTTCATGAAAAATATCGGGCTCTTGCAAATAATCAAGCTCTTGTGCTCTTCTAATAAAACTGGCAACAGGAAATTTCTTATTAGCCAGTAAATTAAAAAAACGATCAAAACTAATCAACGCCGACACCGGTGTCACCGACCAGCCAGAACTGTGCTGAATTTTTTCACTGACTTCATCACACTGAGGGATACGATCGCCTGGAAACGCCATCTGCTCCAATGCGCTAATATAAGAATCGCAAGCAGCATCCTTTAACGCGGGCGTTTGACGCTCAATCAATGTCTGCCAAACTTTGTGCTCTGAGACTGTGTAATGTATCTTGCCAAACTCGTCTGGAGTTTTTGCAAGGTAAGTTGTCATCTTCATGTCAATCCTTGTTATTTATAGCGACCTTTGCGCAAACCATGCTCAAACCTAAAATGATTTATATAAAGACCTTACTAGAGTATTATTGTAGTAAATAAATAGAGAAGAATGTATGCGTATCGAGCCTATATTCCAGAATTAATGCAGTTTTTATGCGTATTTTCTATATTTAATGCAGTTAGTTATGCACATATTGCAAAATGGTGTATAATCAGCGCCTCATGAAAACGCCAGAATCCCAATTAGACGAGTTTGACATTAGACTGCTCAATGCTCTTCAAGAAAACTCACGACTCACCAGTATCGAGCTGTCTCAAGTTGTTCACTTATCACCCACGCAATGCCAAAGACGCCTAAAGAAACTTGAAGAATCTGGCATTATATCCAGCTACTCTGCCATTCTTAATCGTGAAAAAGTGGGTTTTGAAATCATTGCCATTATTAACGTTTCACTGGGAAAACACACGCATTTCCCGGGTGAAGACTTTAAAAAACTGGTTAACGCACACCCCGAAGTGCTCGAATGCTGGACAATGATTGGTGAATACGACTTTATGCTGAAAGTAGTTGCAAAAAATCTGAATGACTTGACCAATTTCATGATGAAAGAATTGCTCGATATGCCTATTGTTGCCAATATTCGCTCTAATATTCTCCTGCAACAAATCAAGCTGACAACCGCTCTACCGTTGTAACTCTCTTTTCACCAATTATATCTCCTAGCGCGCCTTGTGCGCAACAAAGATACTCTGTATAATTGTCGTTTTTTCCAAATTCAATAGGTAACAACGTGAATTTAATCGATCAAATTGAAAACGAGCAACTAAGATCAGACATTCCTGAATTTTCTCCAGGTGATACCGTTGTCGTACAAGTAAAAGTCCGTGAAGGCAACCGTGAAAGACTTCAGGCTTTTGAAGGTGTTGTTATCGCTAAGAAAAACCGCGGTATTGGCTCAGCATTTACAGTGAGAAAAATCTCTCATGGCGAAGGCGTTGAAAGAGTTTTCCAAACACACTCATCATTGATTGACAGTGTGACTGTTAAGCGTTGCGGTAAAGTTCGTAAAGCGAAACTTTACTACTTGCGTGGCCTTACAGGTAAAGCGGCTCGTATTACTGAGAAGCTTAAAAAGAGATAAGCGAAATCTTATTTTAAAAATGCCAGTTTTTACTGGCATTTTTTTTGCCTAGCATTCGCACGTCAAGTAGAATGATTACCTATGGAAACGGCGTTAATCGAGCAATTTATTGATCACTACTGGCTCAGCTCTGGTGCCAGTAAAAACACCCTTTCTGCTTATCGCTCCGATCTCAGTATCTTTCACAAATGGCTTGGCAAACAAGCATTCTCATCTGTAGACGCAAAACGCATTCAAGACTATTTCAAAGAGCGTCAGCAAAAAGGCATGAGTGCCTCAACACAGGCCCGCATTCTTACTTGTATGCGCCTATTCTTTCATTACCTCCACGATAATGAGTTGATTAATAGCAATCCTGCAGCAGAGTTATCACACCCCAAACAAGAGCAAAAATTGCCAGTTTTCTTAAACATCAACGAGGTCGAAAGACTATTAGATACCCCAGATAATACCACTACATTTGGTAAGCGTGACAAGGCCATGCTTGAACTGCTTTATTCGTGTGGATTAAGGGTCTCTGAACTGATCAATCTCAGTTACCACAACATTCACCTTCGAGATGAATACGTTCGCATTCATGGCAAGGGCAATAAAGAAAGAATGCTGCCAATGGGTGAGATTGCGATTGATCATTTAACAGCGTACGAGCAAGAGGCAAGACCTCTGCTACTCAAGAATGGCCAGTGTGACAGTTTTTTCCTATCCAATCGAGGCAAGGCCATGTCTCGGCAGAATTTCTTCTATATCATCAAATCTTACGCTGTACAAGCTGGCATCGACAAACCGCTATCACCGCATTCCCTGCGTCATGCTTTTGCCACCCACCTAGTACAAAAAGGAGCGGATCTGCGCTCAGTACAACTGATGCTTGGGCATAGTGATATCTCCAGCACCCAGCTCTACACTCACATTCAAAATGCGCAGCTTAAAGCGCAGCATGCTAAACATCATCCGCGAGGGTGATGCACTCATAGAGCTAAAATATTGACACCTTAATGTCCATATTGCACAATGTGTACATATAAATAAAAGAACAGAACAATGACGACTAAAATTTCTACGGCGGATGCACGAAAAAACTTTTCAGATATTGTCAATAAAGTCTCTTACGGATCGGAGCAAATTATTCTCACGAGAAGAGGGCAAGAAGTTGCCGCTATTGTTTCTACTGACTCATTAAAGCTCCTTCAAAAAATCGAAGACACTATCGACATTGAAGATGCAATGAAAGCTCTTTCTGAGGGCGGAAACAACCTTTCTTCGCAGGAGGTTTGGAAGCAACTTGGGCTTTAGAATATGACATATTCTATTGAATTTAGACCGAGTGTTCTAAAAAGTTTAAAACGCCTACCAAAACAAGATTTGGTAAAAATCAAAAATAAGATTGACAGTCTTAGCAAGAACTTACCCGACCCAACAACAACAAAACTAAAAGGTAATAATCCTTTTCATAGAATAAGAGCAGGAAACTATCGCATCATTTATGAAATCAATAACAACCAATTAATCGTATTAGTTGTAAAAATTGGGCATAAAAAAGATATTTATAAAAGACTTACTTAAACCATTTTAAGAAAGTGAGATTTTAATAGTCCCACTCAAAATATCGGAACAAATCGATATGACCTAAAAAAACACTCATGTAAAGAGGCCTTACTGTCAAAAAAAACCACTTTAACAATTTAAACGAGTCTTTTGTTTTCCATTTTCATCAAAATTACCTAGGTTAAGCCAAGTTTGATACGCTTTTTTAATGCCAGGCCAATCGCTATCAATCATTGCAAACCAAGTGGTATCGCGGTTACGTCCTTTGTAAATAGTGGCTTGACGCCACATGCCTTCATAACTAAATCCAAACCGCGTGGCAGCCTTTTTCGATGGTGCATTTAGGGCATCACACTTCCACTCATAGCGCCGATAGCCGAGCTCATCAAACACTCTAGCCATCATTAAATACATCGCTTCTGTCGCCATGGGTGTTTGTTGCATTTTAGGTGAAAAATGAATATGACCTACCTCAATTGCGCCCACTGCTGGCGCGATTCGAAGATAGCTAGCCATGCCCACAATTTCACCATTCTTTTGATTGACAACAACGTAAAAAAGTGGATCACTGCCAGTAGAATACGCATTAAGCCATTTGATAAAACTGGTTAAATCTTCGAAAGGGCCATAAGGAAGATAGGTCCAGTTATGGTGACTTAAGTCCAATGAAAAAGCTGCAAAAAGGCATTTAGCATGCTTGACAACATCAAGTGATTCTAATCGGCAAAAACGTCCAATCATGGCCTCGGGTGATGGTGGCTGGCATGTCTGCCAATTATCAAGATCTAGGCCAACTAGCTGTCCAAGGGCATTATTTCGACTTTCAATTGACATGACTCGACTCCTAATTCAGGTTAACGATAAGACAACATCAATTGCGCCATGATGAAAAACATCGGCAAGGCGATGACAGAAACAACCGCCCAGAAACTAATATAAGCCTTAGGGCTGACTTTGAATGGCTCGCCTGAAAACGGCGACTTTGGCTCAGGAGCTACATCGCCCGGTCTAAGTACTTTTGGAAAAAGAAAACGATTCTCCCAAAGCTCCCAGTACAACGCAAAGCCAATCATTGCCAAAACCAGGCTTGCCGACTGTGGCTTTGTCCAAAATGCTTCGTAATAAAATACAAAAATCAACACGCTACAAATTGATGACAATATTTGCCCAGGCATATAATAAGACGGTCTTTTTTTATAGAGTGTCAGCGCAAAAGCACAGCTTAGCGCAATCAACGTGCAGTATCCAATTGCCCAAATTGGCATTACAAAACCACCTTCATCAACTACAAAAGATTCTTACCGTCAAAGACTTTGACTTCAAGATTGTCTGTGTCAATTTCATCAATACAACCAAGATTAACGCGAAAATGCCCAGGCATCCTCAGCGTTTCATTAAATGGATTAATGCCACACGTTTTGCAAAAAAAGTGCTTGGCCACTTTAGTGTCGAATTGATACAAACTCAATGCCCCACTACTGGCGTCAATGTCAAGCTCTTCAGGGGATAGGGTAAACATCGACATAACGATGCCTTTGCGTTTGCAGATTGAGCAATTACAGCGCAGTCCGTTCTCGATCGACTCCTGCTCGAAGCTAAAACTCACGGCGCCGCAATGGCAGCCTCCTTGGTATTTTTTCATAAAAACACTCCTATTTCAAAGAACACATAGATGACTATTTTGTCGACATTTGATAGGTGACAAAATCAATGGTGTGTGAAATCTTATCATAAAGCGCTCGCGCACGGCGATTATCACTTGCTGTTATCCAGCGAATAAATGGCCAGCTCCTTTCTTTAGCAATAGATTTCAACTCTTTGAATAATGCCTGAACTGCGCCGCTTCCTCGCGCATCCGAATGGACGTACAAATCATCCAAGAAGCCCACAACTGCACCTCTCAGTGGTGAAGGCATTTGTCGATAGTGCATAAAGCCAACCAATCTACCCGACTTATCCTTGACACCAATAGCGTAAAAGTTTTCACTCTCATTAATAATCCACGACCAAACCGTGTCGAGAATTTTTTGATCCATGGGCATCTGATAAAAATCCGCATAACCGCGGTACAACTGCTCCCACTCAAGGCGCTCCCACTCAAGGAGTTTTTCAACTTTCATTGCTGTTAATATCGAATAGTCTGAGAACGAGATTTGCTGTAGTAAAGTACTGCAAAAACAAGATTAAGAGTGATGCCAAGTATTGGCGTGGGCCCCGAAGTTGCCTCAGTTACAAGATGATAAACAAGGGCTGCAGCCCAAATTAAATTGATTAACACAAAAGTGACTGCCGCTTGATTTAATCGATCACGAGCAAAATTCGGCAATTGCCAACCAATAATACCAACAACAATAAACATCGTTGCGAACGCTTGTGTCATGGTAATTAAATTAGGCGTTGCCGCCATATTGGTTACTTCCAATACCATTGATGATGCCAGCCAAAAAACAACACCGTTGAGGATATTGAATGCCGCTTGCAATTTAAATACATTGCTTAAATTGAAAAAACTCATTGCCAGCCTCCAATCAAAATATTAAGTATATCTCAATATAAGCGCTAATCGACACTTTAAATCATAGACTTGCGAATGGGGAGTAGTTTTAATAAAAAATATAGTAAATTATCGTTTTTATTAAAATAAAGTGATAAATATTGATAAAAATAACAAAAAAAAAGACCCATTATTTGCCAAATAATGGGTCTTTTATCTATTTATTGGTTAAAAATTCTTATTTTTTAACGAATTATATACAATTTAGCGTTTTTTAACTATTTAATGAAAAAACTAAACAACCTGTTTTAATGCGTCTTCCAATCGCTGAACAGCACTATCAACGTCTGCAAGTTTGTCTAATCCAAACAAACCTAGGCGGAATGTTTGGTAATCATCACCCTCGTCGCACTGAAGCGGTACGCCTGCAGCAATTTGCACACCCAAAGCGCTGAATTTAGAGCCGTTTTGCATTGCCGTGTCATCGGTGTAACTAACAACAACGCCTGGCGCTTGAAAGCCTTTGGCAGCAACACTCTTAATGCCGTGGCCCTCGAGCAGTGCTCTCACTCGATCACCCAGCTCTTGTTGATTGGCTTTGGCTTTATCAAAACCAAAAGCTTCGGTTTCGATAATCGTGTCTCTGAATTTTTTGATGGCGTCGGTTGGTAGTGTCGCGTGATAAGCGTGGCCACCATTCTCATACGCTTGCATTATTTGCAACCACTTCAAAAGATCACAGGCAAAGCTCGTGCTCTTTGTTGATGGAATTATGGTGTTGGCGCTCTCTGCCAACATCACCATACCGAATGCTGGTGAAGCACTCCAGCCTTTTTGTGGTGCGCTAATTAAGACATCAACACCAAGATCTTTCATGTCAATCCAAATAGTACCTGAAGCAACACAATCCAACACCAACATACCGCCCACCGAATGCACGGCGTCGGCTAATGCTTTGATATAGTCATCGGGAAGAATAATGCCGGATGCTGTTTCAACGTGTGCCGCAAATACGAAATCTGGCTTCTCTGTTTTAATCGAGGCGACTACCTCGTCAATCGGCGCTGGCGCAAATGGCGCTTGAGAATTATCATCCGCCCTTCTTGCTTTATGGACTATTTCCTCAGAGGGAATACTTGCCATCTCAAAAATTTGCGTCCAACGAAAACTAAACCAACCGTTACGCACAACAAGGCATTTTTTATCTGTGGCGAATTGTCTTGCAACCGCTTCCATTGCGTAAGTGCCACCACCGGGTACCAAAACCACCGCTTCTGCGTTATACACAGACTTTAGCGACGTGGAAACGTCGTTCATCACTGCTTGGAATGATTGCGACATATGATTTAATGAGCGGTCTGTAAAAACGACTGAATACTCTAACAATCCATCAGGATCTACGTTTGATAATAAGCCTGGCATATTTTTCTCCGATTAATAATGGCATTGAAATACACCACTAAAGTGCATTTATATTTTATATGTGAATAATAAAGTCTTCATCATACTACTGAAGAAAGAATAATAGACCAGATCTAATAATTAGATAGGCCATCAAACGGGACTATATATACTGAACCTCTAGGATTTCGTAAATAATGTCGCCTTTTGGCGCTTTAACGGTAACTTCATCACCCTCTTCATTGCCTAATAATGCCTTAGCAATTGGAGAATGGCAAGAGATCTTGCCCAAAGAAATATCGGCCTCGTCTTCGCCAACGATTTGATAAGCGGTCTCGCTGTCATCAGCCAGATTCATCAAGCTAATTGTGGTGCCAAATACGCAACGACCGTCTTGATTAAGTTGAGTAACATCAATCACTTGCATGCGTGAAAGCTTTGAGCCAATTTCTTGAATACGGCCTTCGGCAAACGCTTGCTCTTCTTTAGCGGCGTGATACTCGGCGTTTTCTTTAAGATCACCATGCTCTCTAGCCGTGGCAATATCACTAACGATACGCGGGCGCTCTACATCCTTAAGATGGGACAACTCAATTTCTAGCGCCTTGAGGCCAGCAATGGTCATTGGTATTGCTTCCATAAATTTTTACTTACCTTTAATTATGTAGAGACTGAAGCGAACGCACTTCAAGCATTTCGTTTGAATTTAAGCCATCGATCATCGCGTTAGCCGCAGCAACTGTTGTTGTACAAGGCACTTTATGCACCAAGGCCTGACAACGAATCACGGCCGCATCTGCAAGACCCTGGGTGTCGTCGGTAGAATTAATGATTAAGGCGATTTCATCGTTTTTAATCATATCGACAATATGCGGGGAACCTTCAGAAACCTTGTTGACCATTGTACATTCAACGCCTGCCTCGTTAAGTATTTCCTTGTTGGTACGGGTTGAGACAATTTCAAAACCATTGCGTACCAATTTTTCACCCAAACTCACCAAGTGGCCGCGATCTAAGTTGCGTAAACTAACAAATACTCTGCCACAGGTAGGTAGGATTTCACCAGCCGCCAAGAAGGCTTTATCAAATGCTGCTGGAAAAGTACTGCCAATACCCATTACTTCGCCCGTAGAGCGCATTTCTGGCCCTAGAATTGGGTCAACACCCAAGAACTTATTAAACGGGAAAACGGACTCTTTAACCGAAAAATGTGTTGGGATAACCTCTTCGGTAAAGCCTTGTTCTTTCAATGAAACTCCCGCCATTACTCGTGCAGCAATATTCGCAAGAGGAACGCCAATTGCTTTAGAAACAAAAGGAACGGTGCGAGACGCCCTTGGATTGACTTCAATCACATAGATTTCGCCGTCTTGATAGGCAAGTTGCGTGTTCATTAATCCAATTACTTTTAGCTCTCTCGCCATTGCAATCACTTGCACTCGCATTTCATCACAAACATCTTTTGGTAGCGAATATGGTGGCAACGAACATGCCGAATCACCCGAGTGGATGCCAGCTTGCTCAATATGCTCCATGATGCCGCCAATAACAACATCTGTGCCGTCACTGATGATATCAATATCAACTTCAATCGCATGATCTAAAAATGAATCCAGCAATACAGGGGAGTCGTTAGACACCTGTACGGCAGTGTGCATATAGCGTTCAAGACTGTCCTTGTCGAATACAATTTGCATCGCACGCCCACCAAGAACATAAGACGGTCGAACAATCAATGGAAAGCCAATAGCATCCGCAATAGCAATGGCTTGCTCTTGTGAGCGTGCCGTGCCATTATGTGGCTGTTTCAAGCCTAATTTTTGAATCATTTTTTGGAAACGCTCTCTATCTTCCGCCAAATCAATAGCATCTGGGCTGGTGCCAATAATTGTGGCGCCACTATCCTCAAGGGCTTGCGCTAATTTCAACGGCGTCTGCCCACCATAATGCACAATAATGCCCTCAGGTTTTTCAACTTCAATAACCGCCAGTACATCTTCTAGCGTTAACGGCTCAAAATACAACCTGTCAGAGATATCATAATCGGTTGAAACGGTTTCTGGGTTGCAGTTAACCATGATGGTTTCGTAGCCGTCTTCTCTAAGCGCCATTGAAGCGTGAACACAACAATAATCAAACTCGATGCCTTGACCAATACGGTTCGGGCCACCGCCCAAAATCATGATTTTTTTGTTGTCTGTTGGATTGGCTTCGCACTCTAACTGGTAAGTGGAATACAGGTAAGCTGTTTGCGTATCAAACTCCGCCGCGCAACTGTCTACGCGCTTAAATACTGGCTTGATATTAAGAATCTGTCTTCTTTGGCGCACCGCCTCCTCGCTACAATACAGCAAACTGGCAAGACGACTATCAGAAAAACCTTTGCGCTTTAATTGGAATAAAGTGTTGCGATCAACTTCAGCAATAGGCAGGCCGGTAATTGCAATTTCAGACTTCACCAGATCTTCAACCTGAGCCAAAAACCACGGATCGATTTTTGAAAGATCAAAAACTTCTTCCTGTGTCATGCCAAATCTAAAGGCATCGGCAAGGTAGAAAATTCTATCGGGGCCAGCTGAAATTAGCTCACTACGGATTCTACTGTGTGCATCATCGGCACTTAGGTCAACAATAGGATCTAAGCCCGATTTGTCGGTCTCGAGACCACGAAGTGCTTTTTGCAAAGACTCTTGGAAGGTTGAGCCCATCGCCATTACTTCGCCAACCGATTTCATTTGTGTGGTTAAGCGATCGTCTGCTTGCGGGAATTTTTCGAAGGCAAATCTTGGAATTTTAGTGACAACATAGTCAATACTTGGCTCGAATGAAGCCGGTGTCTGGCCACCAGTAATGTCGTTAGTAAGCTCGTCAAGGGTGTAACCCACAGCCAGTTTCGCAGCCACTTTAGCAATTGGAAAGCCGGTTGCTTTTGAAGCCAAGGCCGACGAACGGGAAACTCTAGGGTTCATCTCAATAACGGTCAATCGACCGTCTTCAGGATTAATGGCAAATTGCACATTTGAGCCACCGGTATCAACCCCAATTTCTCTCAGTACCGCTAGAGAGGCGTTACGCATCACTTGGTATTCTTTATCGGTTAGTGTTTGTGCAGGTGCAACCGTGATGGAGTCACCGGTATGAATGCCCATCGGATCAAAATTCTCAATCGAACAAATAATAATGCAATTGTCTTTGTGGTCGCGCACCACTTCCATTTCAAACTCTTTCCAACCAAGAATGGACTCTTCGACCAACAGTTCATTAGTCGGAGATAAATCCAGGCCGCGTTGACAAATTTCAACAAATTGCTCTTTGTTGTAAGCAATACCGCCGCCAGAACCACCCATCGTAAAAGAAGGGCGAATAATTGTTGGAAAGCCAACAGTTTCTTGAATTTTTAAGGCATCTTCTAAATTATGTGCAACAGCAGCTTTTGGCATATCCAGACCAATTTTCAGCATTGCCTTACGGAATAAATCACGATCTTCCGCTTTGTCAATGGCCTCTTTGTTGGCGCCAATCATTTCCACGTTGTACTTTTCTAATACGCCGTTATAGTCCAAATCTAGTGCGCAGTTAAGCGCTGTTTGACCGCCCATTGTTGGCAATAGCGCATCGGGTCTTTCTTTCTCGATGATTTTTTCAACCGTTTTCCATTCGATTGGCTCGATGTAAGTCGCATCCGCCATTGTTGGATCAGTCATGATCGTGGCTGGATTTGAGTTTACCAAAATCACTCGGTAGCCCTCTTCGCGTAGCGCTTTACATGCCTGAGCGCCGGAGTAGTCAAACTCACAAGCCTGGCCAATTACAATAGGGCCTGCGCCGATGATTAAAATGCTTTTTATGTCTTGTCTTTTTGGCATGATTCTCTAAATAAAATTATTCACTACTTACGGCTGGCAGGCCATCCAAAATGGCCATTTCTCTTTCACTAAAATACAATTGTCGCTGAACTGTATACGCATCCTCCGATGCAAATGAAACAGTCACATTTGTTTTATCTCCTTCTGAACTGAGTACATCCAGCGCATTTAATGTTCTTTTCTCAACACCGTCCAAGCCATCAAACATGCTTGCGTCTAAATTCGCATCGGCCACTGTGCCGGTCAAATCACGCAACGTTGTCGAACCAAAAAATGGCAGAACCAAATAAGGTCCTTGACCAATACCCCAAGCGCCCATTGTTTGGCCAAAATCCTCATCACCTTTCTTCAGATTCATCTCGCTGGCAACGTCAAATAAGCCACCCAAACCCACGGTTGAGTTAACCGCTACACGACCTACTGTTTCAAAGCCCTCGTCAAAGCGAAATTGCAGCAATTGATTTACACCGGTGGCTACGTCCCCCAAATTAGAGAAAAAATCACTCAATCTGTCTTTAAAAAACGACGGCATTATTTTTTCATAACTTCGTGCTGCAGGCTTGATAAAAGCCTCATCTAAAGCCTGATTAAAACTAAAAAATACCCGGTTAATATTCTCCAAAGGATCGTTGTTCGCACTAGCGGAAAACGCCAAAGAGAGAGCTAAAAGCAAGCCAATTAAGGGTTTTCTCATGTCGACATGCTCTCAATAAATTGATCAAACAAACCGCTTACATCGTGCGGGCCAGGTGAGGCCTCAGGATGCCCCTGAAAACTAAAGGCCGATTTTCCTTTAACACTAACGCCTTGAATAGTCTGGTCAAAGAGTGAGCGATGGGTCACCTCTAAATGCACAGGCATATCAACTTCTGAAACCGCAAAACCATGATTCTGTGAAGTAATCATAACCTGTCCTGTAGCCAGATCTTGCACTGGGTGGTTGGCACCATGATGACCAAATTTCATTTTCTCAGTCTTTGCACCACTAGCAAGCGACAACAACTGGTGACCTAAGCAAATACCAAAAATAGGTATATCTTTGTCAAGTATCGTTTTAATACTATCAATGGCGTAATCGCAAGGCTCCGGATCGCCCGGACCATTGGAAAGAAAAACGCCGTCAGGTTCGATTGCTAAAATTTCTTCTGCGCTCGCTTGTGCATTAAAAACAGTTAATTCACAACCGCGATCAACCAGCATTCTTAAGATATTTTTCTTAACGCCATAATCATAAACAGCCACTTTGAATTTTGCATCAGTTTTGATAAAGTCTGACGCTTCTAAATCGTAACTGCCTTGATTAAAACTGTATGAATCAGTAGTAGAGACCACTTTTGCCAAATCCATGTTTTTCAATCCGGCAAAACCTTGGGCTTTGGCAATGGCTTCTTTTTCATTAATATTTTCACCAGCAACAATACAGCCTTTGAGTGCACCGTTGACGCGCAAATGTCGCGTTAATGCTCGGGTATCAATATCTGAAATAGCAACAATATTATTGCTCGATAGGTATTCATCAAGACTCATTTGCGAGCGCCAAGAACTTACCGCTAACGGTAAGTCGCGAATAATGAGGCCGGCTGCATAAATGGCGTCAGACTCTTCGTCAACTTTATTTATGCCAGTATTGCCAATATGAGGATAAGTGAGTGCAACAATTTGTTGCGAATAAGAAGGGTCGGTAAGGATTTCCTGGTAACCAGTCATGGCAGTATTGAATACCACCTCTCCAACTGTATCGCCATTAGAGCCGATTGATTGGCCCCAAAAAAGTTGACCATCTTCAAGTGCTAATAAGGCGGGGTGAGGCAAAATAAATCTCCAATAAAAATCACAAAAAAACTTCGCAAATTTTACCATGCGATGGTTTTTTATTTAAGATCAAATGTTATAATTATGACATTAATCGCTAAATAAAATAATTGTGAATTTGTTCGTCAATGGTGAGAATGTAAAACTGCCTGATAATGCCAATATTAAGGACTTAATTGAACATCTAGGCTGTCAAGACCAGAGAATTGCACTGGAAGTCAACGAGACCATCATTCCCAAATCCACTCACGAACAATTCTTGCTATCCGATAACGATAAAATCGAAATTATTAAAGCTGTTGGTGGTGGCTAGTCAATCAATAACAAGCGCCCAGAAAATTAGGAAATTCTTACTAGCTTGAGGCGCACCTATTTTTTTCCGACAGGACTTTAGTTAACCTAAATTACTTAGGGAAAAATCACAACAACAAAAAGATTGCAAGAATTTAGATAAACCACTCTTGTGGTATCTCAGACAACGGCTCCACCCTAAACTGCTGCTGAACGCCAGACTCTAAACGCACCTCTATATCAACCGAAGCTTCTTTCCTTCCTTGAGAGTAGCGCGCTATGACTCTTGCAGCCGTCTTAAGGTCTTCTTGATTAGGCTTGCCATCAATCAGCGCCAATGGACCATTACAGCTTGTTGGGTAAAGATTGGAATATTGATTACGATAACCTTCCATAAATTTAACCTCGCCTTCTTCTCTGGCAACAATGAGTTTAAAGCGTTTATTTGGGCGAATGTGTCTGCCCACTTTAAGCATCATAAGATCATCCAATTGATATTCGCGCGAGCCCCTAGCTTCCCACATATCAACCAACTTATCCGAGTATTTTTTATCCGTTAAAAAGCAACAACCGCCTGCAGGTGTAGCATAATCATCAAAGCCGTATTCTTTGGCCAAGGCCATTTGCGGCTTTCTGTTACGGCCCGAAAAATCAAGCAACTGCTCACGATCAACCCAGCCTTCAAGCTCAGGTTTTGTTGGCGGTAAATGCTTTGCGCATAATGGGCGCAATAGCAATTCATTGGCACCAGACTCTTGTTGTACGATAGGCATGGTTTCTTTGCGTTGTGACATCGGTCTTTGGCCCATCACTTCGCCAGTAATAATGAAATCGAAATCGTTTTCAAGCATCCACTCTTTAGCTTTTCTCACCATAAAGCCCTTGCAATCCAGACACGGATTCATGTTTTTTCCGTAACCGTGTTTAGGGTTTAAAAGTACGTCGCGATACTCCTCAATGACATCAATAATGTGCAGTTTTATGCCTAATTGCTCAGCAACCCAAAGGGCGTTATTGCGTTTTGGTTTGTCTGATTTCTGTTTGCGAATTGCATGGGTATGGCCTTCCACACAAAAGCCTGTAAAAAAGTTGATACCCTCGACATGAATGCCTTGGTCGATCATTAACTTGGTGCTTAGGAGTGAGTCTAGACCACCGGAAATAAGAGATACTGCTTTAATAGGTTTTGTTGCTGCTTGCGTCATAATAAAATTTTAATTGTTATTTTTACTTGTTATTTCTGGTGCCAGAAACTCGACACCACTCGTCTTTTTGCTGCACTTCAAGGCAATCGAAATGCCCTTTGTACGCCTCTAATATCATTTCTAATTGCTCATCCAAAATACCAGAAAGAACAACCTCCCCACCCTTTTTAACAAGACCGGAGAAAGTTGACTCCAACTCCACTAAAGGGTTGGCTAGAATATTAGCAACCAATAAATCACACTTTTCAAGCACTACATTATCATCAGTATGATGGATGGCAATAATCTCATCACACTGGTTATTCGCAACATTGGCTTTTGTTGCCAGTACGGCCTGAAGATCGTTATCAATAGCGACAACACTTGTTGCGCCTAATTTAGCCGCTGCAATCGCCAGAATGCCTGTGCCAGAACCATAGTCAATCACCACTAAATCTTTGGGTGGGTGATTGTCTAAATGCTGCAAACACAAATCCGTTGTTTGGTGTGTACCGGTACCAAATGCCAAACCAGGATCCATATCAATAACAATAGCATCGTCGGGCAGTTCAGACTGAGCCTCCCACGATGGACAAATCCAAATTCGATTGCCAAATTGCATTGCATGAAAATCTTTCTTGCACTCGTCTTCCCAGACGCGATCTGCCAATACCTCAAAATTCAATACCTTGGTGTCACACAAATCCAACAATGTTTTACTGACATGGCTTTGATCAACACCCATATCAAACAAAGCATTAATGGTAACGTGCTGCCATAATGGCGTTTCACCCACTGGCGGCTCATAGATAGCATCATCGTGCGTATCTAAATAAGTAATCGACACGGAGTCCAGACCCATTAACACCTCAGAAACTAAATCTGCATTCGCTTGATCCGTTTGTAGTGATAACTGCATCCAATCCATAGGCGAAATATTATACCCGTTCAACAAAAACCAAGTAAATCATTAAATTGGCTGGCTGGAACGACTAAATAAAATAAGTTGCAGTTGCAGTTGCAGTTGCAATGCATCCGCACACCGCCCGTTGCAATGTGATTATTAAATCACGTAGAAAGATTGTGAAAATATGTTTATTTTCGCATTTAACAAAACCTCTGTAACCACCTTTTGCGATGCAATTATTGATCACATCAAGGCGTAAGAAGTTCGAAAAATAGGAGTTTATAGCCTATAAATGACTGGTTTGAGAGTTTCGACAACAACGATGTGGTTAACTAAGTACGCACAACCCTAGAGAAGGCTTTCGACTGAAGCGAGAGCTTCAGCAAGTTTGGTTGGGTCTGTACCACCACCTTGCGCCATATCCGGTCGCCCCCCTCCCTTACCACCGACTTGCATCGCAACATGGTTGAGGATTTTTCCAGCTTGGTACTTATCGGTTAAGTCTTTGGTAACAGCTGCAACTAAGGCGACTTTATCACCATCAACAACCGCTAGCACAATCACTGCAGAGCCTAATTTATCTTTTAGTTTGTCCGCTAAATCACGCAAATCTTTAGCGCCAACACCGGTAACTTCAGTTGCAAGAAACTTAACGCCTTTAACCTCTTTGGCTTGACCGGTTAATTTATCGCCTTGAGAGCTGGCCAATTGTTTTTGGAACGACGCAATTTGCTTTTCAAGAACTTTTTGATTTTTAATCAGTTGAGCTACCTTATCCACAGCTTGAGCGCTGTTAGATTTGGTCAGTTTTGCAATTTGATTAAGGCTGGATTCTGTTTTTTTATCTAGCTGATAAGCATCAAATCCTGTCGCTGCTTCAATGCGGCGAATGCCAGCTGCAATACCACTTTCTGATAGAATTTTAAAACGACCAATATCACCCAAACGCTCAACATGAGTACCACCACAAAGCTCAACTGAGAAATTGTCATCGCCCATCAAAAGCACGCGAACGCTGTCACCGTATTTTTCACCGAATAGCGCCATTGCGCCTTTTTTCTTAGCAGTTTCAATGTCGGTTTCTTCGGTCTCAACTTGAGCATTACCAAGGATTTGCCTGTTGACAATCGCTTCGACTTTATTAAGATCTTCGCTAGTAATGACTTCGTCGTGAGAAAAGTCAAAGCGTAATTTATCCGATTCAACTAATGAACCTTTTTGCTGTACACCATCACCCAAAATTTGTCTTAAAGCCTCATGCATAAGGTGCGTTGCTGAGTGGTTGTTCATAATCTTCTTGCGTCGTTCAACATCCACCCTAGCTTCAACAGCATCGCCTACACTCAGTGTGCCGCTGACCAAAGAGCCATAATGCTCAAAAGCACTGGAAGCTTGTTTTTGCGTATCGGTTACTCGGAATTCAACATTACTTGCTACAAGTACGCCGCTGTCGCCAACTTGTCCGCCGGATTCGCCGTAAAAACTGCTTTGATTAAGGATAACAATCGCCTCATCACCTTCAACGATCGAATTCACTTTGGCGCCGTCTTTAATAATCGCGGCAATATTTGCGCTATTCTCATAAAGCGCATAGCCCAAAAAGTCTGTCGCTTCGCCGACGGCAACCGATGCAGATTTGGCGTCGAAATCGCCCGCTTGGCGAGCGCGAGTTTTCTGAGCCTCCATTGCCTTGTCAAAGCCAGCCATATCAATCGTTAGGCCGCGCTCTCTGGCAACATCAGCGGTTAAATCGACTGGGAAGCCGTAAGTGTCGTACAGCTTAAAAGCTGTTTCGCCATCAATTTCTTTGCCTTTTAATTCGCTGATTGCGGATTCTAAAATACCCATACCAAGATCAAGTGTCTGAATAAAACGCCCCTCCTCTTTCTTGAGTACTTTTTCAACATTGGCAAGATTTTCAGCCATTTCAGGGCAGGCAACTCTGTACTGGCTAGCCAAAATCTTGGCCAACTTGTAAAAGAAGACATCTTTAATGCCTAGTGTATGTCCGTGACGAATGGCGCGACGAATAATTCTCCTAAGAACATAACCTCGTCCTTCGTTAGAGGGAAGAATGCCATCAACAATCATAAAGGCTGTTGAGCGAATATGATCAGCAATCACTCTGACCGAAGCATTGTCATCAGTGATGTTATTTTCTTTTGGTGTTAGGGCAACAATTTCAACGGTAATTTCCTTAAAGCTATCAATGTCATAGTTGTTATTTTCGTGCTGTAGCACTGCTGCCAAACGTTCTAAGCCCATGCCAGTATCAATGCCAGGCGCCTCAAGCGGTACAAGCGTGCCGTCTTTTTGACGGTCAAACTGCATGAATACTAAATTCCAAATTTCGATAAAACGATCGCCATCTTCTTCGGGGGTTCCTGGAGGACCGCCCCGAATATGATCGCCGTGGTCGTAGAAGATTTCACTGCAAGGGCCGCAAGGGCCGGTATCGCCCATTTGCCAGAAGTTGTCCTTGGCACCGCAACGGGAGATTCGATCCGCAGGGAAGCCAATTTCATTAACCCAGATATCAACCGCCTCGTCATCGTCTTCAAAGACACTCACCCAAAGTTTTTCTTTGGGTAGTTTTAATTCTTCGGTTAGAAATTCCCAAGCAAAACCAATCGCCTCAGTTTTAAAATAATCACCAAAACTAAAGTTGCCAAGCATTTCAAAAAATGTGTGATGACGGGCTGTGTAGCCTACATTCTCTAAATCGTTATGCTTGCCACCTGCTCTAACGCATCGCTGACAAGAAACGGCACGCTTATCATCTCTTTTAACCGCACCAATAAAAACATCCTTAAAAGGCACCATACCGGCATTAACAAAAAGTAGTGTTTTGTCGTTATGAGGCACCAACGAGGCGCTGGCCTCAATTGTATGACCATTACTTTCAAAATAACTAAGGAATTTTTGTCGAATCTCGGCGGCTTTCATGTGTCTGTTAAATTAACGAAAGTCGCTAATTATACGCACAGGCTCACTATAGCGCAAAGAACTCCTGTAGGCAATCGCACAATTTAGCGTGTACGTCAGACTCTAGGGAGCCCAACTTTTTAACAAAGCAAAGCTTATCAATAACTCGCATTTGATCGAGCATGATATAGCCCTTCGAATTGTCAAAGTTGCATTCAATTCGGCTGGGTAATTTTTCGCACTCGGTTGTCATTGGTGCGACAATTCTATTGGGAAGCGTATTTAGCTCAACAGGCGAGATAATGGCACAAAGGCCTAGATTATCAACAACGCGGCCTTTATCGGGATTTTTTAAAACAAGCCAGACATCAAATCGATTCAAACTCTCTTCTACCATTTCCATTGTATCTGTAACCCCATCAATTCATTGTCGATTTGCCAAGCCACTCTTGGCTTTTTTTCTGCGGTAATTAATAATCCCTCGCCGAGCACTACAAATTCTAATTCTTTGCCAGCTAGGTTTGCAAGCTCAACAATGGGTTTAGGAATGCGGATTCCTTGCGAGTTACCAATTTTGATTATTTGCGCCATACGTAAGTAATTATATTGTAATTACTTACGTATGGCAAGTGCGTCTTTACACTCATAGAGTGTAAGTTTCGTAGAAACGGAAAAACCCCTAACTCAGCAACTCAACACTGCCGGCACCGAGTCTTGCGACTTCTGCATGCTCGCCAGAAAGATCAATTACCGTTGTTGGCTCGGGTGGGCAATGCCCTGCATCAATAACAATTTCAACCAAATTGCCAACGCTATCCTCAACATCCCAAGCATTGTAGAATTCGGTGTCTCCAAGAATAAGTGAAACACTCATTAATGGCTCTTCCAACCCATCCAAAATCGCTTGCACTACCTTGTGATGGGAGATTCTCAGGCCAATTGTTTTTCTTTTTGAGTGTAGAAGCCTATTGGGCACACCTCTTGCACCTTCCAGAATAAAGGTATAGGCGCCGGGCAATATTTTCTTCATTAGGCGAAACGAGGTGTTATCCAACTTTGCGTATTCGCCAACATGAGATAAATCGCGCATCATCAAGGTAAAGTGGTGGTGTTTATCCAGCTCTCTAATTCGCCTAATTTGCTCTAGGCCATTCTTGTTTCCCAGCGTGCAGCCCAAGGCATATCCAGAATCCGTTGGATAGGCAATGACGCCACCAGAATTGAGTACTTCGATTACTTGCTTAACGTAGCGATCTTGCGGATTATCTGGATGAATGCTGATTAATATTGACATAGGAGGCCTTTGAATAAACCATTTTAAAATTTGTTGAGTAATAAAAATGAGTAAAAAATGTGTAAAAATTTAAAATTAATAGCACTAGTTATTGATGAGGGTTTTTCTGTGTTTTTTAGTATTTTTAGCCTCAACCCTTTGGGATAGGATGTTTTCTCTATTTTCCCATGTTAAATTTTATCGCTTTACAGTAAGTATGACTTCTAAAATTATGCCTTGAAAAGTAAATAAAACCCCATTATCAAATTTATAATGGTTTATTCAAAGGCCTTCCAAAGTGTTTCCAAATTTCATTACTGGATTTAGGTAAGTCGGCCAAGCGACCCATCCGAATTCTTTGGTTAGGCCAGCCGTGATAATCAGAACCGCACGATGAAAGCAAATTAAATTCGCTCGCCCATTGTGCGCTCCAGCTTATCTCGTCATCGGTGCTGGTTGCTGTGATTACTTCCATGGCGTCGCCGCTAGCCTCTTTGAAATCCAGCAGCATTTTCTTAATTTTGGTGTTTGTCATACGGTAACGAAAAGGGTGTGCCAGTACCGCTCTACCGCCCGCAGCGTGTATCCAGCCAATAACCTCATCAAACTCCTTCCACTCGACCCGAGTACCGCCAGGCTTCTTACCTACAAGAAAACGCCTAAAGACGGATTTCATATCCTTGCAATAGCCCTCTTGAATAAGCATTTGTGCAAAATGCGTGCGAGTTAACATCGGAGTTTTGCTCAGTGCTTGTGTTTTCTCCATGGCGTCTGCAATACCTGCACGTCTTAACCCAAGTGCAATACGTTCAGCCCGTTCAGTCCTTTGCTCTTGGTTGTGTCGCAATCCTGCTTGCAGCTCTTCACATCCTGCGTCAACGTCAAGACCAACGATATGAATGGTCATATTACGCCAAAAAGCCGATATTTCCACGCCGGCAACTAAGTTCACGGGTAATGCGGCGGCAGCCTCTTTAGCCTCAGCTAGGCCATCTGTTGTGTCGTGATCTGTTAATGCAAATAAATCACAACCCGACTCATTAGCAAGCGCAACCACGGCGCTCGGTGACAATACGCCATCGGAGTAGTAAGAATGATTGTGTAGGTCCGCTTTCATTGACTACGAATTATAGTCTAAAACAAGGTTACACTCCGCTTGCTGAAATGTAACAACAGAGGTTAGCATGAGCAGTATTGTCGTTTATAATGACCTGCATGAAAAATTGGTACATGATTCAATCCAAGCCTAGGCAAGAACTTATCGCTGAGCAAAATCTGTTAAATCAGAGTTATACAGTTTTCCTCCCAAAAGCGACTATTAACAATAAGATTGTGTCACTTTTCCCACGTTATTTATTTGTCCAATTGGACGACAAAGCCCAAAGTTGGACGCCTATCCACTCCACCCGAGGTGTTTCTAATTTTGTAAGGTTTGGTCTGCAATTTGCCAAAGTACCGAATGATGTTATCGACTGCATCAAAGAGCGTCACAACCAAACCGTCGACAAAATCATAGAGTTAAGTAATTTCAAGTCTGGCGATAAAGTGCAAATAACCGAAGGCGCATTCGAAGGCTGTGAAGCTATTTTCAATAGCTATAACTCCGATGAGCGCATATGTTTACTGATGAATTTGATTGGCAAACAACACCAGATAGTCTTGCCAAAAAAATCTGTCGTCGCTGTTTAATGGGTGAGAGGCTTATTCTTTATATGATGAATGCTCTATTGCACCGCAGTGCAATTGTTCACTATAATCTTGACTAATAATATTACTAAATAACTTATGTGCGGAATCGTTGGCGGAGTTAGCAATAAAGACATCACCCCTGTTTTACTAGACGGACTCAAGCGTTTGGAGTACCGTGGCTACGACTCTGCAGGCGCTGTCGTCTTATGCAAAAACAATCGCTTTAATCGTGCTCGCGCTGTTGGCAAGGTGATCAACCTTGAAAATCGCATCAAAGACAAAAAAACCCCTTTAGTCGGCAATATTGGTATTGCTCATACTCGCTGGGCAACGCACGGTGAACCGTCCAATAAAAATGCCCACCCACATATTTGTAATCACAGCGTCAGTGTTGTCCATAACGGCATTATAGAAAATTACCTAGGCCTGAAAAGTTCGCAAAAAGACCAAGGCTATAAATTCACCTCAGACACAGATACAGAAGTTATTGCCCATGCCATTCACTTGGCCATGCAAAGTGCTAGTTCACTGCTTGAGTCGGTACAACAAGCAATAGCGACATTTGATGGTGCTTACGGCCTAGGAGTAATTTCTCCCAACTATCCGGACACGCTTATTGCCACACGCAAAGGCTCACCACTGGTCATTGGTATTGGTAAAAATGGCAACTATATTGCCTCAGATCAAATGGCATTATTACCAGTCACTAAAGAATTTATCTTTCTTGAGGAGGGTGATATTGCCGAGATTACTTTGGAAAAAGTCACAATTTATGACGTCAAAGGCAATGTTGTTGAACGCCCTGTTAAAACCTCAAAACTTAAAAGTGGTCAGGTAGCTTTGGGCAACTATCAGCACTTTATGCAAAAGGAGATCTTTGAGCAGCCACAAGCAATCAGAGACACTCTGGAATCACGCATTACCAAAGAAAATGTTTTGATTTCTGCCTTTGGCTCTACAGCACATCGCATCTTCAAGAAGATTAAGCAGGTTCAAATTATTGCCTGTGGCACCAGTTACAATGCCGGCCTTGTTGCAAAATACTGGTTTGAAGACATTGCTAAAATTCGCTGCAACATTGAAGTGGCTAGTGAATATCGCTATCGCCACCCAATTCTCTTGGATGGAACACTTTTCGTCACCATTTCACAAAGCGGCGAAACTGCAGATACGCTTGAAGCACTCAAAACAGCCAAGAAAATTAATAACAAAATCAACACCTTATCTATTTGCAACTCAGCAGAATCTAGCATTACCAGAGAATCAGAGCTCACTTTTCTCACCCATGCAGGACCTGAGATTGGCGTTGCCAGCACCAAGGCCTTTACCACGCAACTGGTCGCCCTCGCATTACTTGTTACCTCTATGGGTGTGACTCAAAAAACCATCGATAAACAGCGCGAAAAAAGAATTGTTGCAGGCTTAAAACGCCTTCCTGGCTTGGTTAGCAAAGCGCTGATGCAAGAAGACCAAATCAAGGAACTGGCTAAACGCTTTAAAGACAAAACCAATGCGTTATTTATTGGTCGTGGTACGATGCACGCCATTGCCATGGAGGGCGCTCTCAAACTTAAAGAGATCAGCTATATTCACGCTGAAGCTTATCCGGCAGGCGAACTTAAACACGGCCCGATTGCCCTTATCGATGAGAAAATTCCAGTCATTGCAATTGCGCCAAACGATGAACTACTCAGCAAATTAAAATCCAATCTTCAAGAGATTAAATCTAGAGGTTCGCAAATGATTGTCTTTGAAGACGAAGACTCGCAAGTTAAGCCGATGAAAGCAATGGATGTCATCCCCATCACTTCCAATCTGGGTCGAATTACAGCGCCAATTATCTTTACCATTCCTCTGCAGTTGCTTAGTTATCATGTTGCTCTAATCAAGGGCACCGATGTCGACAAACCACGCAACCTAGCCAAATCCGTTACGGTAGAATAGGCATATGGGTTTAAATTCAGACATTAGTGAAGTTATCACACAGCTAGACAAGGTCATTACTTCAGCAGAAGGTAGGTGGTTAAATATATCCGACTACAATCTCAAGAGTAAAGATCGTAAAAATATGAAATCAGCGTATGGCTTAATTCATAACATTCTTCATCATGGCGATAACGGTCAAAGGATTATTGACCGCACTCATAAAGACAATCTAGATTTTCTTTATAAAAAATGCGCTGAGCATGTAAAAAACCACGAGTAGAAACAGGCGCGCCAAAAATCAATCCGCTACATAGAATAGCGCAAAACGTTACCCTGACTTGAATTTGTCATTAATGAAAACTTTATTTCAAATTGATCTACATAATACAGATCAAAATGATACAATAGATTCACCTATTGCAAATTTATCTCTCTCCTTTTTAAGAGTTACCCAACTCGAATTTGTCAATGTTATCAACATACAATAGGTCAAAAGACGCTTCACGGCGTCTTTTTTTAATCAATAACTTACTTGTAAAGTCACACAACAAGTTACTAAAGCCACTGAGTGCATCTGCTATCATATCTCTTTAAAATCCTATTAAGAATACTTACTCTAACTGAATGCTGAATACACTCCACTTTTCAACCAATTATGAGTCTGCATTGCTTGATCGAATAAAGTTGGAAAAAAAACAAGTTGGATATTACAATCTACCCAATCAAAATACTGACTACATAGACAACTACCTTAGTCAACTAGACGCTCAGCAAGGGCTTGATTCAATTACCGATGTTGTAGTGGTAGGCATTGGTGGCTCGAGTTTAGGCGCAAAAGCCATTTATCATTTTTTAAAGTCACTGAACAACCTCTCACGACAATTGCACTTTATGGACAGTACGGATCCTGTAGCTATTCACAACGCTTGTCTTAATCTTAATTTAGAGTCGTGCCATTTTTTGATTATTTCTAAATCAGGCACAACCATTGAAACAATTGCTATTTACAAATACTTAATAGAGGTTCTAAAAAATCACTCAAACAATCAACACCCCTTCACTTTTATCACCGATCAAGGCTCAAAGCTTGAAGCGCATGCGAAAACGAAGAGCGCTCTTGTTGTCAACATTCAAGACAACGTTGGCGGTCGTTTCTCGGCATTAAGCACGGCAGGCTTGATACCACTCGCACTCGCAGGAATTAACATTAAACTCCTACTAAGTGGTGCTGAAAAAGTCCAAAAAAGTTTCTTTGAAGCAGGCTACATGCAAGAGACGCTACTCAAAAAAGCGCAATTCTATGCAGAAAATTCACTGACTTACGGCATCAACTCTATCTTCAGTTATAGTGAATCACTCAAGTACTTTAACCATTGGTATGTTCAGCTGTGGGGAGAGAGCTTAGGGAAAAAGCAGAAAAACTCCAGTTTTAATGTTGGCCTAACGCCAATTGGGCTTATCGGACCTAAAGATCAGCACTCATTTTTACAACTACTTGCGGAAGGAAAAAGAGACAAAACAGTGACTTTTATCAAGTTGGAGTCATTTGATAACCTACTTAAAATTCCTGAAGACACCTTAGAGGGCTTGGAAGCTTTAGATATTATTAATGGCACACATTTCTCCTCGCTTATTAATATGCAAGCAGATTCGATTATTGAATCAATTCAAAACTCTCAAAACATTCCACTTGATGAAATCACCCTGAAGAAGCAAGACGCATTCAGCATCGGTCAATTAATTTATTACTATCAGTTACTAACTTCAATGGTCGGCGACCTACTCAACATCAACACCTACAACCAGCCAGGTGTTGAAGCCGGTAAAAACATACTTATCAACAAACTCAAATCAATAAAATGATAAAAAAATGTCTATTCCCAGCCGCAGGCTACGGCACGCGTTTTTTGCCAGCCACCAAAGCAGTTCCCAAGGAAATGCTGCCTATTTTGACCAAGCCCCTGTTGCAATACGGCGTTGAGGAAGCGCTGGCTGCCGGTATGAGTACAATGGCAATTGTAACAGGACGTGGCAAACGTTCAATTGAAGACCATTTTGATAACGCTTTCGAACTCGAATCTCAGCTCGCTGGCACCTCAAAAGAGCATTATTTAGAGGAGATTAAAACGGTCATTGAAAGCGCGACGTTTACCTATGTTCGTCAGAGACAGATGCTCGGCTTAGGGCATGCGATTCTTACGGGTGAACCCCTTATTGGCAATGAGCCTTTTGCCGTGATTTTGGCTGATGATTTGTGCACAAATGGCAATACTAGCGTACTGTCACAAATGACAGAGGTATTTAACAAATATCAATGCTCGATCATTGCTATCGAAGAAATACCAATGGATCAAACCAACAAGTATGGCGTTATTGCTGGCAACTTAGTCGATGAAACGGATGACACCTATCGTGTAACCGATATGGTTGAAAAACCCGAGTCAAAAGATGCGCCAACCAACATGGCAATTATTGGACGCTATATCCTAACACCGGATATTTTCGATATCCTGCGAAACACGAAGCCGGGCAAGGGTGGCGAGATTCAAATCACCGATGCACTACTTGCTCAAGCCAAACAAGGCAAGGTCATCGCCTATAAGTTTAAAGGCAGGCGCTTTGACTGCGGCAGCATTGAAGGCTACGTAGCGGCCACTAATTACTTTGCCAAGCAACAAGGCATTGTCTAAGCCTCAGGCAAAAAAAATCGCACTTAAGCCCAAGGGCAAGTGCGATTTCACAAGGTAATGCGACCAAAGAAATTACTTAGCGTAAGCCTTGGACATTTCTCATCACCCAGCGTTTAAACATCATACAAAATGTCAGTAATCTCACATTGCGGCTTAAACCCCGGTACAGCTTTTATCAACAACTGCCGCAACCTGTCCTGATCACAGCCATCAATGGCCTCGCTCAACTGATCGATGATTAACTTTAAATCACCCCAGGCCAGCATCTCTTCCTCTGCGCGCATAATCATTGGATTGTCAGTCTCAGAAACATTGTCTCCAATCAGCAACTCCTCATAAAGCTTCTCGCCTGGTCTTAGCCCGGTAAACTCAATCTCAATATCGCCATCGGGGTTAAACTCATCTTTCACCTCTAGACCGCTTAAACGAATCATCTTTTTAGCCAGATCCAAAATACGTACAGGTTCACCCATATCGAGCACAAATACCTCACCGCCCTCGCCCATAGTGCCCGCCTGAATAACCAGCTCAACAGCCTCGGGTATAGTCATAAAATAGCGCAGGATTTCAGAATCGGTCACTGTAACCGGCCCACCCTCTTTAATCTGCTCTTTAAACAGCGGCACCACAGAGCCACTAGAGTCCAGCACATTACCGAATCGCACCATACTAAAGCGTGTGCTGGGTTGCCCTGCAGGGCTCGTTTCAGAGCCATCCTGAGGGTTGTGTTGTCTCCCGCTTAGACTTACAACCTGCCTAAGTGTCAAGGCCTGCAATATCATCTCAGCAAAGCGCTTTGTTGCCCCCATGGTATTGGTTGGGCGCACCGCCTTGTCGGTTGAAATCAACACAAAAGTCTCAACCCCGTTATCCATCGCAACCTGGGCACAATTAAGGGTGCCAAAGATGTTATTCCTCACCCCCTCGGTATTGTTAAACTCCACCATCGGCACATGTTTGTACGCCGCCGCATGATAGATTGTCTGCACATCAAAGCGCTGCATGATATGGCTTAAGCGCTGGCTATTATTGACAGAGCCCAGCATTGGCAGTATCTCAACATAGGGCATACCAATATTTGAGAGCTCTTTATCGATGACGTACAGGGCAAACTCACTTCGCTCAAACAGGATTAACACTTGAGGTTTTAAAAATAATATTTGCCGACAAAGTTCAGCGCCGATAGAGCCGCCAGCACCGGTTACCATGACCACTTTGTCGGTAATATTGAGGCCTAATAATTCCTTATTGACAGCCACAGAATCACGCCCGAGCAAATCCTTAATACTTACCTCGCGTAGATCGGCAATTTTTACCTTACCCTGTGCCAACTCTGCCACGCTCGGCAACGAGCGCACCAATACCGGATAAGGCTCCAGAAAATGAATAATTTCATTACGCCGGGCGCTCGATAATGCGGGAATCGCCAGCAACACTTCGGTGACGTTTTTTAGCTCAATCAGGCGTTCTAAATCATCTTGTGAAATGACTTCAATGCCATTAATAGTTTGACGATGAATTTCACTTTTGTCATCAATAAAAGCCACCGGGTTGTACTCAATCGACTGTGTTAAGGCAATCGACAACTGTCTGCCCGCCGATCCCGCGCCATAAATCACCACATTACTGCACTCTGCGGCATTCTCACTCATCGCCACCTCTGCAAGCAGCCAACGCCCAACCATCCGCGAGCCACCTATGGCTATCACCGCCAAGAGCCAGTTAATTAATATAACTGAGCGCGGTATGCCGTCAACCGCAGCCATAAAGCCAATCACCCCCCACAGCAAGGCATATAACGTTACCCCCTGGACAATAGCCCACAGTGCCTTAAAGCCAATAAAACGAATCATCGCGCGATAGAGGCCAAAGCGCACAAAGATAGGAATGGCAACAACAGGGGCGCCAAATATTACCCACAGTAAATCAGCATCAGGCCAATACCAAAGCCCGAGCCTCATAGAGAACGAGGCAAGCACCACTGCAACAAGCGCAATCGAGTCAATCAACAACAGGATTAATTGCTTGTTAAAGCGAGAAATTGTAGCTAGATTTTGCAGCGCAATCATCATAAAACTAAGGGGGCCTTCATTTACTTGCCAACTTCATTACCATTGAAATTGGCGTCACAGGTTTGTTGGATTTCATCGTCAGTCAAGGTTGGGTGCAAGAACGACAGAGCCAACAAACAACATAATCAGTTGTTTGTTAAGGCGTGACAAACTAATGAGTGTATTTA
>Ga0208879_1000012_pt1 | contig 195889 bp, 160 predicted proteins | sample Knorr_S15_td_Bot_FD_185605 | JGI IMG/M metagenome (GOLD analysis project Ga0208879, IMG submission 185605) | Marine microbial communities from Southern Atlantic Ocean transect - Knorr_S15_td_Bottom_ad_5009_LV_A (SPAdes) (version 2) | ecosystem: Environmental > Aquatic > Marine > Oceanic...
AAGATTCACTATGCGACAGTGGAAAACTGCACTCAAATGGTACAGCTCCATAGTCGACGGGGCCTGGACCGCAGGCACATGGAATTAAATTCGTGGGGATCCCTCAGACTCTGACCCCAATTTTGTGGTTACACTTTAAAAATAATGTTGTCGTAGAGCATGAATACCTGTCGTGAGCGTTTAGGCAGAAGCGTTAGCATTACCTCTTCATCTATATCCAGCCCACCAGTGAACTGACCAAAGGCTGGCATCACAAATACATTTTCGTTGTTAGTAAAGCATTTGCCTGAGTATCGGCGGCGAGTAATGGTTGTGCGCTTTTTGGGGTGATAATGGCCAATAACCTGAGCACGAGTTTCACTCGTTTCTACTTCGTGTCTGAAAACCATATTATCTAGCACTATTTCAAAACACGGCGTACCCGGTATGCCGTCGGGTAAATCTGGATCATGATTACCTTCTACCCACATCCACTCGTCCACATTGCTAACTAATCTGCATAAGTGCTGACGGTCCTCAGTGGTCATGCGCGACATGCTGTGTTTGTCGTGAAAGCTGTCACCTAAGCTGATTACTCGCAGTGGCTTGTAATCTTCGATGATACTTTCTAACCGCGTTAACGTGGCAGTGGAATCTAAACTCGGCAATGGGTTCGCATAACTGCGTAAATAACTGCCTTTTTCTAAGTGCAGATCAGACACTATAAGCCAATCGCATGCGGGTAAATACGCCACACCGCGCGCATCTAGCAGCCACAAGTAGTCTGCATATTTTGTGATAGTGATGTGGCGCTGGCTTACTTTTTCGGTTAGCCACGCGTCAGTTATTGCCAAATTGCCCTCTTATTCTTTTCGTCTTTGCTTTTATCTAATATTATTCAACAGATGAGCCCGATAACAATGCGCGCACTTCATCTAACATGGTTTCAGCTTCTGCATATAAATTAGCTTGCTCAATGATAGCCTGCGCACCAGCGCCTTTCACTTGCTCACTGCGCACATCCAGTACTATAGGAATGGCCATGGGCGACGGTTTTTCAAGGTTTACCAGTGTCGTTGAATCCACGTAGCGAATAAGTAAATTAGCAAGTCGCCTTAAATCAAGTAGCTCACGCTCTGCATCGGCCCGTGCTACTTTAAGTAAGATATGGTCGCGATCGTGTTCGCGCAATGTATCGTAGATAAGGTCGGTAGAAAACGTTACTTGCTTCATGGTTTTTTGGCTGGCGTGATAGCGCTGTTCAGTGAGCCCACTCACCACCGCCACTTGCCTGAACGAGCGCTTGAGCATAGGTGCCTGTAACATCCAGTCTTCTAGCTCATCCCCTAAAATATCAGGCTGGAATAGTTGCTGCAGCTGTCCTTGGGTGATGGCGTTTACTGAAGCCACCGATAATCCGTAATCGGTCACGCTGAAGCTTAAAGGCTTAATGCCCATTTTTTCCATTCGTCGCGTTAGCAACATACCTAAGGTTTGGTTCGCTTTGCGTCCGTCAAAGGTGTAGTACAAGGTATAGTGCGCCTGTCTAAACGGAAATTGTTCTACAAGCACGTTGTCAGGACTAGGCAATTGAGAAAACGCCTGTTGAAGTTTAAGCCACTCTTGTACCTGTGCAGGCAGTGCTCTCCATGATTTCTGAGTAGCCAAAATTGCCCGTACCCCATCCGCCAAGTAAGTAGATAGCGGCATTTGACCACCCGCGTAGCTTGGTATTTTCGGCTCTTTTGCTTTTGCAGGCTTAGCGTGTAGCTGCATGTCGCGAATAGCCTCAAAACGCAATACTTCTCCTGCAAAATAGAAGGTGTCTCCGGGCGTTAACTGCTGAGCGAAATACTCTTCTACTTCACCAATTATCTTGCCCTGATTTCCTCTTCGTATACGCTTTACTTTAAGCCGCCCCGCTTCAACGATAGTGCCTATGTTTTGTCTGTGCCGTTGAATAACCCGCCGATTCGCTGGCGAGTAAGTGCCATCGTCGTTTTTCGTCAGCCGCTGATATCTTTCATACGCATTAAGCGCACTGCCCCCGTCTTGGGTAAATTGCCATAGTTTGTCGAAATCATCTCTATCGAGCCCTTGGTATGGCGTGGCGGTAAGTATCTCTTTATACAAGGTATCTGGGCTATCAGCCCTACTACACAAGCAATTCAGTATAAATTGCGGGACAATGTCCAGTGCCCCTGGCTGTGGGCTTTCCCCGTCTAGCTCCCCTTTTTCAATAGCGGTGATCGCCGCCTGACACTCCAGCGCTTCAAAACGGTTTGCCGGTACGAGCAACGCTTCACTTGGCTCGTCGAGCCTGTGGTTTGCTCGCCCTATGCGCTGCAGTAATCGGCTCACGCCTTTTGGTGCGCCAACTTGAATAACCTTATCCACGTCCCCCCAGTCAATACCTAACTCCAAGGCCGACGTACATACAATTGCCCGCAGCATGCCGCTTGCCATCATGGCTTCGGTCTTACGACGCTGCTCTTTGCTCAAGCTACCGTGATAAAGGGCAATGGGTAGCGCAGCCTTGTTTGCCTCCCACAGCATTTGAAACAACAGCTCTGACTGAGCTCGCGTATTCACAAAAACCAGCGTGGTTTTGGCGTTTTCAATGGCCTGGTAAATATCATCGATGGCGTAGCGAGCCATAAAGCCGCCAAAAGGCATGCGCGCTTTAGAGTGCAGCATTTCCACCTTAGGTTTTTCACCCGCTTTCACTTTTACAATATTAGCTACACCGTCACTGCCAGCCAGCCACGCACCTAGCGTTTCGGGAAAAGCGACGGTGGCTGATAAGCCAATACGCTTACAATGCGGTGATAGAACGCTTAACCGCGCGAGGGCGAGTGAAAGAAAGTCTCCGCGCTTGTTGGCCATTAAACTGTGCGTTTCGTCGATGATCACGCGTTTAAGCTTGCCAAAAAGCTTGTCGGCATCGGCGTAGCTCAACATCAGCATGAGCGATTCTGGTGTGGTAAGCAGGATGTTTGGCGGCTTTTTACGTTGACGCTGGCGCTTGTGTGAGGGCGTATCGCCTGTGCGTGTTTCTGCCGTTATCGGCAGCGCCATCTCTTCAATGGGCTGTAACAAATTACGATGAATATCTTGCGTGAGTGCTTTCAGCGGCGATATGTAAAGGGTATGTAGGCCGTTGAACCCATCCTTTTCTTTTCTTTTCGTTGCCTGTTTGTTTATTGCTTTTGTTTCGGCTTGTTCACTGGTTCCGGTCTTCTTGACAAGCTCCTTGTTTTCCGACTTCTCGGCAAGCTCACTCGTACCGAATGCCTCAGCAAGCTCGCTGTTTTTCGACATCTCAGCAAGTTCACTCATACCAAATGTCTCTGCAAGTTCGACTAGGCTAGGTAAAAAGCCAGACAGGGTTTTGCCTGCGCCGGTTGGTGCAATCAACAACGTGCAATTATGCTGGTCTTTTTCTACCAGCATGGTGTGTTGATAATCGCGTAACTGCCAGCCTTTTTGTTCAAACCAACGGGCAAAGACTGAAGGAAGTGAAGTCATTGATGGTTCTTGTTAATACTTTTAGCACTTATACGGCAAAACCTTGGTTAGGTTTACTTGTCACGCCTTACGATAGATGCACAATGTAATCATCCTCAGCGCGTTTAATGTTTAGATACATTTTTCACTTCGACCTTATACATTTTCTTAGCGTAAACTACAGCGCAGAGTTTTTGACCTTCTTATGTTTCACGAATTAGCGATTTTCTTACAAGGACCGTACATGCGAATTCATTCAATAGACGCCGTTAGAGGTTTAGCCATTCTTGGCATCTTATTCATGAACATTACGTTTCACCAAAACGGATACGCTAACTATGCATTTTTTGAAGAGCCGTTATTATCAGACACGGTTATTTCACTTTTTAACACGCTGTTTTTGGATGGACGATTTCGTTCTCTGTTCTGCTTGTTGTTTGGTGCAGGTCTGGCAATTCAATTTGAGGCCTGTGAAAAGCGCGGACACCATTTTTTAGATTTCTCACAAGCCAGACTTAAGTGGCTGTTTGTATTTGGGCTACTGCATGGTGTGTTTATTTTTAGCGGCGACATCTTGCTGTATTACAGCCTGTGCGCATTGTTTATTTTAAAACACTTCATGCTCCCTCAAGATGAACTCAAAAAGAAAAGTATTCATTACCTTATTGTGGGAAGCGCAATTATGTTAGTTGGTGGGCTCATAATGGCGTTTGTGTTCGACATGGGGGCTGAACTGCCAACACGACCCAGTGAAACATTTAACGAAGAAGCGGCCTTGTGGCAAAGCGGCTATTTAACGCAGCTTGGTATTCAAGCGTCGTTTATGCTGTCTACGGTTATTATCGCGCCATTCACTATGCTGTGGCAGTCTATGGGGCTTATGATGTTTGGCGCTTACTTGTATAGGGCAGGCTTTTTCAATCACGGCTTCTCATCACTACTATTTAAGAAGTTAGTATTGGTTGCCATCGTCACATCCATCATTACTGCACTTCCGCAATTTTTATTCGAACAGGTAACATTAGATGTGATTCCCATGTTCACTAGCATTCCAGCCATTTTCTGTGCTTTGGTATACGCTCACCTATTGATAAACATAAGACATACTGCGGCGTGGTGGTATCAGTCGCTTATAAACTGCGGTAAAGTTGCGTTCACGCTCTACCTTACCCAATCAATAGCACTCGCTGTGCTATTTCGCATCGTCATGCCCGCTTATTTTCCAAACTTTATTTACAGCGTAACGTTGCTTGATTTGCTTCTGGTCACCATTGCCTTCACCGCAGTACAAGTTATTTTGGCGAACGCCATTACTAAGCACTTCAACCAAGGTCCCTTTGAAGCCCTATGGCGAAAAATGTATTTGCGCAGTTTTCACAAAAAGCAAAAATTGAAACATGATGAAGTAGAGCAGCTCACCTGAGGCCATATCGCTTGCATCTTGAAAATTGTGTGTATACTGAACGGTAAACGCGACCTAAATAAGCAGGCCTGCTAAGCTTTGCTCAATGTTAAAGGTTAGCAGGCCAATGGCTTTTCCTTAGCCATTGAGGTAAATAGGCATGATACAAAATCGACGTCGAGTAAGGCTATTTTCAATAGTAGCGGTGATGATAATTTGGCACCTTTTCTGTCAACAAGTTTTTGGAAGTGTGTTGGACAGTGCGCAAACATCACAGCTCGCCCCTAGCAGTTACGAAGTTAAGATAGTCGAAAGTAGTGAACTCGACTATGACTCTCATGCCTATTACTCTGCATTGCTTAAATTAGCGCTTAGCAAAACAGAAGACCCTATTAAACCAACATATCTCGTAGAGAGTAGCGGCAATTTGGTTCAAGAACGCGTTCTGCGCCAACTAAACCAAGAAGGGGGAGTTGACGTGTTTTGGACAGTGACGTCAAAACTGCGTGAACAGCAAGCCATTCCGGTGCGGGTTCCTCTATTAAACGGAATCATGGGCTATCGCGTCTCTTTGATCCGCCAAAATACTCTACATGAGTTTAACAATGTTCGTAGCGCGCCTGACCTAAAGCGGTTTGTTGCAGGTCAAGGTCACGACTGGCCCGATTTTCAGATTCTAGAGCACAACGGATTTACTACGTTAGGAACCAGTAATTACGACATTATCATTGAGCTTTTAAAGGCTGGTAGAATTGATTACTTTCCACGTGCGGCTCATGAGGCGGTGGTAGAGGCGAAATCGCTAAACGACCCAGACATTATCATAGAGCCTTCAGTTTTATTGTATTATCCGTCTTACATGTTTTTCTTCGTTTCACAATCGAAACCTGAATTAGCGCAGCGCATAGAGCGGGGGTTAAATATTGCTCGACAAGACGGAAGCTTCGCCGCGTTATTTGAAAAGTACATTAATTTTAAAGATATTGAAAAAGCGCTGAAGCTTTCAGAGAGAACCGTACTCAAACTTAATAATCCACACCTCTCCGAAGCGACGCTAGAGGCAACAGCATCAGAAGCCCAACAATTTGAGGTTGTAAAATAGGTAGCTCGAATATCACGTTATAAGACTACAGCATCCTTATCAGTGTTACTTCTCATCAAGGAAAGTACTCCATTGATTCAACCTCACATGTAATGTGAGAGACTTATAAAGTGCCTATTCTGAAGCTGTATCCAAGTCCATATCTACTGCGACAAACAAAGTGCTTAAGCGCTTAGCAGTTCGCAAAAATCCTCAACGAACGAATATCAAATGGTCGATTTTAGGTACTCACTACGTAGTAAGAGCATTGTTTATTTCGTGGAAATTATGTGTAGTGCATCCATCAACATGGCTTAAAGCTGACGACACTGGCCTGTATTGCGAGCCGGGTGAATTTTATATTGACCCGATGAATGAAGTGGCCACAGCACTTGTCACTCACGGACACGCTGATCATGCGCGCGCAGGCCACCACAGTGTCTATGCCAGTGCAGAAACACTGGCCATTATGAAAACCCGCTACGGCGATGAAATGGCAACACACCAACACGCCATAACGCTAGGTAAGTCAGTGACATTTAATGACGTTGCGGTCACTTTTTTCCCCGCCGGGCACATTTTAGGCTCTACCCAAATTCTTATCGAATATTCAGGTTATCGCGTTGTAGTTTCCGGCGACTACAAACGTCGCCACGATCCTACCTGCCCGCCGTTTGAAGTTGTCCCTTGCGATGTATTGATTACCGAGGCCACTTTTGGCCTTCCTGTATTTAAACATCCACCTATAGAGCACGAAATAGATAAGCTCCTTCACTCATTACGTGTTTTTCCCGAACGATGCCACCTTGTTGGTGCGTATGCCCTAGGGAAATGCCAGAGGGTTATTTTAGCGCTACGTGAAGCGGGGTACGAAAAGCCCATCTACTTACATGGTGCGCAGCTAAAGCTATGCGATTTATATGAACAGCTTGGAATAAGTCTAGGCGCTTTAATTCCTGTATCCGACGTCGCAGATAAAAAAGCACTGGCAGGTGAGATTGTATTAGCGCCCCCCTCGGCATTGGCCGACAGGTGGTCGAGAAGCTTACCCAATGTGCGCCCTGTTATGGCGTCTGGCTGGATGCAAATTCGCGCCCGTGCGAAGCAAAGAAATGCCGAACTACCGCTTATTATTTCCGATCACTGCGATTGGCCAGAATTATTACAAACCATTGAAGAAGTGAATCCCAAAGAAGTATGGGTGACCCACGGTAGAGAAGACGCGTTAATGTATCAAGCTGAAAAAATGGGGTTCAAAGCTAGGGCATTATCGCTTGTCGGCTACGATGAAGAAGAGCAAGGAGGCGACTAATGAAAGCATTTAGTAATTTGCTTGAGCAACTTTATTACACGTCGGGAAACAAAGCCAAAGCGCAACTCATTGCTGATTACATTGCCAACACACCTGACCCTGATCGTGGCTGGGCTATAGCCGCTATGGCCGGTACGTTGCGATTCGATTTTTTTAAGCGTAACACTGTGAAAAAGCTCATTACCGAACACACTGACTCTGCACTTTTTGCAATGAGCTACGATTATGTGGGAGAGGTTAGCGAAACCGTGGCGCATTTATGGCCTTACAGTGAACCTACGGATAATCTTCCAAGTCTTACTGAAGTCGTAGAAACCTTTGCGTCTGTGAGTAAACAGAAGGTGTCGGAAACGCTAGCCAACTACCTGACGATAATGACCCCTGCACAGCGCTGGGCTTTATTGAAACTTGGCACCCGCGGATTGCGCATAGGCGTGTCGGCTCGCTCCATTAAACAAATACTGGCCGATTATGGCAATAAAGATATCAAAGAAATTGAAACGCTGTGGCACGCGGTTACACCACCCTACACCGACATGCTTGCTTGGCTAGAAGGCAAAGCTGACAAACCTGACATTGAAAATGCAGTTACTTTCCACCCCGTGATGCTTTCCCACCCTATTGAGGACAGCGATATTGATGCTTTTAAGGAAAACACGTGGCAAATTGAAAACAAGTACGACGGTATTCGTGTTCAGCTTGCTGTTAAATCGGAGCCTATTACCAGTAAATGCGCCACGAGAAAAGACCAGAACGATAACAAAGCAGGGCAAACAACAAATGAAGACACGCCGGATAAGGCGCTTTTCTCACGCACAGGAGATGACATTAGCCATTCTTTTCCCGACCTACTTGAAACGGTAAAAGGAAATATGGTGTTAGACGGCGAACTACTGGTTATTCATAACGTAAAAGGCGACGCTTATGACGCTATGGCTTCACAGCCGAATGTCGACACATTCAATGCACTTCAGCAACGCCTCAACAAGAAAAAGCCAAGTAAAGCACTGCAAGCGTCTTCACCTGTTGGACTTATTGTCTACGATGCCTTGGTGCTAGATGGCAAAGATTTAACTGAGAAAACGTTGAAGGAACGTCGCCAGGCGCTCCACGAATGGTTTAACCATAACAAAAGCGAGCGCTTGTTTTTATCGGAAACCCTTTCTGCGAGCTCTCCTAAAAGCCTTCGTGAACTTCACGCCCACGTTTGTCAAAATCGCGCGGTGGAAGGGTTGATGATAAAGCGCTTAGATAGCAAGTACATCCCCGGCCGTCCCAAAGGGCAATGGTTCAAGTGGAAGCGCGACCCGCTGGTGGTTGATGCGGTAATGATGTACGCGCAGCGAGGACACGGGAAACGATCGAGCTTTTATTCCGATTACACGTTCGGTGCATGGGAAGACGACCAGCTTCTGCCAATAGGAAAAGCATATTCTGGATTTACCGACGAAGAACTTAAGAAGCTAGACAACTGGGTACGGCGCAATGCAGTGGGACGCTTTGGCCCTGTGCGGGAGGTAAAGAAAGATCTGGTGTTAGAAGTGGCTTTCGACGCGGTTCATCCTTCCTCAAGACATAAATCGGGGGTAGCGCTGCGCTTCCCTCGCATTCACCGTATTCGTTGGGATAAACCCGCCGCCGAAGCTGACACGCTAACCAACGTTAAAGCGTTAATCGAAAACTAACCACGTAAAAATACTTCCTAAGTAAGAAAAAATCGCTGAAAATGAAGTTTTACAGATGACCTCGGGCGGATTGCCTGAAGAGAACAAAAATAGGAAATCGCCATGCCTAAGGCTAGTGAAATCAAAAAGAATAACACCGTGGTATTTGACGGTAAGACCTGCATAGTTAGAGACATAGAACGTTCTGTACCCCAAGGTCGTGCAGGTGGCAGCATTTATCGCATGCGCATGTATGACGTCGTCACAGGTGCTAAGTACGACGAAACATTTAAAGACTCAGACACATTAGATATGGCTGATTTAATTCGTCGTCCGGCAATGTTTTCTTATGTTGATGGTGACGAATACATTTTCATGGATAAGGAAGACTACACGCCTTATCACTTGAACAAAGAAAGTATTGAAAATGAGGCGCTATTCATTAATGAAGACACCGACGGTATTCAGGTGGTTATTGTAAGTGAAGTGCCAGTAGCGTTAGATTTGCCAATGAGCGTAGAGCTTGAAGTTGTTGAGACAGACCCATCTATTAAAGGCGCCTCTGCTACGTCTCGAACCAAGCCTGCCACGCTTTCAACCGGACTGGTTGTACAGGTGCCTGAATACATCAGCACTGGCGAATGGATTAAGGTAAACACCGAGGAACGCAAGTTCCAAAGTAGAGCGGATAAGCACTAAGCAACCAATACATCAGCTGACGCCACCTTTGCCGGTGCGTAGCGATTGAAGAAAAAAGGGTTCATTTTGAACCCTTTTGTTTATCTTAAGATAATCGATACTTATTTAGCGATATTAGCCTGCGTTGGCAATGCGCTAAATGCACCATACTGCGTTACCGTGTAAGCACCACAGCGGATAGCAAATTCCGTAGCTTCGCTTACATTCTCGAAGTTCTCCGCCCATGCGTCGAAGTCATCAGCGCTTTTCACTTTTGTAGATAGGAAATATAAGAAGCCACCAATAAAAGAGTCACCCGCTGCCGTCGTGTCTTTTACATCCATTTTAGGTGACGCTAACGTGCCGCTGAAGGACTTGGTAATATAGTGAATGGGCTCACCACCATCGGTGACTAGCACCACTTTAACGCCACTATCTAACCACTGCTGAACCTTTGTATCAGCATTTTCTTCGCCATATAGCTCTGCGAGTTCTTCTCGGCTAGCCTTTAAAACAGACACTTTCTTTGCAGCTTCATCTATACGTGACGGCGCATTCGCTGTGTCATCCCAAAACGCTGGGCGATAGTTAATATCCAAACACACCATCATGCCGTTTTCCTTCGCCTTGTTCAGAATAAACTCGGTACCAGGAATAAGTTCAGGGCCTGAAATAGAACCTGAGCAAAAATGAAGCACTGTATTTTTATCACAATCTATCGTCGACAAATCTTGCTCTGAAATGTGTTTATGCGCGGCATTATCAACATAAAAATCAAAAGAGCGTTCGCCGTCTGCATCCAAGTTTACAAATGCCAGAGCCGTATTACCTTCTTGTGTAGTCCACACGAAGTCAGTGTTTACTTTGTAATGCTCTAGCATTTCTTTAAGAAACGCGCCAAAAGTATCGTCACCTACTTTCGAGACCATCGCACTCTCACCACCTAGCTGAGCTGCAGCGACTGCCACATTAGCAGGTGCACCACCCGCGTAGGGCTGGAAAGGTTTCATTGCTGGTATGTTGCCATCTTTGGGCGCAGCACCTTGGCTTAACATATCAATTAGCACTTCACCTAAACATAAAATCTTCATACCAGCCTCACTTAACAGAATTTAAAAATTGCAGCTTACCTATGCACAGTTCGCGCAAGGTTAACGAATCGTTAATTAATTGGGGCATAGTATTGTCGAAAGAATCAATTAAATCAACCTAATTGATTTAACCTTTTGCGCAAAAATCAATGGGTGTGATAGGGTTGACCTAGTACTGTCGAATAAAGTTATGTCTGAACAAGTACCTACACCATTTCTTAAATTTGATACACGGCTAGGTTGTTATTACACTCTAGCTTCTTAAAACGATAGATTGTAAATACATTGAATACTGAATCGGCCTTTCACCTGCCATCACAAAAAGCACCTACATTGCTTGATAGCCGCTCAGCGAATGAACGGGATATCCTTACCCTAATTCGCCAACGTTCTTCATTGCCTAAAGCTGAAATAGCACAGTTAACGGGGCTGTCTGCACAATCAGCGACAGTGATCATTAAAAAACTAGAGGCTGACGGCCTGGTAAGGCGACTAAAGCCAATCAAAGGCGGAGTAGGCCAGCCCAAGGTGCCGTTTGGTCTAAATGAAAACGGCGCGTTTGGTATAGGGCTGAAAGTAGGTCGACGAAGTTTCGATATGACGTTACTCGACTTGAAAGGCAATGTAAGAGCAACACTTCACGAGAAATTTGCCTACCCGACCGTAAGCAATCTGCTTACCTTTGCAAAACGTGCTTTCAATGTACTCATTAAAAATTTGGATACCGACCAACAGCGCCTAATCCGAGGTTTAGGCGTTGCTATGCCCTTCGAAATTTGGAGTTGGGCAGAAGAAGCCGGAGCCCCAAAAAATGAATTGGAAGAGTGGAGAGAGTTTAATCCACAGGCGGCGTTGGAAGATTTATTATCACTTCCTGTTTTTATAAAAAATGATGCTGGAGCAGCGTGCAGCGCAGAGATGTCTTTCGGTAATTCCCAAAACTACAATAGTTTTCTTTACATCTTTGTTGGCACATTCTTAGGTGGTGGCCTGGTACTCAATAACCAGTTAGTTAATGGAAAAACAGGCAACGCTGGGGCCATTGGCTCTTTACCTTTTTACAATGGCAGTACACAAAGCCAGCTAATAACCCAGTCTTCACTTTATTTGCTGGAAAGAAAGCTAAACGACGCTGGGCATAACGGTCAGCATATTTATGAATCGCCATCCCACTGGTCTTGTGACACGCGCTCAATAGAAGACTGGTTGAGCGAAACTGCCAGAGGATTGGCCTTTGCGACTCAATGTGCAATGAGCTTGTTAGACCTAGACGGCGTAATCATAGATGGCGCAATTCCTGATGATGTCAAAAACGCATTGGTCGCGCATACGCAAAGCGCGATGGAGACGCTTGATATGCGTGGCCTTGCTCAGGTACACATAAGCGAAGGTCTTGTAGGCAGAAAAGCGCAATCCATTGGAAGTGCAAACCTAGCCCTTCAGGCAAATTATTACTAATCATCTAACATCTCAAAAGGTTTGGCTTTGGGCAGCATGAAAGAAGGAATGCATGACATTTTAATTTTAGATGGCGGCATGGGGCGAGAGCTGAAAAAGACAGGTGCACCCTTTAAGCAGCCAGAGTGGTCAGCACTGGCACTAATGCAAACACCTGAATTAGTAGGTGATGTGCACAAACGTTTTCTTGAAGCCGGTGCCTGCGTTATTACCACTAACGCCTATGCGCTTGTACCTTTTCATATTGGGGAAAATACATTTAGGGAGCAGGCTTTTACTCTGGCGCAGAGTGCGGCCGAACTCGCTCGAGGCGCAGTAAACGCACTAAAGAGCGATGGTGGCAATAAGCGATTTGTCGCGGGTAGCGTTCCTCCGGCTTTTGGTTCTTACCGCCCAGATTTATTTGATGCAACCCGTGTAGCCGACATTCTCACCCCGCTTATTAAAGCCCAGGAGCCCTATGTTGATGTTTGGTTGATTGAAACTGCAAGTTCGGTAGAAGAAGCTGAAGCCGTGGTATCACTTATAAAACAGCACTCTTCACTGCCTTTATGGCTGTCATTCTCCGTTAGTAATCGAGAAACATCTAACGAGCCTGTGACATTGCGCTCTGGTGAGCCGCTAAGTGAGATAGCGCCAATATTGAGCGAAGTACAAAGCGTACTTTTCAATTGCTCGCAGCCGGAAGAGATGGAAGACGCTATTTCAATAACGCGAAGTTTAAATACTTCGATTAATATTGGCGCTTATGCAAATAGCTTTTCTGAGAGAAAACGTACACACGCGGCCAACGCGCTACTTTCCGAAATACGTGACGATATAACCCCCGCCCGCTATGTTGAATACGTTAAGACTTGGGTAGCTGCTGGCGCAACTATCATCGGGGGCTGCTGTGGTATCGGCCCTGAACATATTAAAGCCATCAGCGACGTTTTTGGTCAAGAAAAGTACTAAATAGACGTGGCTAACTTTACAGCGCAAAGTCCTGTGTTTCGAAATACAATAATGAGTATAAGTCGCATACTGCAAACGCCGCATTGAGCTGTTCCACACTAGGCACATGCGTTTCCGTTGGTTTTATCGCTGGTTCGCTACATCCTTTTACGAGTATTAACGCATCATAAGAAGGGCGTGTACCAATACTATGAACGTACAGTTGACTATCGCCAAGCTCAATGATTGACCATGAATTAGCGCTCGGATCATTAGGGGCATCTACATCGGCGAGTTGCCGTTTATACTGTTTTGACACTCGACGTTTAAACAGCGATTCAACGAATGTCAGTTTCGATTCACTTAGCCACTGATTACCGCCTCGTTCAAAGTGCCCCGCTCAATTCGCTATCGATGTAATGATTTTGGCACGCTGATATCTATTGTTCGACAAGGACTGGCCTTGGCCTACGTGCCTGACTTCATAGCAAAAAGCCATAACCTTACTAGCGTCGATGTATTAGGTTATGACTTTTATCATACGGAGCACTTCGAACTTGCTTACAAACCTAGCATGGCATCGGGATGGCTCAACCGGTTTGTCGACTCAGTTAAAAGCGCTATTTCGTAACAACATTTTTAGCCCCTTTGATCAGTGCTTCTCTGTCAATTCTATTCGGGACTTCCACTCCACGCCGTGCGGCTGGCCTCGCTTCAATACTGTTTTTCCAACGGGTTAAGTTGTCTAACCCTTCTATGCTTACACCAGACCATTCATAGGTACGCACCCAACACCAGTTCGCCATGTCAGCAATACTGTAGTCGTCGACCAAATACTCTCGATTTTCTAGCCTCCCATCAAGCACAGTAAATAGGCGGCGTACTTCGTTCTGATAACGTGCTATCGCCACTGGAATTTTTTCTTCTAGGTAGCGGTGGAACACATTAGCTTGGCCCATCATTGGGCCTATGCCTCCCATCTGAAACATGAGCCACTGTAAAACCTGGCTTTTTCGCTTTGCGTCGGAGGGTAAAAACATACCGCTTTTTTCTGCGAGATAAATCATGATAGCGCCAGACTCAAACACGATGTGACCGTCGGCTTCTCTATCCACAATTACAGGAATGCGGCCATTGGGGTTCATCGCCAAAAATTCAGGAGTTTTCTGCTCTCCCTTCATCAGGTTTACGGCATGGGCGGTGTATTCAAGCCCCATTTCTTCAAGCGCTACCGACGCTTTCCAACCGTTCGGTGTGGCTGCGGTGTATAAATCTATCATTAGGCTTTTGCACTCTCTCTGTTACTTACCGCCTCATACCAGCGCGCCAAATTGACATGCTCGTCAGTCATACGAATTTTTACCACACGGGCGAAATCCATAGCGCATAACGCGGTTATATCAGCAATAGAAAAGGTGTCACCAGCAATAAACTCTTTAACACCAAGTCGACGCTCTAAAATGTTCAAATATTTCGACGCATTGATACCCGCTTCCTTACCAAATTCAGGAACTGGCGTCATACGATCTTTAAAGTAGCCTGTAGTATGTTGAAAACACATACCAATTTGCATCATAAACGCGAATTCTACTTGTCGTTGCCACATAGAAATAGTCGCTTTTTCAACGGGCGTTGTTCCCATTAGCGGTGGCTCTGGCTGCAGTGCTTCAAAATACGTACAAATGGCATCGGTTTCGGCAATACAGGTGCCGTCATCAAGCTCTAAAATAGGTATCTTTCCCAGCGGGTTCTTCGCGCGCATTTCCGCAGTTAGATTTTCACCCTTTTGAATGTCGACCTGAACGTAGTCAACGTCAATGCCCTTCTCAGCCAAAAACATTCGTACTCGACGTGGGTTGGGCGCAGTCTTTGTTTCGTAGATTTTCATAATGATGATTACGGGCCTTATGGTGATTAGTCAGGAATTGTAATAACCCAAGATTAGTAACTGTGCAGTACGCTTTCAAATCACTCTGTATATGACTCATACTATTCAGCGCCTTTATGGTTATACCTCTGTGTTTTTCGCAGATAATTAACCAGTTGCAGGTCTTGAACCAGCTCTATCTAGATGCAGCTACAGCGCTGTGAGTACTTTAAGACGCTTTATTTCATTGTCAGTAAAATGGGCAGATTGATACTCTTGCAGTGCTTTTTCTATTGCGTTTGAATCAAGAGATTGCTGAGCCAAGTTATCGCGGAATGTTTTGTATTCGGCAATTCTGTTTTGCCACTGAGCTTGTTGTGCCCATGTTTTGGAAAAGCGTTCTGCAACTTCGCTACCAAATTCAGCCGCCACTGCGTTATAGCGATCGTTTATAGTGCTGTGGTTGTTTTTTATTTCGTTTATTCGATGCATATTAAGCGTGGGCTGGAAGGCTTCGCGTTCGGCAGAGTTTCCCGCTTTAATTGACTCGACGATAAGGGCCTTTCTCTCGTCTCTGGATAAGGTGTTTTCTTGGGCAACACTTAAACGTGCTAGCGCCGCCTCATCTACCTGCGCTTCTTGACTAAACAGATAGTGGTATTCAGTATTATTAAAGTAAGTTCGCCTAATTTCCTCTCGCTCATCTAGCTTAAACGACACATCCTGCAAGCTGTGACTGGCAAGGTCGACGTCCAATTCAACCAAAGACAGCGCCACTTTGTAATCGACATACCGGGCAAATAAGTCGATTGCGTCACCTTGCGTGCTGAGTGTGAATACTTCGTGAGCATGGGTTGTGTAGGCAAGTTTCACTGCTTGCGGCACTTCTGAGGAGCGTGTAAATACGAAGCGATCGAAAGCGTCTTTGGTTGAGTAATTGAGTTCAAAGGGAATGAGTTCAGCTTTTGTACGATCAGCTGCAATATCAGTGTCACTATCCCGATGACTACCTACATCAGTTACTTGATGTACTGGACCGCGTCCTTCTAACTCGTATTCTTCGGCTTTCGCTTGTTCACCTAAGGATGAGCGTTGACTGAAAATTTCTGAATTAGAGGTTTGGGATACAGACGCTAACTGGTTGTAAAGAATAGTACCGAATACTAAGAGGGCAAGCAGCCCTCCTAGTATGGGAAAAACACGGCGTAATTGACGATTCGCCACTACAGCCCTAAGCCTTTCAGTCGGTTAGCCTGACGAACAAACACGTCTACTGGGTCGGTTTCAAACCAGTGCGTTATGCCAAAGCTCTGGTTGACTTCATCAAGGTGGTTCATTTTATAGTTGTCTTTAAGTACTTTGCCTAAATGAGAACTACAGGTCGATACTAGCCCATCGTTTGGCTCTTTGAATGCGGTGCCAGTAATAGCTAAGAATGGGTCAACTACATCAAGTGCATTGGTGTAAGTTCTGCCTCCGCTCCACGAGAAATAGTACACGCCATTTTCAGCCAACATTTTTCCATCGTTGCGGCAGTAGGCAGTAGGCATCCCTTCTGGATATTTTTGATTGAAAGCAACAGAGCCAGACGTAGACAATGAATTAAGCGCAGCGATTGAATCTGTAGGTTTGTCTCGCGGATCTGACCCAGAGGCAATCTCGATGATATTGGCGAACGCATTAACTACAACGCCCGCAGCACCCTCGCCCACTGAACCTTCAGAAAAAGCGTCTCGTAGTTCATCTGCCACTTTGCTTCCCCAGTTTACGCCGGCAACTGAACTTACCGAAGCAACCTTATCTGGGGCAACGCTTGCGGCGTAACGTGCCGTTGGACCACCGTGACTGTGTCCAATTAAATTCACTTTGTCAGCTCCTGATAGCGCCAGAACTTCATCAATGTAATCGAGTAACTGTTCACCGCGGACTTCGGTCGAGTTTGCTGGTGAGACCTCTGCGATATAGACAACAGCGCCGTTTCGGCTAAGTTTGTGCGGTACCTTATAGAAATAATCAACAAATAAGATATCTTCGAACCCAAACAGACCGTGAACTAACACAATAGGATGCTTGGTTTTTGCGTAGGTGCCAGCGTAGGCTTGGCCAGACAAGCCTAATGTCATACTGAACAAAGCTAATATCACGGCGAATTTACCGAGCCATGGTTTTGTAGAGCGTATTCTTATAGAGCGTAAGTGGTTATATAGTGTCATCGAGTGTGTCCCATAATTATGGTTATATATGGTCTGTGGTCAGACCTTTGTTATAATTATGTAAACACTATGTAAAGATCAACCTTTGTGTGAAATCTTTAATAAAGGTTTTTACTGTGTATAGGTAAATTTTCGACGGAGTTAGTTACTATTAGTCAGTTAATTCAGAAAGATAGCGTCAGGTATGAAGTATGTTAACCCATACCATTTGCACTAAACATACAGGACATAAATAACACTTATAGTCGCTTATTTATGTTTGGAATATGCTTGAATGTAGTTTACGGCTAGGCTCGAAGAGGTTAGCCACTCTCCTTTAAGTGGGTTTAGCCTCATACCGACCTGATACTTAAGGGTAAACTCATTTCCAATCCAGCGTTTTAATTCGCTGGGCTTAACAAATTTCTTCCAGTCATGGGTTCCTATTGGTAAGTAGCGCATTACGTATTCCGCTCCCACTATGGCAACAACATAACTTTTCAGCGTGCGGTTCAGCGTCGCCAAAATCAGCAGGCCACCCGGCTTAACCAAACTTGCGCACTCGCGCATAAGCTGCTGCTGGTCAGGCACGTGCTCAACTACTTCGGCGTTAATTACCACATCATATTGCCGACCTTCTTCTACTACCTCGCTTGAGAGTTTATGCTGATAGTCTACCTTCACTCCTGTATTTTGAGCATGGCGCTTTGCCACTTCTACGCTCACCGCACTGGCATCTATTCCTGTAACTTGGGCGCCTAATTTTGCTAGCGGTTCGCTTATTAGCCCACCGCCACTGCCAATATCTATCACTGATAAGGCGGAATAATCGGGAGGCAAGTTGCCCTGACCGAAATGATTTTCTATTTGTGCTTTTATAACGTTTAGTCTTGCCCGATTAAAATCCAGCGCGGTTTTGTATTTGCCTTCTGGATCCCACCAAGAGTCAGCGAGCGCATCGAAGCGCGCAATCTCTTGTTCAGAAAAGTTACTGTCGCCTGTTTTTTTGCTTTTATCGAGCACGATTTTTTACCTTAAAACGTAGTTACCGTAGCGCTTATTGTTGACCCTTGTCGAGCAGGGTCATAAGGTGGATAGATAAGGTTCTATTCATCCTAAATTCGCTAATTGGCGATTTGAATAAGACATACCTATTAAACCATACGTTGTAAAAGAGGGTTCTGATTTTGGCGAACGCAAAAAATGTTTATGGACGCCCACTCCAGCTATGCTGTGGAAATACTGGATTTACGCGAGAAGGATTTTGCTATGTCCCAGACGCTGATGTGGGTAATCACAGCGTATGCGCGGTTGTCACTGACGAATTTCTTCAGTTTTCGCTACGACAAGGCAACGACCTCATCACGCCGTGGCCTAGTATGACATTTCCTGGCTTGTTAGCAGGCGACAGGTGGTGTTTGTGTGCCGCTCGCTGGCTACAAGCCTATGAGGCAGGTGTAGCGCCGAAAGTACGCTTGGAAGCCACACATGAAAAAGCGTTAGACATTATTCCACTTTCACTGCTAGAAGAATACGCGGCAGATTAACCTAAACCTGCCGCCTCGCCCTCGAATGCTTATATTCGCACTATTGCGCGAACATCGCTTGATTGAGCAGTGAAGCTCAATCTACTACTGAGGAGTACGAATTACCATAAGGCGAGTCTCAGACATATCTTCAATCGCATAGCGAATACCTTCGCGCCCTAGACCTGAGTCCTTCACGCCACCATAGGGCATGTTGTCCACCCGCCAGCTAGGTACATCTCCAATGACCACACCACCAACGTCAAGCACGTCCCATGCTTTGTGCGCTTTATATATATCGCGGGTAAACACACCTGCTTGAAGTCCGTAGCGGCTGTTATTTACTTCTTCAAGCGCTTCGTCATAGTCATCGAATGGCACCAGAATAGATAGAGGGCCAAACGCTTCTTCGGCACTGGCATCACAATCCTTTGGTACATTTTCCATTACCGTAGCCTCAAGCATGGCGCCGTCTCGCGTTCCGCCGCATAGAATGGTGGCACCTTTCTCTTTTGCTTCTTCAATCCAGCCGTGAAGGCGCTCTGCTTCGCCTTCTGAGATCATAGGGCCAATAAAGGTGTCTTCATTAGACGGGTCGCCAGACACTAACGCTTTCACTTTTTCCACATAGCGCGACTTAAACTCATCGTATATTTTGCTATGCATTAAAAGGCGCTGAACACTTATACAACTTTGCCCTGATTGATAATAAGCTCCGACAATTACCCGGTCGATGGCGTCTTCAATATCGGCATCTTCATCAACTACGCATGCGGCGTTACCGCCAAGCTCCAATACCACCGGCTTCTTTCCTGCTTTTGCTTTAAGCGCCCAGCCCACATCAGGTGAACCTGTGAAGCTAAGCAGCTTTAGTCTTTCATCAGTAGTGAATAAGTCAGCGCCGTCGCGGCTACAAGGTAGAATAGAAAATGCGCCTTTGGGTAAGTCGGTTTCAGCTAATACCTCACCAATAATAAGCGCACCAATAGGGGTTCGCGAGGCAGGCTTAAGTACAAAGGTACAGCCTGCTGCGATTGCAGGAGCCACCTTGTGCGCAGCCAAATTCAGAGGAAAATTAAACGGCGATATAAATGAACATGGACCTATAGGGACCTTCTTGGTCATGCCCTGATAACCTTTGGCGCGCGCCGAGATTTCTAAATTCACCACCTCGCCGTTAATACGCACTGATTCTTCTGCCGCTATTTTGAAGGTATCGATAAGGCGGCTGACTTCGCCCTTAGCGTCTTTAATTGGCTTACCAGCCTCTATACAAAGCGCTTGTGCCAACTCATCGGCTCTTTCGGTAAAGCGCTTCACACAGTGCTCTAGCACCGCTTGTCTTTCGAAAGGAGCCATGGCGGCCATCGCAGGCTGCGCTTCTTCTGCTGCAGCAATGGCCTTATCGATGGTATCCGCATCGGCCATCGCCACCTTGGTTGCTACCTCTCCGGTGTATTTATTAGTCACGTCCAAGTCGGTATTGGCATAATGTGGCTCACTCGCTAAATAATAGGGATAGCTTTCCTTCAACATTTTTTACTCCTTACCTTTCTGTTACGTTTGGCTTAAAGCTTGGCGCTAAGCTCTTTAATCGTATGATTTAGTGTTTTGTCATTCATACTGTAATCAACTGGACAATCGATAATATGTACGCCTTTTGTGTTCAAACACTTATCAACCAAGTGAATAAGTACATCCGCATCGTCAACTCTCCAGCCCTGTGCGCCGTAACTTTGTGCGTATTTAACAAAGTTGGGGTTGCCATAATCTAAACCAAACTCATCGAACTGCATGTTTGCTTGCTTCCACTTGATCATTCCGTAAGCATCGTCGCGCAAGATGATCACCACAAGGTCAAGCTTAAGCCTAACGGCAGTCTCAATTTCTTGGCTATTCATCATAAAGCCGCCATCGCCGCATACGCTTACCACAGGGACATCAGGCTTCACTAGTTTGGCTGCTATAGCTGATGGCAAACCGGCTCCCATTGAAGCCAGTGCGTTGTCTAAAAGCAGGGTATTCGGATGATATGCGGGGTAATTTCGGGCAAACCATATTTTATATACGCCGTTGTCTAACGTAACAATGCCGTTATCAGGCATAACTTTACGAATATCGCGTACAAGACGTTCTGGTAAGATAGGGAATCGATTATCGTCTTCTGCTTCAGCACGGTGATCTACATAGGCTTGATGCACATCTTTGTAGAAGTCGAGTTTCCAACTGTCTTGGGGAGTGATGCCTTCTTTTATTTGCCAGATGCTGTTAGCAATATCTCCAACGACTTCGAGTTGCGGGAAGTAAACAGGGTCTACGGCAGCCGAATCAAAGTTGACATGAATCACTTTTTTATCGTTGTGATGCATGAAGAACGGTGGCTTTTCTACCACATCGTGGCCTACGTTGATAATAAGATCGGCACGCTCTATTGCCCTGTGTACAAAGTCACCGTCAGACAGAGCAGTGTTCCCTGCAAAGCGCGGGTCGCTTTCGTTTAGTACCCCTTTGCCCATTTGGGTGGTAACAAATGGAATGCAGGTTTTATCAACAAACTCCCTGAGCATTTTCGCTGTTAGCTTTCTGTTTGCTCCGGCGCCAATCAATAACAAAGGTGACTGGGCTTCTTCAATCATGGTAATCGCAGCAGCAATTGCTTTGTATTCGGCGATAGGTCGACGGGCCATGCTAGGTGTTAGTATTTGGGCACTGGTTTGTTCTGCGGCAATGTCTTCTGGCAGTTCAATGTGTACAGCGCCCGGGCGCTCTTCATGGGCTAGACGAAATGCCTCTCGCACAGTAGAAGGAATTCTATCGCCACTCACAATCTGGTTGGTGAATTTAGTGATCGGCCGCATCATGTCAACGATGTCGATAACTTGAAAGCGACCTTGCTTGCTGGTTTTGATCGGCTTTTGCCCGGTAATCATCAACATTGGCATTGCGCCAAGTTGAGCATAAGCCGCGGGAGTAACTAGATTAGTGGCCCCGGGTCCTAAGGTCGAAAGGCATACTCCCACTTTTCCGGTAAGCCTGCCGTAAGTAGCAGCCATAAAACCAGCGCCTTGCTCGTGACGAGTCAGCACCAGTTTAATAGAGGACTCGCGCAACGACTCAAGTAAGTCGAGGTTTTCTTCACCTGGGATACCAAAGACGTATTCCACGCCTTCTGCTTCTAACGCTTTAACAAATAAATCGGACGCTTTCATGTGCTGCACGCTCCTTGTAATTTGAGCAGAAAATAAAGTGCTTATTAGTTGTGCTACGAAACAATGCTGCGAATGGGTTTACTGTGCGTAATAAAATGCCCGTTGCTAACGGGCATGTTAAAAAATAGTGTATAGGAGAGAAAAGGGAAGTCTAATCACTGATTATTATGCGCTTGTATGCGAGCAAAGAAGCATCTTCGTTTTGTGACACACTAAATGTATATTCATTGTAGTCACTGCCAAACACTGTATCTTGCCCCAGCAACGTGTCTGGCTCACCCCGGTGACTGTAGTCGGGATGATTGGTACAAATGTCTTGGCAAAAGCTATCGGAAAAGCCAAATTGAGAAACCAATTGATCAGTATTGTTGCGACGTATACGAAAATGGATGTGGATAGCTCGGCTGCTGTACCAGCCGGGAAAACAGCTTTTTAGGTTTATTCTTCCGCTAGCATCTGTCACCGCAATACCTCTGAACCACTTCGCACTTAATGCATCCACTTCATTTCCCGTGCAAAATGCCGAATTAAATCCGCTGGCATCGGCACTATCACTGGTATCTCCTGAATAAACGCCATCTACATCGCAATGCCATACTTCAATTTCATAACCCGATAGGGGATTACACGCTTCATCAATTAACTGAAGACACAACATCATCGGCAAACCTGTTTGCTCATATGAGATGTCGTCAAGATAGTCACTTTGAAATAGGAGCCAATGTAAGCCCCACCGCTGTTTTCATAAAGCGGCGTCGCTTGAGCGGCTCTTCCGTTAATTTTTTTGATGTCATCGTACGTTGCCCTTGGTTGTCTTTGCAAAAAAGACATTTAGCTAAAGGACAAGGTTCTCTTATTTACTCAAGCTTTACGTAGCTTTACACAGTAAATAAGCAAAGTGAAAAAAGCGCAGGTATTTGGGTAACTAAACCTAGGTTATTCAGCACTCCATTCGGATAGCGCCTTCTGTGTTACTTTATCTACCTCATGTTTATTTTCGCTTATCCACCAGCGCTCCATAATACGGACATTTTTCTGATTCGCTTTATAGAATATATCCACGATGTCGCCAACAAATGGAATAAAACCTAAGCCAAAGTCGATTGCTGAGTTTTTTACCATTTGAGCTATTAGCGCTTTGGGCATACCCAATGATTTTCCCAGCCAAACTATTCGAAGTGAAACGAAGAGCATCAGCGCGTCACCGGCTCCTGGGATAAGGCCCACGATTGAATCCAAGCCTATTCTTATTGGGATAAAAGGGAGCTTTACAGCAGTATCCAGCAAGTTCGCCAGTTTTTGCGCTTTAAGTAGTGCCTTTGGTGCTTTGCCTTCCACGACCTTATCTCCCTTTCAATATAATAAATGCGCCACCAAGGGTGATTTCCCTATTGGTTTTCCTCGAAACGTTTACTGTCAGCTTTTCAAACGCTACTTTTCAGCGCCTAACGCTCTTGCTAAGCCTGCGCGCAAACCGTTGTCCGACTGTACTGTCCACCCATGCAGGTTTTCTTGCACTATGTCAAAAAGCACGTCTATATGTTCTTTGTCACTGTTAAGTGCCGCGATGTATTCATAGCGCTCACCACCAGCTTCCATAAAGTACTCGCGATTCTCTTCACCAATTTCTTCAATAGTTTCCAAGCAATCGGCTGAGAAGCCAGGGCACATAACCTGAATGGATTTCACCCCTTTTTCAGGTAAAGACTTTAACGTTTCATCTGTATACGGTTTCAACCACTCTTCTCGACCAAAACGAGATTGGAAGGTCGTCATATATTCGTCGTGTGAAAGGCCAAGTTTCTCGGCAAGCAAGCGTGACGTTTTGTGGCACTCGCAGTGATAGGGGTCACCATTCATTAAATAGCGCTTTGGAATACCGTGGTAAGACAAAATAAGCTTGTCCGCCCTTCCATGGGTTTCCCAATGCGCTTTTACTTTGTTCGCCAGCGCGGTGATGAAATTATCGCGATCGTGATAGTGATTCACGAAGCGAAGTTCTGGGAGCCAACGGCGAGAGGTGAAATCCTTAGCGATAGCATCAAATGTGGAGCCAGTTGTCGACGCGCTGTATTGAGGGTAAAGCGGTAAAACGACGAGTTTACGTACGCCTTTTTCCAACATGGACTCGATGGTATCACCTATGGCAGGCTTGCCGTAGCGCATGGCAAAGTCGACTATTACGTCATCGCCATATTGGGCTTTACAGCGTTCAGCAATAGCTGATGCTTGCGCTTTAGTAATAGCCATAAGTGGAGAGCCTTCTTCCGTCCATACGGTGGAATAAGCCTCAGCAGAACGCTTAGGGCGAAAGTTTAAAATGATACCATTTAATACAAACCACCAAATCGCTTTAGGCACTTCCACAACCCGCGGATCAGAAAGAAACTCTTTCAAATAAGGGCGTAACGCCTGCTTAGTTGGCGCTTCCGGTGTCCCCAAATTCGTTACCAGTACGCCAATTTTATCTGGTTGCCCGTGAGTAAAACCTTTGTTCGATTTGTATTTCATGTTTTCATAGTCCGAGAAGTACTGCGCTATATCCGTATTATACTGAATTACCTTAGATTATGATCTGCTATAACGCCAAAAAAGTGCGATTGCGCTAATAGATTTTGGGCATTAAAAAAGCGACAGGTGTTCGAAAATACTTTTCAAAAACACATGCCGCTTTCTTAGTTTGCTGCCGCATTATGCGTGTGGCAGCGCGTAAAGCTATCTATTTAAGGCTGATAGTAAGTCGCTGCGCCCGGGCCTACCGGCATACCGAGTAGGAACACCCAAATGTAGAACAAAATTGTCCAACCTACGATAAACACCATTGAGTAAGGCAGCATCATGGCAATGAGCGTGCCCATTCCCAAGTCTTTCTTGTACCTTGCAGCCATGGCCAAGATTAGTCCGAAATAGCTCATCATAGGTGCGATAACGTTTGTGACTGAATCACCAATACGGTATGCAGCTTGAATCACTTCAGGCGCGTAGCCTATGAGCATGAGCATTGGTACAAAAATAGGTGCTGTTACCGCCCATTGCGCTGATGCACTCCCTAGCGACAGGTTCACTACACCACACATCAGAATGAACAGAATAAACACCGCTGGGCCATCTAACCCTGCCGCTTGTAACAACGCAGCACCTTTAACGGCTAATACTGTGCCTAGGTTTGTCCATTTGAAAAACGCAACAAACTGCGCAGCAAAGAATACTAGCGTAATGTAAAGACCCATTGCCCCCATGCTTTTAGACATGGCATCAATAACATCTTTGTCGTTCTTCATCGACTTGGTAACTTTACCGTAAACAAAGCCAGGAATAGCAAAGGTGATAAATATGAATGCAACAATGCCTTTAAGGAACGGAGAGCCCGCTACTTCACCTGTTTCTGGATGACGCAATATACCGTTTTCTGGCACTACCGTTAGCGCTAGTATTGCGCAAACAATAACAAACGATATACCTGCCCAACGCAGGCCTTTCTTTTCTAAATCCGTAGGCGCGTCCATAGATTGCTTGCCTAAATCTATGGAAGCATCAGCAGGGTCAAATTTACCGAGTCTCGGCTCAACAACCTTTTCGGTGACCAACGCTCCCATTGTGGCTACAACGAAGGTACTGATGAACATGAAGTACCAGTTTACTTCTGGGCCTACCATATAGTCGGGGTCAATCATGTGAGCAGCGGCTTCCGTGATACCCGACAACAGTGGGTCGACAGTTCCAAGTAGTAGGTTGGCGCTATAGCCAGCCGATACACCTGCAAACGCGGCGGCCAGACCCGCTAACGGGTGACGACCTAACGAGTGGAAAATCATCGCTGCCAGCGGAATTAGTACCACGTAGCCAAGCTCTGATGCTGTATTTGAAATGATACCTGCGAAGACGATAGCAAAGGTCACGGCACGTTTAGAGGCATTCATCACCAACGCGCGCATTGCTGCTGATAACAGGCCAGAATGTTCTGCAACCGATACACCAAGAAGCGCAACAAGTACGGTACCCAGTGGAGCAAAGCCTGTGAAATTGGTAACCAAGCCTGTCACTATTCGCTGCAAACCTTCTGCGCTCATCAGCGATATGACTTCAATCATACCGTCTTCTTCACGCCCCTTTGCACCTATTGGGCGAGGGTCAGCTACAGCAATGTCAAAGTAACCAAGTATCCCACTAAGTAACACAATGAAAAGTGAAAGCAGTGCGAACAGCGTTACTGGATGTGGGAGCAGGTTTCCTAACCATTCCACCGTGGTGAGAAATCGCGAGAATAACCCACCTTGTCCGCCCCTATCATCGGCAGACACTGTATTTGTATTTTCCGTTGTCAAAATCTTCCCTCTGTCGTTTATTGACGTCTACCACACCAAGGTTAATGCTGGGAAGGCATCAACGTTGTACATAAATAGTGACGTGTTTTAATAGTATTCAGACGGTATTTTACCCGATTTAGTAAAATTTTGGCAGTGGATAGGGTAAATGAAGGGTTAAGTCAGTGTACATTTTCCTAAATTGTCCGGCTACGCTGATTAGATATAACCCGCTATATCATACCGTTAGCCTTTCAAAAGGCGTAAAAAAACCAGTCTAAAAAGACTGGTTTTTAAAGCTTTAAATTTCGGCTATTTAGTTACCGTTTGACTTGTTCATATACTTGAAGAAGTCGCTGTCTGGTGCAATAACCATGACATCTTGTTTGCTGTTAAAGCTTTGCTTATACGCGTCCATACTGCGCAGGAAGCTGTAAAAATCAGCGTTCTTTGAGTAAGCGTCAGCGTAAATTTGTGCCGCAATCGCATCACCTTCACCGCGAAGTTGACGTGCATTACGCTCAGCATCAGCAAGCATTACCGTTACCTTAGCATCGATATTTGCCTTAATGACTTCGGCTTGCTCTTGACCTTCTGAACGGTGCTCACGAGCTACGGCGGCACGCTCTGCGCGCATACGCTGGAAGATCGAGTTGCTCACCTCAGTAGGTAAGTTAATCTGCTTAACACGTACGTCTACAATTTCAATACCAAGCTCGTCAGACGATGTAGAAGCTTGTTCCATTGCTTGGTTCATAAGCGCTGAACGCTCACCAGAAACGATTTGTGCAATAGTACGAGTACCAAACTCAGAACGTAGACCGTTGTTTACTTTTTGCTTCAGTAGTGCTTCTGCTTGCAGCTTGTTGCCACCCGTTGATAGGTAGTAACGTGCAAAGTCTTCTATGCGCCACTTAACATAAGAGTCAACAATTAGATCTTTCTTCTCGCTTGTTACAAAGCGATCAGGCGTTCCATCCAACGTTTGAATACGCGCATCTAGATGGCGTACCGAGTCAATAAACGGAAGTTTAAAGTGTAAACCTGGCTCAAAAACCCGAGTTTCACCGGTCGCGTCATCGCGCTGAACCTTACCAAACTGAATAACAATGGCGCGCTCGCCTTCTTTAACTGCAAACAGTGAGCCTGATGCAAGCAATACAAGAAGAACGAATACTGCAATTAACAAATTCTTCATTGTGCTTATCTCCCCTCTCTGTAGCTATCGCCACGCAAGCCTGTACTTGGCGAGCTGTTGCGGCTGCGGCCGTTAGCATCAGTTACTGGTGCTTGTAAGCCTTCCAGTGTATTGCGCGTATTCTTGTTGTTCGTAGATTGCTGACGTTCCATAATCTTATCTAAAGGCAAATACATCATGTTATTACCGCCTTTGCTATCAACCATGATTTTACTGGTGTTACCCAACACTTCTTCCATGGTCTCTAGATAAATACGTTCGCGAGTAACTTGAGGAGCACGCTCGTACTGAGGAAGCAACTCTTCAAAACGTGCCACTTCACCCTGCGCTTCTAACGTTACACGTTCTTTGTATGCTTGCGCCTCTTCATTCATACGATTGACTTGACCACGTGCACGAGGCTCAATCTCTCTCGCATAGGCTTCTGCTTCGCGAATGAAACGTTGTTCATCTTCCTGTGCAGCAATCGCATCATCAAAAGCATCTTTAACTTGCTCTGGTGGGCGGGCATCACGGAAGTTCATATCGATAATGGAAACCCCCATATTGTAGGGTTCAATGATCGCTTGAAGCTCTTCCCATACACGCTGACGCGTTACTTCACGGCCGTCGGTAAGTACGTCGTCCATTTTGGAGTGGCCAACTACGTAGCGAATAGCGCTATCAAGAGACTGACTTAAACTCTGCTCAGGGCTTTCAACGGCAAACGTCCAACGATATGGGTCTACAACGCGAAATTGCATTTCCATTTGAACGCTTACCACGTTTTCGTCTTCTGTAAGCATAGAGCCTGAAGATGACTGGTCGCGAATTGACTGAACATCAACTGGGATTACTGAGTCAATAAACGTTGGCGCCCAACGAAGACCCGGCTCAACCTGCTCGTGGTACTCACCGAAGCGAAGCACTACGCCACGTTCTGCTTCACGAATAGTGTAAAAACCACTAATGAACCAAATTACGACAAGTAAACCTACAAGAATACCAGCGCCGATACCACCTAGACTTTTGCCTGAGCCACCGCCGTTGCCACCTGACTTTCCAAACTTACCAAATAAGTTCTTAAAAACATCGTCCAAATCTGGGGGACCTTGCTCTTTCCCACCGCGATTCTTCCACGGGTCGTTATTATTGCCACCCGGCTCATTCCAAGCCATGCTGATACTCCATAGATTACTGTTATATTTTTGAATTTCGCATGCTCAATGCAGTGACTAGCACTGACTAATGTCGCACAACATACTCTGATATTCCGTTTTCCAGACGTTTTTCAAGTCTGTTCCAGTCAGCGGCGGGCATTCTTACATCAACTACCCAGTCTCCCTGACTGTCGTATTCTTCACTAGCAATACAGTTTAGTTCGTACAACACGCCGCGCAATCGACTTTGTGCAGGCGGAATCTTTAATGTGTAATTCACCATACTTTTACCTAAACATTCGGTTAAAGCTTGGCTCAATAATTCCGTTCCTTCGCCTGTTTGTGCAGATAGCCACACTCTAACAGGCACGCCTTCGTCGTTTCTTTCTATACGCGGTTGAACGTCGTCTAGTTTATCAATCTTATTACAGATTAGTAATTGTTGAATCTCTCCAGCTTCAATTTCTTCAAGTACATCATTAACTTCATCCATGGTTTCGCGATATTTTGCATCAGCAATATCAACCACATGGAGCAGTAAATCTGCTTCTTGAGTCTCTTGAAGTGTCGCTTTAAACGCAGCAACTAGATCGTGAGGAAGATGACGAATAAAACCTACCGTGTCGGCTAAAATAGCCGGCCCTACGTCTTTTAAATCGATTTTGCGTAACGTGGGATCTAGCGTTGCAAACAGCTGATCGGCAGCGTAAACGTGTGAGTCGGTAATGGTGTTAAACAGCGTCGATTTTCCCGCATTCGTATAGCCAACTAAGGATACCGTTGGAATTTCAGCGCGTTTGCGCGAGCGACGACCCTGCTCGCGTTGCTTTTGCACTTTTTCCAAACGACGAAGAATGGCTTTAATACGACCACGAAGTAGTCGACGGTCAGTTTCTAGCTGTGTCTCACCTGGACCGCGAAGACCAATACCACCTTTTTGACGCTCAAGGTGGGTCCATCCTCTGATGAGACGAGTTGAGATATGCCTCAACTGGGCTAGTTCGACCTGGAGCTTACCCTCATGTGTTCTTGCGCGCTGCGCAAAAATATCAAGAATTAGCCCCGTTCTATCTAACACCCGGCATTTACACACCGCTTCTAAATTACGCTCCTGAGAAGGAGAAAGCGCGTGGTTGAAAATAACAACGTTGGCATCGTGTGCTTTCACTGCCGCTGCTATTTCCTCTGCCTTACCTGAACCAACAAAAAACTTAGCATGAGGCGCACTGCGCGAAGTCGTAATAACTTCTACCGCATTAACCCCTGCTGAAGACACAAGTAATTCAAGCTCACTTAAGTCTTCTTTACTGTTCTCGTCGGAAAAATTAACATGAACAAGTACAGCCTGTTCACCGGCTTCATAACGGTCAAACAAGCGCGTTACCTTTTAAATTATTCACCTTTAGTATTTTCAGAATCTCCTGCGCTAGGCATTGTGATAGCGCGTGCTGGAACAACAGTAGAAATCGCGTGCTTATACACCATTTGGCTTACTGTGTTCTTCAGTAAAATTACGAACTGGTCGAAAGATTCAACCTGTCCCTGAAGTTTAATACCGTTTACCAGATAAATTGATACTGGAATACGTTCCTTACGCAAAGCGTTCAAGAATGGGTCTTGTAAAGATTGCCCTTTAGCCATTTGATATCCTTAGTTTTTATTATTCGTGATAGGAATTTCACTATCACTGCACGTCTAATATATACCACACTCAAACATTTAAAGTGTGACTTTCGCTGTAATTTTAGTCAAATTATCGTTAGCAAATGTGTCTAGCCATGTAACCTGCTCCCAGCCCCGTAACCACGTGAGCTGACGCTTGGCGAGCTGTCTTGTAGCGATAATGCCTCTTTCACGCATTTCTGCGTAACTCAATTGGCCGTCTAGGTACTGCCACATTTGTCTGTACCCTACCGAACGAATAGAAGGCAAATCTTCATGAAGATCACTGCGTTCGTAGAGTTTTACTACTTCATTCTCAAACCCTTGCTCCAACATCAAATCAAAGCGGGTCGCTATACGTTCGTGCAACACTGCCCTGTCTGCGGGCGCTATGGCAAATTGTGCAATGTTATAAGGGCACTTTTCACCCTCTTGTTGTTGCCAATGTGTCAACGTCTTGCCGGTACTTCTATACACCTCCAGCGCACGGGTAATTCGCTGTGGGTCGTTGGGGTGAATTCTCTCACCACTAATTGGGTCTACACCACGTAATTCATCGTGTAATTTAGACCAACCCAAGCGTTGTGCCTGCTGTGTTATTTCGTCCCGTATCTTTTCATCTGACTTAGGTAGTGGCGAAATTCCATTTATCAAGGCATTAAAGTACATCATTGTACCTCCAGCCAAAATTGGCACCTTGCCACGCGCTAAAATATCGCCAATAAGCGCATTAGTGTCGTTTACAAATTGCGACACCGAATAGCTTTGTGCAGGGTCGATAATATCAATAAGATGATGTACTACACCTGCTTGCTCTTCCTGCGTAGGCTTCGCAGTGCCGATGTCCATACCTTTATATACAAGGGCTGAATCAACACTAATTACTTCGCTTTCAACCTTGGCCGCTATATCAAGCGCCAAGCCTGTCTTGCCTGATGCCGTGGGGCCCATAATTGCTATTACTGGCAATGCAGAATTTATGCCATTGGACACCTTATTCTCCCCATACATCTAGCACTGAATTTAAGGGGCGCACTTTAGCAAATTGCTCAATAATTTCCCATTGTTTCACTTCGCTCTGCTGATCCAACCAGTACCACAGCGCATTTGATGTCTCTTCATCTAAAACATGTTCAGGCAAAACCAATGATTTTACGGCATCATCAAGTGAATTTACTTCATCATTTAGTTCAACTAATAAGAAGTATTCAAACCACTTGAGCCACGGCAAGTGCCTGGTGCCGGCCGGCACCTGTTGCAGCCGATATTTGCCAGCCACTTTATTCACTTCAAAATGCGCGTCGTTTAACAGTGTAACCAGTTGCTCATTGACATTATTGAGCGAAACAGCAACGGGCATTAACAACGGTTGCCCATGCTGCGCTTTTAAAAATAGTTCGCTTAACCAGATACTTGCAACTTTAGTTGCACAAAGAAGGTAAATTTTTTCTGATTTTGGGTAAATTCTACACTGGGAAGTTAGATTAACGTGCTCTACACCGGCTATTGGGTCTGCATTGTTGTTAATAATGTCGCTATTTGGCGTCATTAACGCATTGTAATTTGACTGATATGCCGCGCTTGGCCCTCGACTTTGCTTATGTGTAGCGCCACCACTTCGTCCGCCACTGGCACTCCCCGAGGATGTATTTCTTGGACTGCCTGTAAATTGCCCATAAGGCTGTGGCGCGCCTTGAGAGACTCCCCCCGTCGAGTAACGAGAAGACTCATTGAACGCCTGTGCATTATCCGACGTTTGATTCTGTAAAGGCCTAATGTAATCGTGTTCTACCTGAGAAGACATGAAATCTGAGCCCGAAGGACGGTTTGCGTCCATTCCTGATAAAGGCTGTTCGTCGGTCATGGCGTGCAGCGCATCACTCACGGTTTTACAGATAAAGTCGTGCACCAATCTGCCTTGTTGAAACCTCACCTCATGCTTGGCGGGATGAACATTTACATCCACATCTTTAGGGTTAACCGTTAAGTACACCACAAAGCTTGGTTGCTCCAGCACACCCCAAACGCTTTCGTACGCTTGACGAATAGCGTGCATAATAAGCTTATCTCGCATGCCTCTGCCGTTAACAAAACTGAACTGGCAATCATTACTGCTGCGAAGCATGGCCTCATTACCTAGCCAAGCATCAATGTGAAGACCTTCATACTCAGTACTAATATGTACGGCGTTTTGAACAAACTTTTGTCCAACCACAGCGCCAATTCGGGTGGCTAAACTGCCTGCTTTGTCGGCGATAAAGCGCTTTGCTACTTTATCGTTGTGTTTTAAAACAAATGAAACCTTGGGATAGCTCAGTGCTATGCGTTTTATGACTTCTTCAATATGCTGAAATTCGGTTTTTTCGGTGCGTAAAAACTTACGTCTTGCTGGCGTGTTGTAAAACAGATCTGCCACGTCAATTGTGGTGCCAACAGGGTGGGCCGCTGGCTGGATATTTACCGCCATTTCCCTACCCTCACAATAGGCCTGCCACGCCTCACCTTGAGACTCAGTGCGCGATGTCAGTGTTAACCGGCTTACCGAGCTAATACTGGCCAGCGCTTCGCCACGAAAGCCAAGAGAGAGAATTTGTTCTAAGTCATCCAGCGTGGTGATTTTGCTGGTTGCATGGCGACTCAAGGCCAGCTGCAGTTCACTTTTGACAATGCCTGACCCATTGTCTTTTATTCGAATGCGTTTGTGGCCACCTTTTTCAATATCGACTTCTATTTTGGTGGCACCAGCATCAAGGCTGTTTTCTAGTAATTCTTTAACCACAGACGCGGGGCGCTCAACCACTTCACCAGCGGCAATCTGGTTTGCAAGTTGGGGAGATAAAAGCTGTATAGGCAAAGGACTACCCTATGATATTAACTATATGGATTCGTGGCGATACGATATGTAAGTGCAATGAGTGCTGAAAAAGCCGATGAAACAAAACCTTGGTTTATGTTCTCGGAATATTTAGTACCTGCCCTACGCGTACAACATCACTTGAAAGATCATTCGCTGCTTTGATGCTGCTTACTTTTACATTGTAACGCTGTGCTAATAACGAGAGCGACTCGCCGCTTCTTACTTTGTGCGTTCGGTTGTTCGCCCTTTCTTGTGCCCACAGTGTACCATCAGGGGGAACTTGCTTGAAGTAACGCTTAGTCGCATTAAACATGGCATTCGCTAAGCGTTCGCGATGTTTTGACCAGTTCAGATTCTTCTCTTCTTGCGGATTAGAAATGAAACCAACTTCGACCAAAATAGAGGGGATGTCAGGCGCGGTCAAAACTGCAAAACTGGCGGCTTGTGGTTTTCTTTTATGCAGACTGGTCACCTGCTTTAGCTCTTCAACCACTTTGTTACCTAAATCGTGGCTGGTTGCCATACTGTGATCCATCGATAAACCCAGTATGGTTTCAGTAAGATATCGCTCGCTTGATTTGTCATTGATCACTTCAGCTGCACCACCGAGTAATTCAGAGTGACGTTCAGATTTCTCTAGCCAGCGGCCTAATTCAGTGTCTGCTCTTCGCATGGATAGTACCCACACCGAACCACCTCGCGGTTGAGGCTGACTAAACGCATCGGCGTGGATGGAAATAAGCAAATCGGCTTTTTTCTCGCGCGCAATTTCAGGACGTCGATTAGGAGAGACATAATAATCATCGCCACGAGTCATGATGGCGCGCATACCTCGCTCTCGGTTTATCATGTCTTCCAGTTTTTTGGCGATACTCAGGGTGATGTGCTTTTCATAGGTACCAGCCGGACCAATTGAACCTGGATCATGACCACCATGCCCGGCGTCGATGGCGACGATAATGTCTCGGTCTCGGGCACTGGTAGAATCATCAATAACGACAGAGCCAGTTGATGCCGACGCTGATAACGTTGGCGTTGGCTTCGGCGCACTATCTGGTAAATCCACAACCAGCCTGTGTCCGTAAGCACCATCGGGGGTTACTGCAAATAACGAGGGCTTTGTATTTCTATTGAGCTCAACAACCACTCTGGCAGATGACTTGTTTTTCGGCGTGGAGTAGCGCAGCTTTTTAATCAAATCACCGCTGTTTTCAATACCAGAAAGCTTAGCGGTGTCGCTGGTGTTGTTAAGATCGATGACAAGCCGAAGCGGATTTTTGAGCGTAAAATAGGTGAACTCTGGCGCTGATTTCATATCGAAAACAACGCGCGTATTGTCCGGCGACGGCCATATCCTAACCCCGTCGATGTTATTTTGCGCACCGTGTGCGAATTGCACGACGAAACACAATAATAATACCGAAACTATACTGCGCACCATAATTAGCCTTTCTGTTATTGTTATGCTGCTCTCGTCAACTCCGGAGCGGCTATTTATTCAGTTTTTCTTTCATTTCGCATTTGCGCTAAACGCGCTTGCATTGCTGAAGCAATTTCGCACCGTGGGCACTTTTTGCTTCCAAATTAAACTGCCTACCCGATGGCGTAATATTTATACTAATCACTAAGTCTGGGGATGCCAAGTATTCGCCCCCTTTTTCCGACCATTCAATAAGCGCGATAGCGCCCGAACCAAAGTAATCGCGAATTCCCATGAACTCTAACTCTTCTGGGTCGGCTAAGCGATACAGGTCGAAGTGATAGATATTGACGCCGTCCAACTCATAAGGTTCAACCAATGTATAGGTTGGACTTTTAACGCTACCTGAATGACCTAAAGATTGAATGAAATATCGGCTAAATGTCGTTTTCCCTGCACCTAAGTCGCCGTTTAAATAAATAACAGCATCGGTAGGGAGTTGACTCGAAACGGCCTGCGCTAAATCTCTGGCAAGCTGCGCTGTATCATCTACTTCATTAGCAAAAAAAGAGGTATGCGGGTAAGACATCAACAATATTCCACGGTAATAGAAAGAAACACAGTAGATGCCTGCCCGTTCAAGACAAAACCACGCTAACTAGTGGTTTATAAGCGCACGTACTGCGTCAAACAAATCGCTCGCTATCATACCACGTTGACCATACAGTTGGGCAATATCATCGCCAGCCTTAGCATGAAGCACTACACCATATTTCGCTGCAATATCTGTTTCTACGCCTTGCGCGAGCAACGCGCCCAATATTCCGCTTAATACATCACCACTTCCTGCGGTAGCCATGCCAGGATTACCGTGACGGCAAACCCAGGTTTTCTTTTCATTGTCGATAAGCGTACCCGCCCCTTTTAGCACACAGACCGCATGGTATCGCTGTGAGCACTGCCTTGCGTAGTTAAAACGGTCGCTTTCTACATCATCAATAGAAACACCAAGTAAACGCGCTGCCTCGCCTGCGTGAGGGGTTAAAATACTGTCAGACAAGGTGTACGCGGTTGACTGCTGACACAACAGATTTAGCGCGTCAGCATCAATGACCACAGGCTTATTTTGGCTTTGACAGTGCTTCATGGTGGTTTCAAATGTGCCTTCTGCCCATTCATCTTGCCCAAGACCCGGTCCAATAACCACACAGGTTGCCCAAGCTAATGCATCTTCCAAATTAAAGTCGGTGACCATGAGTTCAGGTCTGCCTGCACTGACCTGAACGACTGACGACTCATGGGTATACACGCGTACCATGCCCGCACCACTTCTCAGTGCGGCTTCACTGGCGAGTCGAATGGCACCTGCTGTTCCGCGGTTACCGCCAATGCACAATAGTCGACCGTAAGTCCCTTTATGACTGTTAATCTCCCGTGGCCCCATACCTTTAAAGTGGTCGATATTTAGCATGGTCGCGCTCGCTTTAGCTAATGCTTGGAACGCTTTGCCGATACCCAAGTCCGCATACACCAACTTACCGCACGATTGTTTACCCGCACCAGTAACAAGCCCCGGCTTAATGCCCACAAAAGTAACGGTGATATCAGCCTGAACACATCGCCCCAGGCTCTGTCCTGTATTTGCATCAAGCCCTGACGGCACATCAACGCTTACTACCGGCGTTGATGACGCATTCACCGCATCAATGATGTCTGCAAACTCATTGCGAATATAGCTATTAATACCTGTACCAAGAAGCGCATCAATCACTACGTCAGACTTCTCGAGGAGCGCAGCATCAAACCCATTGATACTGCCACCTGAATCGAGCCAGCGCTGTTGTGCTTTGCCAGCATCACCTTCCAGCGTACGTTCAGGCTCAACCGCACATAAATGCACTTGTTTACCCGCAAGTTTTGCGTTTATTGCTGCAATGTAGCCGTCACCCGCATTGTTACCTTGGCCCACCAGCACTAAGTAAACGTCTGAGTTTGGCATGAGCTCAAGACACTGCTTAAACACCACATCGCCGGCTCGTTGCATCAACGTGAACATATCGCAGCCCGAATCCGCGGCGGCTTGTCCCTCATTTTCCCTAACCTGATCGGCCCGAAATAATTTGTATGATAAACTTGATGTTAATTGAGTATCTAGCATGAGCACATGTCCGAATTTAGTTCTATCGACCTTGTTGAATTAACCAACAATATCAAGGCTTGGGGTACAGCGCTAGGCTTTCAGCAGGTTGGCATCAGCGATATTGATCTACATCAGCACGAGGCACACCTTCAGGAATGGTTAGACAATGGGTATCACGGTGACATGGCCTTTATGGAGAGCCATGGGATGAAGCGTGCCCGGCCTGATGAGTTGGTCCCAGGGACATTACGGGTTATCAGCGTTCGCATGAACTACTTACCTCCTGACGCCTCGTTTGCTAAGCATTTAAAAAAGCCAGAAATAGGATACATCAGCCGCTATGCATTGGGCCGTGACTACCACAAAGTGCTGCGCAAACGTCTGAAGCAATTGGGTGAGAAAATCACCGCATCCCTGGCGCATACCCAATATCGCCCGTTTGTAGACTCAGCCCCCGTATTGGAACACGCTATTGCTGAAAAAGCGGGTATTGGCTGGACGGGGAAACACAGCCTGACACTCAACAAAGAAGCCGGCTCTTGGTTCTTCTTAGGTGAGCTGTTCATCAATTTGCCATTACCTACTGACTCACCAATTGAAGAGGGTTGCGGCACCTGCACGGCGTGTCTAACCATCTGCCCGACCAATGCAATTGTTGCGCCTTATAAAGTAGATGCCCGTCGCTGTATTTCCTATCTCACCATTGAATCAGACAAAGATATTCCCGAAGATTTGCGCCCCATGATGGGCAATCGCATTTATGGCTGTGACGATTGCCAACTTGTTTGCCCTTGGAATCGCTTTGCCGATGTTACCAGTGAAGAAGATTTCCACCCGCGACAAGTGCTACACGGCCAAAGTCTCAATGCGCTTTTCGGCTGGTCTGAAGAAACCTTCTTGCGAAATACGGAAGGCTCTCCCATCAGGCGGATTGGCTTTGAGAAGTGGCAGCGTAATATTGCCGTTGCGTTAGGAAACGCTCCGTATGATGAACAAAGCATTCTGCTTTTGAAAGAAAGACGAGGGAGCGTGAGTGACTTGGTGGACAGACATATTGATTGGGCTCTTAAGCGGCAGCAAGAGAAGCAACAAGCGTCTGATGCGAAAAACAGGCAGCAAGCGCGGCTTATTCGCGTAATTGAAAAAGGTTTACCAAGAGACGCCTAACACCAGTACACGTTTGAATAAGGCATACCGCGAATTCAATTGGCGATATACACGTTTGGGGGTTAACCCGCTGAGGCAAGCTGACTGTTTAAATCGGCCTGAGTGCTATTCCGATAACGCACACGAGCATTTGGCGAATGGGATGCGGCGAAAGAAACGTTAAGTTTGAGGCCTCGCTGTGCCACTTGCGTGGTTATGATAGGCGAGCCGAATTCCCACCACGGTTCCTGTTCCAATGCTTCAATAACTCGCGACAGCTCAGTTTCAGAACCGTCATACTCACCCGTTATTTCGCAATGTCCGTTCTCACATTTTACCGAGTCTAAAACAAAGCGCTCGTTGTTAGGCGGCAGCGCAAAAAACGTATTGAGTGAGCCTTCGGTTTTCGTGTAGAAAACCTCTGGCGCCATGATTTGGACATTCTCAGCAACGGGGGCAACATTCATCTCGCCGTTTTTTGTAACGCTTGTATCCAAGAGCACCGCACCTGTATCATTTGAAACCAACTTGGCGGCGGGCTTAATAACTTTCAGCTCACTCGTTTCGGTGGCACGAGAGCGCGCTAACACATTGGTTAGTCGCTCTTTTTCTGCATTGGATTCACTGAGTTGGTGTTGATAGCCAGAAAATTTATACCCCGCTATCAATGCAAACGCTATCAGCAACAACACAAGCCACGTTTTCATTTTACTTCCTTTATCGAAGTCGCTTACTTGTGATATTGCTTACTAAGTTCATGTACCGCATTAACGAACACACCTGCATTTTCAGGTGGTACGTCTAGATGGATACCGTGACCTAAATTAAATACGTGACCGCTACCTTCACCGTAACCTTCTAGAATGGACGCCACTTCTTGCTCAATTCTTTGCGGTTGAGCATACAGCATTGATGGATCCATATTACCTTGAAGTGCAACTTTATCGCCAATGCGCGCACGCGCTTCTTTAATGTCGATAGTCCAGTCTAAACCTACTGCGTCGCAGCCTGTCGCCGCAATCGATTCTAGCCACATGCCACCGTTTTTGGTGAACAAGGTAACAGGTACTTTACGGCCTTCATTTTCACGGGTCAGCCCACTTACAATGCGCTCCATGTACTGAAGCGAGAATTCTTTGTAGTCACGAGGAGATAACACGCCACCCCAAGTATCAAATACCATGACTGACTGCGCGCCCGCAGCGATTTGAGCATTTAAATACTCAGTAACAGAATCAGCCAGTTTTGCTAGTAACGCATGAAGCGTTGCTGGCTCAGCAAATGCCATTTTCTTGATTTTGGTAAAGGCTTTACTTGAACCACCTTCAATCATGTAAGTCGCGAGTGTCCAAGGGCTTCCAGAAAAACCAATTAATGGCACTTCACCTTTAAGCTCACGGCGAATAGTACGAACGGCATTCATTACGTACTGTAATTCACCTTCTGGATCAGGAAGGCCTATTTTATCCACATCCGCTTTACACGTGATTGGATTTTTAAAGCGAGGGCCTTCACCTGTTTCAAAGTAAAGACCGAGGCCCATCGCATCTGGAATGGTCAAAATATCCGAAAAGAGAATTGCAGCGTCGAGAGGAAAACGACGTAAAGGTTGTAGCGTCACCTCACATGCAAGTTCTGCATTCTTGCACAACGACATAAAATCGCCTGCTACTGCACGAGTCGCTTTGTACTCTGGGAGGTAGCGCCCGGCTTGTCGCATCATCCATACAGGTGTGACATCAACCGGCTGCTTAAGTAACGCACGTAAGTAACGATCGTTCTTTAACGCGGGCTTATCAACACTGGGGAAATTTTGCGACATATAACTCACCTAAATTACTGAAGATATTTGAGCGCGAAAGTATACCAGTATTCTTAACTAAGGTGTGCTAAAACCTGTATTAAAAAATCAATGTTTTAACGACAAATCGGTGTAGTGTCGATTATTAAAGACAAACAATACTTGAACATTACTTTAAAAAGACGCTTGCACTTAAAGTGAGTGTTTGCTATTACTATAACCGTTAAAGAAAAGAAGCCCTACATGGGACCGTGCTAAACTTATTGAAACCCTGCTTCGGCAGGGTTTTTTATTTGTCGCCGATCAGAGACACCGTTTCAGCAATTAATTGTCCCGCAATAGACACTTTCGGTGGAATAGTCGGCAGCGCATCTATATCAAACCATTGCGCATCATCTATCTCGTTCTCCTGACAACGAATTTCCCCTTCGTCATACTCGGCAACAAACCCGACCATTAAGGAATGTGGAAATGGCCATGGCTGACTATTGTAATAGCGCAAGTTTTTAACCTTAACGCCAACTTCTTCGAAAACTTCTCTGTGGACCGCTTGCTCCAGACTTTCACCACTTTCTACGAAGCCTGCAAGGGTTGAATACATATTGGATTCTCGGTGGCGAACGCCTTTGGCCAACAATATTTTTTCGTTGTCGTGTATAGAAACAATGATACAGGGAGACACTCTTGGATAACTGCGATGTTGACAGCGGTGACAATGCATTGCCATTTCCCAATCTACGCGTTCAGTCTTGGCTCCACATTGCCCGCAAAATTGATGAGTACGCAAGAAGTGGATGTATTGCCAGGCTCGCCCAATAACGGAAAAGGCAATATCGTATTCGGCAAAAAGAAGCTGTCTAAGCGATACCCGTTCCCAACCGGGTTCGTCAACATGCTCAGCGCCCAAATCAACAACATATACGGGCAGATCTCTATGCGCCGTCTCATTGAGCGGCGGAAGTTGATGAATTTCATCGATATAAGATGCTAAAAATGGAATATCACTCAGGTAAGCAACGGGGATAGACTCAGACGATTCTTGTACTACAATTTTGCCGCGACTAAAAACTACCCACAGGGCTTGCTGAGCAGCTAGTTTCGCCTCATCCAACTTTATCATCATTGCACATCACTCCTGTTCTTTAATGCTTCATACTACACTAAATACTGAGCGTATAGATCGCCACCATACATTTTGAAACGAACTTTTTCGCGCAAAATTTGTGTCGCTAGTGCACAGTGTTATACTGAAACTTATTGTCGCTAAACGGGTAACACATCAAAATGTTGCAACAGTTAGAAAGCGTTAAATCAAAATGGGGCGGGAAAAGCCAGGTTATTGACCGCTGGTTAATGGACAGACAGGCACTGTTAGTTTCTTTCTGTGAACTAGCAGGTATTAACAAGCGAAGCGAGTGTTTACCTGACCCAGATGAAATAGACAACTTTTGCAGCGCATTACTCGATTATTTGTCGGTAGGACACTTTGAGGTTTTCGATATGTTGGTTGAAAACGACAATGAAGGCCTTGCACTACGAGATAAACTTTACCCCAGATTGACAAAAACCACTGACGCAGCACTCGCATTTAATGATACGTTTGCACAAGCAGTAACGCCCGAGCAGGCAGCTGAATTTGACTCAGCGCTAGCCAAGCTTGGTGAGACATTAGAAGAGCGTTTTGCCTTGGAAGATGAGTTAATAGCTCATGTACACACTAAAAAACGTGATCCAGAAGTGACGCTTTAATATAACAATGAAAGTCGAGTTTACGGTTATCATCAATGAACAAAACCACACTTATTCATAAGGCACGGGCTTATTGCGAGCAACGCGGCGCCAGATTCACACCGCTTAGAGAAAAGGTGTACGAAATTCTTGTTTCAAAGCACGGCCCTATGGGTGCTTATGAACTACTCGACTCACTAAAAGAAACAGAGTCTAGTGCCAAACCTGCGACAGTCTATCGCGCCCTTGATTTTCTTCTCGATTTTGGGTTTATTCACCGTTTAGAGTCTACGAATGCGTTTGTGGCCTGCTATCATTTTGGTTGTAACCACCCTGTTCAGTTTCTAATTTGTGACAGCTGTGGTGATGTTGCTGAAATTCAATCTGAAGGTCTTCAAGAGACCCTTGATAGCCAAGCAAAGCAACACGGATTCAAAGTATCGAAACAAACTATAGAGGCCCATGGATTATGTGCCGATTGTCAACAAACGGAAGATCACGCTGCGCAGGAGAGTGTACATGAATGCTGATTTTGTGAACCCGTTTATTGCTGGTCTTTTGAACGTGCTTGAAACCATGGCTCAAACTAAATTGACCCCGGGCAAGCCCAAGCGCAAACAAAGTGATATCGCCAAAGGCGATGTATCGGGGCTAATTGGCATGGTGGGCCCTGACGTTCGCGGCTCTATGTCTATTACTTTTGACGAGTCTTTGGCCCTGACTATAATGGAGAGAATGGTTGGCGAGCGCCCTGAGAAGCTTGATGCAGAAGTAGGCGACATGGTTGGCGAAGTTACCAACATGATTTGCGGTAACGCAAAACGAGACCTTGCTGAACGGGGTTACGAGTTTGGAATGGCAACACCCATTGTTGTATCAGGAAAGCAACATACGATTAGTCACCAGGTTGATGGTGCTAAAATTATTCTTCCTTTCATGTGCGACGAAGGATTAGCGCATTTGGAAATCTGTTTTGACAAATAATTTCTGGCAGTCTGAAAAAATTACACTCGACAGCTACCCGAGAGGATTTCACCTGATAACACAGCAGGTGGAATCTGCAATACCCAGTATTCGTCATGTTGAAGTCGGCCTTTTGCACCTATGGCTTCAGCATACAAGCGCTAGTTTGACAATCAATGAAAATGCCGACCCTACAGTGAGGCATGATATGGAAGCGTTCTTCAACCATAGTGTAAAAGAAGAGCTTTCTTTTTTCAGGCATACTTATGAAGGTAAAGATGATATGCCTGCTCACTTAAAATCGAGTATACTAGGGTGTCAACTTACTATACCTGTCCAACAAGGCAAGCTTGCACTTGGCACGTGGCAGGGTATCATGCTCGGCGAACACCGAGATCATGGTGGAAGACGAACAATTATTGCCACATTACAAGGGATCGCAGCCTAACCCATATTATAAATGGCACAATTTGTGCTAGCGTTAAACGTTAAGCACAACACAAAATTATCAAAAATCGATAATCACTCAACGTTAAACAGGATGTGACTATGAAACAACACTTTAAAATGGCAGCGCTATCTCTTGCTGTAATTTCTTCGACTAATGCATTTGCACAAGACTCTTCTGAGCCAGAGTACAAAAACTGGTTTGGTTTGTCTGGCATGTATTACAACACTGACGACTCACGTCCGTTAGATCTAACTGACGGCGGCCTTTACGACGATGGTCGTGGCGTAGCTTTTGAATACGGTTTCCGTTTTACTCAAAGCTGGGCAGCACGTGTTGAATTTACAGCCCTAGACCTTGATTATGCAGGCGGCGGTGATGAAAGCGGTGAAATGGTTGGTGTTGACGCACTATACTTCATGCCAAATGATGCATGGTTCGTTTTTGGTGGTGTTAAGCGTCAAGCAGTAGGCGAATCAACTACCCTTGGTAACATCGGTATCGGTAAACACTGGGACATCCACGAAGATGTTAAACTTGTTACTGAAATCGCCGCTTATCACGACTTCGGTGAAGATTACAATGACTACAGTGTTAAAGTTGGTATCGCGATCCCATTTGGTAAAGGCACTCCTGCCGCACCTAAAGACAGCGACAACGATGGCGTTGTAGATAGCAAAGACCAGTGCCCAATGACACCAGCAGGTGTTCGTGTTGACGCAAATGGTTGTAGCATCGATGATGATAACGATGGCGTTCTAAACAACGTTGACCAGTGTCCTAACACGCCAGCTGGCACTAAAGTAGATGCAACTGGCTGTGCAATTAAAGATTCGGACAACGACGGCGTTGTAGACAGCAAAGATATGTGCCCTGATACACCAGCTGGCGTAAAAGTTGATGCAAAAGGTTGTACAGTATTTGACGAAGAGACAGTAGAAATCACACTACGCGTTCTATTCGACAACGAAAGTGCTGTAGTTAAAATGCCAAAAGATCCAGAAATCTCTGAATTTGCTGAGTTCATGAAGCAGTATCCTTCAACAACTGCGGTAATTGAAGGTCACACTTCTGCACCAGGTAGTGAAGCTTACAACATGGACCTTTCTAAGCGTCGTGCTGCGAACTTCAAAGAAGTAATGGTAGACATGTACGGTATCGAAGGTTCTCGTTTAGAGACTATCGGTTACGGCGAAACTCAGCTTCTAGACAATGGTAAGAATGCTGAAGCACACCGTGTTAACCGTCGCATTTCAGTGACAGTTAAAGACACAGTGAAAGTAGCTGAAGAAAAGTAATTCATTGTATATGAATTGAAAAAGGCGCCTTACGGCGCCTTTTTTGTGTCTGAAATACTTTAACTTGTTAACCCTTAAAATGTAGACCGTGGCCGCGGTCGAAGCCTTTAGTCGCTATAAGAGGGGCTAATATTCGTCGGCTATGGCAGGGCCTGCATAGTTGTCAAATCGTGAGAACTGACCTTGGAACGTAAGTCGACAGGTACCAATTGGGCCGTTACGCTGTTTACCAATGATAATCTCTGCAATTCCCTTATACTCACTGTTTTCGTGATAAACCTCATCACGATAAATAAACATAATAAGGTCGGCATCCTGCTCGATTGAGCCAGACTCACGAAGGTCAGAGTTTACAGGACGTTTATCGGCGCGTTGTTCTAGCGTACGGTTAAGCTGTGAAAGGGCAACTACCGGCACTTCAAGCTCTTTAGCCAATGCTTTCAATGAGCGAGAGATCTCTGCAATTTCCAATGTTCGGTTATCGCTAAGAGAAGGTACGCGCATCAACTGAAGATAATCCACCATGATGAGACTGATTCCACCGCGTTCGCGAGCGAGTTTTCTTGCGCGACTTCGCACGTCCATTGGTGTAAGGCCTGATGAATCATCAACAAACAAACAATCTTTGTCTTTGAGCATAGCCATGGTGTTGGAGATACGTGCCCAATCTTCATCATCCAGCTGAGCAGTACGAATTTTGGTTTGGTCAACGCGGCTTAATGACGCCAACATACGCATCATGATTTGTTCTGAGGGCATCTCAAGACTGAAAACAAGTACAGGTTTGTCTTCTGCCATCATGGCGTTTTCAATCAAGTTCATGGCGAAGGTGGTCTTACCCATCGATGGACGAGCCGCCACGATAATAAGGTCAGAGGGCTGCATACCACTGGTCATTTTGTCTAGGTCGGTAAAGCCGGTAGTAACACCGGTAACGTCTTTATTGGTTTTCACCAATTCTTCTAGACGGTCAATGGTCTTCCCTAAGATAGACTCGACATCGCGAGGACCTTCGTTTTCACCAGTTCTTCGCTCGGCAATTTCAAATACTTTACTTTCGGCCAGGTCAAGAATGTCTGCACTGTCACGGCCTTCGGGGTTGTACCCAACTTCCGCTATTTCATGCGCCACGCCAATAAGCTCTCGGGTTATCGCGCGCTCACTGATAATTTGCGCATAAGACACAACGTTCGCAGAACTTGGCGTGTTTTTGGCAAGTTCACCTAAGTAGGCAAAACCGCCGGCATCTTCCAGTTCATCATGCTTTTCCAGCTCTTCTGATACTGTTATAAGATCTATTGGCTGGCTACTGTTTAGTAGTCGAGTGATAGCACGAAAGATAATTTGGTGTGAGCGATTGTAGAAATCGTTATCGGTAACAAGCTCCGCGACTTTGTCCCAGCTTTCAGGGTCAATAAGCATGCTGCCCAAAACAGATTGCTCAGCCTCAATGCTATGAGGTGGAACCTTCAATTTTTCAACATTCTTATCGTTTTTAGACGCAGACGCCACGAGTGAAACCTATTCCAATGCACAAAAGTCAGTTGGATATTATGCGCTTTTAACGTCCATCACTCAACAAAGGAAGTCGTCATTTTGTTGCGAAAGCGCAAAAAGACAACATCGCTTAAAGCGTTTTCTCCAGCTTTAAAAACGTACCATCAACCAAGGTGTAGGCGCTGCCACCTTCCTGAAAAATGAGTGTAGAACCCATGATTGCTGAATTATCAAGGCACGACAAACTTACTTCAGTAATCTTGTCGTCGCTAAAGCCGAGCGATGATGGAGAGGCTTTAAAAGCAGCATAAAAATCTTGATTACTGATATTTTTCGTTAAATACACCGGTGACTCACAGAATGCCTGATCGAGTTTAGCCGAGTCTGAAGCATAGGTTACCGAGCGACCCAAGAACTTTTCTGACTCTATTGATGAGTGAGCTGAAACACCTACATTATAGGCCTTAGTCACCACCCAAGTACCTTCGTAATAAGCGGGTTCCTGAACAGCACAGCCTAGCGTAAATGCGCATATTCCAAACGCACCAATAATTAGACTATGAAATCGCCAAAACCTTTTGACGTGTCCAACAATACTCAATTTAACCTCCAATCAAAAAATAACAAACCATGTGATGATGTGGGTGAAGCGTGCAGGTCCGCTAACTTGTAACTAAGAGCCATTAAAACGTACTTTTGTTACTTACAAACGCTCAGCTACACATTTTTAGCGACCAAACAAAAAAAGCTGCGATCACTCGCAGCTTTTCATTAATCACCACATGTCTGATTAATAAATGTGGACTAAATTCATTTTTTCAACCTAAAGTTTCAATTGTGTTGCCTATAGCTTATTCACTTTTGGTCTATTTCAATTCGCCCGTGTACCGTAGAGATGTCTACATTTGCAGCCCCACCGTTGTGGATAAAGCGTAGCCAGCTACCTGGGCCATACTTAGGCTTTTGCGACTTTTCATCACTGATATTGTTTACAATGTTGCCGCCAGCGTGCGTCTCAATATCAAATTGTGCCGATACGCCATCTTGAAAGACAAATTCCATCGCACCGCCTACAGAATTCACTTTTACGCTACCGTTCTTATTAAGACCTAAACTTGCGTAAGTCCTTCCATTAACCGTATTGATTTGCAGTACGTCCACCGCTTGAAGAGACACATCGATTCGACCGTTGACGGTTTCTACTGATACGTCTGGGCTATCGGAAGTGATGTCGAGCTTGCCATTAACTGACGCAAAGCTCACTGGCGTGTTTCCTGAGTGTGACGCTTCAATTTCGCCATTCACTGTTTCCGCCTCTAAACGGCCTCTCACATTCTCAAGCACGATATCGCCATTAACCGACTCAACTTCAACCCGCTCACCTATGTTTTTAAGGGTTACGTCGCCGTTTACCACCTCAACATCTACTGCTTTTGTTATACCTTCTGCAATAAGATCAGCATTGACTGCGGTATAGTGAAGGTCGCTTGCTGAAGGTATATAGATAACAAGGTCGTCGCCATCTTTACCTTTATTAAACCAGCTCTTTGAGTGGCGCTCGACTTCAACGTGTATAACCACGACATCTCCACGTCTTTCAAAGATAAACTCTTCAGTTTGATCGCCCAGTTCACCGGTGACACGAACCTGAGACTTATCCCAAACTCGGATGTCTGCTTTTCCGTTGATGTGTTCAATGTCCACTTTCGGCGAAGACGATGTGTCGATGGTCTTATCTACTTTTTCTCCTGCAAACGCCGCAGTAGCGATACTTAGCAGCGCAGTAGTAAGTAATACCTTGGCCCCCAAAGGTGCCATGAACGTGTGCAAAAATGTGCTTTTCGTATTTATATTCATCTTTAAACCCTTATTAAATTTGCTGCCACTTTGGCGCGTGCACTCGCTCAATTAAGGCAATCTGCTGTTGATATACGTGATGCAGCATTTTGATTAATGCTGAGTTGTCTGGATCGTCCTTTAATGCCGCTTTAATAACATCTGCAGCATCGTCCAATTCTTTCAATTGCTCTTGCCAATCTTCCGTTAGCGCCGTTGTACTTTCATAACTAGCAAGAAGACTATTCACTTGTTGTTGCTGCTGCATACTCATTGCGTCAATCAAGGCATAGCCATCGCTTCGACTTTCATCAGCTTTAAACGCAAAAGGAGCCGCAAACCACAATACAGTAACTAAACAAACGCTTGCGGCTATCGCCATCCACTGTTTTGATGTAACCGTAGATGATGAAGCGTCGTCTTGTGAAGCGTCGTCTTGTGAAGCGTCGCCTTGCTGCGATGTTATGCCGAGTTCAATACCTCGCCACAAATCTCGTTCTGGCTGCTTCTCTTTTGATATCTCAGAAATATGCTGAGCAAGCTTGTCGTCAAAATTACTCATCATCGACTCCCATAAAATCTTTCAATAATTGCTTAGCACGGAAAAATTGTGCTTTGCTTGAGCCCACTGCCATGTTCAACATGCTGGCAATGTCTTCATGCCTGTAACCTTCAATTGCATGGAGGACAAAAACCATTCTGGCTCGCTCGGGTAAGCGAATAACTAATGCTTCTAAATCCACATCGGTGCTGTTTTCTTCAGCCGGCATCTCGTTAATGCCGCTGTTTTCCAAGTTAAACATGCGCTGCACCCACCCTTTCTGCTTGCGCATATAAGAGATGGTAATGTTTGCCGTAACACTGTGTAACCATGTGGAAAATTGGCTTTGCCCATCAAAATTACCCAATTTTTTCCATAGCTGAATAAAGACTTCTTGCGAAGCATCTTCTGCCATTCCCTTTTCACCTGTAAGCCGGTAACAAAGCGCGTAGACTCGCCCAATATGTTCATCGTAAAGGGACCGAAACGCCTGCTTATCGCCCTTTTTCGCTTTAGATATCAGCTCATTTTCGCTTTTATTACCAAACACCACATTGGCGTGTACAACACGTTGTTGTGTGTGTTCCATTCTTTTCTCTTTGTTATTTGTGGTGCTGATTAGCATTAGCACTTGTTAGTGTTATAAGGTTAGTCGTACCCTATAGTAGAAAGGTTTAAATGCACAAAAATATTTTTTGGAGATGCCATGTCTACCTCATTTTCTGTTAACGCTCTGTTTGCTGGAAAACCTCAGCCGCTAGGCCCTCGTGGGGCACCAAGCAGTATTGTTAAAGCCCCCGTCGACGCGTTAACGGTGCATATGGACAGAACCGATGAAGACGAACAGGCCAACAAACGGCTTCACGGTGGACCGGAGAAAGTGCTGCATCAGTTCAACCCGACCAACTATCTGACATTAAGAAAGCATTTTCCTGAAGGCGACTTTTCGCTGGGCAGCATTGGCGAAAACATCAGTGTAGAGGGCATGGACGATGCTACCGTTTATATCGGCGATATATGGAAGTTCGGCGAGGTAGAACTGCAAGTAAGCGCACCCCGTGCCCCTTGCAATAAAATCTCGCAACGCTTCGAAGTGCCCAATTTAGATAGATTTGTCGGAGAACGAGGTATCACTGGCTGGTATTACCGGGTTATTAAAACCGGAACCATCAGTGTTGGCGACGAAGTAACACTACTGCACCGTGAGGACGATACCGTTAATGTTCACACCCTAATGCAATGCGCCCATACCAAAGCAGACAAAGCCCTGGCCCAAAAGCTAGCGAATCTTGAGGCGCTTGATGACGAATGGCGCGGAAAATGCCAAAAAATTGCGGATAAGATTGCGGATAAATAAGCCATTTATCCGTAGCTTAAATTAAAAAGACGCCTGTTCACCTTCATTCAAAATAACCCAAGGCATTGCAGGGTTTAGCTGCTTCTTCATTTTCATAAGACGAAATAGCGCAGAATGTGACGTCTTGTCACCCATCATCCAGCTGGCATTTCCATAGCCCCAAGGCACTACGGCTTTACAGCCTAGGTCTTGGGCCGCAACAATGGCATCTTCTGGCGTAGTATGTACCTTGCGATACCATTTAGGTGAGGTTTCGCTGAAATAAGACGCTATAGGTAACAGGCAAACATCTATTTCACCAAAGCGCGCTTTAATATCCATGAAGTGCGGTGAATATCCCGTATCCCCCGCAAAGAACAATGTTTTGCCTTCACTCTCAAATACCCAACCACCCCACAGTGTCGCATTGTCGTCCTCGTACAAATAAGGCACCCAAATTCGGTTACTGAAATGATGGGCCGGCACGAAGTGGATAGAGGTTTTGCCTACGTTTTTGCTGGTATACCACGCCATTTCTTTAATGGTGTAGCCTCTATTAGGGAAGTGCTCTGCGAAACCTAACGGAACAAGATATTCGGGCTTTGTGCCTAATTCGGCAATATCGGCTTTATTGAAATGATCATAGTGAATATGGGAATAAACCACAGCATCGGTTTGTGCGAGTTTGTCTTCACCTACCTCAGCGGGTTCGTTGCGGCTGAACCCCTCCGCCAATCGAAAAGCCCAATTAACGGGCCAATCAAACTGCCCAAACACAGGGTCAATAAGTATTTGCTCACCACTTGCGGTGTTAAGTAAAAAACTTGCGTGCCCTAACCAGGTGACATTAAAGCCGGTGTTCGAGTTCACTGTCGGGTTGTTGCCAACGAACTGACAATTTTGCATGTCACTTTCACATTCAATATCGGCAGACGCTGGGTAGCAATCATTAGTGCACGTGACGGGGTATGCTTTAAAACCGTCGTAAATATTGCTGAATCTGTCCTCATACCCAGGTTCATTGGTGTGCTTGATTACAGCATTTTCACCTTCTATCTGAGTAACATGATTAGAGCTGGCGCAACCAGTCACGACACTTCCTGCTACTACTAGCGACGCCGACAACGTCGTTAACTTCTTTAAACTCATTACCATTTTTAAGATCGTGTCCTTGTAGCTCCAACCTAGCAGGCAAAGCGCTTAGTTGACTGCTGCGTCTATGCTTTATTTACTCAATTGTGCAGACATCAAGAGAACCGCAGTTTAGCGCAAGCACTAAGATAGCTGTTAACCGTTATTGTAAAGCGAGAAACCATCAGCACCACAGTAAATTTGTAACAATATAAAAGCGCGCGTTAGCGGCCGCATTTATCGTCACAAACCGATTAGTTGCAAATGATAACTATTATTAATAGTATGTTTAAAATTCTTTCCTGAAGCCATTATGCGTAAAACCCGAATACTCATTGTTGAAGATGACGCGACGTTAAGTGAACAAATCACACAGCTGTTGCAGTCTCGAGGATTTGACACTCGCCACGAAAGTGACGGTAACGCTGGATTACAAGCTGTGCTTGAGGAGAACTTTGACCTTGTGTTACTCGACATACGCCTTCCCTCTTTAAACGGCTTGTCGCTGTTAAACCAATTAAGGCAAATAAAGCAAACCCCGGTGATGATGATCACCGCGTCAGGTGCCGAGCAAGAAAGGATTGAAGGCTACCGTAAGGGCGCAGATGACTACTTACCCAAGCCCTTCAATTTTACTGAAATGATGCTTCGCATCGACGCACTGTTGCGACGCAGCAAAACACTAAACGACTCAGGCACGCAAAAGTCGGAAATCATTGTTGATGTGCTTTATTTAAATCGCATTCAGCAAGTTACCAAATACCACTCAAGACTACTCGAATTCACGCCAATACAATTTAAGCTTCTTTGGATGTTAGTAGATAACAAAGGGGAAACGTTGAGCAAAGCATTTCTTTATCACAGCGTGCTTAACAAACCCTTTTCGAGGTACGACCGAAGCTTAGATATGCATTTGTCTAGAGTACGCAAAAAGCTCGTTGAGACTGGCATGCCCCCTGAACGCCTTGCCACTGTCCACGGCCAAGGATATCGCTTTTCGTGAAAAATAAACTGCTATGGCGACTGTGCGCATTTATTGCCGTTGGTACTGTTCTGTTATTTTGGGCCATCGCGTGGCTTACCAATCATACCGAGACCAGCATGAGTTTTATCGATAAAGCTCATCAAGAAACCCTTTATTCCTATGGTCAAGAAGCGGAGAAAATCTACCTGGAGGATGGAGAACAAGCGTTAGCTGCTTTTTTGCAAGAAGTGAAGACAAAGGAAGACACGTGGCTTGCCGTAGTTAACTCCCAAATGACCACATTCGCTGACACCCAAATGTTAGATGAGTTTGTTGACCGATTTCAAATAGGCCGCAGCCCCGAATGGAAAATACATTTGTACTTTTCTGAAAACCCTGTGATGGAAGTCCCCTTCGTCGATGACAATACGCACTTTTTAATTCAACTTCCACAGCGTATGCGCCCAGGTTCGTTATTGCTCGCCACACGCTTAACGCTTCAAATTGCATTACCTCTAGTGATATTAAGTCTGTTGAGTTTTATGCTGTATCGACACCTAATGACGCCACTAAAGCAATTAGAAAATGCCACAAAAGATTTCGCAAATGGCAATTTAGAAGCCCGTGCAATGGCTGCAATGCCCAAGCGAAATGACGAACTTACTGGGCTTGCCCAAACGTTCGACAAGATGGCCCAAAGAACCAGCAGTCTCATTTATAATCAAAGAAGTTTGCTTGCTGATCTCTCTCACGAGCTTCGCACGCCTCTTGCCCGCATTGATATGGCAATAGACTTTGTAGAGCAAGACATTAATCGTGAACAAGCACTTTCACGCCTGCGTTATGAAGCGAGCACGATGAGAGAGCTTGTTGAAGATACCCTAACCTTTGCATGGCTAAATACAGAATCGCCACAATTGAACAGCGATGACTTTGACTTGGTAGAACTTATCAATGTTATTTGTGAAGATGCGCGGTTTGAATACCCTGATAGAACCTTGCATGTCGACACACCTGAATGCGCGAATATTGAAAAGAGCAGCCAGCTTGCTTTGGGGCAGGCGTTAGAAAATATTATTCGTAATGCTTTGCGTCATACCCCTGAGCAAAGCAAAGTGAGTTTAACGCTGACCAGCGATAATAATAACTATGTTATCACGGTTACAGACGAAGGCACCGGCGTCCCTGAATCAATGCTAGACGCCATATTCGAACCTTTTTTCAGGGTAGACAAGGCACGGGCAGCCAAAAACTACGTACATGCCGCAAAGCGCTCTGGCTTTGGTCTAGGGCTTGCACTGGCGAAACGTCAAATTGCCGCTGTGGGCGGCGACATTTCGGCGATAAATCGCGCTGCACTAATCAAAGGCAACGCATTACATAGAGACGCTAGTGCTACAAAGCAAACAGGGCTAGTCGTTACCATTACCCTGCCTAAGTCTTTTAATGCTGCTTTCGCAAATTGAGAAGTCTCTGCACACCAAGTAGTGTGCCAGTATAAACTAAGATACAGCAAAGCAAGCTTACCAGCCCTGCGATGGTCTGCCCTATAAAGCCAAAGTATTCTCCCGTGTGCAAAAAGCGGGAAGTACCCCAAGCCTGACTCCCTTTGGGCCAATCGGTTTTGTAAAGTGTCCTAGTGATGTCACCGGTTCCCGTGTCGAAATACAGTGAATACGCTAACTCTTGCCTGTGCCCTATACTTTTATCGATATAAAACCGTGCAACACCCTCACTTTTGCCAATTTCCATCCACATGGAATACCAATCCTGATAGCCATTTTCATTGGCGTGTTGCTGAGCTTTGGTAAATAGCGTGTCGTAACTGACAACGTCGGCGTCTAGCGTCTCAGGCATAGCTTTCTTTTCGCGAGTAGGGACTTGTTCACCGTACATTCCATACAATGCTTTGTTTGCCCACTCAAAATAAAACAGGGTAGCCGTTAGTCCAATCACAACTAAAAAAGGCAGTGACCACATACCAAAAACAAAATGCCAATGTCGGCGACGGTGCTGTTTATTAGTGTACTTTTGCCGTAACCACATTTGCTGCTTTAAGGATTTTTTCGATATGTGTTTGGGCAACCATATGATGACTCCCGATAACAGCAAAAAAATAAAAATAAGATTGCTATAAGCCGTTATGGTTTTGCCAATTAATTGGTAATCCCCTTCCATTAAAAGATATCGATGCAGGTCAGTTATGACATGAAATGCTTCTTCAACGACCCCTTCTCCTTCTCTTAATATATCTCCGGTATAGGGGTGAATAAGATAGCTGTGTTCGCCGGCCCATGCGGGAATTGCCGCTCCCTCGCTATTGACCCATCGAACAAAAATATGCGCTTCGTTAGGATGCTTTTCACGAAGTATTGCTACAACCCGCTCAGTCGAGATTACCGACTTTTCGATATCAATCGTTTGTGCATAAGCCATTTCACTTAGCTCTTTGAACTGGCGCTCGTAAGTGAGTAATACACCGGTAAAAGCCATAATGAAAACGACAATGCTGGCCAATAAGCCAGCAAAGAGGTGGGCCCAAAAGACCCACCTTTTAAACGTGGAAAAGTTCATCTAAAGGCGTTGCTTAGAAATCGTAAGTCACAGACAAACGAATATCTCGTCCAGCTTCTTGCGGACCAATAACGCTTGGGAATACTTCGCTGTAGTCACCCACACTTGAATGGTCGATATACGCTTCATCAAACAAGTTCGTTACCGCCAGATTTAAGCGAAGGTCGTTTGTGACTTCCCACTCGCCATAAATATCCACTAGGGTATAGTCTGCTTTGTTAAGTGAATAAAGCGAGTCGGTCCAACCGTTTTCCAAGGCCTGATGTAGTGTATCTATGTTGATGTCGTCAACCATAGTGATGTTAAAGCCAACGCTAATGTCTGCAGTAACGGTGTAATCTGCACCAAGTACCCACGTATCACCGCGACTATTACCTAAGCCAACAAACTCGTATCCGTTAATATCGATGCTGTTATAGGGTACGCTGTACAGATCTTCACGAGGCATCAATTCAACATCTACGCTTGAAAACCCAAAGTACACGTCAACAGAGTCCCAGCGATACGCAAGGTTAAACTCTACGCCAGATGATTCTAGGTCGCCGATATTATTAAATACCGAGTTGCCTTGATAACCGCTAAATAGCACATCATCAATAGTAGATTCATAGGCGCTAAGGCGCGCATTAAGGTTATTCGCGCTGTATTCGATTGACGCTTCAATATTAGTGACAGTTTCAGGCACCACGTCACTGGCAACAACGGGAACGTCCTCACCATCATATAAGTATTCGTCAAGCGTGAAACCATCACCAATTTGCTTACCGCGCGCCGCTTCTGCGTAACCAAGACCAAGGGTCCAAGCTTCGGTAAGCTGATACTCAAGACCGACGTTAAAGCTAAGTTCATTGTCGTCTAGTCCAGATGGCTCATCGGTAACGGGTGTGCCGTAATAGTCATCGATCAAGATTTGTTGCTGAAAATCAAAGTCGTCATAACGAACACCGTAGCTCAACAACAACTCTGGTGTGATATTGCTATGAGCTTGCGCGTAAATACCCATTACGCTGCCTTCTTCTGCGTTCTGCACAGGACCTACGCCAGGACCACTTTCTACCTCATCTTTACGATAGTCGATACCGTAGGTGAATACGTGGTTTGAAATGTCGGTGGTGTTTCTAATATCAAAACCATAGGTATCGATATCAGACAAGAAATCGAAACGGCCGCCGCGGAACGATGATGAAGTTTGGTATGCAGTGGCCTCTAAGAAAACCAATGCGCTGTGGTCAAAGCGGTAGTTCGCTACGTAGGTATCACGCTCTGCTTCACTAGGATAAAGTGGAGCACCTTCTAGTACTACCCAGTTAGGTCTTGCCGAAAACTCACCCTCTTCATCGCGCTGCTCTGCACTTATTGAAAGGTATTGATTATCCGCAATGTAACCACTGGCTTTAAGGAACATAAGATCTTGATCTGCGGCAGTACCCAGCACTTCGTTGCCGTCGCCGTCTTCAAAGTTATCTCTGTCAACCGTGCTGTAATAACCTAGCAAGCCCCATGAATCACTTAGCTTTCCATAAAGACTGCCGCTATATCGCGTACCTTCGTTTGAGAAATAACTCGCTTTTACTCGACCACCAAATTGTTCGTCGCCTCTCAATAAATCTTGCGCATCTTTGGTTTTAAAGCGGATTGAACCACCAATGGCACCTGGGCCACTGGTTGCTTCACCTGCACCAGCCTGCACATCGATTTGCTTCAAAAGATCGGGATCTAGCGTTACGCGGCCAATATGGTGAAATAGGGTTGAGGTTTGTTGCGCGCCATCTACGGTTACATTCAGGTAGGCATCTTCTAGTCCACGGATAAAGATTTTCTGTGCTACACCTACTGAACCGCCAACGCTGACCGACGGAGACTCTCTAAAAACGTCAGCTAAATCGTTTGCCTGAAACTGCTCAATATCCTCGGCAGTAATGCTCAAGTTAGTTGCTGCGCCTACCACAGCAACTCGCTCTATAGACTTGGTTTCTTCATTCTGGCTTTCTAGGGATTGCGCAAATACTACTGGACTGGATAGCGTGCATACTGCACTGGCTAAAACTAACTTTTTCAAGGATGTCTCCATTTGATAATCAACAATTACAAATAAGAAACATTCTCATTAACTTTAGTCTAAATGGATAGCACTTTTACATTTGTTACAATTCTCTCAGTTCTTCGCTGTCAAAGACTCACGCTCATTGTTGTAACGTACTTTCTGGCCTGCACGCAGGCGTTCAGCTCCTCTCACCACAACCGAGCGCTTCGGGTTCACATCGCCAAACACTTCAATTCTATCGCCCATGCCCACCCCGGTTGTCACCTTAACCTGCTCCGCTTCATTATTTTCATTGAGCTGATAGATAAAGGTGCCCGACTTTCTTAGTACCAGTGCATCGCGGGGTATGGTGACACCATCATGAGTATCGCTGCTAGGCAACGCCACGCGCACTGCACTGCCTATAGGAAAGTCACCGGGGTTGATGGCAATTCGTAGCTCCATCGTGCGCGATGTACTGTTGCCTACCGGTACAATGGCACGAATAGATTCTTCTACTTGGTTCACGTTATTGTGAACGCTAACGCTCATGCCGTTAGCAATATAGGGTAATACGTTGAGTGGTGCGCGCACCTGAACTTCAACGCTATCAGGGTTTACCACGCGAAGCAGGGTTTGCCCTACCCCAGTGTATTCGCCCGGCGACTGCAGCCTTTCAACCACCAAAGCCGCAAAGGGAGCACGAATACTGCTTTGTGCTATCTGATATTCGGTGAATTCTAAATCCAATTTGGCTTGCGCTAACTCCTGCTTAGCATTCTCTAAGTCTGCTTCCACTTCCTCTAACTCGCCTCTGGACGTGTTTTGACTGGCCTGAAGGTTTTTGTACCTCCCGAGTCGTTTGGTAAACAGTTCAACCTGCGACTGCCATCTGGCAATATTTGAGGCATTTTGATTGCGGGTAATGCTTAAGCGAGTATCGTCGACTTTAACTAAAGGCTCCCCCGCTTTCACCACATCACCTACCTCTGCCATCCAAGTGATGCGACCGTCTACCTCAGAAGCAAGGTTTGCATCGATAACGCTTAGTACCGTTCCAGGAACCCAGGTTAGTTGTGAAATCGCTTGCTCTCTGGCTTCATCTATTTGAACCAGCACCGGCGGTGGTTGCTTGCTATCCTGCGCGTGTGCGCTCAACGATACACTGCTTGCAAATAAGGCAAACACACTAAGGGCGAGAGTAGAAGTCATTGCTTTCATGGTTGTCTTTTCCTTACACATGATCGTTGTATTTATTTTGTTTTACGGTGGATGAGGTAGTCGGCGAAGCGCCGGTGCTCTCTATGCGCTCGGCCAGGGGTTTGAGTATATTTACAGGTGACTTTGAAGCCGTCATACGCAGCAAGGTAGGCAGTAATAGCAAGGTGAATATGGTACTCACCGTCATTCCTCCCACAATAACAGCCGCAAGACCTCGGTAAATAACGCTGCCTGCACCTGGTAGCAACAGCAGGGGCAGCATGCCAAAGATTGAAGTCAGCGTGCTCATAAAGATAGGCCGTAAACGTAGTTTGATTGCTTGTTCTACCGCGTCATCACGGGTCAGCCCTTCTTGCTCTCCTATACGAGTCTGATGCACGAGTAAAATGGCATTGTTCACCACAAGCCCTAGCAAAATAATGAAGCCAATCATGGTTAACAGGTCCATGGGCTGGAAGGTAAAGATGTTCATGATACGAATAGCAATCACCCCGCCCACCGTGGCTAGCGGAATAGAAAGTACTACCAGCACGCTGTCTTTTAACGATTTAAACAACCCCGCCATTAACAGCAGTAGCAACACCATGGCAAAAAGAAAGTTATCAGCCATCGAGGCAATAGCGCCTTTTAAGCTATCCGCGCTACCACCATAATTAATAGCGCCATCGGTAGGCATCATGGCCATAATGGCAGGTTCAACCTCAGAGGTAATCACTTTCATTGCTTCTTCTAAACTCATACCCTCTGGCGGATTTACGTTTAGCGTGAGGGTTCTTCGACCATCAATGCGCTGAATACGACTTGGCCCTACGGCTCTTTCAATACCTACCAGTTCGCCTAATTGCACCACCTCGCCTGATGGCGTCATGACTGGCGTGCTATTTAAGTCTTCGGGTGTAAACCAGGGGGCTGAGCGGAAGATAATATTCATGCGCTTGGTGCCATCGAAGTACTCCCCCACATACATACCATCACCCATGGCACGTACCAGGTTCCCCATACTGCCGCGATTTAACCCGACTTCCATCATTCGGCTGTCATTAGGGTAGAAGCGAAGCTCTGGTTCGGCTTGCTCTAGAGGTGGATTCGAACGCGCATTCGCGTTAGGAAAAACTTCTCTCAATTTGTCTAAACCTGCTTGCGCAGCGATGCCGAGCATGGCCTGATCGGTACCTTGAAGATGAATGTCGATTGAGCGACCGTTTCCAAAGCCGCCGAACAAATTGCCTTGTTGTGAAAAGGTCTGTGTATCCGGCAAATCCTTTAAAATTTCATCGCGAACAATGGCTTCTAACTCTTTGACCTTAGACTGATCTTTAGCGCGCACACCCAAATTTCCGCCATTTGGCCATGTGATAATGTAGTAGTTTTTCAGCGCTGGCTGCTTTTCTCCGTCCATATAGGGCTGCAGTCGCTCAACGATAATTGGCATCACTTCTTCGCTAATAAAGTTTTCACTAGCACCTGCAGGCAAACTTAAGAAGGCGTCAACGGCATCGCGTTTTACGGGTGGCAAATAGTCCATGGAAGGCATAAGCAGAACACTACCTGTTATAGGCACGCCCATGAGCGTTATAACTAATACAAGGCGGCGAAGCGGCGTGCTTGATAGCGACATAATAGCGCGGGTTATCTTTGCCCATACCCGCTGTAAGCTATCAGCTGGCATGTTGCCATTAAGATATCGAGCGGCAACAACAGGCAATACCGTTACCGCAACCACTAGCGACATACACACTGCAATGGCAATGGTAAGAGCGAGGTCAGCAAACAATTGCCCTTCAACATCTTCCAAAAACATGACGGGAATAAAAATAGCAACGGTGGTGGCTGTTGACGCCATGAGGGCACCAAACACTCCTTTCGTTCCCCGATGGGCACAATCCTCCATGTGCGTTTGTGAATGTGGGTCTTTATTTTCGATTTCGGCTTCGGCGCTCTTGCGCGTTCTTACAATGTTTTCCAGCACGACAATAGCGGCATCTAGCACCATACCTACCGCGAAGGCGAGTCCTGCCAGTGAAATGATATTGAGCGAGCGACCGGTAAGTTGAAGCACCACAAAAGTGCTAAGTAGTGAGATAGGAATGGCCAATGCCACAATGAGCGTTGCCCGCAGCTGGCGCATAAAGAGCCAAAGCACGGCAATGGCAAGCAGCACGCCTATAAATAAATTGCTGGTAACTAGCTGCACCGCTCTATAGATAAACACTGAGGCATCGAAGCTTTGCGCCATTACTAACTGTTCAGGGGCCAAGTCCTGTTCGTTTATTTGTGCAACTTTTGCTTTTACGGCTTCTAAGGTAGCTAAAACATTGGCGTTGTTTTGTCTGTCTACGCGAATAGATATAGCCGGATTGCCGTTTTGCACACTGTAGTTTGCACCGTCAGCGCGGGTGATTTTAATTTCGGCAATGTCATTTAGCGTGATAGGGCTGCCGTCTCGCCATTCAAGGATCATTTCACCCATTTGCGTAGGCTCGTAGCGACCTTCAAAACGCAGGGTATAGCGTCTTCTGCCCACATCGACAAAGCCGCCTGAAATATCATTCGCACGCCCCAACTCGTTGGCAACTGCCGTTAGGTCAATGCCTAACTGCGCCGCTTTAAACGGGTCGAAAACAATTTGAAACTCCTCAACGCCGCCAACCCCGCTTTCCATACGCGCCCTTGCAACGCCCGGGATGGATTCAAGCTGAGGTTTAATGACATCGGTAAAAAAGGTTACATAGGTATTAATTTCGTTTGGATTGCCCGGAAGGCGCTGAAGAAAAAAGTAGGTCAAAGCGGGGGCGTCTCCCCCACTTCCAGCAAGCATAATATTAGGGGACAAGGCATCGCGAGGTAGTGGCGGTACGCGATTCATGCGGCTAATCACTTCAATGAGCGTTTTCTGCATGTCCGTATCTAAACCAAACTCTAGATTAATCCACGCATTACCTTGGTTTGCCCATGCATTCATCGACTCAAGGCCAGGGATCCCTTGCAGCACTTCCTCTTGAGGCTCAATGATCTCAGATTCGATTTCTTGAGGCGACGCAGCGCGCCAAGAGGTCTGGATGTTAATATTCGGTCTTTCAATGTCAGGAAACAGCTGTACAGGTAAATTAAACAGGCTATATAGCCCTAAAAATACCAGCAGTGTTATTCCGATACCTACCCCAGTCGCGTTTTTTATTGCTTGCTTAGTGATGTCCATAATATGGCACTTATGCTTTTTATTGTTTGGTTTACTATAGGTCGCAGGAATGACAGAAAAAGTTTAAAGCCATGACACTAAGAATTTCAGCGATTATTAACATTTTGTTTAAATACCGTTTAAAAAACGTTATTTATCGCAGATGAGTGGACCTCAAAAATACGCCATTTGTCGGCGCTGGACATATTTGCTTACACCCATCGTTAATTAGGCGTCGCGACGTGGAGTGAGGGTAGGGATATTTTAAACTCGCCCTTCGGGAAGGTCTGGCAAGCTTCACTCTGGGAATTTGAAAAGCAACGGCCATTCCTACATTCCCACGCTTTGCTAGGAAACTTACCAGCACCTTCTGGGTGGGCAATCATCTATGCGGATTGGTATTGTTCTTTAAGTATCGAACAAAAATTTAGAGCAAAAAAAAGCCGCTCTAGGAGCGGCTTTTTTCAAATACGTCAGCGATTACGCTTCAGCAATGATGATCACTTTGATTGAAGTGATAACGTCAGAGTGAAGTTGTAAGTCGATGTCATACTCACCAGTTTCACGAAGAGTACCAGTAGGTAGTTTAACTTCTGCTTTTTGTACTTCAACGCCAGCTGCAGTGATTGCATCAGCGATGTCACGAGTACCAACAGAGCCAAAAAGTTTACCTTCGTCACCAGCAGGAGCTGCGATTGTAACTTCAGCAAGCTCAGCAACTTTTTCAGCGCGTGCGTTAGCAGCAGCTAGTTGCTCAGCAATTTTCGCTTCAAGTTCAGCACGACGTGCTTCGAACTTTTCAACGTTGTCTTTAGTTGCAGGAACCGCTTTACCCTGTGGGAAAAGGAAGTTACGAGCGTAACCAGACTTAACAGTCACTTGGTCGCCCAGGCCGCCAAGGTTGGCGATTTTATCTAGTAGGATGATATTCATCTTAGCTAACCCTTATATTCGCCAAATTACTTGTGTGAATCAGTGTACGGAAGCAACGCAAGGAAACGTGCGCGCTTGATCGCAGAAGACAGCTGACGCTGATATTTTGCGCTTGTACCAGTAATACGGCTAGGGACAATTTTACCGCTCTCAGTGATGTAGTTCTTAAGAGTAGCGATATCTTTGTAATCAATCTCAGTCACACCTTCTGCAGTGAAACGGCAGAACTTACGACGTCTGAAAAAACGAGCCATGGGTGATCTCCTTAAGCGTTGTCTTCAGTGGTTTCAGTTTTCTTTTCCGCGCGATCTTGGCGAGGAGCAGAATCGTCACGACGCTCACGACGAGGCTCTTCTTTCATCATTGGAGAAGGCTCAGTCACAGCAGTCTTAGTGCGCATAACCATGTTACGTAGGATCACGTCGTTGAAACGGAAAGCATTTTCCAATTCATCAACAGCTTCTGCAGACGCTTCAGCATTGATTAGTACGTAGTGGGCTTTGTGCAGCTTTTCAATTGGGTAAGCCAGTTGACGACGGCCCCAATCTTCTAAACGATGAATCTGACCACCGTCTTGCTTTAGGATTGTGGTATAACGCTCGATCATACCAGGTACTTGTTCACTCTGATCAGGGTGAACCATAAATACGATTTCGTAATGACGCATTATAGCTCCTTACGGTTGTAGCCTCGACAGTACAGCCGACTGTATGGAGACAAGGAACGAATTGGGATGGCTGTAAGGGCGCGCATTATACGCAGCAGTTACTAATTGCACAAGCATTAATCACCTTTAGAACAATCATTTGCCCTTTCCCCAAACACTACGCTCAGACATTTAATCAAAATACTGTTTATTTATACAGTAAAATACTGTACAGTTTTTGTGTCTTTAATAAACAGGGGACCTACCATGGCCATTACCACACAGTATGTTGTTACGCACAAAGGGGTAGAAAAATTGGTAACTACCGACAAAAAAGAAGCCGATCAGTATGACAAAATGCTCGATGCAGCAGATAACCTTGCTGACTACATTCATGCGAAGGGCATCAAGCTAGACGATAGCGTAGTGGAAGAGCTCACCATCATGCTGTCTAAAAACAAAGATAAAATCAGTAAGATTTTCAAAGGCGCTACCGCAGAAAGCGTATTAGAAGATGAAAGCGCAGAAGTGGTAAAGCTACAAGCTAACGGCTGATAATTTAGGCACGCCTCTCTTTTGCGTCGTTATGATGAGCAATTAATAAGAGCAATTGCCGCTTTAGGCTGATGAGATCTGATAGCATAGCTATACGCAAAAATGTTATTTGATAACATTACCTCAACGCGGCAATGTGTTTTCTCTGGTTTTTAACTGGGTGAACAGACGTGTCGCTTTTGCTAATGTGAACATAAGACGTAAATACAGGTCGGGCTTAGCGTGAATACCATCAATAAAAAAAATAGCACTCACTCCCAGCGCAACGCAGTGTCTGAAGAGCACAACGCAGTGAATAAAGGGCGCAACACAGCGATTGAAGTTAGCAATTTACAGTTTTCGTATACCAAAGAAAGTCCTCCCATCGTTGACATTAAAGCGTGGCAAGTTTCGCAAGGTGAACACGTTTTTCTTTCAGGGCCTTCGGGTAGCGGAAAGAGCACATTGCTCAATTTGCTGTGCGGAACATTAACTCCAACTCAGGGCGACATCGCTTTATTAGCGCAGCCTTTCTCCGCATTATCGAACCGACAGCGGGACAAGTTTAGAGCACGCAATATCGGCGTTGTTTTTCAACAATTTAATCTTATTCCCTACCTTTCTGTGGCACAGAACATTAATGCGGCGGTGTATTTTGCAAGTACAAACGTCAGCAAGACAGCATCAGACGCAAAGCTTCGTCATTTACTGGACAAGCTACAGCTGCCTTCTCACGTGCTGCATGCGAAAGCTGACGCATTGAGTATTGGTCAGCAGCAGCGCGTTGCCATTGCCAGAGCACTGATTAACGACCCACAATTATTAATTGTCGATGAACCTACCTCTGCCCTAGATACCGATGCCAGAGATAGTTTTATGTCGCTGCTAAAAGACGTTGCAGGTGAAAGCACCATGATTTTTGTTAGTCACGATAAAGCCATGGAGAGTTATTTCGACCGCCACTGCAGCATGAGTGAATTAAACCCAAGTACAAACCACATAAAAACGCGAGGCGATGAGGCCACAAAAGCACAGGAGCGTGCGTAATGCTAAGTACCATTGCTATTGAAAGCTTAAAGCGCAGGAAAACAACGGCAATCCTCACACTTTTAAGCATTACCATCAGCATTAGTTTACTTTTGTGCGTGGACATTATTCGCACCCAAGTTAAAACCAGTTTTACGCGCACCGTTTCTGGTGTAGATCTTATTGTTGGCGCACCAAGTGGACAGCTTAATTTACTCCTGTCATCAGTGTTTAATATAGGCACTCCCACCAAAGGTATTGAATATAAAAGTATTGCGGCGCTTCAATCTAACAAGCAGGTATCGTGGCTTATCCCACTATCTTTGGGTGATACCCACAGAGGTTTTAGAGTAGTAGGTACGACCAACAGCTTTTTCGACCACTTTAAATACGGTGATATGCAATCACTTGAAATGGCAGCAGGCTCGACATTTACGCAGCCACTGTCTACCGTTATTGGCGCAGATATCGCCAAATCATTGGGGTACAAGGTAGGGGATAAGATTATTATTTCCCATGGTCTGGGTAGCGTATCGTTCAACAACCATGATGATCACCCTTTCACTATCTCAGGCATAGTTAAGAAAACCGGTACGCCCGTAGATAAAGCCGTATACGTTACCCTACAGGGACTTGAAGAAGCCCACACAGGACCTAAACATTCGCCCACCTCAATGTTAGGCCGTAAATCTGCTGACAAGGCGAACGAGCATGAGCATGAGCATGAGCATGAGCATGAGCATGAGCATGACGAGCATACAAAAGAACATGCAGTTTACAATAGCGAAGCGTTTACGCCTGAGTCAGTATCCGTGGTGATGCTGGGGCTTAAACATCGGGTAACTGCACTGCAGCTTCAGTATCAAATTAATCAAAGTAAAAAAGAGCCGCTAATGGCTATTCTACCGGGCATGGCACTCGCAGAACTTTGGCAAATTATGGGAAATGTTGAATCGCTATTGCTTGGCCTTTCCGGTCTTATCGTCATCTGCGCGCTTATTGGGCTTGCGACTATGCTGCTAGCAACGATGAGGGAGCGTTATCAAGAAATCGCCGTTTTACGAACTATAGGCGCAGGACCGTTTACCTTACTGCTACTCATACAGATTGAAGCGATGCTGCTTACGATTGTGAGTGCCGCACTGAGTTTAGGCTTGGTAGCTGGGCTTATGAGCGCACTAAAACCTTGGTTAAGCAGTACCTATGGGTTGTTTTTAAGCAGCCCGCTGTTTGGACAAAGCAGTGTTATTATCATTTTACTGATACTGGGGTGCACATACTTGGTTTCACTATTCCCCGCTGTGGCGGCCTACAGACGCGGCCTACACGCGGGACTAAACGCGAACTCATAAATACCCATGCCTACAGCGTTGTTTCGGGTTTTGTCAGCTTCTATTTAGCCCCACATCTGTGCGCAAATAGGCAATAGGTCTTTTAATGGAGCGAGCTTAAGCGAGCTGGAGTGAGTATTACTCTCCTACTCACTTATCTGTACTGAAACGCAATATTAGCTCGTGAACCTGATTAACCGTTGCGCGCAAATCGTGGCTTGCTGCAAGCGATGCTTCAGATGAACGCTGGGTTTCAGACGCGCCGTCAGCGACTTCTACTAACTGCTGGTTAATATGCTCTGCCACCGTGCTTTGTTCTTCTACCGCTGAAGACATCTCTACCGTGGCATCAGCGATACCTTTCACTGCATTGTTAATTTCAAACAATGCACCTCGGGTTTCTTCTACTATAGCGCTGCCGTGCTCAGCTGAAGCTAGCCCTTCCGTCGATACCCTTACAGCTCGATCAGAACGCTCAGCCAATTCATTAATGATGTTGTGGATTTTATCGGTCGATTCGCGAGTTTTCGAAGCTAAAGTACGAACCTCATCGGCAACAACCGCAAAACCTCTTCCTTGTTCGCCAGCCCTTGCAGCTTCAATCGCAGCATTAAGCGCTAACAGGTTAGTCTGCTCAGCGATGGTCGAGATGATATTGGCCGCTTCGCCAATATCGCTGGTTGACTGAGCCAACTCTGTCACTGTGGTAGAAATAGACTCTACCGCCTCGCGCAACGCTACGATCGCCTGCATGGCTTGTTCTGCTTTTTGGTTGCCTGTCTCTACATTGGATGCCGCTGTCCTTGCGCTCTTTGCGTTACTTTCTACTCGTTCGGCAACTTCTTGAATCGCTTGACTCATTTGTGTTACCGCAGACGCAATTTGCTGTGTAGCTTGATTTTGCTGAACAACCGCGGCACTGGTGCTTTCTGCTTGCTCATGCGTGGTGTTAGCAATTGATTCGAGCCCCGCTGACGCATCTTTAATTCGGGTTAATGCCGTGCGATTTCTGGCAAGTTCACACCCCAGTGCAAGTTTGGCTTGGCTTATGTGAGGGGGGTCTGGGAAGTAGGTTTGTGCCACCGTTTCATTCGCGTAGCTTTCTGGGCTAAGAGAAAGCAGCGCGCCCCAGTCTTTTCTTGTCTTGGCTTCTTGAGCAATCATTAAAACTATAGCTCCAAGCAGCGCAATGCCAGCCGCAGCGGCGCCGTGGGTAAATGCAAGAGCTATTACTAAGACAGCACTTATCAGCAACGTAGGCGCCAGATGCATTAGGTTTTGAGCTAAGCGCGACATTGGTGATACCGCTGACTTTCCTTGCTGCATTCTTGCATAAACACCGGAAGCACGCGTTATTTCATCATTCAACGCTGGAACTCGAACGGACTCATAGCCGACAACGGTTTTCCCCTCGTACACAGGCGTTACGAATGCCGAAACCCAATAATGATCGCCATTTTTTCTTCTATTTTTAACGAGACCTAACCAGCTCTGCCCAGATTCCAAAGTACGCCACATCTCTTTGAATACGGGGGCTGGCATATCTGGATGACGGATAACATTGTGGTTTTTACCAATGAGTTCTTCACGAGTATATCCGCTCGCCTCTACAAATTCGCTATTGCAATGCTGGATAACACCGCGCTTATCGGTCGAAGATATCAGGCGATGATGTGCTGGAAACTTATATTCTTTTTGGGTAACTGGCTGATTGTTTCTCATTCGGTGCTTTCTCCATGTAGCAAAGCAACCATCCGTTAATCGTAGGAAATGTTGCTTACCTCCTAAGACTAGAACATAAACAAATTCTGTCTAGCAGGAAGAAAAAATTAGAGAAATTCTATATTCTATCAGCTATTTAGGAAAGCAATTTATACTTTAGGCTAGAGGTAACAAAACGGTAACGCGCGTACCCTTTCCTTCTTCGCTAGTGATATTTATCTTTCCGTTGTGCTCTTCAACAATAGTCATGGAAATAGACATTCCCAACCCTGTTCCCTCGCCGGGTGGTTTAGTTGTAAAAAAGGGCGTGAATATTCTATCCAGTGTTTCTTTCGACATACCAATACCCTCGTCTTCTACGATAAGCATGGCGCTTTTGTCATCTTGCTGCACTTTTAGTGTTATGGACTTCCCTTCTGGTGTTGCATAAATAGCATTGGTCACAAAGTTAACCAACACCTGCTGAATCTGTCCTGCATTACCAAGGAAATAGACATCCTTATCGGGTACTTCTACATTAAGTTTGTTTTTGTACCTGTGCAGGTTATTCGTGAGCTTGATCACCGTGTTCATGGCGTCAATGGCACTAATTTGTGTATGCTTTCCTGAACCAGGATACGAAAAACTTCGCAGCGCTTTTACAATTTCAATAATACGTTCAATGCCCTCGTGAGATTCATTGAACATCTCTGTAATTTCGCTCGCACTTTCTTGTAGTGAAAAGCGTTTTTCCAGCGCCTCGAACTGCGACTCTACCTCTCCACCAGCAGTGCGACAAAGCTTGCCTATTTCTTCTAACGCGTGTTGATAGTCGCTAAAAATTTCTTTTGCAACCACCGTATTGCTTCGAACATAGCCGATAGGGTTATTGATTTCGTGTGCTATACCCGCAGCAAGTTGCCCCAACATCGCCATCTTGTCTGCACTAACCAGCCTTTCTTCTAGAAAGTCTCTGTCTTTTTTAACCGAACTCAATTCTATTTGCCGACTGGTGAGCTCAGTTTTTTTGTTCTGGTAACGAGACGTAATGTTTAGATAATGTTTGGAGGTATCAAGAACGTGAAGCGTTTCTTCTTCTAAGTGATCGTCTTTGGTAAGTAACACGAGCCAAGCGAATTCGCCGTCTGCCATCTCATGCATGAAGTGAAGTAAGCGCGCCTCTTTTTGAGTGTCGGGTCGCTGAACTGCAGTAACACACCAATGGGAGTAACTGTCCCTTAAGGAAAGTGGTGTTTCAAACTTAATCAATTCGGCAAGCTCTGGGGAGCTACGCCAACCCTCTTCATAAGTAAGTACTTGGTTATCTTCACCCACTACTAGTTCATCATTTTTCACAATGAATGCTTTTCCACAATGGGCATTACTAAATTCCACCGCCGATTCTAAGGCAGAGAATATAAAACTTTTACCTGGCTGGGCATTGGAAAGCTGTGATGCAGCTCTGTTGAGGTAGAGCAGCTCTCGCTCTCGCTGCTTCGAATCATTTAGTGCTTTTCTAAGCGCTTGGTTTGCTAGATAAGCATCTTGAGAATAGGTTTCTAAGAAAGATTCTGCGTTTTTACGCGCAATTTTTTGACGCTTAAGTTGTCGCTCTAACGAGTTAACGCGGGCTTCCAGCGCAAGAATACGCTCGTGTTCGGTGGAATACGATGTTTCACTCACCAAGAAGCCCTCCATTTAAATCGCCGATAAAATCTCAGAGCGCCATGCGTCTCAATAGGGCCTATCGAACCATAGAGTTCTGCGGCCGCTAGCTAACTAGCCTATCAAGGAGTGTTATTACTCTCTCACTGGCTTGTTCCATTTCTATAAGCTTAGCATCAGCTTCAGCGTTGTTGCCATTTTGTTTAGCTAGAACGGCAGCGATACCGCTACTATGCACTTTTGCATGCGGCGCTTCAATCTCTCTGAATGCCGTTGTCTGGCCAATCGCTTTGTTAGCATTGTCGCTATACCACTGCCCAAGGCGGCAGTTCTTATGATCGCCAAAGTCCGCTACAGATTTATTGCTGTAACCGCACAGCACCGCATAAACCTCGGCCTTCCACACTACATGATCCAATTTTACTGTTTGAATGAACGTAGCAATTGCGCCTTCGCTAATAGTGGACTTCATACTGTCACAGTGTTGTACCATAACTTCGTAGCTGCCATTTAGCTGATTAATGCCGGTCCCTAGCTGCTCATTGTTACCGCGCAGCTCATTAACACCTGAAACCGCTTTGGAAGTAGACTGAATTATACCGTTCACCAGCTCAGATACTTCTGTTGCTGATTTGTTGGTTTCTGTCGCCAATGCGCGTACTTCATCAGCAACAACACTAAACCCGCGGCCTGCATCGCCTGCTCGCGCAGCTTCGATAGCAGCGTTTAGCGCAAGTAAGTTAGTTTGATCAGAAATACTCGTAATAGTAGTAACAAATTTATTAATGTTATCTGCTGTTGTTGATAGCCCCGATATACGTTCACTCATGCTGCCCATTTGGACATTAAGCCCGCTCATGTCGGTAACAATTTTGCTTAACGTAGTAGCGGAGTCACTAAAGAGCTCATGAATATTAGCCACTGACTGATTCTCAGCGTCAATACGCTGATAAGTGGTCAACACCGTTTCACGAATACCTTCTAATTGACGCATACCATCAATAATGCACTTCATTACAACGGAATCGTTCGACGATGCGTGCTGGCTACTTGCAGCCTCAATGGCATTAATGAGCTCACTATTTTCTGCCTCTAAAACGTCAATTTTGTCTAAGGCTTCTTGCACTCTTGCTTCTAGTTTACGTACTTGCGCTTCTTTTTCTTCGTATTTACTGCGAGATACAAACATGTGTGGTTACCGATATGTTTTTATAGAGTTATTTTGTTCAGATTAACAGATATTCAGACCATTTAACTATTAGTCTGAAGTAGCGTTATGCATTGAATATCGGCAGATTTTCTAAATTCGATACATTTAAAACGACGCGTCCAGTTTCTTATCTAACGTTACGAAAAGTGTAAGTACCCTAAAATGATGAGTGCTAACCATAAGGTTTCTGCGAAAATCATAATTATTGGTCGCACACCAACATTGATGAGCTGACCCAAGTTTGATTTCATTCCAATCGCGGCTATGGAAACGATGAGGAAAAAACGTGAGATTTGACTCCCCATCTCTACAAGACTTTCAGGTAAAACAAAGAAGCTGTTCACGAGCATCATCATTACGAAGCCGACTAAAAACAGTGGTATTTTAGGACTGTTTGTTTGGCGGCTTTTGATACCAACAGATAAGGTTTTTGCTACGACTAACACCATAATCATAACTACTGGAACTAGCATAGCCACCCTAACAAGTTTAGTTAGCGTCGCCATATCACCTACTTCCTGAGAAATCGAGTACCCTGCCCCTACAACTTGCGCAACATCATGAATAGTGCCACCTAGAAAAATGCCGGCTTCACTGTCTGACAGGTTTAGCTGAACAGCGATAATAGGATAGAGTACCATGGCGATTGTAGACATAGCGGTAACGCCAATAACGGTAACTAGTGTATCTCGCTCATGGTGCTGGCCTTTGGGTAGAATGGTAGATATAGCTAATGCAGCGGATGCGCCACAGATGGCAACTGCGCCTCCTGTTAAGGCACCTAACTGCCCTTTTAACCCAAAAATTTTAGCGAGGCCAATTCCAAGCAAAATAGTCGTTAAAATGGCAAAGCACAATAAGCCCAGCGTATCCCAACCCAGTGCCGTTAAATCTTCAAGTGCGAGCCTTAAACCAAGGAGTACAACACCTGTACGTAATAGAGTACTGGCACAGAAATCAATACCTTCGGTACTTGGTGAATCGGCTCGATAGAGGAAAGAAACAGCCATTCCTATCAGAAGAGCAAACAGCATGGCAGGGGAACCGTAGTGATCGCTGAGAAAAAGAGCCGCCAAGCCGGTTATGACCGAAACGCTTACTCCCGGGAGAATCGCTTGATATCTAATATTCATACTTTTATTTATTAATTATAGTTATTACTTAAAAGGCCTATCACTACAATAGCTTGATTTTCGTAGGCCTCTAGAGAACGAATCCCTACTCTCGCCAGAGTTAAACGCAACTTATATCTCTTCGTGCTGGTGTTCATGAGAGTGGGCGTGTAAATGGTCATTATCATCACGACATGGCTCACCCGGCAACTCAAACTCTATCGTGGTATGAGCAAGTTCAAAGGGGGCTAAACGCTCGTGAACTTCCTTTTTGAGTGCTCTCAGTTTGTCATTGTCTATTGCACAGTTTATTACCACGTGTGCAGTAAGCACGTGCTGCTCTCCGTCAAGCGACCAAAAATGTACATGGTGAATTTCTTCAACGTGCTCGATTTTCAAAAGCGTGTTGCTAATAGCATTCCTTGTAGCCAAGTCAGGTACGCCCTGTAGAAACAAAGACATGGTCTGCACAACATACCGAACAACATTGACCAAAATAAATAGCGTAAAACCAATAGATAAAATTGGGTCGAGTATAGGCCATTCAACAAAATGGAGCACAATGGCTACTACCAGTACCGCTACCCACCCCATCGTGTCTTCAATTAAGTGCCAGTTAAGCACCTTTTCATTCATCGAATGACCGCCGTGGAGTTTATAAGCTGCAAATCCGTTCACGACAATACCGAGGATCGCTAATCCAATCATACCCTCTGTAACGGGCATTTCGGGGTTAGATAAACGAGGGATGGCCTCAGACAACACCCAAATTGAGCCAATCACCAAGATAACGCCGTTAATCATAGCTCCCATAAGGCTTAGCCGTTTGAAGCCATACGTATACTTTTCGGTAGATGCTTTATTCCCGAGCTTACTTAAATACCACGCCAGACCTATGGATAGAGAGTCTCCTAAATCATGAACAGCATCTGCCATTATGGCGACACTGTTAGTAAGCCACCCCCCGATGAATTCAATAATAGTAAAGATGAAATTTAGCCAGAACGCCCATCCAATGCGTGTGGAATCTGTGCCTAGCGCTTCAGCATGCGCACCGTGGTGATGGCCGTGATGCTGACCTTTATGATGATTGGAGGCGGTAGTGCTGTGATTGTGGTGATGCATAATAACAACTCACATGAGATCGTATATTGAGCTTAACGTGATGTGTACCCAGGTGCGAACAAAATATCGAGCACAGGTCATTAACAAGTCCCTTAGATAATTTGTAAATAGTGAGTGAAACAAGCACCTTTAAATTTTAACCCACCCTCTAATACAACCTTATATTATTGTTTTATTTGACAATAAGCGAAAAACAACAAAAATAAGACCGACAGCCAAATGTTAATTTTTTGAGAACAGTATTGATCTTTATGTGTCAGTCGCTTAATGTAATGTAAGCGCTTTCAAACAGCCATTTTTATTTGACCTAAATTGTAAGCGCTTACAAAAAGCTTTTTACGTGGCATTTGCCACTACATAAAAACCCAATTTCTTTAGATCAGGGCTGAAAACAATGACGAAAAAAGCATCTCAACTTTCGCGGATAGCTGCCGCGATCTCAGTCGCAACCCTATTTGGCTGTGGAGGCGGAGCAACCACATCTACAGACATCGACGTTGTTGATCCTGCGGCACCCGTTTCTGACTGGGAGCTGGTATGGAGCGACGAGTTCGATGGGAACAGTATTGACGATGACAACTGGACTCATGAAGTAAACTGCGACGGTGGCGGCAATAATGAATCTCAGTGTTATACCGACAGCGAAGACAATTCATTTGTGTCTGACGGTAGCCTAAAAATTGTTGCTCTACCCGCGGAAGAAGGAGCGCAAAAGCCTTATACGTCAGCCCGTCTAAACACGCGCTACAAAGCAGACTTTAAATACGGCCGTATTGAAATGCGTGCTAAATTACCCTCTGGTCAAGGCAGTTGGCCGGCGTTTTGGATGATGCCTACTGATGAGGTTTACGGTGGCTGGCCTCGTTCTGGCGAAATTGACATCATGGAAGCCGTAAACCTTAAGGCACTAGATGCTGACGGCAATCCTGAAAGCCATATTCACGGCACCCTTCACTATGGTCAAGAATGGCCAAATAACGATAGCTCAGGCAAAGCCTACTCGCTTCCTGATGGAGCGAATCCAGCAGACGACTTTCACACCTACGCCGTTGAATGGCAAGAAGGCGAAATTCGCTGGTACATGGACGATTACCTTTACGCTACGCAGCGTCGTTCAGAAGTTCGTTATAACGCAAACGGTGACGCAACTGGACTTTCTCACCGCGGCTGGTATGCGGAATACTTTGAGCAAGGCACAGGTGAGCTAACCACTCACTGGGACAACGCGCCATTCGATCAAGAATTCTACATTATCCTTAACTTTGCAGTAGGTGGCGACTGGCCAGCTAACGTAAACGAAACAGGCATTGATGCTGAAGCGTTTGCCGAAGGTCAGACTTACGAGGTCGATTATGTTCGAGTGTACCAATGTGCATCGAACCCAGACACCGGCAAGGGCTGTGAAACTGTTCGCCCAGGTTACAACTCACTAGACGATGCATTAGTGGAAGGCGAGGCGCCTATCCCTTCACCACCGTCAACCGGTGTTGCACAAAACCTTACTATTTTCGACGGAACACCTAATCCAAACTGGCCTGCGTGGGACTGCTGCGGTGGGTCAACACCAGCACTTGTAGAAGATGCCGAGCAAGGACAGGTTTTCGAATTTGCTATTAATGAAACACCTACGGTAATGGGCTTTATCAGTCGAGCTCAATTCATTACCGACCCAGAAGGTGAAGCGTCTCCGTTTGATGCGTCTCCAATGGAAGAAACTGGCAGTGTTAAATTCGATCTGAAAGTTACATCGCTGCCTGCAAATGCGACAACTAATTGGCTATTTAAGATTGAAAGTTCTGAAGGTTCAACTGCCGCAGAACTTCCACTGATGGACGGCTATGTAGGACCCGCAGACACCGCTGGTGCTGCGCCTGAACAGGGTGTGTGGGAGTCTTACGAATTTCCACTTAGCGCGCTTGCAGCAGCAGGCTTAGATACAAGTGCTATCGATGTCATCATGGTTTTCCCTGCGTGGGATACCGGCAATGGAGCAGTGTATCGCATGGCTAACGTAGAAATTTCGCAAGAAGGCGGAGCTAGCTACCCAGAATTAGTCATCTTCGAAGATGGGCAAAACCCTAACTGGCCTATGTGGGACTGCTGTGGCGGCTCTACCCCTACTGAAGAAATGGACAACGAAGAACACGGTCTAACTGCAGAATTTCGAATTGGCGCAGAACCGACTGTAATGGGCTTTATCACGCGTCCTGAATCTGGCGGCGGTGACACCCCGTTCGATGCTACAGCACTTACCGACGGTGGCTTATTGCAGTTTGATATGCGCGTAGTGAGTGCGCCTAGTAACGCCGAAGCATCTTGGATATTCAAAATCGAGTCTAATGGCGCATCTACTGCTGTTGAATTGCCACTTTCTGATAGCGTTGAGGGTCAGGAGCCAGTGGAAGGTGAATGGCAAACCTACACATTTACTATTTCAGAATTGCAGGCACGTGGTTTGGACGTAAGTGCTATCGACGTCATTATGGTTTTCCCAGCTTGGGGCACAGGTGAAGGCGCGGTTTATCGCTTAGACAATGTGAAATTTTACCACCCTGATAGCGGCGAAGATGCGTCAGGTGCGGGCATCACGCTCTTTGCTGATACAGCAGCTGAACAATGGTCAATCTGGGATTGTTGTGGTGGCTCAACGCCAACTGAAGAAGTAGACGACGCGGAACACGGCACAGTAGCAGAATTTCGCATTGGCGCTACACCAACGGTGATGGGTTTCTTAGCTGATGAAACCGTATCATTCGATGCTTCATCACTACTTTCAAATGGCGCGATTAAGTTTGAAATGAAAGTAAGCTCAATGCCTAACGACACCTCTGCTCCTTGGTTGTTCAAAGTAGAGTCCATTAATGTCTCTTCTGCTGTTGAACTTCCAATGTCGGCCAGCTTGGAAGGTGCTGATCCGGTTGAAGGTGAATGGCAAACATACACTTTCCCACTACAAACCCTATATGACGCAGGCTTAGATATCAGCGCTATCAACGTCATCATGATGTTCCCAGCATGGGGGCAAGGCGAAGGTGCAGTTTATCGCATCGACAATGTAGAAATAGCAGCACAGTAACAAAGCAAATGCCGCTTTAGCCTTTAAAGCGGCAGTGACCAATTGATAAGAATTAGTAGGGCAATTATGAAAAACACACCATTTAAAAAGACCCAGCTTGCCACATCAATGGCTTTGTTGATGGGCTCTACCCTAGCTCTTCCCTCTTACGCACAAGAATCAGAAGCGGTAACACCGGCAGAGGGCGAAGTTGAAGTTATTCAAGTAAGCGGTATTCGCGGCAGTATGATCCGCTCTATGGATTTGAAACGCAGCTCAAGCGGCGTAGTAGATGCCATATCCGCTGAAGAACTAGGTAAATTTCCTGATACCAACCTGGCTGAGGCACTTCAACGCATTACAGGTGTAAGTATTAGTCGTTCAAACGGTGAAGGTAGTGAAATTACCGTTCGTGGTTTTGGTCCTGAGTTCAACCTAATTACCCTGAACGGTAGACAAATGCCGGGGACGGGCTTTACCCGTTCCTTCAATTTAGCCAACCTTTCTTCTGAAGGTGTAAACACGCTTGAGCTTCAGAAGACCGCCCGTGCAGAAAATCCCAGCGGGGGACTAGGTGCAACGGTAAACATTATTACCATGAAGCCGTTGGCGCAATCAGGACAAAATGCCACGTTTTCAGTGAAAGGTATTTACGACTCGTCTAACGAAGCGGGTGATGACGTAACCCCTGAAATTGCTGGTGTCTACAGCAACACGTTTGCCGATGACATGTTTGGATTTGGTCTGTCATTCTCTCACCAAGAACGTGACTTTCAGCAGCAAGCGGCAAATATTCAAGGCTGGCAGCTTCAAGAAAACGCTGCACTACCTGACTTAGACCCTGAAAATGTGGTTGATAACCGCACCAATATTACCGACGCTGCGTTCTTCCCTAAAGACATGAACTACAGCATTACTGACGTTCAGCGTGAGCGTTCAAACGCCCAAGTTACTTTCCAATTTCGCCCAGTTGACGATTTTACGGCAACGATAGATTACACTGCAACACGCGCCACTACTGGCACCAACACAGTGGGATGGGGTATTTGGAATAACTTTGGCGCTAATATTAATGCGTACGAATTAGACGAAAATGGTACAGCAGTCTATGCCGATATTAGTGGCGACGACGGCTCGTTTACTGCCAGTCGCGAAACCACGCGAGTTGACGCGCGTTCAATTGGTGTAAACCTAGACTGGGTAGTGTCTGACGATTGGCATTTCCGTCTGGATTACCACGATTCTTACAACGAGATTGATAACGGTTATGACAAAGGTTTGGGTAGCTCTGGCCAAATTATACTGGGCTCAAACCAGCTTGAGTCAAAAGTTTACGACTACAGAGCAGGCGAGATTCCACAAGTTTATGTGAACTGGAACAACGGTACGAATGAAATCTTACCTAGTGAAATTGACTCTAACTTCAGCCAATTCATTTACTCACCAGGTCGCTCTGATATTGAGCAGCTGCAGCTTGACGGCACGTGGTATAACTCAGCTTTCGACATTCCACTGGTTAAAATTGACTTTGGTTACGCCCGAACAGAACAAGCATTGACGGGTTTTGAAGCGTGGAGCGGACTACGCGGCGGCCCGGGTTTTAGTCCATCTTTCACAGAAATTTTCCCAGACAGCATGTTTATTCGCAATGACACATCAGGCTTCCTAGACGCTTTTGACGGTGGCGGCGCAGGCATGAATCCGGGTTACTATTACACCTATGATTTTGACGAAGCCATTGCCCGTCAACTTGCTTTCATTACTGGTGATGTCGTTGGCGAGAGTAACGCTTACTCTATCGACCCTTACTTCAGCGGTGCGCCTTCTGTCAGTAACGTAGAGGAAATTACCGACTCTATTTATGTTCAGTCAGAGTGGGACTTCGAGGTCGGTGATTATTACGTGCAAATAAATGCTGGTGTACGCTACGAAGAAACAGAAGTGCCAAGCTCTGCGGAGGTTCGTGTACCTGTGCAGGTAAATTGGGTCGCAGCTTCTGAGTGGATCACGCAGTTTGAAGACGAGCTACAGGTGCAAGACTTTACTGGCGAATATGACATTTTATTACCCATGTTCGACGTAAAAGTAGATGTGACGGATGACATTGTTGCGCGTTTCTCTTGGGGTAAATCAATTACCAGAGCGCCGATTGGCTTGCTACAAGGTGGCTTGGCATTCAGTGGAAGCCCTAAAATTGGCGCGAGAACCGCATCGGCGGGTAACACCAGCTTGCTACCGTTCGAGTCAACTAACTTAGACCTTTCATTTGAGTGGTACTACGACGAGTCGAGCATGCTTGCCGTGGGTTTATTCAGAAAGTCGGTTGAAAACTACATTACAACCACAGGTCAAGATCAGCAGTTCGAAGGTTTACATGACATCTATCAAGGCCCTCGCTGGAACGAAGCCGTGACCGCATTAACGGCAGCTGGTGAGCAAGCCACCGATAGCGCTATCTATAATTACTTTATTGATAACGGCTATGCTGACGAAAACGGTGTGGTAACCCCTAATGCGGACGACCCGTTAATTACCTGGCGTACCACACAGCCTGGTAATTCCAGCGATTCAAAAACGGTTGAAGGTATTGAGCTAGCTATACTGCACACGTTTGGCGACACTGGTTTTGGTTTCGGCGCCAACGCAACGTTAGTTGACGGTGACGTTGAATACGATCCTTACAACCTGAACGAGCAAGACCCGCTAGTAGGTATCAGTGACTCGGCCAACTTCCAAGTGTTTTATGAGAAAGAGGGCCTTTCTGTAAAAGTAACCTATGCATGGCGCTCAGACTATGTTGTGGGTATTGGCCAAGCACAAGGTTCTTCAGATAACCCAGCAACTCAGTTCGACACCTTTGGTCAAGTTGATGCCAGCATCAACTATGATGTGAATGAGCACCTAACTGTCTTCCTAGAAGGCGTAAACATTAACGACGAAACAGAGCGTGGCTACGGCCGATTCGAAGAGCAATTCTTATTTGCTCGTCAGTACGGACCTCGCTACACGCTTGGCGCTAGATATACTTTCTAAGTTGATAGAGCAATAATACTAAGGGCCTTTTCAGGCCCTTTTTTGTTTTAGCACGCTAGAATTATCAAACATTTCTTCCAATATTTGATAACCTCACTAGACAAGCTCAGGTACGAGTAATAAAAGAAGAAAGCGAGTGAAGTATAAGAAGTGTATTAGCGTACTAGTGCTATTTTTGTTGGGAATAAACAATACCTTCGCATCTGACGATGACAGATATTTCCAAGCGTATTCCCAAATTATAGGCAGTAAACCCGACAGTGAAGAAGAGTTAACGGCATTAGTCTCTGACTCTGATGTCTTATCTGAACAGTCATCTCTTGCATCTGTTTACATTGCTTTACTGCAATCTATGCTTGATCATCCCACGGGATTCGAAGAGTACAAACTTGCCCCGAAAGACCACTTAAAAGATATAAAGCGTTCACACCCAGCGTTGTATTTCAGACACAACATTCTGTCAGCTTATAACCTCGCCATTCAGGAAAAGTGGCGTTTAGCCCATAGCACTATTGACGAAGTAATAGCGTTTGCCAACGACAATGATCCTGAGCTTTACTTTGACGCTATTGCGACTAAATCCATTTTTCTAGCGAGAATGGGACTAATAAGAGCATCCCTAAACTCAGGCGCGAAAGTGTTAGGCGAACTGCCTTCATTAACCGAAAAACGCTTCTTTGGAGACGGTGCAATAGAAAACATGGAGCTTGAGATAGGGCTCAATATGTCTTACTTAGGGGAGAATAAGCGTGCTTTAGAATTGTGTTCTCGTGCAGAGACCTTTTTTTATACTAGGCCTTTGTCTAGCCCCCATCGGTATTACCAAATTGCCCTAGACTGCCAACGAAGAAGCCTCGAGAACTTAGGTCGAATAGATGAGGCTTTCGACATGCTCGAAAAATACACCGAATACGCTACATCCATTGAGGACTGGAATACCTACACCTATGGACTAGTTTTAAAAATTGAATATTTCTATGCTCTGGGCAAAGTAAAAGAGGCGCATGAATTAATTGAAAAAACTGAGAGTTTCATATCCTTACTACCGACCTCATACGATACTAACACTTATCAAATTTCTCGGTTCAAAGCACTAGTAGAACAGAGTGAGTTTGAAAGAGCTAACGCGTTGTCAGCTTTAATTATCGACAACTTGAGTGACGAGTACAGCTCACCCGATTTACATTGGGCACAATTCAAATCTATTCAGTCTTCTCTTTTCGAGCAGCTGGGGAACAAAGAGGCTGCCATTTCAGCATTGCGAGACAGTAAGAACTTTTATCAATCTCTTTACTATCAAACTGACGACAGAAAAGAACTGTTTAGCGACTATTATGAAAGTGCGTTAGCTGAGCGAAAACTACAACTCTTAAAACAACAGCACGAATTATCTCAACTGGAACTTGCAAACAGCAACAGAATGAATCTAATTCTTACTGCTGGGGCGCTGACTTTATTAGGACTTTTAGCCCTCATTAGCTATCTATATGCTGTCCAGCGAAGGTTGAAAAGAGAACAGGAAACATTAGCGACCGTTGATACGCTCACAGGCGTTCGTAATAGAAGAAGTTTACTCGGCGCAGTGCAGTTAGAGCTAAATGAAGCAAAGGCGTATAAAAACGACTTATCTTTGGTGTTAATCGATTTAGATAACTTCAAAGAAATCAATGACAACTATGGCCATGAGTGTGGGGACGATTTACTCAAAGCCTTTTGTGAACACGTTTCCAAGTCCATTAGAAAAACAGATACATTTGGACGTTATGGTGGAGAGGAGTTCATTCTGTGCCTTCCTAACACGTCGGCTGCCGAGGCTAAAAAAGTTGTTAACTCTATCCTTGATAGTTATCGAAAAGTGCGTATTTCGCCAAATATCAGCGCACAAACCTTTTCTGCTGGCATTGCGCAGTATCAAACAGGGATTGAAACATCGAATCTCATTAAGCAGTGTGACGAAGCACTTTATGTCGCTAAAAAGTTTGGTAGGAATAGAGTTTGTATTTTCAGTCAGGATGACTAAGAAAACCAAAGAATTGAATGCCAATAAGTCGAGTGTACTACAGTATTAGAGTCATCAGACTTTAACACTGTAGTAACTAGTTTTAGCTACGGTCACTCGCGCGTTTCAAGCGACTGTTTTCGCTTATCCAACATTACTCGGTAACGGGCGTTCCGTCCTTATTAAATTTCGCTATTTCGGCGCCAGAAGACTCCCACTCTTCCTTTTCAGCTTTAGTGGCTTTGGGTGAGAACCAACCGACATAGGCGTAAAATATCCCTATTAGGGGCGCCGTCCAACATGCAAAGGCAAGAGGGATGTACAGCAGGTTTTCTAAGTTTGCGCCAGAAATACCCAGGCCAAGAGCAGATATCACAAACGCACCACCGGCATTCCAAGGGATGAGCGGAGACATTAACGTGCCCCCTTCTTCAATGCCACGGGACAGGTTAAGCGTGGAATAACCCATGCCTCTATAAACGGGTGAATACATTCTTCCCGGCAAGGCTACCGACAAGTACGGGTCGCCAGCCACCAGATTAGTAGAAAACGCCGTACCAACCGCTGCTATCTGTGTACCAGCAAAGGTTTTCGCTTTGCTCTTTATTGCATTGATAATGCTTCTTAGGCAGCCTGTCGTTTCTAACGCTCCACCGAAACCAAGCGCAATCAATACCAATGAAATAGTCCACATCATTGACTGAACGCCGCCGCGATTAAGCAAACTATCTATTTCAACAATATTCGTTTGGATGGCATATCCGTTATTTGCATAATCGAAAACGGCTTGCAAACTCTGCCCTTGCATAAACATGGCGAAGGCTCCTCCCACAACCGCTCCTGCAAATAACGCAGGAAGGGGGGGAATTTTCTTTAAGGCTAACCCCATAACAACAAGCGCTGGCAATAACGCCCACCCCGTAACGGTAAAGTTATCTTCTAATGCACTGGTGATACCTGCAATTTTTGCAAATGAGACGCTCTGAGCATCGATAACGAAGAAGCCGACGCCAAGGTAAATCAGAAATGCGAGCACCATGGCAGGGATTGTCGTTGCCATCATATTCTTGATATGTGAAAACACGTCGGTACCTGTAACCGCTGGAGCAAGGTTTGTGGTATCCGACAGCGGCGATACCTTGTCTCCGAAAAAGGCGCCTGAAACTACTGCTCCCGCCGTCCAGTACATGGGGATATCGAATCCTTCACCGATACCCATTAATGCTAAACCAACGGTGCCTACGCTGCCCCAACTTGTGCCTAAAGAAACTGAAACGACTGCACAGATAACCATACCCGCGGCCAGAAAAATTTGGGGAGACAGGGTCTTTAACCCGTAGTAAATAATGGTGGGTACCGTACCGCTGGCTATCCAAATACCTATGATCATCCCTACAACAATAAGTACACTTACCGACGGCAACGCAACATGGATAACTTTAAAGATTCCTGGCCGCACTTCTTCCCACGTTAGACCAAGATAAGTACCAACAAAACTTGTTAATGCTATGCCAATGGCAAGCGGTATATGAGGCTCAAACACGCCGAAGTAAAATATCTGGGTGCCGAGGATTAAAAGCGTCAATACAACAGGTGTTAACGCAAGTAAGAGACTTGGTGTTGCACGCTGTTCATCTGTCATTTTACTACCCTGTAATTTTCCCGAATGACAAGAATGAATGCAGGACGGAAACACGTCTTATCTACTTTCATCTCACCAACGATTGTTGTTTATATTACAGGTTGGCTACGGGATGAACTGCATAATAGATCGATAAACGGAAGGCTCAAGGTCGGTGCAAACAAAAAAAAGCCGCCAGTTTTTGAGGTTGGCGGCGTTGTTTTTTCTAGTAGCGTTGAGAGCTACTTACTGTTTAGTTTTGGCAACTTATACTCGCCGATTTGTCAGCCTCAGGGGTAAACTGAATATCTGCCACACTCAAGCTAGCCTTCCCTGAACTTCCCAGCTCAAACGGCACAACAAGGCCGGTAAAATCGATACCTTCATTAACAAAGCACTGTAGGTCAATACTTATGTTTGTCCATGTGTCAGCTGGCATTGCCTTTAGCTGCTCGCTAATATCAATTTGAGTTGAACAGCTGCCCGCTGCGTCTCCCTCGCCTTCACAGTTCATGCCTACGGTTACAGGTGCATTTATGTCTGAGTGACGACTAACGTTAAAGCTTAAGGCACCATGCGTAAGTAGTTGCGCACTTAAATCTTCACGGAAGAAGCTCTTGCTTGCAAAACGCATAGCGGCGAACTCGGTGCCATCGAAAGTGATTTTACGCGCATCTTCCTGCACTTCCTTATCAACCGTACGATAAGTAATGGCTCCAACAGTATGCGTGCTTGCGTTCACTGCCAGAGAATCATCACCAGAGTAGAGCCATAATACCCAAGGTGCCTCAACCGAGCCCTTTAGAATTTCCATCGGCTTGTTGCTGTCAGTACTCACCTTAATTTCAGTATTTAGCGTATCGCTTAGAACATTGTCATCGCTGTACGTTAAGCCGAAGCCATAAGGCAGCAAAGGTTCATAGGTTTCATCGCCCTTGTTAACGATCTGCTGAGGCTCTGACGGCCACGAGAAAGACAGCTTGCCTTTAAAGTCCTGCTCACCAAACAAAACGTCTGCCACCGCTGCACCTTCAGAGCCAGGAAGCCAAGCTGCAACAAATGCATCAGATGCATTAAGCTCTGCGTTAACCCACATCGGTCGGCCGCTGATAAACACCGACACCACCGGAATGCCCTGAGATTTCAAGTTTTCGAGCAACGCTAGATCTGTCTTGCTCCCGTGTTGATAAATTAAGGTTTCTCTATCGCCATGACCCTCGGCATAAGGCTCTTCACCGAACACCACTATGGCGACATCAGGTTTAGTTTCAAAGCTACCGTCAACCGATAGCTGTACGTTACCACCAGCATTGTCTACATGCGCTTTAATGCCGTCATAAATAGAGCTGCCGCCGGGGAAGTCATCGTTGGTATTATTTGTGCTTTGCCACGTAATACTCCAACCACCTGATTGCTTGCCGATGTTATCCGCACCATCGCCCGCTACCAATATGCGTTTGCTTGCAGAAATCGGGAGGGTTTTATTTTTATTTTTCAGCAGTACCAGAGACTCGCGCACCGCTTGCGCCGCCACTTCTCTATGCTCTGCCTTGCCAATAAGCGAACGGTCGCCAGATAACGGGCGGTTTGCCGGGCTTGGCTTTTCGAAAAGTCCAGCGCGTACTTTCACTCGAAGAATTCGGCGTACCGCATCATCAATACGCGACATAGGGATGGTGCCGTCGTTTACTTGAGCTAGGGTATTGTCATACAGCACCTTCCAATCGTTTGGCACCATGAAGATATCTAAGCCTGCGTTAATGGCCTGCGCACAATCTTCGTTGTTGCAACCTTTAACTTGCCCATGACCGTTCCAGTCACCAACAACAAACCCGTCAAAGCCCATTTGCTCTTTAAGTACGTCGGTTAGTAAGTACTTGTGACCATGAAGTTTCTCGCCATTCCAGCTATTGAACGACGCCATAACAGATTGTGCGCCCGCCGTTAGTCCGCCCACGTAGCCTTGGGCGTGAATATCAAATAACTCTTGTTCGCTGGCAACATTGTCACCTTGGTCATCACCGCCAACCGTACCGCCGTCACCTACAAAGTGCTTTACCGTACTAATTACACGCTGGTCGCTTAAGAAGTCTTTGTCAGCTGCTCCTTGAAGACCTTTAACCACAGAAGCAGCATACTCTCTAACAATGGCTGGGTCTTCAGAATAGCTCTCGTAGGTTCTGCCCCAGCGATCGTCACGTACCACAGCAACGGTAGGCGCAAATACCCAATCGATACCTGTCGCCATGACCTCTTTAGCTGTAATGTGCGCAATCTTCTCTACCAGTTCAGGGTTATTTGCAGCGCCTAATCCAATATTGTGAGGAAACAAGGTTGCGCCTATAACATTGTTATGACCGTGAACAGCGTCTGTCCCCCACATTGTAGGAATTGTCGAGCCGTCCAAACTGTCATCAATGGAAGCCTGATAAAGCTTTTCTGCAAGTGCTACCCAGTCTTCTGGTGTGGCGTGCTTATCGTTATTAGGGAATGCACCACCGCCGTTAAGATAAGAACCAAATCCATATTTGCGCATATCTTCTACCGTGATATTGCGAATTTCAGGCTGGATCATCTGCGCAATTTTTTGCTCGGTAGTCATGGTAGACAGAATTTCTTCTACCTTAGTTTCGACAGTAGCGTTTGTTTTAACTTCAATATCTAGTTTAGGCCATACCTCGCCCGCTTTGTTTGGCTGTGGCTCAACGTCATCGACTGAAGCCGTATTTTTTTCAGCTGAACATGCACTAACTAAAACGCCAACCAATGCACCGGTAACAACTTTCGCGATTATACTTTTTCGCATTATTTATCCTCGTTACTTTTCAGTGGTATTAATGTGAGATACGCGACTTCCTACAAGCCCATAGTAGGCAATGTAAAGGTAGCAAGAAGCGGGTAGTAAAAATGACAGCGTAACGCCGACGGTGTCTGCAAGCATGCCTTGAAGCAATGGAGTAATGGCACCGCCAACTATGGCTAAACAAAGAATGCCTGAACCTTGTGGGGTGTCTTTTCCTAGCTGGTGAAGTGCAAGACTAAAAATGGTAGGGAACATGATTGAGTTAAACAAACCTACTCCCAAAATGCTCCATAGCGCGATGTCTCCTGTGCTTGAAAGTGATAGCAAAATAAGCGCAATAGCCATACAAGCGTTAAACGCCAGTACGTAGCCACCCGAGATTTTTTGCATAACCACAGCACCGATAAAGCGCCCTACCATCGCGCCTCCCCAGTAGTAAGCAAGTAGCTTGGCCGCCCCTGCCTCACTTAATCCGCCAACCGCCGGACTCGCTAGATAATTCACTAGCATGCTGCCAATAGCCACTTCCGCGCCGACATACATAAAAATGCCGACAGCGCCTAAAACAAGGTGCTTGTGATGCCATGCACCTCCTTTAAATACTCCAGTGCTTGCGCTGGTGTGATTTAGCTTCGGCAGCTTTAAATACATGAAAATAAGAGCCAGAAGAAGCAAAGACGCTGCAAGAATTAGGTAAGGCACTTGCACGTCTGAAGCGCCTGGCGTACCGCCTCCATGCTCTCCTGTAGCGCCGTAGATAAGATAAGAACCGAAGAAGGGAGCCACGGTTGTACCAAAAGCGTTAAATGCTTGGGTCATGGTGAGTCGTGACGAGGCAGTTTTAGGGTCGCCGAGTGCCGTTACATAAGGGTTGGCAGACACCTGAAGTACGGTTATACCAGACGCTAATACAAAAAGAGCTAACAGAAAAATACCGTATATTTGACTTGATGCAGCGGGGAAGAACAGCAAGCACCCCACGCAGGCTATAGCGAGCCCAAGTACAATACCTTTCTGGTAACCAATGCGCGACACCACCATGCCTGCAGGCAGTGACACAATGAAATAGGCACTAAAAAAGCAAAACTGAATCAGCATTGCTTGTGTGAAGCTAAGGTTGAATGCACCTTTTAAGTAAGGAATAAGGATGTCATTCAAACAGGTAATAAAACCCCACATGAAGAACAGCGTGGTGAGTGAGATAAGCGCAAAACGGTATCCACCGTTTGCCTCTGCCTCTTGGGCGCTTGAAATATTAGGCTGCACTGGTGTGTCCACGAATAACCTCTGTTGCTATTTTTCTATTTAATGATAAATTTACATTTGAAAGCGCTTACATCTAACTTTAAATAATATTGTAAGCGCTTACATTGAAGAGATAATTACACGAAGCGTAATCGAATTCAATGTAAATATGATGTTATTTTCCCTGTCTCGCGCAGGGTTAATATGAAAAAATTGTTATAGTCAGGACATACCCACGATGCAAGAAATTAACCTTCCATCCAATTCAATGATGTTGTCGAAAGACTTTTTGTTTGGTGTGGCTACATCAAGTTTCCAAATAGAGGGAGACAGAAAGGGAAGATTAGATTGTATTTGGGACACGTTCTGCGAAAAGAAAAATGCCATTACTGATGCCACTAATGGTGACATTGCCTGTAACCACATAGATTTGTGGAAACAAGATGTAGAGCTAATTGATTCTCTTGGTGTTGATGCTTATAGACTGTCTATCTCGTGGCCACGAGTGATGAAACAGGACGGTAGCGTAAACGAAGTGGGCACGCGCTTTTACGTAAACTTAGTCAATGAAGTTATCAAGCGCGGCATGAAAGTGTTCGTGACGCTTTATCACTGGGATTTACCGCAACACCTTGAAGACAACGGTGGCTGGCTTAATCGCAATACAGCCTATGCATTCGAAAAATATGCTGAAGCCGTAGCAAACGCGTTGGGCGAAAAAGTCCACTCCTACGCGACATTAAATGAGCCATTTTGTTCAGCCTATTTGGGTTATGAGGCAGGCATTCATGCACCTGGAAAGACAGGCATGGCAAATGGTCGAAAGGCAGCGCATCACTTATTGCTTGCTCACGGTTTAGCGTTGAAGGTGCTTAACCGAGTTTGCCCAAAAAGCCAAAACGGTATCGTACTTAACTTTAGCAATTGCCATACAAAAAGTGATTCACCGGAAGACATACACGCCGCCAAACTCGCCGATGATTACCAAAACCAATGGTATTTAAAACCTATTATTGAAGGCAAATATCCAGACATTATCGATAAGCTCGCTCCCGACGTTAAGCCCGACATTGCGGAAGGTGATATGGCTATTATTTGCCAACCAATCGATTACTTAGGCATTAATTATTACACCCGCACTGTGTATCAAAGTGATGGCAATGGTTGGTTTGAAATTGTGCCTCCAGCCACAACCGAATTAACCGCAATGGGCTGGGAAATCACTCCGGATGCCTTTACCGAGCTGCTTGTTGATTTGCACCAACGCTATGACTTACCGCCTATTTATATCACTGAAAACGGAGCAGCAATGGATGATGAGCTCATAGATGGGGAAGTGTTGGACAATGGGCGTACCGCCTACTTCCACACCCATTTAAATGCGGTAAATGAAGCAATAGAAAAAGGCGTAGACATACGCGGATATTTTGCATGGAGCCTAATGGACAACTTTGAGTGGGCGCTGGGCTATTCAAAGCGTTTCGGCATAGTTTATGTCGACTACGCAACCCAAAAACGTACGCCAAAACAAAGCGCTTTGGCTTATTCAAAACTGGTTAAGAGCCGGATAAATGGGTACATTAGCGGTATCAAATAAGGACAAGTACCAAACCGTATGGCAACAATTTACCAAGTATCAGAAGCCGCAGGTGTTTCGTTAGCTACCGTTTCTCGCGTTATGAATGGCAACGCGAAGGTAAGCGAGCGCACCCGCAAAAAAGTAGAGGATGCTATGGCATCGTTGGGATATCAACCCAATGCCATTGCGCAATCTCTTGCGTCAAACCGCACTAACAGCGTCGGTTTGCTCGTATCAGAACTTCACGGCTCTTACTTTGGCGACCTGATGAGTACGGTAGAACATGTGCTAAAACAAAACGGTAAGCACGTTATTATTACCGCCGGTCATGTGGATGAAAAGCGCGAGCACGAAGCTATTGAGTTTTTAAAAAGCCGCCGTTGCGATGCCTTGATTCTTCACGCTGAAGCCGTCTCCGATGACTACTTAAAAACACTAGTAGACAGTAAGGTCCCCGTTGTTGTGATAAACCGAAAAGTGGACGCTCTCGACGAGAACTGCTTTGTTGTGGACAACGAAAGAGGCGGCTACATGGCAACGAAAGCTGCTATTGATGCAGGCCACAAAAAGATTGCGTACATTAGCGGCCCGCTATTTAAAAAGGATGCGAGCGATCGTCTGGCAGGTCACAAAAGAGCCCTTCAAGAAGCAGGGGTTACCTTTCGTGAAAACAGTGTCTTTGAAGGTGACTTCCACGAGTCATCAGGCCAAGAAGGCATGCAGCATCTTCAGAGAACATTCTCTGACTTTACCGCATTGGTATGCGCGAACGACGAAATGGCCTCTGGTGCAATGACCGCTGCACGAGAAGCGGGATTTGATATACCGTCACAGCTTTCTATCATTGGCTTCGATAACGTACTGTTTTCGCGCTACCTTTATCCAAAACTCACTACCATTAATAACCCTATTCACGCTATGGGAGAAATGGCTGCTTATTGGGTGCTGCAACATGTTTATGACATAAAAAGCCCTATTCCTATTGAGCACTTATTTGAACCCGAAGTAGTAAATAGGGACACATTAGGCAAATTATAAAATGAATAAAGCCCTGTCTCCGTCGCTGTATTACACACTCATTGTCTCTCTTGGAGGGTTTATTTTTGGCTTCGATGCCAGTGTAATAGCGGGAGCCAATGGCTTTATCGATGCCGAATTTAACCTAAGCGATTGGCAGCAAGGCTTCGTCGTAAGCTCACCGACACTAGGTGCGCTAATAGCCATGCTATTTGCCGGTGGCGTTAGCGACGCTATTGGCAGGCGCAAAGCCCTCATTCTTGTCGCTTTCCTTTACCTGCTTTCTTCTGTCGGCTCTGCCTTAGCCCCTAATTTCGAACTATTAGTGCTTTCTCGCTTTATTGGCGGCATTGCCTTTTGTTCGCTGATCATTGCCCCGCTGTATATTTCGGAAATAAGCGCCCCAGAAAACCGAGGCAAAATGGTGTCGGTGAACCAGCTAAACATTGTATTTGGCTTCGCCCTATCCTATTTCACCAACTATTACCTGTTGCAGCTCAGCAATAGCGGTGCAGGTTGGGTTACTGAATGGAGTATAGATACGCATTTGTGGCGCTACATGCTGGGCTTGGAGGTTATTCCCGCTGCACTATGGTTTGGTTTACTGTTTACTATTCCGCGTAGCCCCAGGTGGCTGGTACTCAAAGGCCAACACGAGGAAGCCGAACAGGTTATAAACCGCTTATTCGACAAAGCCCAAGCCAGCGCTCTTGTTGAAGATATAGCGTCTTCACTTAAAGAAAAGTCGTGGCCTTTTCGTGAACGCCTAGGCTTTCTAAAGGCAAAGGCCATGCGATTTCCGTTAATGGTCGGCATTATCATTGCCATTGCTCAGCAAATTACCGGCATTAACGTTATCTTTTTTTACGCGCCCACGATTTTTGAACAAAGCGGTGTAGGTACCAATGCGGCATTTATGCAGGCTGTATGGATTGGCTTGGTTAACGTAGCATTTACCGTGGTTGCTATGCTAACTATTGATAAATGGGGAAGAAAACCGCTGCTGCTGATTGGCTTAACTGGCGTAGTGATCAGCATGTCTATTTGTACCTATGGCTTTAAACAGGCGACATATCAAGTACAGCAAACGGCCATAAACGAAATACAGCAAGATGCGCCGAGTGTGGCAATAAAGCTAACTCCACTAACCAACGATATTTACTATTCAGACGTTGAGTTTAAGCGCACGCTAAAGACCACACTTACCAGCGACGAATACGATGCGTATCAGCAACCATTGCTAACTAGCAGTATTAATATGAATGCACCTTTAGTGTTGTTTGGCATTATTGCGTTTGTTGCTTCGTTCGCGATGTCTCTTGGCCCAGTGATGTGGGCAATGCTTGCTGAAATTTTTCCGAATCAAACCCGCGCTTTGGCTATTTCATTAGTGGGCATGGTGAATTCACTCACCAGTTTTCTAGTTCAAGTTGTTTTCCCTTGGGAGTTGGCCAACTTGGGAGCCGCGGCCACGTTTGCAATTTACGGCGGGTTCGCCTTAGTCAGTCTGATCTTAGTTGCCAAGCTCTTCCCAGAAACAAAAGGGAGAACCTTGGAGGAAATCACAGAAGAATTTGAGCGATGCGCTTAGCTGAGGTCAATCCTGTATATTAAGGCAACCTGATAGCATGCTGACCTGCACAAAGGTTATCCATTCTCGCCTCTTCTAATGGTAGTGTTGATGATACATTCAACGCGCTTGGGATAACGTGAGAAGCAACAAGGATAAGATGGTTGGCGGCGTAGCGATTTAATACCTCACACACTTTATGTTGAGTAGTTACATCCAATCCCTCGAAGGGTTCATCAACAAGCAACACTTTTGCGTGAGATAAAATAGCGCGCGCTAAGGCTAGTCGCTTACGCTCTCCCCCAGAGAGCGCCCTTCCCGCCTTGCCAACCCACATAGACAACGGCAACAGTGCCTCTAGCCCTAATTGAGCCAACAGGTTAGTCATGTCATCAAGGGGAATACCCATTCCGGCAGGGTCTAAATTTGAAGAGACACTGCCAGAAAGTACTATTGGCTCTTGTTCCACATAGCGCCAGTTTGTAATTAAGCCATCGGGTATACGCATGCCATCCACTTCTTTAAATCCAGTAGAAGGCACAACCCCCGCAATTGACTGAAGCAAAGATGACTTACCACAGCCGGACGGCCCGGATATACATACGATGCCAGTGGCTGGGAATGTAGCGCTAACCAAAGGTAAGCGTCTATTTTTGGCAGTATAGGCAGATAACGTGAGTGAATGGTGCAGTTCGGTGGGTTCAAGTACTTTAATGGGTGAGGTTTTGAGCTTCTTAAGGGCTTTCGCGCTTTGTTTGTGCTGTGCAAACTTGGTAATGCTGTGAAAAGCTGCACCAGCCCAATCAGGCGCAGCCATCAATATCATGGGCACAACAATAGCAATAGGCATATACGAAAAGTCAGATATTGGGCTAACTGCGCCCGACATAACTAACACTACCGCAAAAAATGCCGCGCCTTGAAACCACCAGCTCGCGCGTTGCGCTTTGTCTTTCTGCGTAGTTTGTTGTCGCCACACCCTGTCAGCACTCGGCACACTATTGATCACATGCCCACTCTCTTCCTGCGGCTTATCTTTCATTGTTTTATTTAAGTGCCATAAAGCGCTGCAGTTAAGGAAGTCGGCTGACTCTTGGCGAAACACTTTGTTTTCCTTTGTCGCTTTTTTCGCAACGTTTAAACCACTAAAGCCTTGCAGCACAACGATGAAGAGCCAAATGACAAAAAGTGTAAGTAAAAACGAGGTGCCGGGAAGGTCAAACCATACCGCAGCAACGCAAAGGTTAGTGAATATAAATGTGATGTTAGAAAGCGGAGCTATCCAAGCAATCCACCGACTGGCAAGCGTTTCGGTATGCTGGGCTAATGCTTCTGTTGTGAATGCTTTGTCGGTAATTTCACTGTTTTCAAGTTGACTGAATACAAGCAAGCGCCCCTCTGCGATACGGGTAAGCAAATCGTTATGACCCACCCACATACTGGCATATCCCGAAGCAATGCGAAGTAGTGCTAGCGCCCGAATAACCACCGCGGGAATAACGTAATTAAAACCTATTGGTGCAATAGCGCTGATAGCAATAAACCACGAAGAAATAACAAGAATAGTTATTCCTGCCATACCATGTAAAAGAGCAAGCAGCAGCGTGAGATAAGCCGGTTTACTTTTCATCAAGGCCACACTCCTTTTGATTGGCATTCGCCTTAAAGCGCGTTGCCGTCACGCTGCTACAACCTTGCGGGTATCCATCTTGTACTGCGCCTCTTTTGCTTTTAAGCCCTGCCTCTGATTTTGACTTTGAGCTGAAGTTTGAGTTGGAAATAACGTCTTGTTCAGGCGTGCTTCGCGATACCGTCCAAAAGCGGTTAAACCAGTTTGCAGGGAGGGCTTTGTGAGAAGCCCAAATCAGTGTTTTATCTTTGCCCAATCGTTCAATTAGCTGTGCCAATCTTGTGTGCTGAGCATCAGGTAAATGGGCCGTGGGTTCATCGAGCAACCATATATTGTCTTTGCGCAACAGCGCTCTCGCAAGCGACAGCCTTTGCGCTTCTCCACCTGAAAGCAGCGGATAATCCGTCATTACCGTATCAAGCCCCAAAGGCAATAACGACAGCCACAAGTCAAGTTCTACTGCTTCTAGCGCTTTCATAAGCGCGTCGTCTGTATAGGTGTCGTTCAAGCACAAATTTTCACGCACGGTACCTGGCGTGATCACGGGGTGCTGGGTTATCCAAATTACCGGTTCACTGAATGTATGTGTGCTAGATCTTTGACCACCTAGGGCTTCTAATAATAGTGTTTTACCTGAACCAGAGCGCCCGCTAATGAGTATTTTATCGCCCTTTGATACTTCTAGAGATTCAGCGTGCAATAGTGCAGGAGTATCATCAACAGCCGATTTATCCTTACCGCTCGGCAAGCGAGGTTGCGGGGCGTTTATGTCAAAAACCTTAAGGTTTTTAGCCGCAAGCAATACCTCGTGTTCTGATGAATAATGGTGGGTTGTGTCAGCGTTGACCGGATTCACTGCACTACAAGCAAGATTTTGCGTGAAGCGCGAGAATAACGGCGCGAGTTCAGCTTTGGCGGCTTCTGCTTGCGCCTTCTGATGGTATACCTGCCCCAACTTTTTCATTTCACTGAGTAACAATGGCACAGTCAGCAATATCCATAAGCCTTGCTGGAGCGTTATTTCCGGCCCAATACTCAATTCACCTAACAGTGAAAAACCAATAAATACTGCCGTAAGTGCAACCGCGAGTGTTGCGAAGAAGTCGAGCACGCTGTTGGACAAAAACGCTACGCTCACTACTTTCATAGTACGCGCATTCAAATTTTCACTGGCATCTTTAAGCAGGGCTGTTTGTTTTTGATGCGCCTGATAATTTGCCAGCATCGGCAGCGCGGCTAACCTATCAGTAAATAAACTTCCCAAACGTTCAAGGGCGATAAAATGCTTTCGATGTAGGGCAGCGGCTCCCTTGCCCACAATGATCATAAAAAGCGGCACTACCGGCAATGTCAGTAATAGGCCAATCCCTATAACGGGGTTCACATAAAAGATAACGGCTAAAGCAAATAATGGGACAACAACTGCAATCAATTGCTGCACTCGATATTCAAGTGCCCAGTCAGCAAAAGCCTGTAAATGCTGCAGCCACACCGTTTGCCAATAGTAAACCGAGTGCTGTCGAATAAGCGCATGTTGACGCTCAATGAATACGTGTTGTAGGTGCTGTTCGAGCTTGTTTAACACCTGCATTCTTGCACTACTAGATAAGGCATTGAATGCGCCTTGTAGCAGCCAGCTAAGCCCCAGAGAAACGGCAAGTCCTGTGACATCACTCGCTGTTGCAGGAGACTGGTTTACTACCCAGTCATGAGCAATATGAGAAAAATAATAGAACCCAATAGTCAAAGAAAAAAGCGACAAACACTTAACCATTACTTGGGCCGTAAGAGAGGTACGTAAGCCAAGCGACTGCGCCTTATCTATCTTATTGGACCACGCGTTGAGCGTTTGCCGGTTGGGAACTTTTTCTTTGATCACTGTGGTTTTGACTCATCTTTTTCGTTACTTAGTAACGAGAGCAAATCTCGCATTTCTTTTTCATTCTTTTCGAAGTGGTGGTGGGCTGGCTGCAAGAACCTGCCAATTAAACTGATAGCGCGGTGTTCATCCGTTTTCAAACCTTCAGCAGCAGGGACGCTGCTGAAGAGCCCCCATGGATGGGTTTACGGCGTGTTTGAAAACAGATGAACTCCGCGCTATTTAAAACACCTAGTCTTCGGGTCTATCCATATTTTCCGTCGACTCCAACCACATGGCGTTGATAATGCCAAAAGAGCACGCCAGCAAAACTCCTAAAATCCAAGCGAAATACCACATAGCGTTCTCCTTAATAAATGGTGTGAGACTGGTCGAGGTCTTCGTTTTTAATGCGCCCGCGCATTACGTAAAAGCTATAGGCCGTGTAGCTAAGTACAATAGGCACAAAGATACAGGCAACGATAAACATTACGTTTAGCGTCATATGGCTAGACGTAGCGTCCCATACGGTTAAGCTCGCCTCTGGCATAGTGATGCTTGGCATTAGGAATGGGAACATTGAAAAGCCAGCTGTTAAGATAACGCCTGCTATAAATAGCGCACTCGATACAAACGCCATGCCTGCATTACCTTTCTTAGAGAAAAGCGCACAGGCCAGACCCGCAATAATACCCAGCACAGGTGCTGCCATCATAAGGGGGTATTTGCTGTAGTTGCTCACCCAAGCTCCAGCTTCAATGGCAACCTCTTTCTTAAGTGGATTCGACGTAGCAATGGTATCGACTGCCGACGTAATCACGAAGCCATCTAATCCAAATGCTACCCAAAGACCTGCAAGTACAAATAGCGTGACACCAGCCAGGCTTAACACAACCGATACTGCACGTGCGCGAACTTCAATAAAGCCATCGGTTTTCATTTGTAGCCAGGTTGCACCGTGATTCAGCAACATAGCCACAGATAGCAGTCCTGCCACCAGCGCAAACGGTGTTAAAAGGCCAAAGAACGAGCCTGTGTAGGTTGATTTAAGCGTGCTATCCATTTCAAACGGTACGCCTAACAGCAGGTTACCAAAAGCCACACCAAAGATAAGGGCTGGGATAATACCGCCAGCAAATAACGCCCAATCCCACGCTTTACGCCACTGCGGGTTAGGTAATTTACTGCGGTAATCAAAGCCTATCGGGCGCATCCAAAGGGCAATTAAGGTAAGGGCCAGCGCGAGGTAAAACCCAGAAAACGCAGTGGCGTAAATCATAGGCCACGCGGCGAAAATAGCGCCACCTGCGGTGATAAACCAAACTTGGTTGCCATCCCAGTGCGGCCCTACTGTATTTATCATTACGCGGCGCTCTTTGTCATTTTTACCAATAAGCGTGAGCAGTGCTCCAACGCCCAAATCGAAGCCATCAGTAACCGCGAAGCCAATTAGCAGAACGCCAACCAAGCACCACCAAATGACTCTCAGTAGTTCATAATCAATCATGCTTTTGCTCCTTGCTCATCAAGGTCAATAAGATCAAATTCAGTGTCAGGCTGCTTATCTTCAGGTGGAACTGGCCCTTTCTTGGCAAACTTCTTCATTAGGTAAAAACCAATAATGAACATGCCGGTGTAGAAAGCACTGTAAGCTACAAGGGTTATTACCACGTCGCTTACGGCGAGATTAGATACCGACGTATGCACCGGAAGCACCTCTGCAATTGACCATGGTTGGCGGCCATATTCAGCGACAAACCAGCCAGCCTCACAGGCAATCCAAGGAAGCGGCAAGCCGTAGAGCGCGCTTTTTAATAACCAGCGTGGCTTTGTAATCTTGTGTTTAGTGCTGTAGTAAAAGGCGCACATAAATAGCGCAAGCATAATAAAGCCAGCCACAACCATAAGGCGGAAACTCCAAAACAATGGGGCAACCGGCGGAATGCTGTAATCTACTGCCTGTTGAAGCGCGGCATCAGAAGGATTTGAAACGTTCTCAGTGAAAGGCTCTAGCAACATAGCGTAGCCTAAACTGTCTTTATTTTGGTCGAAGGCAGTACGTTGCTCAGCTGTCGCGGTGCCGTTTCTTACATCATCAAGCACTTCATAGGCTTTAATTCCGCTCAGAATACGCTCGCGATTCTCTTCTTTAAGATCCTTAATACCTTTTACTTCTTCGGTTAACGAACGGGTAGCAATAATGCCCATTGCCCAAGGAATTTGAAGGGCGTACTCGGTTTCCTGCTTCTCGTCGTTTGGAATACCAAACACAGTAAACGGCGCAGGTGCAGGATGGGTTTCGTACTCAGCTTCAACTGCTGCCAGCTTCACTTTTTGTACATCACCAAGCTCATAACCACTTTCATCTCCTAGCACGATCACAGAAAGCGTTGAGGCTAGGCCAAAGCTAGCAGCTATGGCGAACGAACGGCGCGCAAAGGCGATATGCTTATGATTAAGCAGGTAGTAACTTGAAATTGCCAACACAAACATTGCGCCGGTCACGTAACCTGCTGATACAGTGTGAACAAATTTGACCTGTGCTACGGGGTTAAAAATAACCTCAGCAAAGCTGGTCATTTCCATACGCATGGCTTCAAAATTAAATTCAGCCCCTACTGGGTATTGCATCCATCCGTTAGCAATCAAGATCCACAGTGCAGAGAAGTTTGAACCAATGGCCACCAGCCAAGTCGCCATCAGATGCTTCACCTTTGACATTTTGTCCCAGCCAAAAAAGAACAACCCCACGAAGGTAGACTCCAGGAAAAAGGCCATTAGGCCTTCGATGGCAAGTGGCGCACCGAAGATATCGCCTACATAGTGAGAATAGTAAGACCAATTCATTCCGAACTGGAATTCCATGGTTAAGCCTGTGGCTACACCAATGGCAAAGTTAATTCCAAACAGCTTTCCCCAGAATTGGGTCATCTGCTTATAAATTTCTTTACCCGTCATTACGTATACCGATTCCATAATGGCAAGTAAGAAACTAAGCCCCAAAGTTAAGGGTACAAATATAAAGTGGAACATTGCAGTTAATGCAAATTGCCACCGCGATAGTTCTATTAACGTATCGCTCATGGGTTATCTCCCTTGTATTTCGTGTGCGCGTTAAACGCTTAGCAGAAAAGTGGTTTAAAATTCAGTGATGAACACGTGAATATGCCGCATGGCAAGAGCACGGTTTATGCCATACATCAGTAATTTGGCTGCTTAAGCGCAATTACCGATAAACGGCGGTATTTTCGTACTGTGCAGATAAATTATTCCACGACCGAGCGTGTGGCTTATTGATCCAACGCAACAATTGATGGCGATGCATTCGCCATATTTGTCATTTAGGTGACAAATATGGCACAAGAAAAAGGCTGCTTAGCAGAATGTCAAAAAGTGGAGTATAAGGAAAAGTTAAGGGGTATATGAGAGTGTAAACGCGCCTCGTAATTCTCCCAATTCGAACCCTGTAGCTTGATCGTTGGGATAGTGCTTTAGAATGGATTGTTTTACTGAAGGCGCCACGTTAGCTCCGTGGCATGCCATGCATACCTGACCTTGTTCAATAGCCATCATGTACCTAAACTTACCGCTTTCGCTATCGTATTGATAAGTTTCAAGGGGTCTTTTAGGAGCCAAATTGTCTTGCTTAGCTTTGGTCAGTAATTGTGAAAACCACGCTAACTGCTCACGCTCCCACTGATCTGCCGCATTGTTTGGGTTCCTTACTTTCAGCGCGGTACGCCCAACCTCCCACCCGTTTTGACTAAGCGCCAGAGCAATAGGAGCCGCTGCAATCTGGCATTCGTTAACGCCAGCCTCTAGCCCTCCGGATTGAATTGCTTGCTGTAGTCGTGACTTTAGCGCGCCTCCCAGTGCTTTTGCGTGTAATCGCGCTTCTTTGATTTTTTCCTGTACACTGTTTTCACTTTTTTTCTCATTGGCAGTCACTGTATCTGCCAATGAATGAGCACTACTTGCCAATAAGCTTATCGCCACCAGCATTACGCTATTTTTCATTATAAAACTCTCTTTGGAACTGAATGAGTTGCTACCGAAGTATTGTCGTTTGTCTCAAACAGTGAACAAGCTCTATGCCAATATGATAAATTGCCAAAATTAAATTAGAACAAACTAATATTCAGCCGCCCATGAATATATCCATAGTACAAGCGATGATAGATGCGATAGATAAACCCGCAATCTTCATTAACCCAAGCTACGTTATTGAAGCTGTCAACCAGCCCTACAGAGATACCTACCCTGTGGATATAAAGCTTGGCTTTAGTACCTGCTATCAAGTCTCTCACCGCAACAGCAAACCTTGCGATAAGTGCGGCGAGCATTGCCCCATGCAAGAGAGTAAAGCCACAGGACGAGCGGCTAGCGTAGTACACGTTCATACCACCAGTGAGGGTCAAAGCTACTGCGACATCCTCATGCGCCCGATCTTCGACGGTAGCGGAGAATTATTAGGTTTCTTGGAAATACTTGATAAGCTTTCGTTTGCCTCAAACCGACCTTCAGCAGGAAAGATGGTCGGCGAATCAGAGGCATTTAAAGCAATGCTAAACAAAATAAATCGCGCCGCTAACTCAGATATTTCAGTACTACTGTTTGGTGAAACCGGCACGGGTAAAGAGCTGGTGTCCCAAGCACTTCACTCGAGTAGTCACCGTGCTGGCAAACCATTTGTTGTCATCGAGTGTACCGGCATGTCTGACACGCTGCTTGAAAGCGAACTATTCGGTTATGAAAAAGGGGCATTTACAGGCGCAACCACAAATAAGAAAGGGCTCGTAGAAGCAGCGGAAGGCGGCACATTGTTTTTTGATGAAGTCGGCGATATCCCACTTTCAACACAAGTAAAGCTTCTGCGGCTGTTTGAGTCTCAAACTTATCGACCTGTAGGAAGCACAGTGTCTAAAAAGGCTGATTTTCGTTTAGTGTGTGCATCACACAAAAATCTAAAGCATATGGTGGAAACGGGCGAATTCAGACAGGACCTCTACTACCGCATTGCCGGTTTTCCTATCAACCTCCCTTCTTTAAGACAAAGAAAATCAGATATAGCACTGATAGCCGCTCACTTTTTGGCAATGTCTAAAGAGAAAAAACGGTTTCATAAAAACGCGCTAGAAAAACTAACCAACTACCCGTTCCCAGGCAATATTCGCGAACTCAAAAACATTGTAGACCAAGCTATTTTACTGGCTGATGAAACCGTTATTTACGATACAGACTTACCCGAGCTCGATAACATAAGCTCTGATGCTATCAATGATGCCTCTTCATCTCACGGTAACGTTGTGACCTTAGACGAATTGGAACGCCAATACTTACGTCAGGTTTACACGTCTTTTGAAGGCGATACCCAGCAACTTGCACAAGCGCTAGGAGTGAGTACCCGTACACTTTACAGAAAGCTGAAAAAAGCGGGGGTTGGAGATACTTAAAAATAATAGGTAGAAAAATTACCAAAACGCGGGCTATGATAAAAAGGCGCTAACCAGATAAAGAAAAATGACTTTAAGACGCCTACTTACACTAACACTTTGCCTTTGTATGCTTTTGCAGAATGCATTAGCACTTGGCCTTGCTGCCCATACTATGCAGCAAGCACGTGCGTTTGTAGGTGAAGATATTGAACTTATTTGTACTGGCAAGACCATGCGCTACATTTCAATTAGCGCCACTGAATTTGAAGGTGAGTTCGTTTTTGTTAGCCCCGAACTGCTCAAAGCACCCGCCGAGCACGTTGACTGTACCAATGGCACGTTAGCCGACTTACCTCAGGTTGACGAGCCACTACATGCCACATTACCTTTGATATCACTAGTTCGCTATCGCGCTCTAGTCGCGCGTTTAGCGGCTAAGCCCTTTACAGATTTTGCTTACGCGGCGCCGCTAAGTCGTGCCCCACCACACGCATAACAACCTCCAAAACACACTGAACATGCATGCTTTCACCATGCACAACACTCATTTTTTAAAATGGAATTGTTATGAAGCAATCTATCATTGCGCTTGCCGTATTCACTGCGTGCGCGCCCGTACACATTTACGCAAACACCATCGACTTAGCCGATAACACTTCGACAGAAGTGGTCACCGTTATTGGCACACCGCTTTCCCTTAGCACGCAAAATATCGAGCAAGAGTCTGTTAGTGCTACCAGCAATATTGACGCTGACTTTGGCGATCAGCTTGCCACATTACCTGGCGTGTCGATATCTCGAAACGGCCCAGTCACCGGGCTTATTCAGTATAGAGGACTTTACGGTGATCGAGTTGGCGTAAGCATTGATGGCGTTGATATTGCTGGAGCAGGACCAAACGCCATGGACTCGCCCCTTTCTCATGTGCTGCCAGAGCCAGGACTGACCGCCACCCTTTACCGGGGGATTGTGCCAGTAAGTGCAGGTGTGCAGACGCTAGGCGGAAAGCTTCGCATTCACTCTGATGCCTCAGCACTTTTTGACTTGAATACAGGCTTTAGCGGTAGCGTAAGTGCCAGCGCAATATTTCCGGGGAGCGGTCAGCAATACCAAGGCAATGTGTTTTATAAGAGTGGCCAGGCTTTTGTTAGCGGCGCCTTCACTCATCAGCAGCGCGACGAACAAGAGTCGGGAGATAACAGCGTTATACCAAACAGCCATTACCAAAGAAATGGCGGTAAGTTTAGGGCGGGCGTCGAGTGGGGCAATCACCAAGTCGATGTGAGTTATCAGCAACTTAATACTAACGAAAGCGGCACGCCTGCTTTAGCCATGGACATTGGTTTTATTGATGCCGCTTGGTATCGACTGGGCTATCGCTATAACGCAAATGATAGGGAGTTCTTCACGTTAAGCTGGTTTGGCAACAGCAACCAACATGCCATGGACAACTTCTCACAGCGCATGGTGATGTCTACCGACATGGCGAGAGAGAATAACGCTGATGCTATTGCTCAAGGTGTAGATGCCACCTATGTAATGCCATTTTATAAAGGCGACCTCAAACTGGGTGCCAATTTGCACCACAGCAGGAATAACTCGACCATCACCAACCCTAATAACGGCATGTTCTTCGTTGATAACTTTACCAACGTAGAAAAAGACACAGCCAGCGTATACGCAGAATGGCAGCGAGATAAAGCATCTTTTTCAACAACAATTGGTACCCGATATACACGTGTTGACATGGATGCCGGGCTAGCTGGTTCTAATATGGTTATGATGAACCCAGCCATTGCTTCACTCGTTGATGATTTCAACGCGGCAGAACGCAGTAAGAGCTATAACATGTTAGATATTGCCGCTAGCACGCGATATCACGCCAGCGATAATGTCGATGTTGTCCTTGGGGTATCGCAGAAAAACCGTGCCCCTACTTACTTCGAGCGCTATACGTGGCTACCTCTTGGTATTTCTGGGGGAATGGCAGACGGATTTAACTACATTGGTAACTTGGCTCTAGACAACGAAACTGCACGCCAGATAGATGTGGGTATTGATTACCGTTTCAAAAGCTGGTCAGTTTCTCCTCGTCTCTTTTATCAAGATATTGAAGACTATATTACTGGTTCTCCCAGCACGAATATGGCTGCCAATATGGTCTCTACCATGATGGCAGGCACAACACCATTTCAGTGGACTAATACAGACGCCGTAATCAAAGGGGCAGATCTGACTGTTTCGGGTAATGTGTTTGATAACGTGAAGCTTAACGCAGTAGCAAGTGTTCAGCACGGTAATCGCGACGATATCGACGATGCGTTGTTTCGTATTGCCCCCGAACAGCTGATCACCACCATTCAATGGGACACACAGCTGCTTGATACGCCAATGGCACTCCAATTAACGTCAGAATTGGCTGGAGCACAAAACAACGTTTCAGCGCTACAAAGTGAAAACACTACCGCTGGATATGGATTGGTGCATATTACGGGGCTTTTCACCCTTATAGATAATGCACAGTCAAACCTTCAGGTAACGGCAACCGTTCATAACCTGTTTGATAAACACTACGCCCCACACACAGCAGGAATTAACCGCGTGATGAATACTGCTGTTGCAGTAGGTGAGCGAGTACCCGCTGCGGGACGAGAGTGGCATTTATCGCTGAGCTACAGGTTCTAATTGTTTAAAACTCAAACTCCAAAAGGCATAAAGATAAACCAGTGATTCTCCTTCGCTGGTTTATCTACTCGTAATGTCTGATACACATGCCGTTTTAAACGCTAGAAATGAAAACTTGCGCACTAACGTAAGTATTTGGGAGGTAACGAGCTGTGTCAGATTACAGCGGGAAATAAGGTTGAGAATGCCTGCCACAAGAGCCGCAGGGCCAACAGTGTCACCACTATCTTAAACGCCAGCATAAATTTTTCAGCCGGGACACGCTTTAATACCTTCAAGCCGAAAAACGTGCCGAGCGCACCACTGGCAATCATAATAATGATTAGCCCGGCCCACTGGGCAAAAGAAAACCCTACAAAGGTAAAAACAAACGCTTTAAGGCCGTGTTGCAGTGTCATACAGCTGGCAAACGTGCCGGTTATCTGCATTTTGCTGTAATTATTTCTGTGTACAAATGCCGCCACCAAAGGCCCTGTGGCACCTACAAACATTGAAACCAGCGTGGTTACCAACCCTGCCAGTGTTCTACCCGCGGGGTTCATTTCTTGTGCTTTGGGTTTACTCCCCCACACCAGAAATAAAATAAATGCGGCAACCGCGAATTGAATAATAACCAACGGCAGCTGAACCACAACAAACGAGGCCAAAAAAGCGCCAACAATTGCGCCTAAAGAAAAATACTTCAGCATATTCCAGTCGATATGCTTTGTCGTCATCAGTGCACGGTTGCCGTTTGAACCAAGCTGTACTAGACCGTGAACCGGGATCAGCGCACTAACCGGCATAATACCGGCCATTACTGCCAGCAATAAGACCCCGCCACCAATACCCAGCGTTGCTGTCATCATCGACGTAAAAAAGGAGGTAACAACAAGTACTACTGATGATGACATCAACATCGCATCATTGGCCGTTAACCAGCTATAAAGTAACTCCAAGGGTCAAATTCCACCTTAATTCGTAGCGCAGTTTGTATGGTTTGAGTGATCACTACACCAAAACATATCGTTTAAATATCATACAAAGTTTATCCATATCTTGTTAGGTTATTTATCATGCCTTCTATTAGTTATTTAAACAAAGCACTTCGGATAATACACGACAAGCAATGTTCAAAAGGCGCTAAGCTAGTTGCCAGGCAACTTCTCAGCAATAGCGGGTTCACTGATAAAGATATTTATGATTGTTTAAAGCAGGGCACGATTATTCGCATTACCATATTTGAAGCCTAGGGTAGCGTTACATCTTATACCTTACACTTACCGCTTGCCCACCCACTCGCATGGGTCTAATTTCTACACCTAAAAACCCATTGACTTTCTTCATTGTGCACAGGATACTCGGGTCATTAAATACTCACTAGCAGCACACTGTTTTTAAACACTATGCCTAAAAACACGAATACACATACTGCTTACTCAGCGACTGCGCTGATTATTATTCTCGCTATTCTAAGGAATGGGCGGGTTAGCTAGTGCGTAAATAGAATTCACTAAACCCGCCGCAAAGGCGGGTTTTTTATTGGCTCGTCTTGCGGTAAAAATAACGGAACGACAGCCATGAATAATCCAATATCTCACGTGTTACAACAGTTGCATGACGCAGTAAACCGCGGCGATCAAGACGCCTTATCCCAATGTTATGCTAGCGATGCAACAGTGGTCGCGACCCCTATGTCCAGCTCAACGCAAAACCAAACCGCTGAAGAACATGCCACACAGCGCGCCTGCGTTGAAGCCCTGCTTAAATTTCAAAAGAAATTCATGCCCGATCATTTTGTTACAACCGGAGATGAACGGGTTATACAAGCCGGTGACGTAGCGCTAGTCGTCGCGAAGCTTTACCTTGTTCCCAAAGCAACACCCAACGCCCTACCCTGCGAGGGTAAGCGCGCCGTTTATGTTCTGCAAAGGGATGCAAGTGGAGAATGGCGCTGTGTTATTGATAACTTTTTTGGTACTGACTTACTGGATTTTGCGTAGCTTTAAAAGTTGAGCCTGATGCCCATTAAATAATCTGAGCTTCAGCTTTTCCGGCGATTAACGTCATACGCCAATGGCGCTTTAAAACAGCGCTATTGTCAGGCTCTTTGCAAACTTAAAGTGTGATAATGTATCAATCAAACACTTTAAATGTTATATTATAACACTCAAGGGGTGTGGCAGGGTCAGTAGCGCTGTGAATTAAATATCTAACAAATGCTTTGTAGCATCAAAAGTGCGAATTGCTATTTGCGCACAGCACAACCCCATCACCTATTGTTTCATTACTTCATCAAAAGCGCGCTGCTTTTTAAAAGATAGTGATGTAAGTCGTTGTTAAGGGCTCATTCAGAGGTAATTTTGGCCAGTTTCAATTCTCCCAATACGGTACTTCCCGATGTCACTACAGAGCATTCCACTGCGCAACTTCCTGTTATTGATAGTGTAGGCATGCAGGGCATTGCTATCCCTCTGCACGTGCTAGGTAAACGCGGTGAGCGCTTAGCCAGTAAGGCTACGGTTGATGTAACAGTAAGTTTAGATCACCCCAATGCTAAAGGCATTCACATGTCTCGTTTGTACAATCTGCTGCAGCGGTATTTGAGCAACCAAGACTTGCATAAGTCGGCGCTTGTATCGTTAATGAACTCGCTTATCGAGTCTCAAGATGGACTGAGTAACAGCGCTCAGCTTAATTTACACTTTGACCTCACCGTGTCACGCCCGGCGCTTATAAGTAAGATGTCAGGTTATCAATCGTACCCTGCTTCACTTTGCGTAAGACGATCACCTGAACGTTATGAGGCACAGCTTAAGTTAAGAGTACCGTACTCTAGTACTTGTCCTTGTTCGGCCTCCCTCTCTCGCAAGGCGTTATCAGAAGTATTTGTGCAGCAATTCGAAGGAAAAGGTTTATCCGTAGAAGAAATGGGCGCTTGGCTCGCTTCTAAACAAGCCAGCATCGCCACGGCGCATGCACAGCGTTCCTTTGCCGATATAACCCTAGATTTAAGCGACAACGAGATCCCCGATTTTATTGGTATTATTGACTTGATAGAAAACGCGTTAGGCACACCGCTTCAAACCGCAGTTAAGCGTGAAGATGAACAGGCGTTTGCCAAGCGTAATGCTGAAAACCTAATGTTTGTAGAAGATTCGGTAAGGCGACTGCATGAAGCGTTAAGTACGTATTACCAAGCTACCTATTTTCGTGTAAAAGTAGAACATCAAGAAAGTCTGCATGCACACGACGCCATTGCTGAATTATCAGGCCCAGTTCATCGATAAATTCAGACATAATTTGGGTGTTGAAACCGGTAGGCAGAAGAAGCAATAAAAGGAAAATAACATTGTTATCTCTTAACAAGCTCTCTTACATCAGCAAAGCGGCGTGCATAGGCGCTGCAGTATCAGCTATTGCGGCGTGCTCGTCTACGCCATCAACCCCGCTTGCTGGTGTAAAATCACACACTCTGTCAAATGCCGTGATATACCAAACCAGCAGCAAAGAGTACCCTGTTCTCTCAAGCTTTGTGTATGGCCAAGCTATTGCAGCACTACCTACGCGCTTTGCCGATGGCGACGTTGTGGTTATGGATGTTGATGAAACTGTATTAGATAACAGCACATACCAGAAAGAGCGCGAAAGCGTAGGTTTGGGCTACTCGTCAAAAAGCTGGGCTGATTGGGTAAAGCGTGAAGAGGCTACACTGGTACCGGGAGTAGCCGCTTTCATCGATGAAGTTGTTGTACGAAATGGCAAGGTGGCGCTTATTACGAATCGCGATAAAACACTTGATAGTCACACGTGGAATAACCTCTTGGCGCAAGGTTTACCGCTTACCACGAGTAATACCTGTGTTGTTGGCCGCACTGCTGAAGACAAAGAAGCGGTAGGCCAAGAAGGTATGGTTAATGACAAGGACTTGCGCAGAATGCAGCTTACCCAAGGCAAGATCGCATGTTCAAATACGTCTAAAGACGCGACGTCTACGTGGGCTGTGCCTCACACTATTATCATGCAAATTGGGGACAACATTGAAGATGTAGGCGGCGTAACTCAAGAATCTGCCAACGTTCAGTCACTCATGCCACGAGTGGGCACAGAGATTTTTATTCTGCCAAACCCCATGTATGGGTCTTGGTAGAGAGCGAAGCTAGAGTAGCCGGGGCAACTAGCTTATTTAACACTGTTGAATAAGCTAGTATACCCAGCGCGCTCGTTTGATTATAGAAGTCAGCGGCTTTCTATCGAGAAGTAGAAGTGTCTGCAGGACACGCCAACTCCCGTTCACTTTTAAGCCCAAGCACGTGTTTAAAAAATAGGGTTGCTGGGCAAAAGCCAGTGAAGCTTTGTTGAAATAAGTTTGCGCCGATAAACACGGTGAACCACATAAAGTTTGCATGAACAAACTGGGTTAGGACTACAGATAACAACACCATGAACCCTGCAAATGCAGTTAATGCTTTTTCCTGTGACATAACGAATTCCTTAAATATTGAAGAAGATTAAAAATAAAATCGATAGGCAACAAACGCATTACTTGCGTCTTCAAACTGCCCCCAAAACGTATAGTTATCCTTACCTGAAAACACATTTACGCCCGCTCGCACTTGCCACTTATCGGTGGGCGAATAAGCCACTGTAGTCTTTAGGTATCCGTCGCTATCGCTGGGTGAATAAAACAGAAAAGTATTTAACGTCAGTGTTTGACGAAGTGCTAACCACGTTAAACGGGTCGTCACCCAATGGCGATATTTTTCCTGAACTCGCTCAGAAGACGAGACTGTTCTATCTAGGCCATCCGCATTGTGTAAGTACTCGGTGTACCACTGGAAACCACCGGTAAGATTTGCGGCAATTTCTTGGCTATAGCCTAGTAAGAAACGACTTTGATCATTCGCTATTTGCCGGTCAGTTCCATCTATGTCTTCAAGGCTGTTGTAGAAAACGTATTCCGCATTTGCTATCCCCCGCCCCAGAGGCGTAACAACACTTGCGCCATAGGCATTCATTTTACTGTAGCGAGGCCTTCCAAGAGAATCTGTCGCGGTGGGCTGCCTTGTATAACCGGTGTAACCATAGCCTGCGATCTCTACCCCTTTAACGGATTTATACACCCTTAAGGCAAGCTCACTTCCTCGTGGGCGATTTTCGCGCTCAACAGAAAACGAAGGGGCAATGTTTTCATCCAATTGCGGGCTGTAAAAAGAAAATATTTCGCCTGTAATACCAATATCAGGCTCAAATTCAGGTGTGACGACTAAATCTACATTGGCAATATCCGTGTAGCCCGACACCTTTAATGCATTACTCGGCGCTTTAAGATATTCGTCTTCTCTTCCTGCAAAGAACGACTGATAATCTTTTGGGAAGAGATCATTTAAGAACAAGTAATCCCCTGTCCCCCAGGTCAGTACTTGCTTACCGACTTTGATGTCAAATGCACTTGCCCAGTCCCCCGTGCCGACTAAAGCGCTGGGTAGAATGCTGCTTAAGCTACCTTGCCATGCCAGTTCGCGAAGTTGCGATTCCCACGACGACGTTACGCCGTCATACCAAACGTCGGCTTTACTGGAAATGGAAGAACTGTCTAATGCATAGTCTGCGCGAAGTTGAACTCTGGCGTCGCGCAATGTGCTGTTATTTAGCACGGATGGCGCGTTAGCAGCTTGGAAACTCTCGTTCATTTGTGAATTCTGACTGCTAAACGCAGTAGCCATGTCACGGGAAAAACGGTTTCCTACTGCGAGCTCGGCAAAGCCAGAAATACGAAGTTTACTTTTGCTCTCAGTGCCCCATTCGTCATCCCACTCATCGTTCCAATCGTCACCTGATTCGACATTGTCGCCCCCAGGCCACACGCTGTCCCACTCGTCGTTTGCGCTAGCTTCCTGTTCTTGAGCGCCGCTTTTCACCGGGTCTTTCTGATTCTGGTTTTCAACACTCACTGTCTGGGCGTTTAGCGGTAGACTAACTACAGCCGTGAACGCAAAAGTGAAAATAAAAGGCGCGAGCAAAACGTGCGCCCTCCATTGCTTTTTAACCCGCTCAGAAAGACTATAGGCTTGGCTAGGCAGCGTTATCCACATGGATGGAGCTAGTAATTTAGACAAGCGCACAGTGCTGCCCTCCTTTTTAGAGATAGTGTTATTTAATATAGTTTTGCGGTGGTACACGTAGGCTACGCTCACTAAATATGCTATCTGGAAGACCTATGTCGTACTCAATCCCTCTGAATTCCATAAGGGTATAGCCACCTGATGTAAGGTCCGTCACCTTACTTCTCACCACAGTTGGGTTGCCCTGTATAGTCTCAATGGTCACAGCTTCAACACGACGGTAGTTATTGTCACCCTTATAAAAGTTAATTAAGGTGGGCAAGTAAGTGTCTTTGTCTATCTCTACTACATAGTGGCTGAACTCTACGAGCGCTGTGTCCTTAGGCGTCGCTTTTAAGCGATAATGAGTTTGGGTTTGTTCAAGCAGCTCAAAACTGTCTTGCGCCGTTGCGCGGCCTGAAACATCTTCATAGAAGAAATGAGAACCAACAAACGATGTACGTTTATCGCCTGCCGCGATTCGCTTTACTAAATCTAAAGCTGGTAAATATAACCAACGGTCGTCATCAGAATTAAGCGCCGCATGCTTTTCAACGCGAAATACCGTACCTTCAACTTCAGTAGGACGGCTAAAGAAAACCAGCATACGTTGATCGCCGGTGTCGGCGCCTGCCTCATTCAGCACATCTTTGCGCAGAATAGTAAACTGACGCATTTGCTTTCGACCTTGCTCATCTACAATCAGCATTCTCGCCATTGAACGCCCGTCATTGCCTGCGTAATACGCTGCTTGCTCGGCCTTATTGACGATTTCGGCAACATCTATATTACTACCGTTTTGGTTTGCCGAGGTTTGAGCGAAACCATTACCTGATATAAGTAATAGCGCAACAAGCCCCGTGAATGAGCTGCGTAGATTTAACATTGTTGGTCGACGCAACCGTAGAGTTGATAATAGGGAAATACGCATTTTAGGCCTCCTTGAAAACCCAACGTTTAAGCAAAGTCATCGCAGCTGGCAACACCAGCAGCGTAACGAGTGCCGAAATAAACATGATACTTGCCAGGAAAATACCCACGGTAATATAAGGCACGAGTGGCGCTAAAAGCAGCGGCGTAAAGCCAAGCGCAATAACCAGCGCATTACGAGTTATAGCGCTCGCAGGCTCTTCAAACATAGCACTTAGCGTGGCATTCACATCACCAGTTTGCTTGTAGATCTCTTTAGCTCTAGCCAAGAAGTGAATGGCAAAGTCTACCGACAAACCCAATGTAAGGGCCGAAAGCACGGCAATTGGCATGTCGTAATCTTTACCTACAATGCCAATAGCGCCGTAAATAAAGGTGATAGTTATGGTAAGAGGCAGCATAGCTAATAGGCCAAACACCAGCGAGCGCAGCAGCAACACCATCATCACGAAGACAATAATGAAGGCGCTAAGTAAGCTGTCTAACATGCCTGCCACCATATTGTCCTGCCACACCACATTTAGGTACGCTTTACCTGCCCATTGATAAGTTAGGCCGTCAGGCAGTGGATGTTGAGCAAAGTAGTTATCTACCAACTCAATTACCTCTGTCATATCTTGGTTATCACCACTTGATAGCTGCAGCCACACCAAGGTTTTACGATAGTCTGGTGTCACGAAATGCCACAAGTCTTGCGGTCTATGAGAGGACTGATACTGTAAAAGCGTTTGTGCTATCGCTGGCTGAGTATTAGGTAACACGTAGTCACTGTCATTGCCCGAGTGCAGCTCTCGGTTAACTACTTTAACCACATCACTGAGGGACTGAGTTTTACCCACCAGCGTTTGAGTGCTTAAGTAACTTTGCAGGTCTGAAAGCAGCGCTACATTATCGGGCTGTTGAAACGTTTTGCTTGTGCCTTTAATTTCATCAATGCTTGAAAGCAAGCGATTTAAGGCGTCATATTCGTTGCTGTCTAGATCACCGAACAGTGCATCATCGACGGCAAATGCGAGAGTCTCATAATTATTACCGGCATTTTCATTGTTGAGTGTATCGAGGGTTGTTTTGCGCCATTCATCTAACGAAGAGGGCAACACTGCACTTTGCAGTATTTCACCTGCACTTTTCAGCTTGCGGGTATCTTGAATAACAATGTACGCGTTGTACGTACCCGCAAACTCCTTGTTAAGCGCCTTATCTGCTACACGAATTTCATGATTTTCTTTAAACCAGCGCACAGGGTTGTCGTTAATTTGTATTTGGAAAATACCCCACACTGATACCGCTGAAATCACCATGAACGCTACGAGTAACGCACCTTTGTAATTAAGCGCAACATTGCGAATACCGTATACAAATCGCTGTAGATACGTAGCCTTTACTGAAGATGAGTTGGCATCGGTATGTAAAGCAGCCTGCAGCTTAGCCAGCGCTTCTGGGGACATTCTTGATATATAAGCAGGAATAAAAGTGAGCGTAATAATGAAAGCCAACAGGATACCTGAGCCAATGAAGGCGCCGAAGATTTGCACCGGCGGGATCGGTGTAAGCATAAGTGAGTAGAAACCGGCTGCGGAGGTCAGCGACGTATAAAGCATCGGCTGAAATAAGTGTTCAACCACAGTGGTAATCACATCATCGGCCTTCTGACCTGGTTTATAGCGGTCTGAAAACTCAGACAATATATGTACCGAATCGACAACAGCTATTGGCATCAAAAATATGGCAATCATGGATGACATGATGTGCACAGTGAAACCTAAGCCGATTAAGGCGCCCATTGTGATAATTACCGTTGCCATTGCTACCACCATTGGGGCAGTAATCAACGTGAAATTACGGAAGAAAACAAATAGGAGAATAAAAATCATCAATCCCGCAGCTGGCGCTGAAATTGCCATTTGAATAAACATTTCAACGCCGAACTGATCTTCAGCAACGGGCAGCCCTGTTATGTGCCACTGCAATGTTTCGTTTGTTGTATTCGCGCCAATAAATGCGCGAATGTCTTCTGCAATTCGAAAGCTTTCATTTTTGTCTTTAATTGGCACATAAATAGCGGCTGCATTTTTAGAAGAAGAGGCTAGGGTACCTTGCAACATCGGAAGACGTGCTATTGCCTCAGCAATTTTCCCCGCTTCCTCTTGAGACGCCGGAGCGTTTGGCATCATCCAAGAAAACTTAAGCTCGCCACTGTCGCCCTGAGTGATGTTGTCCACCGTTGAAAACGACATGACATCTTGAGCAATCACGCCCTCAGTGTTCAATATATGTTGAGAAACCTTGTCTATTGCACTTAGATTCTCTGGTGTGTAGATGCCTTTATTGGTAGTTCTATCGGCATTCTCAGTAGCAGTGTCATTCGCCGATGATGCTATAACCCCCACCACAATCGCGTCATGCATAGCAAAAGTATGCTTCACATCGTTATGAAACACGCGGGCAGGATGATTGGCTTCAAGCATATTCTCCGGATCGGTGTCTATCGTAATTAACCGCATTTGATAAGCACAAAATAAGACAGCCAACAATAAGACGGCATATATCCACTTTCCTTTGTGGGTAGACAAAAACAGTAATCTTTCAATAACTGCCGTAAACATAACAATGAACTCCTAGTTGGACTGCGCTTAAGTGCACTCATTAATGCTTAGAAAAATTTGGCTTTTCCCATGCATCATCCTGCTGCACTGAAATAGATTCGAAGACTGCTTCTTAATAAGAGCTGCAACTTAATTAAAGTTATACGCGAGACTAACAACTTTAAATAAGATAAATCTTATATAAACAATTTAATGTATTTTCAGAAAAGATCAAGGGTAATGCGACAAGCGACAAGCGACAAGCGACAAGCGACAAGCGACAAGCGACATATGAGTGTTAAATGTGTTTGTAAAACGCTACACACTACCGAGAAAAAACTACAGAGTCGTTTCACGACAGTTTTACAAAACGGATAAAAAGAGCTAACTAACCAAAAAATAAACCATAAAAATCAATAATATATAATATTTCTAAATTGTTTTTAAGGTTTGGCACAGATCACGCATACATTAGACTAACGGATAAATACAGAACGCAGTTTGTAGCTAGGACAGCTTTAGCGACGGAGAGGCCAAATTGCGTAGATGACAAATACTGAAGGTGACGAGATGGGAAGTGCATGGAGTGTGTCACCAAGGAAAAACGGATGTGTCAGTATTGTAACTAATGGATGCCTGTAGAAGATTCGTTAAATTGCTGGTCGATGATGAGGTTAGGTAAAAGACAACCTAATTAAACTCGCAGGATGCAAGGCACTTGTTTCATAAGGATTGCAAACAAGCTCTGAGTACCTACATCGCAAGCACCGACAGTGATGTCTCGTGCAGCAAGGGATTGTTGACCCAATTTGGATTCGTTGAATGTACGTGTGTGTTGCTTCAGCGAGACCATAGTGAGGACACTGGTAATGTCGTCGATGTTATTAGTGAGTTGTCATCCGACGACTACCCTCTCCCCTCAAAGGCCCATCCCGGCCTTTACATACCTCTGATTTTGGCCCGCCTTTGGCGGGCATTTTTTTATCTTCATTTGTGATAAAATTGTGTTGTTTCTTTATCGCCTACCAAAAGGGCTACCTGCGTGCTTTCGCCGTCTGCATCTACTATCGTTTTTAGAGTTCTTTTTTGTGCGTTGCTCGCTACGTCTGTTGGCCAAAGCGTAATGCTTACCACACTCCCTTCTATGGGGCGACAGGCGAACCTTTCTGAATTCCACATTGCCACTATTATGTCTAGCTCTGCACTTATTTTTGCGTTCGGTACGAATGTGTGGAGCAAGGTCGCTAAGCGTGCGGGCTTTAAACGTATTTTAATGGTTGGTCTGTCGGGTTATAGCTTGGGCACATTTGCCTTCGCTAGTGCATGGATGGCAGGATTTTCTGGCATTATAAGCGGCACCAATTTGTTTTTGGCATTGTTGATAAGCCGAAGTCTGCAATCAACCATTATGTCTGCAACTCCGCCTTCTGCGGTAGGTTACGCCGTCGCTATCAGTACGCCCCAAAGTAGAGTAAGTGCAATCAGCAAAGTCACCTCTGCAAGCAACGTAGGGCAAATTGTGGGGCCCGCCTACGCTGGGCTTTTAGTCGGTTTTGGCTTATTGGCACCGTTGTACAGCATCGTGTTGCTAACCTTACTGGCGCTTTCATTGGTATATTTTAAGCTACCTGTTCTGCCGCCTTTGTCTCAGCAAAAAAACGCTCAGCAGACTAGCGACAATGACCAAGCGCCTAGCAAAGTACCTTATGTATTCGTCGCTGCATGTATTTGTGTATTTTGCGCAATGGCGATGATGCAGCAATCACTGGGTTTCTTTTTTATCGATTTTTACGACTATTCACCCGTAGACGCTGCTCGGCAAGTGGGTTTCGCGATGATGGTCAGTGCTGCCGCGTCTCTCACAGCCCAATTTGGGTGGGTACAAAAAGGCCGAATAAGCAAAGAAGCGATGATCACTATCGCGCTTCCGCTATTGGGCTTAGCCTACTTGCTGCTCTTTCTTCAACATTCGTTATTTATGCTTTATGCGGCCATGACATTAATGGGTTTAGGTATGGGAATGGCCTACCCATCTTTGGCAGCTGCAGCAACGACCTACTGCGCCCCCTCTCAACAAGCCACTATCACTGGGTTAATTACAGCGACTACTGCCATGGGCTACGTAATAGGTCCACCACTGGCAGCTTTCATTTACCAACTGGACATCGCGCTTCCGTTCGCAATAGCGTCAGCGCTAATCGCAGCAACCACGTGCGTCGTCTACATAACATTGCGAAGAATAAGACACGTTGGCTAGGGCCTGTTAACCGTTGCTATAAATTTAGCCTAATTCGTCATCAAAGCTAAACAGGCCTTAGCGAATTAATGCCAGTCTGACAGGTGACAGGTGACAGGAATACGCCTATTTCAAAGGTATTTATTTTTTTACCTTTTATTTTTAAAAAAGCGGAACCTTTTTATAATTAGGCTATCTTAACTTATACATGAAGTCGTTGAGTGTGCGTCTTTGTGGTGTGTAAATGTGTTTTCCAAGTTATGTTGTGGTTTTTTAGGGGCTTTTTAGCCCCTTTTCTTTTGCTCTAATCTTTCCTTTTCCAGTGCGTATTCCTCGCTTACCTTTATAGTGCTAATCCATCGTACACCTATCTATTTTATTTGAATTAGTTTCTCTTAAGACCGGTCAGTTAATCTAAAAAATAGAACTAAACAATCCTGATCATTTCACCTTTAGAAATGGAAATGAGAATTATTTCCAAATAGAGTGGCTACTCAAGATTACAGGAGTAAGCTAATGTCTAAACTGCAACCTCGCCGAGCTATTGTCACCCAATCAGTCCGAATTATGCCAAATATGCAGCGTGTACACCTTAGTGGGGAAGACCTTCTTACCTTTCCCTCGGTCACTGCAGGTGCGTACATTAAACTTATGTTCGACCTAGAAGGAAACCCGCTGAAACGCCCCACAGATACGAGCAAAGTGGCAATGCGCACCTATACAGTTGCGCACTTTGACGCAGAGAAGCCTGAAATGGTTCTGGATATGGTTATCCATGCCGATGGTGGTAAAACTGGCCCTGCGTCGGCATGGGCAACAAGTACAAAGCCTGGCGACATCATCACGCTCGCAGGGCCCGGTTCTAGTAAGGGACTAAGCGAGCAATATGATTGGATACTGTTGGCTGGCGACATGACAGCGCTTCCTAGTATTAGAAATCACCTCGCCGAGCTTCCTGGGCAAACCAAAGGCTACGCCGTGATTAAAATTGAAGACGAAAAGGATGCGGTTACACTTAAGAAGCCCGAAGGAGTAACGGTGATATGGGAACATGAGCAATCTTTACCTTCCCGCCTTGACCAGTTAACTTGGCTCGACGGAAACCCCACAGTCTGGGTAGCGTGTGAATTTTCTGATATGCGGGCAATTCGGACATGGCTCAAGGACGAAAAATCCGTGGCGCACGAGAATATTTATATTAGTAGCTACTGGAAGAAAGGCCGCAGCGAAGATCAACATAAAATAGAAAAAAGGCAGGACAGTGAAGCGTATGCTAAAACATTGGCCTAGTTGATGACTATGCTTCCTGTAGGCTTTGCAAGAACTTGTAAATTCTGCATAAAAAACAATTGTACGGCAGAATTTTCATAAAAAATAAATTCAATACTTTCATGCACCTACACAATGGAACAGCATTTGCTGTTAAGAAAATAACTGGCCAATTATTCCGCCAGTTTTTTCAACCAATTGTTTGGATAAGGAGAGCAAGTTATGAACAGTGATCGTATTGAAGGTAATTGGAAAGAAATGAAAGGTAAGGTGCAGCAAAAGTGGGGCAAACTTACTGATGACGACCTAGATGTAATTGACGGTCGACGTGAAGAACTAGTAGGTAAGATTCAACAAGCTTATGGCAAAAGCCGTGATGAAGCTGAAAAAGAGGTCGATGGTTATTTTAATTAATCGCTGTCTCCAATAAATGAATTAAGACACTGGCAGTATGACAATCTGGTATCACTGTGTTGTTAATCTTTACTGCTACTAAAAGGGCCGCTGCATAATGCAGCGGCCCTTTTTATTTGTGTCGTAGTCAAGGGAGGTTATGCCCTTTGATTTTTTATCACTCTTCCGTCTTAGGCTGTAAGTTATCGCGAACTTCCCTTGCGTCAAAGCTCGTTGCTTGTTTGGTTTGCGGATAATTGTTCACCGGTATCGGCTGAGTTCTCGGTGGACATTTGGCTCTGCGTAGATGCTTCGCCTTCGGCAGAAGTCTGCGTATTAACCTGATTTGCAGACTGTGTAGTTGCACCGCTTGTTAGTGAAAGCGATGCAGAAGTCGACGCATTAGCTGATGTGTTAGCAGAGAACGTGGTTTCTGAGCCAACACAGACGTTGACGCGACGCCTAAAGCCAGTGCAATTGCAGTATTTAACTTTTTCATCCGTTTATCTCCGTTTTTCATAAAGGACACTGAGATAACGTTTGAAGAAAGTTTTTATTCCGCACTGAGTTTGATTTTTTAAAAGAATTAAAAAAGCCCTGTAAAAACAGGGCTTTCGAGCTATTTTTCTGAAGCAGTCATGCTCTTTTCCCACCAGGGAAGCGAAAAATCTATATTATCTGGGTCGTAAGTTTTGGCATATTTCATTTTAACTGAACTCCAAAACGCAGCTTTAAAGGCCGGGTCATAAATTACGAACTCCCCCTTTTCGCGATACTGTTCAAACAGTTTTTGATAAGCACCTACCGGTGTTAACGGGTTATCCTGCTGAAAAACCACATCTCCGCCATACGCTTCGTAAAGGGCTTTCGATACTTTCCAGCTTTTTGCCATGCCTTCCGCCATTGCCAAACGGTAACGCTCTAGCTCTTCATCTTGATAGCCGCCATCGTTGTCCAAATCAACGGTCCATAATTTTATTACAGAATACGCAGATTGAACTTCGCTTTCATTTGGCTCAATCGCATTCTTATCGGCAAAATCTGAAAGCACAGACTCGGTAATTTTATTACCAAGCGCACGCTGAGCTAAAATAGCTCGTACTTCCTTCTCAGACTTGTCAGTTAAAATAGACTGAAAACGGTCGACATCAGCCTGTGAGGGCTGTAGTTCAGTATTAGAAATAGATTTGTTGAACAAACAAGCAATAATCTCGTTTGCGGCTTGCGGTGTATTAATCCCAAGCGAAACCACTATGGCTGCAAATAGCACCATAGGAATAACGTTCGAACGCGTCACTTTGTATGCTTCCCTAAGTTCCAATAATTAGCATAAGCACAAAACACATTCATTTATTATTGTAAGAATTTTCCGTTGTCTTGCGAAATGACATCTATAAGGCTTTATACTTTAGATTAGTTTTGTTTAAAATTCCACTTTCTTACGCATAGATTTTTTAGCACCTTGTTGTTTTTTTACATCTACACGACGTGCTTTTGCCGCACGGCTCACCTTTGTTTTTATGCGCGGTTTTTGTTCAATTGTCGCAGCCTTTATCCACGCAACAAGTCGCGCTAGCGCATCTTCTCTGTTTTGTTCTTGCGTTCGATAGTTTTGCGCTTTAAGCACAAAAACACCGTCGTTGGTAACGCGACTATCTTTAAGCTGAAGTAGCTTTTCTTTCAGCTTTTCAGGCAGCGATGATCCATTTATGTCGAAGCGTAAATGTATGGCGCTACTCACTTTATTCACATTCTGCCCACCGCTACCTTGTGCGCGAATAGCTTGCAATTCAGCTTCGCTTTCATCTATCGCGATAGAAGGGGTTATTATTAATTCCATCTCAAATCCTAATACGTCATGGCGTAACCACGTTAACGTTGCAGCACTAGCGGCCCTACATCTATAGGTCACTATCACTACTGCTTACTTGACCATGTTTGCGTTAACCGATAGGTTGTTTTTTATCCTTATTTTGGACATAAATCATGATCATCGCATTGCTCATCATTATTTGTATCTTTGTAGCGCTTATTTGGTTTACCGCCAAAATGGACAGCAATATCGAAGCTTCATTCACACCATCAGGAAAACTTACGACTGTTGATGGTGGAATTATTCACTGGCAAAAGCAAGGAAACGGTCCGGCGCTTGTGCTGATTCATGGTTTACTTGGCAATAGTAACAATTTTAGCAAATTAGCAAAAACCCTCGCTTCCCGCTACACGGTCTATACCGTTGATCGTCCGGGCAGCGGATTTTCGAGCCGCTACAAAAGCACATCCGCCAGCTTCGAACAGCAAAGTAAAATGATACTTGAGTGGATGCAAAAAGAGGGAATAGGTAGTGCGAGCATCGCTGGGCATTCAATGGGAGGAGGAATTGCACTGAGGATCGCAATCGATGCACCTGACAAAATAAAATCGGTTTCGCTTCTATGCCCGTTAACTACACCACTAAAAGGTGGTGCCGGGCCTCTTTCGGTGCTTTACATACCCAATGAATGGGTACGCAGCAGTGTTGCAAAAACCATTGCCAGTCCACTGCGTGCAAAGTTAGGTAGAAAACAAGTCGCACAAATTTTTCACCCCGAACCTGTCCCCCCGTCCTTTTCAACTGAAGGCGGTGGTTTATTAGCGCTTCACTCTCGAAGCTTTTATGAAGGTAGCAGAGATACAGTATCTGCGCAGGGCAGTCTGCACCGTCAGCAAACTCGTTATGAAGAGATTCAATGCCCTGTTGGGGTATTATATGGTGAAAAAGATACTATCTTGAGGCCCGATGAGCACATCACCGCGGTAACAAAGGCAATAGGAAGTGCGGTACACAAGATTATTTCTGGCGCTGGCCACATGATCCCCGTTACTCAGGTGCAAGCGTGCGCAGAATTTATAATCTCGATTGACGAAAGCGCTTAAGTAAGTGACTTAGTGAAGCCTTGCACCTGCCTTTTCAACGTGCTCTATATGAGAAAACTCAACAACGGCGAGTGTGCGCTCTCGACCACAAGTCGACTGCTTCAGTTTGCGAAGCTGATCGGCAACTCTCTCAATGCCGTCATACGCTTTGCACATGTCAAAAGGGGTCGCGCCCAGCGTTATATTGTAACTGCTAAACCACGCCTTCATTTGCTCATTGTCCCCATCTGACAATGAAATGAGTAAATGATACATACGAATAAAAGCGAGCTGCTTTCTGTACTCTGATGTGCCACTCTCAAATCCAAGTAGCGTAGTCTGCGCCAAAGAAGATGGAGAAATACCCAATATTTCAGAAGCTTGCTTGATATTTAAACCGAGTTCCTGGTATGCCCATGTGAAGGCTTTCGTAACAACGCTGGTAGGAAATAGTGATCTATTCATAATATCGCCTCGTTTCATCGAACAATGTTATACAGATATTATGAAACGGTGCGAAATGCGTACCAAGTTTTATCTACAGCTTCATTGCTACTTTCTCACGATGCAAATGGATGCCATCTTTATCGACGGAGAATCCTTTTGAAGACAACCAATCAACAGCATCTTCTATGGAATCCACAAAAACATAATCAATATTGGTATCGCGATACACGCGTTTAAGTTGCGCCTGCGTGGTTGCTCTAACGCTTGACTCTCCCATCACTAATGCCACATGGGTGAGCCCTATGGGATTTACCGAAGCCACACGTTCGTGAAGCAGCGCTTCAGCATCAGGAATGAGTAGTGATTCGCCAACAACACTAACAATATCGCACCAGGCTTTCCCATGTAAGCACTCGGAAAGCGTGCGATACTCACTGGCAAAGCTATTTACACACTCTCTGTTCCACGGCCCATAAGCTTGCGTTAGCATCGCATCACTACAGCGCGTAATAATAAATTCGCCATGTGCATACTGCATATAACCACCTAACTACTTCGATAAAATATTAAGCTAGCAAATACCGGTAAGGCGATATATGCCTTTGACTACGTGTTGTTCTGAAACAACGCATAGTCAAAGTATGGTTCAGTATTGAGAAAATTGAAAATTAAGCGGCAAGAATGTTGATAAGCTCAGCAAACGTAGGGCGGCCCTGTATATCAAGCGGCAAACGCAGCTCTCTAGCAATGTCACTCACGCTGATTACGCCACGAATTTCATGGCTGTCTCTGTCCATGACAAGGCAATGGTGCTGCCCGTAGTCTTTAAGTGTTTCTATCACGTCCCCCACTGATGAACGTATTAGCTCACTGAAATCGAACGACATGAGTGAGGTCTTAGGACGCATGAAATCATGAACAGTGAGCTCTTCTCGCTTAATCTTAAGCTCGCTTACACGCTGAATAATTTGCTGTTCACCGACATCGTGACTAGTCACAATACCAATGAAACGGTTCTCCTTGTTTACCACCAGCATCATACGAACATGAGACTGACGCATAATCGATTCTATTTTCGTTGCTGGAGTTCGAGCATCAATAACGTGTGGTAAGTGCTGCTTAAAGTCAGTGAAGACCGCCATGGCAGATGATTTTACAGTAATGGTGTTTTCAACAACCGGCCATGCCAATGTATCGATAGCTTCGGTTTTATATAGATTTAAGGCGTGCATACCTTTCTCCTAATCAAAAATAAAAAATTCAGTTTTTTAAATGATTAAGTAAAAGAAGGTGGCCCTCGAATGATGTTAGCGCGCTGCCTAATAAAGACTTTTGCATCAATCGTTTTACCAGCCGAAAACCGGTATTTTTCCAAGCCGCTGGTGATGTCGACAAACGAAATGCCATCATCAATGTCGTCGTCAGAGACTTCAAAAGCGGAGCTTTCCCATTCGCTAATGAGGGTTGAGAGGGTATTTGCACTGTTCGACTGCCCCGCAATATTTTGCACACTTCTTCCCTCTCCCAATACGGAGACGGATACTAGTGATGAAAATAACGCTGGCAGAATAACGGCCAACAAAACGTACGAAACGCGCAAAGCGTACAACCTCTACTGAACTAAACAACAATGAAGCAAAGCAGCCACTTTTGTTACTGCCTATTTAAACTATAAGAGTATTTAGTGCGTTTAATAGAGGTGTTTAGCGCATTTTATCGACCATTAAACGACACGTCTTAGAAAACTAGCCGTGTCGCGACTCAGGTTTGGTGGGTTGTTTGCTGTGCATTCGTTCTAAAAACAAGAACGAACACTCCCATTAAATGTGATGTTTAGCCAACGTAATTAGAAATACACTAGATTCAACTGATCCATGAGTTGTTTTTTCAGCGGGCATCTAGCGATTGATATAACGCGATTAACTGAAGGTCTAAACAACCTGATTGCAAGTAAGTAATAACGGAAGTGATATGAAACCCAGATGGTCCAGACCTATAGTTATTTTGCATTGGATATCTGCCATTGCCTTTGTCGGCATGTTTGCTTCAGGGCTGTGGATGGTCGACCTCACATACTATAGTGACTGGTATAATACGGCGCCGCATTGGCACAAGAGCGTTGGACTAATTTTGCTTGCCATCACTGTTATTCGCTTAGTCACACGCGTTGTTACTTCAAGGCCGCCGTCACATGGCGCCCCGTTTGAAAAAAGGTTAAGCCGCATAGGTCATGGGCTTCTGTACACTTTGATTATCGCGCTATTCGCGAGCGGCTATTTAATTTCAACGGCCGATGGAAGAAGCATCGACGTATTTCATTGGTTTTCTGTACCTGCAATGGGCGAGTTCTTTGAAAATCAAGAAGATATTGCGGGAGACGCCCATTTTTATATTGCGTGGTCAATGATTGTATTGGCGATCATTCACGCGCTGGCTGCGCTGAAACACCACTTTATTAGTAACGATGACACACTGAAGCAGATGTTACGGCTTCGATGATATTGAGGAAAAAGGAGAAATGATGAAGAAGTTAACACTTGCCCTGGCCGCTGCGCTGTCTTTAAGCACCGCTAACGCCGCAGATTATGTGATTGATAGCAAAGGCGCCCACGCGTCTATCAACTTTAAAATTCAACACTTGGGCTACTCGTGGCTTACTGGTCGCTTCAACGATTTTAAAGGTACTTTTAGTTACGACGACGCAGCACCTAGTGCAGCAAAAATTATGGTGACTATCGATACCGACAGTATCGACTCAAACCACGCAGAGCGTGACAAGCACCTTAAGAGCGACGATTTCTTAAACGTTGACGACTTTCCAGAGGCGAAGTTTGTCAGCACAAAAATTGTCGATAAAGGCAATGGCATGATGGATGTAATGGGTGACTTCACGCTTCATGGTGTAACAAAGCCTATTACAATTGAAGCCAAAAAGATTGGCGAAGGTAAAGACCCATGGGGCGGCTATCGTGCAGGCTTTATGGGCACAACGACGATTGCACTTAAAGATTATGGCATCGACTATGATTTAGGCCCAGCGTCGCAAACGGTAGAATTAGAGCTTCACGTTGAAGGCGTGAAACAATAGCTATTTATATTTAGTCCCAGTGAACTAAATTTATGATTTAAGAAAGCCCCAAACATGGGGCTTTTTTTATATGTGGTTAGTGAAGCTTCAGCTTAGGGCTGATGGCCTGACTTAACTTCTTCACAAGAAGCTTTAGTGCACCTTTAATTTTTCCGTGTACCGCAAACTGATGCATATTATACAGAGAAACGTAAACCAATTTAGCTAGACGCCCTTCAATAAACATACTGCTGTTTGACAGTGAACCCATTAAGCTTCCAACAGTGCTGTATTTACTTAAGTGAACCAAGGATCCATAGTCCTTGTAAGTAAAGTCCTTCGTGTCTTTTTGGGTGAATAACGACGTTATATTATGCGCAACAATATCCGCCATTTGGTGGGCAGACTGCGCTCGAGGCGGCACCCACTTCCCATTTTCCTGCTGGAAACCACAGCAATCGCCTAACACCCAAATATTCTTATGAGATGAACTGCGAAGCTGCTTATCAACAAGAATTTGATTAGCTCTGTTCGTTTCAAAAAGTGCAAGCTTCGTTATGAAGTCCGGTGCTTTCACCCCCGCAGCCCACACCATTAAATCAGCGTCAATTCGACCACCGTCTTTTGTGATCAGCCCTTTCGCGTCGGCTTCTGCCACCATGGTTTGCTCTTTAATGTCTACGCCCAACTTATGCAGCGCTTTTCTTGCAGAGTTTGCTATACGCTCAGGTAGCGCAGGCAATATACGCTCTCCCGCTTCTACGATCGTAATCTTAAGACGAGAAGCTGACATGTCTGGCATACCGTAAGCCTTAGACAAATTCGCCACATGGTGAAGTTGAGCGGCTAGCTCAGTACCTGTTGCTCCTGCCCCGACAATAGCGACATCAATTCTGGCGTCTTTATCTTCTTGCTGATTGATGCGGATTAGCTGATTAAGAAGCGCTTTATGAAAACGTTCAGCTTGCTTTAACGAGTCAAGAAAATAGCAATGCTCAGCAACGCCAGGTGTGCCAAAGTCGTTACTCACGCTGCCAACCGCCAGCACTAACTGGTCATAATGAATCTTGCGTTCAGGCAAAACCTGTGTCCCTTCTTCATCAATTAAAGGCGACAAGGTTATGGTTTGCGCTTGCGCGTTAAGCGAGCACATTTCGCCTAATTGAAAGCGGTAGTGGTGAGCTGCAGCGTGGATGGCGTAATCCACACCGTCTGAATGCTTATCAATTACACCGGCGGCCACTTCATGTAATAGCGGCTTCCAGATATGGGTTCGACTGCGGTCGACGAGGGTAATTTCGGCTTGTTTCTTTCTCCCGAGGGTGCGGCTTAAGCGACTGGCTAATTCAAGACCACCAGCACCGCCACCAACAATTACTATTTTTTGCATGGGTATACCTATTAACAATCATTCCACGTATGCCGCCTGACCTTTCCAAGCGCTATACATGGCGTGACTGAGACCCATGCTAATGCCTACAGACTACGCCTGATGCCGCTGGGGTACAAGCAAATCACGGCAATAGTCTGTATTTTCAAGATTAATAATTATCTATTACATCTGCTTATTTAAATCTATAACGTGAACGATGCCGTTATCATGAAGTTTCGAGGCCGCCCAGGAAAGTAGCGAGGGCCTGTGAAGCTAGTAAAGTCGGCGCGTTCAGCGTAGTCCGTATCCAATACGTTGTTAACCCGCGCATACAATGTAACGTCTTCGTTCACGCTGTAGCGTACGCGCGCATGTACCAAGTCATGCCCCTCGTACTCGTTGAGATTCTCAGCGTCGGTGAAATAGCTGGAAACATGCTGCCACTCTAGCTGCGTTTGTACTTTGTTCGACATCTCAAAGCTTAAACGAGCGTTAAACTGAAGCTTTGGCGCAGTATCAATATCATTACCGTTAATGTCTTGTTCACCTGAGAGCTGACTGTGCTCGTAGGTATGCCTTGCGTATGTACCAGCAAAATCTAAGCGCAGTATATCGCTTAACGGTTGGTCAAAAGTAAGCTCTACGCCTCTATGCCACGTTTCGCCGTTGCTTACGTTGAAAAAGTCGCTGTCGCGGTAAATCACATTATCTTTTTGTAGGCTGTAAAGGCTAAGCGTATAGCTGCCGTCAAATAGTGTACCTGTAACGCCCATCTCGATATTATCGGCCGTTACCGAGTCAAGATCAGTAACAGTCTGTGCACGCTGCAAACGATAAAGCTCTGTTGCCTGAGGCGCGCGATAGCCTCTTGCGATGCCGCCAAATAACTGGGTTTGAGGATTAAGTTGATAACGAAGTGAAAGCTTCGGACTAAAGTTATCAAAATCATTTTCGCTGTCTGCTGGTCTGGAATATCTGCAGCCGCCAAAACCGCACTGTGTGCCATCTTCGCGTACACGACCAACATTCATATTGTTGGTGTAGTCGTATTGCATAGACTCAAAGCGCCCGCCGACAGAAATAGCCCAACGCTCAGCTTGCCAATTGAAAGTAAAGAAAGGCGCAAATAGCGTGGCATCTACATCATAATCATAGTGCTTTCCTACAGGTATGGTTTCAACCAAAAAGGCAGACCCTTCTGTGGCGCTATCTTGTGACTGGGTTAATTCACCTTCTGTGTATTCTACGTCTAATCCTATATCCGCACTTAGGCTGTCATTGATGACGTAATTGAACTGAGACAGCGCACCAACGCCTTTTTGAGTATTCGTTTCAAGGGGTTTGCCAGGTAAAAAGTGCATACGGAAACGCATGTCCTGGTTGCGTACGTAAGGTGTAATCGACAATGCATGACCACCGCTAAAGCTAGTATCGAACTTGCTCCATAGCCTAAAACTTTCTGCTTTTCGAAACGCTTCGGGGTTCGGGTTGCTTTTGGCTAATTGTGTATTTTTGTAGCTTTCAAACCCTTCGATGTAGCCGGCAGTTTCTTGGTCCAGATGGGTATAGGTAAGGCCGCTCGTGATAACCATGCTGTCCCACTCTAGCCTGTGGCGAAGCGAGACTTTCTCTTGGTCAACGCCCTCTTCATTTCGATATCCTGTATCTCTGGTAACACTGGCGGCGATACCCACGCCACTGTGACCAAAGTCTTTCCCTTCTTTAAGCTTTACGCGATGAAACCCATAAGATCCGTAATCAACGCTAAGCTCTCCGTCGCCTTGGGTTGTGTCAGGGGTAACCACATTAATCACACCATGTATTGCATTAGAGCCATAAAGCGCTGACGCAGGGCCTTTTATCACGTCAATCCGCTGTGCAATTTCACCGTGTGCTTCAAATAGCTCGTTAATATTGCAAAAACCTGCTGCGCGCAACGCAATACCATCTTCTGCTGCTAAAATTCCGCCGCACGCTCCAGCGCCGGTTAACACTGGCGAACGAAGGGCAGGTAAATACTCTTGCCCATTGCCCCGCTGTACGCCGGCACCCGCAATGTAATTCAGCGACTCTTGGATATGTTGAAATGAAAGCAGCGAAAGCGTTTCTTCTGAAATAGACGACACTGCATAACCGGAAGCATTGATATTTCCCTGTATACGAGAAGACGTGGTTTCAATTCTTTCTATTTCATTGGTTTGTTGAGCGATGGCTGCATGCGATAGCAGAGCCACAGCTAGCAATGACAGAGGAAAGCATGGGGCAAAGCGCATTACCTATCCTTATGATGACAAGATGTTTTTTAGCAACTGAAGCTAGTGTATCGTTAATTTAGGCAAGAATGGGTTAAAACTCGCTAAACTGTTGCGGCATTTTGACCATTACGCCATATTTATGAGCTAAGCGTTGGCGTAGACTTTGCAGTTCGCAGACTTTACTGTCACAGCACAAGTCTTAGTTTTATGCACTATTTCTAATTTACGTGTATCTAACGCATATAGACTGGCTGTACGTTAGTAGATTGCAGCAATGGGTTAATCACTCTTTGCCTGAAGTAAGAACACCAAACTTTGTTCGCTGGAGGAACCATTGGACACACTTATTCCCAGTCTTTCACAGCTTATCGAATTCGCTGTTGCCCCCGTATTTTTACTTACCGGTATTGCGGGCTTCCTCAATGTTATGTCGTCTCGGCTGGGCCGAATATCCGACAGGGTGAGGGTGGCAGAAAGACAGATTCATACCCTTTCAGACCCGCATATTGTCGATCGCTCAAAAAAAGAAATTAAGGTGCTATGGCGCAGGGTAAAAGTGATTAACTGGGCGATTGGGCTGTGTGTCGCCGCTGGACTAATGGTGTGTACCGTCATTATGGCGCTGTTTTCTGGGTCGCTATGGGTTGTCGATTTAAAAACACCAGTCATCGTATTGTTCATACTGGCTATGATGTTTCTAATCAGTGCGCTCATTGTTTTTCTGGTTGAAGTAAAACTTGCGACAAATACCATAAATATGGTCAGAACCATTCGTTAGCCACGTATCGACAACGGCTTGCTCGCTGGCGTTCAACTGATCCCATCAGCGACACACTAAAAAGGCGGATAGCGCGTAATGTTTACCTTCTCTATCCGCCTACTTATTTTTAGGCTGTCGTGATTGGCTTAGTTTTGAAGCTAACATTCATATGCAAAGAAGCAACGTTGCCTCAATGTTTGCCATACTATCGACTACTCGTCCTCAGCGAGTGTATCTAATACAGAAAACAGAACGTTAGCGCCAATTCGCGACACTTCATCGTCGTACTTGTTCTCTACGTTAACGCCTTCTTGACCGCCAGCCAAATCACTAATAGCTCGAACAATAATCCAGTCAACGTCGTTAACGGTACATACTTGACCTATTGCGGCTGACTCCATCTCAGTTACTTCGGCATTGAACACGTCTCTTGTCCACTTTCTATACTCGCGGTTATCCATAAAGACAGACCCAGTAATACCATTTCCGCCTACAAAGAGCTCGGCATCCCGCTCACCAAGCACGCGCTGCGTTGGCATAGTGCTCATAGCTTGTTTCGCCGCAGTTAAAAGACGCGGTGTCGCGCTGAAATAGGCGGTATCTTGTGGTTTATCCATCCCCTCTTTCACAATAAGCACTTCGTCAGGATGAATGAAGTGAAAGGGCTTATATTTTGGTGTGTGAGGATCTTTAGCGCGGCGTTCATCTTGCTCTTCAATGAACTTTGCATAATATTCAGGCAGTATGTATTCCCCCGGAGCATTCGGATCTTCATTGGTGTACACACTCTCATCATGGTAGTACCAACGCGCCGGAACAATGACGTCACCCGGTTGCCATTTTGGGTTAACCGCTCCCGCAATCCCCATGTAAACCACTTGCTTAACCGGAAAGTAATCCAACGCCATCTGCATAGTCATAGCAGCGTTTGCAATGCTCATTCCAGTAGCGAATATTAATATTGGCTCGTCGTGATAGGTACCTATGCGATACGTAACGCCTTTGATGGTTGTGGTTGTGTGAATGGATGCATTGGGATCTTGCTCAATACGATTAAGGATACCCTGCATTTCGGGTGCGTAGGCTACGGTAACAGCAGTAAACGCAGGCTGTGAGAACGCGGCGGGCCCGTATGAAGCGCCATCGGACGTTTTAGTAGAAGTACAACCGCCCATCCACGAGGTGGAGAGCAGAACAATAATCATCAAAGTAAACTGTTTCATTCGCGATTCTCAGCTGCATAGTTAGTGAATAGTTAAACTAGCACTTTAACCGGGCAAAGAAACGCTGGATTTCAATAATTTACCATTTAAAAACATAAAGAAAACATCTTTAAAACAAGGCGAGCTCCAAAATTAATTTTAGCTACAAATGCGAAGAGAATGCATAACTTTCCAATGTAAGCATTGCGTAAAGACCTGCTTCAAAAGCGTTCATCAACGTTAAAATACGGTAGAATTCGACTATTTCCGTCGTTAATTTGCTACAAATGAACAGTCAAAATACTGCGGCCAATAAAAAGGATTAACTAAGCGCCATGAATACTAAATTACTTCGCTCTCTTCAGGTTTTTGTTGCAGTAACCGATAGCGGCAGCATGAGTGTAGCTGCGAGAGAGCTGCACATGACTGTCTCTGCTATTAGTCAGCAGTTAAGAAAGCTAGAACACGATATCGGCCTTAGCCTTTTTAACCGAAATACCCGAAGTTTGAGCCTAACGGAAGCAGGGCGCATCTATTACGAAACCAGTAAGCAAATGCTACAAAACGCAGAACTTGCCCAGCAAAAAATTGAAAGTCTGCAGGATGATCCCACAGGTAAAATAAACATCATCGCGCCGGAGGGTTTTGGCGGAGGACTGTTAAGCGAGCCACTGAAAAAGCTTTGTGAAGAATTTCCTAAAATAACTATTTCTTTAACCGTAACTGACGAGCCTAAAGACATTATCGCTTCCAGTGCCGATCTTGTTCTTTGCTTCGCCCCAGTATCAGATACAAATTTCAGCAGTTTGGTACTCGCGACCTGGAAGCGCATTTTATGTGTCTCTGCAGACCATCCACTTGCAAACGAAACTCTGACTTCGCCTGAAGCGCTTAACGCGCATACATACATTGCTCACAGACATATTGAAGAATACGTCATGAAGCACGAAAGCGAAGGCGAGTATGAATTGGATACACAACGCATTGATGTCAACTCAATGCAGACATTGATTAAACTTACTCAAGATAGTGTTGGCTATGCGGTTCTTCCCGAACCAGAAGTGAGACATCTATTAAAGTTTGGTGAAATGAAGCAGCTCTTCACTGACTGGGAGTTACCAGATTATACGGTTTATGCGGTTACACCGAAAAGGGAGCTAATGCCTGCAAAAATCGGCGCAGCAATTACATGTCTTCAAGATTTATTTGCGCAAATTTAGTCGTTAAACAGCGCACAAGAACCCCATCGCACATAAAAAATGCGACGTTATACCAGTGTGCATAGGTCATTACCAAAAAGGCAGCGTAAATACGCTGCCTTTCTTATTTAACTTGGCTTCTTTGAAATTAGAAACGAGTGTTCATTTGAACACTTAGAATGTGCGCAGTAGCTGACTGTGTGCCTGAGAAGTTAGTGGTAAAGTCAGTACCAGGAAGAACATTGCTTAGAATCGTTCTATCTTTGTCGATATTCGCTTCACGGCCATCTATGAATACGTAAGCCACGTCTATTGATGTATCTTCGCTAACCGTGTAAGTCATACCACCAGAGAACCAATGACGGTCTGTATCTGGGATACTTAGTGAGCGGTTTTCTACCGATACCACACCGTCATCATAAGCATAGCCAGCACGAAGGGTAATTTCATCGTTTAGGATGTAAGTTACACCAAGCGCTGCACGCCATGAGTCGTCGAAATTCTCTTCTTTAATTAGGAAATCGATGCCGTCTTCTAGGTTAGCTTCAAGCTTCTCAAACGTACTCCAGTCAGTGAAAGTAACACTTGCTTGTACAGACCACTGATTGTCAATTTTTTGATCAATCGCTAGCTCTGTAATCGCAGCAAGGTTCAAATCTAGACTACCAGGCTGGTTTAAGTTGATAGGAAACACTGGCGTCTCTGAAGATACCGCGCCTTCAAGTTCTAGTTTCGTTTCTGCACGGTATGAAAGCGCAACATTAGTCATATCAGTTGGTTGCCAGAAAATACCAGCGTTCCAACCATAGCCCCAATCGTCACCTTCCATGCTAAACAGTGAATTGCCAGGAGTAAGCGTAGGCAATGTAATACCTAATGCTTCTGCTGTTGGCGCTAGGCCTGCAACAGTGCCCGCTAGCGTGTTTGATACACCAGAACCAATTTCAGCTTCAGCGTAAGTGATGTTTAAACCAAAACCTACCATAAGCTGCTTATTCACTTTATAAGATACAGCAGGGTTTAGGGTAACCGTTTTTACTTCAGCTGTGTCAGCAAAATGCAGCGCACCAAAATCATCAGAGTAATCTGAACGAAGACCGTAGGTTGTGAATACACCTACACCAGCAGATAGCTTTTCATTAATTGGGCTTACATAAAAGAATCCTGGAACAAAAGCAGTATCTGCAATGTTGTCTTCTGCTGCTGGCATAGGTTGGCCAACTGGGGCTTCGCCTAACGCATAGCTAACAACACCATCGATATCTACGTTCGGATCGATAAAGCTTACTGATGCACTGAACTCAGCTTCTTTAAATACACCAATCGCTGCAGGGTTAGTTGCTAAAATGGAGGCATTCTCTGGCTTAGCCGCTTGACCAGCCATGGCACGGCCTAGACCGTTTGCACTGTGTTCATTAACTTGGAAACCAGCTGCCAGCGCAGAAGAAGAGGCTAAGGTAGCAAGCGCTAAGCAAACTGAGGCACGTAAAGAAAACTGTTGCTTCATAAGATACTCATTGTAAAAGGGGAAAATTGCATCGGGCATTCTACGGATCTGAGTACTTTTGTTCAATGCAAGTAAACGCCATTTACGCACTTTTATCGCATTTTTTACAATTATAGCTACAACTTCGACGCATTTATAAGCAACTTTGATAAAACGGCGTTAACGAAAGATCTCAATATTGTTAACACTATTTTAATTAACTATCACTAACACCTATTGGAAATGCAAAAAGGTTTCACTCAAATTTATAAACAGGCTGTGTTATAGGTTGTGTTTATGTCTATAACCCCCACCCTATTTTAAACAGCGCAAATGCAACCGTGTTTAGCGACGCGCTTTTACATTCGATAAGACGTCGACCATTTGTGCTTGTAACAGGAGGACACCATGTCAACATACAAAGCAATTACACTCGTTAATCGCCCCCATGACAGAAAAATTGGGCCACATTTATTTGAAAGCAAAGAGCTCGAAGTTCCCACGCCTAAAGACGGTCAAATTTTGATAAAGCAAACTCACATGTCTTTAGACCCTGCGATGTTAGGTTGGATGAGTGAAGACAGAGAGAGTTATATTCCACCTGTGGAGCTTGGCGATGTAATGCGCTCAAGCGGTGTGGGCGAAGTGGTTGAGTCTAACAACCCTAATTTTTCGGTTGGCGACAAAGTTATGGGAATGACTGGCTGGAGTGAATATGTGCTCAGTGACGGTTCTGGTTTTAACAAACTTCAGCCTGGCATTACTGAGGAAATGGCCCTTTGTGTTTTTGCACTACCAGGCCTAACGGCCACAACAGGTTTATATAACTTTGGCGAGCCCAAAGAAGGTGAGACACTTATTGTTACGGGTGCAGCAGGTTCTGTAGGCTCAATTGTAGGTCAGCTTGCTAAAGCAGACGGGCTGCGTGTAATTGGCGTAGTAGGAAGCGAAGACAAAGCCGATTGGATTGTTAACGAGCTTGGGTTTGATGGCGCTATAAACTACAAAACCGACAATTTAGAAGAAAAGTTAGTCGAACTAACACCAAATAAAATAGACGTCTTCTTTGAAAATACGGGCGGTCCTATTCAGCAGCACATTTTTAACAGAATGAATGCCCATGGCCGAATTGTGGTATGTGGAATGATTTCCGATTACCAGTCTGAAGAGCCGTCACCGGGCCCGAACTGGATCCCGCTGATTAAAAAGCGAATTAACATTCGCGGTTTTGCTATGCCTGATCACTGGGGTGAAATTCCACAACTACTGCAAAAGCTTTCGCCTTATGTTCAACAAGGTAAAATCAAGTACCGTGCACACACTGTGGAAGGCTTAGAGAACGCCGAGAAGGGACTAAATATGTTGTTTGAAGGCAAGAACACCGGCAAGATGATTGTGAAGCTGTAAGCCAATCGTGAAAAAGCGCAGTGTTATTCTAAGCACTGCGCCTGATTTAATACAAACTGGGCTTTACCTTTTTCTTTTGCTTCGTAAAGTGCTTTATCTGCTTCGTCAATAAGGCAATCAATAGACATGTTCTCGGCCGACTTGGCAAACACCACACCAATGGAACAACTCATTAAAGGATGCTTTGCATCTTGTGCATGTTCTAGTGCTGCTTCTGTCCACTTATTCAAAAGTGCATCACAGTGCTTCTCAACTTGTTCTTTCTGAATGTCGCTCAATACAACAATAAACTCTTCCCCACCGTACCGACCTAATATGTCTGTCTCTCGCTTAAAGACCTGCTTCATAATGCGGGCTTGTATTTTTATGGCTTCATCCCCCTGCTGATGACCAAAACAGTCGTTATATTTTTTAAAGTCGTCTAAGTCGAGCATCATCACGGCCATCGACACTTTATGACGCTTACTCAACGCCAACAGTTTTTCACTCTGCTCTCGTAACGCACGCCGATTCAATAAATCAGATAAGGGGTCAAATTTGCTAAGTTTAAGTAGCCTGTCATTGGTTTCTTTTAACATGCGTACGCTGCGATCTAACCGATAACGGGCATAGACACAAATAAACAAAGACCCAGATACAAATGCCATTGAAATTGGAACTCTGTCACCATAAACCGGCGCAACCCACATTAACCCCAAAAAACCCAGAATGTTGATGACGTTGGCTGCTAGCGCTAATTTAAAGGCAATGCCCAGCGCAAACACACAGAAGAAAGCATATAAAATGGTGCCCTCGTAGGGGAAAATGAAGCTGTGCTCTTCCCAGCAAACCCATATTAACCAGTAGTTGCTGTAAGAAAGCGCAATAAGTAACCCTGCGAAAATGTAGGCTCGATGCTGAATGAACCTGCGCCAGAAGGAGAGTACAACAACGACGAGTATAATAGGGAATTGAAGAAGTAAGCGATCGAATATGTACAGCTCGTACATGCTGCTTGGTAGTAGCATCAAGTCAGCAGCCATAAAGGCAAGCACAAGTACAGCACCAATGATCAGCGCAATTCTCAGCCGAAGTAGCTCGCGGGGTTTATTGATTTGCACACGCCACCTTAAGCAATAAGTTACTGTTAAAGCATTTATATATTAGCCCATGGTGAAATCACCCACGGGCTCTTACAACTTCAAATTACTGAGGCTGCATCACTTTAACTATTATCAGTGACTTCTTGATTAAGCGCCAGTTTTGACAAACTTTCTTGCAGTGCCTCAACGGTGACAGGTTTGGTAACGATGTCGTCCATCCCTGCTTCTTTAAATGACACGTGCCGCTCTTTGAATGCTTCGGCGGTAAGTCCTATAACTGGGGTTTTGCTAAGCTCTCCATCAAGCTTTCGAATGCGTTTTGTCGCTTCAATGCCGTCCATCACTGGCATGTGCACATCCATGAAAACAACATCAATACCGCCCTCTTCTACTCGTGCAGCGGCTTTCAGTCCATTATCAACGTGCTCAACATCACATTTCAGCTGTTCTAAGAGTGCCTGTGCTACCACAGCATTAATGGCATTATCTTCAGCCAACAGAACTTTAATACCTTCTGGTAAGCTAGCGCGCTCTGCTTGTCGTGCGGAATCCGAATCGGCCGACGACTCCACCACGCGACGACTCTGCACCTTGGCGGTAACGGTGAAACATGAACCTTCGCCTACTTTGCTCACCACCTTAATATCACCACCTAATATTTGTGCAAGCTGCTTTGCAATAGCAAGACCTAGCCCAGTGCCACCGTATTTACGCGTAATTGATGAATCGGACTGCGTAAACTTATCAAAAATATGCTCGAGTCTGTCTGGCTCAATACCAATACCGGTATCTTTAACCGCAATTACCAAATGGTTCTCGCTCACGGTATCCTGTGAAGGCTGTTTGAGTTTGGCGGAAATAGTCACCGTGCCCTTATGAGTAAACTTAATTGCGTTACTCACCAAGTTAATGATTATCTGGCGTAACTTCGTAATATCACTGGTTACTGCCACCGATTCCATGTTCTTACTTTTGTAAACCAAACGCGTACTATTGGCGCTAGCATTGGTACCCAGTAGCGTAATAAGGTCATTCAGCATTGCGTCAAGATCGAACTCTGTAACGTCAACTTCTGACATACCTGATTCAATTTTTGAGAGATCCAGAACATCGTTGATAACGGTCGCTAGAATAGACGCCGATGATTTCAAATCGCTGGCATACTGATGCTGTTTATCCGACAGTTGCGTATCAAGAAGTAGCGTTGCTAATCCCTGAATACCGTTCAGTGGGGTGCGAATTTCATGACTCATTACTGCAAGAAAATCCGTTTTTGCGCGGTTTGCTTGCTGAGCTTGAGCAACGTATTGCTCTATTTCACCAGACATTGCCTCAACGTCTCGCGCTAAACTACCTAACTCGTCGTTTTGCTGTAAGTCTATACTGACCTTCTTATGGTCAACCGCAATGCGACTTGCTGCTGATTTTATTTTTTCGATAGGAGAAACAACAAACACCTGTGTGACTCTTCCCATAAGCAAACTGATAATAACGACAGCAAATAGCGTCACTAATGACGTTAGCCACGCAATAGTAGATAGGAAAGATTGCAGTGCGTCAGCAGGCTGTAATACGGTAACTTTCCAATTCCATGGCGCAAACTCCGCACACGCAAATAACACGTCAGCATCGTTAATATTCGACTCACCAAAGGCGACCTTACGACTGGCAATGGTTGCGATTGTCGCATCTTCGACATTAGGAACCACAGTGTGCTCCATCGTACTAAACACCACAGTATCAGCACTCTTGTCACTGATCGCAAAGTGGCGGTCGGTGGCTTGCTGCAACGACTTTAGCTCTTCAAACACTTCCTTTTGATAGGCCTCGCGAAACACAGGCACATTCTCTAGGCCCGACTCAATAAGCAGTTCACGTCTTTCGTCAATGATCTCTAAAACGTTTAATGTAAGCGTCTGAGTGAGGAGCTGATATTCTCTTTCGCGTACTGAATCGTACGCCGTCAAATAAGCCCAATACCCTGTAAGTGCCATACCAATTAATAAAATTGGAATGTAGATAACCAGCAGTTTCGATTTAATCCGCATACTTACTTCTAATTAGGCCTTATTGATACACATGTTTTTTCGACAGCTTCAAGTAATTTGAAGGAATGGGTAACTGCAGTTTGATTGCTGTAGACACATTTACCGCTACAGTGTACGTATCCATTTTATCAACGGGAATGTCCCTCGCCGATTTTTTCTCAAGAATTAGCTTGGCTTTTCTTGCAGCTGATTTGCCAATACTCGCTGGCTCAGATACTACGCCAAGAAGCGCACCTTCTTTCACAGAGGAAATGCTTTCTGCAAATAAAGGAAGCAGTCCCGTAGCTTCTTTTACCTTTGTTACTAAGCCATTCGATTCCGCGAGCGGCCCAGATGAAAGCCAGTAACCATCCAGCTCGTTTGTTTTTTGCTGCAAGCTGTTGATGATGCTGTCAGTCATTTCAACCAGTCCATCATCTCCTTCTATATACGGTGTACTAACAGCAACAAGATTTATGTTCTCGTAGTCACCATTCAGTGCCAGAAGTTGATTAACCAAGTTACTTGACGATGGGTATGTAGAATGGACTAGACCGATGGTAAAAAGCGATGAGGGCTTAGACGCTCTGAGCACGCCCTCTAACATATCTAGCTTTACCTTTGCGTCTAGCACGTGTGACTCGCCCGTCATGTTGCGTTCACTAACCGCACCAATAGCAGAAACTATTCCTTCTTCAACCGGTGCTGAGACCGCCATAAACAGCTTAGGTACATCAACAAACGCTTCAGACGCATTCAGCGCTCTGGTGGCAAGGGTCGCCACCGATACAATAAGGTCAGGCGCTGGGTTTTGTGCAAGCTCGGTAAGTATCTCCTTAGCACGAACTTCAGAGCCTTCGGCGTTATACGATGTTACGTTAATCTCGTGATCGGGCATAATCCGCGCAAGTTCCTTTTCGAACTCGGCCCGCGAATCAGCGACAATTGGAACAGGCAGTGTTTCAAGAACAATTAGGTCCAGGGTTTCTTTCGCAAAAGCAGCACTAGCGCCCCACATCAAAGATGATAAAGCTAAAAGAAGGGAAAACCAGACCTTTGTCATGACTGTGAACCTAACACAACTAACTGAAAATACGCACATATAGACGTATCATAAAGTTATTCGAAGGTCATTCATAGTGGAAGTTATAACCAAATATTCAATACTGGGAATAGCTTTCTTAAAACTAAGATGCGATTTCCGCAAATGCGTTAACACTAAACAGGCGCGCTTCTATATCGTAAATCGGCATCGACACGATAATTTCATCAACATCCGTCGCTTCAACAAACTGAGCTAGCTTGTTTTGCACCGTCTCTTTCGAACCTACCAACGCATACCTCAATACATTCGATAACATTGCTTCGTCAGTCGCCGTACAATATTCGTCAAAGTTAGGCATAGGCTTAGCGAAAGGCCTATTAAGACCACGTCGCATGTTCATAAATTGCTGCTTCACTGACGTGAATAGGAGTTCAGCCTCTTCATCGGTTTCAGCAATCACCACCATCACACCAGCCATCGCTTTTGGCGCTGATAACTGAGGCGACGATTTGAACATATTGCGGTACACATGAAGCGCATCGAACAGCGCATCGGGCGCAAAATGCGAGGCGAACGAATATGGCAGCCCCATTTTTGCCGCCACTTGGGCACTGTATAAGCTAGAGCCAAGCAACCACAGTGGGACATGAGTATTTGCCCCAGGTACTGCGACAATTGGCTGCCCGTCTTGCGGTGTACCCAAGTAGTGCTGAAGTTCTTGAATATCTTCTGGGTAACTGTCTACATCGCTTTGCAAATTGCGACGAAGCGCGCGTGCGGTTGCCATATCAGTGCCTGGTGCACGACCGAGTCCAAGCTCTATGCGATTGGGAAATAATTCAGCCAAGGTGCCAAACTGTTCAGCAATGACCAAAGGTGCATGGTTTGGCAGCATAATACCGCCCGCACCCACTTTAATAGTCGAGGTAGCATTAGCAATGTGCGTTAACACTACTGAGGTGGCAGAACTGGCAACACCACGCATGCCGTGATGCTCGGCTAACCACACACGTTCATAGCCGCAGCGCTCAGCTTCCACAGCCATTAACTTTGAATTGTTTAACGCGTCTTTTACGCCAAACCCTTCAGATATTGGCGCTAAATCTAGCAGTGAGTATGGGATAGCCATATTGCCTCGCAATGTTGAAACCTGTTATGACTTATAGTTATGACCTTACTCCTCGTTTTACAACTGCCTTACCTAACAAAGTAAGACGGATGGAGAAGGTTTATCGATAAAGTGAGAGTGGTGGAAAGAGAAGTGAAATAATAGTGAGGCATGGACTTGCAGGAAAGCCACTTAATTAGCAGCCAATAATCGCCTATTGAAAACAAAAAAGCCTGCGCTTTTGTCAGCCGCAGGCTTTGTTTGTGAGCACGAAGTGTGGGAGAGTAATAAAGTTTCATACTTAAAATCCATGTACAGCGGACTCTGTGGCTTGGGATTCAAGTCATTTTTGAAAAAAGTATCATACTCATCAGAAAAATTTAGTTGTTAAAGCCTTAATTATAAGTAATAAAGTCTCATACTAAATCTATGGGGATCGGCCGTGTTATCGAGGTATGTACGTTAACTCGGCTGAGATCTAGTTCTCAATCCATTGAAGTTTTCGTTAAGACCTCGCTCCCAGGATGAATACGGATAAGCAAAGTGGGCTCCCGCTTCCAGCGCTTCAATTCAATGACGGGTAATTGCTTACGGTGGCTAAATAAAACTCAACCCACGGCCTGAATTGAGCCTCCAAATAGAGCGAGGATGGGCCTTAAGGCTAAAAGCATAGCTGGAAAATCGTTAGCGCCAAAACATCACGGCTAGCTAGAGCACACTGTTCCGGCAACAGATCTGACGCTATCAATTTATCCTGTCGGAAAGAGGCCAGTAGCCAGCAACCATGCATCTTTCGGCTGACCTTGACCGACCTAAACTACCACCGGTTTAATCGCCACTGAGCAGCAGCAAGTTCAAACTCAACTCTTACATCTCATTAGTTCCGGGTTTGGATGGTTGGCACCACAGACATACCCACGCGTAGTTTATTCGCCTCAGGCTGACCAGAATCCACGCGAATGCGTAAGGGAAGGCGTTGCACAATTTTAGTAAAATTACCGGTTGCATTGTGTGGCGCAATGGCGGAGTAGCTGACCCCACTAGCAGGGCCTAAACTTGCTACTGTCCCTTTCAGGGTGGCGCCGGGCAAGGCATCTACTTTGATGTCCACCGTTTGTCCTATTTGGATATGAGCCAATTGCGTTTCGCGATAGTTCGCCTGGATATAGACGGCATCAAGTGGAACGATTGCTAGCAGTGGAGTACCGATATTGACGAAGGCTCCGACACGAACCGATTTCTGTCCCACGGTACCGTCAACTGGGGCCGTGATACGCGTATAGGACAATTTTAATTCCGCAGCGGCTTGAGCGGCCTGGGCTTGGGCTAGCGCTGCTTTGGCCTTTTCCAGTTCAGCTTGCAGAATGGCCACCTGCTGCTGGGCCGCTTTTAGTCCCGCCTGGTTCTTCTCTTGGCTCGCCAGACGGATATTCAACTGTGATTGGGCCTGTTGCATGGCTTGGACAGTACCTGAACCATCGGCGGCCAGGTTGCGATAGCGTTCGTGGTTAGCTCTCGCCAATACTAGCTCAGCCTTATCCATGGCAACGGCTGCCTGCGCTTGGTGTATCGCGTTCTGCTGCTGTGCCAGACGAGCTTCCAGACTGGCGACACTGGCGTTAGCACCGGAAACTTGTGCTTTAGCGGCATCCACGGCGACGACGAAATCCCGGTCGTCAATGGTCGCGAGCAAGTCCCCTGCCTTCACCTGCTGGTTCTCCTCCACGAATACCTGATCGACCTTCCCAACAATCTGTGGGGCAACAAAAGTGAAGTCTGCCTGTACATAAGCATCTTTTGTGGACTGACTTGATGCGCTTGATTCTGGCCGATTGAGATAAAGAACACAGCCTATCGCGACTGCCAATAGCAGTACTGCACTGGTGATTTTGGCTTTCTTTGGCAATGCCATGATGAAATGATCCTTATGAAGATGATGATAAAGAAGTACTGGCCTTCAGGTCAGGCGCAGGAATGTAGGTCAGCCGCAGCACGAAAGGAATCAAGATCAGTGCCAGAACCCCCAAGGCGCGATAGGCATCCGCCACCGACAGCACCAATGCTTGTTGGCCGATAATGCCCATCAACTGGGACGGCTCAGGCACCGATGAGAGAGAGGACTCAGCTAGCGCGGCATGATCCAGCAACATTTCCCCATGAAAGCGTCCGCGAACCGTCAGGAACTGCCCGACCACGGCACCGCCTATCAATGAGCCGAGAGCACGCAGCGTATTAATGGTTCCCGACACATAAGGACCTTCGCTAGGCCGCACCACGCTGGTGGCGAGAAACAGCATTGATACCACCGCCATGGGCTGGCCGAGTGCCTGCAGCATCTGTACCATCACGAACTGATCCCGATTCCAATCTGGAGTAAGCCAACTGCCCGAGAAACACGCCAGCGCAATCAAAAGCAGGCCAAGGCTGAAAACGAAGCGAGCATCGACCCATTTCTGGTACAGTAAGACCGCTACTACTGAACCAAAGATCAGTTGTGGCAAGGCGATAATCAAACCAATGGGAGCTATCTGCTGGGGGCGGTAATCCTGTAATGGCCCGAGGTAGTGCATTGGCAACATCACCCCGGAGCTCATGACTACCAGTAGAAAGACAAACAGTGTAAAGTTCAGCCCCAGGTTGCGCCGCTCCAGCAATTGCAACTTGATGAACGGAGAAGGGTGGTACCATTCAGTAAGTAGATAGACGCCCAGCAAAGTGAAGCCAGCCACCAATGACACGACAATCAGGGGGGAGTTAAGCCAATCCAGCCGCACTCCCTGATCCAGAGCAACCGCAATAAGGCCCAGCGCAGGCGCACCCAGTGCCAGGCCAACCCAATTGGCTTGCCGGAAACGCCCGGTCTGAATGGCATCCTTCGGCAGCCCCCAGGCAATCAGCCCACCTGCGATAAGGGCCAAGGGTATGATCTGCCAATACACCCAGCGCCAGTCGAGCAGTCCGTCAGTCCAATGCCCAGCCAACCAGATCGACACATTGGGTGCGAAAGTAGCCGTCAGTGCATACAACGCCAGACCATGCAGCCGTATATGGACAGGAAGGAATTTCAATGCCGCCATCATCAGCAAGGGAATCATAGTTCCGCTAGCGACACCTTGCACGAAGCGTAGGGCGAGCAACAGATCGAGACGCTGGATAAAGGGCATCACCAAGGCCAATAATGCGCAGGTGCCAATCATCCACAGCTCAAAGCGCCGTATGGACAGCGTAATGGCAAACCAGGCGGCGAAGGGCATGGCGATGAGCTCACCGGCGGTATACACAGTGGTAAGCCAGGAGGCGCCGTCCAGGCTAAAACCCAACGCCCCTCGCACGTCCGCCAGCGCCAGCGCACCAACGCGGTTGTTCAGCCCCGCCATCATGGCGGCGACAAGAATGCCGACCAGGCCACCAAGCGCGCGCCCGGATGGCTTTGCCGCCACAGCAGGCGAGCTTGCGGGCGGCTGTACTACGACCGTGCTCATTGGTCCGCCTCCAGGGATGACGGCGCAATCGACAGGGCGTCCGGATCCCATCCGCCCCCTAGTGATTTGTAGAGGTTCACCAGCGCTAGGGTGGCGTCGGTGGCATTGTCATTGAGCCGGGATTCGCTCTCCAGCACGTTGCGCTGTGCGGACAGTACTCGCAAATAGTCCACCGCACCCTGCTGGTAGCCTCGCTCGGCGGCATTCAGCGCCTGTATGTTCTGCTCGTAGGACACCTGCAGGTTGGCGTGCTGGCTGCGTTGTGCTGCCCAGGCATCCAAGGCGTTATCCACTTCGTGCCAGGCCTGCAGTACCGTTTGCCGGTAGGCCAGCGCGACGCGCTTTTGTTTCGCCTCATTCAGTGCTAGTCGCTGTTTCAGCCGCCCCCCTTCAAAGATGGGCAGATAAACGGTAGGGCCGACGGAAAAAAAGCGGGAATCCCAACTATCTAGGTCGTCGGATTCAAAGGCTTCTACCCCAATTCGAGCTCCCAGGCCAATGCGGGGATAGAAATCAGCCCTGGCAACGCCGATGGCGGCGGTGGCCGCATGCAGTTCGGCTTCGGCACGCTGAATATCGGGTCGTCGCTGCGCCAGCTCGGATGGAACCCCCATCGGCACCTTGCTCGGCAATGAAGGCAGGGGCATGGCGTTTTTCAACTCGGTGTCGAATGCCCGCGGTTGCTCTCCCAGCAGTAAGGCCAACGCATTCATCAAAGCGTTTCTGTGCTGAATGAGCGCAGGCACCATGCCCTTGACTGTAGCCACTTGCGCACGAGCGGACGCGACCTCAAAGCCGGTGGCTACCCCATTGCGTTCACGGCTTTCGATCAGTTCTAGGGCTCGCTCGGCAATCGCCTGATTTTTCTGCGTAATGTTCAGCTGGGCCTGGGTGCCCCGTAATTGCAGGTAAACACGGGCCACCTCAGCGGACAATGCCACCCGGGTCGCCTCATGGTCGTATACCCTCGCCTCAAGGGCGGCAGTGGCCCCTTCGCGCGCTCGATGAGCTCGCCCCCACAGATCAAGCTCCCAGATGGCGTCAAATCCGAGTTGCCAGAAACCGGTGGCGCTGGTCGGTGCTCCCAGCGCGGCCAGCCGGCCGTGCTGGGAGCACCGACCAGCGCGGCCAGCCGGCCGTGCTGGCTGAGCCCGCCACGGGAATAGCTCGCATTGCCCGCCGCACCGGGCAACAGCTGGGCCGACGTGATACCCAGCTGTGCGCGGCTTTGCTCTATGCGTTCCGCCGCCATTTGCAGGCCCAGGTTACCGGCCTGGGCTCGTTGCTGCAGTTCGGTTAATATCGGATCATTGAACAGTACCCACCACTGCACAGGCACATTGACTACGGATGTTTCCTGCATATGACGGTAATCATCCCGAGGCGATAACGGCGTTCCCGGCAGACTGTTGCCGGGCTGAACAAAATGGGGGCCGACCGCACAGCCGGCAAGCAGCAGTATACTGAGCGCTACCGTGGATTTACGCAGCGAAGGTAACAACGATTGTGGAGTCATATAAGCTCACCGAACACTTCAGTTCGAACCGATCGGTTCGAACTGGTGGCAAAAAAATAATCCGGGTAACATTGCCCACCAAGAACGATGGGATGCACCAGGATAGCGATACAATTTGCACTGTACCGTACAGTTCGATACAGTGTCAAGAATATACATCATTGCCAAGAGGCCGATTCAGATGCAACAACGCAACCTAACCGAACATGTTTCCCTTTCGGGTGAAACCGAGCTTAGTGGTAAAGCACTCAAGGTTTTGCAGGCTGCTCGAAAGGTATTTCTGGCCCATGGCTTCAGTGCTGCCACCACCGACATGATCCAGCGCGAAGCCGGGGTTTCAAAATCAACGGTATATGCGCACTTCACCAACAAGGAAGCGCTCTTTACCGCCGTGATCAAATCCGAGTGCGCTGCTTTTACCAGAGCCCTGCATAATATCCGCTTTCAGCCGGGGCGACTGAAAGAAACCCTGGGCATACTGGCTCGGACCTATCTGGATGTGGTGCTCTCCCCGTCCGGACTGGCACTATATCGTGTTGCCATTGCCGAAAGCGCCCGCTTTCCTGCTCTGGCACATACATTTTACCGTGCCGGGCCGCAGGTTAGTGCCAGGCTGGTTGCCGATCTGTTAGCCGGTGCCAGCCAGTCCGGTGAAGTAAATTTTGGTGACACCAGTCTGGAGGCCGTCGCCTGTATGTTTGTAAACCTGGTCCGCAGCGAGCTGCAGTTACAGTACCTGACTTACCCGGACAGCCCACCCTCGGCAGCGCAGATAGAGACTTGGGTAACCAATGTAGTGACCCTATTTATGCGTGCCTACGGAGGCGGTGATAAATAAACCAGAATCAACATAAACACTTGATGGCAAAAACTAATTGCTCTGACAGCACCACAGGATCGAGAAGGTAATTGGCAACTTCACGGGAAAATGCGGGGAGTAGGGCCACCGGTCCTTATATCAGGAGCCTGCTGGCGGCGGGTAAATACCAAGCATGTGATAAACCCGGTATAGCCTAATCACGATGTCCGGCTGCAAGCGCACAACTTGCAAACTCAGAGCCTTCAATTTGTGCCGCTAAGCCAGGCTTTGCATGTGCCTCTTGAGATGCATTGTGTGATTATTGTTCTGTAGAAATCAGCCTCACAAACACCCTTTCAGCCCACTTATCAATGTCCTCTGCGGTAATTGCTCCGGGCTTGTCAGACTTTTGGTGTGGAATCCAAGTGTGATTCTCTGCACCGACCAAGTTATCCAAATGCTGCTTCGGCCAGGATAGAGATGCCTTAAGCAACTGCTTTTCCATCTCAAACAAGTGGGGCTCTATGTCGCCGATAGCCTTGGCGAGAATCACTTTAGTCGATAAGGCCTTGCTTGCATCTGAAGTATCGACTTCCAGCAGATAGTACCCTGTGAGGCCTGCTGTAACATGGGCGACCGACATACACCTCGGATTTTGATCAGTTTCCAATATATGCTTTTTGCATTTACCAATATTCGGCAACTTTCTCAGTGGATCGGTGTTGACCTTAAAGCCATATTTATCCCTAAGTAATCCGAGCATTTTTAAGTAGCTCTCGAATTTGTTCAGATACAGGTAAGCATCATCAGTTTGGTCATCAAGATTGTTCCATTCGGCGCTTATCAGACCTCCGTATGGTCCTTGCTCTTCGGTACTGACATCTTTGGAAACTTCACCCTGCTCACCATCGTTCTCGTGGCCTTTCACCGTGGACTTTCTCTTTTTGCTGATCTTCGACGTCTCCACCGCACGATTGAACGCAAGCTCAGTCGTGTTTTCTCGAATCATGACCGGCTTGTTTTCCCGGCTTCCTTCCGCCGCGTCATCCACGTTATACCCAGGCGGCCGCTCAAGAGCAGAGCCGGCTACTACACCTTTCCCAGCGACCCGAGTGAAAAACTTGGGACTGTAAAACTCGATATGCTCAGGTAAGTTGGCGGGAATATTTCTTATGCTGGTAACCTCGTAAACCAAGAACGTTTGGCTTTCTGGGTCAAAATTACCTTTCAACTTCAGGCTGGCACCTTCCAGTACTGGAGGTTCGAACTGAAAGGTCCATACTCTGTATTGCCCGTCATCAGCTCCATTACGCAGCTGGTAATTGCCAATACTGTCGTATGAACGCCAGGCATCAGCATCCATCAACAACCAGGCAAGCACCCGGCGATAACCATAATCGTTAAACAGCTCTGCCGGACAATTGCAGGTATCCAGTACGTTGATGATGGCCTTTCCCCACACGTTGTCGTACTCAACTGCAAACTCATTGTTCAATACGTCATGAATTACCGAAGAACGGGCCAGATAGCCATTGTGAAAAAAGAGCGCTCTCGCCAGTTCGAACTGGGGAAGATAGATCCTGGTACCGTCTGGATGGTGGAACACGAAGCAATGTTGCCTAGCTTCCTTATGCAGCCGCCTCTCAAGAGCCGGACAGTTACCAAGCTCGTCAACTAGCCATTCGTGGGTCGAGGTTACTGTAAATGTTATCTCGTAATTCTTACGGTAATAGTCTTTGGTTGGGTTGATGATGTTCTTGCGTATCAGCATAGGTGCATTGGAAAGAGAGGTTGAATCCTTTCCATGCTCCTTGCTGGGGTAGATGCTTAAATTGATCCCCCATCTGACTCCGTCCACCCTACAGAAAAAATCGCCAATTCCGTTGAGCCAGGTATCGTCCTTGAACCCTTTCAGGTAGGTGCTGCTGTTCAAATTTCGAGTACCTCCTCAAGAAATCGACGGGCCAGGTTGGTAAGCCGCTGCTCGCTCAAGCTAGCTCCCCTCAGCACCTGCCAACGTTTCAGTGGCTCGTCATCCCGTGTTATGTGTATGACGGTGCGGGTGATTCTTCTTATTTGATATTCAAATATACTTTCACAGTACCGAACAAAAAACAAACTACACAAAGGTAGTAGATCTAAGTGCTTTTCTACCTGGGCCTTATACTCCAACTGGTTCAAATACCAGTTCATTGAGTGCCTAGGTGTATCGAGCTTCTGTTCGCTTAGTTCTAGAATGCCTATAAGCTTTCTAACGATATCTTTGTCACGTCTCTGCCAATCAACCTTAGCTTTATGTTTGGGCTCCAGCTTTCTATTAGTCTGGTTAGTTTTGAACAACCAGTTTCTATCGCGACGATACAGCCAAGCATATACCCCCCCAAATCCATTGAGACGAGCCTGTTTAGTACCTTGCTTTTCGACTACGGCCAGCCACCGACTGCGATATTCAATTAGCAAAGGATTATCTTTTTCATCCAGAATCTTTGTCGGGATTTTCTTATCCAATTTAAGTCGAGCAACCCTATCGACGACATCAACTAGTTTCCATTTTGGCTCCATAAAGGCGTAAAGCACTACTAGGTGCTCCAGGTAGCTGAAAGCCTTGCGGTGCTTCCGAAATATATTCTTAAGCCAATTAGTTTCACTATCATCTGGCATAAGTCCGTATAAAGAAAGCCAGCTTGCTCCCCAGTACCCGACGACCTTTTCGCGGATAAGCTTATGGCGCATTTGGATACCGCGAGTTAATCTGTGTTCGGCTGCCAAATTGGCATACCAAAGGCTCCATTGGGGCAGTTCGGGTACTACTACTGTTCCTAGGTTCAACAGTTCATCTATGCTTTCTGCAAGCAAATTGCTTTGCCATTTCCCCGGTAGTTGATCGATTAAAGGGCAAATATTCGGATCCGCCGCCATAAATTCATGCCGTTGGGCATCGTGACGACGTGTTTTTGAATTGATGAGGCTTCCGTGTGCAGGACAACTATCGGCACCAGCCACCTGCCAGTCACGCCGCCAATAACATTCTCCGTGCTTGCTCACTTGCTCGCACATGCAAGCAGGACAATATCTAAGATAGATCGGTTGCCTAATGCGCGAAGCCGCTACCCCGACAGCGAGGTGAACCGCACTCTTGTCGTTTGCGGTCAGTTCCCGGATCAAAGCAATCCGCCGAGTTTCCCCCACGAAAGGCGCATATAAAGGGAAGAGGGTATTTTGATAGAGTAAATCGAGCGGTGTAACACCGAGTGCTGCAGGGTAAAGCTCTGCGATCCGCCCCAGATGCGATGGCAGATCAGACGTGGCTAAGACCTTGGTATCGCCGAAGACCTCCAATAACAGCCCCTTCGGCGAGACAATACCACTGTGAACCCTGTGCCTAGCAATAGTGCTATATAGCAATTCGTCGCGATAAGGCAGAGGGAAACCCAGCATGTCAGCCCACATGCCTTAGCCAATTAGGCACATCGAATAACTCTTTATCGTATTTCAGATCATCGTACAGCCGTCCCTTGTCTGCCTGAGAGAACTTAAATCTCAAATCTTCAGAAGATAGCGTATGCCAATCTCTAGGGTTCACCTTTTCAGCTTTGATCTTTTTTGGTTCAGACGGCTTAGAATACCACTCCAATATGATTCGACTCAGCTCCGGCAGAGAAAGATTCGGGTGTTCTTTGAAAGCATTTACGATCAGAGGCTGTAACAGTTCGGAAGTACATCCCATGGCTTGCAACATAGTATGCAGCCGCAGTGCTTTTTCATTGCCGCCGAAGAACGATTCACTTTCCTTTTCGTCCTGCCGCTCTTCGATCAGCCTTCTTAGTTCAAGGAGTCGTTTGTCCATCTCTGGCAACTGTAAATCAGAATACTTGACGATAAGCTCCGGGTCGTCTCTACGTAGAGCATCCAGCATGGGATGCACCAGTTTCAGTTCTTGCTCGTATACGGTACGCAGTAGCTTGGCGGTTATCCGTTCCAATCCCGTAGATATGGATCGCATCTGGGCGAGCACGAAAATTTTCACCACTATATCGAGTACCCCCTGCGACAAGTCGAACCAGCAGTCGCGGATTTCGTCACTCAGTAACTCATCCCTGCTACTCAACCACTGATATTGCCAAAGCTTGTCGGTAAAGGCCTGCCATTCGGTTTTTCTCGATATTCCAGTCTTAGGATCAGCTTTTATAATACCTCGTTGCATCGGCTCCCAGAACAGCGCACCGAACCCAGCACTGCGTCTACCTGCCTGAAGTTCCATTTCGAATATAGGCCGAGCCTTGGGTGTACCAACCATAACTACAGGAACGCCAACTACATTTACCAGAGCAACAAAGAACTCCAGCATGGCCTCCTTGCTTATCGAGCGTTTCAGCGCTAATCGCTGAATTTCATCAATGACTAAGACACCGATCGCTCGCTGCGTTGCCACTTGTCCCATCAGGGAAAGCAGAACTTCAGTGCTATGCCGCTTACGTGCGTATTTTTCCTCATACCCAGTATGAAGCGTACGATCAACTTCACGGAAAAAATTCAGGCATAAGCTCTTCAACGAACCATCAGAAGGGCATTCAATTCTTAGATAGGGTAGCTGTATGAAGTTATATTTCTGGTGATAGAGGACTTGCGGATAGGTCGCTAGGATACGGTTGATTGTCGAACTCTTACCACTGCCGGAACAGCCGATCAACGACATACACTTAGCCGTAGAGTTGGACTGTGCAAAGCAAAAATCGTTTATCGCTCCTGACATAATCCTTTGGTAGCCTTCCTGCATCTTCTGATTCAGGGAGCCATCCGCTATATTACGACCAACATAGCCAGCGCGGATCATAACTGAAATTTTCTCCTCCAGCTGTTTGTGAATAGATAGAGGCTGGAAAAAATCGTCAAGCAGCGCGCTGATCTGGTGAGCGCGAATATGCCCTTTTTCATAACAATCCTTTGGGTTAAATTTAACCTTACCAGTCAACTTCACTTTAAGAGCTTGTAGGTCCATTATGGGCGGCAGAGCCTCTATCAATGGATTGCCTCGATATCGCTCAAGGCCCGGATCTATATAGATGGCATCAACAAAGTTATCAGGTAGCGGCATCAGTCGTCATCCCCGAAGAGTTCGTCTATATAATCAGGATAGTTCAGATCAAGCTCTGGGTTTACAAGGTGGATCACCTCACCGGACTTCTTATTGTCACTTGTAGCTGGGCGGTGCGCTTTTTCATGCCTCTCTCTTGCCTTTTCTTCTCGCCTATTCTCATTGATAGCACGAATTCGCCCCGCGTTGGAGAGACCAGAGGTATCAGGCGCGGTCTTTTCGGCCTGAGCTATCTTGTCGATGACGAATTGCTCATGCTGCCGCTTCTTAGTTTTTGACTGTACGCGAGTTTGTCCAATGGTTTTCTTCTGCTCGTTGCGGAGTAGCCAGACATCCCAGAACGAAGCCCCTTGGAATTCTCTGGAGCGGTCAGCTAGGTTGCACACCCAATATTTGTTGCTGCCCCTTTCGGGGAAAAGATAGATCCGGTCGGCAACAAGGGGATCGTAGGCCGCTTCCATATTTGCAGGACGCTTCACGTCCTTCCCCCGATGCATCCAGCCTAACAGCAACTGCTCAGAAGACGCATAGTAAATACCGAACAGACAGATTCCCAGTTCAGACAAGGTAGCCGTCTTTCTCGGCAAAAGAGCAATGCGAAGCGCATCTTCATCGGCTTGATGTAAACGTCCAGTTCTATGCTGCAAACCCCAATTCCACAGGTGGATAGGAGTCGTGGGCAGGCCTGTCGGCATGTCTGAGTCTCTATCGTACTTCTCAAGTACCGCATACTGATTATGATAAAGCACTGAAGATAGGATTATTTGAGAGAACGCCTTCACTGTCAGCTTCGCATCTAGTCGATAGTCTTTTCCACCGCGCTTTTTTACCTTAGTACCAGATACGTAACCGGGCACGAAAGGACCGAAAGAAGCCTGAATAGTTTTGAAACTACGCTCGACGATCCCCTTAGCATCACCGCGATAGGGCGGTGTATTTTCTATTCTTACTGAAAAATTACTCTCTAGATTTTCGATCTGATAGCCCAACAGCTCACCTCTGTCAGCCAGAATTGCGTCTGGCAGACCAATGCTTGGCCAGTTCTCCAATTCGATGTCAAAATCCAATTCTTTGCAGTACGAAGTTTTATCGGTAGTAGCCATAAATAAAGCCTGCATAGCTGCAGCATAGGAAGCATTTTCAAAACCTATATAGAAACCGGCAATCATGCGGCTGAACACATCTATAACCATGTAGACAACGGGACGGCCGACTATATTTCCCCTCTCACTATCAGATACAAGGTAAATATCGGCGATGGTGGCGTCTATCTCGTAGCGGGATCCTGGCCCGAGTACCTGAGTATTCGCCGTGCCATACAGAGGTCTAATATCCTTGTTATATTCTATGCTCGACACACGCTTTCTGAGCTTGTCCGGTTGAGAATACTCGCGCTTATAAAAATGCATCATCTGCCAGTTGCTGGGCAATTCTTCTTGAGGTGTATCGGGGAAATAGTTTAGATATAGAGTCTCGAAGCGACGATGGGCATAGGGGAATGAATGTCCTTTGTCCTTCAACAAATAACGATCAATGGCCATACGAAACAGGCGCTCTATAAACTCATCAATTTTGGCTCCGATGCCAGGCTCATATTTACGCGGACGCCCAAGTTTCTTGTCATTGGCTATCCGCCTCTTACCCTTGCCGCCAGAATTTTTGTAGTCAGGCAATAAGGAATTCGGCGTCTGCCCGCGCTGCCAGTAGCGACGAGCTAACCTATACAAAGTCTGCTTGGTAGAGCCATGTTCGGCGAGGATGCTTTTAATGACAGCGCCACGGCTTTTCGGTACAAAGAAGTCGGGTAAAATGAGCAGCGGTTTGATCAGAGCATAGTTAGTGTCGCGTTTGGTTCTGGCAGTGCTTCCTTCATTAGGCGTTTCAAAGGCTAATTCGCGATATGGGTCCTCGACACGCTCAAGGTTTTCCTGCTCAATGGCTTTTATCAATTCGTCGATAGAAGCTAATTCAGGGAACGCAGACTCGTCGTTAATATCTATCCATACTAGGTATTCACCTAGCAACTGTAGAACGCGGTAACTACGTTCGCCGATCTTAAGAACTTCATTGATTCGAAACAAGATATGTCTCCCGGATAAAACCCAGCTCTCCGGCTTTTAAATCACACGCCTTGAGCTTTGTGGTCGGAATAAATATATCGAAGGAGAAATAGCGCTTGGCTAACAAACACCTAACTTCGTAAAGCGATTCGCCGAGCTGCAGGTCATAAGCGATGTCCATCTCTTTACAGATGACAAGTACCGTCTTGTGAGGGCTTTTTTTGAAGTGGTGGGCATAGAATTCGATCTGCTGCAGCGCCAGCTCAGCATCTTTTTCTTCCTCTCTTTGAGCCGGATAGAGCCACTTGATATTATTGGTTACTACATCTGGCACGTCCTGATCTGTTATCAAATACCAAGGCAAGGTTTTTTCTTGCCAATATCGGCGTTCGAGTTCCACTTTTTCCACAGTTCTGACATCGTTGAGAGCTGATGCATACTTAGCCTGTAGTACCCATCTAGGCTCTTTTTCGTCGGTAGAGTCGACCAAAAAATCCGACGACATATACTGGTCTAACCCGGCGATATTGGGGTGTTTTATCCCTGAATCTATTGCCAGTCTACGGGTAAGATCCCGCTCCAGTGGAAATTGCTCGCGGATCTGGGTGACTTCACTGTGCCATTCCAGCATCAAGAAAACGCAAAGTTCAAGATCAGAAAATAGATGATGGGTTCGTTTCGATTTATGGCCAAAGACTCGATGAACGCGGCCTAGAGAAGGAAAATCTCTAACCGTTAACCAAGGTCTGTAGTCTGCATGCTGGCCGCTACCGCGACCCTCTTTGATCCACTTATCGAATTTAACCTCGGTAAATCCCTTCTTGTACGATGCCATAAAAAAAACCGCCTGACTCAGCTCATTAAATAAGCATAGTTCTGACGGTCTTGGTATGCAACTCTATTACTCAGTATGATACTTTAATACTTAGTATGATTGTTTATTACTATCCCACACGAATAAGTGCTTCAGCAGTGTGCTTTATTCCACCGTAACCGACTTCGCCAAGTTACGCGGCTGGTCAACGTCGGTGCCCTTAATTAGCGCTACGTAGTAGCTCAAAAGTTGTAGTGGCAAGGTATAAATGATAGGTGCGATTGGTTCGTCGCAGTGCGGTACGTTGATAACGCGCATGGTTTCATCACCTTCAAACGCCGCATCTTTATCCGCAAATACATACATGATGCCGCCACGGGCACGTACTTCTTCAACGTTCGACTTTAGCTTCTCGAGGAGTTCGTTGTTAGGTGCAACCACAATAACGGGCATTTCGTCATCAATAAGCGCAAGTGGGCCGTGTTTCAATTCCCCAGACGCATACGCTTCCGCATGAATATAAGAAATCTCTTTAAGCTTAAGCGCTCCTTCCATGGCAATAGGGTATTGATCGCCACGACCTAGGAACAAGCTGTGGTTCTTATCTGCAAATTCTTCAGCTAAATCTTCAATGCCACCAGTTATCGCTAAGGTCTCTTCAAGCTTTGCAGGTAGACTATGAAGCGCAGAGACAATAGCTTTGCTGTCAGCGTCTGTCATGCCGTTTTCTTTGCCCAGTGCTAGGGTAAGCATTAAGAACGCAGTGAGCTGAGTAGTGAAAGCTTTGGTAGACGCAACGCCAATTTCCGCGCCAGCGCGGGTCATAAATGCAAGGTCTGACTCGCGTACTAATGACGAACCCTGAACGTTACAGATAGTCAAACTAGACATATAGCCCAGCTCTTTTGCTAAGCGAAGGGCAGCTAACGTATCGGCTGTCTCACCTGATTGAGAGATAGTAATAAGCAGGCTGTTTGGGTGCACTACTGACTTGCGGTAACGGAATTCTGATGCAATTTCTACGTTGCACGACACATTTGCATATTGTTCTAGCCAATAGCGCGCCGTCATACCCGCATGGTAGCTGGTACCACAGGCAATAATTTGTACATGCTGTACTTTTTTGAATATCTCGTCAGCACCTTTACCAAATATGTCAGCAGTAAGTCCGTTTTCGTCAATACGATCTTTAAGCGCATTACGAACAACGGTTGGCTGCTCGTGAATTTCCTTAAGCATGTAGTGGCGGTAACCCGCTTTGTCACCCGCGTCGTGCTCGATATTCGACTCAATCACTTCGCGTTCAACGGCATTGCCGTCTTTATCGAAGATTTTAACGTCGCGACGAGTAATCTCTGCCACATCGCCTTCTTCTAAAAAGATAAAGCGGCGTGTCACTGGCAATAATGCCATTTGATCTGACGCAATGAAGTTTTCGCCAAGCCCCAAACCAATTACAAGCGGGCTGCCCGAACGTGCAACCACTACGCGACTAGGATCTTCTTTATCCATGATGACGGTGCCATACGCACCGTGGAAGGTTTTAACGGCACTTTGCACAGCGTCTAGTAAAGTCTTACCTGACTTAAGCTCTTCGTGTACGGTGTGAGCAATAGTTTCTGTGTCGGTGTCGCTGGTAAAGGTATAGCCCTGCTCTTTTAACTGTGCTTTTAAGTTAACGTAGTTTTCAATAATACCATTGTGAACAACAGCTACACGTTCAGTTGAAAAGTGTGGGTGCGCATTCGCTTCAGTCACACCACCGTGCGTTGCCCAACGGGTATGAGCAATTCCAGTTGTACCCAAAGCTTCACCTTCTGCCACCGCATCAGCAAGCTCTTGTACTTTGCCTGTACGGCGAATACGCGTAAGCGTGCCGTCGCCTTGCAATAGCGCTACGCCAGCTGAATCATAGCCGCGATACTCCAGTCTTTTTAAACCTTCTAATAGGATTTCAACCACGTTACGCTCAGCTACAGCGCCAACTATTCCACACATAATTATTCTCCACTCGGCGCTGCAATAAGTACTGTCACGCCCTGATTTTCAATATTAAGTTTGTCTTGTTTACAAATGCCTTCATCAGTGATCAAAACAGAAATGTTTTTCCAGCTTAGCTCTAGGTTAGGCATTTTATGCGTTAATTTCTTTGAGCTGGCTACTATAACCACCTTACTAGCCGCCACAGCCATGGCGCGGGTTACACCAATAAGCTCGTTAAAGGTGGTGGTGCCTCTGTTGACATCTATGCCCGCGGCACCAATAAACGCAATGTCAAAACTATAGGCACTAACCAACTGTTCAGCCATAGCGCCTTGAAACGACTGAGATTGGGCATCCCATGTGCCCCCTACCATTAACACCGTCGGCTCTTTTTCACTTTGGGTAAGGTAATTGGCGGTTGATAATGTGTTGGTCATTACCACTAAATCATCGGCATGTGATAAATGGGGTAAGATGGATGCGGTGGTAGACCCGCAGTCTATAACGAGCTTATTGCCCGGTTTGACCAAGCTCGCTGCAAGTTGGCCTATAGCGTTAATTGCTGGGCTAGTAGTTGAATTCGCGAAAGGGTCACTGGTAATAAACTGAGATGGCCCAGCATTTGAGTTGGTAGATGATGGTACAGGCACTGCGCCACCAAACTGTCGAATCAGTAAACCTTGCTGCGAAAGGGCTGCGAGATCTTTTCTAATGGTGACTTCAGACGTAGCAAAACGCACGGCCAAATCTTCAACTTGAGATTGACCATGCTCTTTCACCCACGCCACTATCTGCTGGCGGCGCTGTTCAACCGATTTACTACTTTTCAATATAACCTCATGCTCTTGCCGCCTTCTCGCTAAACCTTCCTGTACGCGTTGTTCCAATTGAGAACAAGCCATGAAAAGTCTGCAAAACAGTCCGCAAACACACCTTCAACATTCAATCATAACTTTCAAAACGAAAGTTATTAGTTTTAAAGTGAAAGCATCGTAAGTTAAATTGAAACGACGATCAAGGTAATTGTTTAATTAAACGCCAGCGATTTCTTTTGAGCACTCGCTTTTATGGCTAGCTCAATGACTTTGATAACAGGTACGACCGTACTCGCGTCAGCCGGCGAGAATTTACCGTCTTCAATAGCGTGAGCAAGGCGATTGAAAAACGTGAGATATTCACCCTTCAATGTTGTCACCGTCTCTTCAACTAGCTGGCCGCTTTCATTGACCACAGCTAGCACGCCATGCTCGTTATCTTTTGTAATCGCCCAGTGTTCATCATCAAAGGATAGCTCTGCACGCAATTGATCTTCTTGCGGATCTAAATAGAACTTTCGAAAGCTGCCTTTTGTGCCTTGCAAGTCGTAGCGCAATGTTGCTCCTGCCTGAAAAGCTGAACTACCTAGCTTTACAACTTTATCAACATAGTGAAGTGTTACATCGAACGTGTCATCTGACTGTCCATTTTCACGCAAGGCCTGTATGTTTGCCGACACTTCTTCCGGCTCGCCGAAAAGCTGTAGCGCTTGGTCGATTAAGTGGGGACCTAAATCCCAGAAGATACCGCTTCCTGGCCCTGCATTTTCACGCCACCTGTCTCGTGGTACTGGGCGAAATCGATCGAAGCGGCTTTCCAAACGTTTAATGTCGCCAAGTTTTTCATCGTTAATTAGCTGCTTAATCGTAAGAAAATCGCCATCAAAACGTCTGTTGTGATAAACACAAAGCTGTTTATTTTGAGAATGTGCAAGCTCTACTAAAGCTTCTGCTTCTTCACTATCTAATGTAAATGGCTTTTCTACCAATACGTGACAGCTGTGCTCTAATGCCAGTTTCGCCTGTGGCCCATGAAGGTGATTTGGGGTTGTAATAACCACCAAATCTACATCGTGAATTTTAAGCGCTTCTTCCAACGAGCCATACACTTCAGCATGGGGTAAAACTGCGTTAACCACATCAGGTTTTGAAGAGATAACCACATCGACAGAGAACTGCGGTAGATAATTTAGAAATGGCAAATGAAAGGTTGTGGCGGAAAATCCAAAGCCAACCAGAAGTGTAGATATCATCGCATATCCTTGTGTAACGAGAATTAAGAGGTAAGTAAACACACACTATCAGTAATGATAGATAGGGGAAACCATAGATAGTTCATTATTTAGAAGACAGATAGCTGAATGAGTTGTGTTTACAGCGACACAGTAGACGTTAATTTAAGCCCTCTGATTTTGTCATCTTTCTGACTGGGTGATAGTTTGATGGGACTGAAGAAGAAACTGGGCTAGCTAATCACTATTTGTGTTTGCCAGCCCTATCTCATCATGTAACCCGTTAGCGAGCTTTAATAAGGGTACGTCTTTATTTTTTGGTCGGGCGCGGCCAATTTGGAATATTGCGCTGCTTACCGCGGGCAACGGCTAGCGCGTCTTCGTCTACGGTTGACGTGATCACGGAACCAGCACCTACAGTAGCCCCTTTGCCAATGTTTACAGGCGCGACAAGCGACGAGTTTGAGCCGATAAAGGCATTTTCGCCGATGACGGTTTTGGACTTGTTCACACCGTCGTAGTTACAGGTAATAGTGCCTGCGCCAATGTTCGCTTTGGCACCCACTTCTGCATCGCCTAGGTAGATTAAGTGATTTGCTTTGGCGCCCTCGCCTAAAATAGCCTTCTTCATTTCCACGAAGTTACCCACTTTGGCATTTTTCTGCATTACTGCACCAGGGCGTAGTCGAGCGAAAGGCCCGACCGTACAGGCTTCACCTACACAGGCTTCTTCAACAATAGAATTAGCTTCAATTACAGCGTTATCGGCAATAGTACAGTTGCGCAGAATACAGTTTGCACCAATGTTGACGTTGCTACCAAGTGTCACCTTACCTTCAACAATAACGTTAACGTCGATAATTACGTCGTTACCGGTTTCAAGCTGGCCGCGTAAGTCAAAACGAGCAGGATCCAGTAAGGTCACGCCATTGGTCATTAGCTCCTCGGCTTGGCGACGCTGAAGCGCGCGCTCCAAGTTAGCTAACTGCAAACGATTATTAACGCCTTCCACTTCTACCGCAGACTGTGGCTGTGCTGACTGAATTCGCTTGCCTTCGGTCGCTGCCATGGCAATAACGTCGGTAAGGTAATACTCACCTTGCGCGTTATCATTGCTTAACTCGCCCAACCAGCGCTTAAGATCAACGCCAGACATCATCATCATACCGGTGTTAATTTCTTTAATTTCACGCTGGGCATCAGTGGCGTCTTTGTGCTCAACTATCGCGGTAATGTTGTCATTCTCACGAATAATACGGCCCATGCCTGTGGGGTCGTCTAGATTTACAGTGAGCAGTGCTAAATCACAGCTTTCCTTCACAGCTTTTAACGCACTTAGTGTCTCTTCGCGAATAAGTGGCGCGTCGCCAACCAGAACAAGCACGTCTTCATTGTCTTTAATATGAGGTGCCGCTTGCTGAACAGCGTGGCCTGTACCTAACTGTTCGGCCTGTAAGCACCAGTTTAGATTATCTTCAACAACCGTTGCCTTAAGCTGGTCGCCGCCATGACCGTAGACCAAATGAATATTGTCAGCACCCAGTGATTTTACTGTGTTGATAATTCGCTGCACCATAGGTACACCACCTACTTTGTGTAACACCTTGGGCAACGATGATTTCATACGAGTACCTTTACCCGCCGCTAAAACAACCACTGAGAAAGCCATATAATTCCTTTATTTCGCAAAGAGAATGAAAAATCGGAGCATAGTGTAACCAAGGAAATAGCATATGTCAGCGGTTCATTCGTGATCAAAAGCTATTTGCAGAGTGCGAAAACTAGGTGTTTTCCTTCATTGTTATTTAGTCTAAAGTTAATGATAGTCACCTAGTAGTTCAATATTGCAACAGGTATACTTACCATTATAGGTAAAGTTCAGTCAGGCAAGGGAGCATGCGCAGTCTGTGAACACATTTAGAACACTGCATAGAAGCATTTTAGTGTTATTCGCGGTAGTGGTTATCGCTATCGTTACACTGGTACATTTTAGTATTTCCAAGATTGTTGCCGAGCAGAGTCGCGCGCAACAACAGTCACTTTCGCCCGCAATCTCACTTATTGTGGAGCAACTTTTAAAACCACTCCATATTTCAGAAGCTTTGGGGCATTCCACCGAGTTAGTAGACTTGATGGATGGAGAAACGATTGACCAAGAGGCTGTTTTCAAAACATTGGATCGTCTTGAAAACGAGTTTGGGTTGTCTTTCTTTATTGCCAGCGAGGCAGACAGAAAACAATATAATTCTGATGGCAGCATAATTAACCTGATTGAAGGGGAAGTAAGCTGGTATTTCAAGTACAAGGACTACCCTACCGATGCCGTGGCAGATATCGGTAAATGGGAAGACACCCATTTCTATATTGATATAAAGATCCACGATGAAAATGGCCGCTTCTTGGGCTTCTTTGGTGTTGGAAAGAGTCTGCGCAGTTTTATCGAGGTCTTCGATACCTATAAGCAAGAGTACGGCTACGACTTTTTGTTTGTAGATGGTGAGGGCGACATTATGCTGTCTTCTGATCCTAATCTTATTGCGTCTTACTCTGATTTTACCAATTTGTCAGAATTGCCTTGGTATGCCAGCCTTCCCCTTACTATCCAGAACGAGCAGGCACTCAACAATAAGTTAGTGACGATCGACCAGAATGATTACCTTATTGCCGAAGTAAAACTTAATCAATTTGGTTGGACGGTGTTTTTACTCAGTCCACTTGAAGAACGTCAGGCTGAAATTTCACAAGCATTTATATTCAGCGTTGTAACACTACTGGTTGTTGTATTCTCGCTGTTTTTGCTTATCTACAATCTGTTGTATTACTTTAGAAAAGACATGCAGCCAGATCTGGTTGTTCGCCATACTAACCGTCTTCCAGAAAAAGAGAATTTACAGCTTATCTACAAAACGCTACTGGCTGAACATAAGTCACTAAGCGTAATGCTGATTAGCATTGATGAGTTTTCTGACATTGTCGACGCTCACGGCAGAAACGCAGGCGACGACTTATTAGATAAAGTTGTGGCCTACTTGGCTGAGCACTTGCGCGAGCAGGATGTATTGGGACGCTGGAGCAGTGCAGAATTCATTATTCTATTGCCACATACCGGCCCGCATGTGGCTTTTGATATGGCACAAAATCTTCGTCACGGCATCGCAACCTTGCCGCCGCTACAAGAGTTACCAGAACTGCTTATTACAGCGTCTATTGGTATATCTTACACCGCGTCACCGCGCGCTATGCACGAAGTAACCGCGCACGCGGAAGACGCGCTTTATCAAGCCAAGCGCGACGGCAGCAATTTAGTAAGAATGCAGCTGATAGACTAGCCCAAGTTTGATTCAATTTAAGCAGGTTTAACCTTAAGGCGTTTTCTTTTGAGAACGCCTGTGGTTAACGCCACACCGAACAAAATCATTAAACCACCCACAATGGTTTGAATTGATAAGTGCTCTTGCAAGAACAGTACACCCCAAATAATGCCAAATAGTGGTACTAGGTAAGCTACAGTAATGGCTTTGGCTGGGCCGATGTCAGCTATGAGTTTGAAATACAAGATATACGCTATGCCCGTGCCACCGACAGCCAGCGCTACCGCATTTACCCATGCATTAACGCTTGGCATTGTTTCTGGCAAGGTCGCAAGCGCGAATGGTGCTAGCATCACGCTGGCCATAGCCTGACTACCTGTAGCGACAACCAAAGGTTTAACCCCCTGCAACCATTTCTTCATCATACACGCCGCTATGCCGTAGCCAGTGGTGGCCAATAATGCAGTCAAAATAGGAAGAAAACTAATATCGCCCTCGCCAAGCTTTTGCTGACTAATAACGGTTACGCCTACAAAGCCTACAAAAAGCCCCGCTACTGCTGACTTTGTTAGTTTGTCACCTAACCACAGCCAAGCGACAATGGCGCCAAACATGGGAGCCGTGGCATTTAAAATGGCATTCACCCCTGCCTCTAAATGCAGGCTGCTGTAATTAAACAGGACGAAAGGCACCGCCGTGTTAGCCATGCCCACCAGCGCAATGGCCAACCAGTGGCGCTTTATGTCTTTTACCGACCCTCGTATTAGCAGCAATGGTAGCAATACCGCTGTAGCAAGCACGGTACGAATGGCTACTAATACATAAATGCCAAATTCTGGTGCGGCAACACGCATGAAAATAAATGAACCGCCCCAGATACCGGCTAACACAAGCAGCGAGATAATGTCTCTTATTGCCATTCTTTTATCACCATTTTCTTATCACCCATTCTTTTATAGCCCCAGCACCCCTTGGGCTCCTTCTAAATTAAGTAAATACTGCTTACGCGGTAAACCACCTGCATAGCCCGTTAGGGTTTTATTACTTCCGATTATACGATGGCAAGGCACGACAATAGCAATAGGATTACGACCATTTGCCATACCCACGGCGCGGACAGCTTTTGGGTTGCCAATGGCTTTTGCGATGTCTAAATAGCTAGCGGTTTCGCCGTATTTAACTTGCTGCAAGGCATCCCACACCTGATTCTGAAACGCCGTACCTTTAGGGCAAAGCGGTAGGTCAAACTCGCGTAACGTACCGTCAAAGTATGCTTGTAACTGACTGCACGCTGCTTCGGTGATGGCGTTTTTTTGCGAATGAAAGTCGTTGCTTAGCACGCTCTCTTGCGCTGCAGTTTTTCTGCCTATGCCACCCTGCTTTGCGTTGGCCGTATTACCTGATTCAGCGGCACTCACGAACTCGATAGCCGTTATACCTTTATCAGTGGCTTCAACTTTAACAAGCCCCTGTATGCTGTTCACGAAATCTGTATATTTCATACTAACGACTCTCTTTACTGATTACTTAACTGCCACAATTGAAGGGTTAAATAACTGCGCCAAGGTGCCGCTTTTTCAGGCGCTATGGGGTACTGCTGCGCCATTTTACGAACGATTAAATCACCGCCAAGGTAAATATCAGGGTTTCTCTCCCCCCGCATTTTTAAATAGTCGAGCGTCCACGGGCCCACGCCTTTAATGGCGAATATGTCTTCATGGCTTGGCATGTTACCGTTTATGAATAAACGAGCAAAATGACGCACGGCTTCCTTCCTCGCCTGTGGCATACGTAAGAATTCCAGACTGTTTTCGGCCACACTTTCAGGCGAGGGAAAGCTGTAGCGTTCATTCGTTATAGATTCAAGACCGTTTGACGGGAGCGCATCAGATACCGTTTCGCCCAGCTGATGTACCAGTAAAGTCACCTGGCCAATAGCCGCTTTTACACTAACTTGCTGGCCTACAATAGCCCGACAACCACTTTCAAATACGCTCCATGCACTGGGAAGGCGTAGCCCAGGCGTTAACTTGCTCGGCGGTAACCCAGACTGCAATAGGCTTTGTTCAATTAACAGCGGGTCAGCGTGAAGATCTAGTACCTGCTTTATGTTTTCAATTATCGTATGAAGACGACCTAAATCAGGCATGTCGATGAGAAGTTTGAATCCGTGGCGCGCCTCGTCGTGAATGGCTTTAAAAAAGCCTAAACTTTCATTGCATGAAAAGTATCGTTCATAGCTCTCGTTCGTTACTCGTTCCATGCCCTCAATAGCGCGAGTTGCCAAGAAATCTCGTACATAGGGCCAATTGTACGGCGGCCGATATGAAAGAAATAAAGAGATAGCCTTTTGTTGAACCGGCTCTCTTTTTCTAAGCTGGGTAGGAGACGTAGCGCAATATTGCTCTATGGCCCTCTGCAGTTGTCTCAGTGATTGATAGCCTGCCGTAATTGCGATATCTGTCATAGATAAATGAGTTTGTTGAATAAGCTGCTTTGCAAACAAAGTGCGCTGCATATTTTGAAACTGCTTAGGCGGTATGCCCACAGCATTGACGACCAACTTATTTAGATAACGCTCACTAATACCCAACCGCATAGCAATATCCGCAACGCGTTCAATGGGAATAACAGATAGCAGCGACAACGCTCGGTTAATCGTTGCGCCCACGCCTTTCCACGCCGCTGAACGAGGTGCACTGTCAGGCCTGCAGCGAAAACATGGACGATAACCATGTGCCATTGCCTGTGTGGCGTGTTGAAAGTAAGTCACATTCTCTTCTTTAGGAAGTCGCGCTGGACAGATTGGCCTACAGAAAATACCGGTTGTTTTTACCGCCACAAAAAATCGTCCGTCAAAGCGCGGATCTCTGCTAAGCCTTGCTTTTGAAAGCACTGACTCAGCAGTTGTCGAGTTTTCTGAAACCCTCATGTCTGAGACAAAAAGACTGTCTGGCATTAGAATGCACTTCCCACCTGTCGTTTATCACCTTTATCTAGTGTATCGTGCATTGGCTCTGTTGGTGCGACAAAATCAGAACTCAATAATTACAAATCTTGCTAGTCGAACTTCTCTTCCTTTCTTGCATATTCTTACAACGGTTCGCTTACCGCTAGAATAAATCAAATCATTGAAGAGATAGTGAGCATAATTAGCGACATTTGATCATTGGAGCAGCTAAACGCATAATAATGCGATAATAATAATGAGCGCCTGATGGATGTATCAGAAAACCACAGGCTTAACGAGCTGACTGTATGCTGAACTCTTTGCGCACCTTCAAGCTGCGCCTGTCTAAAATTTGGCTGATAGCGATGCTAATGGTCATTACACAAAGCGCTTTTGCGGATTGGCTTGATGACTATGCTAGTTACGTTCAAAAGGAAGCCTCAAAATACAACGTGCCTGGTTATGCGTTTGTGTTTTATGAACAGGGCAAAGCGCCAAGGGTTTACGTATATGGAAGTACCCGCAAACGCGGCGGAGAGAAAGTTACAGAGAACACAGTATTCAGGCTAGCTTCTGTTTCAAAAACCTTTACTGCGTTGTTGTCAGCTAAACTTGTAGAAAAAAACCAGCTTAGCTGGGAAACACCGATAACCACCTTATTACCCGACATTCCTTTTAAAGGCAAAGGAATGAATGCGCTGCAACTGCAACATATCGTTGGCCAATCTAGTGGCTTTATGCCCAACGCTTACGACAACCTTATTGAAGCTGACTACTCGCTGGAGCGCGTGCTTAAATCTCTGGGCGAGCTTGAACCACTGTGTGCGCCGGGTGAATGCTATACCTATCAAAATGCACTCTTTGGTGCGCTGGAATACTACTTCAGCAACAATAATACCTCTTACTCACGACAGCTTCAGGCCAACCTGTTTGCACCACTAGGTATGAAAACAGCCAGTGTTGGAAAAGGCGGATTGCTTGCATCAGAATCATGGGCTCAACCTCATATTGCTATCGCCAGAAATAAATGGCGCGAAGGAAAGGTAGAAAGCAACTACTACCGGTTCTCTCCAGCTGCTGGCGTTAACGCTAGCATTTCAGATATGACGATTTATCTGCAAGCGCTGCTAGGCGAGTTCCCAACGGTCATATCCGATGAAATGGTGGACTATGTCACTACAAAGCGCGTGAAAACGAAGCGTGAAACCTACCGCAGAGGTTGGCGCGGCATGATTGACGATGCTCACTATGGTTTGGGTTGGCGTATTTACGACTTAAATGGATTACAGCTTAACTATCATGGGGGTTGGGTAAAAGGCTATCGCGCTGACGTGGCGTTTTTGCCTGAACACAAAGTTGGCTATGTGATGCTGATGAACGCAGAGTCGAATATGATTAATTCAACGACAGCCGAGTTTTGGAAGCGTTACTTGAAAAAAGCCGACGCAGATAAGTAATATCGGCATCGGCTTTTAGGTACTTTCATTCAGATATTAAACGCTACTGTTTTAGATAGGTATAACCTGCCAAACAGTTTTCGTAAAAATCAGTCCAGCGAACCCCTTCACGAGGGTTCAATTTTCCGTCCCACACTTGCTTGTCTATCATGCGTTTTACGTCTGATGCCATTGCGCGCGGGTTATACTGCATAACGTTAAGTACATCTTCTACCGATGACCCCTTCACCACTTCTTCAATGTAAAAGTCTTCAGGATCGTCGTCATAGCTGTAAATATGCACTTCATTTAAGCGACCAAACAAGTTGTGCATGTCGCCCATAACGTCTTGATAAGCGCCCGTTAAGAACAAACCAATGTAGTACGGCTCATCTTTCTTAAGTGGGTGCATTGGCAGTACGTCAGTAATTTCACGGCCAATAGTGAACTGATCAATTTTACCGTCGCTATCACAGGTAATATCCACTAGCGAGCAATTGACCGTTGGCTCTTCATTCATACGAATAAGAGGCACTACCGGCAGCAGCTGGTCGATGGCCCATGTATCAGCAGCCGACTGGAATACAGAGAAATTACAAAGGTACTGAGACGACAAACTGTAATCTAGCTCTTGAAGCTCTTCTGGAACATATTCTTCGTTGCGATACCACTGCTGTAAGCGACCCATAATTTGCCAGTACAGCGTTTCGATTTTGCCCAGCTCTTCAAGTGACAACACGCGTAATTTAAATGCATCTAGCGCTTGCTCTTTATACTGCGACGCATCGTTGTAAATTTCATGCATGTTCGTTTGTTCATCAAACGTGTCTGCAAGTTCGCGCATATTCTTAAGGAAGAAGTGTTCACCCGCTTTTGCTGATGTATCCATTTGCGACGCATTCGACTTAATTTCGCCCACAATTTCCGTGATAACGCAGCTGTGATGCGCAGTGATTGCACGTCCACTTTCACTAACCAGATGCGGATGCGGTACGCCTTCAAGGTCGCACATTTCCTTCATGCCATAGACAACGTCAGCAACATACTCTTGCATGCTGTAGTTACGCGACGATTCATTAGTTGAATTACTGCCGTCGTAATCGATACCAAGGCCACCACCTACATCAACATAATCTAGCTCGAAGCCCATTTTGTGAAGGTCTGCGTAAATACGCGCGCCTTCGGTTACCGCTTCTTTAACCGCACGAATGTCTGTTAATTGGCTACCAATATGGAAATGCAGCAGCTTTAAGCAGTGCGCCATGCCTTGCTCTTCAAGGTAGCGGGCTGCGTTAATGATCTCAGTAATGGTTAAACCAAATTTCGCACGTTCACCACCAGAGCTTTCCCACTTACCACGACCTTTCACCGTCATTTTTGAGCGCACACCAATGATAGGATCGATATCCAGCTCTTTGGCTATTTTTACCAGAAGAAGAAGCTCGGTGTATTTTTCAACTACTACCACAACGCGGCGACCCAGCTTTCTTCCTAACAGCGCAAGACGCATAACTTCGTCGTCTTTATAACCATTTAGGATAGTCAGAGACTCTTCGTTAGTATTCATGGCAAGCACAGTCAGAAGCTCGGCTTTTGACCCCGCTTCTAAGCCATAGTTAAATGGCTTGCCCGCATCGACAATTTCCTCAACGACTTCGCGCATTTGGTTTACTTTTACCGGATACACACCTTGGTACTGGCCTTGGTATTCGGCTTCTTCGATGGAGCTTCTAAATGCTTTGTTCAAGCCTGCAACTTGCGAGCGCAGAATATCGTGGAAGCGCACAACAACAGGAAACTGTACGCCTTCTTTGCGGATATCTTCAATTACCGAATTAAAGTCGATTCGAATGCTAGGATCTTCAGGAACAGGGGTAATATGGACGTTGCCGTTTTCACCAATTTGAAAATAGCCGCCACCCCATTGAGACACGCCATAGACGCGCTCCGCTTCTTCGATGCTCCAATCTGACAATTTATTCACCTATTTGTAAGTGGGCTAGGCCAATACCTAGCATAGAAAGTGCGAAAATAAGCAGCGTATTATAGTCAACGTAAGACTGAACGCGATAGTTGTTGCGATATAAAATATCTATTGTCGCGACGAATTTTGTTTATCGAACGCGGGCTTTTTTAGCCTATCCAAGTTCGAACATAATCTAAAACGACGTTATCTGCTTTTTCTTCACAATGGGTTATAAACTCTGAGATGCTTTGAGTACGTTCAAGTTCAAATCCCAGTTTAATTGATGGCGCGCTAAAAAACTTCTCTGCAATGTGATCAGCATCTGTTGCTTCATCTTCCAGCCATGTCTCGCTGAGCTGACTTCGCCTATCTAACTTAATGGGCGCTTTTATTTGATTGAAGGTATCAGAATTGGGGATTTGCCAACTACGCATGTCTACAAATAAGTGAAAGGGTCTGCCTTTACGGGTTTTCAAGCAATCAGAAAGCTTAGCAAGGTACTGAATGTTGGTAGACATATCCCACTCGCCACGAAGCGTGACCAAAATACAATTTCTAAACGGCTCAATATGAAAAGGGGTCGTAGACATTTATTCGTACATCTCTATGCGACTATATGAATAGCTAACTCAACATCTATAGCATTCACATACTAGAGCTGATAAGCATCAACTACAACTATAGTTGAGTACTTTATAATTAAGTTTAATACCCAACAAAAAGGCCTGTGTTTAAACAGGCCTTTATAGAAGATGTATCAAAAAGATACGCTGTATTAGTCGTCTCCGAACTCGCGAATAATGCTGTTAATAGTGTCTTTAGCGTCACCCAGAACCATGCGCGTGTTGTCTTTGAAAAACAGCGGGTTGTCTACACCGGCAAAACCGGCATTCGCAGAACGCTTAAGTACAAAGACCGTTTTCGCACGATGTGCTTCGATAACTGGCATTCCGTAAATAGGGCTGCCTTTCATCTCTTTGGCTGCTGGGTTAACAACATCGTTTGCACCGATAACAATAACCACGTCATAGTTTTCCATACGAGGGTTAACGTCATCCATCTCGTATAGTTGGTCATAAGGCACGTCAGCTTCTGCCAATAACACGTTCATGTGGCCCGGCATACGCCCCGCTACAGCGTGAATGGCGTAGTCAACCGTACAGCCATTTTCCTCTAGCAACGACTGAAGTTCACGTACCGCATGCTGCGCTTGCGCAACCGCCATACCATAACCAGGCACCACCAGTACTGCTTGCGCTGCTTCTAATACATAAAATGCATCTTGCGCCGACAGTACTTTAATCTCGCCTTCTATTTTTTCGCCGGCCTCGACTGGCTTGGCAAAGCCAGACAACAACACATTCATCAATGAACGGTTCATGGCCTTACACATAATATTGGTAAGAATTAAGCCTGAAGCGCCTACTAGTAGACCGGTAACAATCAATATTGTGTTACCTGTAGCAAGACCTGCCGCCGACGCTGCTACACCTGAGTAGCTATTTAAAAGCGCAATAACCACTGGCATATCTGCACCACCAATTGAAATGGTAGCCCACAAGCCGAAGCTTAGTGACAACGCAATAGCACAGTAAATCCAAAGTGGGTTGCTTGGGTCGGTAGTAAAGAAATAACCTATCACCACCATGCCAATTAGATGCAAGATGCTTAGCTCGCGAAGCCCTGTGAAAATAACGGCTTTAGAGCTCATTTTTCCTGACAACTTACCCCAGGCTACCACCGAGCCAGAGAACGTAATGCCCCCAACTAAAATTGTGAAAAACAGGGTAATAAAAGTGAACGCACTTTCCGTTTTAAGAGTAATTAGGCTCATTCCGGCTAATGTTGCCCAACCCAGAAGCAATGACGCTGCGCCACCAAAGCCATTAAATAACGACACCATTTCTGGCATTGCCGTCATTTCAACGGTCTTGGCTTTCCACGCACCAAAGGCGCCACCAATAACAAAACCTAGCAGGATGTAATGATAGCTAATAATCTGCTGGTCAAGCAGGGTGACGACGACAGCAACCAGCATACCAATGGCAGAAATAAGGTTACCTTTTTTCGCGGTATCTGGATGGCTAAGTAACTTAAGTCCTAGTATAAATAGTGCCGCAGCTACTACGTACGCAAGGTTTATTACGGTTACGATATCACTCACTTGCGTACTCCTTATTTATCTTTTTTCTTGAACATGCCAAGCATGCGATCAGTAACGAGATAACCACCCACCACGTTGATGCTGGCCAGCGCCACCGCTGCGGTACCAAGAATGGTCGTTAGCAAGTTGTTGTCGCTACCCGAGGCTACCAATGCTCCCACTAACGTAATACCCGATATCGCGTTAGAGCCTGACATTAAGGGTGTATGTAAGGTTGCTGGGACTTTTCGAATTAACTCAAAACCCAAAAAAGCAGCCAGTAGCACGATGAAAAGTAGGTAAATGATTTCCATGATTAGGCTCCTTTGTATGCGTTGTTAAGCATGTCGTTGGTGATGCTACCGTCGTGGGCGATAACACAGCCGGCCAGAATGTCGTCTTCTAAATTCAGCCCAAAGGTTTTGGTTTCATCGTCGAAGAACTCATCCACAAGGTTGTAGATGTTATTGGCGTACATGTCGGTGGCGGCTTTAGCCACATACTGGCTCCAGTTACCATTACCAATTACCTTTACACCGTTAACTTCAACGGTTTCGCCAGCAACCGAACCTTCAACATTACCACCTGATGTTGCGGCCATATCTACAACCACACTGCCCGGCTTCATGAGTGCTAATGTATCTTTTGAGATAAGCACTGGTGGCTTGCGACCAAATAACTGCGCTGTCGTAATAACAATGTCAGAGTCGGCAATCGCGTCGCGTTGCGCTTCTTGCTGCTTCGCTTTTTGTTCATCGGTCAGTTCTTTTGCATAACCGTCCTTCGTTTGGCCTGTTTCCCCAATGTCGATCTTAAGGAATTTGCCACCTAGCGATTCTACTTGCTCAGCCACCACAGGGCGGGTGTCATAAGCAAGTACGTTTGCGCCTAAGCGTTTCGCGGTTGCTATGGCTTGAAGACCCGCTACGCCAGCTCCAATAATAAATACCTTTGCTGGTTTTATTGTTCCTGACGGTGTCATCATCATAGGTAATATTGATGGCAACTGATTCGCCGCCTGCATCACCATTACGTAACCCGCAAGACTCGCTTGCGAGCTCAATGCGTCCATTTTTTGTGCACGAGAAGAACGAGGGATCATCTCTACAGAAATAGCGGTTAGCCCCTTTTCTGCAATAGACTCAACAAGCGATTGCTGAAAGAAAGGGTCGAGATGGCCTACCACAATGGCCCCTTTTTTCATCAACGCTAGCTGTGCATCGGTGGGTTTGTTCACCGCCACGAGCATATCTGCTGTTGATAATGCATCATTCACATCATCGATGACAGTTACGCCTACATCTTTGTATTCTTTATCTGAATACCCTGAGTGTACGCCTGCTCCTGCTTCAAGCAGTAAGGTCGCCCCTTTTTTCACCAGACGCTGTGCACTACTAGGTGTAGCCGCACATCGCTTCTCCACATTATTTAGCGGATCTGGCGCTTTTGACTCATTTAATATTATGATTTTCACACGCTTCTCCTCACATTCCGGCTATCCGAGAATGACACCCTTTAAACAGTACTAAGCCATTTTATTCACTTATGCCTAGCATTCTCTAGCGAAATCAAAAACAGAACAGGCAATTTCTGTATTTATTTTGCTTCGAATAGCACCCCTTATTCCGCTTATTTTTCAAGCGAAACTGCGGCAAAGCTACGCTATATGGGCATACATCACTAGTATCATTTACTTACGAGTCATAACTAATATTTATATAGAAATGGCATACAGGCGATAAATGAAGTGGATAAAGAAGCATTTATTCTGTGAATACATTAATAATTGTGCACTTTTTAAACACACGTAAAGGTGAAATACGATAATCGATGTCGAAGAAATCACGCCTTTTAAATAAGGTGATTCAATTAATTTAAAAAATTGTTAAATAAATTTGGGGGATTTTACAAACCGTGTCGTCTTGATGAATTAACAGCGAAATGCTGTGAGAGAAAGCCAAGTGGGGTGCACACCATAAGGCGCATTAAAATTAACGATTAGGAACCACACCATCATGTATAGGAAAACCAAGCTTGCATGCTCAGTGGCAGCAGTTTTAGCGTCGGCTATTTCTGCGAATAGTGCATTTGCCCAAGACGCGCAACCCAATAAAGACGTAGAAGTGATTGAGGTAAGTGGTATCCGCTCATCGGTTGCAAAATCGATGGATGTTAAACGCAGCTCTGCTGGCGTAGTCGACGCCATTAGCGCAGAAGACATCGGTGATTTTCCCGATACCAACTTAGCTGAATCACTACAGCGTATTACCGGCGTATCTATCGACCGTTCAGGCGGTGAAGGCCAGCTAATTACCGTACGTGGTTTTGGACCACAGTTTAACACCGTGTTGGTAAATGGCCGTCAAATGGCGTCTGAAAACGATTCGCGTGCGTTCAGTTTCGACACGATTGCTTCTGAGTTAGTAAGCAGCCTTGATGTGCATAAAACGTCAACGGCCACAATGCAGTCTGGTGGTGTAGGCTCTACCATTAATATTAATACCGCGCGCCCGTTCGCATTAAACGGTTTTAAAATGGCGGGCTCGGTAAAAGGCGTGTACGACGAAAATAGCGAAGAAACTACGCCGCAATTTTCTGGCCTTATTAGCAACACGTTCAATGACGACACCTTCGGTGTATTACTTGCCGTTTCACACCAAGAGCGTGAGACTCGCCTTAACCAGGCTCAGATGGACGGTTGGCTAGAGAACGTTGGCGTGCCAAACCCTGTTACGCAGTCAGGCGACGCTTGGACAGGCAATGTATTTTCACCGCGAAACTACGATCACAAAGTGACCTTTGAAGAGCGTACCCGAACAAACGCTAATCTTGTATTCCAATATGCACCTAACGACAAACTGGTTGTAACTGCTGACGCACTGTATTCAGATTTTGACGTAGAGTCTGAAGCAACGTCGTACGGCCACTGGTTTACCGCACCTAACATTCAGGGTGTAGGTGATGACGGCAGCCTGTTTGATGAAAACGGCAATCGCCGCAGCCCAACGGTTGATGCAAACGGTACTATTGTCGATTTATACCAAGAGGTAGGTTTGGCGACAGATATGCACGCCAAAACGTTCGACCGTTTAACTGATACCTATGCCATAGGCCTTAACTTTGATTACCAGTACTCTGATAATCTGAATTTATCGTTTGATTTAAGTCATTCAGAAGCCGAACGCGAAGCCAATAATGGTGGCGGCGATCAGCTTTCACTTATTGGTTATGCCAACCGCGTACGATTCCAAGTAGATGACAACATTTTACCAGTTGCCAGCATGTTCGCTTCGCCTAATGACAATATTTATAGCGGACAACAAGAACTAGATGGCGCGATTGTTACTGGTCCTGACGGATTCCCTATATACAACCCTGCACTGACACCTGATGGTGTGAGCAATCATCTTGATGAAGCTAACAGCCGAGCTCACGTAATGCTGCGTCGAGGCTGGGCGGTAGAAGATGAAGTGAGCCAGCTGCGCTTTGACGGCGAATACGTAACAGATGGCAGCGGCTTAACTGAAATTCGCTTTGGCGCACAGTACAGCACCGAAACCAAATCACTTACCCGTTGGGACAATGAAGGTGTAGGTATTCACTGTACTTACTGTGGTTACCCAGACTTACCTGAGATCCCAGCAGGCAGCCAATACGTTTTTGACGCAGGCAGCGATTTTCTTTCTGACGTAAGTGGTAGCGGTCGCATGCCCACCTCTTGGCTTGCCCATGATGGCGAAGCCAACTTTGCGTTTTTAGAATCTTATTATCAAAGCGTAAATGGTGAGTCGATTAGTTTTGATGCGGTGCGTCGTAATAACAGCTTTGAAGTTGAAGAAGATATTATCTCTACCTATATGGAATTCGACTTTGAAGGCGAAGTTGCAGACATGTTCTTAAGCGCAACCGCTGGTGTGCGTTATGAAATGACGGATGTGACGGTTAACGGAACGCAAGCGCCAATAACGGGCTTAACGATTCTGGATCAAACCGAAATGCTGGCTGGTTTTGGCGATGCGCAAAGTATTGCCACTGAGTCTGATTACGACGTGCTATTGCCAAACTTCAGCGTACGTTTGGAAATTACCGACGACTTAATTGCGCGCTTTGCGGCGAGTTCAACTATTACTCGCCCTACGCTTAACAGCATGTCGCCGGTAACGGTAATTACAACCACCCGCCAAGGTGGTGACTTAACATCTACCAGTGGTAACCCTGCGTTAGAGCCATTCAAATCGGATAACTTGGACTTGTCACTAGAGTATTACTATGACGAAGCAAGCTATGCATCGATTGGTTACTTCAGAAAGCTGGTATCGAACTTTATTGTTAATAGTCAAGAAGACAAAACCTTTGAGCTTGCTGACGGCAGCCTGCTAACCGACCCTTCTACAGGCACTAACGCTAGCGCGCCAGATGCGGGTGACGACGTAGCTGTGTTTACCAATACTCTGCCAAATAACGGTGAAGACGCGACGGTAGACGGCTTCGAGCTTGCGCTTCAGCACACTTTCGATAATGGCTTTGGGGTGCTTGCCAACGGAACTATCGTTGACAGTGACGCCGAACTCGATCCATTCGATATTAATCAGGTATTTGCACTAACCGGGTTAAGTGATTCTTACAACTTGGTGGCATTTTATGAAACTGACGATTATCAAATTCGTCTTGCCTATAACTGGCGTGATGAGTTTGTTCAGTCGTTAACACAAGGGCAGGGTGACGGCCCAACCATTGTTGAGTCTTATCAACAGCTTGACATTAGCGGTAGCTACAGCGTGACAGACAATGTAGAAATCTTCTTTGAAGGTATTAACCTTACAGAAGAGTTTGTACATAAACGCGGTCGCTTCTCTAATCACTTGCTGTTGGTTGAAGACAGCGGCAGACGTTGGGCCTTCGGTGTGCGCGGAAACTTTTAGTTTCGCGTAATTGGGGCCGACATTTGTTGGTCCCACATTCGTGGCTACCCTTTGGTAGCCACAGTTTTTATTCAGGAAATCAGTATGACAACAGCAACTCCCATAACGCACATTGTAGTAGTTGGTGGCGGTAGCGCAGGGTGGCTAACGGCTGGTCGTATTGCAGCGCAACATCAATGCGCTACCCGCAAAGACATTAAAGTAACCTTAATAGAAAGCCCCAATGTGCCTATTATTGGCGTGGGCGAAGGCACTTGGCCAACCATGCGCTCAACACTAATTGCATTGGGTATTAGCGAAACCACTTTCATCAAAGAATGCGACGCCACATTCAAGCAAGGGGCAAAGTTCGCTAAGTGGACCAGCGGTGAAGAGCACGATTTTTACTACCACCCTCTCATGCTGCCCCAAGGTTTTTCGCAAACAAATTTAGGCCCTTATTGGCAGTCTGTTGCACCAGAATTAAACGAATCTTTTTCCCATGCAGTATGTGTTCAGGAAGCGATATGCGAAGCAGGTTGTGCACCTAAAAGCATACGCCACGCAGAGTTTGCAGGCACCGCAAACTATGCTTATCACCTAGATGCAGGAAAATTTACCGCCTTTTTAACCAAACACTGCACTGAAAAACTAGGTGTACACCATGTGCTGGCCGACGTTAACCGCGTTGAAAGCAGCAATAACGGCGATATCAAAGCCCTTAATACCGAGCAAGGGGTAATAGTAGAGGGCGACCTTTTTGTTGACTGTACCGGCTTCAAATCTATGCTGCTTGGTGAGCATTACAAAGTGCCGTTTATTCCCTGTGACGATGTACTTTTTATCGACCGAGCATTAGCAGTACACGTGCCTTATGACACCCCGCAAAGTCCTATTGCTTCCCACACTATCTCCACCGCACAAGACGCCGGTTGGATTTGGGATATCGGTTTGCAGTCACGCCGAGGTGTAGGCCACGTCTATTCCAGTAGGCATCAGAGTAAAGATGACGCCTATGCTCGCTTAGACACATACGTTCGCCAAACCAGCACGTTAAACGGCATAGATGGGATAAACGTAAAAGACATTACTATTCAAAGCGGACACAGGCAGCGCTTTTGGCAAAATAACTGCGTGGCTGTTGGGCTAGCGGCGGGCTTTCTAGAGCCGTTAGAAGCCTCAGCGCTTGTACTGGTGGAGCTGTCTGCCTCAATGATTGCTGAACAGTTACCAGCAAACCGAGCCGTAATGGATATTGTGGCGAAGCGCTTTAATGACACCTTTTCTTACCGTTGGCAGCGAATTATCGACTTCTTAAAGCTGCATTACATGTTGAGTAAGCGAGAAGACAGCGCATTTTGGCGGGACAATCGCGATAGTCATACTATTCCGGATTCATTAAAAGAATTACTCGCACTGTGGCAATACCACCCACCTAGTGACAAAGACTTTACCAGCAACAACGAGGTATTCCCCGCGGCAAGCTATCAGTATGTCCTGTACGGTATGGGGTTCACCTCAGATTTAGGCGCACATCAGCAATGGGTTAACGCCGACTTTGCTAAGCAACAGTTGATGCAGAACAGAAAAGCTCGCGGCATGGCGGTGGAGAAACTGCCTAAACATCGCGAACTTATTAATAAAATTCACCAATTCGGCCTGCAGGCCGTTTAACGTAAATCAATAAGCAGGGCCTACGTATGACTCACATGGTTGCCATTAATAATAAACAACATGCAGATTTGAAAGTAACCGACGATGCATTGTCACTCAGTGCCAATCAGCACCTTGTTCCTGTGGTGGTCTCTGAACTCAACAAGCTTGTGGTACATTACCCCGTGGTGATCACCAAGTTTGACGATTCTGGACAATTTGGCTTATCTGCCTTATTAGGTTTTGAAGAAAAAGAAAACCTATTTTGGCAACAAGGTGAATGGGATGCGGTTTATATTCCCGCACAGTTTGAACGCCTGCCTTTTTATGTAGGAACGGAAGCGCAAAGCGCTGACAGCAGCAACCGGGTGCTGTGCATTGATATGGATAACGCTTCAGTAAGCGAAGAAAAAGGCACACCGCTTTTTGATAACACGGGAGAGCCCAGTAACTACCTGTTAGAAAAGCAGCAGATCCTTGCTCAGCTTCTTGACGGTGAAACGCAAAATCAACGTTTTATTGCCGCGCTGCAACAGCACAACCTTATCACACCATTCACCCTAGATATTACCTTTGAAAACGAAAGCAAAACGTCTATAACAGGGTTATATACCATTGATGAAGATAAGCTAGCGGCGCTTAGTGCTGACGCGATTGCTGATTTGCATGCACAACACATGCTGCAATGCATTTACACGCTCATAGCGTCAAACGCACAAATCTATGCCCTTATCGACAAAAAGAACAAGGCGAATAAAAACGCAGACGCATGGTTTCAAACTACAAATTGATTAAGGTTGGTGAGCAAGCCACACCGATTGTTGTTATCGATGGTTTCATACCAGACCCGCTGAGTTTGGTAGAAACAATTGCTCAACACCACCCGTTTACAAAACGAGATGGCGACTTTTATCCGGGGGTGAGAAGTCACCCGCCCCAGGAGTATGTCGAACACCTACATACCTCGCTTCCGCTGCTGTTTAGCCAACTTGCTTCGCATAATGGGCTACAAGATTTTGGCGTGGAAAAGCCGCTTCAAATACCCCTAGTGCAACTTTCCATAGCCAATCAAGAGCCGAAAAATTTGTCGCCCATTCAATGTATTCCACACATCGATACGCAAAAGGATAATGAATGGGCATTGGTACACTATCTGTTTAGCGCACCTTTGGGCGGTACTGCATTCTATCGACATATTGAAACGGGGTTAGAGCGGGTTAATGCAGCGCAATACGAAGGCTATTTTAAAACCTTAAAACGTCAAGCCACCAGCGTAGGGCTACCACCTAAAGCGTACATAAACGGTGATACCGCCATGTTCATCCAAATCGCCCGCATTGAGCCTATGTTTAATCGCGCCGTGTTGTATCCAGCCAACTTGCTGCACAGCGGCTGTTTACCTAACGATATTTCGGATTCTGTTGATGTGAAAGAAGGCAGGCTAACCGCAAACGCCAGTATCACGTTTAAAGGGTAAAACGCTCAGCCCTAATAATGAGGACTATGAAAACTTCAGATAGCGATTTGCGATAGCTGCCTTTGGTAGTGCTCGTTACGTTACTGCAATTTTAAGATTGACGACTAATTCATTAGTGAAAGTGTAATAGACGCGATTTCATCCGTGCCCGTTACGGTTATTGGTGAAGTCAGGCTATCAAAGGTAAATGGAATTTTCTCATAGCTTCGACCGCCGTGCTCTCTAGCCACTTCAACGTGAAGTATTAACGACGAAGAGTTTGCGCTTTGTCCAAAATCATCCAATCCATCCCACTCTATGTGCAAGGGCGCGTTTTTCTTTGTAGCCCCGGCAAACCCATCGACTAAACCTTCATTTTTCCGACCCACTCTTCGCCACCATGTGCGCAGCTCGCCTAGCCACCTTTCGCTGGTGCCGCGAAGCGCCAAGCTTTTTACTAGCCGGTTCTTTTCGTCGCTTATCCACACGCTTACGTAAGGACCGCGATAATCTGCAATGTCAAATAGCGGTAAGGTGATATCAATTGAGATGGCGTGGCCATTTTTTTCAGCCTTGTTTTTACCCGACGTGCGAGCCGTATAGGTGTTGCTGGTAAATACCCTGCCATTTTCATCAATTAACTTCAGCGCTAGTGATGGGTTCGCGTTAACTAACTCCATGGCTTGCTGCGCTGTTTTGGTTGCCGAAAAGTGTGCTAACAACATGGCTTCAAATGCGTTATCCGCCACTGATATGGCTTGAAACTTGGCGCTAGGCCAACCGTCACTGTGGCTTAACACGCCCTTTTCTAAAGACGCCAGCTTTGAAGTAGAAAGTACTGGGCGTTGCCACGGCCTGATGTATGCGATGGTGCTTGGATTACTAACAGCGTCCGTTGCGCGGCCATTTTGAATTACAGCCTCTTGCGCCACGGTCCCCTGCCAACTAAAACCTTGGTTCGACGCGTGGGTTTCTAGCCCTTGCGCGCTAATGTGGTAAGAACGAATATTAATTGATGTCAGGTAGTGAGCAATGCGATCTACGGCAAGAGAAGCTGTGAACTCGGATAAATCCCACTGGATAGGTGACGCAAATGCCACGCTGTTATCGTCATTAAAATTGACCTCAGCAATGCGCGCCACACGAGCAAGACGTCTCACTTCGCGACGCGAAAGGTCATGCTTACCTTGAACATATTCGGCCCAATAGTCATAAAGCGCACCGTTGCGGCAGCTTATGTTACCTTCAGTCCGATTAAACCAATCCTCGCACCGCTTAATGGCACTGTACAGCCACGCCGGAAGTGTACCTTCGTAACGTTGATTAATTTCGCTAAGCGCACTCGTTGCGTTTGATTTATCTAGCGTTTGATAGGTGTCTTTAATCAGTAGATCAATATTCTTTTGCTCAATGGCGCTAAGTGTCTGCTCTTCGTACAGGGTTATTTCTGTGTTAAGTGTGTGGGAGGTTGCTTCTGGTGATGGTGCAGGAAACACATACAACTCGGCCTTAACAGCATAGCTGGCGGTAAATACCGCCAGATATAAAAGGAAACGCCCAACCATTATTCGCTGACTTGTGCAGTGGTGGTGTCACTTTGCTCCTGCTGACGTGGCGCAGGCGCTGGATCAGCTAACGTTAAGTAGCCATCACCATTAGTGTCGTAGCGATGAAAGGCATTAAACCCAGACACCATGTACTCTGAAAATGTCATTTTGCCATTCTCGTCTGTATCAAGAACTTCAAAGCGAACGTAAGTTTGTTTAATTTGCCCTTCATGGGTCTTCTCGATCTGTGCATCCAGCCTGTCTTCAAACTCAAGCACGTATTCTTGCTCTGTAAGCTTGTCATCACTGTTTTCGTCTGTACGCTGGAATTGCGCTTTGCGAACGGCGTGAAACTCTTCTTTTGTTACCTTTTCGTCACCGTTTTGGTCGTATAAGGTGACAAAGCCTTCAATATTGTGGCTGGTCGGCATGCGCAACATAGGGCGCTGTACTAGCTCAGGTTTGTCATCTTTTTCCTGTGACGCCGAGCGACGGGGCGCTGGTTCAGGGTCGCCCAGTGCAACTACACCATCATTATCACTGTCCATACGCGAGAAACTTCGCTCACCCACCGCGTTTACTTCATCAATAGTAATGAACTCGTCATCGTTACTATCGACAGCATGGAAACGTATGTGAGTTTGTTTTACCGATGCTTTTCTGTCTTCAGCTAACCGTTTTTCTACTTTGCCTTCCCACTCATAAACGTATTCACTTTCATCAAGTACACCGTCTTTGTTGGTATCAGACGCATTGAAGCGAGCGCGTCTGGCATCAACGAACTCTTCTAATGGAAGTGACTCGTCTTTGTTTAAGTCATAGGTCAATATAATGCCGCTGGCGCTATGTGGTGCCGCTACTGCCGAAGCGCTAATACAAAGCGCAGATACAACGGCTAAACTTACTGTTTTAAACATAATTATCTCCTTGTACCCTCAATGATTAATAGGCTTCGAATGATAGTGTGGTGGTGTAGCTATAAGTGGGCACGTCTGCACCATCAGGCGCGTCGGTACGCAGTCTTACTTGCATCAAATAGACATCTTGTGCTGAAGGAGTAAATGACGCTTGCCCTTTGGCATTTGTCGTTAATTTTTCTACATCAGATTCTTCGGCGAACTGATCTTTTCCTTGGTACACCGAGACTTCATGATCGGTAACAGGCTTACCGTTAAACAGAACTTTGAAATTAAAACTCTCGTTGGCAAACAAACTGTTAGGGTGATTAATTGCCACGATCTCTAAGCCGTCGTTTCTTGGCGCTAACGCCTGTTCACTTGGCCCTTTCTTCGTTACGTACGTTGTTGCAAACGTAACTGATTGAAAGTGCTCTTTTAGTATCGCACCTTCAGGTAGAGGCTTTTCATTACCTCGCATAGAGCCTCGCTCACCGTCCTTTTCATACACGCGAAAAATTGCCCCCATGCGTTTTCCGGTCGAAAACTGGTAAGTCCCTTCTTCCTCTAAAGTGTGCTCAAGAACATTACGGGTAGACAGATCGACAACCTTCTCCACACTCACTTGCTTGCCGCTAGGGGTTACCACTTCAAACGATGCATTCGTAATTGCCGCTTCTGGTACAAAAAATTGTTCTGCAAAAGATGCATCCAGCGTGACTTTACCGCCTCTAACCGGTTCAAACTGAAGCGGTTTTAGGTAAGCCACGTGGGCTAGAGCAGCGCCACTGAAGCAGCTTGCAATAAGCAAGGGTAAACTGATGAGCGTGTGTTTTTTCATGGTTTTTTATTTTCTAGTTGTGTAAAAGTGAAATCATACTATTGCAAATGATAATGGTTATCAATAGTATTACGATCGATTTTTGACGCACGAAGTGTCAAGAAATCGCTTTGACAGGCGCGATTTAAGAAAAATAAAAATGATATCAACCGACGCAAACAGGAGGTTTAGCGTTGATACGAAATACTAATTATTTGCACTTTTATTAAAAATTGGAAAAGAACAATGAAATTTAAACGCTCAACGGTAGCTATTTCGCTTGGCTGTGCGCTAACACTTCCTGCCCTAGCTCAACAATCAGAATTGGCAGTTACAAAGGCCAAAAGTGAAGAAACCCTGACAACGACTGTCGAAACCGTGCTGGATGCACAAACTCTGTCAAAGCGCTCAATTACAAATATTGAAGATACCGCTCGCTATATCCCAGGAGTACAAACTAATGATACGGGTAACCGTTTCGGTAACGATGGCTTCAACATTCGCGGCTTGGAAGGAGACGCCGTAGCAGTAACTGTAGATGGCGTCGGTCAAGGCGAAACGCTAAACCCAAGCTCATTCGCCGCTTATGGAATGTATGGATCGAGCCGCGGCGAAATTGAATTGGAACACGTAAAAGCCGTCAATATCACTAAAGGCCCAAGCGCTGTCGCGCAAGGACCAGGCTCCCTTGCAGGCTCAGTTACCTACGTGACCAATGAAGCGAGCGACTTTTTACCTGCCACAGGTGATGCTACAGGCGTTAAGTTGAAAACCGGTTTTGATGCACGCTCTGACGAATGGCTAGTACACGGCACCGTCGCTAACAGAACGGGTAACTTCGACTCGCTATTGCAATACACAATGCGCGACAGTAGTGAAACAGAAGCCCACAGCCATGGTGAGAATATCTCTGGCTCAGCACGTGGTCAGGCTGACCCGATGGATAATCAAGTCGATGCAGTTTTACTTAAACTTGCTTATAACTTTTCTAAGCACCAGCAACTAGGCTTTGTTTACGAAAAGACAGACAGAGAAACGAACGGCGTACCTCTTTCTCGCCAAAGTGATTCTTATTTTGACTTCACCTCAGCGGATGAAAATAACCGCGAGCGAATTGGGCTTTTCTTTAACAACGAAAACTTGGGCCTAGCGTTTGCTGACAGCATAGATGTGACATTGAACTATCAAGAGCTGTTTTCATCGGGTGTAACCAGCTTTCTTTACGGCAGTGCAGACGGCGACGCTATATTGCGTACCGAAGACCGCAATTTCAGCCAGGACTCATTGAGTTTCAATGTTGATTTGGCCAAATCAATCACCGGAGAATTTAACCATGAGATTATTTATGGTTTTAGTTTTCAACAGGTGGACGCTGAAGCGGTGATGTTTGACCGCAGGTTCGCTGGACAAACCGCGGACTCGCCTATATTAGACGGCTACCCTATTCGCGACCAAAGCTTTGTTCCAGAAACCGAAAAAACGTTAATTACAGCCTACCTAGCTGACACGGTTGAACTTAGCGAGCAATTAAGTGTAAACCTTGGACTTCGCTACGATTCAACCGAATACACGCCTACTGTAGATAGCACATTTTCAGACCCCACAGGGTTAAGCATCACAGACAGCGAGTTTAGTGCGGTGGTTGGTGAGATTGGTGCAACCTACGAATTCGTAAAAGGTCATTCTATAAATGTCCGTGTTGCTCAGGGCTACCAAGCGCCTACGCTACAAAGCTTATATTTTGGCACGAACTCAGGGGATGAAGTTACCGACATTATAACTGGTGACACCTTTATTGATCTTGATCGTATAGCCAACAGTGAGCTTGATGCTCAAGAGTCGACTAACTTTGAACTCACTTATATTGGTGATTTCGAGAACGGGAATGTCAGCGTGTCGGTGTTTAGAACTGAGTACACCAACATGATTCAAGACGAGACTTATTCAACGCCTTATGGCACTGAAGTAACTACCGTGCAGTGCGGTCGTTTCGGTTGTGAAACTGTAGTGAACACTGATGATGTATTCACGCAGCCACAAAATACGGGTGAACTGACTGTTGACGGTTTTGAAGTTACCGCCAATTATCATTTTACCGATAATGTATCAGGTCGTTTTGCATATACAGCGTTGGACGGTACCTACGACACCGCGTCTGCTTTCAACAATGCAGGTGACGACTTAGAAACCGTATCGCCAGATACCGCAACAGTTGGATTAGGCTACGTATCTGATGAAGGTGATTGGGGCGCAGAACTTGTCGCAATTTTGAGTAAAGGGGTAGAAGAAAGTACTCAACTTAGCTACACCTCGTTGAACAACGGCGCAGGTCCATCGCATACGCCTGCAGGCTATGCTGTTTTCGACCTGCTCGCCTACTACGACATTACTGAAAACCTGCGCTTTACCACGGCAATTTACAACCTTACAGACAAAGAGTATTACCGCTGGGAAGTACTTAATAGCGTAAGAGACGGTACTGGTGGTTTCTTTGGCGGCGTAAGCGGCAATGGATACCAGCGCTACTCAGAGCCAGGCAGAAGTATAAGTGCCTACGTCACTTACCAGTTCTAATGTAACCAAAGTGCAGGCCATACTGAGTTCAACTTAGCCAAGTGGCCTGCTATTCACTCAAGTATTCTCCCATGAATGTTTATGAAAGTTTGTTCACGAAAATGGGTGATCGAAAGTTCCTGTTCAAACGTTTTCTCGCTATCTCTCTTTTTAGGACTTTCACTATGTTTGGACTTTTTAAAAGCAATCCAACCAAAAAGATGCGGAAGCAGTATGACGCCCTTCTTGAAAAAGCCATGCACGCGCAAAGAAACGGTGACATAAAGACTTATTCATTGCTTACCGCCCAATCAGAAAAACTGTGGAAAGAAATAGAAACACTGGAGAAGAATACACAAGGAACATAAATGCTAGGCGCTTGCACATTGCGTGTGACCGAATACTAATACGTGATGTTTACACCTAAGGCGTAGCGCGCCCCCGCGTCTTGCACAAGCAAGAGATGATTGCTGAATCGGCCGCGCTTATGCACGGTTTCGTTAGTAATATTGATTCCTTCAAAAAATACAGAAACCCTCGGGCTAAATTGGTATGAAAGGCTCATATCCCACTGCTTGTAGGGGCTAACAAAGGTAGGCTCGGTGCTTTGGGTTTGGTTCAGTGATTGCAAGAACCCTTCTCGCTGGTTCCAGGCCACCCGCCATTGCAGCGCATTTTTTTCATAAAAAAGCACCATGTTTTTTGCACCCGACAACCCTGTAAGTGCGAAGGTTGAACGGATATTGGCGGTGTCTAATTCAGCGTTGCTGTCTACAAAGCTCGCATTGGCCTGAATTCCCCACCCTGACTCGCCAAACAAATGCTGTACTGCTACCTCTACCCCTTCAACCGTTGCAGACTCACCGTTGCTAGGAGATATTACGGAAAACTGCGCTAATGCATCAGCATCATCAACCGCGTTTGGATCTGTGCCGGTGCTAGGGTCAGTCACGTTATTAAAGGTTTGTGTACTGCTTTCATTAACAATGAAATTATCTACCGTTTTTCTAAAGTAACCTGCCGATATATAGCTATTTTCCTGGTAGTAATGCTCAATGGCCAAATCAATGTTTTTTGCCTCAAAGGGCAATAGCTGTGCGTTTCCGATACGCGCCCGCAGATCACCACCTTGTCGCGTGGTGGTGTAAGTTACGCCCGGCGCCATCTGTTCTAAGGTTGGGCGGGTGATACTGTGATTATAAGCCGCGCGAAATACCCAGCTATCTAACCAGCTGGCTTTAAAACTTACGCTAGGTAAAACATTGGTGTAGTTTGACGATTCATCAATGCTTACCGAGGCGCCAAATTCTTGCCCCAGTTCGGTTTGGTCTAAAATAACTAACGCCGACAACTGTTCGTCGACACCACTTACTTTTACGTCAGTATACTCAGCCCGTAGCCCTGCATGCACATCAATAAACCAAGGCGCAAAATCCTTTTCAATAGCGGCTTGAACATACCCCGCATACACGGTTTCCTTAACCGCGAAAGAACTCCCCCGAGTTTCAGCGGCTAAACTGACATCACCGGCGTTCTCCAAGTAACGAAATAATGTATCGCCGTCGTGACGCAGCCACTGATGAGGTATGTTCTCATGCCCACTAATTGACCCAAGAAAATCGTCGCCAGCGTCAAATATGGTTTGGAAGCTATCGGGAATATCAGGTGCATCAAAATAGCCACAAAAACTGCAGTGTCTTGCGTCGGCTTCGTTGTCTCTTCTTTCGTTGGCTTTTTCTCGCTGAGTTAATGCTCCGCCAACGTCAATTTTGCTAAACCAGTTATCGTCGCCAAGCACGCTTACATTGATTTTTCCTTGCCCTATATCGTCGTCAACACTCCATCCTCTGCGCAGCATCACATGAGAACGGCCGTTAGCTGGGTCTAAGTAATGGGATACCCCCACAGGCTCCCCCAAAGCGTTAACTTGACGAGGGTTGGCTTGTTCAAAGCCCGATATAGCCGGCAATATGTTTGATTGAGTATGGTCAAATGAAGAGCGATTTAAATAGCCGATAAGAGAGAGTGAATTGCCCTCTCCGTTATTGTCATCGACATTAGCCATTGAATAAGACAGATCAGCATCAACAATTACGCTATCGCTCGCGATATAGTTTGCTGCAAAACCGAAGCTTTTTAAAGTCGACGAACGGTTAAATGTGCGCGCGTGAAAGTCGGTGGCGTGCCCACTGTTTTGTGAAAAAGCCACCGCCGTGCCGTTTTTATCAACCGTAACATCTTCAAGATTACTTGATGTAAACCAATGCCCCATTGAGGTTGCCGAGGTCTCCACATCGAATGTCGACCCCAAATAGTCGGCAGTAAGCTCTAGCTTGTTGTTAGGTCTATACTGTAAAACGAGTGCAGACCCCGTACGGGTCCTATCGTCAAAACGCACTCTTTGATCGTAATTTCTGGGAACGTATAACGTAGGAACGTCTTCAGAAAGCTCACTTTCAGGTACGTTAGTATTCACCAACCATCCATCGATTTGCGCTTCTTCTAACCGCGCTTGGCGCTTGTGCTGAGTAAAAGAGGCTAGAATACCAAACGAGTTATTTAAGTAGGTGTTGCTGAACATGGCAGACGTTGAAGGCGCGTATTGTTGCGAGTTGGTATCGTACTGCATTTTGACGCTGCCAGCCGCCCGCATTCCCTTGAAGGATAAAGGTTTAGCAGTTTGAACATCGATCGTAGCGCCAATGCCACCCGACTGCATGGTCGCCTGACTTTGTTTGTGTACGGTTACACTGCTGACAATCTCAGAAGCCAGTGTATCAAAACTGAATTCGCGCCCGAGCTTATCGGTTGCCATAGGCCTGCCGTTTAATAAAACCCGATTAAATTCCGGCCCAAAGCCCCTCACCGTAACAAGTTGCCCTTCCCCTTCTGCGCGGTCGATAGATACGCCAGACACACGCTGCAGCGCTTCTGCGAGGTTCTGATCGGGGAACTTACCCATATCCACCGACTGGATAGTATCAATGATGACGTTCGCGTTGCGTTTAATCCCCACTGATTGAGCAACACGCGCTCGCAAGCCCCTTACTTCAATGTATTCAATGTCGTAACTACCTTGCTCATCCGGTACGGTCACCAAGCTATCGTCTTGCGCGGTAATGGCGTTAAACAAGCGACCAAGTAAGTGATTGTTTTCATCGCCATCGCTAGCGGGCACTATTTTTATGCGTGTATTATCAACAATGTGTGCACTTAGGCCCGTACCAGCTAAAAGCTTTTCAATTGCCTCCTGCGGCGTATAGTTACCACTTACTTCGTTGGCAAAGAAATGTCTGACTTTATTGAAGGGAAAGACTACGGTCAGCTCGGCCTGATTAGCAAACGCGATGATCGCCTCATCTGCACTTTGCGCGGGGATAGCGAAATTTATCGCTGGAAGCGGTGACTTATTTTGAGCAATTACTTCGGCTTGTTGGTGAGGAAGCACCGATTGAGCAATAGCGGTGTGACTTGCGCCGAACGACACCATACACAGCGCAACCGTTAAAGCTTTAGGCTTAAAAGGCAGCTTGGGTTGTATGTCGAATGGGTTATTTGCCACAGGCATATTTGTATTTACGCTATTGTTATTATTAATTTATGAAGGGGCAATTCCTACGCGTCACCCACCTCTTTATTGTTGGTGTTGTTTTAAACTAGCGCCGCATTATATACAACCCATTAACAAATTTAATTTTTGAGCGATAATGTTGAAAATACTGGGGGAAAATAGCGTGGCTGTCGTCTTAGTAAGTAACAACGATAAAAAATAACAATATGCCCATAGAAACAGCCATACATAATGCCTATATGTCGGCGCGCGGCTCGATGGCCAAAATGCTATCGCGCCTTGTGCCGCCTAAAGAAGTCGACGACATACTACAAGATACGTACGTCCGCTTGTGTCAGGCTAAATCTACTGAGCATATTAAAGAGCCTAAGTCGTTTTTGTTTAAGACCGCAAAAAACTTGGCTTACGATCATTTAAAGCGTGCTGATACGCGCATGGTAGACGACAGCGTAGAGGTTGCGGCAGCGCTGGAAAGTGCAATTAGCGGTGTTGAAGATGAAACATTTCACAACAACGCTACCCAGCAAGAGTTTAAGTTGTTTTGTGATGCAGTGCGCGCCCTACCCAAACAATGCAGGCGCGCATTTGTGTTGAAGAAAGTGTATGGCTACTCTCTTAAAGAGATTGCCCAGGAATTAGAGATAAGCGAAAAAACCGTGGAAAAGCATATTGCTGAAGGGATAAAAAGATGCACCTTATTTATGCGACGACAAACAACGTCGTATACACGGCCGAACGCTTATCAAAATGGTGGGCAACACAGCTCGGCGGATGTAAAGAGAGACGCCCATGAATAGTTCTAAAAACGAAACTAAAACCGACAAATCAGACACCCAAAGCAACGTTGTTCAATTTAACAGCGATGAACGTGTGCTTGATGTTGCTAGCGAATGGCTTGTGAAGCTAGACGAGGGACTTGATGACGAGGAAATGCAAGCGCTAAAAAAATGGCTTGCAACGCCATTGCATCGAGACACTTTCCTAGAGATGGTAGCGTTATGGGACAAAATGTCTGTGCTTAGCGAATTGGCTGATATCGTACCTCATACTCCTGAGCCTAAAGCTAAACACAAAACAAACAGTACTGTGGCTTGGAAGCGCCCGCTGGCCATTGCAGCTTCGTTCCTAATGGTTGGATTGTTAAGTTATCAGGGTCTAAATTTATTCTCGTCTTCTAATCAAACTGACCCTGCTTTACAGGTAGCAAACTACTCGCTACAAGCCACGACCAAAGCGGGCGAGCACAAAAGTATTAGCTTAGAAGACGGCAGTACACTATGGCTTAATACCAACTCTCAAGTGAACATTGCCTTTACTGAAACCTCACGGGTTATTCAGCTTGTCAAAGGTGAGCTTCATATCGAAGTGGCAAAAGACAAATCCCGCCCGCTCAATGTACTTGCAGCCGGTAAAGCTATACAGGCGGTTGGTACTGCATTTAATGTGCAATATCATCGCGGCGACCTTGAACTGGTAGTTACCGAAGGCGTGGTAGAAGTCGCCAGCTATACACTTAACAAAGCGAATGGCGAAAGCATTATTGATCCAATTATTAAACCGCAGGCTCAGCCACTGACGTTAGTTCAAGGTGAAAAGTCGCTTTTATCTTTACCCAACAGCACCATCGAAACTGTGTCAGATGAAGATATCGCGAATGATTTAAGCTGGCGGGAAGGCAAGATTGTATTTCGCGGTGAGCCATTAATTGACGTGATTGAAGAAGTAAGCCGATATACGGATAAAACGGTTGTTTTAGGTGATGCAGCGCTTGCCAATATGCAAGTAGCAGGGCTATTCAACACCAATGATGTAGACGCGCTTATTGCCGCCCTTGCCGACAATTTACAGATATCTACAGACTACTCTAGCGACACTATTGTCCTTCGCCCCCGTTAACGGTGGGTTTGCTCATAAGTTATTACTTAGCATTATTGAGCTACAAACTAAACACAAAGCGCGTTCTAAAGCTTAACTCGCGCTTTTACCCACTCCCCCTTACAATGACGCCTTATACCAGTCGGCATGCATTGGTATGATAGATAAATGCATCAAACAATAAGGCGTCTTTGATATGCAAATAGGCAGTGCTTTAACGGCAATTAAGCAGCTCACGTCCAGGCTACTACTTCTGACCACCTGCACGGTGCTATCTAATACAGCTTTCGCCATTGAAGCTGGCCAATATTATTATTTCATCTCTGACAAGTGCGTGGCTAAAGGCCCTCAAACGCCCGAAGAGCGAGGCGCCGTAACCCCAGATGTTATGCTATTTGAAGTGGTGCCTGCGGGGATCAGCGACTACTACGTAAACATGAATACGAGCGCACTGATTCACTATACAGAGGAAGGGCAAGCGCACCTTTCTTCAATGGAAGCAGAGCAGGCCTATACTGCTGGTAAAGCACCGTCGAAAGACAGCCTTAGAAAAGATGGCAATGCCATCCAGCACGACTTCATGCTGCAGCGCGAAGCAATAGATTTAAAAACCCTGATAAACACGTTAAATGGTTTTTCCCAGCTGCAGTCTGATAAAGGCTACTTTTTTAAGAAAATCGTAGGCCTTTCTAACCCCGACGCTAAATTTAAAGCCATTACCCGGGTTCGCTTAAGCGATATGGGTTACGACAATCGCATGATGCTAACAAGCTACTCCAGCGACTACTTTATGCTGGATGAACAAGGTAAGGCCTCTGACACAGCTTTTATTACGGTAGATCACGGCGCAGCGCTACGCAATTCACTGCACGACACCAACAGCCCGTACGTCATATTTACCAAAAATTCAGTATGCGGTGAAAAGTGGGAGCCGGGCAATTAACAAGGTAATTAGCTAGGACATACTTTAAACGCTTGTTGAATGGTTCGGGCTTGCTTCGGCTTTAGCGGCTTTGGTTTTAAAAGGCTCTGGTTTTAATTACTACGATAGAGCGTTTTAATAAGGTGGTAGCCGAAACGGGTCTTCACCGGCCCGTGTACTTTGAGCACGTCTTTTTTAAATACCACATCGTCGAAGGCTTTTACCATTTGGCCTCTACGAAATTCACCAAGATCGCCGCCACGCTTGCCCGACGGGCATTTGGAATGACGCTTTGCTAACGTCGCAAAATCCTTACCCTTTTTAAGCTGCTCTAAAATAGAAAGCGCTTCTTTCTCTGTTTTAACCAAAATGTGAAGTGCGGATGCCGTTGCCATGGAAAGGACCTAATTTATCTCGGGGGTTTAAGAATAATATCGTGCACGCTAAGTATACCCTAGTGAACAACCCGCCTGCCATTAGTCAATGTGATGTGTTGGGTTAAAAAAGCGATGTAAAGGCTACTCTGCTGTTTAAAAACTGCGTATCGTTAACCTTTATCAATCATTGACGAGCCTTCCCTTTTGTTACCAGAATTCGACTTGGCCCAAGCGATAGGAATGTTGAGTTTTGCGCTTGGCATTTTGTGCTTTTATCAGCGTGATGATCAGCACCTGCGAATAATGATGGTGGTGATGAATTTAAATCACGCCCTGTGCATTTTGCGCTACTTGGTGCCGTAACCGCATGCTTAAGTGCCTTGCTTTCAGTGGTAAGAACAGGCATTTCAATTAAAACTCGCTCCCGAAGTGTCGCCTACCTGTTTATATTGATATCGCTAGCAGCCGGGCTGTATTTGGCCGAAGTTTGGTACGATTTATTCCCTATTTTGGGCACGTGCATAGGCACTCATGCCTTATTTTGTTTGTCAGGAATACGCATGCGTTTAGCGTTTTTGTGCGGCGCTATATGTTGGCTAACCAACAATATTATTGTCGACTCTATTGGCGGCACCCTGCTTGAAGCTACGCTACTGGCAGTTAATAGTTTCACTATTATTCGCTTGTACAGAGGGCAAAAAGCACTCGGTCAGGCCTGATTGCCCAAAGTGAATGCGTTGCTATACACACACTGCATTGGAAGCTTTCAAGCCAACCTCGTCGAGTGAGTCGAAACACGTCAATTAGAACGAGAGCGCAAACAGACTCGTTACTGACGTATGATAGTCCAATGACATAGCGATAGATAACAGCGTTATATTCACAATGGAGAAACCAAAAACACGTTTTGCCCAGCCTTCTACGTTGATGTCGGGTCTGTATCCGCGCAGCGCCATTAACAGCCACCAAAGGCTTGTTGCGAAAGCTACTGTTAAAAAGCCAATACCTGTATAACCGCTAAGTGGAAGCAGCATTACAACTAAAGCAAATAACGCAATATGAAGAACAATATGGCGTTTTGCTTTCGCGATACCTTGCGATACAGGCAATACTGGAATGCCAGCCGCCTTATAGTCGTTATATCTAAAGATAGCGATGGCATAAGAATGGGGCATTTGCCAAATGCTGAACATCCCCAGCAAAATAGCCGCAGCCATATCAAACTGACCGCTCGCGGCGCAATAACCGACTACGGGCGGAACGGCCCCCGACAAACTGCCAACGAAGGTGCCATACACCGAATTTCGCTTCATATACAGGCTGTAAACACCCACATAAATGACGTAGCCAAAAGCGGCAAAAAATACCGCGGTAAGGTTGGTGTAAGCTGCTAACAAGCCGAACCCCGAAATGCCTAGCACAGCACCATGCAACATCGCAGTAAGTAATGGCAACTCGCCTGTTACCGTAACCCGGCTAGCCGTGCGCTGCATTTTGCCGTCGATATCTCGGTCAATGCAGTTATTGATGACACAACCTGAAGCCACCACCAGCGATAAACCGATGAGCGTTGCGAGCAATAGCCAATAATCTATATCGCCACGGGACGCGAGCAAGAAACCGCCCGTTACCGAAATAGCATTGCCCATAATAATGCCGGGCTTGGTGACTGAGAGGTAACGTTTATAAGTAGAGGTCATGGGTAAAATCCAAATTTAGAACGCGCCCATTTAGACACGTATCAAGGTGTACTGAGAAGCCCGAATGTTGCCCCCCAAAATAGGTTGCACCAATAGAAGGGCGAAACATGAGGGCTTAACGTACTGACCGCGATGAAGTAAACACATTGAAAAGCCTGACATGATCGTCAGGCTAGACCACGCATATACAGAGATTTGCTAATACATCATCATGGCGTTTGATTCGTAGATGATCCAAACGGATAACCCAACCACCATGAAAATAATAAGCGCACTAAATAAGAATGAAAACGTATTGGCTCTGCCTTCTTCAGTAACAAAGTTAAGGTGCAAAAAGTATTTAAGGTGCACCCAAATTTGAACCAAGCCCAAAGTTACCACGCTCCAAATCGTGGTAACTTTAGATAGGTCGCCATTCATCACTAGAGTGAACGGAATAGCGGTAAGTACCACAGATAGAATGAAGCCAATAATATAAGACTTCACATCGCCATGTGCGTCATCACTTTTGTGGGTCGATGAAGCGTGACCGTCCGTATTTGAAGCTAATTTTGCATCGTTTAACGCCATTACATTGCCCCCATTAAATACACTACGGTAAATACACATATCCATACGATATCGAGGAAGTGCCAAAACAGACTTAAGCAACTAAGTCGAGTAACGGTTTGCTCACCTAAACCTCGGCGGGTTACTTCAATAAACATGATTGTCATCCAAATAAGGCCCGCTGTAACGTGCAGTCCGTGCAGTCCCACTAACGAGAAAAACGCCGTTAGAAACGCACTTTGCTGCGGCCCGTTGCCATGCTCAATAAGGTGATGAAATTCGTACACCTCCATACCAATAAAACACGCACCCAGTGCCCATGTCACCGCCAGCCAAGCAAGGGCGCCTGACTTGTTTTGTCGGTGAGCACATATCATGGCAAAGCCAAAGGTAATGCTGCTTAAAAGCAGAGCGGCTGTTTCAACTGCAACAAAGTTGAGCTCGAAAATATCTTTGCCAGACACACCGCCCGCCGTATTCATAAACAGCACGGCATAGGTGGCAAAGAAAGAAGCAAACAACAAACAGTCGGTCATTAAGTACAACCAGAAACCAAACACGGTGTTGTTTTCATGATGTTCTTCGTGTGCGTGTTCATGCGGCATTGATGCGGCGCTTGATGTTGCAATAGTACTCATGAGCGACCTCCCACTGTATTGGCACTTAAGTGCGTAGCTTCAACTCGTTCAACCTCATCTACCTGCACGTAGTAATCAACATCCGAGGTATAGCAACGCTTAATAAATACTCCTATTCCCGCCACTAAACCGACAACAGCAAGCCACCAGATATGCCAGATAAGGGCAAAGCCCATTAGAGTAAAGCTCATGCTCATGAAAACTCCGGCTGAAGTATTTTTTGGCATATGAATAGGCGCGTAATTTTCAGGGCGTTGATACGACTCGCCGCGTTCCTTCATATCCGTCCATGCATCAATGTCTTTGATGTGAGGAATCTTGGCAAAATTGTAAAATTGAGGCGGTGACGCCGTTGACCACTCTAGCGTGTGACCATTCCACGGGTCGCCCGTTGTATCGTTAAGCTTCTCTTTGTTTTTGAAGCTTACAAACAGCTGAAGTAGCTGGAAGAAAATACCAATTGCTATAACAAACGCACCAAATGCAGCAATGTACAACCAGATATTCCAGTCAGGGTTGTCGGTGTGATTTAAGCGGCGTGTCATACCCAAAAAGCCAAGCACATATAGGGGCATGAACGCCAAAAGGAAACCAATTTGCCAGCACCAAAAGGCTGCTTTTCCGGTTTTTTCGTCAAGCTTAAAGCCCATGGCTTTCGGGAACCAAAACGCAAAGCCAGCCAGATAGCCAAATACCGCACCACCAATAATGGTGTTGTGAAAGTGCGCAATGAGAAACAAGCTATTATGAAGTACGTAGTCAGCACCAGGAATAGCAAGTAACACCCCTGTCATGCCGCCAATGGTGAAGGTCACCATAAAGCCTAACGTCCACAGTACAGGCACACTCAATATTAAGCGACCGCGATACATGGTGAATAGCCAGTTAAACAGTTTCACGCCCGTGGGTACGGCAATAACCATGGTCATAATGCCGAAGAAGGCATTCACATTGGCGCTCGACCCCATGGTAAAGAAGTGGTGAAGCCAAACAATAAAACCAAGAATGGCAATGGCACCCGACGCATACACCATCGACTTGTAGCCAAACAGGCGCTTAGCGGTAAACGTAGATATAACTTCTGAAAAAATACCAAATGCAGGCAGTACCAGAATATAAACCTCAGGGTGTCCCCACGCCCAGAACAGGTTGATATACATCATAGAGTTACCACCAGCTTCATTCGTGAAGAAGTGGAAATCCATATAACGGTCTAGCGTCAGCATGGCTAACACAGCCGTCAGAATTGGGAACGAAGCAGCAATCAGAATGTTTGCCCACGTACAGGTCCATGTGAAAATAGGCATTTGCATTAACTTCATGCCGGGCGCACGCATTTTAAACACGGTAACTAAGAAGTTTACGGCGGTTAGCAGCGTACCGAGCCCGGATATCTGCAGGGCCCATATGTAATAGTCGACGCCAACCCCGGGACTAAACTCCAACCCGGCTAGCGGCGGATAAGCAACCCACCCTGTTTTTGCGAATTCACCTAACCCCAAAGACACATTTACTAGAATTGCGCCACCTGCGGTCAGCCAAAAACTTAAGTTATTTAAAAATGGAAACGCCACATCGCGAGCACCAATTTGTAGTGGCAAAATGATATTCATCAACCCAATCATAAACGGCATCGCCATGAAGATAATCATGATAACGCCATGCGCTGTGAAGATTTGGTCGTAGTGCTCTGGCGGTAGATACCCGGGCGCACCATTGGTTGCCATTGCAAGCTGAGTACGCATCATAATAGCGTCGGCGAAGCCACGCAGCAGCATGATCATAGCCAACACAATGTACATAATACCAAGACGTTTGTGGTCGACAGACGTTATCCAATCAAACCATAGGGTTCCCCACTGTTTGTACTTGGTGATAAGCATGGCTATGACCACACCCACCACTGCCACAACAGCAAGTGTCACCATAATAATCGGCTCGTGATAGGGCACGGCCTCAATAGATAATTTACCTAATAAAGACATGGTTATTGTGCATCCTCTTGGTGATGGCTGTGTTGCATTTCAGGCATGGCGTGATGTTCGCCCATGGCGGCATTTTCCGGCTTGTTGTAGAAATCCATAGAGCCGTGATCTTTCATGTATTTCATAACAATGTTATGAAATAAACCGTCATCGACTTTGCTGAAATAGGTCACCGGATTGTTTTCGCTTGGCTCAGCAAGCTGCTCGTAGGCACCTGACGTTAACGATGTTTGCGACTGCTTAACGCTGGCAACCCACGCCTCGAAGTCATCCTCGGTAGGTGTGGCAATAGCGTTAAACTTCATTCCAGTGAATCCCGCACCGCTGTAATTTGAAGAAATGCCTTTGTACGTACCTGGCTCGTCGGCAATAAGATGAAGCTTGGTTTCCATTCCCGCCATGGAATAAATCTGGCTTCCTAGCTGAGGAATAAAAAACGAATTCATGGTGCTTTCAGAAGTAATCTTAAACGCAACGGGTTTATTGGCTGGAAACACCAATTCATTGACCGTTGCGATACCTTGTTCAGGATAAATAAACAGCCACTTCCAGTTGAGCGAGACTACTTCGACAGTAAGATGCTCTCCTTGACCTTCTAGCGGTGCATAAGGGTCGAGTGCGTGAGTAGAGCGCCAGGTGATCACACTCAACGACACGACAATGAGAATTGGAATGGACCACACCACCGCTTCTATTTTGGTCGAATGTGCCCATTTAGGGGTATAAATTTCGAAATCGCGACTAGCGCGATACTTCCACGCAAAGTAAAGCGTAAGAAAAATAACGGGAACAACAACAATCAGCATTAGGATGGTGCAAAGAATAATCAGATTCTTTTCATCCATACCCACTTGCCCTTTAGGGTCAAGCACGCCACCGCTGCAACCGGCCAACGTCAGCCCTGCACCAGCAACAATTAAAGTAAAAAGGTTACGAATAGACAAAACAAGTTCCTATAACCCACAAGTTAAACGGCGATGACTGGGCCGCTTAATAGAGAATGGCAGCGTTACAGCATCGAAAAACACACCGGTAAAGCTTTGTCACACATATTGCGCAACGCTTTCGGCGTTAGATAATCAAATCGGAGACGTTTAACTAAAAAGTGGGGGCGCTCTACTGCCAACCGTCTGAACAAAAGGCTGGGGGAATGTAGGGCAAAGGTAAGGAATAGGTCGGCGCTGTTTTGTTATTTGCGCCTTTGCTATAGCCGTGGCTTTAACCAAGAGACCAACTAACACTAATGCAATAGTGGGAACAATAAATTGCGAAAGCGTGTGATTGGCCAGTGCAATGAAAAAAGGCTCTACAACCAAACTTTCATTAAACGCACTGACAAATTCTGCCGAGTCAGCCAAGGTACCACTGATAACTAGCGCAATGTTCAGCAGTAACACCAGATTAGCCAACCACAGAATAGCGCCTACACCACTGGTGTAGTTTATTGCGGGTCTAATCGAAGAATTCAGTTCGTCTAAAAAAACGAAAGAACGTGGTGCCATATAGAATGTAATGCCTTACAAGAACAATGCTCTAAGTTTAACGCTGCTTCAAATGAGAATGAGAAAGCAGGCGTGGCAGAGTAATCTCAAATAAGGACAAGTACAAGCCACCTATCGACGGGCTGAAAAGACCTAGTAATTAAAGCACCAGACACAAATGACTATTTTATTAACATTCAGAAGGTAAGACTCTGCTTCCACAGATTTATCGTCGCCCTTAGTACAGATGTCACGCATTTATTCACTTTTTCGCTCGCTGAGTCTTCAACTTGCACCTCGACAGCACCTACACATGTTAATTTTTTGTTTTAAATATACAGAATTAAACCGCTTACCGGATGCGGTTGATAAAGCGTTAACCTTCTTATAGATGCGATGAGTTGCACGACAGTTTTCTCTCTTTTCTCAATGTAATTGATTTAAAAATCATCAATAATTTAAAATGCCACCGGTAGCATTTTGTTTAATTCGTGTTAATATCGAGCAATATTATCTTGATTTCGGGACCGCAAAAAGATGGAAAGGTATGTTATTCCCAGTGTTATGCAGGCGCTGCAGCTATGTCAAGCCATCGCCGAGTCTCGCTCGGGTTTAAGTGCCTCTGAAATTGAGTCAGCGCTTAAACTTCCCCGCACATCAGTATTTAGATTACTTAGAACATTAACCAGCGAACGGGTAGTCGAAAAGCGTGGTACAAAATACTTCTATGGCACACGCATTTACGAAATTAGCGCCGCTAACTCGCGCAGCAGATACGTTCAGAGAATCACTGCACCTGCGCTTTCGAAACTTATAGCTGCAACCAACGCTAGCGCAATCATCTGCACATTAGGCGACTACTGCGCGTTTGTAATTGACGTTTTAGATGCCAGAGAAAAGCAAATAACAACAATTAGGCCAGGGACAAAACTGCCCTTATTTGAATCTGCTGCGGGTCATGTCATGTTGGCCTACCATCCCAAGTATCAAAACATGAACGACAGCACACACCCCGCAAACTTTGATGAACAACAAGCCGCGAAATTACGAGCAACAACTTGTACCAGAGGCTATGCCGTCAGCCACTTCGCACCGCGCAACGTAACGCTTGTTGCCGTACCAGTCTTCATGCGAGATGGAGAGCTTGTATCAATTTTAGCAATAGAGTTAGAAGGTATGATCCACGACGTTAAGGTACTCCAAGCATGGAGCGCTAAACTCAAAGACATCGCCCGCCTTCCAACCACCGGTGCCCACCCTTACGAGCAGGACATGCAGTAATGAAACATATTCCAATTCAACTGATTGTCGCTTTCGTCGCGTTTCTCGCTTTGTCTAACTGTCACGCACAATCATTGGCGTTTGAAGGCGCGCTGGGGTTCGGAAAATACACACAAGGTGGAAACCAAGGAAAAGTGTTAGTTGTTAGCTCTTTGTCTGATAATGCCAAAAGCCCACAAGAGGGAACATTGCGATGGGCTATTGCGCAAGACTATCCCAGACTGATTGTCTTTAATGTGTCTGGCGTGATAGCGCTAGAAAAGGAGTTAGAAATAAAACATGGCAACGTCACCATTGCAGGACAGACATCTCCCCACGGAATTGTAATTTCTGGCGCATCAACAAGCGTTGAAGCTAATCAGGTCATTATTCGACACATGCGCTTTAGGCCGGGGAAAGACAGTGAAGAAGGCGATGCAGTAACCGTTAGAAATACCACTGATGTCATTATCGATCATTGTTCGCTAAGTTGGTCAAAAGACGAGGTAGGCTCTTTCTACAATAACCAACGCTTTACACTGCAATACAGCATACTATCAGAGAGTTTAAACAACGCGGGTCATCACAAAGGTAGCCATGGCTATGGCGGCATTTGGGGTGGCAGTAATGCTAGCTTTTTGCGCAATATATTGGCCAATCATACCAGTAGAAACCCGCGCATTAACGGATGGCGACTGAACCCGCCTTACCCACAGCAGCAAGAATTCGTTGATATCAAAAATAACGTTATTGCCAACTGGCAAAAAAACTCAGCTTATGGCGGCGAAAACGGCACCGCAAATCTGGTTGGGAATATTTATGCCCCAGGCCCCGCTACGAAAAAGCTATGGTTTTTCCAATTATGGGACGATAAGGAATCACTCACTCGACTTTATGTTGCTGAAAACGTGATGAAGGGCTATAGCGACATGTCTGAGGACAACAGTAAAGGCATAGATGTTAAGAGCGCCAAAACCGGTTCAAAGAAAGAAAAAGACGTAATCACTCGTTCTCTTTCAACGTCGCCTTTTCATCAGAATGAAATAGATAAATTAGGCGATGCGCAACTTACTGCGCAGCAAACATGGACAAGCTTGATTGAAAACCAAGACGTAGGTGCTAATCTCACCCGCACAGGTAAAGATCTAGACCCTGTAGACTCGCGCATACTTAAGCAAATACAAAGCAATCAGTACACAAGCAAATATGGGATAATTGATAGTGAATTAGATGTGGTTGACTGGTCAATTTACAGCAGCTACTTTACTGCCAACCCCGCGCCCTCTTTTACTTTTCATGAAGAAAACTCATGGCGGGTACTCGCAGGAATCCCAACACTGTGATCACTAAATATTCATATATTAATAATTTGTGAAATAAACGTTAAATGTTAGTGCATTCCTATCTGACAAGATCAATACTGCCACCGGTGGCATAGCAAAATACAAATACTACAGCTATGTCGATTTTGGAATTTAGGAGTTCAAAACATGAAAGTGTTTCAATGGACAGCCCTCGCTCTAGCCGTGTCCACGGCGTTTTCCAGCATGGCGCAAACAGCACCCGCTCAGGAAAATACCGAGCAAACTGAAACAAATGAGACCCCTAGCGAAATTGAAGTAGTTGAAGTAAAGGGTGTTAAACAGGCAGACCTTAAAGCGCGTGACTTAGAACGCATGAAAAGCGGCTTTAGCTCTGTTATTTCTACCGATGATTTAGGCAATTTTGTTGATCAGAACGTGGCGGAGTCCCTTCGACGACTGCCGGGTGTTACGCTACAGCGCTCTGAAGGCGAAGGTAAGTTTGTCACCGTACGGGGCTTAGGACCCGGCTTCGTATCCATAAATATGAACGGCGCACAAATGTCTGGTGCAGGCGAAGAACGGAAAGTGGGATTAGACGCACTTCCTGCTGACCTTCTCGGTACCATTGAAGTGCTGAAAACACTCACCCCAGACCAAAACCTAAATTCCATTGGCGGTACAGTCAACGTTAAAGCAATTTCAGCTTTCCCCCTGTGTCAGGATAGTTGTCGCCTCAGTTTTTCATAAAAATATAACAGGGAGCGGTAAGTTAGATATTAGTGAAGCATTATCCTGAAGATCATAAGAAAGCCATCATTAGAAAGCTGGTTGAAA